>Ga0209475_10000017_pt1 | contig 733238 bp, 654 predicted proteins | sample tdDd471_FD_187128 | JGI IMG/M metagenome (GOLD analysis project Ga0209475, IMG submission 187128) | Marine sediment microbial communities from the Atlantic coast under amendment with organic carbon and nitrate - tdDd47.1 (SPAdes)... | ecosystem: Environmental > Aquatic > Marine > Coastal >...
TTACAACAAATAACCCAACAACGGTATTTGATCCAACAGTACATTTTATAGATCAATCTTATGTAAATATTACAAATTGGCATTGGGATATTGGTGGTTTAGCAACAACTAATAATCAACACCATAGCTATACATTCCCTGAAGATACGGGTACTTATATTGTTACTTTAACAGTAAGAGACAACCATGGTTGTGAAAATACTGTATATAATACTGTTGTAATAAAAGGTGAACATGCTGTATTTGTTCCTAATGCATTTACTCCTGATTTTGATGGCGTTAATGATGGTTTTCACCCTACTGGATTTGGTGTAGCAGATATAGGATATGAATTTTATATCTTTGATAGATGGGGAGAGAAAATATTTGAATCAAACACTAAGTTTGAACCTTGGTATGGAGATTACAAAAATAAGTTAGTTCCTGTTGGAGTTTATGCTTGGAGATTAATATATAAAGATTTGAATGGAAAAATTCACAAAGCAACAGGACATGTTACTGTAACCAAATAAATTATTTAATACGATAAAAAGAAAAACCGAAGCAATGCTTCGGTTTTTCTTTTTATATAGTTATTATTTTAAAAATTTTCTATTCCTAAAATATGCTATTACTGCTATTACAACAGCAACAGCAACCGTTATAGGCACATAAGTAGGTATAGGAACAGGGTCTCCTTTGGCGTAAGAGTGTAATCCAGACAAATAATAATTCACACCAAAATAAGTCATAATAACTGTGCTAAACCCAAATAAAGCTAGGGTATTAAACAAATACTTACCATTTGCTTTTGGGATAAAACGTAAGTGCAATAGCATTGCATAAAACAAAACAATTACTAATGCCCATGTTTCTTTTGGGTCCCAACCCCAATAACGTCCCCAACTTTCGTTTGCCCAAATACCACCTAAAAAAGTTCCTATGGCAGCCATAAACAAACCAACTGTAAGGGTAAGCTCATTTATATAAGTTAATTCTTTTAACACCTTCCCTATTCTATCGTTGTTTTTAGTGGTTCTAAAAATCATTAATAACAAACACATTAAGCCTAAAACAGCTCCTAATCCTAAAAACCCATAACTACCCGTCATCACAGCTACGTGTATCATTAGCCAGTAACTTTTTAGTACTGGAACTAAAGGCGTAATTTCTGGATCCATAAAGTTTAGATGAGCAACCATTAAAGTTAACGATGCCAATACTGCTGTTGCTGCAATGGTCATTTTTGAAGAACGAGAAAATACAAACCCCGCTAAAATGGTTACAAAAGCAATGTAAATCATCGATTCATAGCCATTACTCCATGGTGCATGACCAGAAATGTACCAACGCATTGCCAAACCTCCTGCATGAGTTAAAAACAACAACATTAAAACATAACTACAAACCTTAGTTGCTATTTGTTTCCACTTACGAGGACTAATAATATCCGCAAACAAAAAGAACAACATCAACACACCAAACAAACCATAATACATAAACAACTTCTTAAAAATTTGAAGCTTGTTATATCGTATTTCTGCATCTATTTTAGCTTGTGGAGGCAATACATCTCCACCAAATTTTTGCTGGTAATCAAATAAATGTTTTAAAGTAGTATCGGCTAAAGCCCAGTCGTTATTTTGTATAGATTGCGAAATTGAACCAAAATACATTGGTATCATTGCTTTTACAAAAATAGAATCGTGTGTTTTAAATTCTTGATAATCCATACTAGTGTACCAAGTATTATTCGGCTCTTTAAATTTTGGAAATATTTTTAACAAAGCTCCTTGAAACACCATTAAACAAATATTTGCTCTTTCATCTACTTTTATTGCTTCCTTGTCTAGTTTATTTTGTTCCGAAGGCTTTTTTCGATTGGCTTCTTCTACTAACTTTCCGAGTTTGTAATTTAAGTTTTCATCAAACAAATCGATAAAAGAAATATAGTGATTTTCAGCCCCAAGAATTTCTTCTAATTCTGGATTTTTTACTTTAATAATTTTTGCTTCTCGCCACCAAGGAGAATTGTACATCATCCCTAAAAATATTTGAGATGCGTTTTGATTATTAAAATCTTCTTTACCTATAACTTTACGAACCACTTCAGAAGCCATTGTATGCAAAGGCTTTATCCTACCCCCATTATCTTGCACCAATAATTTGCTAAAATTATCAGCATGTTGTGCATCAATAATTAACTCTTTAGCTTTTAGTGGTTTTGTTTGTTCGTGTTGGTGAGATTCGTGATTATGCTCTGTATGGTTATGGTCGTGATTGTGGTCGTGTTCATGATTATGTTCCTCTTGTGCGAAAGCAGATAGGGATAAAGAAGCCATTAAGAAAAGTACCCCTGCCCCTTTTCGCATTTTCTTAATGCTTTTTCTTAAGCTATTAAATCTCGATTTTTTTGTGATTAAAGTAAGAACCATTCCTAAAATCATTAAAGCATAACCGATATAAGTAACCAAGGTTCCCCAATAATCGTGGTTTACCGATAAGATAGTACCTCCTTCATCTTGGTCGTAAGAAGATTGAAACATTCTGTATCCATCATAATCCAATACATTGTTCATATAAATACGCTGCGAAAACTCTACCCCACCAAAACGATTGTCCAGTAAAGTTACTTCGCTTTCAAACGATGATGGGCTGTTAGAACCTGGATAACGCTCTAACTTAAAATCGTTTAAGCGAACACTAAAAGGCGTATAATATTCTTTACTTCCATAAGCCATCGAAAAGTTTAAGCCCGACATCTGAAAAATAGTATTGTTACTTATATAACCTTTTCCACCAAAAAGCGTTACTTCTCTATGCTCGCCATTACAAACCACATCCATAATTAAAGCATCTTCGCCATTTTTGTTTGTTTTAGGGGCTTCAATTTTTTCAATTTTTGCACTTTCGTAGATGGTTTTATACACCAATTGTATTTGACCTATCGAGTATAACCTTCTATTTTTAAACGGCTGTAAAGAGTCTTTTTTAATTAAGCCTGTACTTTGGTCGTCCATACTTAAATACTCCAAATCGTAAGGAGAAAATACAAACACACCACTGTCTGTAGAGGTAATTTGAATGGCTTCTTTTACTTCATAATTATTAAATGCTATTGGCAAGTTTCCAAAAAATTTAGTTTTGCCACTTTCTATAAAGCGAGATAATCTACCTCCTTGCCCAACTGTTACTATTTCAATAATTTTTTTACCCTTTTCAATTTCAATAACGGTATCAATAGAATTAGGTATAAACCCCTTATAAGCCATAGAAATTGGCTTGCCATTAAACTCAAAATTAAAATTGAAAGACTTATTATAACGAGGATTTAAAAACAGTTTTTGTTCTCCAGTATATTGAGTTTCTTTGTCATCTACCTTAAATCTAAAAAATGTATCGTCCGAAATGATGGTGCTACTTGCTTTGCCTTCTCTAATAGGCATGGAACCTTCAAAACTAATGTAGCGAGTTATTCCTGCCCCAATTATGATAATGATTAATGATACATGAAAAGTTAATATGGCTAACTTTTCTTTACGAAACATTTTGTACTTAAAAATATTACCAACTAAGTTTATCGCCAATAAAACAATAACTAACTCAAACCATTTGGTATTAAATATAATAGCTTTTGATGCTGGAGTTCCATAATCGTTTTCAATAAAAGTAGCAATACCAATAGCTGCTGCAAAAACCAACAACAAAACTGCTGTTAAGCGAGTTGAAAAGAGAATATTTTTAATGGATTGCCACATAAAATTGTGCCGACAAAAATAACTAATTTTACAAAGATAAAAGGATTAAAAAAGTTTAATTGAACACTAAAAAAAACATAACATTTATAGGTGCAGGAAACGTAGCTACACATTTAGCAAAAGCATTTTTTAATAAAGGCTTTAGTATTAGCAAAGTATATAGTAAAAATATAGAAAACGCTAGACTATTAGCCCAAACAACAAATGCTAAACCCTGTAATAATTTAGATAAATTATATGAACAGAATCATATTTATTTTGTTTGTGTTAAAGACAATGTTATAGCAGATATAGTTGCTCAATTCAAAGCTAAAGACAGTTTAATTGTTCATACTTCGGGAAGTATAAGTATGGATATTTTTAGGCAAGAAAACTATACCAACTATGGCATCTTTTATCCTTTGCAAACTTTTAGCAAAACTAAAGCTACCGAAATAAACAAAGTTCCTTTTTGTATTGAGGCCAATACTGAAGACAATGAAACAACATTAATAGATTTAGCCAAAATGCTTTCTGACAATGTACAATTAGTTAATTCCGAGCAACGGAAACAATTGCATTTAGCAGCAGTTTTTGCTTGTAATTTTAGCAATTACATGTACGCTATTGCCGATGAACTATTAACAAAAAACAACCTTAGTTTAGACTTGTTAAAACCATTAATTACTGAAACTGCCAACAAAATTCAAAACAACGCTCCACAGCTAATGCAAACTGGTCCAGCAATACGAAACGATAATGCTGTAATTGAAGCACATCTAAAAAAATTATCAGAACACCCTAGTTATGAAAAAATATATCAAATACTAACAGACGGAATACAAAATAAGGGTTAATTTTAATCTTGTACAGGAAATTGATACTTAAAACCATCTTCAATTTTATCGCCTCGTAAAACTACATTTGATAAATTCCCAAAAGGAATACAAGGTGCATCATAATTCCAGCATTGGTTATTTTTTTTGGGTACAAAATACCTAAACCCTTGAGTTTTATGCGAAACAACTTTAGAAGTAACATATTGAGCTGGAATTACAGCATATTCTTTTATATCCTCAACTTTTAATTTTCTTAAAACAAATAATAACGCTAACCCCGATAAAACCATTAAAAAAAAGCGATTAGTTTTAATTGACTTAGGAATAAAAGTAAATAATACAATTGCAACATAAGTGTATATAAATGCACTTCCAAATCTAAAATCAGGTGCATTTAGAAACCAAAAAACAATTCCAATAAATATTGAAGAATTTAGAAAAAATAAATCTTTTTCATATTTTTTCCATTTCCTCCAATATATAATTTTTACTAAATAAATTATTTGTGATATCAGTACAATAATCAATAAGCTAATTCTAAACCAAGATGTTTTCTCAAACCAAATCATCATTCTATCCCATTTAGATAATTTCATCAAATCAACCCAATCTAACGAATGATTGATAGCAAACATTTGGATTGCATCTTTGATTGATTCTACCATTACTTTTGGTATTTTCCAATCATAGTTAAATAAATCAATACTAGATAGTGGAAAAATTAAATAACCTGATAAAACAACATTCCTGATAAACCAAGGAGCTAATACTAAAAAACCTAAAAAAATATACCCCCTAAATTTTGTTGACTTAAAGAAATTTGGAGTAGATATAATTAGTACTAAAGCAACTAAAGGTAATGTAACAACGGATAGTTTAACTGTTAATGCTGATATTGATATAAAAAAAATAGTAATCAATTTATAATCAGAATTTATAGGTTTTTCAGATAAAACCCTTTGTAAGGATAACCATAATACATAATAGGTCATAAGTGCAGAAATAATATCTGGAGTTGGAGAAGATAGCCAATCCTTATAATGTAACAGAAAAAAAATAATTATAGTAACACCTATAAGATGATTTAACCCTGCTTTAATTTTATTAAAATTTAAACAAGTAATTATACTTACAATCATCATAAAAGCCATAAAACCATTAAGCCCCCTAAAAGGAGAATAACCTAAAAAAGAAAAACTAAAAAAAGCTTCTACAAAAAAACTTGATTGATTGTATGCTAAATGACCTAATATATTTCCCAAACCAGGAATAATTTTAAAATTATTAATCCATTGAATTGCTTGTGCATGGTAGTTCCCAGAATCAATATTTGTAGGTAAAGACACTGCCCCTAACAATAGTGCAAATAATGTTGAAACAATCATTAATTTTTGAGAAAAATTAAGAGAATACACTATTTTTTTTATTGTTATAATTAAAAATTTCCACCTTTGTTTTAATAAAAAACATGAAGAAACAGCACAAATAAAAACACATATATGAGCTAGTAAACCAATATTAATAACAAAGTGTAAAATAGAGCAAATTCCCATACACATACAAAACCCATTAAATACTGTTTGTGTAGGTGATATAGTAGCAACTACTATGTTGTTTCTTAATATTTTACTACTTATATAATGAAATACTAATCCTAAAGAACTAAGAACAAACCAAATATAAACCCATATAAATAATGTAATTACCATGACAGCCAAAAATAAGTATTATTGAATAATAATGATTCTTTCTAAGTTTTTTGAGCTAATTTTAAACTTGTAACTTTACACTAAACTATTACTAAATATAATGGCAAATTTTAGAGCATTATTACCCGCAATTAATACTTTTGTTTTAGACATTGATGGCGTATTATCGGATGGCAGTATTTTAGTTACCAACCAAGGTGAACAGCTAAGGACTATGAGTACACGTGATGGATTGGCAATATCTATGGCTCTAAAAAAAGGCTACAACATTGTTATTATTAGTGGCGGAAATGATCAGTCGGTAGTTCATCGTTTTAATTACTTAGGTATTAAAGATGTGTTTTTAGGTGTTGATGATAAAATAAAAGTACTACGCGATTATTTTAATCAAAAAGGCATTAAACCCGAAAATGCACTATATATGGGAGATGATATCCCTGATTATTATGCTATGCAAGAGTGTGGGGTAAAAACCTGTCCTAAAAACGCAGTAGTTGAAATTAAAGAAATTGTAGATTATATTTCGGATAAAGATGGCGGTAAAGGTTGTGTTAGAGATATTATTGAACAAGTAATGCGAGTAAAAGGCGATTGGTTTAAACCTTAACACCTATTACACAAACATCATCTAGCTGCTCTAAATTTCCTTTCCAATTTTCAAAAGCTTCGTCAATTAGTTGCTTTTGCTTTTCCATAGTTTCTTTTTGAATAGAGATCAACAATTTTTTAAAGTTAATTGTTTTTAGCTTTTTACCCTTTTCTCCACCAAACTGGTCAGCATAACCATCAGAAAAAATATATAAACTATCTCCTTTTTGTAATTCTAAGGTATGGGTTGTATATGGTTCTGGGTTATCAAACTTACCTATAGGCTGTTTGTTGGCTTTTGTTTCTAATAGTTCTCCACCTCTTATTATCCATAAAGGATTGTGTGCTCCTGCATACTTTAAGGTCATCCCCCTTCCTTCCCCTTCAAAGGGGGAATTTAATTGTAACGAACATAAAGCTATATCCATTCCATCTTTTACTTCTTCTTCGCTTTTTTCAAATTCTGCCACTACTATCTCTCTTGTTTTATCTAGTATTTCTCCTGGGTCGGTTAGCTTATGTTCTCTTACACTTCGATTTAGTCCATTATTACATACTACACTTACCATTGCTCCGGGTACTCCGTGTCCTGTGCAATCGGCTGCTGCAAATAAAACAGTTGTTGAGTGGTGGGTGTTGAGTGTTGGGTTCTCATCACTCATTACTCCACCCTCATCACTAACTGTTTCCATCCAATAAAAATCTCCTGCCACTATATCTTTTGGTTTATAATAAATAAAGCTTTCTTGCAAGTATTCTTTTACCACTTTTGCTGGAGGTAGTATGGCGTTTTGGATTCTTTTGGCGTATTGAATACTATCAGTAATTTCTTTATTTTTTTCTTCAAGTTCGGAGTGAGCTAATTCAACTACTTGTTTCTGTTGTTCAACCTCTTGTTTTTGTTCTTCAATAATATTTTTTTGTTTACGAGTTACTTTTAAACGATTAAAAACTACTAACAAAAATATACCCACCAAACCTAAGCCACCAGTAGTAGCATAAGTAATTATAGTTTGTTTTTCTGCTGCTTCTTGTTCTATTGCAATTTGTTTTTCGTGTTCTGCATCATCTATTGCTTTTTGCTTTTCGTACTCATATTTTGCTTGTTGCTGAACCAGTTCCTTCGTATTTTCTTCATTTTTTAAACTATCACGCATTTTTATATGGAGCTTATACATAATTAAAGCATTCTTATAGTTTTGTTTTTTTTCATAGATACTATACAACGATTTACTAAACTTATTAATGTATAATGGAATACCTTTTTGTTTTGCTATATCTAAGCCATCCAAACTTAATTTTTTTGCCTCATCTAAATTATTCTTATTCTCATAAAGGCTAGATAAATTGAAGTTGGTAGATAAATACATTAATTCATTATTTATTTGCTTAACTATTGTCTGAGCTTTTGTAAAATATTCAAGTGCTTTTTCTTCCTTACCCTTATCCATATATAGGGTACCTATGTTATTATAAACATTAGCTAATCCAACATTATCTTTTATTTGTTCTCTATATTTTAAGCTCTTCTTATAATAATCTAAAGCTAAATCTAACGAATCATATTCATTATATATCGTAGCAATATTGTTATAGGTATTACCTAAACCATCAATATCTTTTATTTTTAATCTAAGTTTTTCTGCTTTTTTATAATACTTCAAAGCATTACCATATTCTTCTTGTGTATTATACAGAACACCTAAATTATTATAACTTATAGCTAAACCTTTTTTATGATCAATAGCTTCTTGAATTTTAATTGCTTTAAAATAAAGTTTAATTGCATTTTTTAAATCTGCCTGCAAATCATATATATATGCTAAATTGGAATAAGTTGTTGCTAATAATGTGGAATCTACATCTGGTATGGTTGTTATTTTAAAATAATATTCTTTAGCTCCATCATAATCACCATTTCCCGCTTTAATTACTGCTAAATTTCCATATATTGAAAGGAGTATACCTTTAAGTTTTTTACGAGTTTTACTGTCTGGATTATTGGCTAGTATATTTTGCACTAAATTATATTGGAAAAATTGGTAATTTTTCCAATAATCACTAATCATATTCTCAACAATTGGATTTAAAGAAACTACTTTTGAAGTATCATCTTTTGCATTATGATAGCTTATCATTGCATTTTCTAGCAATTGTTTATCACTAGAAATCAACTCATCTATAATTAAACTATCAATTAAGTAGTATTCTTTATCTGCAAACTCCTGAGCAACAGAACAATTAACAATAAAACAGAATAATATTAGGATTAAAAATCGCATTAAAATTATATTAGCTTACAAGTGGTAAAATACTAAATTATCAATTGGCTTTTGAATTACACTACCTAATGTAATACCATACGAATTTGCTATATCATTAATCAAACCTTTATATACCAATCCTACAGAACCAATTATATGTAATGGATAGCTTTTATAGTTAGAATATTTACATATATTTTTCTGAAAGAATAAGTTTAAGCGCTGAATTACTAGTTCCTCTATCTCTTTCTCTGAAATATGTTCTGCTACAATTTTGTTAAAACTTGCCAAATAGCGGTTAGGCATTTCTTTTTTATAAACCGAATCCAAAACCTCATCAACCAAAACAAAAAGCTCAAATTTTGCTTGTAAGCTTTTATTAAATTCTTTTCCCAATACTTTCTTAACGAAAGCTTTTCCGATATCCACTCCTCCACCATAATCACCTAAAACATAACCTAAAGAGGTTATATTTTCTACTATATTTTCACCATCATATAAACAAGAATTAGAACCTGTACCCAATATTGCTACCATTCCTTTTTCTTTACCACAAGTAGCTCTTGCAGCAGCTAATAAGTCGTGATTAACATTAATAGCAGCATTTGAAAAAAATTGCCCCAACGGTTTTTTTAAAATTTCTTGGTTTGTTGCTCTTGCACAACCTGCAGCATACAAATGTACTTCAGTAATTTTATCTTTTACAGTTAGCAATTCTGACGAATTTAACACTTTTAAAACATCATCGGAAGCTAAAATATAAGGATTAAAGCCAACTGTTTTATAAGATGCTTTTACTTCTTTATTATCAACTAATTTCCAATCTGTTTTGGTTGAACCACTATCTGCAATTATAATCATAACTAATGCCCCCCTCCTCTTAATATTTGAAAAACATGTAAAGCAGCAGGAAATATAGCATCCATACTCTCTTTTGCTCCATTTGTTGAGCCTGGTAAACCTAACACTAATGTTTCATTTATAGTTCCGACAATACTTCTGCTTAACATTGAGTAAGGAGTTCGCTCTTGTCCATAGCTGCGTATGGCTTCTTCCATTCCTGGGATATTTCTGTCTAACAATGGAGCTAAAGCTTCTGGTGTTACATCCCTGTTGGATAACCCTGTTCCTCCTGTATAAACCACAATATTAGCTCCTGCTTGTTCATAGTGTTTTGCTTTTTCTTGTATAATGTCTTTCTCATCTGGAATAATAATGTAGTCCATTATTTTTACCCCACATTCTTCTAACTTAGCAATTATTGTTTTTCCCGCTTTATCTTCTTTTTGTCCTGCCGAAATAGTATCTGAACACACAACAACAACTGCTTTTAAATCTTTTCTAAATCTGTCTTTAAAATCTGACTTACCACCTTTCTTTTCTAATAATTTAATATGATGTATTTCTACTCCTTTATCTATTGGCTTTAACATATCATACATATTTAAAGCCACCACACTTGCTCCATGCATTGCCTCTACCTCTACTCCTGTTTTATAAATGGTTTTAATAGTAACTTTTACAGTTATTTCTAACCCATTTATTTCATACTCAATCCCTGTATATTCTATTGGTAAGGGATGGCAATCGGCTAAGATTAAAGGAGTATTTTTTACGCCTAACAATCCACAAGCTTTGCTCATAGCAAAAACATCGCCTTTAGGTACTGTTTTATTATTTATAGCATCTATGGTTTCTTGCTTGCTAACTTTTACAATTGCCTGAGCTGTTGCTACTCTTAACGTGTTTGTTTTATGTGTTATATCTACCATATTTATTAATGAGATTAGGTTTAGTTTGACACACCCCTAACCCCTCTCAAGAGGGGAAATAACCCTCCCTTCGGGAGGGTTTGGGTGGGCTTATTTATTAACTTTCCACTGATGTGTTTCATCCTCAAAAACTTCCTTTCCAAAAACAGGTGCTTTAGCTTTTATTTCTTCGGTAATATACCTGCAAGCGTCAAAAGCCATTGCTCTATGTTTTGACGATGTAAATACAAACAAACATAATTCTCCTGCTTTAACTATTCCCTTACTGTGATATATGTGTGCACAGGTTAAATCATATTTTTCGAAAGCTGCTTCTCTTATTTCGTGAAAGACTTTGTTTGCCATTTCATCGTAAGCCGAGTAATCTATTGCTGTTACTGTTTTGCCTTCTATTTCATCAGCTCTAACTTGCCCTAAAAAAATATCGTGTGCTCCAATATTTGTTTTTACTTGATGATGTGCTATCGAATTTGCAATTTTTTCAGGAGTTATTGGTCCTTCTACAAATACATTTTTTATTTTTTTATCACTCATATTATATGCTTTTAATTCTATTTTTAAGTCCCCCTCTATGTCTCCCCTCAAGGGGAGAATTGTTTTACCACATTACTATTCCGCCTGTAAGATTGTATAAATTATCAAAGCCATTTTGCTGCAAGTAATCAATTGCATTCATACTTCTTACTCCGTGCTGACAATGAACAATAACTTTTTTGTCTTTTGCTATTTTATCCATATTGTTTGGAATGGTTTGCAAAGGAATGTTCACTGCTTTTAGCTCTTCCACCTTAGGTGTTTCGTGTGGTTCACGAACATCTATAATTTGAATTTCTTCGTTTTTAATTAATTCTTTTAATTCTTCTGCTGAAATTTGTTTCATATCTTCATCTTGTTTTATCCCACAAAAATAATCGTAATCATACGATTCAAAATTAATTTGCTGGGCTATCCTTATTTGTTCTTCATTTCTTTTTACATCAACCGTAAACTGACTACCATTTAAGGCATCAAACATTGTTAGTTTCCCCGATAAAGGTTTTCCTATTTCTAAAATAATTTTAATTACTTCGTTTGCTTGTTGCGTGCCAATTAATCCTGGCAAAACTCCTATTACACCTATTTCCGAGCAACTTGGTGCTGTTCCTGCTTCGGGAGCTTCAGGAAACAAACAACGATAACTTGGTCCATTATTATAATTAAATACCGAAACCTGACCTTCAAACTTATAAATAGCTCCATAAACCAACGGTTTATTGGTTTTTATACAAGCATCATTTACCAAATATCGAGTAGAAAAATTATCGGTTCCATCTACAATAATATCGTATTGCTGAAATAATTCAAGTGCATTTTTAGTGGTTAGTTTTTCTTGATAAATATTAAAATTCACATATTGGTTAAGCTGCTCTAACCTGTTTTTTGCAGCTAAAGCTTTGTTTGTTCCCACATCATTAATAGAAAATAATACCTGACGTTGCAAATTGGTTTCATCTACTTTGTCGAAATCTATTATTCCAATTGTACCAACTCCTGCTGCTGTTAAATACTGTAAAACAGGACAACCCAAACCTCCTGCTCCAATAACCAACACTTTTGCTGCTTTTAATTTTTGTTGACCTTCTTCGCCTACTTTATCTAAAAGTATATGGCGAGAATATCTATGTTTTTCTTTTTCTGTAAGAGTCATTTTCACAATTTATAACATACCCCTGATTTTGTAAACACTCTAAAACCGTGAACAAAATCTGCCCCTTTCAAAAGGGGAATTCTTTCTTTTATTATTTCTACTAAATTTCTAATCATTTAATTTACACATAATTAAATCGCCCCTCTTTTATTCTCCCCTCAAGGGGAGATAATTACCCGCCTGCAAAAGGCGGCAACAAAGCCACTTCATCGTTTTCTTTAAATTGATAATTAGCTTCAACTAACTGATGATTTGCAGCAATTTTAAAACTCATTCCATTAAGTTTATCGTAAAAATAAGCTGTTAATTCGGATGCTGTACTTACATCTAAATTTAATTCTTCCGATTCTTTATTTAAAGCTTCGGCAATCATTCCAAAATATTTAAGCTGTAATATCATTTTTCGAATTTATGTTTTTAAATAGCTGATTATCTAAATAATTTAAATCAATTGTTTTTGTATTGAGTTTGCTCAACGCTAACTTTACTTTTCGTTGATTGTTTGCTAATTCTTCTTTAAAAAAAGAAGCACACGATTTATCGTAAACACCAATTAACTGATGTGTTTTATTTCTGTTTTCGCAAATTACTACGTCTGTATTTTCGCAATTTTCAATTAATACTTTTATCACTTCATTGTTTACAAAAGGAACATCGCAACTTAAAACTATATTCTTTTTTGTTTTAGTATGTATTAAGCCTTCATATAGTCCTGCTAATGGTCCTGAGTTTTTTATTGAATCTTGATAAACAGCGTAACCAAATTTGTTGTAACCTTCTTGATTTGAAACAATGATAACATCATCTACCAATGGCTTTACAGTATCAATTATATGTTGAATCATAGCTTTTCCATTAAAAAGCATCAAGCCTTTATCCTCTCCCATTCTAGAGCTTTTTCCTCCTGCTAATATGATTGCTGTTATTTTCATTTATAATTTTACCTTTTCCTATTCTTCGATAACACTTCGACTATCCTTCGATAAACTCAGGATGACATCTCTCAGTGTGACATTTCTCGAACAAGAGGGGAAGTTATGTTAAAAATAATTTAACACAAGCTGTTGCTAACACAAAAGCCAGCATATATCTTAATCCTTTATTGTTAAACTTTTTACTTCCTAAATAACCACCTAAAAACCCACCTATTACTGCAATTCCGACTAAAATAAACGCTTGAGGTTCTATTGTTACCCCACTGCTTAATTGTCCGCCCATACCTGCCGCAGAGTTTACCCATATAAACAATGCCGAAACTGCTGCTGCTTCTTTCATTTTACCCCATTTCATTAATAAAATTACTGGACTTAAAATAATTCCTCCGCCAATACCAATTAACCCTGAAAAAAAGCCAATACCTCCTCCAACAGTTAAGCCTTGCCATATTTTCACATCCTTTATTTCGTTGGTTTCTTTTCCAAAAACATTTAGCATTTTTAAAATGGCAAACACTAATAATATAGCCAATATTTTTTTATAAATAGAAGCGTCAACCTCTATCATTCCTCCTACAAAAGCCAACGGAATGGAAGCTACTGCAAAGGTTAAAAACAGTTTTTTATTAAAATGCCCTGTTTTAGCATAATGAATAAATGATATTGCCGCTACAAACAAATTGAGCAACAATGCCGTTGGTTTCATTGTTTCTGGAACAAAACCAAATAACGCCATCATTGCCAAATAACCACTTGCTCCTCCGTGTCCGACTGCTGCATACATAAAAGCAACTATTGGCAAAATCACTAAGAAAATCCAAATATTTTCAATCTCAAAAAGACTCATAGTTTTAACTTAGAAATTTCTTTGTCTAAATAGTTGCGACATTTTATATTTAGTTCGTCAAACATTTTTATTGCTTTAATCCCTTCGTCAGTTACAACTGTTCCTCCTCCACCTTTGCCTCCAGACACTCTTTTTACTAATGGTTTTTTAGCTTCCTTATTCATTCCATCAATAATTTCCCAAGCTTTTTTGTAGCTCATTTTCATAGCTTTTGCTGCTGCACTAATCGAACCTGTTTCAATAATTTGTTTTAACAACGAAATTCTGCCTTCGGCTAAAAAGGTTCCGTTTTTACCCTCTATCCATATTCTACTTTTTATTTTGTAAGTCATGTTTCGTTATATAAACAAATATACAACGAAAGTAGTTTCACTTAGCTTTATAAAAAATGATTTGAATCAGATTAAGGCAAAAGAATTACAGGAACTATATCTTTAGGCTGAACACTTTCTACTTCTACTGGCAATGCTACTAAGCAATTAGCTTTTGCAAACGATAATAAAACATCTGAGCCTTGTCCATCAATTAAATCAACCGTAATGCCATCGGTATAGGCTTTTAAAAATTCTGCTCTGCCACTTTTCTTTTTATACGATTGATTTACGGATAATTTAACTTCTTTTAAAAATGGTGTTTCGTTACCTCTTGTAATATTTATAGCTGGCAAGACATATAAGTAAAAACAATTTAATGCTGCCCCAGGGTTTCCGGGTAAAGCAAAAATTAACTTATCTTCTTTTTTACCAAAAAATAAGGGCTTACCTGGTTTTTGTTTTACTTTATAAAATAGTTGGTTTACACCGTTATTTTCTAAAGCTTCTTTTACAAAATCGTAGTCGCCAACAGATATTCCTCCCGAAAGTAAAACCACATCATTATTATCTAAAGCTTCTTTTATTGCATTTTTTGTTGTTTCTAAATCATCTTGCAGCAAACTTACTTGTGGCTCAATGCCAATACTATTTAACACCGCTTGTAACATAAAGGTATTGGCTTCATAAACTTGTCCTTCAACTACTTCCTTACCAGGCTTAACTAGTTCGCTACCAGTTGCTAATACTGCTACCTTGGGTGTTTGATAAACTTTTATTTGATTAATGCCTAATGATGCTAAAAAACCGATAGTAGCAGGTTTAATTTTTGTTCCTTTTTTTAAGGCTAAATCGCCTTTTTTTATTTGATGTCCTTTTTTACGAATGTTTCCTCCAAATTTTAACCCAGCATCTTTAACTAAAAGTTTGTTTTCGTTTACTTCTGTTAGCTCTTGCATTACAACAGTATCACAACTATCAGGAACCATAGATCCCGTAAAAATTCGTACCGCTTCTCCTTTGTTTGTTTTTATTTTTCGGGTATCGCCAGCAGGTATTTTATCTACAATGGTTATTTCATTTTCTTTTTCATCAAAATTAAATGCATAACCATCCATTGCACTTTGGTTAAATAAAGGAACATCAACAGGAGCATAAATATCTTCTGCCAAATGGTTCCCTAATGCTTGGTTTAATTGCACCTGAACGTCTTTATTTAAGCCGACTTTTTCAACTATTATTTCTTTAGCTTCTTTTACTGTAATCATATTTTTACTCCTATTACACAAACATCATCTAATTGCTCCAAATCACCCTTCCATTTTTCAAAAGCTTCATCTATCAATTGTTTTTGCTTTTCCATGGTTTCTTTTTGGATGGAAAGTAAAAGCTTCTTGAAGTTTGCTGATTTTAATTTCTTTCCTTTTTCTCCTCCAAATTGATCGGCATAACCGTCTGAGAAGATATAAACACTGTCTCCTGTTTCTAGCTCTATGGTATGCGTTATGTATGGCTCTGGATTATCAAATTGACCTATTGGTTGCTTGTTCGCCTTTGTTTCTAACAATTCAAAATCGTCATTGCGGGCTTGACCCGCAATCTGTTTATTAGGAAATTCCGCATCACCGTGCCTGCCGGCAGGCAGGAGTGCGGAATGACGCACAGGGCGAATTATCCATAAAGGATTGTGTGCTCCTGCATACTTTAAGGTCATCCCCCTTCCTCCCCTTTCAAAGGGGGAATTTAATTGTAGTGAGCATAAAGCGATGTCCATTCCGTCTTTTACTTCTTCTTCACTTTTTTCAAACTCTTGCACAACTATTTCTCTTGTTTTATTTAAAATCTCTCCTGGATCAGTTAAACCGTATTCTCTAACACTTCGGTTTAATCCATTGTTACAAATTACACTTACCATTGCTCCAGGGACTCCGTGACCTGTACAATCTGCAGCTGCGAAAAGTATTTTGTTGTCTTTTTGTTCAAGCCAATAAAAATCTCCTGCAACTATGTCTTTAGGTTTGTAATAAATAAAGCTTTCTTGCAGGTATTCTTTAACTAATTTACTTGGAGGTAGAATAGCATTTTGAATACGTTTAGCGTATTGAATACTATCCGTAATCTCTTTGTTTTTTTCTTCAAGTTCGGAGTGAGCAAGCTCAACCTCTTCTTTTTGTTGTTCTACTTCTTGTTTTTGTTCTTCAATAATATTTTTTTGCTTTCGGGTTACTTTTAGTCGATTAAAAACTACCAAAAGAAATATTCCTACTAAACCTAAACCTCCAGCAGTGGAGTAGGTTAATATGGTTTGTTTTTCTTTTGCTTCTTGTTCAATGGCTATTTGTTTTTCATGCTCAGCATCATCAATAGATTTCTGTTTTTCATATTCATATTTAGCTTGTTGTTGTATAGCTGCTTTTTGATTCTCTTCATTCTTTAAACTATCATTCATTTTAATAAATAGCTTATACATCTTAAAAGATTCTTTATAGTTCTTTTTCTTTTCATATATTAAGTAAAGTGCTTCTGCTGCATTTCTAATTGGCCTCGAATAACCTATTGAATCCGCTAACCTAAAAGACTTCATTGAATATTCTAATGCCTTATTAAGCTTACCAAGCTTATAATATGCTGTACCAATATTATTAATAGAAGTCAACATAGGTTTTAGATGACCTGTTTGCTTATAAATGTCAATACTTTTTTGATAATACTCAATAGCAATATATTTTTTTTTCTCTTTACAAATAAGTTCATTTCCTTCACAAGGAATTATATCTTCTTTATCTACTATTGTGCCTATATTAGATAAAACCTGAGCTTGCCCATTTAACCTCCCCAGTTTTTTATTCATCTCCAACGACTTTAAATAGTATTCATATCCTAATTTATAATTACCAGTGTTAGTATGAATTCCTGCTATATTATTATAGATAAATCCTAATTGTATATAATCACTTTCTTTAACATAATTCAAACTTCGTTCTAAATATTTTACCCCTTGTATATCTCCCAAGTCATAATATATTTGACCTATATTAGCTAAAGTTTGTGAAATACCTAAACTATCATTAATCTCTTCTCTAATTTTTAAGCTTTTTTCAAAATTGTTTAACGCAAATTTCAACTTCCCTAAATCTAAATAAACACCTCCTATATTGTTATAAATTTGTGCAACTCCTTTTTTATCATTCAAAAATTTATCAATTTTTAATGCTTCAGAAAAGTATTTTAATGCTATAGAAGGATTACCTATTTGGTTTTCATAATACCCTTTATTGTTCAATGTTGCAGAAAGTTTTTTTCTAAACGATTTTGTTTGTTGTTTAGTTAATTTATCTTTTAATCGTTTTTTACTATACTCATACACCCAATCATTATATTTTGTCCAAACATTAGGATTCCATGATTCTTCTGCAATAAATTCAATAGCTGAAACTTTCACATCTTCCTTTTTTGAAGTATGAAAAATGTTCAAACAACTATCTAACATAACTGAGTCAGTATTTTCTAATTTAGATAAATCTAAACTATCAACTAAATAATAATTCTTATCAGCATAATTTTGAGCATAACATTGTCGCATTTCGACTCCGATCAATGTGACAACTAGTAATATGTAATATAAGTTTTTCATCCGCCAATACTTATCATTGCTCTATTCTTGGTATTTTTTTCTTTATCCTGAAAATCTTCATCACTAATCATTCCTCCACGAGATTTATGCTTTGGATAAACTGCTTGTAAAATGTGAGGAATTATAGCTTCCCCTTTTCTCAACGGTGCTAATAGATTAGTTTCAGTTGATGAAAATAAACAATTTTTAATTCTTCCGTTTGCTGTTAGGCGTATTCTGTTACAACTATCGCAAAATGGGTTAGAAACAGTACTAATTACTCCAAAAGAACCTTCATAACCTTTAATTTGATAATTCTTAGTGGTATCGTTTTTCTTATCTACTAACTTAATTAATTGTTCCGCTCCGTAGTAATTAGTTGTTTTTTCTAATATTTCATTTAATGCAACTACCTTAGAATTATCCCATTTATTACCATCAAAAGGCATAAATTCAATAAATCGGAATGATACTTTATTGTGTCTGGTAAACTCTATAAAATCAATAATTTCATTATCGTTAGTTCCTTTTATCAAAACTGCATTAATCTTCACATTAAACCCTTTATCTATAGCCATTTTGATATTTTTCATCACCTTATCAAAATAATCTCTACGGGTCAACAATTCAAATTTCTCTCTATCTAAAGTATCTAAACTAATGTTGATATCTTTAACTTCACACTCTTTAAATAAATCGATGTATTTATCCAATATTATTCCGTTGGTTGTTATTCCTAAAGAAATAGGTAGAGCTGCTAATTCTCTAATAATTTTTTCGAAATTCTTTTTTATCAAAGGCTCGCCACCTGTTAATCGGATTTTAGTTACTCCTAATTTTACAAATTCCTTTGCTAAGTAGATAATTTCTCTGTGGTTAAGTATGTTTTCTTTTTCCGAAAGTTTAATCCCTTCCTCAGGCATACAATAAGTACAACGCAAATTACAACGCTCGGTTAATGAAATACGCAAATAGTTATGTACTCTTCCAAATTGGTCGGTTATGTTTTGTTGCTCTTTCAAGTTTAATTTTTCAATTTATTCTGTATCTGGATTCCCGCCTACGCGGGAAAGGAGTCGATTTATACATTAAAACAAGCTTTTGTTTCAGCTAAACATTTTTCAATCATTTTAATGGTTTTGTCAATGGTGGCTTTTTTAGTTCTAAAAGATAAAATTGCCATACGAATAACAAATTTACCATCAATTTTAGTTGAACTTAAAAACACAGAACCATCATTATGAATTTCTCGCATTAGCTTTTCATTCAGTTCGTTTTCATTTTCTCCGAAAGGATACCAAAAATAGCTTACCGATAAGTCTGGTTCTGGACCAACATTAAACCCTATACGAACAAGTTCTTCTCTAAAATATTGAGTCAATAATAATTTCTCATCCAAACAAACAATAAATAGTTCTATTCCATGTAAATTTAATGGCAGCCACATTCTTAACCCTCTAAAATGTTTGGTTAGTTCTGGCGAAACATCTGCAGGATTTATTTGTCCGTTATCATTAGCATCTTGCATATAATTAGCCGTATAATGGTGCGAATGAAATACCGCATCTTTATCTTTAACCAAAACAGCTCCAATTCCATAAGGCAAAAACAGTCCTTTATGCGGATCAACCACTAAAGAGTCTGCCATTTCAATTCCTTTAAAAAGTTTCTTTTTGCTTTCGCATAGAATAAAAAAACCGCCATAAGCTCCATCAATATGGTACCACAACTTATTTTGCTGTGCCACTTCTCCTATTTGTTGTAAAGGGTCAACTGCTCCAGTATCGGTTGTTCCTGCCGAAGCAACTACCATAAAAGGATCTAATCCTTCGGCTTTATCTTTTTTAATTTGCTCTTCTAAATAAGCGACATCAATTCTAAAGGATTCATCTAACTTTAATAAGCGTATTTGTACATCTTCTAAACCCACAATTCGTAATGCTTTATGCAAACAATGATGTACTTGCGGACTTAAATAAATAACACTTTTGGTTACTTTTTCGTTTTTTATTTGGTGCTTATCTCTTGCTGCAGTTACTGCAATTAAATTGGCAATAGAACCTCCAGAGGTTAAATTTCCGATAGCTGCTTTAGGAAAACCAAATACTTTTTTTATCCAATCTAACACTTCGTTTTCCATAGTAACCGCACCCGGAGAACCAAAATACATTCCTGCATACTCGTTAGTTACACTTGCCAAAAAATCACCCAAAGCAGCTGTATAAATTCCTCCACCTGGTATGTAACCTAAATGCCCTCCCGAAGCTGGATTAATACCTTTTTGAACTACTTCAGAATGATAAATAGCTAACAATTCTGCTAATTCTTTTTTATTCGATGAAATACCTAATTGTTTTGAATTTGGAGTTCCTTGATAATATGAAGGCTTACTCTCAGTTGTATCAATAAAGTTATTTGTATAATCTTGAGTTTGCTTACTAAGTTCTTGTCGTTCTGCTAATGTTGGTTCTAATGTTTCAGAAACCTTTTCTAAATCTAATATTTGTTGAATTAAACTTTTCATAAATAAAATTGGCTACCAAAAATACTTATAAGCTATTGATAAAAAGAATTGTATTAAAGTTTATGATAAAAATCATTAAAAATATAGCTTATCTGTAAGTCAAGAATGATAAATTTACACATCACAAAAAAATAGCAGTATGGAAATTTATGATAAATTAAAAGAAAAGTATGAAGCAATAGGACAAGATGCTGATGTGCATTTAAGCGGATTACTTCACGCTAAAACTATTAATTATTGGGATTACATCCATACTGATGCTTTATTGAATTTACAAATACAACGTACTACACTTCCTGATGAAATGGTATTTATTATGTACCATCAAATTAATGAATTGTTGTTTAAAATGATTTTGTGGGAAATTGAACAAGTTGCTGATAAGGAAGAATTAACTCCTGATTTTTTTGCTGAACGATTAAACAGAATTAGCCGCTATTTTGATATGCTTTCTTCATCGTTTGACATTATGGGTGATGGTATGGAAGTAGCTCAATACATGAAATTTAGAGATACTTTAACTCCTGCTAGCGGTTTCCAGAGTGCTCAATACAGAATGATAGAATTTGCCTCTACCGAATTAATTAACTTAATTGATATAAGGTTTAGAGCAACCATAGACAGAAATACGCCATTTTCGCATGCTTTTGACCATTTGTATTGGCAAGCTGCTGGTAAAGATTACAAGACAGGAAAAAAATCAACACTTTTAACTTTGTTTGAAGAAAGGTATATGAACGATTTTATTGTGTTTATGAAAAAATACAATACGGTTAATTTGTGGAGTAAGTTTAAAAGTTTACCAACCGAAAGCCAACAAGATAAAAAGCTAATTAATGCAATGCGTCATTACGACCACACTGTAAATGTATTATGGGTGATGGCACATTTAAACGCTGCACGTAAATACCTTAATAGTGGAGAAGAAAGTGCCGAAGCAACTGGTGGTAGCGATTGGCAAAAGTATATGCACCCAAAATATCAAAAACGTATTTTCTTTCCAGAATTATGGTGCGAAGATGAATTAGAAAATTGGGGGATTACCAATCTAGAGGGGCATGAGATTGTGGAGTAAATTTGCTTTTTTAGTACTTGACTTTCTCCTAAAAAAACAATAACTTCGTTTGATACAAATGTAAGTCGCATTAAAACGCGACCAACAAGATCGTCAAACGAAATCTTTAACTCCCCCATAATTGAGTGGTTTTATTAAAGTAATAAATTTTTGTTTTTTCTTTTTCTAGCTTTTTATCAAGTTCTGTTTTATTTTGTTTTAACTCTCGTAATTTATTGCCCAACCTTACTATAATGTAGCTGTTAAACATTCTCTTATAAGTAAATACATCATCAAAAGAAATACGAGGCTCACCCTCTTGTTTTTGAAAAGGCTCGTAATTAACTAATGCCCCTCTAACATTAGGAAAATATAACCAAAACAATTGTTCATATCCTAATATATTACCATCCTTATCTTTTTTAACCTTTACAGGACAAATACCTGTAATTCTAACTTTTATTTCGGAATATTTAGCATCAAAAAACCAATCTTCTTTTAACCAAAACTTTACCACACCTTTACTCTCTAATTGCTTATACGTTAGTTTTCCATCTACAAAAACAGAATCTCCTGTTTTGTTGTTAACTTCATTAATTGTCAGCTCTTTAGTAAAGTTGTCGTTTTCTGTACCATACACTTTAATTGCTCCTTTTTGGATGTATTTATTTAAAATATCGTACAAACAATAATTTCTGTTTGCTTTAGAGTCTCCAAAGTATAAATGTTGATTTATTTTTTCTGTCAAATCAATCTCTCGCCAAAGTCTTCTGTGCCACATTACATCTTTGGCTTCAACTTTTTCTAAGGGCTTAACTGGATAAATTTTTATGGGGTCTTTAACCTGTCCATAACTATTAACAACCAATAGCATTAAGGTAAATAGTTTTATGTATTTAAATATGAGCACGTTTAGCTAATGTAATGTTTAGCAAACGATAAATTATTTGCTTTTATTATGCAAAAAGCCCCGAAACAATCGGGGCTTAATTCACAAAAATTATTCACTTAACTTAAACTACATTAGTCTGTGAGCACTAAAATAGGTATTTCTGCATGCTTGGCTAACGATTTAGAAGTACTTCTCTCCCACAAACGCTGCCAAAAGCTTCGTTGATGACAAACCACCACTAACATATCAAAATCTTTATCCTCTATATATTCTAAAATACCATCTTCTGCATTATCACTTTCTTTAAAATGAAATGGATGGTAATAACTATCAAATCCCTCATCAAAATCGGCAGCTTTTAAGCGGTTCACTTTGTTTTCATACTGATTATCTTCATCAGTTATAAATAGAAAATCTACCGTAGCTTTTGTTTTATTTATTAATTGTTTTAATGGATTATAAACACTATCGTTTCCATGGTCTTTTAAATCGTTTGCCACTACAATTTTACTCGGAAAATTAATTGGCGTTGATGCTGGAACTGTTATTATAGGCGTTTTTATAGAGCCTATTAGTGCTGAAGCGTTACTTCCTAAAAAATTCCCTACAACACCACTTGTTCCTGTAGTTCCCATTACCACTAAATCTATCTGTTCTGTTTCACTTAAACGCTTTACCGTATCTACAAATAGTCCTGCAATACATTTAGATCTTACATCCATTTCTGGAAAGTTTAACTCTAAATATTCTAATTGATTTTGCATTTCTTTTTCAGAAGACTCTCTTGCTAAATTATTTACATTAACAGCCATTGTAGCTCCTGCATGAGGAATGTGATAAGTGTTTAATAAAAATATTTCTGCATTTAATAATTCTGCTATGTTAATAGCATAATCTCTTGCTCTGTCGGCAGCATCAGAAAAATCGGTAGGTACTAATATTCGTTTCATGAGCTATTTTTTTAAGTTATAATACAAAGTAAAACAGACTAGCTTTTATCAATTATGATTTCTATCATTGATTTTAATGATGTTTATCAAATATATTAATCAAATCTAAAACTTAACTCTAGTGCTATTATGTAAGATTTTAAAATTAACTCACTCTCTCTAGTTCTAAAATATTTTGAGCCTCTTAAAGCTATTTTTTTTAAGGTTAGATTTTTCTTCTTCGTAATTTTTCCTAGCTTAACAAAAGGAGAATACCTTAACTCTAACCCTACTCTATTGGTTGCGATATTCCCTAAATCAAAATCGGAAGTATAGTACTCTTCATTAATACTATGATGCCCAAATGGCTGAAAATATTTGGCTGCTGTTTGGGTATGATATCTATAAAAAGGAATAAACGCAAACGATTGAGTAGGGCGTATTGGTAATTCTATACTAGTAGTATGAGCTTTCACATCAAAATCATCATAATAGTATCTGTAAAATAATTTAAGCACTAAATATTTATTAAGGTAAACATTGTAATACAGCCCTATTGGAATTTTTAACTTGCTATTGGGCAACCTTTCTATATCATGTGTATTGGCATCATTAAAATAAACCCGATGAAAAGGAGTTGACAACAGCCCTTGTTGATATACTGTTTCTAAAGATATAGATGCCTTCATTCTTGCGTTTAAATCTTGTGTTAATGTAAAGGTTCCATTAAAAGTATTTCGAGTACTTTCTGTCAATAAAGCATCATTCTCATCTAACCATCTTAACTCTGAAGGATAAATTAATTGCCAAAAATCATGGTAAGCTCCTGCTTTTAAGTAGTATAAAGTATTTCTGTTTTTAGATAATTTACTTATAAAAGCATTGTAATTAAAAGAGGTAACATCGTACTCATTTGAAACTCCTATTCCACCTCCATATTTTAATCTTCTTTTATCGTTTTTAATCTCTACACCTAAATTCCCATAGGTTCTTTTATCTTTTGCTGATGCAGATGTTTCTGTATATAAACCGTATTCATTATTTATATTGTCGGTTGATGCGGATGAATAAATATCAATACCTGCTAAAAAGCTAAACTTTATCGTATCGTTTATTGGTATGTTTAAAGATACTTTTCCTACCATATCTTTTAACTCTTCATTACCAATACCTCCAGTAACAGGAGATTTTGTTCCATCTTGTTCGTAATAACTAAATAAAAAATTGGCTTCAATAGGTTCTTTTTCTTTTAACTGAACTATCGAATCTATTGCTGTAGAATCTACCACAAACTGAGCTTTAGCAGGCACAAAAAACAGCATTAAAACTATTACAGATAATATGTTTTTAATTTTCAATTGCATCCACAACCTCCCCCAACACTCCCATCGGTTATACCCGAAGCACCTTCTCTGTATGATGCCGAAGAAATTTCTGTAGATTGAATTGATTTGCTCCCAGTCTCCATATCCACATCGCTTAAATAAAGCTTATTATAGGTTAAGCCACTACATCCATAAAAGGAAATAGCAACTAAAGCTATAATTGTTAGTTGTTTTAATTTCATTGTACATTTAGTTTTAAAGTTTTTGAAGTAATTATTTCATCATTATAATTAACAAGCACACATTCTACTGCTTTTATTTTATTAATTAGTTCTAATCCTTTTTGTGCTCCCAAAACAAATACCGTAGTAGCTAAAGCATCTGCCAATTCTGCATCAGGACAAATTATGGTAACACTTTTTAATCCCAACACAGGGTAACCCGTTTTAGGATTTATAATATGAGAGTGCTTTACTCCATTTATCTCAATAAATTTTTCATAATTACCAGATGTTACAACCGCCATATCATCAATTTCTAACCAAGATATATAGGCTTTTTCTTTTTTAGGGTCAACTATTCCTACTTTCCATTTTTCGTTGTTTATCCCCTCTCCCCAAGCAATTAAATCTCCACCAGCATTAATCATTGCATTTTTAGCCCCCAACTCTACTAACAACTTTTTTACTTTATTTGCTGCATAGCCTTTTCCTATTGCACCAAACCCTATTTTCATTCCTTTTTCTTTTAAAAATACGGTGTTAGCTGTTTCGTTTAATTCAATTTTTTTATAATCAATTTTTGCTACTGATTTTTTTACTGCCGAACTATCTGGAAAACTATCCATAGATCCATCAAACTGCCATATTTTATCAAGAGATGCATAAGAGATATCAAAAGCTCCATTGGATAATTCTGAAACCTTTTTTGCTCTTCTAATTAAATTAAAAAGTTCTTTAGAAACTTTAACAGGTTTTAATCCTGCATTTTTATTGATTAATGATGTTTCGGAGTTTTTATCCCACGAAGAAATTAATTTTTCTATCCTTACAATTTCATTGTAAGCTTTATCTATAAAGGCTAAAGCCTGTTTTTCACTTTCCATAATAATGGCTATCTCAAACCTAGAACCCATCAAAACAAAATCTTTTTGATATTTTTTTATTCCCTGAGCCTTGCAGAATATAATAGACACAAAAAATACTGTAATAAATATGTATCCTTTTAGTTTAAGCATAAACCCTTAATAAATTCCCATTTAACTGAGTGTTATATACCCTTATTCCTTTATTACCTAAATTGTTAAAAACCGTTGTTCCCGAACCATTTTCAGCAAAGGTGGCATCATGCTCAATACAATGCCATTGATTTAAACTTTTAGACCATACAATTCCTTTTAAATATTGATCGCTACAAGTTCTTGTAGCAGCCACATAAGTGCCCGCATTTGTTCGTGCAACCACACATTTATTATCAACAATAACAAAGCCTCCTGATGTTTGTAATGGGTTATTTACGGGTTTGGTTAAGTCTAATGTAAAATCAACATTATTTTCATCTATACTTATTAAATTAACTCTAGATTCATCTATAGGAGCTGCTGGGTCGTCCATTTTTACACACCCACAAACACAAGTTGATACTAAAGCTAAAGTTGCTCCTGCTCCTAGTTTTGTTATAAATTCTTTTCTATCCATAATTTATAAAGTTAGTTAACCCTTAAAAGTTTGTGTATGATTGAAATCATTTTGGGAACAAATTTTTCTGTTTAATTTAGGTACTGTTATGAGTCGCTTTAGATTTATTATCATATTATTAACCCTTGCTACTTTTAGCTTTTCATGTAAAAAAGATAAAGGTTGTACAGACCCTTTAGCCAATAATTTTGATCCTTTAGCTACTCAAGACGATGGGAGTTGTAAATACCATTTTGAATATAACCCAACTCCATACGAATTGGATATTCCTTTACTTTTTCAACAATATATTTTACCACCTCACATCTCAAATGAAAACCCATTAACTCAAGAAGGAGTTGAGTTGGGAAGACGCTTGTTTCATGATAGTTTGCTAGATGGTTATAGCGGAGCTACAAAAACTCAGCGTTTTAGCTGTAATAGTTGTCATTTGGTACAAAATGCTTTTGCATCTAACGATAGTGTTGTTCCTTTAATGAATTTAGCTTGGAGTAATGTTTATAAATGGAATGGTAAGGTACAAGGAACAGTTGAGGATTTAATGAATTTTGAGGTAGAACATTTTTTTCATACCAACTTAAACGAAATTAACAATCATCCTCTTTATCCTGATTTGTTTTTAAAAGCTTTCGATGTAAATTACATTACTTATACAGAAATTGAATATGCATTATCTCAATACTTTAGAACATTTATATCTGGCAACACTAAATTTGACAGGTATTTAATGGGACAAGAGGCTCTAACTCCTTCAGAACTTAATGGTTTTAATGTTTATATGGATGAAAATAAAGGAGATTGTTTTCATTGCCATGGTTCACCGCAAAATCCTTTATGGACTGACAATGGGTTTCATAATACAGGCTTAGATGCTGTTCCAGACATGGGGCTTGCAGAAACAACAGGAAACCCTAATGATATTGGTAGGTTTAAAACACCAACCATTAGAAATTTAGCTCTTACAGCTCCTTATATGCATGATGGTAGGTTTGCTACGCTTGAGGAAGTTATTAATCATTACAGTGAAGGCTTAGTAAACTCTCCTACTATTGATCCTTTAATGAAAAGTATTAATCAAGGAGGTGTACACTTAATGCCTTCTGAAAAAGCTGATTTAAAAGCTTTTTTATTAACTCTTACAGATACCACTATAGTATCTAATCCTTTATTTCAATCTCCTTTGTAACCCTAATTAGCTTTTCTTATAGGTTTACTTATTTAGAATATGTTTGAAAATAGTGTTCAACAGTTTTATTCCATTCATTAAATAATTCTGTTCTTCTTTTATTCATACTGTTAATTTTTTCATTATAAACATTCACAGCTTTATTATATTCATTTGAAGCAGCATTATAATCATCAATATCCTTCTGAGTTCTACTTTTTTTACTCTTTGAATTAATATTTTCTTGTGCTTTCTCAAAAGTTTCTTTTTTTAAATAAAAATCTACAATAACTGGAAAATCTTTTTCAGATTCTGCCTTATAGAATGTTAAATACTTATAAGCTGCTGTTTTTAATCCTGCATAACCCCTATAAGTACCTGCTTTTTTTAACTTTTCAAAGCCTTCTTCAGCAAAGTTACCTAATGAATTAGCATTCTGTTCAACACTACTTATATCTTGTCTATTTAAAGCGTCTAAAGCGTAAGCTTCTTGCTTAAATGGTTTGAAATAAATTAAAAATATTTTATTATAATAAACCAATGCATCACTAGCTTTTTCTATTTTTTTTGAGACCTTATCTTTAACTTCTTCACCATCCACTAAAGTTATATTATTCGCCAACGCATAATCCTTTTCAGCCATCTTATAATCTTCAAAAGCCTCATCTAATTTCTCTCCAGCTTTTTGTTTTGCCATAAGGTAAGCCTCCATCAAATCATAAGATTGTTCAGCAATATCCTCCATATCTAAAATTTTATCAAAATCTTCTTTTAAAACTGTATAACACATATCTAGATATTGAATTACAGCATCTTTAAGAGAACTGTTTTTTATCTTTAACACATTCTTTTTTTCCTCTTTATATTGACTCAGAAGAGCTTCTCTAGTTTTTTCAATTTTTTTAGCTTTTCTACCTTGCGTTACAGCTTTAAGATATTTCCATGTATCTTGCTTTACATTAGCAAATGATGCTGTTAGTTCATTCATATGCTCAACAGGAGATTGTGCATAATTGCTTTTTGTTGTAATTATGCAAAGACTTAACAGAAGTATTGGTAAAATTTTAGTCATTTTAGTTCTTTTAATTTGTTATTAAATCATTAATTATATTATACGCTTCCGAAATATAAATACTTTTTTCAATTTTTTCTATATTTTGTTTATTTATCATCACTTCAGTATCATTTTTCATTCTTATACTACTTAAATAGCTCGGATTTACAACCTCAAATGCTTTAGATTTAGACGACTCCGTTAAATATTGATATTCTATATTTCGATTTTTATAGTATTTCTCAAATAAATTATAGCTAAGAGGAATTGATAAATTATTTTTTTGCTGATATAATTTAGCTGCTATTTTTTTTATATTATTAAAATATTTATTTGTATCAACTCTTTCTTTACTCTTATACTGTAATGTACTAATTGGCAATTCTGATTGAGGATAATAATAAGTTTTATGTGTAATTGTTGTATTTTCTAATGCAGACTTAAAACTACCCTCATTTTCTACTATTAAATCATAATAACTAGGAAACTCTATGTCTGGTTTAACCCCTTCTTTTTGATGACTTTTTCCATTTACTCGATAGAACTTACCTATTGTTGTTTTTAAATAATCTTTCTTTGTTAAAGGCAATACTGTTTGCATTGTAGCTTTCCCAAATGTTTTATTTCCTACAATAACTGCTCTATTTTGATCTTGCATTGCTGCAGCAAAAAACTCAGAAGCTGAAGCACTAAAGCCATTAACCAAAACTAATAATGGCTTAGAAAATGCAGCTCCCCTATCCATATCCTTAATAGTTTGAGGTGCTTCTTTTTGCTGATGTGATATTGCTACTGCTCCATAATCTATAAAAACTCCAGACAATCTTACAGCTTCTAGCATAGATCCACCTCCATTATTTCTAACATCAATTATCAACCCTTCAATACCTTCACGTTTTAATTTAAACAGCTCTTTTGCTATATCATTTGCACATCCGTTAGGTATTACAAAAGGACTCTCTCCCATCTCACTATAAAAAGAAGGTAAATATATATAGCCTATTTTCCTTTCCCCCTCTAATACAAAACTTTGGATAATGTTACTATTTACATCTACTTTTTCTTTTATTAAAACAATTTTTTGATTTTGACCGTTCTTCTTTGAAATTTCAAAAGTTAATTTATTGTTTTCTGGAGAATTAATAAAGCTTATTGCTTCATATAAAGAAATACACAAGAAACTTTTTTTTTCTTTACTATTACTCACAGAAAGAATAACATCCTTCTCATTAATTAAACTACTTTTCCAAGCTGGACCTCCTGGCAATAAATATGATATCTCTATTTGTTCAAGCTTATTTTTTATAATTTCTATACCAAAAGACTCTGTCTCTTTTGATAAACTTGTTTCAAAACTTTCCTTATCATCTATTGTAAAATAGTTAGTATGGGGATCGTATGCTTTTGCAATTGCATTTAAGTAAGACTCATAAACAAAATCAGCATCCTTAATTAATCCTTCTATAATACAAATTTCACTTTGTATCGTTTGGTTTATAATAGATTTTGATATTGTCTTAGATTTATTATTAGAATCTAATTGTGAGAAGTGATTGTTTAATATTTGATATTTTATTCTTTTCCTCCACTGTTTAACTCTTTGCTCTTCAGTAACATTTTTACTGTTTGTGCTAAAAATAATTTTCTCATCACTTTTAAAATTAATCTCTGCACTTTTAAATTTTTCTATAATCGATTTAATTTCTTTAACCCTTTTATAATATAATGTATTTGCTAATTCAATAAATTCACAATTCCCACTTAATATTTCTTCCCCTAATTTAGTTTTATATTTTGTAAGAAGATTATAATCTTCTATAGTAAAAACTATCTTACTATCATCTACCGATTTAATAAAATAAGTAAACAGATATTCTGAAAATTGATTATCTACTGGTCTTGGATTATAGTGGTTCTTATTTGCAAAATTGACAATTTCACCTGCTTTTTCACAGATAGGATTTTGCCCTTTAAGCGACAAAAACATTATTAGAAAAAAATTGAAAGTAATTACAATTTTAGATAAGTTCATTTTTTGTCTGTTAAAAATTATTTTACGAATATAGTTATAAAACCCTATAAAATATATGATTTAACTCTTATGGAAATTATTAATCTATAAGGTAGATGCTTAATTTTTCTAATAAAAAATCTGATTTAAAAGCTTTTTTATTAACTCTTACAGATACCACTATAGTATCTAATCCTTTATTTCAATCTCCTTTGTAAAGAGATTTATTACTTCACTCACTAGGTGTTAACTCAAATGTTTTAACAGGAGTTTCATCTGCTTTTTTAGTTAAAAACCGATACGAAAACCCTGTTGTTAAATGAAACATTGAACCAACTTGCACGCCATTCAAATACTGATATAAAGGAATATCACTAGTAACAAATAGTGTTAAATTTTTGTGCGAATAACTTATTTGTGGCACAAAAAATAATTTTTTAGATCCACTTGATTCCAAATCAATACTATAAATAGCCAAATCGTTAGTACTAACCGATTCTCCAACTTTTGTTTTTCCAATCCATTCGCCTTTTAGTTGTGCTGTTAAAGCAACATTTTTTAATACTGTTTTACCTACAAACAATCCAACACTAGCATAATCGCCAAACTTTTGTCCGATGGAATTATAACCCTTTCTTATAAACAGTGTATTAGCAAAAAAACGGAGTTTTCTTTTTGTATAGCCCTTATAAAAAAAGCTATACAACATTAAATCTTGTGAACCAGTTGTAACTTGAACAGTTGGTGGTAATATAGTATAAATATCATCTCCATTTGAAGTAGTACCCACAAAATTAGAGTCAACATTTGATCCTAACGGAATTTTAATTCCTAATCCCAAAGTAATTTCGGTTCTGCTTCGTTCTTTAGTTTTATTATATACACTATATCTAGGAAACAAAATCAAATCACTCATTCCGCTAGAGCTTATTGTATCCCTTAAACCTAGCTCTATTAAAGTTTTACTAGGATAATATCCTGTTGCAAACGACATGGTGAATTTATCTGTAATACCATAATCTGCTCTAAAAAAGAAATATTTACTCGATAGCCCATCAATCATATTAAGGGTATCACTATCTTTTCTAAAATAAATATCCGAATAAGTATATTGATAGCTTCCTGAAAGCTCTATCTGATTTTTTAATAGTACTCCTGTAGAAGCTCCTCCAGCAATAGGATTCCCTGCACTACCAGAACAACATCCTTGTCCTTGAGCTATACCAGAAAAAGATAATACGATAACTAAAAAATATACTATTAACTTCATATTAGCTTATTAAGGATTATCAGCCAAAGCTTGGTCTATAGCGTCTTTAAAACCAACTGTTGTTTCGTTTTTATTAAAATATATAAAATGATTAGCCCCTGCTATAACTACTATTTTAGGCATACCTCCAACACCGTAATTCACCATTGTTAAATTAGGATCTGAAAAAGATGTAGCCGAGCTTAAACCATACCAACTAGCCCATCCATCTATAGTTGCACAATCTTGGTCGGCATAATCATCTGCTAAATAAAAAGAAATTCTTCCTGGGTGAGTAGAAGAATAACTCTGCACTATGTTAAGAGCATCTACAGGATCGGTAATACAAGATGAACATGGCATTACCCATGCTATTACTATTATCTTATTTGCATCTAATTCGTTATAAAGATTATGAGTTACGCCATCACAATCAACAGCAGTAAAATCTGCTGAAACACCATATCCTCCATCTGCTTTATCTGCATAACCACTAGGCTGTTCACATTGATTTAAAGTTATATTTGGGTCTCCATAACCATCTCCATTATCGTCTTTATACCAAGTTATATTATAAATGCAACTCCCATCATATTTTTCAGCAGTAGAATCAAAATTACAAGCATCCTTATCATTACAACCTCTTTTTTTAGAACATGATTGAACTAAGATTAATGTACTTACAAAAAATATGGTTAGCCCTAAATTCTTCATTCTATTTTTTTAGGTCTTTCATATTGACAACAATGATGAAGATTTGAATACGTTTCATCATCAGATCGATATTCTTCAGTATCATAGCCTACTTTAGCTATTGCTTTTTTAATAGCATCCAATGTTGTTTTTGATGAGTTGTATTTAACTTTCATTTTCAACGAAACTTCGCTCCAACTAGCACTAACTACACCCTCTACAGAGTTTGCAGCTTTATCAATTGTTTTTTTACACATCCCACAATTACCCCAAACTTTAAAGCTTTCTTTTTTTATAGTTTTTTGGGCATTTACGCTAAAATTAAAAGAAACTATTAGAATGAAAATTCCTACTAAACGAGCTATATTCATATAAAATATTTTATTACGAATATAGTTGTAAATTATTCAAACTGAAATGATTTGAATCATACTTTCATGATTTCTTATGCTACAGAAACAAGCATACTTATTGCTGATAAGTTTCTTTGCAGAGAGGAAGGGATTATTACATGATCCCGTTAAGAGGGGAGGATTGTCAAACAAAAAGCGATTTAAGAATCACTCTTATTTGTTCTTTACTCCAAAATTGGAATAAATTCCATTTTGTTCGCAGAACAAATAAAGCTCCGAATTCGGAGCTTTTTGTTTGCAGAGAGGAAGGGATTCGAACCCTCGATACAGTTGCCCGTATACTTGCTTTCCAGGCAAGCCCTTTCGACCACTCAGGCACCTCTCTGTATAGTATTGGAAAAAAAGGATTTCATCTTTTGTTTCCTCTAACAAATAGAAGTAAACTCCATTTGTCAGAAAACAAAAAAATCTAATGAGTTCTACTCATTAGATTTTTTTTCTTAGTGAGCCCGCTAGGATTCGAACCTAGGACCGCCTCCTTAGAAGGGAGGTGCTCTATCCAGCTGAGCTACGAGCCCTTTCCAACTCTTTAAGGTGAGTTAAACCTTTTCTTAAAAAACCATCAACTTTTCAGCAGATGGCTTTTAGTCGGGGTGGCAGGATTCGAACCTGCGACCTCCTCGTCCCAAACGAGGCGCGATAACCGGGCTACGCTACACCCCGAGCAATAGTAAAACTTATCGTTTCCGTTTTCGCGGCTGCAAATATAGTTATACTTTTTACTTTAAGAAATTTTAGACTTAAAAAATTTCTATTTTTCTATTGTTCTAAAAACATGATCCCAAAAAGTGGTTACAATACCAATATTCTTATCATCTCTAGCATGATGAATATAGTGATGTCTTTTTAATTTTTTAAATAGCTTATTATTAAATTTCCAATGATGTATAGCATGATGAACAATGCAATAACCAATATAACCCAGCCATATAAACGCCATATAAACGGCTAAATGTGCAGGACTAAAAACATAAGATAAACCGTAAAAAGCTCCCACATAAATTATTAAAGTTACATACCAAGGCACTCCCATTAAATCATAAGGCCTATCATGATGCATCATGTGCCCTCTTTCGGCTGGCCCTTTAAATACATGGTAAGCATATTTATGCATTACATATTCAACCAAAGTCCAAATAAATAAACCTGCCAACGGAATATAAATCCACTCTAACCATGTTAACATTGATTGCCCATTAGAAAAAGCTCTTGTACATAAAAAAACTACAATAGAAAGGTTTGATACATAACCAAACCAATAATTAAAGTGCGAGGTTGTAATTTTTTTTAAAAAGCTTACTTCTTCTAATTCCTCTTTGTGTACCTGATTTTTAAACTTCGACATACATTTAAAGTTTTTACAAAATTAGGGTTTTTAATTCATAATGAAATGATAAAGCTCATTCTTGAAAAGCAAATTACTATATTTGTTGCAATGAGTGATAAAATTCCATCAGTTAGAACAATGGGCACCCTACCGGTGTTTATGACAGCCGTTTCTACCATTTTAGGTGCAATACTCTTTTTGCGTTTTGGTTATGCTGTTGGGCATGTTGGTTTAATTGGTGCTTTAGGCATTATTGTAATTGGGCATTTTGTTACCATTCCTACCGCTATGGCTGTTGCCGAAATTGCTACCAACCAAAAAGTAGAAGGAGGCGGTGCTTACTATATGATTTCTCGTTCTTTTGGTTTAAATATTGGAGCCACAATTGGAATTACTTTATTTCTATCTCAAGCCATTAGTATAGCCTTTTATGTTATTGCTTTTGTAGAGGCTTTAGGTCCTTTAATAGATTGGCTAAATGCCGAATTTTATATTCATCCTTACATTAATAAATATCTTTTTGACACACGCTCTTTAGGGGTTATAATGATGACTTTATTAACTATGCTAATGCTATCTAAAGGAGCTAACATTGGTGTTAAAATGTTGTATGGAGTTGTGTTTGTTTTGGCTGTTTCTTTAGGAATGTTCTTTTTAGGAGAATCTAATGCACCAAACGGAAACAATTTTAGCAGAATGATTAAAGGTGGAGATAGTTTCTTTTACGTGTTTACCATTATATTCCCTGCTTTTACAGGAATTGCCGCAGGTTTAGGACTATCTGGCGATTTAAAAGACCCTAAAAAATCGATACCAAAAGGAACTATTTGGGCAACTGTTGTTGGTATTGTAATTTATGTTGCTGTTGCGGTAAAACTCTTTTACTCTGCTCCTACATGGGAGCTAGCCACCAACCAAATGGTAATGAGCGATATTGCTATATGGGGTCCAATTATTCCGATAGGATTAGGTTGTGCTGCTATTTCATCAGCACTAGGTTCAATAATGATTGCCCCAAGAACCTTACAAGCCCTAGGTGTTGATAGTATTTTTCCAGGAAAATTAAATGGCTGGTTAGCTAAAGGACGTAAAAAAGATGGCGAACCTTTTAACTCCTTAGTTATTACTTGTATAATTGGTTATGTTTTTATTGTAATGGGAGATATTAATACCGTTGCTGGTATTATCTCTATGTTTTTTATGATTACTTATGGTATCATTTGTTTAATCTCCTTTTTAGAACAATTTGCTGCCGACCCTTCTTACCGACCAACTTTTAAAAGCCGTTGGTATTTATCCTTACCAGGAGCTATTTTATGTTTTTGGTTAATGTTTAAAATGGACTTTACTTATGCAATGGCTTCAACCATCATAATGGTGTTAATTTATGTTTGGGTAACCAGAATTAATAAAGATAAAAAAGGAATACAAAAGTTATTTAAGGGCGTATTGTTTCAATTAAGCCGACAGTTTCAGGTATTCTTACAAAAAAGAGATACGGAAATGACCGAACAAGAGTGGCGACCTTTTATTATTTCGGTTTCTAAAGACTCTTTTAAACGACAATCTGCTTTTGATTTATTGAGATGGCTTTCACACAAATATGGTTTTGGTACTTACATCCATTTTATTGATGGTTTTTTATCCGAAGAAACTTACAAAGAATCTAAAGATGTAATGTCGCGTTTGTTAGCTCAAAATGAAGGCTTAAAAAGTAAAGTTTATTTAGATACTATTATAAGCCCTTCCTATACCTCTGCAATAGCACAAGTAATTCAATTATCTGGCGTAAGCGGTAAAGGAAATAACATGATTTTGTTTGAATTTACTAATGACGAAAGAGACAGTTTAAATGATGCGATAGAACATTATCAGTTATTAAGAGCCACAGAGTTTGATGTTTGTATTTTACGTTCTACTATTAAAGGTTTTGGATATAAAAAGAACATTCATATTTGGATACGACCAAACGATTTTGAAAACGCCAACTTAATGATATTATTAAGCTACATTATGCTAGGACACCCTGAATGGAAAGATGCTGTAATCAACATCTTCTCTACCTATCCTCCTACCGAAAAAGTAGCTACCGAAAATAAATTAAGAGAATTAATACAAGAAGGAAGATTACCGATATCGCCAACTAACATTCAGTTAATACCTCAACTTAAAGAGGAAAAAATTGATAAGGTAATTAATAAAAAATCGGCAGATGCTGATTTAACTATTGTAGGGTACAATAGCGAACAAATAGAGGAAGAAAGCGATATTACATTTAACAAATACCCTGATTTAGGGAATATATTGTTTGTTAGTGCTTTTAAGGAAAAAACTATCGAGTAGTTTGTCTGAATACCGACTTTTTCCGTTTCTTTTTCGATGTAATTTTACTTTATGAAAAAAACCATCTTTTATATAGTCTGTTTTGCATTATTCATGGTTTTATGGAAATGTCAAGTTTTTAAAGAGCCTGCTGCTGCAATTATGAGCACAACTTTAGATACACCAGAAATTGAAGAAAAAGAAGATGCCAATTTACCTGATGCAGATTACAATTTAATAGTAACTGATTTAGACGGAAACCTTGTTAATATGGCTGAATATAAAGGCAAAGTTATCTTTTTAAACTTTTGGGCTACTTGGTGTATGCCTTGTGTTGCCGAACTTCCAAGCATTGAAAACCTTTATACCGAATTTAAAGACGATGTTGCTTTTTTATTAATCAGTAATGAAAGTCCTGAAAAGGTGAAAAATTACCATACCAAAAAAGAATACACTGTTCCTTTTCATATTCAAAACGAAACTAGCATAATACCTCAACAATATTACCATGAAGGGATACCTACTACTTTTATTATTAATAAAAATGGAAAAATTGTAAAAGCTAGTTCTGGTGCAGAAGACTGGGATGATGACGATTTTATTAAAGTGCTAAAAGAAATGATTTAGTTCTTTTTCAACAACTGCAACAAAATTAATAGAACAGAAGTTGTAAAGGTTAATGTTAAAAGGATACCTGAAAAAATTACAATATACTTAAACCACAACACACCACTCCACAACAACCATATCCCACCAAAGGTTAGTATAATAGAAATAAAAGGTTCTACAATTAGAAATTTCTTTAATTTTTGTGGTAAAGATGTAAGTAAAAGTATTCCGCCTAAAGCTAAAAAAATAAGCGACATACTAATAACATGATTATGAACCGTTGTTATTATCTCTTTCTCTGCTTTTTTAAATTTCATAACTTCCGCTTCTTCATCAGCTTCGTTACCTAAATAATGCTCTTCAATACCTTCTACTGTAGAGTTGGTATTTTCATTTACAAATCGTAATCCAACAAAATAGCCGAAACTTAAAGTTAAAATAAAAAAGCCCACTAATAACTTAGCAGGTTTTGGTAGTTGGTGTATTTTTCCGTGCAATATCAATTAAAAACTCCTTGTAATTTTAAATTTTGCACTTGTTTAGTTGCTTTTCCTACCCCATTAGTCATAGACCTTGCAGAAATAGTTGCTCCAGAAATATTTTGAATATCATCTCCAAATTTCATTTCATTGGCACTAGATTTTCCTTCAAACTGTTTTAACCAACGCTTACTACCAATTTCTCCACCTTGTTCTTCCCTATATATCAATACTTTTATTTTTTTAATACTTAAATCAGTATTAAAAATAATCATATAATCAAAGTAAGTTATTTTACTTCTTGCTTTGGTTAGATATAGATAACCTATGCTTTTTTTATTGTTGATGAGTTGGTAAAGTTTATTGTCTTTAAAATTTTCAAGTTGCTTGTTAGATAAATTAATAGCTTTTTTCTCTACTACTTGTTCTGGCCATAACGAAGTTATTACTTTATCTATTTTTTTTATTGCACTTTTGGGTAAATCAAAAGACAAAAATGATAATCCAACAAATATTACAATCCAAATTTTTCGCATAACTATAACCAAAAATGGTCTGCTAAAAAATTAGCAGACCGTAAAATTAAATAATATATAATTAACTAAAACCACACCCCTACTCCTAAGTTAATTTGGTTTGAAGGTGTATTTCCATCAGCTTTATTATCAAATATTTGATAATCAGCTTTAAATGCTGCTCCATTACTTACTTTATAAGTTACCCCAAATGTCATATCTGTTCTGGCATAAGAGTCGTTTTTTATAGTTCCATTAGGAGTAGCATCATGCGTATCATAATACTCATAACGTCCAAAAAGAATTAATTTTTCTTTCGCATCTTTTTTAATTAAACTTAATACATCATACCCTACTTCACCATAATACCCTAACATTGAAGAACCTAAATCGCTTCCTGTATAAGCATTATATTCTGCTACATTAGAAATTGAACTTTTAACAAACTGCCCTCTAATATGTAATGCCTTGTAAGTGTATCGTGCATCAAAACCAAACATAGCCAGTCCAACAGTTGTAGAATCTGCTTGAGCTTTTAATCCTAAAGTATCGTTATTAGGCAATCCATCAAAAGCTGTAGATTGTGTGTTTCCAAAATATGCCGAAGCTCCTAGTTTTAAGCCTTTAATTCCGTAAAAATCTAACTTAGTTGTAAAATTTGGTGTGTTAAATGTTGATTCGGCTCCTTTTTGACGACCTTTTCTAAAACCGTCACTACCTCTTAATTTTCCGCTACCATCATAACCTAAAAAACCATTTACAACATAGGCTTGATATTTTAACGATAAATTATCAATATTACCTGCAAAACCTGCTCCCATCTCTCGCCAAGTAGTTGGTATTATTTTACCATCTAAATTAGGTCTTTCAACTCCATTAAAAGTTGTTGGCTCATGATACTCGTTTATTATCCCCATAGGAATTAACATTAAACCAGCTCTAAAGTTTATTGGGTTACTTATTTGATAATTTAAAAATGCTTGTTCTACATACAACTCTTTAACATGTTCCATTTCTATTTCTGTAACAAACTGAACCTTATCATTAAATTTATACCCCATAAATATTACCATACGATGCACGTCCATTTTTCCATTTGCACTAGCCGTATCGTTTAGTGGTTGGTTATAATCTATTTGACCGTAACCTCCAATAATAATTTGTTTACCACCATTTCCTGATAATATGTTTTGTGCTGAGTTTAAAGGAGCATTAGTTGTAGTATCTGTCCCTACAACCTGAGCACTTAACATTCCTCCTACTAATAATGCACTTAAACTTAAAATTCCCTTTTTCATTCTTTCTTATTTTTATTTAGACTGATTTTAAATAACAAAGCAAATGTAGAGGTAGAATAATAATGTTGCAATACCACATTTATGGTATTTATATTAAAAAATAAAGAAAATGATGAAAATCAGGTTTTAATAATATTCTCTTTTACAGCATAAATAACAATACCTGCTGTATTTTTAATACCTAGCTTATTCATTATATTTTTCCGATGGGTATTTACGGTATGTGTACTTAAAAATAATTGATCGGCAATTTCTTTATTAGTACAGCCATCAGAAATTAGCTTGATAATTTCTATCTCTCTTTCAGATAATGAAACACCATCACAACCATTAGCTTCCGATTCATTTTTTTCTGATAAGATATCTATTACAACTCCACAGTAAAACTGTTTACCTGCATAAGTATCTGCAATAGCTTCCATTATTTCTGGCTTATCACAATCGGATAATAAATAACTATCCACCCCACTTTTTAAAGCATTATATATAGTATCTTTTGGAAGAGCATCAGTTATCGATAAAATTTTAGTGTCTTTATAAATCTGTTTAATTTCTTTTACAGAACTTACCCCAAAAGAATCATCGTTATAATCTAAAACAATAATATCTGGAAAATAGCGTGATGAGTTTTTCTTTAAATCATCAACAGAATTAACAATACCCAATACTCTATTACCTCTATTAGATTGAAGAATTGTTTTTATTCCTTCTCCTGCTATTTGATTGTTATTGGCTATTAATATATCTATCATAATTATTTAGATTGATTCTAAATAGATTTCAAAAATAGCTACAATATACCTTTATCACAAATTATCGTCTTAATTAATATTAACACGATGTTGCATTTTGAAAAACAAGCATTAATAAGTAAATTTACTTTTGCTATGAAACTATCTAAACTACTTACACTTAACATAGTCTGTCTTCTACTACCTTTTACCATAATAGGCAATAATGGTATTCGTTTTACAAAAAACAAAGGGCAGTGGCAACAACCATTTTTGTACAAAGCAAACCTTGGTAATGGAGCAATGTTTTTAGAAAAAAATGCTTTTACTTACAACTTTTATAATGCTGATGTTTTTCATTTTCATGATCATAAGAGAACTGAACAGAGTGAAAAATTAAAGTATCATGCTTTTAAAATGCACTTTTTTAACGCTAACCCTAATCCAACTATAGCAAACAAAAATAGCTTTAGTGATTATACCAATTTTTACTATGGCAAAGACACTCAAAAATGGCAAAGTCATGTATTATCATATCAACAAATACATTATAACAATTTATACAATAATATTGATCTTGCTCTCTATAGCTTAGGTAGCAAACTTAAATATGATGTTATAGTAAATCCTGGGGGAAAGGTAAAAGATATTTCCTTTCTTTATGAAGGAATCGATGATATAAGTATTGATAATGGAGGAAATCTTCACATTAAAACCTCTATTAACGAAATTATTGAACAAAAACCTTATGCCTACCAAGAAATTGATGGTGTTAAAATTGAAGTTCCATGTCAATTTGTTTTAAAGAATAATACCGTCTCCTTCAAACTATTAAAGTCATACAAAAAAAATTATCCTTTAATAATAGACCCTACCTTAATTTTTTCAAGCTTTTCAGGTTCGTTCGCCAATAATTTTGGAATGACTGCTACCTATGGACAGGACGGAAGTTTATTTGCTGGAGGAACTGCTTACAATACAGGATACCCTACCACACTTGGTGCTTACGACCCTAGTTTTAATGGTACAGCGGGTGTTGGTATTACTGATGTTGTAATTACTCGTTACGACTCTACAGGTGCCAACCTTATATATTCAACATATATAGGGGGAGTACAAACAGAAACTGTAAATAGTATTATCGCAAATGATGATAACGAATTGTATATTTTTGGTGTTACTAGCTCAACTGATTTCCCTGTTACACCTACCGCTTATGATACAAGCTATAATGGTGGTAGTGTATTAAACTTTTCACAAAACACAGGAACTCTTTTTAATAATGGTACTGATATTTATGTCGCTAAATTTAATGCCAACGGAACAGCCCTTTTAGGATCAACATTTATAGGTGGTTCTGGCAATGATGGCATGAACCATAAAGCTATTTTAACAGGAAATCCTGTTCAAGATTATGATTCTTTAATGAATAACTACAGCGATCAATTTAGAGGAGAAATTATGTTAGACATAGCGGGTAACTGCTACGTAAATACCTCTACAATGTCTAATGATTTTCCTACACCAAATGGATTTGATAATGTTTTAGATGGACACCAAGATGCTGTTGTAATACGGTTTAACTCTGACTTAACAAACCTTGATTGGGCAACTTACCTTGGAGGCTCTGATGCGGATGCTGGCTATTCTATAAAAGTAGATACCAATAAAATTGTTTATGTATGTGGCGGAACTACTTCTAATGATTTCCCCGCAACAGGAGGAACCATTACACCTACTTTTCAAGGAGGAAAAACTGATGGTTATATAGCAAAAATTGACAGTACAGGATCAAGCATTTTAGCCGCAACTTTTATTGGTACATCAGATTATGACCAATGCTACTTTTTAGATGTAGATAGATTTGGAAGTATTTATACAGTTGGACAAACACAAGGTGCATTTCCTGTATTTAATGCAGTATATTCAAATCCTGGTAGCGGTCAATTTATACAAAGGATAAATAACAACCTTACTAATGTAGATTACTCTACCCTATTTGGTAATGGAAACATTGCTACTGAATTTTCGCCCTCTGCATTTTTAGTTGATAGATGCGAAAATGTTTATGTTAGTGGTTGGGGAGGAAATATTATAGGTGGTTCTCCTATGACAGGAATGCCAACAACTGCTAATGCTCCTCAACCAAACTCTGGAGATGGATATAATTTTTATCTTTTTGTATTAGAAAGAAATGCCCAATCTCAACTATTCGGAACTTACTTTGGAGGAAACCAAAGTCAAGAGCATGTTGATGGAGGAACAAGTAGGTTTGATAAAAATGGTATTGTTTATCAATCTGTTTGTGCTGGTTGTCAGAATAATGATGATTTCCCAACTACAGCCGGAGCTTGGTCGCAAGTAAACAATAGTACTGGTTGTAATAACGGTATCTTTAAATTTGATTTTGAGATTATACCAGAAGCAGAATTTTCGGTAGATACTTTTCAAGGTTGTGCTCCATTAACCATAACTTTTACTAACACATCTGGACAAAGTGATAGCTATTTATGGGATTTTGGAGGAAATGATACCACCTCTATTATATTTAACCCTATCAAAACTTATAACACTCCTGGAACCTACAATGTTACGCTTATTATTACCGACTCTATATGTAACACAACAGATACAGCTTATCAAACCATAACTGTGTCTCCTCCAATTACCGTAACAGGAGGTACAACTATTACCACTTGCGATACAGCTACATTATCAATTAATACAACAGGAGGTCCAACATACTTTATTTGGTCGAGCAACAATCAATTTACAGATACACTAAATCCAAACTTAACAGATTCTAGCTTATTTGTTAATGTAACCGATACTACTTGGTATTATGTAATGGCTAGTAATGGTCCGTGTTCTGCTATAGACAGCTTTTTGGTTAATTATACGGGCTTTACAATAAATGCTTTAGATACTGCAATATGCACAGGACAACAAGCAACAATTAATTTAATCAACAATTCTAATTATTCTTTAACATATAGTTGGACTCCAACTACCCATATAATTAGTGGAGCAAATAGTGCTAATCCAGTAGTAAACCCTCCAACCACTACAACCTACACTGTTGTTGCTCAAAACACACATGGATGTACTGCTACCGATACTGCACAAGTGGCTGTTTCTGGGTTCGACCCAAATAACATAACTATATGGGCAGATAAAGATTCCTTATATGGTGGCGAAGGAACTCAACTTTACGTAAATCCAAATTCTGGTTTCACCTATCAATGGACTCCTCCATTTTATTTAAACAATCCTAATATATGGAATCCTTACGCAACTCCACCGCCTCCATCAACTACAACTTACAATGTGATATTAACAGAAGATGGTACAGGCTGTCAGTTTTTAAGAACCATTACACTTTATGCTTTTGAAGTAAATTGCGGAGAACCCGATGTATTTATTCCAAATGCTTTTACCCCAAATAATGATAATGAAAATGATATTTTATTTGTAAGAGGTAAAAATGTTGAGAAAATGGTGCTGAAAATTTACGACCGTTGGGGAGAGTTAGTTTTTGAAACCGACAAGCAAAATGTTGGTTGGGATGGAACTTTTAAAGGAGCTTTAGTTGACCCTGCTGTATTTGTTTATTATTTAGAAATTACTTGTGTTGATGGACAAGAATATTTTAAGAAAGGAAACATAACCGTTATTAGATAATAAATGAAAAAGGGTTTTAAAATATTTGCATCATGCTTATTGCTACTCGTTTCTTGCTTCTCTTATGGGCAGGATATTCATTTTTCTCAGTTTTACAACTCCCCTTTAAATTTAAACCCTAGCTTAGTTGGTGCTTTTAATGGCGATTTCCGTTTTGTTGGTAATCAGCGTACACAATGGAGTTCGGTAACTGCACCTTATGCAACTTTTGGATTAAGTGCTGATGCTAATTCAGTTGCAGGAACACCTGTTGGAGTTGGCTTATCAATGTATAATGATAGAGCTGGAGATTCTGATTTTAGTACGCTTCAAATAGGTTTAGGAGTTTCGTATAAATTAACTATCGATTCTACACAAAATATACAGTTTGGGATGCAGCCTGTTTATACCTTACGAAGTATAAACTACAACGATTTAAAATTTGATAACCAATACAACGGAAGTTTTTATGATGCTAACCTTGGTAATGGTGAAACTTTTGCTAATTCAGGAGAAAACTATTTTAATCTACACGCAGGTATCAGTTATCATAAAATTATTGACCAACGAAAAGAAATTAACGGAGGTATATCTTTACATAATTTAGTTAAACCTCAACAAACTTTTTTTAATGCTGATATTCCTTTGCACCAAAGAATAACCTTGCACGCAGGAGGACTTTTTAAAGTAAGTGATAAGGTGGACGTTTTACCAAATATTTCGTTTCAAAAACAACATAAGTTTAAAGAAATTATTTTTGGAGGACAAGGGAAGTATCATTTAAATAATGGTAATTATAAAGCCATTTATGGTGGTATTTGGTATAGAAATTCTGATGCTACTTACTTTAATGTTGGCTTAGATTATGCCGATTTTCATTTTGGTATAAGTTACGATTTAAACCTATCCTCTCTTAGTGTAGCTAGTCATAATAGAGGTGGTTTTGAATTTTCAGTTATCTATATTATTTCCCGATTTAAACCAGATATTAAAAGATATAAAGCTTGTCCGGATTATATATGAGTTTAAAAGTTAAAAGTTTAAAGTTGAAAATTGAAAGTTTGCTTAGTATAAGATTGCTAAGCAATAATGTTTCTTTGTCAAAAATTTCCTCACTAATTCTTTTACTATTTATTGTTCACTGTTCACTGTTTTCTCAAAACCAAAAACAGTTGGTAAAAGTTGGAGATGAGCTTATTGAAAAATATGGCGATTATTATGGAGCATCAAAATGGTATAAACAAGCTTTAGATATAGACTCTACCTATTTAGATATTGTTTTTAAATATGCTGAATCGCTAAGAAAATACAATGATTATGCTAAGGCAGAATCGAAATACTACTACATCTACAAAAAAGACCGAGGAAGAAATTACCCACTTGCTCCATTTTGGCATGCAATGATGTTAAAATACAATGGTAAATACAATGAGGCAAAAAAATCGTTTAAACGAGCAAAGCGTTTCTTTACCAGAGATAGAAAAGGCTATCATTATCAAAAAATAATGAATGAAATAAAATCATGCGAAAAAGCCATAGTTATAATGCGAGATTCTATTCCTGTTGACATTAAAAACTTAGGAAATTCTGTTAATACTTATAGTAGTGAATTAGGTGGGACACTTTTAAATGATTCTACTGTAATCTATTCTTCTTTACGAGATGAACAAATGGAAGATGATTATGTTATAAAAGACACTTCCTTATACTTGGTTCGTTTATTTCAAGGAAGTAAAAATGGAGATATATGGAAAAGTGATGATAAACTAGATAAGAAAATTAATGAACCTAATTATCATATTGCTAATGGTTGCTTAAACCCAAAAGGAGATGTATTTTATTATACCAAGTGCGATAGAGCTTACAACTGTAAAATATATGCTATAAAATATAACAATGGAAATTGGGAAACTCCTTACGAAGTTAAAGCTGTAAATATAGAAGGATATACAACTACTCAACCTTCGGTTTCTGAAATAGGTGGTAAAGAAGTGCTTTTTTTCTCATCTAATCGCCCAGGAGGTAAAGGACGAATGGATGTCTGGTTTTCTAGAAAAAACGATTACGGAAACTTTATGGCTCCAGCTAATATGGGTAGCGAAATAAATACATTAGAAGACGAAATCACCCCTTTCTACAACCCTAAAGACAGTAGTTTATATTTTAGCTCAAACTGGCATTTTGGTTTAGGAGGTTTTGATATTTTTAAAAGTAAAACTGCCGATATTATAAAATTTGAAAAGCCAAAAAATATGGGCTATCCGATTAATACAAGCACTAACGATTTTTACTATAATATTAGAAACAAAACAGCATTAATTACTTCTAACAGAATAGGCTCTTTTACTAAAAAAGGAGAAACTTGTTGTAATGATATTTGGGAATACGAAATACCTGATACCACAGAAATTATATACACTACTTTAGAAGAATTAAATAAATATCTACCTGTTCGTTTATATTTTCATAACGACCACCCTAATCCACGTACAAGAGATACGTTAACCGAACTTAATTATTTAGCTACTTACAAAGGTTACACACGTTTGTATAACGAATACAAAAGAGAATTTAGTAAAGGATTAAAGGGAGAAGAAAAAGATGATGCTTTACTAGATATTGAAGATTTATTTAGCGAACATATTGATAAAGGAGCTAATGATTTAAAATTATTTACCCCACTTTTAATTAAAGAATTAGAAGCAGGAAAAACAGTAACCTTAACCATAAAAGGATTTGCAAGTCCATTATCTAAATCAGATTATAATGTAAACCTTACCTTACGAAGAGTATCGAGTTTAATTAACTTTTTAAGCGAGTACGAAAATGGCAAATTACTACCTTACATTAATGGTACAGCCGAAAATGGAGCTAAATTAAATTTTATAAAAGTGCCCTTTGGAGAGTATCAATCGGTTAAAACCATTAGTGATGATTTAAAAGACAAACGAAACTCCGTTTATAGTCCTGGAGCTGCATTAGAGCGTAAAATAGAAATTATTGCCATACAAGCCAGCGATACCAATCAAACCAGATTAGATGGCGAAGAATTGGAAAAGTTACCTTTACTTACTTTTAGAGATACCATTATAAAATTAGAGCTTGGACAAACCGAAAAGCGATTGAAAGTAATTAATAATGGAGAAGCTCCTTTAAAAATATTTAATGCTACATTTAGTTGCGAAGGATTTACTATAGATTTTCCTGCCAAAGAAATTCCACGAATGGAACCTTTTTACCTGACATTAACCTATAACCCTAAAGTTAACGAACCTAAAAAATGTACGGTTGAATTTTTAACCAATACTATTCCCAATAAGATTGTAAAAGAAATTTGGGTGGAGTAAAATTTATTCTTTAATAAACTTTTCCAAAACTACTGTGGATTGAAAAGTTACTCTTGCAATATAAATACCTTTCGATAAAGTTGAAATATCAATAACATTATCAGTTACTTTTTCAAGCCTTACCTTTTTTCCTGATATATCTAGCACTTCTATTTTTTGTATATTTTTTTTTGAAGATATTGTTAATTTATCTTTAACCGGATTAGGATACAATTTTAGGTCTTCGACACCAGAATTTGATACACTAATAATCTTAGAATATTTATACTTTCCATCATAATCAGTCTGTTTAAGACGGTAATATGTTACCAAATGTGGTTTACTATCTAACATATTATAAGAAAGTTGCACACTCGAGTTACCTGCTCCTTCAACTGTTCCTAATATTTCAAACACCTTACCATCTTTACTTTTTTCAACTGTAAAATAGCTATTGTTTATTTCACTAGATGTAACCCATTTTAACATATTTGAGTTTGACATTTTCTCTCCTTCAAAAGAAACCAAATCAATAGGTAAAGGAGGATTAGGCGAAACAGACATATTATCAAATAAAATAATTTTTGTATAACCAGCACAAGGTCCCCCATTCCAAAATGGTCCAATAACTACTCTATTATGAGCCGCAGTAGCAACAAATGTATGTGTAAAAGTAGCGTATGAATTTGCTGGAATGGATGCTTGAGGGACAAGAACTTGAGGTGTTCCTACAAGTCCAAAAGCACCAACTGTAGGTGGAGTTGCAGAGTTATAAAATAACATTCCAAAATCAGCACATGCAGGGTTTTGAATATTATTTAAATCCCAAGAAACGTAGTAAGTATTACCTGGTATTAAAGGAACTGTTAATGGACTAGAAATATATTCTGGGTTTAAAAAACCTGCTGTAGGTCCAGAAAAACTAGCATTATGAAACGAAAGCATACAGCCTGTTCCACTCGAAGCTGTTGCTCCCCACGAAGTATAACCACAGTTAACATAATCTACACTCCCACTAAAAGATACCCATGGAACTGCTAAGGATACTTGATTACCTGCAGTTGGACAAGTAGTATAGTTTTCAAAATCTTGATTTAACAAAAGTTGAGACTTAGCTTTATTGGAAAAAACAAACATTACCCCCATTAAAACTAACAAACGAAAATAATATTTAAAATGTATGTTGTTTTTAAAACAATTCACCAAACAAAAATAACAATTGTATCCAAAATAACAAATTACTACTATTATTAACAAAATGTTACATATTATTGGGTGGAAACATTTTCATAAATACATTAAATAAAATAGGTTACTTATAATCAAGCTAAGTTTTTTTTACCTTTGCCGCCATTATGAGTTTAGAGCAAGAAATCGTTAAAAGAAGAACATTTGGTATTATTTCTCATCCAGATGCAGGTAAAACAACATTAACCGAAAAACTACTATTGTTTGGTGGAGCAATACAAACCGCTGGAGCAGTTAAATCCAATAAAATAAAAAAATCGGCTACTTCCGATTTTATGGAAATTGAAAAACAAAGAGGAATTTCTGTTGCTACATCGGTAATGGCTTTTAATTATAAAGGCACTAAAATAAATATTTTAGATACTCCTGGGCATAAAGATTTTGCTGAAGATACTTATCGAACTTTAACTGCTGTAGATAGTGTAATAATGGTTATTGATTGTGCTAATGGTGTAGAGGCTCAAACAAAAAAACTAATGGAAGTTTGTCGTATGCGAAATACGCCCGTTATTGTTTTTATCAACAAAATGGATAGAGAAGGTCAGGATGCTTTCGACTTGCTAGATGAAATAGAATCAACCTTACAAATTAAAGTACGTCCATTAAGTTGGCCTATTGGTATTGGAGCTTCTTTTCAAGGGGTTTACAATATGTACGAAAAACACCTGAATTTATTTGATACCAATAAAACAAAAATTGAAAGGGATATTGTGTCTATTTCTGATTTAAACGATAGTGCTTTAGACGATAAAATTGGTAATACTCCCGCAGACAAGTTAAGAGAAGATATTGAGTTAGTAGAAGGTGTTTACGATGAATTTGATGAAGAAAAGTATAAGAATGGAGAATTAGCTCCAGTATTTTTTGGGTCGGCATTAAACAACTTTGGTGTACAAGAATTATTAGATACGTTTATTGATATTGCTCCATTTCCAAAAAGCAGAGAAACCAACACTAAGGTAGTTAATCCTACTGATAAAGATTTTAGTGGTTTTATTTTTAAAATCCATGCTAACCTAGACCCAAAACATCGTGATAGAATTGCCTTTTTAAGGATTTGCTCTGGAAAATTTGAGCGTAATAAATTTTATCAGCATATTAGAATAGATAAAAAAGTAAGGTTTAACAATCCTACCAGCTTTATGGCTCAAGATAAAAGTGTAATTGATGAAGCTTATCCTGGTGATGTAATTGGCTTGTACGATACAGGTAACTTTAAAATTGGAGATACCCTTACTGAAGGAACAAAAATGGAGTTTCAAGGAATACCAAGCTTTTCTCCAGAAATTTTTAAAGAGCTTATAAATAAAGACCCTATGAAAACCAAGCAATTGGAAAAAGGGATACAGCAATTAACCGATGAAGGTGTTGCTCAGTTATTTATACAGCAACCTGGTAATAGAAAAATTGTAGGAACCGTTGGAGAATTACAGTTTGAAGTAATACAATACCGTTTAAAGCACGAATATGGAGCTAGTGCTGAGTTTCAGCCTAAAAACTTTTACAAAGCTTGTTGGATGACATCTGATGACGAAGCTAAAATTGAAGAATTTGCTAAGCGTAAAGCTCAATACATTGCAAAAGACAAAGATGGTAACCATGTATTTTTAGCACAAACTGCTTTTTTATTACAAAGTGCCGAAAGTGATTATCCTGAAATAACTTTCCATACAACATCTGAATTTAAAAGGGCTAGCAATTAGTTTAATCTATCTCTAAATTAATAGATGCTTTAACTTTTGCATCACTGTTTTTATCATAAACAACAAACTCACACATAACGGGTGTTTTTATGGTATTGTCGTTAAATATAAAATTAGCAGTTATTTGTTCTTTAATTAAACCTATTTCAAAATCTCCATCTCCTAATAAATCTTGTTCATCAAAAACAACACTTCCATCAGTTGATGTTGCTTTCATGCTCAAACCAACATTAGCTTTATCATTTTCGGTTACAAAACCTGTTAACCCTTCAAAAATCATATAATAAGTTTCATTAAACTTAATCTTTGGCTGAACAATAGTTCCCTCTTGTTTAGAAAATAGATATACATTGTCGTAATTGATTTTATCACTTTTCTCTATTGCAATATTTTCATTAGGTACAATATCAAAATCCATAGTAGTATTATAAGTCCCCTCTCCTATTTTATCCCATATTTTTATATGAAGCTTATATTTTTGATTAGAACTCATTGGTTTAGCAACAGTTATATTAGTGTATAAAAATAATGGCGAAATATTCACTCCTTCAGTTTTATCAGCATACATATCATCATAATACATTGCTGTATCTCCATTAGTAGAAACAACTGTTATTTCCATACCAGGAAAAACATTATCTCCTTTCTTTTTAAAACCACTTACATTTTTAAAATTCACATAAAAAGTTTCTCCATAAACAAAGGTTGTTTTCGTTATCTTTTTATCATCAATAGATAAATAAACTTCAGTAGATGAAAGACCTTCTCCTTTTGATGTTAATCCTGTTGTTAAATCTACTTTAGCAGATTTATTAAACTCTCCACCACAAGAAATTAATATTAAAGCAGTTATAGCAAAAAATATAAAATTGGTTTTCATAATAATAAATGTTTAAAGTAAAGCCCCAACTATTACGGCAGTAAACAACGAAGCCAACGTACCTCCTATTAAAGCTTTAAAGCCATATTTAGAGAGTATTCCTTTTTTGTTGGGAGCTAAAGAGCCTATTCCTCCTATTTGTATTCCGATAGAAGCAAAGTTGGCAAAACCACATAATATATAAGTTGCCATTACTATGGATTTTTCTTCATGAAAAACGCCACTTGCTTTCATTTCTCCTAATGTAGCGTAAGCTATAAATTCATTTAAAATTGTTTTTTCTCCCAATAATTGTCCAACTAACAACATATCCTCTTGGCAAACCCCCATTAACCATACTATTGGTGCTCCAATATATCCTAAAATCATATTAAAAGAAAGTTCATTATAAGATGTATTGGCAGCGATAACATCATTTAAAGCTGTCCAATCACCCACTTTAAATAAAATATAATTTCCAAAAGCCATTAAAGCTGTAAATACTAAAAGCATTGCTCCTACATTAACTGCTAATTTTAAACCATCAGAAGTTCCATTTGCTATAGCTTCTAAAGCGTTTTTGCCTAGTTTTTCTTTATTAATTTTTAACTCACTATCTACTTCTTCTGTTTCAGGCACTAACATTTTTGCAGCAACTACTGCTGCAGGTGCACTCATTACAGATGCTGCTAATAAGTGTTTAGCAAATTTAACTTGCTCTACAGGATCATCTCCTCCTAAAAAACCTATGTATGCTGCCAATACTCCCCCAGCAATAGTAGCCATTCCTCCACTCATCAAACACATAATTTCTGAGTTGGTCATCTTATTTAAATAAGGCTTAACCAATAAAGGCGATTCGGTTTGTCCTAAAAAGATATTTCCTGCTGCTGCCAAACTTTCTGCTCCCGAAAGTTTCATTACCTTTTTCATTACCCACGCAAAACCATAAACAATTTTAGGTAGTATTCCCCAATAATAAAACAAACTGGTTAATGCCGAAAAGAAAATTACAGTTGGCAATATCATTATCGCAAAATTCATTAATGGAGATTCTATTTGTCCAGTAGAAAAACTACTAAACAAAAACATAGTACCATCTTGCGTAAAACTAATTATCTTAGTAAAAACCTTACCAACAAATTCAAAACCAGCTTCAACAAAAGGAACTTTTAATACTAAAATGGCAAAAACTAATTGGATAGATAATCCTTTACCTACTAATTTCCAGTCTATCTTTTTTTTGTTTGATGAAAACAACCAAGCTATAGCCAAAAGTGTTACCATTCCTAGCAACCCTTTTAATATTGAGATAAAGCTTATGGTAAGTAACATTTTTTTGTCTGTAGATTATTAGTTTAAGATATAACTGAAAACTGTTTACTATAAACTAGTAACTAATTTGCATTCCGTTTATCCAGTTCTTCTTTTATTTTCGATGCTTCTTCATAGTTTTCGTTATCAATAGCATCTTGTAATCGGTTGTTTAATTCTTCTTGAGTTAAATCTTCATAACTTAAAGCTTTAGGACTAGGCGGTGCTTCTCCATCCTCTCCTCCTAATTGTTCTTCTATCGCCTCTATTTCTTTACTTAAATCATCCTCATCTTTTTGTCCCTCTTCTAATATTATTCCTGCACTAGCTAAAATAAATTCATAAGTATAAATTGGGCACTTAAATCTTACAGCTAAAGCAATTGCATCAGATGTTCTGGTATCTATCTCAACTCTTTCCCCATCTTTTTCTGAAACCAATTTTGCATAAAAAATTCCTTCAACCAAATTATAAACGATAACTTCTGTTATGTTAATTTCATATTGGGTTGCAAAACTCTTAAACAAATCGTGAGTTAATGGTCTGCTTGGAGTCATAGACTCTAATTCTATTGCTATTGCTTGAGCTTCAAAGCCCCCAATTATAATAGGCAATCTTCTTTTAGCACCAGTTTTTTCTCCCAAAACCAATGCATAAGCACCTGTTTGGGTTTGACTATAAGAGAGTCCTATTATTTCTAATTCTATCTTATCCATAAAATAAAAAAGGAGGTAAATAAATTACCTCCATAAATATAACTATAATTTTTATGCTTTAAGCTTTTTTACTGCTTCTACTAATTTAGGAACAACCTCAAAAGCATCTCCAACTATACCATAATCTGCAGCTTTAAAGAAAGGTGCTTCGGCATCGGTATTGATTACCACAATTACCTTACTTCCATTTACACCTGCTAAATGTTGTATTGCTCCAGAAATACCTATTGCAAAATATAAGTTAGGACGAATTGCAAAACCTGTTTGTCCTACGTGTTCATGATGTGGTCTCCAACCAATATCAGCTACCGGACGAGAACAAGCTGTTGCTGCTCCTAATTCTTTTGCTAAATCTTCTACCATTCCCCAGTTTTCTGGTCCTTTTAAACCTCTACCTGCCGAAACAACAATATCTGCTTCGGTTAATGATAGTTCTGTTGATTCTTTTCTTACTTCTTTTACCGTAATTCCAGAATTTGGAATATCACAACTAAATGCTTCTACAGTTGCACTTCCTCCTGTTGTTACTTTCTCAATCGAATTTGGTAAAACTGCTATAATTTTTGTAGCTGTATTTATTTCTACTTCAGCGAAAGCTTTACCTGAAAACACTGCTTTTTTCACTACATTCCCGTTTGGTAATTCTACTGCTCCTGTTACCATTCCTGCATCTAACTTAGCAGAAACTCTAGGAGCTACTGATTTTCCAGAAAAATCATGTGAGAAAACAATTGTATCTGCTCCTTCTTGCTGTGCTGCTGCTGCAACTATTCCTGTAATTTTTTGTGGGTCAAAGTTATCTAATGAAGCATCTGATAAATGTAATACTTTAGCTACTCCATAATTTCCTAATTCTTCTAATCCGTTTGCACTTCCTACTACAACAGCAGTTGCTGAAGTTCCGTTTGCTTGAGCTATTTGAGCACCATAACTAGCTGCTTCAAAAGCATTTTTAGTTAAGGCTCCATTATTTGAATCTGCGTATATTAAAACTGACATATCTTTTCCTCCTTATTTTAAATAGCTTTCGCTTCGTTATGTAATAAATTAACTAACTCTTCTACGTTATCTGCATCTACCATTTTGCATCCAGATTTTGCAGGAGGTAAAGAAAACCCTTTAACAGTAGTTGCATTTGCATCTCCTGATGCTTCTACCACATTTAACGGTTTAGTACGTGCCGCCATAATTCCTCTCATATTAGGAATACGTGCTTCAGCCATCCCTTTTGCTGCACTTAATACAAAAGGAGTAGTTGTTTCTACAACTTCAACTCCACCTTGTATATCTCTTTCTATGGTTGCTGTATTTCCATTCATATCTAGTTTTGATGCTAATGAAACATAAGGTGCATCCATTAACTCTGCCACCATACCTGCTACTTGCGAACCATTGTAATCAATAGTTTCTTTACCACAAAGCACCATGTCAAAAGCATTTTCTTTAGCGTAATTAGCAATTTGCTTAGCAACATAAAGTGCATCCGTAGTATCTGCATCTATTCTTACCGCATCATCAGCACCAATTGCTAATGCTTTTCTAATTATTGGATCACTATCGGCTCTACCAACATTTAGAACGGTTACTGAACCTCCGTTAGCTTCTTTTAACTCTAAACCTCTTACCAAAGCATACCACTCATCGTAAGGATTCACTATAAACTGCACTCCATTTTCATCAAACTTTGTATCACCATCTGTAAAGGCAATTTTAGCTGTTGTATCAGGAGCTTTACTTATACAAACTAATATTTTCATTGTAAATAATTATTAAATTTCCTTGAATTTTGTGAACGAAATTAAGAAATATAAGGGGATAAAAAAATAGGATTTTAGTCAGTAACTAACAGTTTTTAAACAATTATATTTTTATGACTTTATTAGTTCCATTTTATTTGTTCTGATGGACACCTCACTTCTCCGTAAGAACAATAAACACAACAACTATCAGATTTTTTCTCAATTATTTCAGAACAACCATTACATTGGTATGCATAAGAATAAGCCGCCTCTAACATCTCTCCTTTTTGCTTAGTACCACATTCAGGGCAAGTTAATTCATTTTTATTTAAAACATCTGTAACTATATTATCCATAAGTAAGAGTCTTATTTATTATCTATAAATTTTCGAAAAAAACATTTATCTTTTATACTGTATCTACCGAAGTTATTAACATCACTTTTGTAACAATGCTCAAAAACCTCTTTTTATAACAAAAGTCAATTTTAAATATGATGCTAATCAATTTTCTCAGATTAAGCATATTTAACTTTGTTCTGCTTTAAGAGAACTAAAAGTTAAACCATGCATATATGCTAAACAACATCAAAATACATTTTTTAGGAGCAGCCGAAACAGTTACAGGTTCAAAGTATTTAATAGAAACTGCTGAGCGTAAAATTTTGGTTGACTGTGGTTTGTTTCAAGGTATTAAGAAGTTGCGAAAAATGAATTGGAACTACCTATCGGTAAGAGCTGATGAAATTGATATAGTGCTGCTTACCCACGGACATCTAGATCATACTGGCTATTTACCTCGATTGGTAAAAAATGGATTTAATGGAAGTGTTTTAGGCACATCTCCCACCTTAAATATTGCCTCTATAATACTTAAAGATAGCGGAAAAATACAAGAAGAAGAAGCTGAAAGAGCGAATAAAGAAGGATATAGTTCTCACGCTCCTGCCGAAGCATTATATACCATTAAAGATGCTGAAAAAGCCATTGAACATTTTAAAGATGCAAAAGAAGGCGTTTGGATAGATTTGTACGAAGGCATAAAGGTTAGATTTCAGTACAATGGGCATATTATTGGAGCAACTTTTATTGAGTTGGATATTAATGGTAAACGGTTTGTCTTTTCTGGCGATATTGGTAGAAAAAATGATTTATTGATGAAATCGCCTAAAAAACCCAAAAAGGCCGATGTTCTTTTTATAGAAAGCACCTATGGCGATAGGCTACACCAAGAGGAAGATTTAGAAAGCAAGCTCAAAGAAATTATTACCAAAACAGTAGAAAATGGAGGCACTTTAATTATTCCAAGTTTTGCGGTAGAACGCACCCAAACATTAATGTACATTTTATGGCAATTGCGGTTAAAAAATGTTATTCCAGAAATAGAAATGGTTATGGATAGCCCTATGGGGGCAAATGTTTTAGCTGTTTTTCATTTGCATGAAGAATGGCATAAATTATCGTATGAAGAATGTTCGCAAATGTGTAGCAATTTTAGAATTGTTAGAGATTATAAAGAAACTTGGGAAGTGATAGACTCCAAAAAACCAAAAATTGTTATTGCAGGTAGTGGTATGATTACTGGAGGAAGGGTTTTAACCTACCTTCAACAATGTTTAGGAAAACCTGAAACCACCATACTTTTAGCAGGCTATCAGGCAGAAGGAACTAGAGGAAGACAATTGTTAGAAGGTTGTTCGGAATTAAAAATTAGAGGAAAATATTATCCTGTAAAAGCTAGTGTGGAAAATATCCAATCTTTATCAGCTCACGCAGATCAAAGCAAATTATTAGATTGGATGAGCGACATTGAAAACACTCCGCAACAAACATTTATTGTTCACGGAGAAGCCCAAGCTGCTGATACTTTTAGAGTAAAAATTAAAGACCATTTTGGCTGGAGCTGTAAAGTGCCAGAGTTATATACAATTGAAGAAGTTAACCTTTAAATTAATGGATACCGTTTTAATTTTAAAAAAGAATGGAGAAAGTGAACTTTTTTCGTTTACCAAACTAAGGAAGTCTTTATCCAGAAGTGGGGCTAACGATAAAGATGTAGAAGCTGTTGTAGATAACATTAAAACTCAATTGTATGATGGCATTACTTCACGAGAAATTTATCGCAAAGCTTTTTCGCTGTTAAAAAAAGAAAATAGAATATATGCTTCAAAATATAGTTTAAAACGAGCATTATTCGATTTAGGACCAACAGGCTACCCTTTTGAACGATTAATAGCTGCTCTACTTAAAAAGAAAGGCTTCAAAACAACAGTAAGCGTTATATTACCAGGCGAATGTGTTACCCACGAAATTGATGTGCTAGCAGAAAAAGATGAATATACTTATGCTATAGAATGTAAATTCCATTCTAAATCACACTTTGTTAATAATGTAAAAACACCTCTTTACATCAACTCAAGATTTATAGACATTAAAGCTAGATGGGATAAAAACCCAGCTAAAAAATCGCATCTTAAACAAGGCTGGTTAATTAGCAACACTAAATTTACAAAAGATGCCATTGATTATGGCAACTGTGTTGGTTTACAGCTGTTAAGCTGGAATTATCCCGAAAACAATGGGTTAAATAACTACATTGATTCTTACGGATTATACCCTGTAACTGCTCTTACTACGCTATCAAAAAGAGAAAAAGAGTTGATTATGGAAAATGATGTAATTTTAATTACAGAATTAATAGAAACACCTATTTTATTAGATCGATTGGCGTTTTCTCCTGTACGAAGAAAAAGAATACTAATAGAAGCAAAAAGTTTAATTGAATATGATAAACAAAAAAACAAAATAAAACGAGAGCCTTAACTTTAGCTAATGTCATTGAGTAAGTATATAACATATAGGTTTTTATACATTTTGAATAAAGCAACAGGTTTAACCTTTTTTATCATCGCAATGCTTTGTTACAAAACCACAAACGCTCAAAACAAACCCGAATTTAATGGGCAAGTTTCTGCGTTTGGCAACTATGCTCCCGACAATACTTACGATGGGTTGTTGGGTGGCAGATACATCCCAGAACTGCAATACAACATAGGTTTAGATTCTACCAAAAACATTGATTTTGAAGCTTCGGCAAACATTTACGGGACAGCCATTTTTGATTTGTTTGATGAATCCGAAACCGATGGAGACATAGACCCTTACAGAATTTGGGGGCGTTATACAGGCGAACAATTTGAATTTAGAGTCGGTTTGCAAAAAATAGATTTTGGTTCAGCTACCATACTTCGTCCTTTGCAATGGTTTAACCAGATAGACCCTCGTGACCCTTTGCAATTAACCAATGGTGTTTATGGAGCATTGTTGCGTTACTATTTTTTAAACAATGCCAATATTTGGGTTTGGGGATTGTATGGCAACGAAAAAACAAGAGGCTTTGACGCTCTTGAATCTTACAAAGATCATCCTGAGTTTGGAGGTAGAGTTCAAAGTCCGTTATCGAAAGGCGAAATAGCCTTAACTTATCATCATCGAACAGCAACCAATACTGCCATAGAACAAATTCCAGAAAATAAATTTGCCATAGATGGAAAATGGGATGTAGAAGTAGGTTTATGGTTTGAAGCATCGCACACCAATAGCACTAAAAATATTGGCGATTTAACCAATCAAACCCTTATTAATGGCGGAATAGATTATACCTTTGGCATTGGCAACGGACTAAATGTTGTTACCGAACACTTGGTTAGCACCTTTGATGAAAAGGCATTTGAATTTAGCAATAATGCCCACATCACCGCAGCAACATTGTCGTACCCTTTAGGTTTTTTCGATAATTTAAGTGCCGTAACCTATTACAGTTGGGAAACCGAAGATTTTTCTTTTTTCTTAAACTTCGAACACCAGTTTAAACACTTTACAGGCTACTTTATGCCTTATTACAATCCCGAGCAACAACAAGGAATAGCACAAAACGAATTAATATATACTTCTAGCGGACCTGGTCTCAGATTAATGCTAGTTTACAATCATTAAAAACAATACATTATGAGTAACGAAAATATAATAACACTACAAAATGTAACCAAACGGTTTAAGGTTGGAGATGGAGAGTTTACCGCTTTAACCGATATTAATCTGAACTTTAAAAAAGGAGAGTTTTCTGGTTTAATTGGTCCAAGTGGTTCGGGAAAAACTACGCTACTTAACATTATTGGTTCGTTAGATAGCCCTACCGAAGGCAATGCTACTGTTATGGGTAAAAACATTGCTGCATTAAGCCATAAAGAGTCCGCTTTATTAAGAAATCATCACATTGGTTTTATTTTCCAGGTGTATAATTTATTGCCTGTTTATACGGTTTTTGAGAATGTAGAGTTTTCTTTAATTCTTCAAAACATACCTACCGACAAACGTAAAAAAATGGTAATGGAAGCCTTAGAATGGGTTGGGTTAGAAAATATGGCAAACAAAAAACCGAGCAACCTTTCGGGTGGCGAAGGACAACGAGTTGCCATTGCCAGAGCCATAGTAAAACGACCAAACATTATGCTGGCAGATGAGCCAACCGCCAACTTAGATTCTAAAAATGCTCACGCCATTATTCAAACAATGAAAAAGCTCAATAAAGAATTAGATACCACTTTTATTTTCTCAACACACGATGAAAAAGTGATGGGTTATTTAGACAGAATTGTGCATTTAGAAGATGGAAAAGTAAAAAAAGATGAACTGATTACTAACGCAACTCAAGTATAATGAAACTAGCCCTACAACTCGGATATAAAAATTTAGTTGGAGCAGGTTTACGAACTTGGTTAAATGCTGGGGTATTGTCGTTTTGTTTTATCATCATTATCTTTTTTAATGGATTAATTGATGGTTGGAACCAACAAGCCCGAATTGATAGTACAGAATGGGAAGTGGCAAACGGTCATTTATTACACGAAAATTACGATACTTCCGACCCATTTTCTATTAAAGACGGACACGGAGAACTTCCTCAACAAGAAAATTTAACGCCCGTTTTAATTCGGCAAGCTTCTATTTATCCTGATGGAAGAATGGTTAATATTTCTTTAAAAGGAATTAAACCAGCACAGCAAACCATAAAATTGCCTACTCAATTATTAAGCACTTCCGATGCAGAAATACCTGCCATTATCGGAAAACGAATGGCAAATGCTGCCAAGCTAAAAAAAGGCGACCAAGTATTGCTGCGTTGGCGAGATAAAAACGGAACTTTTGATGCAGCCAACATTACCATTGTTGATGTTTTCGATTGTAATGTAGCAACCATTGATGCTGGGCAAGTTTGGATTTCTATGGATAAACTATGGGAAATGACAGGCTTAAACAACCGAGCAACTTATTTAATTGCCAACAATAAGTACCAACACCAAAATATAGCCCATTGGAATTTTAAAGATAAAGAAGAACTGTTACAAGAACTAACCAACCTTATCGAAACAAAAAAAGTAAGTGGAGCTATTTTTTACTTGCTATTGCTAACCATTGCCTTATTGGCAATTTTCGATACGCAAGTACTTTCTATTTTTAGACGACAAAAAGAAATAGGCACTTACATTTCGTTAGGAATGACCCGTTGGGAAGTAGTAAAACTTTTTACCGTTGAAGGCAGCTTTTACAGTATTTTCGGGATGCTTTTAGCCTCTATTTATGGTACGCCATTGTTAATTTATATTGCAAAAAAAGGCATTGCTTTTCCGAGCGAAGCTGCTGATGGAATGGGTATTTCCATCTCCGATGTTATCCATCCTGTTTTTGGATTAAGCTTAATTGTAGGCACTATTGTTTTGGTAATTATTTCGGCAACCATTGTAAGCTTTTTACCTGCTCGTAAAATTGCCAAAATGAACCCTGTATTAGCTCTAAAAGGAAAAGTACAATGATAAAATTTTTAATTAAAGGAATATTAAGAGACAAAAGCCGTAGCTTATTACCCATTGCGGTTATTAGCATAGGCGTAATGTTAACCGTATTATTAAGCGGCTATATGCGTGGTGTAATGGGCGATATTATTGACCAAAATGCTCGTTTTGAAACAGGACACGTAAAAATTATGACCAAGGCTTATGCCGAAAATAAAGATCAAATACCAAACGATTTAGCCATTTTAGAGGTAGATGAATTAATGGCTAAAATACAGCAAAACTTTCCTGACCTAAAACTTACCCAACGTATAAAATTTGGTGGGTTAATTGATGTGCCAGATGAAAACGGAAACACCAAAGGACAAGGACCAACCTCAGGTATGGCTATTGATATGTTTGAAAATAAAAGCGGAGAACTGGAACGCTTAAACATTGAAAGTTCGTTAGTTACAGGTAACCTTCCCACTAAAAGTGGAGAAATAATTATTGGACACGATTTCTCAGAAAAACTAAACATACAAGTTGGCGATGAAGTAACTTTTGTTGGTTCTACAATGAATGGGAGTATGACTTTTCAGAACCTTACCGTTAGCGGAACCATACGTTTTGGAACTTCGGCAATGGATAAAGGAGCTTTAATTATGGATATTACCGATGCTCAACGTATTTTAGATATGGAAAACGCTACTGGCGAAATTTTAGGCTATTTGCCTGATGAGGTATATTATGATAATAAAGCCGAAGCAATGGCTAATCGTTTTAACGAAATTTTTAAAGACGATACCGATGAGTATGCTCCAATAATGCAGAAACTAAAAGACCAAAACAATTTGACAGGTTATTTAGATATGATGGACAGCTATTCAGGAATATTTGTTGGTATTTTCATTTTTGCAATGTCTATTGTATTGTGGAATACAGGGCTTTTAGGCGGATTAAGAAGGTATCAAGAATACGGAATACGATTAGCCTTAGGCGAGGCCAAAGGCCACATTTACCGTTCGTTAATTATAGAAGCTGTCATTATAGGAATAGTTGGTTCTGTTGTTGGAACAATTATTGGCTTAGCATTAACCTATTATATGCAGGTTGTGGGTATTGATATTTCGGATATGTTAGATGATGCTACAATGATGATGCCTTCGGTGTTACGTTCTAAAATAACTCCCGATTTATTGTACATCGGTTTTATTCCTGGTTTAATAGCAATGACTATTGGTAATATGCTTTCGGGCATCGGAATTTACAAACGAGAAACAGCTCAATTATTTAAAGAATTAGAAGTTTAATTAAAGATATAAATGATATGAAATACTTAATTGCATTATTAATACTACCGAGTTTTTTAATGGCTCAAAATGCCGAAACCATTATAAAAAAAGTAGATGCCAACATTAATTCAGAATCGGCAATAACCACCTCTAAAATGATAATTTACGGCAAACGTAACGATAGAACAATTACCGCCAAAGGATATAGCGAAGGCGATAAAAAATCGTTTACCGAGTACTTATCTCCAGCCAGAGAAAAAGGCACAAAAATGTTAAAACTAGAAGATAAATTATGGATTTATTCGCCCTCTTCGGATAGAACCATACAGCTTTCGGGGCATATGCTACGCCAATCGGTAATGGGTTCGGATATGTCGTACGAAGATATGATGGAAGACCGAAAACTTTGGGAAATGTACAATGCCAAAATAATTACCGAAACCACTTTAGAAGGGCGGAAAGTTTGGGAAATAGAACTAAACGCCAAAGTAGATGATGCTACTTATGTAAAACAAAAAATGTGGGTAGATCAAGAACGCTATGTTCCTTTAAAACAAGAAATGTATGCCAAAAGCGGTCAGTTGTTAAAACGAGTATTGCTAAGTGATGTAAGCAAAATTGATGGACGTTGGTATCCTAAAAAAATGAATTATAAAGATATGCTTAAAAAAGGAAAAGGAACCGATTTTATAGTGTTAGATATACAATTTAACACAAAAATTCCTGCTCATATTTTTACCAAAGCATCATTAAAAAAATAAGCACTAAATGGAGTTTCCCAACTTAAAATCGTTAAACCATAACTTACAATTACTCATAGAAAAAAACCTATGGGCAAAAGTATTATTAGCACTTTTATTAGGTGTAATAGCAGGAGTTATTTTAAGTCCAGAAATTGGTTGGTTTAAAACAGCAACAAGTCATACCATTGGTAATTGGTTATCCTTACCCGGCAAACTTTTTTTAAAGCTGGTGCAGATGATAATGATACCGTTAATTTTCACTTCCATTATATCTGGTATTATTAGCAATACTGGCGAAGAACTAAAAAAAATGGGGTTTAGAGTTTTAATTTATTTTGTGGCAACCACCACTATTTCTATTGTGGTAGGAGTAGCTCTGGCTTTATTTTTTAAACCGGGTAAATACATTTTTGCCAAAGGAAACTTTAAACTTCCCGATAATGCGGCTTCGGATATGAGTACGCAAGAATCGGCTTTTACCGATATACCCAATGCCATTGCCGAATTGTTGCCCGAAAACCCATTGGAAGCAATGGTAACTGGCGAAATGTTGAGTGTGGTAATCTTTACCATTATTATAGGAATTTCCATTACACAGTTATCGGAACAAACCAAAACAATGGTTAACAAGTTTTTGCACGCCACCCAACAAATATGTATGAACATTGTAAAATGGGCAATGTTGCTCGTGCCAATTGCAGTTTTTGGATTAATTGCACAAATTTCATCAAGCATAGGTTTCGATAGTTTAAAAGGAATAGGTTTTTACATTTTTGTAGTGCTTTTAGGGTTGGTTATTCTGCTTATAATTTACCTGCTAATGGTATTCTTTTTAGGGCGATACAATCCGTTTAAATTTTTGAAAAGCATCACCGATGTGCAGTTATTAGCATTTTCAACTACCAGTTCAGCAGCCGTTATGCCATTAACAATGAAAACTGCCGAAGAAAAATTAGGGGTTAGTCCTCGCGTTAGTAACTTTTTAGTACCTATTGGAGCTACCATAAACATGGATGGAACAGCCATTTACCAATGTATTTCTACCTTGTTTATTGCTCAAGCTTATGGTTTAGAAATATCCATAGCTAACATTGTTTTAATTATGGTAACCATAGTGGCAGCTTCTATTGGTACGCCATCTATTCCTGGTGGTGGTGTGGTAGTACTGGCTTCGGTACTGCAAAGTGTTGGTATTCCAACCGAAGGTATTGTTATTATTATTGGTGTTGAGCGTATTTTAGGAATGTTTAGAACCACCATTAACGTAACTGGCGATTTGGTGGCTTGTATGGTGTTTAATAGGTTTAAATAACGTAAGAGGGAGTAGGCTTTGCCCACAAAATAATGTTAAGGTTATTTAATGTAAATACAACATTTAATAAATAATTTTATAATTATTTTAAATTCACACTCATGATTGTAATTTCCACCAATATCGCACAACCAACAACCGTTATAAAAAATAACAAAACAGTTAAAACTGGTATTTATAAAACACACGTTGAAAATGGTATCTCATTAGGATTAACTGATGTTGTTGGAGATGCTGTAATGGATAGAAAGCATCATGGAGGGATTGATAAAGCATGCTACCTATATTCAGCAGACCACTACCCTTTTTGGCAAAAAAAATTCCCTGACCTACATTGGACACATGGTATGTTTGGTGAAAATTTAACTGTAAAAGGCTTAGATGAATCTAAAATAAATATTGGCGATACTTTTAAAGTTGGGACAGCAATAATTCAAGTTTCTGAGCCTCGCAGACCATGCTCTATTTTAGGAATTCGGTTTGGAACACAAGCAATGGTAAAAGAATTTTACCATCAGCCTTACCCTGGTATTTATGTTCGCGTTTTAAAAGAAGGAAAAATTAAAAAAAATGATACTTTAAAACTAATAGATAAAGAAAAAAACAGTATTTCAATTGCTGCCGTTTACAGTTTGTTTGCAATGGATGATAAGAATCATAGCTTAGCCAAAAAGGCAATAGACATCAATAGTTTAGCTCAAGTATGCAAAAATTCGATAACAGAACGATTTAAACTTTAACAAAATTAACCTTGTTTGTAGGCTAAAAAACTTAACTTTGCACTTACTTATATAGGAAGAGGTAATGGAGCAAAGAATATCATTTAACACTAAAGATAGACCTGAGTTTGTAAAAGAACTGCGAAGTAGAGTTAATAGTTATTTTAAAGAAAATAATATTGCTAAAACAGCTAATACAAGCATGATAATTAAAACTATTGCTATGCTTTGTATTTATTTTGTACCTTACTTTCTAGTTGTTTTCAATGCTTTTACTAACCCCTGGTTAGTTTTAAGCATGTGGATTATGATGGGTATTGGTATGGCTGGCATTGGTTTTTCAATTATGCACGATGCCAACCATGGTTCTTACTCAAAAAATCAAAAAGTAAATAAATACCTTGGTTATTTAATAAACATTATTGGTGGTAGTTCTGTAAATTGGAAAATACAGCATAATGTATTACACCATACTTATACTAATATTAATGGTCATGACGAAGACTTAAATGCTGACCCATTAATGCGTTTTTCTCCTGACCAAAAAAGAAGAAAAGCTCATAAATTTCAGCAATTTTATGCTTGGTTTTTATATGGATTAATTACCATTTCTTGGTCAATTAAAAAAGATTTTATTCAATTAGAAAGATACAAAGGAAAAGACTTATTAAAAACCCAAGGAATAACCTACAAAAAAGCTTTTACAAGATTAGTTTTGGCTAAAATATTTTATTATTCGTTTATTTTGGTATTACCCTTAATATTCTCCTCTCAAGTATGGTGGATGACTTTAATATTTTACTTTATTATGCATTTTTCTTGTGGAGTATTAATTTCAGTAATTTTTCAATTAGCTCACGTAGTTAGCGAAACATCATTTCCAAAACCTAACGAAACAGGAACTATTGAAAACAATTGGGCTATACATCAACTATACACTACAGCCAACTTTGCCCGAAAAAACTTTTTGATAACTTGGTTTGTAGGGGGGTTAAATTATCAAATTGAACACCATCTTTTCCCTAATATATGCCATATTCATTACAGTAAAATATCCAAAATAGTTCGAAATACCGCTCAAGAGTTCCAACTACCCTACTACCAAAACTCTCTTTTTCAGGCTATTGCAAGTCATACACGACTATTAACTAAACTTGGTAAATACGACACTATTTAGCATTCCTACATTATCCAATAGCTAAATTGCAGGAATATTAAAAATTAAATAACTTTAGCGAGTTGTATTTGCAACCATTTAACCTTTAAACAGGTCTTTATTTAACATGAAACTTATTATGAAGAAGTCGATATCGCTACTATTTTTTGCTTTATTATCTATAACAACCTTATTTTCTCAACGAGGAAAAGATGGGGCTAAAATTGTTAACTCAACAGAAGTAGTAAACTCATTCACAACACTTACCAATAACGCTTCAATAGGAGACTTTTCCATTAACGTAGCAAACAGCACATTAAACACAACTACTTTAGGGAATCTTTCTCAAGGAGATTTAATTATGATTTATCAAGTACAAGGAACTTCTGTTGATGATTCTTTAATTGGAAATATTAACACATGGTCGAAATGGTTTGCTAAATGGGGTGCTATTATTAATTATAACAACTGCGGTAATTATCAATTTTTACAAGTAGAAAGCGTTCCTAATATTAATACCATCAACTTTGATTGTGCATTAGAACACAACTATACCGCAAGCGGAAATGTGCTTATAATAAGAGTTCCTAGATATTCTTCACTAACCATAAATAATGGGGGTGTTTTAACAACAACACAATGGAATGGTAATTCTGGTGGTGTTTTAGCAGCTGAGGTTGACGGCATTACAACTGTTAATACTGGAGGACTTATTGATGTAAGTGGTTTAGGTTTTAGAGGTGGGCAAGCAGTAAATGGTAATCAAAGTTCAGTTTTTGGAGGATTAAGATATGCTGATGCAAACACTCTTGAAGGAGCTGAAAAAGGTGAAGGAATTGCTGGGGATCAGGTAGTTTATGATAGCTTTAATAATGGTGGAGCAAGATATTGTAGGGGTGCTGCCGCAAATGCTGGTGGTGGTGGAAATGCTCATAATGCCGGTGGTGGCGGTGGTGCCAATGCTGGAGATATTAATGCTTGGAATAATGGTATTGGAAACCCAGATATATCCAATCCCAACCATATTAACGCATGGGCATTAGACACTTCTTTTACCCCAACTATTTTAACCTCTTCGGGAGGTGGTAGAGGTGGTTATTCTATTTTAAGAAATAATAGAAATGAACTTACAACAGGTCCCAATAATACACTATGGGGAGGAGATGACAGAAGAGATAATGGTGGTTTAGGTGGAAGGCCTTTAGATTACTCTACTGGTAAAATATTTTTTGGTGGTGCTGGTGGTGCTGGAGAAGGAGATAATGGAGATGCTAGTGATGGTGGAAATGGTGGTGGTTTAATATTTTTAAATACTTATGGTGATATAACTGGGGGTGGAAAAATTATTGCCAATGGTGAAGATGGTGAAGATGTAGATCCTGGTTCAGCTCCAATTGGTCAATTAGCTGGTGTAGATGCTGCTGGTGGTGCTGGTGCTGGAGGAACAATTATCTTAAAAACAACAGGAAATGTTAGTGTTGACTCTTTAATAGCAAATGGTGGTAGAGGTGGAGATCAAGTGTTAATTGCAGGCTTTTTATATGGGGGCATTGATGAAGCTGAAGGCCCTGGTGGAGGTGGCGGTGGTGGCTATATTGCTATCACATCAGGAACTCCAAATAGAACTGCAAATGGAGGTATGAATGGCGAAACTAACAGCCCTTATGTTTCTAACTTTAGACCAAATGGTGCTACTATGGGAGGTATTGGACAAGAAGCAGAAACAATTAATGCTTTTGATATAACTGTAAGGGATACCTTAATTTGTACAAACACTTCTGTTACACTAACCGCAACAATAAATGGAACGCTTCCTGCTGGAGCAACCGTTCAATGGTACGATGCTGAATATGGAGGTAATTTATTATTCGCAGGAAACCCTTTTACAACGCCTGTACTAAGTGCTAATACTACTTATTATGTTAAGGTTTGTCCTGCACCATTTACAATTCCTGTTACTGTAACTATAGATCCTTGCTTAGCTCCTGTGGTTAATTTTAGTGCTAGCGATAGCACTTTATGTGTTGGGGATTGTATTGATTTTACAGACCTAACAACAGGAACAACCCCAACAAGTTGGAGCTGGCATTTCTTCGGTGCAGCAACTACAACTTCTTCTGCACAAAACCCAACAAATATATGCTACAATACTCCTGGAACTTTTAATGTTGCTTTAGCTGTAAGTGATGGTAATAATTCAGATTCTTTATTTATAGCTAATTTTATAACTGTAACAGCAAAAGACACTGCTGCTTTTAGTTATGCAGATACTGTTTTTTGTATAAACGATTCTGACCCTTTACCAACAATAACAGCAACTACTGGCGGAACTTTTACTATTAATAATAGTGGAGTAATAAATAATTCTACAGGATTAATTGATATTTCCTCAAGTGGAGTTGGTAGTTATACAGTAACTTATATAACTAATGGCTCATGTCCTGATACAGCTACATTTAACTTAAATATTTTCAATGCTGCTGATGCTACAATTACCCATGTAGGTCCTTTTTGTGAAAACGATCCTAGTATAAATCTAACGGCTACTGACCCAGGAGGAAATTGGACTGGAACTGGTATTACTAATGCAACTAATGGTACTTTTGATCCTACTACTTCCGGCACTGGTAACCATTTAATTACTTATACTATCTCTGGTACTTGTGGGGATATGGATACGATGACCATTACCGTTATACCTAAAGATACCGCTGCTTTCTCCTACTCTTCTGGAAATTATTGTCTTACCGATCCTAATCCAACCCCTACAATTACAGGAACTACTGGAGGTTTATTTTCAATTAATAACAGTGGAGTAATAAATAGTAGTACTGGAGAAATTAACATAACTGGAAGCGGTATAGGTAGTTATACTGTTACTTATATTACTAATGGAACATGTCCTGATACAGCTACATTTAATGTTAGTATTGCAACTTCTACTGATGCAACGATTACACAAGCAGGTCCTTTTTGTTTAAACGACCCAAGTGTTAATTTATCGGCAGTTAGTAATGGTGGTGTATGGACTGGAACAGGTATTACAGATACCATTAATGGAACTTTTAACCCAACTACTGCTGGTGTTGGTAATCATATTATTACCTATACTATTTCAGGTTCTTGTGGAGATGTAGATACAATGACTATTACTGTAAACCCAGCTGATGATGCTTCGTTTAATTATTCTCCAACAACTTTTTGTAATACAGACCCTAACCCATTACCAACAGGTATTGTAACTAGTGGCGGTACATTTAGCATTAACAATGGAGGTACAATAAATAATACTACCGGAGAAGTTAATCTTTTATCTAGTGGACCTGGAACTTATATAATCACCTATACAACTAATGGTCCTTGCCCTAATTCTGATACAATGTCTATTACTATTACAAATTGTGCCATCCCTCCTGTAGCTAATCTATCAGCAAGTAATACTACTGTTTGTTTAAATGACTGTATAGATTATTCTGATTTAAGTTCTGGAGGAACACCAACAACATGGACATGGTATTTTGAAGGCGGAACTCCAAACACATCTTCACAACAAAACCCAAGCAATATTTGTTACGATACTACTGGCGTTTATGGCGTTTCTTTAGTTGTGAATAATACCTTTGGAAATGATTCAATATATATGACTAATTACATAACTGTTGATTCTTGTAATATAGTTTCAGATGTACTTATTATCCCTAATGTATTCTCTCCTAATGGAGATGGTGAAAACGATTTATTTAAACCTTATGGAACAAATATTACCAGTCTATATATGTCTGTATATAACAGGTGGGGAGAGAAACTTTACCAATCAGAACACTTAAATAGTGGCTGGGATGGAAGGACTACTGCAGGCACATTATGTCCAGATGGGACTTATTTTTACATTATAAAAGTAAACGGAGAAACCTATAAAGGAACCGTTACAATGTTGAGATAGATAAAAAAAAACGCTCCAATTAAATTGGAGCGTTTTTTTTTATCTTCATTTCATTTATACTCTAAAAGAAAAACGATAACATTAAACCAGCATTAGAGTTAACTTCAAAACCCTTACTGGTAGCTTTTGCTTTTCTATCTATAAAAGTAGAAACCTGACCACCACTAACAGGAGTATCAACCAAACTTTCACTTTCATCCCCTCCTACTGCACTATAAACGTATCCTAAACTAAACTCAGCACCAATACTAAAACGCTCTGCAATAAAATAATTAAACCCCGCAATAGCATTTAAACTAAAATTAAATCCTCCATCCTGCTGAATGGTTCTAACAATAGTTCTTGTACCTGTTAAATCAGTTATATCTGTATTCACATCAATTTTAGTTGCCCCTATCCTACCTATTGCTAATTCTCCACCAACATAAGGATCTAATCTTCTGGTTGTTCCTAAATGCTTTTCTAACCCAACAGAAATAGAAAAGTCAAACCTTTTTTCTGTAGAATCAATTTCTTGTAAAGCTCTACCAGCTGTAATGTTTATACTATCGGCATTAAAGGTATTGTTGCTTATAGATTTTAACCCTAAACCTAAACGTAAAACTTTATCATTAGTTAAATGGTGTTTTGCTAAAACAGCATTATTGGTATTTCCGTCAGTAACATTCCCTATAGATATATTATCTATTAGCCCTGTTAAATTTAACACAAAACCCCAATCTCCATCTCTCGATTTTAGAGTGTCTTGTTGAGCATTTACAGTAATTATTGTGCTTAATAATAAAGCAAAAGAAAGGCCTATTTTTTTCATTAGTTTGTTTTAAGAATTTGAATTACAAAACTCGATAAATATTAATTTATTATCTAACGATTCGAAAATTAATTATTTATGCTTTTAACCACCAAATTAATTAAAGCATTATTTAACTTTGAATTGATGACAAGGATAGGTTTAATTTCGGATACTCACAGCCATTTTGATGAGCGATTAGTTAAGTATTTTAAAGAATGTGATGAAATATGGCATGCTGGAGATGTTGGAAATATTGATGTTATTAAGCAGCTTACTAAAATAAAACCTGTTAGAGGCGTTTATGGAAATATTGATGGACAAGATATAAGAAAACTGTTTCCAAAGCACTTAAAATTTACTTGCGAAGAAGTTAAAGTATGGATTACCCATATTGGAGGTTACCCTAATCGTTATTCAATTGATGTACGCGATAGAATTAAAACCAATCCTCCAAACTTATTTATAAGCGGACATTCGCACATCCTTAAAGTAATGTTTGATAAAAAACTTAACTTACTGCATATCAACCCTGGAGCTGCTGGAAAAAGTGGCTTTCATAAAGTAAAAACCATAGTTAGATTTACAATTGATAAAAAAGACATAAAAGATTTAGAGGTAATAGAATTAGGTCCAAAGACAGAAAATGTATCTTTGTAATCTTAAATAAAGAAGAAAAAATATGAATCCATTATTAGAAAATTTTAACACACCATATAATACAGCTCCATATTCAAAAATTAAAAACGAGCATTATAAACCTGCTTTTGAATTTGCTATAAAAAAAGCAAAAGAAGAAGTAGATGCTATTACCTCTAACACAGAAGAACCAACTTTTGAAAATACCATTGAAGCTTTAGATTTTAGCGGGAGCTTGTTAAATACTATTTCTAAAATATTTTTCAATGTAAATTCTGCCGAAACTTCTGATGAGATACAAAATATAGCTAACGAAGTTTCTCCTTTATTAGCAGAATTTTCTAACGATATAGGCTTAAATGAAGAATTGTTTAAAAGAATTAAAACCGTTTACCAACAAAAAGAAAGTTTAAACCTTACCCCAGAACAAACTACCCTTTTAGATAATAACTATAAAGGGTTTGTAAGAAACGGTGCAAACCTTAACGAAACCGATAAGGAAACCCTTAGAAATATTGATAAAGAGCTTTCTCAAACATCATTAAATTTTGGACAAAATGTGTTAGCCGCTACCAACAAATATGAATTACATATTACTAACGAAAATGATTTAGCTGGTTTGCCTGATGGCGTTAAAGAAGCAGCAAAAATTACTGCCAAACAAAAAAATAAAGAAGGTTGGATTTTCACACTAGACTATCCTAGCCTTTACCCTTTTTTAACATATTCTAACAACAGAAAGCTAAGAGAAGAAATAAGTAAAGCTAACGGTTCTAAAAACTTTAAAGGAGATGATTTAGACAACCAAAACAATGTGCTTAAAATGGTTGAGTTACGCTATAAAAGAGCTCAACTGTTAGGATATGATTCTCATTCTAACTTTGTGTTAGAAGAAGAAATGGCATCTACACCAAAAACCGTTTTAAACTTTTTAGATAACTTACTTTCTAAATCAAAACCTGTTGCATTAAAAGAAAATCAACAACTTACTGAATATGCTAATAAATTAGATGGTATTGAAACTTTACAAAGCTGGGATGGAGCTTATTACACCGAAAAATTAAAACAAGAATTATTTAGTTTAGATGATGAAAAGCTAAAACCTTATTTTAAGTTAGATAATGTTATAAATGGAGCTTTTAAAGTTGCTACCAAACTTTATGGCTTACAGTTTGAACAAATTTTTGATATAGATACTTGGCATAAAGATGTTTTAACCTACAAAATTAACTACGAAAATGGTGATTTAGCAGCCATATTTTATGCCGATTTTCATCCAAGAGCAGGTAAACGTGGTGGTGCATGGATGACTTCTTTAAACTCTCAGTTTATTAAAGATGGAGTAAATAACCGTCCACACATTATTAATGTTTGCAACTTTACTAAGCCAACAGAAACCAAACCTTCGCTTTTAACTTTTAATGAAGTTACTACACTGTTTCATGAGTTTGGACATGGCTTACACGGAATTTTAGCCAACACTACCTACCCTAGCCTTTCTGGAACTAATGTGTTTAGAGATTTTGTAGAATTACCATCACAAATTTTAGAAAACTGGTGCTACGAAAAAGAAGCTTTAGAATTATTTGCCTTTCATTATGAAACAGGCGAAGTAATTCCTATGGAATTGGTTGAAAAAATTAAAGAGTCGGCAACTTATATGGAAGCTACCAGAATGGTTCGTCAGCTTAATTTCGGAATGGTTGATATGGCTTGGCATACTGCAAACCCTAACAACATTTCTTCGGTTGCCGAATTTGAAAAAGATGCAGCTGCTGCCACTCAAATTTACCCTGTGGTAGATGAAACCAATTTTAGCACCTCGTTTTCTCACATTTTTCAAGGGGGCTATTCTTCTGGATATTACTCTTATAAATGGGCAGAAGTTTTAGAAGCCGATGCTTTTGAATACTTTAAAGAAAATGGAATATTTAACAAAGAAATTGGAGCTAAGTTTAAAGACAACATCCTTAGTAAAGGCGGTTCTGAACATCCAATGACACTTTACAAAAGGTTTAGAGGACAAGAACCAGACAATGATGCTTTATTAAAAAGAGCGGGATTATTACAGTTGAAAGTTGAAAGTTGAAAAGTATTTATTTATTAAAACACAATATCTAAACTTTTAAACTTTACAAACTTTTTACTTTAAAAACTAATTTACCTCAACCTATCAGCTGAACGAACAAGCTTATCGTCTTTTTTAATAAAATGGATAGCTAAATAAGTAAGAATTAATGATAACAATGGGATTATTGCACCAAACTTTACTCCTATTGCAATATCAGCAACTGTTGTTCCTATTGCAGTTTTAACCGTATCTATATACATTACAATAGCAGCTATTTGTAAAGCAATTAATAAAATATTGAGCTTTGCTAACTTCATTTGTAAACCTCTGTTTTTAAACAAAAAAATGATAACTAAAGCCAATAATTGAACAACACCTTGCAATACTCCTACGCCCATATTTTTAGCAATTATATCTGCTGTTTCCGAAACCGCAACCGTTTTGTATAAATTCATTACATAAACAGATTCTGCATTAGCAAAACTTAAAACAGGCACAAAAGAAGCTATTACTCCTAAAATTACTACTAAGGCTAAAAATATAGATTGAATACGTTGTAACATAAATTAAAAATTTTAGCAAAGATAATACTGTTTAACAATAAACTGTTAATTAGTTAGCGTTACTTTAAAAACAGCTATTAAAACTTAAAGTAAATTTGATTTATGCTAAAGAAAATTCCTAATTGGTTAAAAAACAGATACGCCTTTACCATATTGGTTTTTTTAGTGTTTTTATTGTTTTTCGATCAAAACAATCTTATTACCCAATACGACTACAGAAAACAACTTGAAAAATTAGAAACTGAAAAAGAATATTTTAACCAAGAGATAACCAAAACCCGTAAAGAATTAAACGAACTAACCCAAAATCCTGCAACTTTAGAAAAGTTTGCCAGAGAAAAATATTACATGAAAAAAGATAATGAAGAGGTATTTGTTTTCACCACTAAAAAAGAAAATCATTAAATATTAAGTGCCTAATTTAGCAACTCGAGTTGTTTAAATGAACCACAAAAACATCATAAAAAAATCTATTGAATTTGAGTACGGCACAGTATCGTTATTTAATAACGGAATTGTAGCATATTATCCAAAAGAAGACATTTACAGCTTTACGATTCCTCACTTACAAAAATTATTTCATCACATTTCTATATTGTCTAATGGAAAATTAGCTCCTCTATATTCTGATAATTGAAACTTTAAAAGTTTAAAAAGTGATGTTAAAACCTATGTAATGGACGAAATGCCCAAATACACCAAAGCTTATGCTATGGCAGAAAACTCTGCTATTGTTAGGTTTACTGCTCATGCAATGTTATCATTAAAACCACCTCCTTTTCCTGTAAAAATGTTTAAAAATGAGATAGATGCGATGAATTGGCTAAGTATATTTACGGATAAACAAAACCTAAATTACATTTGATTTTGGTTTTTGTCGTTAATATTCCTTATTCCGTCTTATTTCGCCTTTTTTATTAATGATTTTCCCTACATTTGTTAGTAAAGGTAAAAACTAAACAATGGGGTTATTTGATGATTTTGATGCAGTTAGCCATCAACAATGGAAAGATAAAATTATATCCGATTTAAAAGGGAAAGATTTTGATGAGAATTTAGTTACACCAACCGAAGAAGGTTTTGATATTCAACCTATCTATAATTCAGCAAGCTTAGCAAATAACAAATCGAGCACTTACCAACTAAGCAACAAAAATTCTAATTGGGAAATTAGAGAACAAATTGATACTACTAACATTAACGAAGCTAACTCTAAAGCTCTACTTGCACTAAAAGGCGGAGCAAATAGCATTCAGTTTAATGGCGAAATAAAATCTCAAAACGATTTTAACTTATTGTTAGATAACATTATGGTTGATATTATTTTCATCCATTTTTATACACCTAACACACAAGATGTTAAACATTATTTAAACGAATATCTTAATTCAAAAAATTTAAACCCAAGTGATGTTGAGTATTCTGTTTCATTCGATTATTTAGGAGAGTACTTGATTAGTGGTAATGAAAGCTTGTTAGCAAATAAAAATCTCAATCATAAAGTTACTATAAATGGGGTTAATTACACCAATGCAGGAGCAAATGCTAGTCAAGAAATAGCTTATACACTTAACCAAGCAGTAGAATACATTAACGATTTAACCCAATTAGGTTTAAGTAATTCTGAAGCAATAGATAAACTAACATTTAACTTAGGAATTAGCTCTGATTACTTTATGGAAATAGCAAAAATTAGAGCATTTAAAATTCTTTGGAAAATGATTACTTCTGAGTATGGATCTGAAAACACGCCCTATATTCACTCTCAGACAACTACATACAATATTACAGCAGCAGATGCTCAAACCAATATTTTACGAACCACCACAGAAGCTATGTCGGCAATTATTGGTGGATGCAACAGTTTAAGCATAACCCCTTTTAACAATGCCTATGAAAATCCATCGGATTTTACTAACCGTATTGCTCGAAATATTCAAATACTATTAAAAGAAGAAGCTTATTTAGATAAAGTGAACGAAGCAGCTAATGGAGCTTATTACATTGAAGAATTAACCGACAACATCGTTAATTCGGCATTAACTATATTTAAAAATATTGAAGCTAACGGAGGTTTTTTAAATAACATTAAAAATGCAACTATCCAAAATTCGATAAGCCACACACACACAAATAGATTAGAAAAATACCTAACAAACTCTAACACTTTATTAGGCATAAATAAACACCCTAATAAAATGGAAACTGCTCCAGAAACCATTACATCAAAACCGTATAACAATCCATCAATTACTCCACTTACCCCAATAAATTTGGCTAACGAAATAATAAATCAGCAAAACGCAGTAAATGTCTAAAGAAATTAGCATCATAAAATCTGTTGAGTTTGATTACGGAAAAATTGTTTTGCGTAACGATAATATAATTGCTTATTACCCTAAGGAAGGGGTAGAAAAATTTACAAAACCCCATTTAAAACAAATGCTACCCATTATTTTAGAATTAGCCGATGGCAAGGTTGTTCCTTATTTTTCACACAACTTCAACTTAAAGGGTATGGATGGTGAATCAAAAGCATACATTATGCAGCATATGGATAAGTTTGCTATTGCTTTTGCTATGACTGAGCGTTCTGCACTTACCCGTTTTTTAACGCACAGCATGCTCACTTTATGGCGACCGCCATTTCCTGTAAAAATGTTTAAAACAGAACAAGAAGCTTTTCATTGGCTAAAAACATATGCTATATAATGACAAACGATAAAATTGAATTAGATTATGGCATTGTTGAATTACGCAAAGACGGAATTTTAAGCTTCGATTATTTTGGTAATAAAAATAACGATATAAGTGTTGAACAAATGGAGGAAACCCTTGAAATATATCTTAAACTAACAGAAAATAAACTTGTTCCTTTTTGTGTAGATGCTCCAAAATTATTTAATTTAACTAACGAACAAAAAGAGTTTGCTCTTAATACCACACCAATGTTTGCTTCTGCTTTAGGATTAGTTGAAAAATCGCCCTTAACCCGAAACCTAGTTCATGTTATTACTTATTTTAACAAACCTCCATTTCCCGTAAAAATGTTTAAAACAAAGCCTGAAGCTCTAGCTTGGCTACAACAATATACTTAATTTATGAAACCTGATTTCTCAAAATTAACATACAATAAATCTGTTAACGAAACTGTTTCAACAGCAAAAAACACTTGGCTTACTGCCGAACAAATTGAGGTTAAACCCAATTATACTAAAGCCGATATTGAAAATTTAAAGCACTTAGATTTTGCTGCTGGCATAGCTCCAAACTTACGTGGACCATACTCTACAATGTATGTAATGCGTCCGTGGACAATTAGGCAATATGCAGGCTTTAGTACTGCCGAAGAATCTAATGCTTTTTATCGTAGAAATTTAGCTGCTGGTCAAAAAGGACTTTCCGTTGCTTTTGATTTGGCTACACATAGAGGTTATGACTCTGATCACGAAAGAGTTGTTGGTGATGTTGGTAAAGCTGGTGTTGCTATCGATTCGGTGGAAGATATGAAAATATTGTTTGACCAAATTCCATTAGATAAAATGTCGGTTTCTATGACTATGAATGGAGCTGTAATACCCATTTTAGCTTTTTACATTGTTGCTGCCGAAGAACAAGGTGTTAAACCCGAGCAATTAGCAGGAACTATCCAAAACGATATTTTAAAGGAGTTTATGGTAAGAAATACTTACATCTACCCTCCTCAACCATCAATGAAAATTATTGCGGATATTTTTAAATATACTTCGCAAAATATGCCCAAGTTTAACTCCATTAGTATTTCGGGCTATCACATACAAGAAGCTGGCGGAACTAACGACATTGAATTGGCATACACTCTTGCCGATGGTTTAGAGTATTTGAGAACTGGTATTGCTTCAGGAATGGATATTGATAGCTTTGCTCCTCGCCTTTCGTTCTTTTGGGGCATTGGTATGAACCATTTTATGGAAATTGCCAAAATGCGTGCTGCACGTATGCTTTGGGCAAAAATTGTAAAACAATTTAATCCTAAAAACCCTAAATCTTTAGCACTGCGTACACACTCGCAAACTAGTGGTTGGAGTTTAACCGAGCAAGATCCTTACAACAATGTAGCTCGTACTTGCATTGAAGCGATGGCTGCTGCAATGGGCGGAACACAATCCTTACACACCAATGCTTTAGATGAAGCCATTGCTTTACCAACAGATTTTTCTGCTCGTATTGCTCGTAACACCCAAATTTATTTACAAGAAGAAACAGAAATTACCAAAACAGTTGACCCTTGGGGTGGTTCTTATTATGTAGAAACTTTAACCCACCAAATTGCCGAAAGAGCATGGAAATTAATTGAAGAAGTTGAGGAATTAGGCGGAATGGCAAAAGCCATAGAAAAAGGAATTCCTAAATTAAGAATTGAAGAAGCCGCAGCTCGTAAGCAAGCTAAAATTGATGCTGGCAAAGAAATTATTGTTGGTGTAAACGAATATCAAATTGAAGAAAAACAAGAATTAGATATTTTAGAAGTTGATAATACTAAGGTTAGGTTAGGACAAATTGAGCGATTAAACCAATTAAAAGCCAACAGAAATAACGATAAAGTAATTGCTGCATTAAATAATATTACCGAAATTGCTAAATCGGGTAACGGAAATTTATTAGATGCCGCAGTAAATGCTGCCAGAGAAAGAGCAACTTTAGGCGAAATTTCTGATGCTATGGAAAAAATATTTGGAAGATACCAAGCACAAATACGCTCAATAAGTGGAATTTATAGTTCTGAAGCTATGGAAGATAAAGATTTTACAACAGCTAAAAATTTAGCCGATAAATATGCAACCCTAGAAGGCAGAAGACCACGTATAATGGTGGCTAAAATGGGACAAGATGGGCACGATAGAGGTGCAAAAATTATTTCTACCTCGTTTGCCGATTTAGGTTTTGATGTAGATATTGGACCATTGTTCCAAACTCCTGCCGAAGCTGCCAAGCAAGCAGTAGAAAACGATGTACACATTTTAGGTGTTAGCTCTTTAGCTGCAGGACACAAAACTTTAGTACCGCAAGTTATTGAAGAACTAAAAAAATTAGACCGCCCAGATATTATGGTTATTGTTGGCGGAGTAATACCACAGCAAGATTACGATTACCTTTTTAATGCTGGTGCTGTTGGTGTTTTTGGACCAGGCACAAAAATTAGCAAAGCCGCACAAGAAATTTTAGAAATTTTAATTGAAAGTGTGGAAGGATAAAAATATATAGTGTGTATATGTTGAACTAGTGCAACATATACGCATGTTGGGCACAATTATGAAAAAAACGTAAATTTGAGAAAAACGAAAAATGAATAACGAAACTTTTGGAATGACTTTTCAATATGCAATCTGTTTGCATTATGAAATTGAAAACGACATCTCAAGCAGCCGAATAGATAAAGGTTTACTCAAATCATTTATTGAATCCAAAATAATAAACAAAATATTCAGAGGGAAACCAAAACCAGTTGAATATTTAACTACTTCAAAAAAATTTACATCACCATATATTACTAGATGTCCTCATAACTTTTTACTTGAAAATGAAGAAACTTTTTCTGTAAGAACTTTTAAAGGTAGTGGAAAAATGTTTGCACCAAAAGTAGTAGGGCAAGCAGGAGATGAAACCTTTAATCACTTTTTTGGCGATTTATACCCTGAAGCTATAAATAGAAATAACTTTAAAAATTTCTGCTTGACAAAAATCAACGAAATATTACCTATTGTTGTTGACTATGCATTGGTTAGTGATTACAATTGTTGGTTTTACAGAAAAGATGACCAATTCAGTTATGAAATTTTAAAAAGAGATGACTTACCTGAATTAACATACAGCTTTACAGATTTTTCATTTACAAAGCCAACAACAGCAAGTTGGAATGAATCTAATACTGTAAAATTTAAAGGTAAAACAGTTTTGGAACTTCAATTACACAACAAAATTTAATGATATGAACAAACAATTAACTTACGATGATACAAGAGATTTAGCTATCAAAATAATAGATGAACTTGTTGAAAAAGGTTTTGTTAAAGATTGTATTGATACAAATGATGAAAGTGAATTTGAAGTTCAAGACATTATACATTCTGAACTTAATAAGTTTTTTGATGTAAAAGAAGATTAATTATGGATTATCTAAATACTGAACCTGAATTTTATAAATTCTTAACCTTTAATGAGAAAATAACTAAAAATACAAGAACAAATTATATCTCTTGGTTACGTTTCTTATCTCAAAATCACAATATTGACAATAATTTATCAAATGAAAAGATTGAAAATATTATTTCAATTGAGGAGAAAAGAAAAGATGAAAGAAACTTTTATACAAAAGATAAAGATTTAAGCAATTTCAAATCTTCTTTGAGGAAGTATCTTAAATTCTTGAATGATAATTTCTTCGAAAACCAAAATCAGTTAATTCTTGAAGAAGAATTGAAAATTAAATCGAATGCAAAAATTGAAGTAACTGAAAAAGAAAATATTGTTCTATCACGAGTAGGTCAAGGTAAATTCAGAGAAAATTTAATTAAATATTGGCAAGGTTGTTCAATAACAAATTTTGAAAAAACACCAATATTAATTGCATCACACATCAAACCTTGGAAAGAAAGTAATAATAACGAAAGATTAGATTTTTTCAATGGCTTATTATTACTACCAAATTTTGACAAGCTATTTGACAAAGGATATATAAATTTTGATGCATCAGGAAAAATTGTGATTTCTAAATTTTTAAATGAAAACGACAAACATATATTAAACTTAAATTCACAAATTAGATTGAGAAATTTAGAAAAAAGTCACATTGATTATCTGGAATATCACAGAGAATTCTGTTTTATAAGTTAGAATTTTGCGTTAGGGATTGAAGCGACATCCTTTTGTGATTTTTTTCACAAAAGATATAGTGAAAAGCCCGACCCTTGGGTAACGCCCAAAACCTCTGCCGATTTATTTTGCGGTGCAGGAGGTATGGCAAAAGGTTTTGAAATGGCAGGATTTAACCAAGTTGCAGGATTAGACTGGTTTAAAGAAGCTGGTATGACTTATCGACATAATTTTAAGCATCCTTTGATTGAAGGAGATATAACAAGTTCTGAAATAAAGAAAAAATTTATTGATACAGTAAAAAAACAACTTAAAGGAAAAGACTTGACTGTTCTTTCAGGTGGTTTCCCTTGTCAAGGTTTTAGTATGTCTGGCAGTAGAATTGTAGAAGACCCAAGGAATTCCCTTTATAAAGATATGCTCGAAATTATCAGCGAACTTCAACCTGAATTTATTGTTGCGGAAAATGTAAAAGGTTTACGTTCTATGCTTAAAGGAAAAGTTGAGGATAAAATAAAAAAAGACATAAGAGCGTTGGGATATGAGGTAAATGTTACTGTTTTAAACTCGGCTGACTATTACGTTCCTCAAAAAAGAGAAAGAGTAATATTTATTGCTAACAGAATTAAAAAGAAAAACTTTCACCCTACACCACTTTTAGAAGAAGGTTCTTATGTTACAACAAAAGAAGCTATTGAAGACTTAGATGATAAAGCTATTAACCATATAAGAACAAAACATAAAGACGAAATGAAAAAAAGACTCGCAGCTGTTCCAGAAGGAAAAAGTCTTTATGATAATTATTCTGATTCATGGAAAAAATGTCCTTGGAATGAAGCAAGTTGCACCATTAAAGAAAATCATGGTGGAGTTAATATTCACCCAATTGAACCAAGAGTAATAACAGTTAGAGAAATGGCTCGTTTACAATCATTCCCTGATGACTTTATTTTTCAAGGTTCTAAAGCGAAACAAATGGTTCAGATAGGGAATGCTGTACCTCCTTTAATGGCAAAGGCAATAGCACTCGGAATTAAAAAAACAATAGAAGAAAAATAACTGTGCCCAACAATGGCTATAAGTAATTGCTTGTTCTCGCCTACTTTGGAAATTCCTGCGGAATTTCCAACTCTGTGTATACTTGCTAAGTTAAGTGCTAACCCACACAACTACTCATAGCCGAAGCCGTTGGCAAACATTAAAACTACTTCTGTAATCTATTCAATCCAAGCCTCAATTGTTATTTTTTAATAACATAATCGGAATATATCCGATTATGTTATTGTTTATTTACATTTTATTGTTATTTTTGAATTAGTTAATCGGATTTTATCCGACTATTATGTGCAATAATAACAGAATGGATTTTAGAACTATCATAAAGGATTATACCGAAGCACCTATATCAAGACATTTAATTTTGGAATTACTTAGCAAGTATCAGAGTCCAAATGATAAGATTAGTGAACTACTTAAAAGCAAAGAACTTATTTCTATTAGAAGAGGATTATACACTATTGGACCTAAAATGGATCTACCATCACCTGAACCGTTTCTAATAGCAAATCATCTTAGAGGACCAAGTTATGTGTCCTTAGAATCTGCATTGTCTTATTGGAACATGATACCAGAAAGAGCTTATGAAATAAGTTCCGTAACCACAAAGACTTCAAAACTCTATAAAACTCCAGTTGGACGGTATAGCTACAAACAACTAAAGACTCCTTACTATTCCTATGGAATAAAAAAGATAGAATATTCGCCTAAGCAAACGGTGCTAATTGCCTCATGTGAAAAAGCGTTGTGTGATAAAATTGTGCTAACACCAAAAATAAACCTTAGAAGTATAAAACAAACAAAAGAATTTTTAACAGATGATCTACGAATGGATAGTGAAGTACTAAGCACATTAGATACGGAAATTATGGCATTGTGGATTAAAAATGCTCCCAAAAAAAGTAGTTTAAAAATGCTTATCAATACGCTAATGGAATTATGATAAAAGAATGGATAGATGAATACGATCCTCAAAATGAGGAAGAAATATTATCTGCATTACGCGAAATAATGCAAGAAATTACTTTGGCTGCCTTATCAAGAACCGATTTTTTTGAGAAAGCGGCATTTTATGGAGGAACTGCTCTCCGAATTTTTTGTGGATTGGATAGATATTCTGAAGACTTGGATTTTTCTTTACTTAAATCAGATTCCAATTTTTCAATTGAGCCATATTTTAAAGCCATACTAGATGAGTTTAAATCTTTGGGACTGACTGTTAGTATTAAGGAAAAGAAAAAAACAAAACAAACAGCTATTGATTCTGCTTTTTTGAAAGTCGAAACAATATGGCAAGAAATTGTACTAGAAGATATCATCAAAGAAACTAGGGTGCGTTCAAATAAGACCTTGAAAATCAAAATAGAAGTTGATCGACAGCCTCCATTAAATTTTCAAACAGAAGAAAAATTATTAGTTCGCCCATTTTCCTTTTATGTAAAATGCTTTACTAAGTCAAGTTTATTTGCAGGTAAAATGCATGCTTTGCTATTTAGAAAGTGGAAAAATAGAGTCAAAGGAAGGGATTGGTATGACCTGGAATGGTATATTAAAAAAGGTATTCCCATAGATGTAAATCATTTCTTAGCCAGGGCAAAAGATACAAAAGATTGGCAAGAAGACAATATTTCTAAAGAACAGATCATTGAACTATTGGATAAGAAAATTGAATCTGTCTCTTTTAGTAGTATTAAAGAAGATGTTGTTCGGTTTATAAAAAATGATGAAGCTTTAGATATTTGGAGTCCGCAATATTTCAAAGATTTGATAAGCAAAATGAAATTTGAAAATGCTTAATTTAATCCGAAGGATAGTTTTTAGAATTACTAACCAAAAAAAAAATTAAAACGATTACCCAACATTATGTATAGTGCATACCCTGCGGGATACGCACCATACATGTCCGTTAAAAACCACCCTATCTCAAAAAAATGCCTGAACACGATAATTTTTATATTAACAAAACCGAACCTAACAAAAGTTGTTTGGTAGCATTGCGTAATATTATTTTAAAACAAGATGAACACATTACCGAAACTACCAAATACGGTATGCCCTGCTTTTGCTACAAAAACAAAATGTTTTGTTATTTATGGATAGATAAAAAATTAAATTACCCCTACATCCTGTTTGTAGAGGGTAAACATTTAAGCCATCCTAAGTTAAAAAGCGGCACTCGAAAAAGAATGAAAACCTTTACAGTAAACCCTGCCAAAGATATTTCTATAAAAACAATAGAACAGCTTTTAAAAAATGCTTTAGATTTATATCGTAATGGCATTATAAAAGCTAAGTAAATAAAAGGAATTCTCTTTGTTGTTCTCCTTTAAAAAATTATATTTGTTTTGCCCTTTTTTACTATTTATAAAGCTATAAGCTAATCATAATTTTTATGAAAACAATTAAACCTTTATTAACCTTTATAATACTACTTGTTATAAACAGTAATATTAATGCACAAAAAGATAGTGTTTTATTTCATCAAAGTATTGATTTTTATAATAATGATAAGCCTAAAAAAGCATTATCATTAATTAACGATGCTATAAAAATTAATGATAAAAATGCTAACTACCAGATTTTAAAAGGCAAAATACTTTATGAAATAAATAAAGACATTGGCGAATTTTTTTCATACCTAACAAAAGGTGTAGAAACAGAACCAACATCACCTAAACCACTAATAACCAGAGCTTATTATTACGAACAAATTGCAAAGGTACAAGATGCTATATTAGATTATAATGATGCTCTAAAACTTGCTAAAGAAGATAGTGTATTTATTCAAATATATATTAACAGAGGTGGTTTGCACACCAAAGTTCAACGCCCAGATTTAGGTTACGAAGATTTAATGAAAGCATATCAATTAGATTCTACCAATATTGGTATGCTTAATAATTTAGCTATTTGTTTAGATGATTTAGGCAAAAGAAAAGAATCTTTTAAAATCTTATTAAAAATAGTAGAAATTAACCCTGATTTTCCTCCTGGATGGGTAAACTTAGGTTATCAAGCTTCGTTAAGAGAAAATTATGATGATGCTTTAATGTATTTAAACAAAGCTGACTCGTTAAGCCCAAACGAACCATTTGCTCTTAATAATAGAGGGTATGCAAAATATAAGTTGAAAGATTATAAAGGAGCTTTAAAGGATATTAATCGCTCGTTAGAAATTGACCCTAGCAATTCTTATGCATACAGAAATAAAGCTTTAATTTATATCGATAAAAAAGAAATAGATACTGCCTGTGAAAATCTACACCTTTCACAAAAAAAAGGCTTCTCCTTGTATTATGGCGAAGAAGTAAATGAATTAATAAAAAAACACTGCATTAAATAAGTATTATGAAAACTATACGCATCCTTATTTTATTATCAATTTTAAGTATTTCAAAATTTGGTTTTAATCAAGAAAAAATTCCACTACTCGATTATTTTGATTTAATAGAAAAAAGTCAAGAATATAATGAAGACGGTGACAATCAAAAAGCTTATGAAACATTAAGCCAATTAAATAAAAACGACTCACTATATCCATACTCCATAAATACACTTGCATATTACTTATTAAACAATAAGGATATGGACGATAGTAGGTTTGATTCGGTAATAAAAATAACTACCGATGGAATTAGCAACAAAGATTTAAAATCTAAATTTTACTTATACATTAATAAATCAGCTGCTTTATACAATCAAAAAAAATATAAAGAAGCAATGGCTGTTTATGATGAAGCTTTAAAAAAATACCCAAGAAGCTATTATATTTTATACCATAAAGGATTATTACATGAAGAATTAAAAGAATATGATAAAGCTGCTGAAGTATATAAACAAAGCATTATCTTAAATCCTTACTTTGATGATTCTCACCTTAAATTAGGTTACTTAGCATACAGTAGCAATAAAATAACTCAGGCTATAATGTGTTTTAACTTTTATTTATTACTAAATCCTGATGGCGAAAACTCTTTTAAAGTATTAGAAGCTCTAAACACAATAGTTTCTACTAAGCTAGAACCCGAAGAAGTTTTTGATGTTAAGCTATCTAAAGATGATGGTACTTTTGATGAGCTTGATTTAATTATAAATAATCACGTGTCGTTAAACAAAAAATATAAAATACCTAACAAATTAAACATTGCCATTGTTAGACAAAATCACTTAATGCTAGATCAACTTAAAAATTACGAAGGCAATGATGGATATTTCCATAAAAAGTACGTCAAATTTTATAATTGGGTTAGAGATAACAAGCACTTTGATAACTTTTCTTACACTACTTGTTTTTCAATAAAAAACGAAAACTACCGAAAAATTTTAGACGGAAAAATTAATGGTGTTAAAGACTTTATCCCTATTGCATACAAACAAATTGGAGAATGTTTTAGAGAAAATGAATTTATACTAAACGGTAAAAAACAAACGGCTTATTGCATCTATAACAATTACGAATTTCAAGGAATTGGTAACATGAAAGATGGTAAAATGGTAGGTTATTGGGAAACATACAGCCCTAAAAAAGGAAACCTATTATCTCAAGGTAGTTTAAACGATGAAGAAAAAAAAGAAGGTGCTTGGATATGGTATTATGAAGATGGAAAAATAAATGAAGAATCTCAATATAAAAATGGAAAATTAGATGGAATACAAAAGTTTTATTTCGATAATGGACAACTAAAATACAGCGTTGAATACAAAGATGGCGAAGCAAACGGAGAGTATAAATTATACAACAAAAATGGAGCTTTAATTGAGCAGAAATATTTTAAAAACAATAAATTAGAAGGTACTTATAAAAGTTTTTATGATGTTGGAGAAAAATATACCAACTACATTATCCCATACAAAGAAGATAAAATTGATGGTAAAGTAGAGCAATATTATGCCAATGGAGTAAAAGCTTTAGAAGCCACATTTGTTGATGGTAAAAAAACAGGAGAAGAAAAAGAATATTATAAAAACGGAAAATTATATGCTAAAACTAACTACGATGATGGTGTAGCTGATGGAAATTACATTTCTTATTTCTCTAATGGAAAAACTAAAACCGAAGGTTTATTAAAAGAAGGACAACGAGAAGGCATTTGGAAATTTTATTACCAAAACGGACAAGTAGAAACCGAATGTAATTACCAAAAAGGAAAAATTAATGGCGATTACAAAGAATACGATATTGATGGTATTCATTATTTAACTTACGAGTACAGAAAAGGTGATGTGTATGCTTTTGAGTTTTTTGATAAAACCGGTAAATCTATACATGCTGATGATAAAAGTAGTGGTAAGCTAAACTACAAAGGGTTTTATCCTAATGGAAGTAAAATGAGTGAAGGAATATATAATTTAAAAGGAGGTAAAGAAGGAGAATGGAAATATTATAACAACAATGGTATTATGTCTAGCAAATCTGTTTACAAAGAAAATAAGTTAGAAGGTAATACAACAGTATATTATTCAAATGGCAAAGAAGAAACCGTAAAACTATTTAAAGATGATAGCTTAGATGGTTACTATATGAACAAATATGCTCATGGTGGGACTTATAATGAAGGCTGGTATAAAAAAGATAGATTAAAAGGAACATGGAAACATTATCATCCAAATAAAAAATTAAAAGAAACTAACTATTATCAAGATGGTTTACTTTATGGAGTACAAACTGAGCATAGTATTGCTGATGATAAATTAGTATCTAAACTTTACTATAAATCTGGAGTATTAGTAAGCGAAGACTACTATAACGATAAAGGAGAAGTTTATTTACATACTGAAATACCTACAAAAGCGTTAGATACATTATATACTACTTTTAGTAACAAAGCTCTAAGAGGTAAGTTTACATATAACTATGGCTTAAAAAATGGTCCTTTTACAGAATATTATCCTAACGGAAAAATTAGAGTTACAGGAACTTACCTTAACGGTCAACGACAAGACAAATGGGTTTGGTATTACAAAAACGGGCAAGTTGAAAGTGAGTATAGCTACATTTATGGAGATATTGATGGACCTGTAAAAAATTTCCATAAAAATGGCAAACTAGAAGAAGAGAAAACTTACGAACTAGGTGTTTTGATTGGAACAGAAAAAGACTATAATGACCAAGGAATTTTATTAGCTGAAATAAATTATTTAAATGGAAAAATTAATGGTAAAAGATACTTTTATAGTGAAGATGGTAACTTACAATTAATCAGACATTACCTAAATGGAGAGATTATTGGTTATAGCTACAACGGTAAAGACAAAAAAGAAGTACCAATGATAGCTACCCCAAACGAAACAGGCGAAATTATTTCTTATTTTGATAATGGTAATAAAGCTCGTACCATGAAAATTGTAAAAGGAGATTTTGAAGGAGAATACATAGAGTATTATTACAATGGGCAAGTTCATCAAGAACAAACATATAAGGAAGATGAATTAGACGGAATAGTTAAAACCTATTACCCAAGTGGCAAAATTAAAAAAGAAGAAAACTATATTAATGGCTACAAAAATGGTAAGGATGTAGAATATTACGAAAATGGAAAAGTAAAAAAAGAAACCGATTATGTTTACGATGTAATACACGGAAAAATAAAAGAGTACTCATCTGATGGAAAAGTAATCAAAGATGAAACTTATTTTAATGGATCTATAATGCTATAAAAATTGATAACAAAAAGATTATTAAACATACTATTATTTTCATGTTTTGGAGCAGGTGTAAATGCTCAATATTCACCTGAACTTAATAGCTATCAAGCAAAATATCCCAACGAAAGTTTAGTTGAACTTGAAAATACTAATGTACTTGAAATTGGAATGAAAGGTGATAAAATTACCATCTTAGAAAAATCGTATTCAGAAAAAATATACCTTAATTCTACTGCCAAATATCAATCTAAAGAAAGTTTACACTACTCTTACTTTTACAACATTGATAAAATTGAAGCCTCATCGGTTAACTATATCGATGGAAAGTATAAAGAGTTTAAGGTTACCGATTTTAAAGAAAAAGATGAATTTGGTTCAGTTGCGTTTCATGATGATAGCAAATCTATTAACTTTTACTACAATGGTTTAGATATAGGCTCTAAAACAAAACTTGCTTACCAAACCCATATAAAAAATCCTCGTTTTTTAGGAGCCTATTATTTTGGCGATTTTAATCCTATAGAAAAATATAGCTTAAAAATTATTGCCGATAAAAACATTGCAATGAATTTTATTCAAATGTACACCGACACTGTAAATTTTGAGTTTACAAAATCCGAAAAAGGGAATAAAAACATTTACCAATGGAAGTACAAAAACATGAACAGTTATCCTAATAACTCTGAAGCAATAAACCATAAATATAGAATTCCACATATTATCCCTCACATTAAATATTATACTCAAAACAAAGACACTACTTACATTCTAAACTCTACCAAAGATTTGTATAAATGGTATAAATCTTTAACCAAAGAATTAAATACCGAACCATGCGACAATAGTATTAAAACACTTGTAGATTCATTAACTAAAGACTGCACCACTAATTTAGAAAAAGCCAAAAACATTTATTATTGGACACAGCAAAACATCAAATACGTTGCCTTTGAAAATGGATTGGGAGGCTTTATTCCAAGAAATGCTAATGAAGTTTATCAAAAAAAATATGGCGATTGTAAAGATAATTCAAGCCTTTTAGAACAAATGCTTAAAGAAGCTGGTATTGAAGGACATTTAACTTGGATTGGAACACGTAGAATACCCTACAAATACGAAGAAGTTTATACCCCAGTTGTAGATAATCACATGATTTTAACCTTTTTTGATAACAACAAACCTTACTTTTTAGATGCAACAGGTAGGTTTTTAGATATAGAGCTTCCCTCCTCTTTTATACAAGGAAAAGAAGCCTTAGTTGCTATAGATGACGAAAACTATAAAATTATTGAAGTACCAATTGTTGCCAATACAGATAATATTATAGCAGAAAACCTTGAAATTAGTATTGATAGCAATAATGCTATTATTGGTAAAGGATATAGAACCTATTTTGGTTATGAAAAAACTAATATTTTTAACCGATTAGATAATGTTAAAGACAATAAAAAACTAAAAGAATTTTATCGTAATATCTTAGAAAAAGGAAATAACAACTTTTTGTTAGATAGTTTTAACGAAACCAATAAATATGCTTATGATAAAGAATTTAAAGTAGATTACACTTTTAACATAAACAACTATATTAATAAAAATGGTAACAATATTTACGTTAACCTTAACCTAAACCCTTATGATGTTACTGCTGTAAAAGAAACCCCACCATTAAAAGGTACTGTAGATTATAGCCATCGTTTTTCAGGAAAATACTATACTAAGTTTAATATCCCTGAAGGCTATGAAATAGAATACCTGCCAAAAGATATAAAAGTTAGTAACGATTTAATTAGTATAGAAATAAACTATAAACAAGAAGGTAATATTATTCATTATAACCATAACATTAGCACCCAATTTTTAATGATTACAGTACCTCAACAAAAAGAAGTAAATAAACTTATTGATAAAATACAACGCAACTTTAAAGAAGTTGTAGTACTTAAACAAAAAGAAATATGATACCAAAAAAAATATTAATTGCGTTAATTACACTCTCTCCCTTCATCACTAATGCTCAAGAATTAGAATCGCTAAATGGTTTTGATTGGGATGAAAAACCAAATCATCATCAATACAATAGCGATGAAGATATGATTACCACAATAGATAAAACTGTTGTAGATTTTGAATACGATAAATCTGGTGCCTTAATTGAATATTTTTTAGAACACCAAGCTCATATCTTAAACTCTGATGAAAAAATTGAAGATTATAACAAATTATATCTTCCTTACACATCTTCTACTTCTGTATTAGTTAATATGAAAGCCAGAGTAATTAAAGCTAATGGTGAAATTATTGAGCTTGACGACTCTAAAATTTTAACCTCTAAAGATGAAGAAACAGACAGGGAATATAAATACTATGCCTTTGAAGGTATTGAAAAAGGAAGTGCTATTGAATACTTTTACTTACTAAAAAAAGCACCATCTTATTCAGGTCGAAAATTCAATTTCCAATCTAGCCATACAAAACATAATGTTGCTTTTGATTTATACACCCCTAATAACCTAATTTTTAAATTTAAAAGCTATAACGATTTACCCGAAATGTTTAATGATACCAATAGTACTGAAATTACACATTGGGAATTAAAAATTGATACTCTAGAAAAACTAGATAGAGAAAGTCAATCAGCATACAATGCCAAACGCCAGTTTATTATTTACAAATTAGACCGAAACTCATACGCAAATAAATACAACATTTCATCATATAGTTCTATAGCTAAAAATGCTTACAACATCTTTTATGCAGAGCAAAGCAAATCAGAATCTAAACAAATTGATAAATTAATTAAAACCATTAATTGTAAAACTGCTCGAAATAAAGAAGGTATGATACGTAGTGTAGAAAACTACATTAAAAATACCTACTATGTTGTAGATGCTGGTGGAGCACCAGATTTAAAAGACATCTCTAAAATTATTACTAACAAAATTGCATCTTACCAAGGTATTGTTAAAGTATATGGTGCTATATTTAATAAATTAGAAATAAAACATCAAGTAGTTTTAACTAGCGATCGTTTCGATTTAAAGTTTGATAAAGAATTTGAAGCTGCTAACTTTTTAACAGACTACTTAATTTATTTTCCCGACTTAAAAATGTATATGTCGCCAACCGAAATAGGCTCAAGATTAGGTTACCCTCCTTTTGAACTTACCAATAACTATGGAATGTTTATAAAAGAGTTAGAGGTTAATGAAATGAAAACAGCTTTAGCAAAAATTAAATTTATTAATCCTGTTGAGTACGAAAAAAACTTTGACGAAATACTAATAGATATCAATTTAGATAAAGATGATATTTACACCTCTAGCATTAAATGCGATAGATCTACTGGAGGTTATTATGCAGCAAGCATTCAACCTTATATGAATTTATTTAAAGAGGATAACAAAAAAGAAGTAATTGATGAATACATAAAATACATTGACCCTGATTTAAATATAATTACTAAAACTGTTTATAATGACGACTCAAAGTATTTTGGTGTTGAACCCTTTAGAATTGTATCAGAATTTAACATTGACCCTTTTATTGAAAGTGCAGGAAAAAACACTTTATTAAAAGTTGGTAAATTAATTGGTCCTCAAATGGAAATGTACCAAGAAAAAGAACGTGTATTGCCTGTTGAAACAGCCTATAAAAGAAATTATCACCGTGTAATTAAAATTAATGTACCCGAAAGTTATACCATTAAAAACTTAGATGATATTAATATTCATAACGAATACAAAGAAGATGGAAAAATCAAAATGTATTTTAAATCTTTTTACACTTTTGAAAATGGTGTGTTAACCATTACTGCAGATGAGTATTATGATATGATAGAAGTACCAACTAACCTTTATGATACTTATAGAAAGATAATTAATAGTGCTGCTGATTTTAATAAAGTTTCGTTGATATTAGAATAATAGTAGTGTAAAATATTTTTCTAAAAAGCTATTATAGAATTAAAAAAAGAATTTATATTTGCAGCCCTTAAAATGGAATTATTAATTTGTTATTTATAATTAGAAATTAATTTAATTAGCAATATCAAATTTTTAATTAATATGGTGGTTGTAGCTCAGTTGGTTAGAGCACTGGTTTGTGGTGCCGGGTGTCGTGGGTTCGAATCCCATCTTCCACCCATTAAAAATAAAAGCCTCCGAATTTATTTCGGAGGTTTTTTTATGCGAAATATTTTGTTGAGCTTGCTCATAAAAAAATATTAAGTGTAAAAATCAAGTGTAACGAGGCTTTTATTTTTAATGAAGGCTCAACAGAAGATACAGGGAACACGGAGTAATCCTTTTTTTTTCTCTGGATCCCCACCTTCGTGGGGAACGTATTAACTACGTTTCCCGCGAAGGCGGGAATCTAGATTAACAGTCTTAATTTTTAAGTTCAAGACAATTTTCATCATAAAACTTAGCTCCAACCTTTGCACCTAAATCAGCTGCTGCACTCCAATCTACACAAGCTGAATCTAACTCCTCAAGAATTTGGTAAATATTACCTCTAAGAATTAATGCATAAGTATCTTTTGGGTTTATATTAATACTATTGTTTGCATCTATTAATGCATCTCCAAATTGATTCAATTGATAGTAAGCATAAGCTCTATCTATACGTGCTTCTGAATGTCTATTGTACAATTGTAAGGTTTCAGTATAATCCTTTATTGCACCTTTATAATCGCCAGCGAATGATTTACACAACCCCCTATAATACAAAGGTTGTACATCAAACGGAGTAGCATCAAAAGATTTATCAAAATCCCTTATCGCTTTATCGTATTCTGCTATTTCCATATAACAAATACCTCTATTAAAGTTAACATCAAAATAATAGGGGTTTTCTAATAAAGCAGAATCTAAAAAAGGAATTGCTTTTTTGAACTCTCCAAGTTCCATAAACTCTCCTCCTTTATCAAAATATTCTTCTGATCGATTATAACACCCAGCAGCAATCAAAACAATCAATATAAAACAAAACTTCTTCATTTATCACACCTCAATTTTAAACCCACAATCAAAATGTTTTTCGGGACATTCTTTTTTACCATGTAAGCCACAAGGACGGCATTTTAATTTCTGATTTACTTCAACAATTTTCTGATTATCCGACAATGGAGTAAAGCCAAAACTTGGTACCGTAGAACAAAAATAAGCTGTTACAGGTGCATTCATAGCCGAAGCAATGTGTAAAGGTGCTGAATCATTTACATAATTCATTGTTGCATTTTGCATTAAAGCAGCCGATTCTAAAAAAGATAATTCGCCACACAAATTAACTACATTTTTGCTTTTAGCTTCATTTTTAATTGCTTCACACTGCTCCTTATCCGTTGGGCCTCCTAATAAATAAACCTTAGTATCATCCTTTTGTTTACTTATCAATTTTATCCATTGCTCTTTAGGCAATTGCTTGGTAAACCATACGGAAGTTGGTGCCATACAGACATAATTGTTGTTTTTGTAAGTTTCTACATTTTGGTAATCGGCATTACTTGGGTACAGCTTTGGCTTTACAGCTTCTGAGTCGGTTATATGTTTTATTAATTCTTGATTTCGTTCAACCTCGTGCGTTCCGTTACCAATTTGATGTTCTACCTTTTTATCAAATGAAAATGATAAAGGATTTTTTTTAAACCCTATTTTTTCTTTAGCTCCAGAAAATGCCGTAATTAACCCACTTGATGCAAAACGCTGTAAATTTATTACTGCATCGTAATTAACTCTTTTAATAGATTTGGTTAGTACTTTAAGATTATCGTACTTCTTATTTTTTTTATCCCAAATATAAAGTTCGTTTATAAAAGGATGATTAGCTAACAACCCTTCATTTCCTTTTCGCAACAAAAAATCAATTTGTGCTTCGGGGTAAAATTGGTGCAATTTTTCAACAATGGCTGTTGCTAAAATTACATCGCCAATAAAAGCAGTTTGTATGACTAAATATTTTTTCATTTATTCTAAACCGCTACATCATACTCTCTTAACGCATCGTTTAAAGAAGTTTTTAAATCGGTACTTGCTTTGCGTTTACCAATAATTAAAGCACAAGGCACATTGTAGCTTCCTGCTTTAAATTCTTTAGTGTACGAACCTGGTATTACTACCGAACGCTCTGGCACTTCCCCTCTATATTCAATTGGTTCATCACCACTTACATCTATTATTTTAGTAGATTTTGTTAAAACAACATTTGCTCCTAATACAGCTTCTTTTTTAACTCTAACACCTTCAACAACTATACATCTACTACCAATAAAACAACCGTCTTCAATAACTACAGGTGCTGCTTGTAAAGGCTCTAAAACACCTCCTATTCCTACTCCACCACTCAAATGTACATCTTTACCAATTTGAGCACACGAACCAACTGTAGCCCATGTATCTACCATAGTTCCACTATCCACATAAGCACCAATATTTACATAAGAAGGCATCATAATTACTCCTTTTGCCAAAAATGCTCCATAACGCGATACTGCATGAGGAACAACTCTTACCCCCAAATCAGCATAATTGGTTTTTAATTTCATTTTATCATGAAACTCAAAAGGACCTACCTCTATAGTTTCCATTTTTTGAATAGGAAAATACAACACCACTGCTTTTTTCACCCATTCGTTTACCTGCCAATCTTCTCCATTTGGTTCAGCTACACGCAAATTACCTTTATCTAATTGCTCTATAACTTCTTTTATAGCATTTTGCGATGCTTCTGTTTTTAACAATTCTCGGTTATCCCAAGTTTGCTCAATAATTTCTCTTAAATCACTCATTTTTATTTTCTGTAATTAATTTTTCTAAAATTGATGTACTTCCTTGCCAAGTATAGTTTTGTTTAACAAACTGAAAACCATTATCAGCGATTTTTTGGTAAAGGTCTTTATTATCTAGTAACTGTACAATGTGATTGGCATAATCGTTAGGATTTTCACCAATTAGTACACTTTTGTTAGGTTCTGCATTTAGGGCATTATTAGCCAAGTTAGAAGTAATACAAGGCAGATTCATTGCCATAGCTTCTAACAATTTATTTTGCAAACCTGTACCTATTTGCATAGGAGCAACAAATATTTTTGATTTAGCATAATACTCCGAAATATCATCTACCCAACCTGTTACTTCAATTTTATCTGAACTTAACTTTTTTACTTTTGCATCGGGCTTTGCTCCAACAATTACCAATTTAGTTTTGGGTTTTTGTTGCCAAACTAAAGGCATAATTTCGTTAGCTAAATATACTGCACTATCTACATTTGGCGGATAAGCCATATTTCCAGTAAAAATCAAATCATAACTTTTTTCTACTTCTTTTTGCTGATAGGTTTGATAATCTACTCCATTAGGAACTACAACAATATTGTCGTTTTTAATGTTTACTATTAACTCTTTGTCTTGTTCAGAAATAATGGTGGCATTATCAAAGTCATCCAAAATAAAATGCTCGTAGCGTTTTAATCGGGTTGTTTCCGATTTTAAAAACCAGCGTAAATAAAATGGTGCTTCTTCTACCCTACGTTCCATTCCTCTTGCTAAAGCATCCATATAATCTAATGTTTTAGGAATGTCGCTCTTACGAACATATTCGGTTACCCTAATTAATTGACAATAAATATGATTAGGCTGATGCTTTTGAAGTAAATTATCTATTATTTTCTGAGCTTTATTATTATAAAAATAAGCTACTTGTATCGATTGGTTAGAGAATAATTGTTTCCATAAAAGCTTAAAATAAATTCCTAGTTTATATAAGCGAATTACTTTTATTTCAGAACAGTATTCCGATAGTATTTGAATAGATTCTTTGCTTACTTTTTCGTCTGATAAAGCACAAAGTACAATTTCATGATTATTAGAAAGCTCTTTAATTTGATGAAATGCACGCAGCTTATCTCCTTTTTCTAAAGGGTATGGAAAACGAGAAAGTAAAACGAAAATTTTCATCTAAAACTGCTCTTTAAAAAACGCTACCAAGTTATTTACAATTACTTGATTATCATAATTAGATTGAACTAATTGTTGACCAGCCAATGCTATTTTTTGTTGCTCTACTGCATTTTCTAAATAATAATTAATTGCTTGTATAAAGTCATCAGCAGTATTGGTAATTATTACATTTTTTTTGTGCGTACAATTGATACCTTCTAAAGCTAAACTGGTTGCAATAACCAACTTACCCAAAGCCATAGCTTCAATAATTTTAATTCGCATACCACTTCCCGAAAACAAAGGCACAACAACAATTGCATTGTTTTGAATAAACTCTATCGCACTTTTAACTTCTCCGTAATTTTTTACTCCTCTTTGTTTGAGATTTAATAACCAGTCGGCCATATTTTTTCCTGCAATATTAAACTGTGCCTCTTTGTTATGCTCAACAACTTTATCCCAAACCTCTTTTAAAAACCACTTTATTCCTTCTTGATTAGGTAGCCAATCCATACTACCTATGTGACAAACAGTATTGTTTGTTGTATTAGGATTAGAAATAAATTGAGAGCTATCTATTCCGAAAGGTATTACCTCTATTGGTTTTTTGCATCCCAAAGCTTGTAAAGTAGTTTTATCTTTTTCGGTTATTGCTGCAATCCCATCAACTTTGTTGATTACTTCTATTTCATAAGCTTTTAAGCGTTTTGCTAATAACTTAATATAGTTCTTTTTAAATCCCTTTGTTTGTTTAGCATTACGCTCCCATATTTCATATTCTATATTGTGTGAACGATAAATAATCTTAGCTTTAGAATGTTGTTTTATATCTTCTAAATAAGGCATCACAAACAAACTCTCTAATAATATTACATCATAGTTGCCTTTTTTTAGAGTGTTAACTATTAAGTTTTTAAATGCCTGATTATAAAAGCGTTTAATGTTGTACGACTCCTTAGTAAACAAATTACAAAAAGCACCTATAGGTTTTACTTTTGTATCTACGAAAGTATGCTCTATTTGGGTTTTTTGTTTGTATTCTTCATCCATTAAATCTTCTTTAAATGGATGTTTCGTAGTTGAAATGGTTAAAACTTTAACCTGAATATTTTGATTTAAAAGTCCTTGTGTAATAGCATCCATAGCCATACAGCCACCATCCTTTGAAGGAACTGGAGGTTTTAAACATATTTGCAAAACTCTCATTAGGCTGACTTTCGTTTAAATAGTTTAGCAAAAAAGGCTTTGTATGCTCCCATATTAAACATATCCGAATCGGTAGTAGCTTTGTAAGTAAAAAATGCTCCTAAGGGTAATAATACTGCCGTAGAAATCCACATACCAATATGAGCAGGAAGCACCAACTCTTTTGTAATATCTTCTCCAACTATGGATAACACCCAAAATATTAGAAAAAAGATAACCGAAATAACCACTGGCATACCCAAACCACCTTTTTTAACAATAGCTCCCAAAGGTGCACCAATTAAAAACATTAAAAAACAAGCTAAGGAAAAAGTAAATTTTCTGTGCCACTCTATTTCCATACGAGCAGTGTCTCTTGCTCTAATTACAGTTTCAGATGCCGAAGCTGATGCTCTACCTTGGTTTACCCGTGCATTATTTAAAGCTATGGTATAAATTTGGTTCCCACGCTCGTATTCAGTTTTTGCTGCTGGTAAAGTTTTAGTTGCTTCATTTTCTATGGTATCTTTTTTTAACGCAGCTTCTGTCATTTCATCTGCATAAGTATATGGTTTTTTAAAAATGGTTGTAAAGCTAGCTACTTGTTGGTTGTATTCTTTTTTTAAAGTGTCTATTCTATTGGCAAGTTGGTTCAAATTAAACATTCTATAATCATGTTTAAAGGCTTCTTCATCGGTTCGTTGTAGTTCAAACCCTGCTAAACTTATACGCATTTCATTTTCTTCAAAAGAAAATCTCGATAAGGGGTGTTTTTTATTGGTTGTATTTTCTGGTTGGTCTTGATAATCTGTTCCGTGATACATCGTTATCGAAAAGTAGGTTTTATCTTCCGACATTTTCATAATAGCTGAATCTGCAACGGTTAGTTTTCTATTGCCATTGTTTTGAGTATGGTCATAAATCATCACATCTTTAAGCATTTCATCACCATTATCTTGCTTTACCTTATCCATTACCCTAATGGTATATCCTTCAATTTCGCTATAAAAAACACCTGGTTTAATATTTACAGCAGGCTTTGTACTTCTTATATCATACAACAACGAATAAAATTTAAGATTTGCTACAGGAACAGCATAGTTGGCAAAAATAAAAGCTACTCCACAAATCATTACAACAAATAATCCTATTGGTCGCATTACTTTTTGCAAAGAAATTCCTGCGGCTTTACAAGACACCAACTCAAAATGTTCTCCTAAATTTCCAAAAGTCATTAATGAAGCAAGTAGTACTGCTAAAGGCAAAGCTAAAGGAACAACATTTGCTGATGAGTACAGTAATAACTCTACAATTACATACCACTCTATCCCCTTCCCTAACATTTCATCTACATACAACCATATAAATTGCATTAACAACACAAAAACGGCTATAAAAAAGGTCATAATAAAAGGACCAATAAAAGAAAGCAGTATGAATTTATAGAGCTTTTTCACAAGTTAAATTGAATGCAACAAATATAGTTATTCGAGTTAACTTTACGATTGGTTTTTTATTGTCTAAAAAACAATAAGCTTAGAGCTTTTCTACTATTAATTAGTATATCTCAGGAAAATCAACTGGACTTACCTCACTCATAATCTCATAAACTGTATCAAAAATATCTTCAATACTTGGTTTAGAAAAATAATCCCCATCTGTACCATAAGCTGGTCGGTGAGCTTTAGAGGTTAATGTTACAGGTTCTGAATCTAAATGATAATAACCTTTCTGTTCTACTAAAATTTTATCTAACATAAATGCAGAAGCTCCTCCTGGAACATCTTCATCAACAACCAACAAACGATTTGTTTTTTCTAAGGATTTAACAATATCATGGTTAATATCAAAAGGCAATAATGTTCTTACATCAATTAATTCGGCACTTATACCAACCTCTTGCAATTGCTTAACAGCTTGTAATGCTAAGTTACACGTAGAACCATAAGAAACTATGGTAATATCTTCTCCTTCGGTTAAAGTTTCTACAACTCCTAAAGGTGTTGTAAACTCTCCTAAATTGCTTGGCATTTTTTCTTTAGTTCTGTAACCATTTAATGGTTCTATCACTATTGCAGGGTCATCTCCTTTTAAAAGCGTATTATAAAACCCAGCAGATTGAGTTAAATTACGAGGCACACAAACGTGCATTCCTCTAACAGCGTTAATTATCATTCCCATAGGCGAACCCGAATGCCAAATTCCTTCTAAACGATGCCCACGAGTACGAATAATTAATGGTGCTTTTTGTCCTCCTTTGGTTCTATATTGCAGCGTACATAAATCATCACTCATAATTTGGATAGCGTACAATAAATAATCTAAATACTGTATTTCAGCTATTGGTCGTAATCCACGCATAGCCATACCTATACCCGATCCAATAATGGTATTTTCTCTAATACCTGTATCGCTAACTCTTATTTCTCCGTATTTAGCCTGTAAGCCTTCTAATCCTTGATTTACTCCTCCAATCTTACCAGCATCCTCTCCAAACACTAAGGTTTCTGGATATTTTTCTAAAATTTTATCAAAGTTATCTCTTAAAATAACTCTTCCATCTTCCATTTTGTCTGTAAGTTCTGCTTCTACTTCTTCAACATTCATTGGCGAAGTTTCAAACTCAGATAATAAGGTAGAACTATATCTATCAAAGTTTTCTTCTTTAGCATTATTAAGCCATACCGATAACTGTTGCTTTGCAGGAATATCTTCCATACGAACAGCACGCATTACTTTTTTTGCTGTAGAAATAATGTCTTTTCTAATTGGCTCGGTATTCCCTTTTAATGATGCTACCAAAGGTTCAATAAAAGCAGCATTACTACTAGCCGAAACAATTTGTTCTATTAACCCAACTACTTCATCTTTTTCTGCTTTAATTGGATTTAAATAAGCTGTCCATGCAGCTCTTTTTTGATTAGCAACTTCTTTTTTACCTTCTTTTTCTAAAGCATCTAATTCTTCTTTAGAAGCTAATTTATTTTCCTCAATCCACTCTCTAAATTTTCTTACACAGCAATATTCTGTTTCCCAAGCCAAACGCTCTTTTGATTTATATCTTTCGTGAGAACCTGATGTAGAGTGCCCTTGTGGTTGAGTTACTTCTTCAACATGCACTAAAACAGGGCAATGTTCTTCTCGAGCTATTTTAACTGCTTTTTGGTAAGTTTCTACTAAAGCAGGATAATCCCAAGCTTTTACTTTAAATATTTCGTAACCATTAGTCTTACCTTTTTCGCGTTGGAACCCTGATAAAACTTCTGAAATACTAGATTTTGTTGTTTGGTATTTTTTAGAAACAGAAATACCATGTCCATCATCCCAAACCGACATAACAACCGGAACTTCTAAAACTCCAATAGCATTTATGGCTTCCCAAAAAGGACCTTCAGAGGTACTTGCATCACCAATTGTTCCGAAAGCAACTTCGTTACCTCCATTTGTAAAGTTGGTAAAGTCTTTTAAATCTTTATTGTTTCTGTAAACTTTAGATGCTTGTGCCAACCCTAACAATCTTCCCATTTGTCCTGCTGTTGGGGAAATATCTGCTGAAGAATTTTTCATCTCCATCAAGTTTTTCCAACTGCCATCTTCATTTAAACTTCTTGTACCAAAATGTCCGTTCATTGAACGTCCAGCAGAACATGGCTCAGCTTCTAAATCAGTATGAGCATATAATTGAGCAAAAAATTCTTGAACAGATAATTGACCAATTGCCATCATTAAAGTTTGGTCTCTATAATACCCTGAACGGAAATCTCCATTTTGAAATTGCTTTGCTAACGCAATCTGAGGCAACTCTTTACCATCTCCAAAAATCCCAAATTTAGCCTTACCAGTCAACACTTCTCTCCTACCTAGCAAAGATGTTTCTCTACTCATATAAGCCAATTTGTAATCGTTTAAAACTTCTGTTTTAAATTCTTCTTTTGATAATTTAGCTGCTCCTGATTTTTCTGCTGTTGCGTTACTCATACCCGTTCTGAAATAATATTATACGAAATCTGCCTTTTTCAAAGCCTTGCGAAGTTAAGAATTAAATCTATTTTTTGGAAGCTAATTTTGGTGTTTGAATGTTCGTATTTAAATTTTAAGATTTATATCTTTATTTTTTTGATAGCCTTTTAGATTTTATATATTTGTGAGGAACAACATTTTACAAATTATACACAACAAATTATGGGAAAAGGAGACAAAAAGACTAAAAAAGGAAAAATTACAATAGGAACTTACGGAGTTAAACGAAAGAAAAAGAAAAAAAATGTTTTTGTAGCTACTAAGCCTAAAGCTAAAAAAGCTGCTCCAAAAAAAGCAGAAGCAAAAGAAAAACCAGCAGCTAAAAAAACTGCCGCTAAAAAGGCTCCGGCTAAGAAAGCCCCCGCAAAAAAAGCTGCTGCTAAAAAATAATAAAGAAGCTCATCTAAACAGATGAGCTTTTTATTTCCTCCATAATTTTTAATACCTGTGGAATAACCAATTTACCGCCACCATTATCTATTGTGAAATCAGCATAAGATAATTTTTCTGCATCAGATAGTTGTTTACTCATTCTCTCTTTTACTTTGGTTTCACTTATTCCGTCTCGCTTTTTTACTCTTTCTATTTTTATTTCGTTAGAAGCTGTTACTAAAATTATTTTATCCATTTGTTGGTATGCTCTACTCTCAATTAAGATAGCAGCTTCTTTTATTAATATTGGTGCAGTTTGATTTTCATTTACCCACTTATTAAAATGCTCGGCAACTTTTGGGTGAACAATTTTATTTAGCTTATTCAAAGCCTCTTTATCATTAAAAACTATAGCTGCTACCTTTTTAGCATCTAATTTATTATTGCTATACACACTTCCAAATAAACCTTTAATAGCTTTTACAATTTCTTTATCGGTATTTACTATTTCTTTAGCTACGCTATCCGAGTTAAAAACAGGAACTCCCATAGCTGTAAAAACTTTAGCAACAGTAGTTTTTCCACTACCTATTCCTCCAGTTAAACCAACTAATAAAGGCTTGCTATTTTTTAATGATGTACTCAACTTTTGATGGTGTTAATGTAATGTTTTGGATATAATCTGGATAAGTTACTAAAGCTACTTTAAGTTTATGACTAAAACTTTCGTTCATGGTTTTATAATCTACCTCCGCTTTAAATTTTGCACTTGCCAAACTTGCCATTTTGCTTAATGGCAATTGAAACTTTATCGTTACTTCGTTCGGTATTGTTTTTAAAGTTACCGAATCAGGAACATTTATTGCACTTATTGAAATGGTTTTAGAAGTTTCTGTAAATTTTTCGACAGGAATATGCACCAATACTTTTGAAGGATTACAACTAACTTTTAACTCTTTATACTGTTTAGCAAAACCTACTGTTTGAGTATAAGTAGCTGACAATTTATTTTGTATAATAACATCGGTATAAACTTGTGTAATGGTATCTACAATAGATTTAGGCCCTACAATTTTAGTTATTACTGGTTTTGCTAATATTTTTCCAAACAACTGGTATTGCTGCTCAAAGTTTAATTTAGTTTGAGGAATAACTTTCACCGTTTTTTCTAACTTATCATCTACTACTAATTTAATATACTCTGGCGTTATGCTTTTTATTTCTATATGGTCCCCTAACTGATTGGCAATTGCCGTTGAATATTTTAAAGAAGAGATGGTTTGTGTTCCTTTTACATCTTCTAATTTACTTAAATCTATAAGCACTTTAGGATGAGTAATACTCATTTTTAAACCTAACAAATCGAACCCTAGACCTTTTATTTTAATTTTAAATTGTTGCGGCAATTCGTTTAATACAATTTTTCCTTTAGGCTGATTTTTATAATTTACGTTACAAATTATTTCGGAACTGTAATTGTTTCCTAAAGAGTTTAATAGCCAAAAAAAAGTAGCTAAAAACAAACAGAATAAAAACACGTAAAGCTTCCGATTTTCAGAAGCTTTACTTAAAAGTGTGTTTAATTTATTTTGTTTTTCAGACAAAATACTATGCTATTTTTTTTCCATTTCTTCAGCCGAAAATTCTCTAGAAATAGCCGCTTTTTCAATTCGCATTCTATTACCTCCTTCAATTTCTATAGTAGCTGTGTTTTCTTGCAATTCAACTATTTTACCATGAATACCTCCAATAGTAACTATTTTAGTTCCTTTAGCTAAACTCTCTTTAAACTTTTTGGCTTCTTTTTGCTTTTTCATTTGTGGTCTTATCATAAATAGATAAAACACTAAGAAAATTGCTCCAAACATAATTAATGTTTGCATTCCACCACCTTCTTCACCAGCTTCTGGAGCTGCCATTAATAAAATCCCTAATCCTTTCATTTTACTTTTTTTATATAATTATTTTGTTGGAGCTAAAACTTCTCCTTTTAATGCGATAACTTTTGTATTTGGAATGGTATTGGCCACCAATGTAATGGTTTTGTTTTGCATTCCAAACTTTCCATTAGAATCAAATGTTACAGTAATTTCTCCATTTGCTCCTGGTTTAATAGGTTCTTTTGGCCATTCAGGCACTGTACATCCACAACTACCTTGTGCCGATGAGATAATTAAATCTGATTTTCCTACATTTCTAAATCTAAAAACTGTAGTAATTGTTTCTCCTTGAGTAATTTGCCCAAAGTTTTTTACTTCTTCAACAAATTCAAAAAAAGGAGCATTGTCGTTATCCGATTGAACACCTTCTTCTCCTGTACTATTATTCTCGATTAAATCTACACTTAAACGCTCTTCTTTTTCGGTAGAATTACCGCAAGCTGAAATAAGAGCTACAATTACTAACGACCAAACTAATTTTTTCATTCCTTTTATTTTTGGAATGCAAATATACCAAAAGGTACTTACAACTTACTCCATTTTTCTCTTATTAACTTATCGTTAATTTGTAGTTCAATAATGTAATTTCCTTTGGCAAAAGTTTGCGTTTGTAATTCATAAAAATTATTCGATTTTTTAGTGATTGATGGAGTAACATCTCTGCCTAAAGCATCATACATTTTAATAGCATTTACTTTTTTAGTTTTTGAAACCCATATATTAACATTACTTGCTGATGGATTAGGGTAAATGATAAATTGGTTTTCAGAGTTCTCTAATTCATCAACTGATAAAACTGTTGGATTAGCCGATAATATCCATAATTCTGGATCAAAGAAAACAGAATCGATGGTAAAAGGAATTGTTGCATTAAATACTTCTCCCGAAAAGGTATGATTAAACACCAGCGTAGTATCTTGGTTTTGACCTTTAAGGTAAACAGGCACAGGCATTTCAAAAAATGAAACAGAGTTATGCGATTGCGTTTGGTTAATGGTAAAACTAGCATTATTGCCTAGCTGACTCCAAACTACTTGATAGCTTGGATGTCCTTCACCATAAAACCAATCGTTAAAAAATTCGGTTAAATTTTTTCCGCTAACGGTTTCTAAATGATTTTTAAGATGATCTGTTCGGGCATAACCATAAGCCAAGTTAGTATCAGCAATATAATTTCTTACTCCTTGAAAAAAAGTATTCGAACCTACTTTCCACTCTAACATTCGTAACACATAGGCTCCTTTATGGTACGATAATCTACTATCAAAAATTCTTGAAACATTAGTTGTATCAGGGCAATATACTGAACCATCAGGTTGAGCAATTACAGCTCCAATTGTAGATTCTCTCCATGGTTTCCACCAAACTGGATTAATATTCTTAAACATAATACCTACAGAGTAAGTTGCGAAAGCTTCGTTAAGCCATATATCTTTCCAACTTCCACAAGTTACCTTGTCACCAAACCATTGGTGTGCCAATTCGTGAGTAATTAGTGATTGGCTAAAATTATACATCGAACTCATTGTTTGGTGTTCCATTCCTCCTCCTCTACTAAACTGTGCGTGTCCATACTTTTCATTCATAAACGGGTATGGACCATAAAGTGTATCCATCATTTCCATCACAGGTATTACTCCTCCTGACAAATTATAAAAACCTACAGAATCTTCAGGGTAAACATAATTTAACACCTCTAAATTTCCTTGTGATAAGGTAACATTATTGCTAAATACAGCATAATTGGTAACAGCTAAAGATATTAAGTAAGCTGCAATTGGATAGCGATGCCTCCAATGGTAAATTTTATTTAATCCGCTTGTTGTTTCATTAACCAACAACCCTTGACTCCCCACTCTATACTTTTGTGGAGTGGTTACAATAATGTCAACTGAATCTATTTTATCGTACAAATCTTGTTTACAAGGCCACCATTCCATAGCTCCATAAGGTTCGGATAAGGTCCAGATAATAGAGTCGTTTAAATGTGATGATTGTACAAATGTTCCTCCTAAAGAGGTAGAGTTTACAGGAACTCCTTGATAATAAACAGTTACAGAATCTAACACGTTTTGTGATAAAGTAGATGGCAAATTAATTTCTAACACATCGGTTGTGGCCTGAGAAAATATTAAGTTGTTACCATTATATTTTACAGAATCTACTGTTAAAGCAGTAGATAAATCAAAGTAAATTTGGTTAAAACCTGCAATTAGCGGAACAAAATAAGAAGTTACTGCTCCTTTTATATAATTAACCTCTGGATTAACTTCCCATTCACATCTATGGTATTTTAAATCGTAATTTGCAGCCTGTGGTACTCCTTTATTTTGATGTTGCTTTTTGGAATGACTTTTCATTTCTGCCTCCACAATATCATTATGAATATGCTTAAAGTCTTTTTGCGAAAACCCAAACAAACTCATTATCAATAACAGAACAACACTTATTATTTTTCCTTTAGCTACCATATATTTTTTGATATAAATCTTGATACTTGGCAAGTATATTTTTACGTTTTAATTTTAATGTTGGGGTTAATTCTCCTGAATCTATTCCCCACTGAGTACCAACTATTTCAAACTTTTTTATTTGTTCGTAATTGGCAAACCCTTCGTTTAACTCTTCTACTTCTTTGGTAATTCTAGCTACAACTCTTTCATTACAAACCATCTCTTCATTAGTTGAGCAATCTATTTTTTTTCGTTTACACCATTCTTTTAAAAATATAAATTCGGGCTGAATAATTGCTGCTGGCATTTTTTCTCCCTCACCAACTACCATAACCTGCTCTATAAAACGACTTTCCTTAAACTTATTTTCCATTACTTGTGGTGCAATGTATTTTCCACCAGAAGTTTTAAATATTTCTTTCTTTCTGTCGGTAATTTTTAAATATTTCCCATCAACTAATTCTCCTATATCTCCTGTATGAAAGTATCCATCTGCATTAATTACTTCAGCTGTTAAATCAGGTTTGTTATAGTAACCTTTCATAATACTAGGTCCTTTTACCAATATCTCTCCATCTTCTGCAATTTTCACATCTAAATTGCTTAGCGGTTTACCTACAGTACCTATCATTGTTCCTTCGGGTAACAAGCAATTAACAGCTATTACTGGCGAAGTTTCAGATAATCCATATCCTTCCAAAACTGGAATTTGAGCAGCAGTAAATACTCTTGCTAACCTTGGCTGTAATGCAGCTCCTCCAGAAACTAACGCTTTAATGTTTCCTCCTAAAGCTTCTCGCCACTTACTAAATATTAATTTATTGGCTATTTTCAACTGAAAATTATACCAAGCTCCACCTGATTTATTAGGGTCGTATTTTAAACCTAATTCTAATGCCCAAAAGAATAATCCTTTTTTTAATCCTGATAATTCAGATCCTTTTGCAACAATTTTATCATAAACTTTCTCTAGTAAACGTGGTACAGTTGCAAACATATTAGGTTTAACCTCTTTAATATTATCTCCTATTGTTTCGATAGATTCAGCATAATATATAGAAACACTTCTGTAGATGTATAAATAATCAAGCATACGCTCAAAAACATGACAAAGTGGTAAAAAACTTAATGCTCTTTGATCATCTCCAATAGGTAACCTATCTTCTGAAGCTAACACATTACTAACTAAGTTTTGATGCGTTAACATTACTCCTTTAGGATTTCCTGTTGTACCTGATGTGTAGATAAGTGTTGCTACATCATCAGTATCTAAAATATTTCTTTTAGCTTCAATAACACCATCATCACTTTCGTTAATTAACAAATCAGAATAATGTTTTGCATTAACCACTTTATCGAAAGTATATAAATGCTCTAAAGATGATACATTGTTTTTTATACTTTCAATTTTTGTTACAATGTCTTGAGAAGAAATAAATACAGCTTTTGCACCACAATCGTTTAAAATGTATTCGTAATCTGCTTCGGTAATATTAGGGTAAATAGGTACAGTAACCACTCCTAATTGCTGTAATGCTAAATCAGCTAAATGCCACTCGGTTCTATTATTAGAAATAATAGCAACTCTATCTCCAGTTTTTATCCCTATCTGAATTAATCCTGCACTTAACTTTTTAGCACGAGTAATAAACTCATCAGATGATAATGAATGCCATTTACCATTTTCTTTTTGAGTAAACGCATCTTTTTTAGGCTTATTAGCTAACTGGTAATAATAAAAATCAGAAATAGTTTTAATCATAATATTTACTCTTTTTATGTAAGAGTAAATATATTAAATTAAAACCAAAGGTTAAGTAGGTGTTTAATAAGTTTTTAGAGGTTTTTTTCGCTAACAATATTTCCGTTAGAGTACTTTACCTCTTTTATAGCTGATCCGTTTTTATCGTATTGTTTCCAGCTACCTATTCTTTGGTAATCAAAAACTTCCATACTGTATTTAATTTCTCCTTGCTCTTTTACTTTTCCGTTTTCGTGGTAATAAATTTGAGTATAAAGTAGTTTCTTTTTATTAGTTAATTCCATTGTGTTTTCAGGCGTACCATTTTCGTAATAATTGGCTTTAAACACATAATATTCAAATGTTTTATTGTATTCCTCAATAAACTCTAATGTTCCATTTGGGTAATAATCTTCCCACTTTTGAGCTTCATTTCCTATATAAACAATATTAGAACGCATCGTTCCATCTTCGTAATAGGTAGTCATTTTACTTTTCTTTAAATCTATCAACCTAAAGTTACGCTCAACATTTCCGTTAGGGTAATAGTTTTTATATAGCTTTAATTGTCCATCAACATAAAAACCTTTATGCATTAATTGTCCTGTTGTATAATAATCTTCTTCATAACCATTTGCCGCATATCCGTCATTATCATTTCTAACGGTATCTTTACCTAACATCATATTTAAAGGCTCATACAAAGTAATACCATATTTTTTATCAATAACAGCATCAGCATCATAAGTATTGTTGTATAATCGTTTATCGTTTAAATTGTTTTTTTGAGCAACATTTACTGCTACTACAAACAAACTCAATGTAATTAGGACAGCTTTTTTCATCTATTCTTCTTTTTTATTTTCTTTATTTTTCAGTTTAGCAATTTTTATACCTAAATATCCAAACGTAATTGTCATAACAGGACTAATAAGGTTAAAAAAGCAAAACAATGCGTAATCTCCAGTAGCTACACCTAGCATTTTAGAGTGATAAGCTCCGCAAGTATTCCATGGAACAAGTGCCGAAGTTACTGTACCAGAATCTTCGAGTGTTCTACTCAACACTTTAGGATGTAACTCTCTATCACGGTACTCTTCAGCAAACATTCTACCTGGCACCACTATAGCCAAATATTGATCGGATGCTGTTACATTAAACACCATACAAGATGATGCTGTTGTAGCTATTAAAGAACCTGTTGATTTCGCTAATTTAATAATTGATTGTGTAATTCGCTTTAACATTCCACATTTTTCCATTATCCCACCAAAAATCATTGCACAAATTATTAACCAAATGGTATTTAACATACCGTACATACCTCCCGAAGATAGTAAATCATTTACTGTACTATTTTCGGTAACAATAGCTATATCAGTAGTCATTGCATCAATAATAGTTTTATACGAAGCTTTAATTATACTTGTTTCTTCTGCTAATGACAATAATAAATCTGATTGAAAAATTATTGCAAAAACACCTCCCAATATACTACCAATAAATAATGCAGGTATTGCTGGTACTTTTTTTATAATTAAAACTATTACTGCAACTGGCACAACAAATAACCAAGGTGTTATATTGATTTTTGACGCTATTGCAGTTCTTAATTCAGCTATTTCGCTTACTTCGCCTCCTCCGTTATAAAAGAAACCTATTACTAAAAAGATTATTAAAGTAATTACTATAGAAGGAATGGTTGTTAATGCCATATATTTAATATGAGTTATTAAATCCGTTCCCGCCATAGCTGGTGCTAAATTGGTTGTATCAGAGAGAGGTGACATTTTATCTCCAAAATATGCTCCTGATATTATTGCTCCTGCAATTAAACCATCGGCAAAACCTAAAGCTTTACCTATACCCATTAAAGCTACACCAACAGTTGCAACAGTACTCCAAGAGCTACCCGTTGCTATAGAAACAATAGAACAAATAAGACAAGAGGCTACCAAAAATATAGTAGGATTTAATATATCTAAACCATAGTAAATCATTGCTGGAACCACACCACTTAACATCCAAGTACCTGCTAATGCTCCAATAAGTAATAATATAATTAAAGCTGGTAAGGCTGATGTGATGCTCTTGGTTATACCGTTTAAAACATCTTTCCAATTAAAACCGTTATACATTGCTATTGCTCCAGCAACAGTTCCTGCAAACAATAAAGCCATTTGGTTAGCTCCTCCTAAAGCGTCATCTCCATAAACCAACAATACATTTACAGCCAATAAACCTACCAATACTATTATTGGTATTAAGGCTTGTAATAAAGAAGGTTTTTTATATTCGCTCATAGCTATTTTGTACAGCCCGTAAATATATTAATCGAGCTTAAAATAGCGTAATATTTAAGTTAGTTATTATTAACAAGTTATAACAATAGATTTTATTGCTTAATAATTAAATGGTTTTTATCTGACATATTATCCAACTTTAAGATATAAGCTCCAGGTGCTAAATTTTGTATAGATATTGTTTTTTCAGCATCGTTTGAGATGTTATCAGAATAAACCAACTTACCATTTAAGTTATATATGTTTAAAGGACTTGTTATTGGTTTACTAGATTTTATTGTTAAACTATTTTTAGCTGGATTAGGATAAAAAGTTAGCTTATTATCTTCTTTTTCAATTACAGAAACCTGTGTTGGCAACTCTTGTAATATTGGTAATTCTAAACAATTTGGTTGTGTGGGATTAAAATTAAGGGTTATAGTACTTGGCGAAGCAGCTAAAGGGTTTCCTTGAAACACATATTTAGTTGTATCCCCTGGTTCCCACCTAAAAAACTCATTGGGCTCGTTTGGTACTTGTGGGTTAGATTGATACTTAGGAAAATTACTACTACTAATCAATACTTTAATCTTATGATTTTGACCAAAAACATGAGCAATAGGCAACATCTCAAACTTTAAATGATAAAACTGATTGTTGGTAGCATTTGCAAACACAGCATTTTTGTCTTCATTTCCATTATAAATACTTTCAGCATAATTTCTTGCCTTAGCATTTACAGCTCCTTCGGTAACAAACATCTCTCTACCATCTGGATAAACATCTAATATTCTTACAAAAATATCGAAATCAGTTTGTGAGGTTACTGTTATTGTTGAATTTGCTTTTGCATAAATATTAGCTTTAGGAAACCCTAAAATTGTTGTTGTATCGGATAAAACAGCCGATTCAAACTGTAAAACATCTGGTCTATTCATTGTAAAAGAAGCATAATTGGGGTTGGTATAATCCATTGCTCCTTGCGAATGTTTATCGTTTTGTGGTGTATTAACTATCATATTATTTCCACCTGTAGTTAGTACTGGATTATTAGGATTATTGGTATAAGACAAATCGCCCTCATTAGTTGTAGGAGCAATAGAATCGAGCACATTATTTTGGTGCAAGTAATACTTCATGTTTTTAATCCCTTTTTTAAAAGGTAAAGAATCTAACTCTGCCCAATAATTACCTACATTAGGGTTTTGAGCATCATTTGTTGGACCTGTTATGTAAGCTCTAATATCTTTTGAAGATGCAAAATTGTGATTTGGTGCTGTAAGTGGTGCTGTTAATTTTATTATTCCTGCTTGTTGTTGAGGAATATTATAAACAGTTGGTGTAACAATTGAACCTATTTTAATTTCAAGAGGTAAATTATTTAAACCTGCTTGACCGCCTATAAAATTTATAAATTCATAATAAGGTATAATATAATTTTCTGATGGCACTCTAACCTCATAGGTTCCTAATTGCTGCCATACATTAGACTCTGGAATAATAAAATAAGGTTCCCCTCCTAAATTTGTTCTAAACCAATTTAAAGCTTCCGATTTATATAATTTATTAAAAAAAGTACTATCGTTTAAATAATCATCTCCAAAATCGGCTATATTAACTCCAACAATATCTATTACATTATCAGGATAAATGACATCTCCAACACTATCAGCACCAATGGTTTGATGTGTCCAAGGGCCAATAACTAATTTTTGTGTTGATGCTGGATTTTCTTTTCTTGTACGATTAAAAGTTTCTATTTGTCCATTTATAAAAATATCCCACCAACCAGTTAAATGGTAAGCATTGCTCGTTAAGTTTTTATATCGAGAAACATTGCCCATAGGGTCATTTTGAGCAGAAGAATTTAAAGGTACTACCGATGCATCTAAAATATTTCGATTAGAAGAATTAGGGTAAGCTCCCGAAGGACCGCCATTAATAGGATTAGCTACAAACCAATCCAATAAATCTTCACTTAACACAGCTTTATCTGTATAGCCATAATCAGTAGAACTATGCTGATTATTGGTTAAACTCATATCGAACGGATTTAAAGAGTCTTTAATTCCAGAGTACATTTGCCCTCTAATCCAACCACTAGCCAATGCATTACGGTAAACTCCATTATGAAACAATGTTGTGTTGTAATGTTCGTTTGATGCTACAATAGGCATAATACATTTTACAGGATTATTTTGAGTAAACGGAATATCAGAAATAGCTTGGTACTGAGAATTCCCTAAAGCTGATGCTCCAAACATTCCTATTTTACCATTAGAGTAATTAAAACTTTCTGGTATTCCATCAAAATCTATATCAAAACTTCTTATTAATGAATCATTAATGTAATAAACAGATTCACTTCCGTCAGTATGATGCAATGAATGTGATTGCGAACTTGTTGGATACAAATCCATAGGAATAGCATTATTAGGATCATAATCATACTTACTCCAAGAATCGCTAAACATTGGAAAATATACCCCTTCACTTTCATACCTTCCTCGCATATCTTGCATCATATAACAATAGCCTAATAAAGGAAACAAGTTACTTCCATTATCATCTCCATTTTTGTTATATGGTGTTCGGGTATAAACTATAGGTAATTTGTAGTTTTCTTTAGTAATGTTGGTCGTATCATAAATAATGTATTGGTTACCTTTCGGAATAAGTTGAATAGAATAAGTAGAAGCTCCAATAACAATATCGGTTACCACACAATCTTGCATTACTGGTAAATAAACATCTGTCGCCAAGTTAATTCCATCTTTGGTTTTTACCATAACGGTTTCTATAGTAAACATCTCACTTACATCATCTATCATCCCATTATTATTTTGGGCATAGGTTAAGCTTAACAAACCAATAAAAAAAGCAACCAATATTATTCTCATAACTATAATTTATTTTTTAAATATAACTGATAAAGAAAAGTAATCCACTACCTTTTAAACTATTAACAAATAATGGTAATATTTTTAAGACTCTTAAAAACAATTTTAGTTGCATAGCTTCCTTTACAACTTTTTAACATTTTTAAAGTTTAAAATAAAGTACTTTTACAGTGTGAATACTCTTTTAAAAATACTCATTGTCAGTTTATTAATTAGTATTAGTAATTTTTCTAATTGTCAAAATGTATTTAATTCGGTAATACTTTCAAAACACGATTCTTCATTAATTAGCCAAGCTCATGTTATTAACACTACTTTAAAAACAGGTGTAATTAGTAATGACAAAGGGTATTTTACAATTTTAGCAAACAAAAACGATAGCATCCAAATTTCTGTTATCGGTTACCAAACCATAAACACTATTGCTTATAAAATTAGTGATACTATTTATTTAACAGAAAGAAATTATGTATTAGAACTATATAATGTAATGCCTTATAAAACCTTTGCTGAGTTTAAAGAAGCTTTTGTTAAACTACAACTACCTGACACTTTTAAGCACATTAATCAATCTTTTAGATTAAGTAACGAAGAATTAGTAGGTATAGACAGAGCATCGCAACAAGGATTGGTATTAACAGGTGTGGTAAGCAGTATTTTTGCCGCTTTTAATAAAAGAATGAAAGATAAAGCTAACTACGAAATGCTTTTACTTAGAGATGAATATGAAGCTTATTTAGCTACTAAATTTAACCCTGAACTAGTAAAAAGAATTACAGAGTTGGCAGATACAGAAACTTTAAACGATTTTATAAATTATTGCGATTTTACTCAAGAATTTATTGCTAACAATAATAACTACACCATTATTACCCAAACTTTTGAGTGTTATGAAGAATACAGCAATTTACCTCTTGCTCTTAAATAAAAAACCCCTTTAAGCAAAACCTAAAGGGGGAAGTTATTTTCTTAAAAAATAATTTTATTTAAACTGATTGGCAACAATTAAATCTTTTGTTCCATGAGTCCAAGAATAAAAACCTTCACCAGATTTAACTCCTTTTTTACCAGCCATTACCATATTAACTAATAAAGGACAAGGTGCATATTTTGGATTCCCAAATCCATCATACAATACATTTAAAATAGATAAACACACATCTAAACCTATAAAATCAGCTAATTGTAATGGTCCCATAGGATGTGCCATTCCTAGCTTCATTACGGTATCAATTTCTTCAACACCCGCTACACCTTCATGTAAGGTAATAATTGCTTCATTAAGCATTGGCATTAAAATACGATTTGCAACAAATCCAGGGTAATCATTTACCTCTGTAGGAGTTTTTCCTAATTTTTTAGATAACTCCATAATGGTATTGGTAACCTCATCAGAAGTAGAATAACCTCTAATAATTTCTACCAATTTCATTACCGGAACAGGATTCATAAAGTGCATTCCTATTACCTTGTCTGGTCTATCAGTAACTGCTGCAATTTGTGTTATAGAAATTGAAGAGGTATTGGTTGCTAAAATAACATCATCAGATGTTGCATCATTCATTGCTTTAAAAATCTTCAATTTTAAATCTAAATTTTCGGTTGCTGCTTCAACCACTAATTGCACAGATTTAACACCATCAACCATTTCTGTATAAGTAGAAATATTATTTAAAGTATTGGTTTTATCTGCTTCAGTAATTTTTTCTTTAACTACCATTCTATCTAAATTTTTAGCTATGGTTGCTAAAGCTCTATCTAATGCATCTTTCGATACATCTACTAAGTTTACTTTATATCCTGATTGTGCAAATACATGGGCAATTCCATTCCCCATTGTACCTGCTCCTATTACTGCTACATTATTCATAATTATACGTTTTGTTTAAAAAACCAAAAATAAGAAAACAAAAAAGCACTTTTAATATTAAAAGTGCTTTTTAATGTTTATTTATAATCAGTAAAATTACTCATTAACTTTTATCAATTCTACCTCAAAAACTAAAGGCATATAAGGTTTAATAGGTCCGCCTGGTCTTGGATTAGCACCATAAGCTAACTCTTGAGGGATGAAGAACTTGTACTTTGCTCCTTCTTTCATTAAAGCGACACCTTCTGTCCATCCTTTAATTACTTGATTTAAACCAAAACTAGCTGGTTGATTTCTTTCTACTGAGCTATCAAAAACAACACCTTCAGGAGTTGTACCATGATAGTGTACAGTTACGTTTGAAGTAGCCGTAGGTTGTTTTCCTGCACCTTCTTTCATCACAATATATTGTAATCCACTAGCGGTTGTTACAACACCTTCTTTGGTTTTATTTTCTTCTAAAAACTTAATTCCGTCAGTTTTTACAGCTTCGGCTTTTTTCATTTCTTCAGCTTGTGCCGCAGCTTGTTTCTTTTGGAAATAAGCTTGTAATATAGCTTGTGTTTCTTCTGGTTTAATAAGGTAATTAGTATCAGCTACTGCTGCTTTTACACCTTCAATAAACAAGTTATAATCGCACTCTGAAAAGTTCTTTTTAAGATTAGCAACCATATCCATCCCAATACTATAACTTACTGAATCTATTTCTGATTTTAATTCTATTTTTTCTTCTGTCATTGCTTTATTTTTTTTCCCTTTCTTTTTCTTCTTTTTTTGTGCATTAGCATCAAAGGTTAATGTAACCGCAAGAAATACTAAAAGGATATTAATTGTTTTGTTCATAATATTAATTTTAATCGTTTACTTTAATTAGTTCTACTTCAAAAACTAATGGCATAAAAGGTTTAATTGGTCCTTGTCCTCCTTGTGGAGCGTTTGCACCATAAGCTAACTCTTGAGGAATAAAGAATTTATATTTAGCTCCTTCTTTCATTAACTGAACACCTTCTGTCCAACCAGGAATTACACCATTTAAAGGAAAATCTATTGTCTCCCCTCTTTCAACAGAGCTATCAAATACCGTTCCATCAGGAGTTGTTCCATGATAATGTACAGTTACATTTGATGTTGCAACAGGTTGTTTTCCTGTTCCTTCTTTTAAAACAATATATTGTAAACCACTTGGTGTAACTTGTACACCTTCATTGTTTTTATTTTCTTCTAAAAATTTAAGTCCTTCTTCTTTTACAGAAGCATACATTACTTCTTGTTCTTGCTGTTGCTTAGCCATTTGCTCCATTTGTTTTTTCTGAGCATACGCTTGAATAATAACCTGTCCTTCTTCTTGCGAAACCATTAAATCAGCAGAATCTAATACATCTTGCAACCCTTTTTTAAAGGCTTCAAAATTTCCTTCTTCTAAATTTGCTAATAAGCTATTTCCTATGTTTGTTCCATAAATATAGCTTACTGAATCTATATTATTATTTAAGGCTACTGTACTAGCCTCTTCATTTCCTCCATTTCCACATGCAAATAGGGTTAATGCTCCTATAACTGATAAAGTGATTTTTTTCATTTTAATATTAATTTACGTTTACAATTTCTAATTCATATATTACTGTTGTAAAAGGTGGTACTACTTGCGTAGATGAACCCTCCTCTCCAAAAGCAAGTTGCGAAGGTATGATAATTTTTGCTTTTTCTCCTTTTTTCATTCCTCTTAATGCCATACTTATTCCTTTTATAACCTGCCCAGGAGTTCCGTATCTAAATCTAAAATCTTTGGTTTTATAAGTATTATCAAACTCTATCCTATTTATAAAATTTGCTTTGTAATGAATTCTAATATCGTCTCCTTGCTTAATACCTATTCCTTCTCCTTTATTTAATTGTTTGATATAAATACCGTTTTTATAAATAAATTCTTTATGCTCTTCAAGATACTTTTTAAATAAAATTTGTTCATTCATTTCAGCATCTTCAATTAACTTTCCATCAGTAAAATAATCATAAACCTTTACCTCCGCTCTTACATAATCGGCATTAAGCTTTATATTTTTCAGTAAAGGCATTTGTTTTATAAGCAGTTTACTATCTACCATAAAACTTGCACTATCTCCTTTGTTTAAATAATTGAACAAAAAATTAAATTGATGTTTGTTGGGGTGTAATACTTCTTCTTTATAATGCTTAAATATTAAAGAATCTTTGTCGTACAATTTTACAGACGCTTTTACATACCTGTTTTTTTTATATGATTCATCTCCCTCATCAAATGAAATGAGTTGCTGATAAATACCCGTTTCTTTCTCAATGTAATCTGGAAATTTGTTTTCGCAAGAAACTAAAACAACAACAAACAATACTATTACGCCTAATCTTTTCAATACTAAATTACTTTACCTCTACTACCTCTATATCATAAACTATTGTAGAACGAATAGGTATTTTTTTAAAATCGCCTGTTAATCCATGCCCTAAATGAGATGGTATAATAATGATTGCTTTATCTCCTTTATTCAAATACTTAATTGCTTCGTGTAAACCACTTTCTACATAATCTTTACCCACTGTAAATTCTTCTGGTTTACCTTCAGTATTATAGCATTCTGTTCCATCTAATAAACTAACAGAATAATTAATTGCTACAATATGATTATCTTTTATGCTGTCTCCTTCTACATCATTATAAACTTTATAATTTAAACCTGTTTTGGTGGTAATTACGTTAAGTTGTTTCTCTTTAATATAAGCTGAAATTTGCTGTTTTTCTTTTGATAGTGCATTTTTATTTGCTTGTAGTAGTTTTTCCTGCAATTCTTTAGCAGACATTTCAGGTAGCTTAGGTTTTTCATCTCCTGAGCAAGAAAATAACACTACGATTAATATTGCTAAGAAAATTCGCATATTAACTATTTAAAGCTTCTTTATACTGATTAATTACTGTTTCTACCTTTTCTTCTGCTTCTTTAAAAGAAATTTCCAATCTTCCTCCTGCTGCATAAACGTGCCCTCCACCATTAAAATATTGATTAGCTATTTTATTTACATAAAAATTGCCTTTAGAACGAAACGAAAAGTTGATAGCTTCTTCTTTTTCAGTAATTAAAACTGCCATTTTAATGCCTGAAATAGACAAACAATAATTTACCAAACCTTCGGTATCTCCTTTTTTAAAGTTAAAGCGTTTCATTTCTTCTTTAGAAAGAGAAATATAAGCTGCATTATTATCTTTAAAAACTTTTAGTTTTTCGGTTAATGCAAAGCCTAACAATCTCAATCTATCCTCCGAATAAGTATCGTAAACATTTTGATGAATCATAGATCCATCAACTCCTAATGTTATTAAATGAGCAATTATTTGATGTGTTTTTGCTGTTGTTGATGGAAAACGAAAAGAACCTGTATCTGTCATTATTCCACAGTAAATACATTCTCCTATGATTTGGTTTAGTTGATTTATTTCATCAAAAGATTCTATTAACTCATAAACCAATTGAGCGGTAGAACAACAATCGGTATCAACAAAATAATAATCGGCAAAATCAGATGGATCTTGATGATGATCTACAACAACTTTAGTGGCATCTTTTTGCGAAATATACTCGCCCATTTCTCCAATCCTACCAAGAGCATTGTAATCTAAAGAAAACAGTAAATCTGCTTTGTCTATTAGTTTTTTCGATTCTTCTTGTTGAACATCATAATGTAATATATTTTCAACTCCATCCATCCAATTTAAAAAATCAGGAAAAGCATCTGGAACAATTACCACAACATTTTTTCCTTTGTTTTTTAAATAATGATACAACGCTAAAGAAGAACCTATTGCATCTCCATCTGGCGATTTATGTGTTGTAATAACAATATTATTTGCCTTGCTTATTACTGATTTTATTTCTTGCATTTTTCCCAATAAAAAACCCCGAATTTCTTCGGGGCTAATTTAAACATTTATACTGTTTTAAAATCCTGTTCCTTTAAATCCTGATATTGGAGTTGTCATGTGTTCTACTAATAAACCTACACACCCCATATCGCTCGATTTCATCATCTTTCCTTTGCTTTTTCCTCCTCCAGAACCTCCTCCAGGAACTGTTACTTCAATAGTTAGTCTTCTGGTTGATTCTACCGTAAATTCTATTTCTGTAGAAAACCCATCTTGACTATTATCATAAAGCAGTTCTTTTCTTTTTTCTGTTACAATTTTAGTTTCTTTATCAACCACTTCTATTGTTTCTCCTGTAGCAGTTTGCCCTTCCCCTTCACAAGTATAGCAACTTTCTCCATCCATCATCCCTTCTCCATTACAATCCCCACACGGTTTGTATTCATCTTCTTCGGTTTTTGTTTCAAACACTTTTTCAACTTTTACTTTTTTAGTTTCGTATATCTTAAACTGAATTTGCGAACCTAAATTTTCATCCATACAAAGAGATATTCTATAATCTTGCCCTTTATAAACAATTATATTTAGTTCTGATGTTTGACCTTTAGAAAACAAAGCACTTTTAGATTGCCCATTTAACTTAAACATATCATTTTCAGACGGCTGGCAATACTTAGAATGAAAATAATTACAATACTGTCCGTTAGAAATTGCAGGACTCAATACAATTGCTGTAATTAAAACTATTTTACTAATAAATTTCATATTCCTTTGTTTTAAATTTAAGCCTCTTCTGTGCTAATTATTTTGTTTCTAATTTCGTTTACTTTGCTTTTAATAGCTTCAAATTGGTCTTTAGATATTGATGAAGATTTACTTTCTGAACTACCGCCTAAAACCATTTTACCATCATCTTTTTTCTTAAAAGAAATTCCCGAACCACTTTCTTCACTTTCATTTTCACTAACTGCAAAAACTGCTTCTAATTCATTTAACCATCCCGCTATTTCTTTAACCTCAGCACGTTCCTCATACTTAGCAAAATAATCTATTAAATTATCTAAAGTTAATCTCTGGTCTGCCAATCTATCTATAGCAGCTTTATCATTATCATAGTTTGCTGTATTAGCCACAATGTAAACCGTTTCTAACCAACCTGATGCAGCAATTATGCCAAGCTTATCTCCCTGCTGATTTTGATCTAAGTAATCTACCACAGCAAAGTAAGAAGTATTAGTAATAGCAACTAAAGAGTCTGCATTATCTAAATTACTCTGAGCTCTTTCTATTAAAGTTTTATCAAAAGCTGACGAAATACCAATAGGTTCTGCCATTTTTTGGATAGTTCCAAAATACTTTGTTGTTTCATTAAACTCTTCATAAGCAGCTGTATAAGCTAAATCTGCAGAATAAATCCCAAAATTCATTGCTTGTTTAGTTGGCTCTGTATAAGAACTTGACGCTTGTATATCGTTTAGTAACTCGCCATTAAACTTTAAACCACTTTCTTTAATAAAACCAAACATCTCATCTGGTGATGGAATTTGATAATATTCTTCATTTCTTTCTTCTACAACTTCCTCAACAACTTCCTCAACAACTTCTTCAACAGGCTCATCTCCTCCACATGATGTTAGTAAAACCAATGGTGTTGCCATTAATAAAGTTGCTGCTAATTTTATTTGTTTTTTCATAACATAAATTCTTTACTTCAACAAAAGTATAATTTTTTGTACAATTTACTTTTTAACGGTAGCAAGGTAATAATTATAGCTGAATTAAAAAAAATTAAGCTAAACTCTTTCTTTTCCTTGGTAAGAAATCCCCCATAAACCTATAAAAGTTAGTAATCCGTTTACTATTAATATTTCAAAACCAAACTGATAACCGTTAAATAGTTCTTTAGAGTAAAGATTAAGCATAAAGCTAATTATTGGCGATGCTATACATATTATAGGAACAAATTTGTCTTTAACACTTCTTTTAGTAATTAGTCCAAAAGCATAAAGTCCTAATAAGGGACCATAAGTGTAACCTGCTGCTTTAAATAAAGAACTTATTACACTTTCATCGTTAATTAAATTAAAGATTAAGATAACAAAAAACAGAGCAAAAGACACAATTAAATGCACTTGCTTTCTTAATTTAACTTTTAAACTTTCCGATTTGTTATTAATGTCTAAAAAATCAATACAAACAGATGTTGTTAAAGCTGTTAGAGCCGAATCGGCACTAGAGTAAGCTGCTGCTACTAACCCTAAAATAAAAAAGATGCCTGCTACGGTTGGCAAATGATTGGTAGCAATTTCTGGAAATAAATTATCGAGCTTTTCGGGTATTGCTACTCCATTTTGTGTGGCATACATAAACAATAAAGCTCCTAATAACAAAAACACAAAGTTTACAGCAATCAACACCACACTAAAAGAAAACATATTCTTTTGTCCTTCTTTTATGTTTTTGCACGATAGGTTTTTTTGCATCATATCTTGATCTAAACCTGTCATTACGATGGTAATAAACATCCCTGCAAAAAACTGTTTTATAAAGTGACGTTTATCATTCCAATCGTCTAAAAAGAAAATTTGCCCGTAATCGCTCTCTCCTACTTTACTCACAATATCTGAAATACCAATATTAAGTTCTGTGCTAATAAAATAAATACTAACTCCCACAGCAATAAGCATAAACAATGTTTGTAAAGAATCTGTCCAAACAATAGTTTTTATACCTCCTTTAAAGGTATAAAGCCAAATTAACAATATGGTTATAGCTACGGTAACAAAAAACGGAACTCCCCATTGGTTAAATATTAAATACTGTAACACTTGAGCAACCAAAAACAAACGGAAAGCCGCTCCTATTGTTCGCGAAAGCAAAAAGAATGCTGCTCCTGTTTTGTAAGAATAATAACCAAACCTATCCTCTAAGTAGGTATATATAGAGGTAAGCTGTAAACGATAATACAAAGGCATTAGCACCAATGCTATAACAGCATAACCAAAAAAGTAGCCCAACACCATTTGCATATACGAAAACTCACTTGCTCCTACCCAACCCGGTACTGATATGAAGGTTACACCCGATAAAGAAGCTCCTATCATACCAAAGGCAACCAAATACCATGGCGATTTTTTTGCTCCAATAAAAAAAGTGTTGTTATCAGCTCCTTTTGAGGTTAAAAAAGATATTAACATCAACAAACCAAAGTAGCCTAAAATAAAGAGTATTACTGTTGTTGGGTTCATTGTAAACAAAAATGCTGATAATTATTAATATTAATATCCGTTATCTTATTTTTGATAAACAATTTATTGTTGACAGCAAATGCACCAAATTTCATCATCATTATTTAACAACGCAGTAGAACAGCTATCTTCATTACCTGGTATAGGTAATAAAACTGCCATTAGATTGGTGTTGCAATTGCTAAATAGAAACGAGCAAGAGCTAAGCGAATTTGGCAATGCGTTTATTAAATTAAGCGAAGAAATACAATATTGCAATTCTTGCTATAACATATCCGACACTAATATTTGTAATACTTGTGCCAATCCTAATAGAAATGATGAAGTAGTTTGTGTCGTAGAGAATGTGCTAGATGTTATTGCCATAGAAAACACCAATCAGTTTAAAGGCAAATACCACGTACTTGGCGGAATAATTTCTCCGATGGAAGGTATTGGTCCAAACGATATAAAAATACCCCAACTAATTGAGCGTATAAAAGCTAACGATACTAAAGAAGTTATTATGGCGTTAAGTACCACTATGGAAGGTGATGCTACTAACTTTTACATCTATAAAAAATTAGCCGACTTAGGTGTAGAAATAACAACCATTGCTCGTGGTGTTGGTATTGGCGATGAAATTGAATATACTGATGAACTTACTTTGGGACGCTCCATTTTAAACCGTATTCCTTTTAAAAACACCTTAACGCTTTAGCTTGAAATTATCGGTTATCATAGTTAATTACAATGTAAGGCATTTTTTAGAACAATGCTTGGTTTCTGTATTTAAAGCCATAGAACATATTGATGTCGAAGTGTTTGTGGTTGATAATGTATCAAAAGATGATTCGGTGACAATGGTAAAGGAAAAATTTCCACAAGTACACCTTATTGCCAATACCGAAAATGTTGGTTTTAGTAAAGCTAACAATCAAGCCATCAAACTTTCTAAAGGCGAGTATGTTTTGTTGCTTAATCCTGATACTGTTGTAGAAGAAGATGCTTTTGAAAAGTGTATTGCTTTTATGGATAATCATCCAGATGCTGGAGGTTTAGGCGTTAAGATGATTGATGGTAACGGCATTTTCCTTCCCGAATCAAAACGTGGTTTACCAACTCCTTCGGTTTCGTTTTATAAAATATTTGGATTGTCAGCATTATTTCCAAAATCTAAAAAATTTGCCAAATATCATTTAGGTTATCTTAAAGAAAACGAAACTAACGAAATAGAGGTTTTATCGGGTGCTTATATGTGGATGCGAAAAAGTGTGTTGGATGAAGTTGGTTATTTAGATGAGTCCTTTTTTATGTACGGAGAAGACATTGATTTATCGTACCGAATAATTTTAGGAGGATACAAAAACTATTACTTGCCATCAACAAGAATTATACACTACAAAGGCGAAAGCACTAAAAAAGGCAGTATTAACTACGTATTTGTTTTTTACAATGCCATGATAATTTTTAGTAAGAAACACTTTGCTAAAAAGGCTAAAGCTTTTTCTTTTTTCATCAACATTGCTATTTATTTAAGAGCTTTTTTGGCTTTAATTGTACGTTTTATATCCTACTTTAAACTACCTATTATTGATACTGGGCTTTTGCTATTATCATTAATTAGTTTAAGTTATTTAAAGCCTTTTTTGGGATTTCCTAACCAAATAGAAATACATAACAACTACGGTGTTTTAAATGTGGTTGCTGTTATTGCTTCGTTTATTTTAGGGTTAACCATTTTTAAGGGCTACTCTAAAACCATACAAATTAGCAAAACCATTTTGGGATTAATATTGGGCTGTGGAATACTCTATGGAGTTAACTTTTTGTTCCCTACTTCTTACTCATTCTCTAATAAGTTTTTGGCGAGTATTTTAATTACTTCTACCCTATTTATTTATTTAAGTAGAGTTTTACTTAATTATTTTAACAAAGTAAAAATTAAAAAAAGTAATAAACGAACCTTTGCAATAGTTGGTAATACTACTTTTTCGGATAAAATAAAACAGCTTAAACAAAAAACAACAGCATTGCATCAGTTTCTTAAAATAAAACCATCTAACCAAGTAACTACTCTTGATTATGAAAGTTTTATAGGCAAACAAAACCAATTACCAGATATTGCTGAAATATATAATGTTAATGAAGTGGTTTTTGATTCAGAACACATTTCTTACGCAAACATTATTAACGAAATGGATAAAACAAAAAACGAGTTTATAGATTTTAGAATATCCTTAAATTCAAATTTAATAATAGGCGGAAAAGCCATAGAAAAAATATAAACCTATGAAACATATAATAATTACCATTAGTTCATTTTTCATATTACTTACCTCAAATTTATTTGCCCAAAAAGTAAGTTTAGGACCTGAAATTGGTTTAAACATTATTCCCCTTGAAAGCTCTAAAATTGGAACTAATTACCAACTAGGATACAATGTTGGCTTTCAAATAAAATATCAACTTTCTGAAAAATTTAATTTAACTAGCGGACTTTATGCTACGCAAAAAAAACAACATTATACTTTTGTTGACACCTCAATTACTACCGATCCTTTAGGAGGTATTATTGGTGGCGGACAAGGTGGCGGAAATAATGAGGCCGAAGTATATACCACCACCACAGGAGTTGCAACAGAATTGTTTTTACAGTTACCTCTAATGGTTAATTATGAATACAAAAATATCAATCTATATTTAGGTCCTTATGCTGGAATACTAATTAATGCAAATAGAAAAGAAGTTTATGATGTAGAATCTACTGCAACTGATCTATCTTCATTAATCCCAGGTGGTTTTGGCGGACTAGGCAACTTACTTCAACCTTCTAAGCCCGAATCTGCATCTTATAATGGCACTAAAGGTTTAGCATTAATTGATTTTGGAGCAATAGCAGGAATAGGATATAGAGTTGACAAATTAAACTTTAACCTATATTATCAATACGGATTTTTAGATTATAGAGAAAATAAAAAAAATGAAAAATTTGATTCACATAATCTATTACAGTTTTCTATAGCTTATTTATTTAACTTAAAGGGCAGTAAAGGACTTAAAAACAAATATGATTTAGACATCTAATTATTTCAACTATTTTTAACATCTCACTTAATATTTCTACTACCTTTGAGTTCTAATTTCAATCTTTAAATAATAGATTATGTCAAAAGTTCATAACTTTAGTGCTGGACCTTGTATTTTACCTCAAGAGGTATTAAAACAAGCTTCTGAAGCAGTAGTAAATTTTAACAACCTTAACTTATCATTAATAGAAATCTCTCACAGAAGCAAAGATTTTGTAGAGGTAATGGAAAAAGCAAGAAGTTTAGTAAAAGAACTTTTAAATGTTCCTGACACTTATGAAGTATTGTTTTTACAAGGTGGAGCAAGTTTAGGTTTTTTAACTACAGCTTTTAATTTTATGAAAGATGGTGGTTCGGCAGCTTATGTAAATACTGGAGCATGGAGCAGCAAAGCTTTAAAAGAAGCTCAACGCTTAGGTGAGGTTAACGAAATTGCTTCATCAAAAGATAAAAACTTTAATTACATTCCTAAAAACTACCAAATACCTGGAGAAGCTAGTTATTTGCACATTACAACAAACAATACCATTTTTGGTACTCAGTTTAAAAGTACTCCAATTAGCAGAATTCCAATAGTTGCTGATATGAGTTCTGATATATTTAGTAAAAAAATTAATGTAAGCGATTACGATATGATTTATGCAGGGGCTCAAAAAAATATGGGACCAGCAGGAACAACTTTATATATTGTAAAAAAATCGGCATTAGGGAAATCGGGCAGAGAAATACCAACAATGTTAGATTTAGAAACTCACATTAAAAAGGACTCGATGTTTAATACTCCACCGGTTTTTCCTATTTATGTTTCTATGCTAACTTTACAATGGCTAAAAGATAATGGCGGAATTGAATGGATAGAAGCGGTTAACCAACAGAAAGCAGACCTATTATACAACGAAATAGATAGTAATCCATTATTTGAAGGTACAGCTAATAAAGCCGACCGTTCCAATATGAATGCAACATTTGTATTAACCAACGATGCTTTAAAAGATGAATTTGATGCCATGTGGCAAGCAGCCAATATTAGTGGAATAAAAGGACATAGAGATGTTGGAGGCTACAGAGCTTCAATGTATAATGCTTTACCATTAGAAAGCGTACAAGCTTTAGTTAATGTAATGAAAGAATTTGCTCAAAAACACGCATAATAAACAATGAAAATTTTAGCTAATGATGGTATTGCTCCCATCGGAAAAAAACAATTAGAAGAAGCAGGTTTTACGGTTGTTACCGAAACTGTTGCTCAAGAAAATTTAATTACAACCATAAACGAAGAAAACTACGTTGCTATTTTAGTTCGTAGTGCTACTAAGGTTCGTAAAGACATTATTGATGCTTGTCCGAATTTAAAATTAATTGGACGAGGTGGTGTTGGTATGGACAATATTGATGTTGATTATGCTCGCGAAAAAGGATTACATGTAATTAATACTCCTGCAGCTTCATCGCAATCAGTAGCAGAACAAGTTATGGCTCATTTATTTGGGTTAGCCAGAGGTTTATATGATGCAAACAGACAAATGCCTAACAACGGAAATTCTGACTTTAAAGTATTAAAAAAGAAGTATGCGAAAGGTATTGAGCTTAGAGGTAAAACATTAGGTGTAATAGGTATTGGTCGTATAGGCAGAGCTACTGCAAAATATGCTTTAGGTTGTGGAATGGACATTGTTGCTTACGATCCGTTTATGGACGGAGCAACAATCGATGTGCAAGTTGCTAACCAAACTGTTAATGTGGATATAAAAACTACCAATTTAGATGAATTATTAGCTAAAGCTGATTTTATAACACTTCATATTCCTGCTCAAGCAGATGGCAAAGCAGTTATTGGTAATGAGGAGTTTGCTAAAATGAAAGATGGTATTATGATTGCCAATGCTGCTCGTGGTGGTGTTATTGATGAAGATGCTTTAATTACTAATTTGGATAACGGAAAAGTTGCTGCTGCTGCTTTAGATGTTTTTGTAAACGAACCTACTCCTAGAGAAGACTTAATGAAACATCCAAAACTATCTTTAACCCCACATACTGGTGCTGCTACTTTAGAAGCTCAAGATAGAATTGGAGAAGAATTGGCTAGTCAGATTAAAGAGTTACTAGGTTAGTTTAATTAACCACATAGGCACATAGTTTTGAAGTTAACGCAAAAATACTTAGATGAATTAACCTATGAGGTTATTGGTTCGTCAATAGAGGTACACAAAGTAATGGGTAGCGGGCTTCTTGAAAGCGTTTATCATGAATGCTTAAAAGAAGAGCTAAAACATAGACAAATAAATTTTCAAACAGAGTTAAAAATTCCTGTAAGCTATCGTGATAAAGAATTAAATATTCAATTTAGATGCGATTTGTTTATTGAAAATTGTTTAGTTGTAGAATTAAAAGCTGCACAAGATTTCAACCCTATTTTTGAAGCCCAGCTATTAAACTATATGAAGCTTTTAAAAGCTCCAAAAGGAATTTTAATCAACTTTAACTGTAATAACATCTTCCACGAAGGACAACAAACTTTTGTAAATGAGCACTTTAGTGAACTCCCAAAAGAATAAAAACTATGTGTCTATGTGGTTAAAAAAAATATAATGGCAAAAATAGTTCCTTTTAAAGCTATAAGACCTACAAGAGATAAGGCTTATTTAGTTTCATCGTTACCTGCTTATGCTTACAAAAAGCATATTTTAGAAGCAAAACTAGAAACTAACCCTTACACTTTTTTACACATCATTAATCCTGAATTTAGAAGTGATGATAAAACCCAGCCTAATTCTATTGAGCGATTTCAACACGTTAGAGAAAAATATGATGAGTTTTATAGCGAAGGCATTTTTATGCAAGACGAAGAAGAGTGTTATTATATTTATCGTCAAATAACAGCAACCAACACTTACATTGGTTTAATTACAGGAATTGCTGTTGATGATTATCTAAACGGTAACATTAAAATACACGAACAAACCTTAACACAACGAGAGGAAACATTTAAAACTTACCTAGATGTTTGTCAGTTTAATGCCGAGCCTGTTTTACTTACATATAAAGACAATCCTAAAGTTGAGCGTATAATTAATAAATACTTAAACACTCGTTCTGAAATTGAGTTTTGCACCTCTCATAAAATAAAACAAGACGTTTGGTTGGTTAATGATAAAGAAGACATAAAAGAACTTACTGCTGCTTTTTCCGAAATTAACAACATTTATATTGCCGATGGACATCACCGTTCGGCTTCCTCAGTTTTATATTGTGAGAGCAAAAGAAAAGAAAATCCTAATTATAATCGTGATGAAAAATTCAACTACTTTTTATCTTACTTAATACCCGAAAGCAAACTAAATATTATAGAGTATAATCGATTAATTACTAGTTTAAACGAACATACCCCAGATAGTTTTTTAAGCGAAATAAAAAAACAATTTGAAGTTGAAGAAAAACAAAGTGCTTATACACCGGTAAAAAAACATAACTTCTCAATGTATCTAGCAGGAAAATGGTATTCGCTTACTGCTAAAAAAGGAACATACAACGAAAATGATATTGTAGGAAATTTAGATGCTCGCATTTTAACCCTAAATGTACTTACTCCTATTTTAAACATTAACGATTTAAAAACCGATAATCGAGTTTCTTTTACGGAAGGTACAAAAGGTGCTGAAGGACTACAAGAAAAAGTGGATAATGAAGAAGCAGTTGTAGCTTTTGGCTTATACCCAGTATCTATAGAACAACTAAAAGCTGTTGCTGATGCGAATGACATAATGCCTCCTAAAAGCACTTGGATAGAACCCAAAATGCGTAGTGGCTTAACTATTTATAGTTTGGAGGATTAGAATGAGCATCACAAAAAATTTACAACAAATAAAAATTTCTATTCCTGAGCATGTTACTTTAGTAGCTGTTTCTAAAACTAAACCTAACGAGGCTATTTTAGAAGCTTACAATTCAGGACAAAGAATTTTTGGAGAAAACAAAGTACAAGAGCTAACTCAAAAGTTTGAAGATTTACCCAAAGATATTGAATGGCACATGATAGGTCATTTACAAACAAACAAAGTAAAGTATATTGCCCCTTTTGTTAGTTTAATCCATGGTGTAGATAGCTTTAAGTTGCTGAAAGAAATCAATAAAAGAGCAAAACAAAACGACAGAGTAATAAATTGTCTTTTACAAATACACATTGCCGAAGAACAAAGCAAATTTGGTTTTAATGAGAAAGAAGTAATTGAACTATTAAAATCAGAAGAATACCAACAATTAGAAAATGTAAATATTATAGGTTTAATGGGAATGGCAACTTTTACAGAAAATGTAAGTCAAGTTCGTTCTGAGTTTAATTCCTTAAAACAACTTTACTCAAAACTTAAAACCCAACACTCAACACTTAATACTCTCAGTATGGGTATGAGTGGAGATTATAAAATTGCTATTGAAAAAGGAAGTACAATGATTAGAGTTGGAAGTAGTATATTTGGAGAAAGAAATTACCATTGAAACTAATATACTACATAATTCTATCACTTTTTCCTTTCACTTCCTTATCCCAAGATACTTTATCCACAGAAAACTATCCTTTTGAGCCAGATAAAGTAGCTAAAGAAGCCGTAAGTAAAATTGTACAATACACAGGACTTAGCTCTAACTTTATTGTTGTTTCTGACAAAAACATTACTACAGCAATTGCATATCTTAAAAATAACAAAAGGTATATCGCTTATAACCCTAAATTTATTAAAAACTTAAACTCTAAAACATCTACAAACTGGGCTGCTGTAAGTGTGTTAGCTCACGAAATTGGTCATCATTTATCTGGTCATACTTTATTAAAAAATCATTCACCAGGAAATGAATTAATTGCAGATAAGTTTTCAGGATTTATACTTTTTCAAATGGGAGCATCTTTAGATGAAGCAAAAGCTGCTTTAAGTACTATTGGTCATGAAATGGATACCACTAAACATCCTCCTAAAAATGCAAGGCTTGAAGCCATTCAAGAAGGTTGGAATGAAGCAGAACTATTAAGAGGTGTTAATGCATATCACAATCAAAAAAATATAAAAAATAATTCTATTACTGAATTTGTTTATCAATGTTCATTTAAGGGTGATGATCATATTTATTTTGTAGATGAAAAAGATAATATTATATGGTATAATAATTCTGGCAACCCAATTATTATAGGGAAAAAATTAATTTCTAAAGACAATAAATATGTTTGGGTTTATAATTACCTAGACAACTACTATGGCGTAGATGCTAACGGAAAAATCTGGAAAGAAACTACTTATGGTTCTGTTTTTCCTGTTGGAAAAGTAGTTAAGCTATAAACTATATCATTAAGGTAATAATTGCATCTCTAATTTCTTTTATACTCAAACTTTTATCTAAATAACCTATCGCACCAGCCTTTAGTATTAATTCCTCATTATTTTCAGTAGCAATATCAGAGTATCCTAGTATTTTTAGTGTAGGGTATTCTTGTTTTAATTCTTTAATTAAACGCAATCCTCCACCTTCTATTTTTAAAAAATATTCAATCAAAACCACATCGATTTTATTGGTTTTTAAAACTGTTGCAGCATACTCACTAGAACATGATACAACAGTTATTTGATTTTTTTTAGGTAAATATTTTTTAATCGAGAGCCTAATTATTTCGCTATCGTCTATTAATAACACATTAATCATTAGGCGACATAAATTTATAAACCATACCAGCTAAAATTGCTCCTAATACTGGTGCAATCATAAATAACCATAGCTGATCTATAGCCCATCCGCCTGCAAATAATGCTTGACTGAAACTACGTGCTGGATTAACCGAAGTGTTTGTTACAGGAATACTAATTAAGTGTATTAATGTTAAACCCAACCCTATTGCTAGTCCTCCCATTCCTTTTGGTGCTTTTGAATGGGTAGAGCCCAAAATAATAATCAAGAACATAAACGTCATAACAACCTCAGTTATTAATGCCGCCAACATACTGTAGCCTCCAGGAGAATGTTTACCGTAACCATTAGCTGCAAACCCACCTATATCAAAACCATCTTTACCTGTAGCAATTAAATACAATATACCTGCTCCGGCTAAAGCACCTAATAACTGAGTTCCTATATAACCCAACAAATCTTTTTTATCAAACCTACCACCTATATATAAGCCTACTGAAACTGCTGGGTTTAAATGACATCCAGAAATATGTCCAATTGCATAAGCCATTGTTAAAACAGTTAAACCAAATGCTATTGATACTCCCACAAAACCTATCCCTAATTCTGGATAAGCTGCAGCTAAAACAGCACTTCCACAACCTCCTAACACAAGCCAAAGTGTTCCTATAAATTCTGCTATTAATTTTTTCATAACTATTTCTTTAATAAATCTCTTATTTCTGTAAGTAAGGCCTCTTCTTTGCTTGGTGCAGGAGGAGCTACTGGAGTTTCTTCTTTCTTCTCCATTCTTTCTTTCATTTTATTGTAAGCCTTCACTACCATAAATATGCAAAACGCTACAATTATAAATGTTATGATATGGTTTATAAAATTCCCATACATAATAGCAACTTCTTCTACCCCTTCCACAATCACAGTTTCACCCTCTAAAACAGGAGCAATAGGTTCTTGAATAACCATTTTTAACTTAGTAAAACCTACCCCTCCCATCATTTTACCTAAAGGAGGCATTAAAATATCATTTACTAAAGATTTTATAATAGCACCAAAGTAAGTAGCCATAATTAAACCAACGGCCATTTCCATTACGTTACCTTTGCTAATAAATTTTTTGAATTCTTTTAACATAATATTTTTTTTAATAGTTAAAACAAACACTCCCAGTTAATAATCCCTCTAAAAAGTTTTTTAAACGCTCAGTATTTTATAAAAAGCGAAACGAATTAATTAAGTAAACTGCAAATAAAAAATAATCCTTTCTACTTAATACTTTGCACTTAATTTAACTTTTATCAGAATTAAAACCGGAAGTGTTATTTACCTTCTTCTTTTATTTTACCAATTTAGTGAACACAACTTTCATTTCTACACGTCTGTTTAATGCTCTACCTTTTGATGTTTTATTATCTGCAATCGGTACTGTTTCTCCAAAACCATCAGATATTAATCTTCCTTCGGCAATGTCTTTTTTAACTAAATAATCTTTTACAGCTTTAGCTCTTTTTTTAGATAATTCTAAATTTTTATTATCATCTCCAGACGAATCTGTATGTCCATCAATTTTTAAATTATAAATAGGATTTTCATTTAAAATTTTAACTACTTGATTTAAAATTGGATACGATGAAGTAGTTAATTTGTCGCTTCCTGATCTAAATTTCACTCCATTTAATGCTTTTTCAAAAACTTTAAGCTCTGCTGCTTTTACTTCTGGACAACCGTTATTTTTAGCTATTCCTGCTACCTTAGGGCAAGCATCTTTATCATCAGAAACTCCATCATTATCAGAGTCAGGACATCCTCCCATTTCTTTTGTTCCTTTTTCATTCGGACAATTATCATCCTTATCTGCTAAACCATCTCCATCTGAATCTGGACATCCACCTAATTCTTTTAATCCTTTTGCATCAGGACAAGTATCATCTTTATCTGCAACACCATCCCCATCTTTATCAGGACAACCTCCTAATTCTTTTGGACCTGTTGCATCCGGACAAGCATCATCTTTATCCGCTACTCCATCTCCATCTTTATCAGGGCAACCATTATGTTCTGTTTTACCAGCAACTTCTGGACAACCATCTTCTAAATCACTTAATCCATCTCCATCAGAATCTTTCCAAGGACATCCTCCCATTTTTCCCCATCTATTCGGACAAGGGTCTTCTGTATCTTTAAATCCATCTCCATCAGAATCTCCATCATTTCCAAAAAAACCTGCTTCACTACCACCTATTAATATAGGTATTAAACTACCTGGTAATTGTGCTTTTACTTGATTAAAACTCGTTGACCCTAACAAGATTAATACGATTAATAAACTTTTAATTCTTTTCATAATTTTTAATATTTTTTGATTTGCTTTTCTCTTTAAGACAATAAAAAAATGAAAAGTCACATTTAATTTATTTTTTATTTTTATTACTTATCATTGCCTAATAAAAAGTAAAACAACACACTAATTAAAGTACCTTAATACTAGGTTTGTTTAGAAAAAAACAGAAAATAGAAGATTTAAGTGATGAGGAAATTATTGACTTAGTAGTTAATAAAAAGCAATCTGATTATTTTCAGCACCTTTATTTAAGATATTCTAAATTGGTGTATAACAAATGTATTTCATTAGCCAATGATAAAGACATTGCAAAAGATTTAACACACGATATATTTTTAAAAGTGTTTATCAATCTTTCTTCATTTAAAGGAAACTCAAAATTTTCAACATGGCTGTATAGTATAACTTATAATTTTTGTATTAATTATTTAAAAAAAGAAGCTAAACCATCTGAAAAATCTGAAGAGCTTAAAGATATAACTGATGAAGAAGGAGATAGATTAGAACAAGAGCTTTTAAAAATAAAAGTTGATTGTTTACAAAAAGTATTAAATGCAATATCAATAGAAAACAAGAGTATTTTGTTAATGAAATTTCAAGAAGAATATAGCATTAGAGAGATAGGAAAAATATTAGAATTGTCGGAAAGTGCTGTGAAAATGAGAATTAAAAGAGCTAAAGCTCAAGCAGTTGAAATGAATAAAAAACTATGTTAATAATAAATAAATGAGTAATAACCATTTTAAAATAATAAAACCTACCGAAGAGCCTCCTAAGGAATTAGAGAAAGAGGTAATGAGCAGCGTTAAAACTACGGTTCTAATACTTAGAATTGTACAGTTGTTTGTGGGCGATATTGAAGGAAGTGTGTTGCATTTATTTAAAACAAAAAAGAACACTAAAGAGGATAGTGATAAAAAATAAGTACTATGGGAATTTTTGAAAGTATTAAAACAAACTTTATTAAATCAATAGGTCATTTAAGTTCACAAGCATTAGATATTATACCTAAAGTATTAGGAGTAATCTTTTTATTAATTGCAGGATGGCTAATTGCTAAATTATTACGCTCAATAACTAAAAAATTATTATCTACTATTAAAATAGATGAACTATCAGAAAAAGTAGGATTATACAAAATATTTAATGAAATAAATTTAAGAGTTGTTATCTCCAAATTAATTTCTCAGTTTATTTATTGGATAGTATTCTTAATGTTTGTTATTTCCGCTTTCGAAACTATGGGAATGACCATTATTTCAAACGAAATAACTAAACTAATAGGTTATTTACCTCAATTTGTATCTGCACTCTTTATGTTTGTTGGAGGAATACTGCTTGCCAACTTTGTAAAGAAAAATGTTATTAATGCTACCAATTCTATTGGCTTATCTAGCTCTAAGGTTATTGGAAATATTGTTTTTTATGTTATTGCCATTTTTGTAACAATAACCGCATTAAATCAAGCAGGGGTTGACACTTCACTTATAACCTCTAATATTGTTATAATTATGGGAGCTATTTTATTAGCGTTTGGAATTTCTTACGGTTTTGCTTCAAGAGATATTTTAACCAATATTTTATCTTCATTTTACAGTAAAGAAAGATATACTGAAGGTATGGTTATTAAAATTAACGACATACAAGGAACTGTATTAAAAGTAGATAGTATTGCCATAACAATTGAAACTACCGACAACAAAATAATTGTTATTCCTGCTAAAAAATTAATTTCTGAAACTGTAGAGATAATTAAAACCGAAGAGTAATTTACTCTACTCCTTTAAAACTTCTACTCCAACGGTAATAACTTTTTGCTTTAGGCGATTTGTTTAACGAAAGTAATATACTACTTGCTTTGCCAACTATATGGCTTTCTGGCACAAAGCCCCAAAAACGAGAATCTGAACTATTGTGGCGATTATCTCCCATCATAAAATAATAATCCATTTTAAAGGTATATGTATTTGTTGTATCTCCATTAATTACAAAACTATTGGGTAATATATCTAGTTCGTTTTCTTCGTACTTTTCTATTAGCCGTTTGTAAAAACAGATGTTTTCTTTGGTAAGCATTACTGTTTTACCTTCCGCGGGAACTTCTAGTGGTCCAAAAAAATCTACATTCCATTTATAATTTTCGTTAAACGGAAAAACATAATCGGCATAATTACCTTTATTGATATTTAAAGGTTTTATAGATGTAATGTATTTTAGTTGAGATAGTACCTCTTTTACAGAATCTGAAAGTGTTAAATGATAGCTATTTTTTCCGTCTGCTCTACCTTCGGTAATTCCATATTTTAACAAGGTATCTAAACTTAATTTTTTAGTCGATTTTACTTTATAATCAAACGAAAGTTGAGCAGGAAATGTAAGTAAACTATCGTTAATAAACACTTGTTTCTTATCAATGGTTAATGTTTCTCCTGGTAATCCAACGCATCTTTTAATATAAAACGAACGGTGATCAATTGGCAAATCATCTTCCATTGGGTAATTAAAAACCACCACATCGTTTCGCTCTACTTTAGATGCAAATAAACGTACATAAGGAAATTGTATTATATCCGAATATGAATTTAAACTACTATTAAAAGGCATTTTTTGATGACTTAAAGGAAAAGTTAAAGGTGTAATTGGTAAACGAATTCCATAACTCATTTTATTTACCAAAATTAAATCTCCAGGTAATAATGATTTTTCCATTGAAGAACTAGGAACAACATACACCCAAAACAAAAAAGACTTTATAAATACCACCGTTAGCAAAGCAAAACCAAACGCTTTTAACCATTGTTTTATATGTATCGTTTTCTTTTTCAATTTTAATCTTCAAGATATACTCTTTTTTCACAAACTATTTATTCTTTTTATCATATTGATAAACAAACCTTCTTTAAATTCACCCTCCTTAATCCTCCCTCAAGGGAGGAAACCATCTCCCCTTGAGGGGAGAAAAAGAGGGGTGACGATTGATAACCATTAATTTGGAGAGTAAATAGTTAATGTATAAACACCAATAATAGCTGCTTTAGATACAAAACCAAAGTAACGAGAATCTACCGCATTGTGTCTATTATCGCTCATCATAAAATAGTAATCTTGCTTAAAAGTATATGTTTTTAACTGTTTTATTTCGGAATCTGATTTTTGTGTTTCTTGCTTTATTAACTCTATATACAACGGCAGGTTTTCTTGATTTAGTTCAATTTTCACTCCCATTTTAGGAACGGTTATTTCTCCAAAATTATCTATACTCCATTTATAATTTTTGTGTTGTGGAAAACAAGCATATTCATCTTTTTCGTTTTGAATTTGTTTAGGTATAATTACTTTCTCTACACTTTCAACTCCTTTTATCTTTTTAATTTTTATTGCATTTTGTTTGGTTAAGAAAGCTCGATAATTACCATAACCATCATTCAAAACGAAAGGTTCTAATAAAGTCTTTCGTTTTAACAATTGTTTTTCGTTTAAGGTAACTGAGCTTGTTATAGCATACTCGTATTGCTCACTTATACTTAATAATGGCTTTTTATTAATTAGCAAAGTACCTTCTTTAATCTCAACTTTATCATTAGGCAAACCAACCACTCTGGAACACACAGGAGCATCTATAAATGAAGTATTAAAAGCTACAATAGTATTTGTTTTAATAGCTTCATAATGTTTATCAATTAAAATGATATCATCAATAAATAAAGCCCCATACATAGAACTTGTAGAAATTTTAAAACTCTGAAAACGAATTTGATAATAAATTAAAAAAGCCGTTAGTAGGATACCAACGGCTAATAATATTTTGTTACTTGTTTTCATTAATGTACTAAAGTAAACAATCTATCCCAACGAATACCTGTTCCCCATTTAGTATCGGTACTAAACCATACAAAAACTGCTTTACCAACTATATGGTCGTCTGGCACAAAGCCCCAATAACGCGAATCTTGTGAGTTATGTCGGTTATCTCCCATCATCCAATAATAATCTTGTTTAAAGGTATAGCTTGTTGTTTTTTGTCCGTTAATATAAATATCGTTGCCTTTTATTTGCAAATCATTATATTCATAATTTACTATTACTCTTCTATATAATGGAAGTGTTTTAGTTGTTAATGCAACCGTTTCTCCAGCCTTAGGAATGGTAATTGGTCCAAAATTATCAACTGTCCAATTGTATTGTTTATCATTAGGAAAAACAGCATAAGTAGGATCTTCTTGTTGTCCTTTTGGCTGGATGTATTTTTCTACAGCAACCACTTGTGCATACTGTTTAACTTGTGCTGCTGCCTTATCGGTTAAGGTCATCATATATAAATCTTGCCCCACTTGCCTAACCTCTTCGGTAGTTATTGCTTTTTTATGCAACATAGTTTGATTAAATCCACTCCCATTTGTTTTAACTAAATAATTAAACTGCGCTCCTTCATCAAAATAAGCGTCTTTATCGTTAATCATTAATTTAGAATCAATAATTTCTAATTTATCTCCTGGTAAGCCCACACATCTTTTAATATAATTCTCTCGTTTATCAACTGGTCTTACTTTTATAGTGTATTGTTTATCCAATCTGTTTTTAGCTTCTTGCCATGATATTTTATGTTGATACATATTATCTCTAACAAGTTGTTCATATACTTGATTTTGTTTTTCAATAGCAACCGTATCTCCGGCAGGAAAATTAAACACTACACAGTCGTTACGTTCCATATCTTGCATAGCTGGCAATTTATAGTGTGGAAATTTAACCCACTCTACATATGATTGGTTACCCCCACCTGGTACAGGAATACCAATTAAAGGAATTTCTTCTGGAAAGCTATGATGCGTAAACGGAAAGCTTAATGGAGTATTGGGTACTCTTGCTCCGTAAGCCATTTTATTTACAAATAAAAAGTCGCCTACTAATAATTTTTGTTCCATAGATGATGTTGGAATTGTAAAGGCTTCCATATAAAACCCTCTAATTAAAGTAGCTGCAATTACTGCAAAAACAATGGCATCAGCCCATTCTCTTTTTCTTGATTTTTTATACTTAGCAGCCTCTTCAAAACCTATAAATTTTACCTCATCTTTAAAACCAATGTAAGGCAAATAAATACCTGCAAATACAACCCCTAAAAAATGTTCTTTAAAAGATGTTTTACCTAAAAGCTTCATTAACTCAACCACTATTCCCATCCAAACCACAAAACCTAAAAACGGAATGTAATAAGTAATTATCCATAACCAAGATTTTTTAACGGTTTTAACCGCAATATAAGTACTGTAAAAAGGCACTAATGCTTTCCATCCTTCTATTCCTATTTTCTCGAATATTTTATACAACCCAACGTGAGCTGCAACAAAATATAAAATCGACATTATTACAAATGCACTAATACTTATTTCCATAGTTTTTTAATTTTATTCTTAACCGTCATTGCGAACATAACGCAGTGAAGTGAAGCAATCTTTATTTTTATTGCGAGATTGCTTCGCCCCGAGAATTATCGGGACTCGCAATGACGCTTTATTTAATTAAACAACACATCTTCCATTGTAAAAATACCTTTTTTATTGGCAATGTATTCGGCAGCTACAACGGCCCCCAATGCAAAACCTTTACGGTTATGTGCTGTATGTTTTATTTCTATATCATCTATTTTTGATGAATATCTAATTTCGTGTGTACCAGGCACATCATCTATTCTTTCTGATGTAATTCCTAATTGATTTTTAACTTTAGCTTCTCCTTTTACCCAAGTATCTTTTGCCAATATATTTTCCACAATTCCTTCTCCTAAAGTTATTGCTGTACCACTTGGTGCATCTAATTTTTGAGTGTGATGAATTTCATTCATAGATACATTATACTCATTATGCTTATCCATAATTTTTGCTAAATATTTATTTAGCTTAAAAAATAAATTTACCCCTATACTACAATTAGTCGCATATAACATAGAACCATCATTTTCGGCAACTATCTCTCGCACCTCATCAAATCTATCATACCAACCTGTTGTTCCAACAACAATTGGTGTGTTAGATGTTAAACATACATTAATGTTATTTACAGCTAATTCTGGAGTGGTAAACTCAATAGCTACATCTACATTTTTCAAGTTATCAAAAGTAAAGTCCGACACATTTTGCGAGTTAATTTTTAAGGTAACCTTATGTCCTCTTTCAATAGCAATTTGCTCAATTTCTTTACCCATTTTTCCGTATCCGATAATTGCTATTTTCATGACTTAAAAACTTAAAGTTTAGTTTTGATATTGTTTTGTTCTCTCTATTTTACACTAACGGTTAATCAGTAATGTTAAAGGTTATTTTTATCAATAAATAAATTTTCTAAAAACATACCCTCCCCCTTTCAAAAGGAGAATTAATTGTCTTATTTATTGATAACATCATAGTGTAATGACTAATCTAAACCCTTTAGCTATCCGATTGTTATTAGTATAGTTTAAACTTGGTTGCAAATTAAATGATAATTTATCGTTTTTAGGAAAATTAAATAAATGAGCATCTACCGCTGCATCCACAACATTTAAAATGTATAGTACTCCTGCTATTACAAAAGATAAATCTCTATTTTTTTGATGATAATCCATATTGGCTTTTAAACCCTCTGGACTTAATACATCTTCATACTCATCTGTTGTACTAGGGTCATCATCAATTCTGTTCCCATAAGCTTTTCTAAATTTGGTAAAGCTTTTTTGATTAGAAAATCCAAAATACAATGATGTTCCTATACCTCCCCAAATAATTGGGACTTTCCAGTATTTTTTATTGTAAACTTGTCCTAAACCTGGAAGAGCAGCACTCATTATTGTTGCTTTGGTTGGCGAATGAGGTTTTTCTACTTTAATATTTAATGTATCGGTAGGTTTTATAGAATCTAACGGAAGTTTTTGGGCAACAACATTATTAATTGAGCTAAAAAACAATAACAGAATTAAAAATCTAAAAATAAATGTGTTTGTTATTTTAACATACCCCAAAGCCCCTTTCAAAAGGGGACTACATGTATTTATTTTTAGATTTCTCAACACAAAAAGTGTTTACAAGCCCAATAACTCGGCTATGCGTTCTAATTCTTTTTCTGATGCAAAAGGAATAACCAATTTACCTTTACCTTTAGCATTAGCTTGTAATTGAACTTTTGTTCTTAAAAATTCAGTTAAATCTTCTTGCAGTTTTTGTTGAGAAAAAGAGAGTTCTGATTTTCCACCTTTTTTTAGTTGGAGTTCTTTTTCTGCTTGCTTTTTTCCTTTTACGATTTCTTCAACTTGCCTAACAGAAAGACCTTCTTTTACAACTCTTCTTGCAATGGCTAACTGCTTCTTTTCATCATCAATATTAACAATAGCACGAGCATGTCCCATACTAATATCTTTGGTTCTGATTGATAATTGTATTTCAGCCGGAAGTTTTAATAATCTTAAATAATTAGCTACCGTAGAACGCTTTTTACCTACTCTATCGCTCATTTGCTCTTGAGTAAGGTTACATTCTTCAATTAATTTTTGATAACTAAAAGCTACTTCAATGGCATCTAAATCTTGTCGCTGTATGTTTTCAACCAATGCCATTTCTAGCATTTCTTGGTCGTTTGCAATACGAATAAAGGCAGGTATTTCTGTTAATCCTGCAACTTGAGATGCTCTAAATCTTCTTTCTCCAGAAATTAATTGATATTTACCATAACCTAATTTACGAACAGTAACTGGTTGTATAATTCCTAATTCTTTAATTGAATTTGACAGCTCTTCTAAAGCATCTTTTTCGAACTGTGTACGAGGCTGAAAAGGGTTTGCTTCAATGTCTGAAATAGCAATAGAAGCAACTGCTCCAACAACATTACCTTCGGCTTGTTGTGTTTTTTTAGTTGTTATATCTGTATCGGCATTTTGTAATAATGCTCCTAATCCTTTTCCTAATGCAGGTCTTTTACTCATCTTCTAAAACAATTGTTTTCTCCTCTTCAGTCATTTTGGTCATCTCGTTTTTTTGTAAAATTTCACGAGCTAAATTCAAATAGTTTACAGCACCTTTACAACTAGCATCATGCATAATTATGGTTTGTCCATGACTCGGAGCTTCTCCTAACTTTGTATTTCTTTGAATAATGGTGTCAAACATCATTGTTTGAAAATGCATTTTTACTTCATCAACAACATTGTTTGACAATCTTAATCTCACATCAAACATGGTTAATAATAAGCCTTCAATATCTAAATCTGGATTTAAACGAGACTGAACAATTTTAATGGTATTTAATAATTTACCTAAACCTTCTAAAGCAAAATACTCGCACTGAACAGGAATAATAACCGAATCGGCAGCGGTTAAAGAATTTATCGTAATTAACCCTAATGACGGAGAACAATCAATAATCACAAAATCATAATCGTCTTTTACTTTTGATAATGATGCACGCATCATTTTTTCTCTGTTGGGTAATTGTATTAATTCAATTTCTGCACCAACCAAATCAATATGGGCAGGTAAAATATCTAAGTTTGGCGATTCTGTTTTTAAAATTGCCTCTTTAGGTTCAATATCATTAATCAAACATTCGTAAACACTTTTTGTTATGTTTCGAGGGTCAAATCCAACTCCAGATGTAGAGTTTGCTTGCGGATCAGCATCAACTAGTAAAACTTTAAATTCTAAAACACCTAAAGCTGCTGCTAAGTTAATGGCTGTAGTAGTTTTACCTACTCCACCTTTTTGATTTGATATTGCTATTATTTTACCCATAATATTGGTTATTTATATTTGTATCGTTTGTCCTATTTCTAATAAAATTAATTTTTTGCCTTTTTCAGCAAACTTCCTTTTAGCTTCATGTTGGTCAATTTCTATATAACCAAAAGTGTCATAATGAATGCCTATTATTTTATCACACTTAATAAAATCAGAAGCAATAATTGCATCTTCAACACCCATAGTAAAATTGTTTCCGATAGGCAAAACGGCAAAATCTAAGTTTTCGTATTCGCCTAACAATTTCATATCCATGTGCAAAGCCGTATCGCCTGCATAGTAAAAACTAACATTGTTGTTTTTTACCACAAAACCTCCAGGATTACCTCCATAAGCTCCATCTGGCATTACACTACTATGCACAGCATTTACATACTTAACAGTTCCAAAATCAAAATCCCAACTTCCTCCATGGTTCATTGGGTGCCCATTCTCAAGACCTTTAGCTCCAAACCACGAAATAATTTCAAAGTTTGAAACTAACTTTGCTTCCGTTCTTTTTGCTATTGTTTCAACATCAGCAACATGATCTTCATGTCCGTGAGAAATTAAAATGTAATCAGCAGGAACTTCACTTACATTAATAGCCTTAGCTTTTTCGTTTGGCGAAATAAAAGGATCAAACAAAATATCTTTGCCCTCTATCTTAATACCAAAACACGCATGACCGTAAAATGTAAATTCCATAGTAATTTTTAAGTGTTACAAAGTAACCTAAAAGTAAGGCTTATACAACAGATTTACTTGGTAACTTACCAACTACTTTTAAACATTATTCTGTTAATTGATGGTTAATAATTATTCTTTTTATTAATGTTTGAAATATCAAAATAAGTTCTAAATTTGTAATCATTACAATTTTATAATAATTTCAATCATGGACTTTGTGAGCCATCTAACATCCAATAACATTAAACCATCTTTACAACGTATAAAGATATTTGAATACCTATACGAAAACACGAATCATCCTACTGTTGACACCATTTATAAAGATTTGGTTGGAGAAATTCCTACCCTATCAAAAACAACAGTTTACAATACCTTAAAATTGTTTATTGATAATGGCATAACCTCTACCTTTACCATAGATGGTAACGAAGCTAGATATGATGCCATTATGGAAGAGCATGCACATTTTAAGTGCAACACTTGCAACAATGTTTACGATGTAGAGGTTGAGGCTTTAAAATTAAAATTTAGTAAATTAAATGATTTTCAGGTAGATAATACTAACATCTATTTGAAAGGAATATGCAATAAATGTTTAACCAATAAAAATTAAAAAAGAAATGGGCGTTTTAGTCGGAAAAAAAGCTCCAGGATTTTCAGCATCAGCTGTAATTAATGGAGGAGAAATTGTAAGCAATTTTACATTAGAACAATTTAAAGGTAAGTATGTGGTATTATTCTTTTACCCAAAAGATTTCACTTTTGTTTGTCCTACTGAGTTATTTGCTTTTCAAGAAAAATTAGAAGCTTTTAAATCAAGAAATACTGAAGTAGTTGCTGTATCAACTGATACTGAACAATCTCACTGGGGATGGTTGCAAATGGCAAAAAATGATGGCGGTATCCAAGGTGTTACTTACCCTTTAGTTGCTGATACTAACAAAACAATTACATTTAACTATGATTGTATGGCAGGAGATTATGATTGGAATGAAGATGGAGAAATGATTACAGAAGGAGAATTAATAGCTTACAGAGGTTTATTTTTAATTGATAAAGAAGGTGTTGTAAGACATCAATTAGTTAACGATTTACCTTTAGGTAGAAATGTTGATGAAGCAATTAGAATGGTAGATGCTTTACAATTTAACGAAGAGCATGGAGAAGCTTGTCCTGCAAACTGGAACAAAGATAAAGAAGGATTAAAAGCTACTCACGAAGGTATTGCTGAGTACTTATCTAAAAATTAAATAATTTGAAATTAGAGATTAGAAATTTCTAATCTCTAATTTTCAATCTCTAATCATTAAAAAAATAAAATTATGGCTTTTGAATTACCAGCGTTACCATACGCTACAGATGCGTTAGAACCGCATATAGATACAAAAACAATGGAAATACATCATGGAAAACACCATGCTGGATATACCAATAACTTAAACAATGCTATTGCAGGAACAGACTTGGAAGGAAAATCTATTGAGGATATTCTTGCAGGAATGGACATGAATAATGGTGCTGTTAGAAATAACGGTGGAGGTTATTACAACCACGATTTATTTTGGAAAGTAATGAGTCCGAATGGTGGTGGAAACCCAACAGGAGAAGTTGCAAGTGCAATTAATGCTGCTTTTGGTAGCTACGAAGGATTTAAAGATGCTTTCGCTAAAGCTGCAGCAACAAGATTTGGTTCTGGTTGGGCTTGGCTTTGCGTAAAAGATGGTAAATTAGAAATTTGCTCTACAGCTAATCAAGACAATCCTTTAATGCCAGGTATTGGTTGTGGCGGAACTCCAATTTTAGGTTTAGACGTTTGGGAACACGCTTACTACCTAAACTACCAAAACAGAAGACCAGACTACATTAACGCATTTTTTAATGTGATTAACTGGGATGAAGTTAATGCTCGTTTTAACGGGTAGCCCTTATTTTTAAAGGAAAATAAAAAAAACCGATGATGCTTTCATCGGTTTTTTTTATATATTTGACTCCATCAAAAAAATAGCCTTTATACTAACCCTATTCCTTTCGTCTATAGCATTTTCTCAAGAGTTTGCTTCTAAAGACTTTTACTTAATTGATAGCTTAGTTTTATCTGAACTTGAACAACCCGACAGTATCTTATTACACAGATCTTTAACAAAATATCATTCTGCAAAAAATGATACCACAAAGATTGAAACATTAAATGATATATGTGAAAACATGATGCATGAATGCTGGCAGAAGTACCAGTTTTTCCAATTCAAATTAATCAAAAAAGCTGAAAGCAAAAAACAAAATGAAGCTATAAAAAAATATCTTCAAAGAGCAAAAGGTAAAGCATACGTCAATATTGGGTTTATTTATGACGATTACGGAAATACTCCTTTAGCCCTAAAATATTATTTCTTAGCTCTAAAAACATTTGAAAAATCTAATTCATTAGAAGGTATGGTTCCTGTTTATATGAATTTAGGAGCCATTTATGATAACCAAGAAGATACCTCTTTAGCGTTAAAATACTATCATAAATCCTTATCTCTTGCTAAAAAATTGGACAAAAAAAAGGAGACTGCTATTGCACTAAATAATATAGGAAGCTTATACAGAAACATTAATAATTACGATAAAGCTTTAGTCTATTTTAAAGAAGCATTAATAATTAATGAAGAAATAAATGACATTCAAAATCTTGCATACTCTTATGGTTATTTAGGATTAATTTATAAAGTGAAAAAAGAAGATGATTTAGCTTTAGATTATTTTAAGAAAAGTATTGTTATTCGAAAAAAAATAGGTGATAAAAAAGGGACTATTCACTCCCTTAATAATATTGGAATAATGATGTCTGAGAACGGAAATCTAAAAGTAGCCGAAGAAAATTTTTTGGAAGCTTTAAATATTTCTAAAGAAACAAAATATGCACATGGTATTATGACAGTAAGCCTTCAACTTTCTAATTTTTACTACAAACAACATAAAGCAAAAGAAGCTTTAGAGATGTTTAAGCAATACATCAAAATACGAGACCATTTAAAAAATGAATCTACTCAAAAAGAAATTATACAACAACAAGCTAAATACGAATACGAAAAGCAAAAAGTAATTGATGATGCCGAGCATGAAAAACAAATAGCCATTGAACAAGAAGCTGCCGAAAAACAAACTATTTTAACTTATGCAACTGCAGGTGGGTTAGGTTTGGTAGGTATATTTCTTTTGATAGTTTTTAATCGTTTAAAAGTAACCCGTAAGCAAAAAAATATTATTGAAGAACAAAAACAAGAAGTAGAACAACAAAAAGAGGAGGTTGAGCTTGCTCACTCCGAACTCGAAGAAAAAAATAAAGAAATTACTGACAGTATTCAATATGCTAAGCGAATACAAAATGCTATACTTCCACCTACAAAAGTTGTTAAAGAATATTTATCAGAAAGTTTTATTTATTACAAACCTAAAGACATAGTTGCAGGAGATTTCTATTGGATGGAAGCCCCTCCTAGCCTCCCCGAAGGGGAGGGAAATAAAACAATCTGTTCTCCCCCTTCGGGGGAGTTAGAGGGGGCTATTGTTCTATTCGCAGCAGCCGACTGCACTGGACATGGTGTGCCAGGTGCAATGGTAAGTGTAGTTTGTAACAATGGATTAAATAGAAGTGTGAGAGAATACGGTTTAACTGACCCAGGAAAAATATTAGACAAGACAAGAGAAATTGTTGTGCAAGAGTTTGAAAAAAGTGAAGAAGAAGTAAAAGATGGGATGGACATTGCCTTATGTTCGTTACAATCAAATTCCCCCTTTGAAGGGGGAGAAAGGGGGATGACCTTAAAGTATGCAGGAGCACACAACCCATTATGGGTAATTAGAAAAGATTCAAAAGAAATTGAAGAGATAAAAGCAAATAAACAGCCTATAGGAAAGTTTGACAATCCAGAGCCATACACAACCCATACCTTAGAATTACAAAAAGGAGATAGTATTTACATTTTTTCTGACGGTTATGCCGACCAGTTTGGTGGAGAAAAAGGCAAGAAATTAAAAACAACTAATTTTAAAAAGTTGTTACTCTCTATCCAAAACGAAACTATGGACAAACAAAAGCAACTAATTGATGAGGCTTTTGAAGATTGGAAAGGAAATTTAGAACAATTAGACGATGTTTGTGTAATAGGGGTTAGAATTTAACACAAACGAGTCGGCCTGTCCCGAACTTGATTCGGGAATGTTTGTGTAATTGGAGTTAGAATCTAATCACAAAACTTACACCATTTAGCATCTGAATTATGTATAAATGGTATATTTTTATCCAATATTTGTTCTATAACACTAATCACTAAGTTTTCAAAATTGTTTAGTAGTTCTTGTGTAATTTCATTATCAGGAATTTGCCTTGAAGCACCTATTCCAAAAGGCATAAACCCTTCGCTTAACTTTTTAAATGAAACAATTCCCGAACGTAAATTTTGGTTAGAGATATCATTATATTTGCTATACATTAAAGCGTAAGTTAATACCTGAAAAGCTTTAGCTCGTTTACCTTCTGACAACAGCTCTATATTCGCAACTTTCAAATCATTTGGTTCTACCTTGCCTGTTTTATAATCTACTACTCTTAAAACATCTTCAAAAACATCAATCCTATCTGCTTTACCTTTTAATTTTACCTTTTCTCCATTTACCAAAACATCTGCTTTCAATTCTTCTTCAAGTGATTTTATGTACAATAAATTTGGTCTATCCTTTATCAATTTTAGCTCATTTGTTATAAATGTTTTTACATAGTTTTGAGCTACATTTAAGGTTAGTAAGTTTTTGCCTCGCTTTAATTCGTTTAATGTAAACTTTTCTTCTGTAAAGGCTTTAACAACCTCATCATCTGCTTTTTTAAGCATCTCTTTTAAATCAAATTCCGTAACATTTTTACCAATAAATGGTTTATACAATTGTTCTAATGCATTATGTACAAATGTTCCGAAGCTGCTCATTTCTACTTCCTCCTCCACTTCATCTGCATCTTTTACTCCAATTATATAGTTATAGTAAAAATTTAACGGGCACTCCAAATAAGTAGTTAATGCCGAAGGAGAAAAACCATCTTTAAATCGCTCTTTAATTTTAGCTATAATTTCTGAAGTCTTTTCTATTTCTACCCTATCTACACTATTATCGTTTGTAGGGTAAATAACTAATTGCTTGTTAATTTTAATTTCCGAATTGTAAAGCGGTAATTCATTTTCTATTTGAGTTACAAACCTACTTTGCTCTCCGCTTCCAAACTCATCGGTTTGAGTATTGTACAAAACAGTAACATTATCGGCATTTTGAATTAATCGGTAAAAATGATAAGCATAAACAGCATCTTTCTCAATATGAGTTGGCAAACCATATTCTGCATAGCGTTTAATATCAAAAGGAATAAACGAATTAAAACTTTTTCCCGAAGGTAAAATCCCTTCGTTTGCCGAAACAAGAATTACATTTTTAAAATCAATATTTCGGGTTTCTAACATCCCTAATACTTGCAAGCCTTTTAAAGGCTCTCCATACAGCTCAATGTTATAACTACTAAGGATTTGACGATATAAAGAATAAAAGCTTTTAGGTGTTTCTATAAATGGATATACTGATGTTAAACCGATTAATTGTTGAAATAACTTAGCAAATTGAAACAAGTATTCTAATTCTAAATAAACCTTTTCTTCTTTTTGATTAGTATAATAATGTTTACCCTGTTCTATAAAGCGAACGCATTGCTTTAGTAATTGATTAATATTAATAGTTTCTGCAAATGGTAACGACAACTGCTCATTTATCCATGCCAAATTGTTTTTATTAATAAATACCCAATTGTGTTTTACAATATGTTCTTTAATTGTTTGACAAGTTTCTGAACCAAACACTATTTGAGTAAATGGCAACTGTAAAAGTTTTAACAAATCTTTATAATGATAAGTTAGTTTACCCTTATTTCCATATCGTTCGGCATTAATGTAAGTAGCTAAATAAATTTCAAAGAAATTATTTAATGGCGTATTTTTTAAAGGATACCCCATCGTTACATTAATATTTTCTACCTTTTCGGGGATAGATTGCAACACAGGAACTAATAAGTTTTCATCAGCTAAAACTACTGCTGTTTGCGTATATTCTTCTGGTTTAATTTTATCTAAAACTGTGCTTAAATATTTTGCTTGACCTACATTTTGAGGAACACCTAAAATATCTATTTGTTTTTTGCTTGTTTTAAATTTTTCGTTAACAATACCAAAAGGTTTAAAAAAGTCTTTTTCTTTCCATTTTCTTAAAAACAAGCCACTTTCTTGTGTTAAATCGTCTAAATAATATTTATCCGCATCAAATATTACCCTACACTTATTTTGTTTTTTTAAGGCTTCAATTATTTTTACTTCAGCCTTATTAAAAGCATTAAATCCTGCAAAAACTAAATGTTTGGCATCTATTTTTTTAGTAATAAATTCTTCTGGATTAGCACTAATTTCTTGTGCAACTTTGCGGTATGCTAAACCTTCGTAAGCTAAACCTTTATGGGTTAAATGAGTTGTGTAGTTTTCATACAATTCTCCCAATTGCTTCCAAAAATCTAAATATTTCTGTTGAAACTCACTAATGGGTTGTCCGTCAACATTCCAAACTTCAATTGCTCTTGCTTCGTTTACATGCTTAAACAATTGGTTAGTTGGCACTAAATATCTATCTATCTCATTAAAATCGTGCAATACAATTTGTCCCCATTTTGCAAATTCATCAAATGGTTCAGGATTTTTATTGTTTTTAGCATATACTTCATACAGCTCAAATAGCTGAATAGTATTGTCAATCAGTTCAAAATCTGAAAGCTGCTCAATTAACTCCTTTGTCCCAATGATATGCGGCAGCCATATAGGCTTATCTATTAAATTGCTTAAATGCTGCTTAAAAAATAAAGAAGCTCTTTTATTAGGTAACACAACTGTTATTTCGCTCAATTCCTCTCCAAACTGAGTAATTAATTGTTGTGCTATATGTTGAAGAAAATTGATTATTGAATTGGTTTTAAGCTAAAATCTTTTTTTATAACACTTCGATAATCAGCTTTACCATAAATTTCTATATCAATAGAATATAAATCAAAACCTGGCACTTCAACCAAAACATTGTATTTACCTGGAGGAAGAATCATAATATATCTACCCGAAACAGGGTTAGTCATATAATTACCATAAAGTTCGTCCGTTTCTTTATCTAATACAGACAAAAACACATCTTTAATTTGAGTAGAGTCAACCGAATTCACAATTCCTTTAACAACTGTATATAAAGGATCTATCTCATTAAAAGTAACAGCGTATATATCTAAACTTCCCTTTCCTTTTTCTCTTAAAGCAGAAATATAGCCTGTTCTCCCTGATTCTGAAGCCCTATAATTCATATTATCTTCTGGAGTATTAAGTGGGTAGCCAATATTTTTAACATCTCCCCAATTTCGTTTTGTAACATTCCAATTAGCTTTAAAAATATCATAACCTCCCATACTTGTGTGTCCTTTAGAACTAAAATATAATGTTTTATTATCTGCTGCTATATTCGGAAAATCTTCATCATAAGCTGTGTTTACTGTTGGTCCTAAGTTTTGAGCTGGTCCCCATTTACCATTTGGTAATTTTCTTGAAACATAAATATCAACCCCTCCAAAGCCTCCTTCTCTATCACTAGCAAAATAAATAGCATTACCATCCTGAGTAACTGATGCTGCTATTTCATGATTTTTAGAATTAATTTCTTTTGGTAATTTTTCAATATTTACAACTTGTTCGCCATTATATTCTGCAATAAATAAATCACCATAATGCTCTTCGTTTTCAAAATACATAATTAAATATTTACCATCAGCAGAAAGCCCAACAATTTCTTCAGAACCATTTAAAGTATTAACATTTTGATCTAATTTACGAGCAGCTGTAAACTTTCCATTTTTCACTTTAGATATGTATATTTCTGAATTATAAGAACCATCAGGCAATTTATTACTACCATCATCGCGTTTACTGTTAAAAATTAAAAACGCCTCGTTTAAAGGAACGAATGGATAATAATCTTTGGTAGTTGAATTAATTGCTGTTCCAACATTTTCAAAACTTATATCCAATGGAAACTTCATTATTTCAATTGCGTTGTAACAATATTCTATCTGTTTTTCAACATCATCTAAATTAAATGTATTCCCTTTATCTACTGTTTTAAATTGCTCAAACATTTTTATAGCATCCTTAAAACGGTAAGCAAAATGGTAAGCTCTTCCTAATAAATAATACGCATTTGGGTTTACTTCTTTAGCTTTTAAAGCTTTTTCTAAATATGGTATTGCGTTAGATTTATCAATGTTTGTATTCAAATAACAAACCCCTATTCTATAATTAAGCTTTTCATCTTCCGGTGTAGCTTCAATTAACTCTAAGTACTCATCTAAAGCTGCCACAAAATTTCCATCACTAAAATATTGGTTAGCTAGTTTTGTTGTAGCCTTATCTTGTGCAAACAAAAAAGTGTTACCTAAAAACAATAATGTTAATGCAATTTTTTTTGAAAATATAAATTTCATATTATAAAATTTGGACGACAAAAGTATTATCTATTTCTACAAAACACAACTAATAATCGATGAAATAAGAATGTTAAAAATTAGAATTAGGAACATACTCCTTACCATCATCGCTCGACAAATGATAATTTACCTCAAACTCTTTTAAACAACGAACTTTAACCCCATCTTTTTCTCCTGCTTGCCAAGTTAAAAGTTTTAATAATCGTTCGGTTTCAGCAGTAGCTCCCCCTCCTAAACCTTTTAGCAATTTAATATTGGTTATTCTACCTGTTGGTTCAACAACAAACTGTAAAGTAACTGTTCCTTTTAAGTTTAACTGTAAGGTATTAGGTGGGTATTTTAAATTACGCTGAATAAAATGCGACAAACTATTTATTCCTTTATCAAAAACTATTTTAGGCTTAACCTTTAACTGATTATCTCTATAAATTACCATAGAGGTATCATGCTCAGCAGGTTTAAACCTACTATCTTTATATCCTCTCTTTTTAACACTTTTATTATAGCTTTTTATCGAAAATTTAATTTTTAAAACACTATAAATTGTTGCTTTACCACCTCTATACCTTGGTATTTCAAATTGTAACATTTTATACAAACGAATAGCCTCCTCATCTATAGCAGGCGAAACATGCTTTTTAACATGTAAGCCACTTGTTTTACCAGTTTTCACATCAATAACAAAAGCCAACTCTACCGTACCTTCTGTTTTGCTTAACAAAGCTTTTTTGGGGTAAAATAATTCTTGCTGTAAAAAGCGTTTATACTCTACTTTACCACCATAAATTTCTGCGGGAATATATTCACTAGGATTATCTGTATTATTAGTTTGAGCATTTGCTGCAACCACCAATAAAAATAGTACAATAGCATTAAATGTTTTCATACGGCAAAGGTAATAAAGTTAAGGGAATTGAGTATTTTTAGCAAATGGATAATTTACAATTTTGTTCGGTTTGTGAAAATAAAAAGTTTGATCGGAATAGAGGGATTGTCTGTGGAATAACAAATGAAAAACCTGATTTTGTTAATGAATGTCCCGATTATATTGCTAATGAAGATGCAAAAACTAAATTAACAAATCATATTTCTAAAATTAAACCTAATGCAAAAAGAGCCGATATTGCTCAGCTATTATTATGGATAATTATTGGGTTAGATTTTATTGGAATTATATCTTCATACCTGCAATACAATTTACTTTCTGAAGCATTAAATGGAGTTTATATAACCGATTCTGAGGCAGAAATCAACGATATGAGAGAAATTCTTGTTGGTTTAACACAAACACTTGCCAATATAATATGCATCATTACTTTTATTATGTGGTTTAGAAGAGGTTATTTTAATTTAAATGAAAGAACATCTTGTGATAAAGCCGAAGGTTGGGCAGCAGGAGCTTGGTTTGTTCCTATTATATCACTTTTCTATCCATATCAAATAATGAAAGAAATGTGGATTAAAACCACTAATATGCTTAAAGCAAAACTACCTGAATTTAAAACCCAAACCAAAACCACTATAATTGGTGTTTGGTGGACTATTTGGATTATATCCAACTACATAGGCAATTACACTTTTAGAGTTATAATAAAAGCTGATACTATTGAGGGACTTATGGATAGTAGTATGGCTGATATTATTCAATCATTGATAAATATACCTTTAGCTTATCTTGCTATAAAAATGATTAAGACTTATAATGTTAAAGAAGTAGCTTTAGCTAAAGCCGAAGAAGAACAATTATTGAAATTATAAAGTGAGTTTCCCAATACAATATGACGAACCTTTATTTCGCCCACCAAGCGAAGCAAAGTCTTTAATTATACAAATTACTTTGGGTTGCAGTTGGAACAAATGTTCGTTTTGTGAAATGTACACCAGCAAACAGTTTAAAGCTCGTAAAGAAGAGGCTGTATTTAAAGATATTGAAAGCTTTATACCTTATGCCACGCAAATTCGCAGAATATTTTTAGCTGATGGCGATCCTTTAGTATTATCTACCGAAAGGCTTTTAAGAATTTTAAACAAATTAAAAAACACCTTCCCAAATTTACAACGAGTATCTACTTATGCTTCGCCAAGTAATTTAGACAGAAAAAGTTCTGAAGAATTAAAACAATTATACGAGGCAGGTTTAACCTTACTTTATGTTGGTATTGAATCGGGCGACAGTGAAGTATTGGAAGCCATACAAAAAGGAGAAACCTACGAAACCACCATTAAAGGTTTAAACAAAAGCAAAGCTGTAGGTATGAATAGCTCTGTAATGATAATAAATGGTGTTGGTGGCAAAGAATTTACAAAGCAACACGCCATTAACTCTGCTAAAGTACTAAACACAACCCAACCAAAATATGCAAGCACTTTGGTATTAACAGCACATAAAGGTTTAGAGCATTACCGCAACCGTTATAAAGGAACATTTACCGAACTAAACCAACAAGAATTGTTTGCCGAAATGCAACTTTTTATGGAACATTTAGAATTAAATGAAACCATTTTTAGAAGCGACCATGCCAGCAACAACTTAATTTTAAAAGGTGTGTTGGGTAAAGATAAGGAGCGTTTTTTAAGCCAAATACAACAAGCCATTAACACACCAGAAGCAGCTAATTTAAGAAGTAACTTTTTGAGAGGGTTTTGAGATGAAAAAACTATTAATCATATCATTATTGCTGCTTGTTGGAAGCAATGGCTTTGGTCAAAAAGATTCAATAACATTTAGTATTGACCCTACAATAAAAACTATTGTTGAATCAAAGATTAATGATTCATTATTTACAGGACTTCCAATGAGAGGTATGCTAACATATATGAATCCTATAATTATAAATTATTGGGAAAACGACTCTCTAATAATATCAAGAACTGATGAAAATAAAGGATTAATATTCAAATCATTTTATTATCAAATGGAAGATACCTTAGTAATTGATGGTGCTTTTGGAATGTTTGGTGGCTCTGGGTTTTCTATTAAGTTTATAAATGATAAACCTTATGTTTATCATATGTTGGCATCAGATGAAACTCCAAGTTATACCAAAACTATTAATGGGGAACTAAAGCATAGAATCGAAGTGCCGTGTAGAGATGTTAAGCTAACTATATCATCGATTCCAACAAAAAATGATACTGCTAATATTTATGGTATTGTAAGTTTTACAAGTAATGAATATTATCATAGTGCAGGCACTTCAAATGGAGAAGAAATAAAACCTAGAGTCAAAATCAAAGCATATATGAAGATTTATTTTAAATCTGGATTTTTAGATATTGAGAAACTAAAATAAAAAGCCCAATCTTTCGATTGAGCTTTTCTTGTAGCGAGATCGGGAGTTAGCTTCGCTGAATCCATAAGGGGTGGGCTTACAAAAAAAACTACTTAATGTAGGCTATCTTTTTTCATTTCCCACCACCCTTACAAGCAAGCTTGACGGTTTTCTTGAAATGAAAAAAGACCTGACTAACGTCAGGTCTTTTTGTAGCGAGATCGGGATTTGAACCCGAGACCTCTGGGTTATGAATCCAGTGCTCTAACCAACTGAGCTACCTCGCCAAAATGTGGGTGCAAATATAGTAGTTTTGTCGTTTTAACCATAAAATGATCCAGATATTTTTTTATTTCGGTTTTTACGGCTTTATAAGTACATTTTTTTTCCTATCTTGCAGCAAGAGTTAAGCATGTGATACAATGAGTGATAAAGTAAAATACGAGTTAGAATTTGTAATTAAATCATCATCTAAATTATTATTTAATTATTTAGCTACACCAAGTGGTTTAGGGCAATGGTTTGCCGATAATGTAAACTCTAGAGGTGAAATTTTTACCTTTATTTGGGATGATAGCGAAGAGCAAGCTAAACTTTTAAGTAAAAAAGCCAATCAATTTATTAAATTTAAGTGGTTAGCAGATGAAGATGATGAATCGTATTTTGAATTTAGAATTCAGATAGATGATATTACTAAAGATTTATCGCTAATTATTACCGATTTTGCTGAAGAAGACGAACTTGAAGAAGCTAAACTTCTTTGGGAAAGCCAAGTAGAAGATTTACATTCTATTGTAGGCTAATAAAAAATTGCTCCCTCAGCAATTAAAGATTGCACTACCCTTTCAATCATTTCGTCCTCCTCGTTTGTTTTTGGATTAAAACGCTGTTTTAAATCTGCCCCATAAAACTTACCAATACCTTGATACGTCCATGCTTTAAAACCACCACGCATTTCTTTTATAATTTCGTAAGTACTTTGTCCTGTTTCTCTATCAATTAACTTAATTAAAACCCTACCCGATGTTTTAGACATTGTTTTTATTACATCCTCAAACTCTTCTTTCAACGCTTTTTCACGCTTTTTCATAATTTTTCTACGCTTGCTTTTAGATTTTACTCCTTTTAATTGCTTTTCGTACATGTTTAATTTATTAGCAGCCACCTTAGCATAAGGATAAACCTTTTTAACATGATACCTTAATTTTCTAAACATTTTATCTTTTGCTGGAATACCATAAGGTTTTAAATCTACCACAGCAAAAGTTTGCATATTATAAATGTAGTTGGTATCTCCATCTACAACAATCATTTCCATCACAGAACCTTGGTTAGATGTATCTGTATAAGTCATTAAACTTGATGTGTCGCTAAAAAATTTTTTATTATACGCATGTGTTATCAATGAATCTCTTGTTGCTTGACTAGCATTTTTCACATAATTAAAGATAGAATCCATTAAATGTTTGGCATCCTTTTTTTTCATCGTCTTTTTTTGTGCTAAAACAGATGACCCAGACATCAAAACAATTAAGGTTACAAATATGTATCTTTTTAATTTCAAGGTATTTAATTTTGGTTAAAGTTAAATATTTACTTTTAATGTGTGCAAAACAAACAAGAAATATACCAGTTACTAGAAGAAAAATACGACCAATTTAACCGTAAATCATTTATAGCATCCGACCCTATCTCAATACCTCATTTATTTAGTAAAAAAGCAGACATTGAAATTGCTGGTTTTTTAGCTGCAACCATCGCTTGGGGGCAACGAAAAACTATTATAAATAACGCTAATAAACTTGTTAAGCTAATGGATAATAGTCCTTACGATTTTGTTTTAAACCACACAAACAAAGACTTAAACCGTTTTAATGAGTTTAAGCATCGTACTTTTAATAGTATTGATATTTGTTATTTTATCACTTCTCTTAAAAACATTTATAACAAACATAATGGTTTAGAAGGTGTATTTTCTGAAAAGGAAGAAATGCAAAATGCTATTTATTATTTTAAAACTATTTTTTTTGAATTAGAACATCCTAATCGGACAACTAAACATGTTTCCGATCCGCTAAAAAACTCAGCAGCCAAACGTATTAATATGTTTTTACGTTGGATGGTAAGAAATGATAAAAGAGGTGTTGATTTTGGAGTTTGGGAAAATATTAATCCTAAAAACTTAATGTGTCCGTTAGATGTACATAGTGGAAATGTTGCTCGTAAATTAGGGCTATTAAAGCGGTCCCAAAACGACTGGAAAGCTGTGGTTGAATTAACCGACAAGTTAAAAGAGTTTGATGAAAAAGACCCTGTTAAATATGATTTTAGTTTATTTGGCTTAGGTGTTTTTGAAAAATTTTAATTGATGGATTATAAAAATATTGTAGAACAATTAAATATGCTTCCTCATCCTGAAGGAGGTTATTATAAAGAAGAATATCGAAGTAAAGGTATTATTTCTAACTTACCCAATTTTAGTGGAGATAGAAATTACTGTACAAGCATTTATTTCCTATTAACTTCTGCTAATTTTTCAGGATTTCATCGGATAAAACAAGACGAAATATGGCATTTTTATAGTGGTTCGCCCTTGGCAGTTCATGTTATTGATTTAGATGGAAACTACACCAAGCATATTATAGGAATGAATATTGAAAACAATCAATTTCCTCAATTAACCGTACCTGCAAATTGTTGGTTTGCTTCAAGTGTAGAAAATGAAGATAGTTACTCTTTTGTTGGATGTACAGTAGCTCCAGGTTTTGATTTTAATGATTTTGAGTTAGCCAAAAGAGAGACGCTAATTGCTGAACATCCTCAACATAAAGAAATTATAACAACACTAACAAGAGCTTAAACAAACTCAGAAAGTTCAAGCCATCTATCCGTTTTTTTATCTAATTCTAATGAAATTTTACCTAACTCATCTGTAATCCTCATTATTTCTTCATGGTTGCTTGTATTATCAACCAAAAGGTTATTCAATTCTATTTTTTTAGCTTCTAATTTAGGTATATCTTTTTCTAACAATTCAAATTCAACCTTTTCTTTATATGATAGTTTTGTTTTTTCTTTTTTCGGTTTTTCCCTATCTAACTTTGTTTCAGTATTTTTTTCGGATTTAGACTCTTTTAAAGACTTATTTTTTAAAGCTAGTCTATAATCATTGTGTTTTCCTATAAAATCCTTTACTTTTCCTTCTCCTTCAAACACAAATAAATGATCAACTAATTTATCCATAAAGTATCTATCATGGGTTACAATCATTAAGCACCCTGGAAAATCTTCTAAAAAATCTTCTAATACATTTAAAGTTATAATATCTAAATCGTTGGTAGGTTCATCTAATATTAAAAAGTTAGGGTTTTTCATTAAGATGGTTAGCAAGTATAAACGTCTTTTTTCTCCACCACTTAATTTCTCTACCAAATTATAGTGCATACTTTTCGGAAACAAAAATCTTTCGAGCAACTGAGATGCTGTAATTTTTTTTCCCTTGGTTAAAGGAATTACTTCTGCAATATCTTTAATAGTTTCTATTACTTTTTTGTCATTTTTCAACTTCATACCGCTTTGGGTATAATAACCAAAAACAACGGTTTCTCCTTGTATTATTTTACCACCATCCAACTCTTGTTTTCCTAAAATAAGATCTAAAAAAGTGGTTTTACCTACTCCATTTTTACCAACTATACCAACACGCTCTTTCTTTTTAAAAATATAATTAAAATCATCTAGTATTTTTAAGTCGCCAAAGGATTTCCTAGCATGATGAATTTCTAAAATTTTACTTCCTAATCTGCTCATGTTAATTTCTATATCAACCTTACTATTATCCTTTTTTTGATGAGCTATTTCTTTGGTTTGATAAAATGCATCTTCACGTGATTTTGCTTTAGTTCCTCGTGCTTTTGGTTGCCTTCGCATCCACTCTAACTCTTTACGAAATAAATTTTTGGCTTTACTTACATTCGCTTCAAACACTTCTTGTCGTTCTTGCTTTTTTTCTAAAAAATAACTGTAATTGCCTTTGTATTTATATAGGGTTTGATCATCTAACTCAATAATTTCATTACACACTCTTTCTAAAAAATACCGATCATGAGTAACCATTAAAAGTGTAATATTTTCTTTAGAAAGATAACTTTCCAACCACTCTATCATTTCTATATCCAAATGATTGGTAGGTTCATCTAAAATAATAAAGTCTGGCTCTTCAATAAGTACTTGGGCTAATGCAATCCTTTTTTGTTGTCCTCCAGATAGATTGTCAACTAATTGCTCTAAATCATGAATGTTTAATTGTCCTAAAATTTGCTTTATTCGCGTTTCATAATTCCATGCATCTAACGCATCCATTTTATCATAAGCTATTTGCATAGCTTCAGAATTATCAGGTTGTTTTATAGCAATTTCATATTCTTTAATGGCTTGTAATTGTTCCGATTTAGCATTAAAAACCACATCTGCAATGGTATTACCTAAAGGAAAATTGGGAGCTTGATTTAAAAAACCTATTTTCACACCTTTTCTAAAAACCACATTACCAGAATCGTAACCTTCTGCACCAAACAATATTTTTAAAAAGGTAGATTTACCCGTACCATTTTTAGCAATAAATGCAACTTTCTGTCCTTGGTCTATCCCAAAAGTGATATTTTCGAATAATACACGAACACCAAAAGATTTGGTTAAATTTTCTACCGATAAATAATTCATATTATGCCTTCACTCCATTATAATTCGAATTAAACCACTATAAGCTACTCCATTTTCGCTTATACCTTCACTCCTATTACCCTTCGGCAAGCTCAGGGTAAACTGCTTGGATAGTTGTTCGAATTATATTCTCACACCTATCACGCAAACATCATCAACTTGTTCTATATTCCCTTTCCACTCTTTAAATTCTTTTTCAAGCTGCTCTTTTTGTTTGCTAAACTCTAAATTGCTAATTCCTAAAACCAGCTCTCTAAATCTTTTATACATGTATTTTTTCCCCTTCTCTCCACCAAATTGATCTTGATAACCGTCAGAAAACATATAAACTGAATCTCCCTTATTGAGTGATATTTTATGATTTGTAAAAGGTTTTATATCTCCATATTGACCAATTGGCTGTCGATTTCCTTTAAGTTCGGTTAATTTATTTTCAGAAATATAAAATAACGAATTAATAGCTCCTGCATATTCAACCTCATTTTTCTCTTCATTAAAAGAGCATAACGAAATATCCATTCCGTCTTTTACATTTTCATTATGCTGTTTAAAAGCTTCAATAACCAATTCGGCAGTTTTATCTAAAATTTTTGCTGGTTCAAACAAATTAAAATCATTAACAGCTCTGTTTAATGCATTATTACACACTACACTAACCATTGCTCCCGGAACACCATGCCCAGTACAATCAGCTACAGCTATTAATGTTTTTCCTGCTTTTTTAGTGTACCAATAAAAATCTCCAGCAACAATATCTTTTGGCTTATACAATACAAAAGTATTGGGCAATGTTTGTTTAATTTTTTCTACAGAAGGTAAAATTGCTGTTTGTATTCTTTTTGCATAATTAATACTATCAGTAATTTCTTTGTTTTTCTCTTCAACCATAAGCTTTTGTTCTTCTATGGTTGATTTTTGTTTTTTAGTAATTTTTAGTCTATTAAATATAATTGATGAAAAAACAATAACTATCAATAAAATAATACCACCTGCATACATAAAAGTGGTTTTTTGTTTAAGCTGTTGTTGATGTTCAAGCTCTTTAATTTTTTCTTGCTCAGCTCTTGCTAGGCTATCAGCCATTAATTGCTTATCAAACTTAAATTGCATTTCTTTTTGAGTTACCTCTCTTGTTGTATTTTCATTGAAAACACTATCCTTTAATGCCACATATTTTTTATAGTAAAATAGCGATTTTTCAAAGCTTTTATTTTTTGCATACAAATCGCTTAATTGTCTAGATACAGTATATAATTCAACTTTCCTACCCATTTCTTGGTATTTATCATAGGCTTTTTTTCCTACCTCTAATGCTTTATTAATATTGCCTATTTTTTTATAATACGATAACATATTTGAATGATGCCTTACAATACCTGCTTCGTTATTATTGGATAAATGAATTTGGTATCCTTTATTAAGGTATTCTAGAGCTACATCATATTTTTTTTGAGTATAATATACAGCTCCGATATTGTTGTATGATTGGGCTATATTATCTTGATCATCTATTTCAATAGATGCATCTAAACTTAATTGATAACATTCTAAAGCTTTATCATAGTTTTTCATTCTTCTGTAAATCATTCCTAAACCGTTATAGCACGAAGAATAACTTTCTTTGCTTTTTCTTTGCACAGCCATATCTAAAGCCTCATTTACGTAACTTAATGCTTGCTCAAACTCTCCCATCTCTCTATATATTACCCCAATATTCATTAAAGTGGTGCCTGATTCGTTAGAGTTTACGGAGCTTTCTGTTTTTAAACATTTTTGATAGTATGATAGTGCTTCTGGGTACTTCCCTTCTCGTCTAGAGATAATTCCCATACCATTATATGAAGTAGCTAATTGATTTTTATAATATGCTGCTGTATCTTGTTTAACAAGCTTTTCTCCTAAAGATAATGCTTGCAACCAATACTTTTTAGCAAATTGCTGGTTTCTTTTATAAGATAATGAACCAATTTTATTATAGTTATATAAAAGAGTAGAATCGTTTTTTTCAGAAAAAGAGGCTTCTACCAAAGAGTCAACTTTACTTTGATTGGCTTTAGCAATTATTACAATTAAAAAAGCAAAAAGTAATATTATATATTTGATTTTCAATTTCTTAAAACTCTTTCTAACGCTTTAGCTGCTTCGGTGTATTGTGGATTTAATTTTAATGCTTCTCTTAAATCTTCTTCTGCTTTTTTAAGTTGATTTAATTTTTCATTACACAAAGCTCTGTTGTAGTATGCATCTATATATTTAGGTTCTATTTCTATAGCTTTCGTATAATAATCAGCAGCTACATCATATACTTTTAAATACTCTTGGTGTATATATCCTAAATTAAAATAAGGTTCCCGATATTCTTCAATTTTTAAAATCTCATGGTAAGTTTCAATTGCTTCATTGTATTTCTCATTATATTGTAAACACATTGCATAAGCATATAATGCTTCCATACTTTTAGGTTTAATTCTTAAAGCATTTTTCAGATATCCTTCGGCTAAATCTAAATCTATATAGTAGTGCAATAAGCCTAACTGAATATAAGGTTCATAAAAATCATTTTCTTGTTCTATTGCTGTTTTATAGGTAGATATTGCTAAGTTGGTGTCTTTTTGTTCTTCAAACACCATCCCTTTTAAATAGTAAGCATTGGCATTATAAATATCTAATTTAAGTGCTGCATCAGCATATTTTACAGCTTGTTTGTAATCTCTAGCTATTAAGGCTAACCAACCCAATTCAATTCTTGCTGGTACATTATCGTTATCTAACAACATACATTTATCCAATACTTCTTTAGATTCTATTAATTTATCTTGCTTTTTTAAAAGTTCGGCCTTCAATAAATAGTATTCTGGTTGTGTAGAATCTACTTTTATTGCCCTATCAATATCATTTACAGCCATTTCTAAATCATTGTACTTTACATAAAGTTTTGATCTTTTTAAATACAATGATGTATTGTTAATGTCTTTTTTTAGTAAATCATTTATTGCTTTAAATTCCTTTGCTTGTTCAGTTAATGTAGTATCATTTTCGCTATCTAAACCAGTTTTTTCCTTTGGTTTTTCAGAACCACATGCCACTATAATTAGTGCAACAATCGCTATTAAAAATATATTTTTCATATTATAAAAATAAAAAGCCCTTCCGAATTATCGAAAGGACTTCAAAGGTAATTATTAAAAGGTAATTATTCTTTATTTAAGGCTTCTACTATTTTTTGTTCTAATTCTTCCATTAATTCAGGGTTATCTTCTAACAGTTGTTTTACAGCATCTCTACCTTGCCCAAGTTTTGTATCACCATAGCTAAACCAACTTCCTGCTTTTTTAATAATATCGTTATCCACTCCTAAATCTATAATTTCGCCAATTTTAGATATACCACCGCCATACATAATATCAAATTCTGCTTTTCTAAATGGTGGAGCAACTTTATTTTTTACTACTTTCATTCTAGTACGGTTTCCTATAACCTCATCTCCATTTTTTATTTGAGATGATCTTCTAATATCTAATCGAACCGAAGCATAAAATTTAAGGGCATTACCACCAGTTGTTGTCTCTGGATTACCAAACATAACACCTATTTTTTCTCTTAATTGATTAATAAAAATAGTACAACAGTTAGCTTTTTTTATAGATGCAGTAAGTTTACGTAATGCTTTAGACATTAAACGAGCTTGTAATCCCATTTGCGAATCACTCATTTCTCCTTCAATTTCTGCTTTAGGTGTTAATGCTGCAACAGAATCAACCACTAATAAATCAATAGCACCCGAACGAATTAAGTTATCTGCAATTTCTAATGCTTGCTCTCCATTATCTGGTTGAGATATGATTAAATCATCAATATTTACTCCTAAGGCTTGGGCATAAGAAGCATCAAAGGCGTGCTCAGCATCAATAAATGCAGCAATACCTCCTTGTTTTTGACACTCGGCAATTGCATGAATAGTTAAGGTTGTTTTACCAGAAGATTCAGGACCATATATTTCTATAATTCTACCTTTAGGATAACCTTTAATGCCCATTGCTAAATCTAAGGTTAATGAACCTGTTGGAATTACATCAACATCTTCTACGGCATTATCTCCCAATTTCATAATGGTTCCTTTGCCATAAGATTTTTCCAATCGATCCATTGTCAATTGAAGGGCTTTTAATTTTTCTGCATTTACTTCGCTCATGTTATATTGTTTTAAGTGCTATTATTTTTAACACTACAAATATAAGTCAAAAAATCTACAATTTGTAGTTTTTGAAAAACTTAATACATAAAGTACTGGTAATTAGCTAATTAAAATTTTTCAAATTAACTTTCCGCAAGTTCATTTTGTATTTGTTCGGTATGAATTTTGGTTTTTACCTTACGAATTATCTTCTCAATTACGCCATTTTCGTCTATAATAAATGTTGTTCTGTGGATACCATCATAAGTTTTTCCCATAAACTTTTTTTCTCCCCAAACACCATAATTATTTAATACTTCTCTATTGGTATCTGCCAAAAGATTAAAAGGCAAATTATGTTTAGCTATAAATTTTTGATGTTTCTTTTCATCATCAGCACTTACACCAATAACTTCAAAACCTTCGCTTTTAAGACTTTCGTAATTATCTCTTAAATTACAAGACTGAACCGTACATCCTGGTGTTAAATCTTTTGGATAGAAATAAAGAATAACTTTTTTGCCTTTATAATCAGCAATTTTATGAACCTTACCATTTTGGTCGGTAATGTTAAATTCTGGAGCTTTATCGCCTTCTTTTAAATGAAACATAAGTATAAATTTATACTTACAAAATACTTTAAACTAAGTTTAGTTTACAACCTTAAAAGATGTATTTTATTAACAAAAGCTAGACTTTACTTTTGCTTTTTTTGAAAAGATAAATAGTAGATGCTGCACCAATTAACATTAAGAGTACAGCAATTATTTCAGCCTGGGTTGCTTCCATACCTAAAATGGTGTAATTATCGTTAATTCTAATTTTTTCGATAAAAAATCGTTCAACCCCATTAAACATAAGGTATAGTGAAAAAATTACTCCTGCTACTTTTACTTTATTTCGGATAGTCCATAAAATACCAAAAATAGCGAATGCCATTAGTGTTTCGTAAAATGGTGTTGGCCAAGCATTTCCTGTATATGTCATTCCATCAATTAAAACTGGCCTGTCAACTGCTCCTAAATCTATTCCACTAATATTTCCTGGGTAATCAAATTTCCACATCCATTCGGGTAAAAAACTAAGTGCATCGGGCATTGGTAAATCATTTGGCATTCCCCAATCTCCATCTCCTGATAATTGGCACCCTATCCGACCAATACCATAAGCCAACATTAAACCTGGTGCACAAGCATCTACCACATGCACTAATTTTAATCCTTTTTTATAAGCATAATACACCACTGCTCCGCCACCTATAATTAAACCACCATATATGCTTAATCCAGAAGCCGAAAAAATTACATCAATTGGGTTTTCAATCAATTTCTCAATATCCTCTATGGCATCAAACAATTTAGCTCCTAAAATACCAGCTCCGGCAGCAATAAAAGTCATTGTTCCTACATGTTGGTGTGGGCGAACTGTTTCTTCTACTTCTTTAGGTTCTGGTAATCGCAATTTTTCTTTTTCGCGATACTTTAAGTAAGCCATTATACCGCCAACTATTAGTCCTCCAAAAATATTCCCTTGAGAGGATAATATATAATCTGGCAAGCCATGGTCTTGACTAACTATTTCGGAATAGTTTAAAACAACTCCCAAAATTTTAAACCCTATTAAAAATCCAAATAATCCATTAGTAACTAATTCGGATGTACTCGCTTTTTCGCCTTTCATCACCTTAATGGTAGATGCTGTTAGCAAGCCTAATTTTTCTTTTCGTTTCATTTCTAAAACAAAAAAGTAATTGGCTGCTATAAATGCTAATGCCACCATAAACCCAAACATTGGTAACGGAAACGAAAATGAAAATCCGAATAAATAATTGGTTAAATCTGATAGGTATGGGAACATGTTTTTAGTTTGAAAGTTAAATGTTAAAAGTTGAAAGTTCTTCTGATAGCACCTTAATATTTTCTACCTCAACAACCCCTTCTGCATCAATATTTTTTAAGGTTACTTTACATATTTGGTTTTCTAATTCTTTAGCATAAGGTACTTTTACTTTTATATAATTATCAGTAAAACCGTTTAAATAATTTTCGTGCTGTTCTGATTCTAATAATACATTATAGGTGTTTCCTAAATGCTCTTCATAAAATGCTCTACGTTTTTTATTTGATAATATATGGAGCATTTTACTACGTTCTGAACGAATATTTTTTGGCACTACTCCATCCATTTTTATGGCTGTTGTATTTTGTCTTTCTGAATAAGTAAAAACATGCAGGTAAGAAACATCTAATTCATTTAAAAAATTGTAAGTAGTTAAAAATTCTTCTTCTGTTTCTCCCGGAAATCCTACAATAACATCAACCCCAATACAAGCATTAGGCATTAATCTTTTTATGGTTGTTACTCTATCAGCATACAAATTGCTTAAATACTTTCTTCGCATTGCTTTTAACAACTTATCAGAACCAGATTGCAATGGAATATGAAAATGAGGCATAAATTTATTTGAGGTTGAAACAAACTCAATTATTTCATTACTCAACAAATTAGGCTCTATCGAGCTAATTCTAAATCGTTCTATTCCTTCTATCTCATCCAATTGTTTTACCAATTCAAAAAAGTTTTCATCATCTCCTTGACCAAAATCGCCAATATTAACACCTGTTAACACCACTTCTTTAGCTTCCGATTGGGCTACTTCATTAGCCACTTTTAAGGTTTCTTCAATAGAGTTATTTCTACTTTTACCTCTTGCTAATGGTATGGTACAAAAAGTACAAAAGTAATCGCAACCATCTTGTATTTTTAAAAATGAACGGGTTCTGTCTCCTTTAGAATAAGAAGGCACAAAAGTATTTACCTCTTTAATTTTAGATGCTAACACTTTGGTTTCTTCTTGCTTTTCTAAGTTATTGATGTGCTCAATTATCTTAAACTTTTCGGAAGCTCCTAACACCATATCAACCCCATAAATTTGAGCTATTTCTTGAGGTTTAAGTTGTGCATAACACCCGATAATGGCAACAAAAGCATCAGGGTTAATCTTTAAAGCTTTTTTTACGAGTTGCTTGCATTTTTTATCTGCATTTTCTGTAACCGAACAAGTATTTATCACATAAACATCAGGTGTATCATTAAAATCTACACGAGCATAGCCTTCATCTACAAACATACGAGCAATAGATGACGACTCAGAAAAATTAAGCTTGCAGCCTAATGTATATAAGGATACTTTTTTGTTCGGATTCATAAGGCTGCAAAGGTAACAAAACAAAAAAGCACTTCTAATAAAAGAAGTGCTTTTTAGCCTATTTATTAATTGTATTCTTTACCTAATTAAACTAAACCCACCTTTCTTAAAGTATTCCGTTCCATCTACTCCTTCTGCTTTTACTATATAAAAATAAGTTCCATCTGGCACTATATTTCCTGATAAAGTTCTTCCATCCCAATAGCCTTTCACATTATCCCACGAATACATTAACTGCCCCCATCTATTATAAATATCACAGTTAACTGATTTTAAATTAACTCCTTTTACCGTAAATATATCATTATCACCATCTCCATTTGGAGTAAATACATTTGGAATTAATATTGACGATTCTCCAAATACATCTATTGTAATAGTATCTGTAGCAATACACATTCCATCTGTTACAACTAGTACTACAATATACTGTCCTTCATCATTATAAATATATGATGGTTCAGATATCGTACTAGTATCTCCTCCTGTTCCGAAATCCCACCAATAACTTATCCCTGCCCCAGTAGTGCTTCCATTACCAAAAAACACATTTAATGGAGCTGGACCTGTTTGTGGAGTCGCATTTATTATTGCTGTTACTCCTCTAACCACAACTACAATCGAATCCATTTCGCTTGGACAAGGACCATCTTCATTTACATAATACACATAAGTTCCTGTTGCTGAAGGTATATCAATAAATGGAGTGCCTGTACCTATTACATTTGTACCTGCCGCATCGCTATACCAAGTTATTGTTCCAGCTCCACTAGAAGTAGCTGTAAGGTATAGAGTATCTCCTAAACAAATAGTATCCACTGGGTTTGGAGATATTGTATTTTGAGGTACGATCATTAATTGTAAAGAATCTTCTGTTGGACAAGGATTACCAGCAGGAGCTGTATTGTAATAAATTGTATAGGTTCCTGCCCCTGAAGAACCTATATCAACCTGACCAGTTGTTGGGTTAATTACCCCTGGACTTGTTATTGTAAATATTCCTCCTTGTGTACCTGTTATCGTTGCCAATTGACCTGTATCATTTAAACAATATGTTAAATTACTATAACTAAATAATGCTGAATCAACTTGTAACACTTCTATTGTAGTAGAGTCAGTTACTGCAGCACAACCACCTTGGGCAGGAACATTATTATAAACAACATACACTCCTGCTCCACTATTACTTAAATCTATAGCTCCCGTTGTTGGGTTAATAGATAACCCAGATGGTAACCCACTATATACACCTGAAGAAGCACCAGGATCTAAAGTTAATATTGGGTCTATTGAATCTTGACAAAATTGTAAACCACTATAACCAAACCCAGCTGTAGGTCCATTTGTGATTATTATTTGAACAGAATCTATCCCTGGACACGGATTACCTAATGGTGCTGTATTGTAATAAACCATATAAGTTCCTACCCCTGATCCCACTAAGTTTATTTCTCCTGTAGCTGGATTAATTACTCCTGAATTGTTTATCGTAAACCCTCCACCATTCATTGTTATTGATGATGGTAATGGATTAGTTCCTGTTATACAATACGTTAATGGTGAGTAGGCGAAACTTGCATCATCATCATTGTTTATTACTATATTAAGTGCTGAAGTTTGTGTACAAGGACTAGCTCCAACAGTATAAGTTACTGTTATTGTTGAACCGCCTAAACCAGTTGGGTCTAAAGTATTTCCAGACACTCCTGTTCCACTCCATGTTCCTCCTGTGGTTCCAGTTATTAAATTATTCAAATTAATAGTCCCTCCTCCTTCACATAATGGCGTTGGGTTTGTCCATGTTGCATCAGGATTCATAACTGTAATCGTATGACTTTGTGTTTCTTGGCAAGGACTTGTTCCTACAGTATAGGTTACCGTTTGTGTTCCAGCACTAGAGTTAAAAGTATTACCACTAACTCCTGTTCCACTCCATGTTCCTCCTGTGGTTCCAGTTATTAAATTATTCAAATTTATATTACCTGCTGCTGCACATACAGGGCTTGGATTTGTCCAGCTTGGATCAACATCTGGTAATACTGTTATGATATGAGCTTGGGTTTCAATACAACCCCCTGTTCCAACAGTATAAGTTACTGTTTGTGTTCCTGAACTCGGATTAAAAGTATTGCCACTTACTCCTGTTCCACTCCAGCTTCCGCCTGTTGTTCCTGTTATCAAATTATTCAAATTAATACTTCCTGCAGCTTCACATATAGGACTTGGATTTGTCCAAGTTGGATCAACATCAGGTATTACTGTTATGGTATGAGTTTGTGTTTCTTGGCAAGGATTTGTTCCTACCGTATAAGTTATCGTTTGTGTTCCTGAACTTGGATTAAAAGTATTCCCACTCACCCCTGTTCCACTCCAGCTTCCGCCTGTTGTTCCAGTTATTAAATTATTTAAATTTATATTACCAGCATTAGCACATATTGGTGTTGGGTTTGTCCACGTAGGGTTTACGTCTGGTAAAACTGTTATGGTATGAGTTTGTGTTTCAATACAACCTCCTGTTCCAACAGAATAAGTTACTGTTTGTGTTCCTGAACTTGGATTAAATGTATTACCACTTACTCCTGTTCCACTCCAGCTTCCGCCTGTTGTTCCTGTTATTAAATTATTCAAATTTATATTACCAGCAGCAGCACATATAGGACTCGGGTTTGTCCAACTTGGATTTACATCAGGTATTACTGTTATCGTATGACTTTGAGTTTCCTGACAAGGATTTGTTCCTACCGTATAAGTTATGGTTTGTGTTCCTGAACTTGGATTAAAAGTATTCCCACTTACTCCTGTTCCACTCCAGCTTCCGCCTGTTGTTCCTGTTATTAAATTATTCAAATTTATATTACCAGCATTAGCACATATTGGGGCTGGGTTTGTCCATGTAGGGTTTACGTCTGGTAAAACTGTTATGGTATGAGTTTGTGTTTGTTGGCAAGGAGCAGTTCCAACTGTATATGTTACAGATTGAGTTCCAGAACCAGGGTTAAAAGTATTACCACTTACTCCTGTTCCACTCCAACTTCCTCCTGCTGTTCCAGTTATCAAACTATTCAAATTAATGTTTCCTGCCGCTGCACATATAGAACTTGGGTTTGTCCAAGCTGCTGAAGGCATAGAACACGCAACCTCAACAGACACATCATCAACAAAATATCTAATAGTTCCATTAGAACCAGAAACACTTGTAGTTGTTGTCGCTCCATCAGTAAAAAAATTACCAATAGTAAAATATCTCAAGTTTGCTACAGTTGGAGTAAAAGAATAAGTAAGTAATGTCCACCCTGTTTTATTAGTTATTGGTGTTCCCGTATAATTAACATCTGGAGTTGTATTCCATACACACATTGAACCTGTGTTTTGTTTAGCAGTAGTAAATTTAAACCCTATATTATTTGTTGCTCGATTAGATTTATCAGCAAGTGATACATACACACGAATATTATAAGTTACACCAACTGTTAAAGTAGTAGAAAGTTCTCCTTGAAGATATTCTCTATAAGGAGTACAACCTCCTGAACCATAAACAACTAAATTAGTCATAGCATTCCCTGTCCTTGGAGCTTGTGTTCCTGGAGAAGAGGCATGTGTTGAAAACGGACTACAGTAACACGATGTAGCTAAACTGGTATGAAAGATATCAGTACTACCATCATTTGGATAATCCCAATTAGATATTGCTGAAGTAAACTGACCCTCTGATGTGTACCATGAACATTGAAGACTCCCCGTATTTACCGATTCAAAACTTGGGTTAAGAACCAAATTTTGTGACGATAGATTAAAATAAAATAAACTGAATAAACAAACAAATAAACTCTTTCTCATAACAAATTAGTTTACATTATTAAAATATAAATATTACTCCCTCAAAGTTTGAATACTTTGAAAAAATTAATTCTTCAATAATCTCTATTAAATATTCTTTAGAATATTCAGATGACTTATCAACCTCATAGTAAAAAGAAAATTCTTTATCATTACTATTAATAAATACATATTCTCCTGAAATATTTTCAAATACTTTTAAATATTTATTCGGGATTTCAACTTTTACTTGTTCGTAATGGATGCTATTTACTATCTCTCCTTTAACAAAATGATTTTGTGAGATTAGTTTATTGTCTTTATAATTCTCTTCTTTATATTTTTTCTCTTGAAAATCATAATAAATCCATTTACCTTGTCGCATCCCAGAATCATCGATTATTTCCGATAAAGGATCTCCATTTATATTATAAGATGTATTAAATTGAGAAAACCCAGCAGCCCCCACTAACATCCCGATTAAAAATAAAAATATCCTCATAGTCAAATTTTTTTTAAAATTGAAAGGCTAACTTATAAAATAAGTTTAAAAAAACCTAATAAAACCTTAGAATTTAACGGTTTTTTAATTTTAGAACTGAGAAGAAATTAGCAGAAAACTACCTTACAAACACCAACTCAAATTTATTGATTTTAAGTTGTGGCGTTTTATTGTAGATTAAAGTGGGCTTTATCGTAAATACCGTATCGGCTGTTGGTATAAAATTTCCTTCTAGTTTACCGTAAAATTTCCAAGTTGTAATTCCATTACTATTAATCTTAACTTCATTTTCTTTAGGGTTTGCAACCAATGGATCTAATCCTCCTTTTAAAATTTGTTGATTTCCTTTAAAAAATTCAAAGTCCATTACCATATTTGGCTCTTCTTGAAATTCAATATCGCAATCTAAATAAAAATCTATTTGTCGGTCTTTTTCACAATCAACATCAATGGATGTTATTGGATTCTTAACTAAATCTACTCTTTGCAATTCTTCTTGACAAGAAAACAAAAGCACAGCCATACCTATTAATAAAGAAACTTTTTTCATTACAGATTTGCTTTTATAAACTTAACTATAGCATTAGAAAGTGCTGACATATTTTTAAGGTCTGGATTAGAATAAGTTTTAATGTTTTCTTCTCTATCCATTGGAGCTTTTTTAAATATATGGTTCATACCATCTATAATTATCAATTCTGATTTTGGATTAGCTTTGTGAAGTTTTTTTGCATTATCTACCGAAACTTGAATATCGGTAGTTCCATTAATTATTAAAATAGGAACAGTTATATTAGCAATTAACTCTTGTGGATTCTTACTTATCCAAGAAATCATATAGGGCTGAACTGAAGGTCTAAAAATTGAAGCCAATTGAGGATTAACTTTTTCGACTGTTTTGCCTGCTGAAAATTCTATTAATATATTCTGGGCTTCTTGATAAAGTGAATCGGGCAATGTTTTAAGTTGCTCTAATAAAATGCTATCAATACCATACCCTGCTCCTGCTAAAGAAATATAACCTAACATATCTAAGTTTTCTTGCAGTTCGGGCATTGCAGCCATACCTACTAAAGAACCTTCTGAATGACCAATAATTACGAGTTTTTTAAATCGTTTATCGTTTAATACTTTAAATCCCCATTCTATTGCATCATCAATATAGGTATCAAAGCGTAAATCTTTTTCGGCTGTCATTGCCTTAGTGCTTTTTCCAACCCCTCTTTTATCAATTCTTAGTGATGCAATGCCTTCTTGGGCTAAATCCTCAGCTAAAAATTTAAGTGAATTGTTTTTTCCTGCTACAGCAGAATTTCCATTTCTATCGGTTGGACCTGAACCAGGGATAATTAAAACTACTACTCCATTTGGATTTTCTGGAACTAATAAAGTTGCATATAAATTTGCTGGCTTAGAAGCTAATTCTAACTCTTCTTCGGTGTTTTGTGCAACTATTGATAAACTAAAAAAGGTTACTAAAAAAGTGATGTATAGTGTTTTCATACTATAAAATTAGTAATTACTTACCACTTCCTTTTACCACTATCATTATGGTATAAATAAGAATTTTAAAATCTACCAAAAGCGACATATTTTCTATGTAGATAATATCAAATTTTAAACGCTCTACCATTTGTTCTACGTTTTCAGCATAACCGTACTTTACCTGTCCCCAAGAAGTAATTCCTGGTCTTACTTTTAGTAAATGGTTGTAATGCGGAGCTGTTTCTACAATTTTATCAATAAAAAACTGTCGCTCTGGCCGAGGACCAACCAAACTCATATCTCCAATTAAAACATTGTAAAACTGAGGCATTTCATCTAACCTTACTTTTCGCATAAACCTACCAAAAGGCGTAATACGAGAATCTGTAGAACTAGATAATGCAGGACCATCTTTTTCGGCATCGGTACGCATACTACGAAATTTGTATATGGTAAAAGGTTTGCCATGTATTCCTATTCGTTGTTGAGAGAAAAATGCTGGTCCTTTTGAAGTGGTAATAACAATTATTGCTGTTACAATATAAAATGGTAAAAATAAAACCAACACTAAAACAGAAACACAAATATCTATTATTCGTTTTACCGACTGCTGCCATACAGGCATTATATCTTTGGTAATTACAATTAGAGGCGTTCCAAAAATAGAAGTCATTTTTACCGAACCTGATAAAATATCATACATATCTGGTATAATTTTTATCAACACATCTAACCCTTCTAACTCTGTTATAATACTTCCTAAGCTATTATGTTCTGATGATTCTACAGCAATAATAACCTCTTCTATTTGATGTTTTTCTATAGTTGCACGTAAATCAACACAATTACCAAAGTGAGGCAAAAACTCTTCTAATAAATAATTATTGGCTTTAATTACATGAGTAAAACCTACCAATTGATTACCTGAAGAATATTTTTGCCCTTCTAACTCTTTATATAGTTCTACAGCATTTTCGTTAGAACCTATAATGAGCGTTTTAAAACCAATTTTTCTATTTTTTATACATTTTCCTGTGTAAGTGGTAAGAATTAATCTAAACAGTTCGGTTAATATAAAATGTAAGCCAAACAGCGTAAAGTATGATTTGTAGTATTGTGTATAAGAAGCAACCTCATCGTCTAACAACAAAACAAAAAACAACACCAATGTTCCTATTAAAGAAATAAGTAATGTTTGCCCAAACTCCTTTAGCCTTGATTTTCGATAAATACTTTTATAAGTACCTACAATAAAATAAAGTAAAATCCAATAAAGCGGTATTAAAACTAAACCGTAATAGAAATTATCATCAAAGTTTAAGGGTATTTTATAACCATATTTTAATGGCTCTAAATAGGTTTTTCTGAACACAAAAAACAACACCCATGCAATACCTGCACTTAATACATCTAATAAAATATACTTAAAAACCTGTAGTTTTTTATTCATTAGTAATGTAACAGTTTTATGTTATCGAGATGTATTTCGGGGTTATCTGTTAAAAATGGATCGTTAGCAAATTCTTGTATTCCAAAAAATATTTTGATATCGGTTGCTGTTTGTTTTGATGATACAACTTCTGTTAAATTGATGTATATTTTTTTCCATTCGGTTGCTATATTTAACCGAACAACACCATATTGATCATCATTATGATATATACCAACCAACACTGGCTCGTTGGTTTTAAAATCTAACTCTAAATACACCGAAGATAAGCTTCTAGGAATATTACTAAAAGGAGTTGATGTTGCTTCAAAAAAATCCATATTAGCATCTAATAAAGCTTTACCAGAATAGTTACCCTCTTTTACGTTGGTATTATTTTTAAATAATATAGTATCTGAATATGTGTGATATAGAAACGACAAACTTGCATTTTCAAAATCTTCTAACCATCTAAACTTAACTCCGCTATTATATGTAACACTTGGAGCTACTTCTATTGTTTCTCCTGCCACCAAATTAACATTTTCTATATATGGGTCATACATTGTGTAACGTGCCCTACTTGCTGCAATACCATTATCTTTAATCCCTGCATAAACTTTAAGTTCAATATTCCCTTTTTTAAGTACCGGAAAAGTTGCTGGTAATTCAAACACACCTACCAAATCATCATTAGCATAAACCCAAGCATCAGTTATGTTTTCAGAAGCACTACCTTCTTGAGCATAATTGGTAGAAAAACCTATATCATTAATGGTTACATAAGCAGGAACATCTGCTTCATAATTATCTTTTGAGCAGGTAGAGAAAATTATCCCTATAAAAAGTAATAAAATGTAATTTTTAATGTAATGCAAGTGCTTCAATTATCACCGTGTAACGGTCATTTTTTAAAAATATTGTGCAAATGTATTAATCTTCGATTAACGAGGTAACTTTTTTTATTTTTTCTGCTACTTGAAATGCTGCATCAAGCATTACTGTGCCATCTAAAATACCTACCTGAGGAGTGGTATCGTTAAGAATAGAGTGTGCAAATTCTTGCAACTCAGTTTTAACAGGGTTTTGTTTTTCGATGGTTAATTTTTTAGAACAAATTTCGGTTTTACCATTTCGTTTTAAAGCATATAAATTGGTTTCTTGTTTTAAATAGTCAATAACAATATGTGCATCTTTTTGATAAAATTTAGAAACTCTTTCGCTAGTTAAAGATACTCTACTTGCTGTTAAATTTGCTACACAACCATTATCAAACTCAACTACGGCATGCACAATGTCAGGAGTATTTCCTATAACCTCTACTCCACTTGCACTAATTTTTTTAATGTTAGAGTTTACTAAACTTAATACAATATCTAAATCGTGGCTCATTAAATCCATTACAACCGGAATGTTTGCCTTTTTTGCATCAAACTCTATCATTCTGTGAGTTTCTATAAACATTGGATTAGATATGTGAGGCAATGCTGCTCTAAAAGCCGGATTAAAGCGTTCTACATGTCCTACCTGAACTTTAACATTGGCTTCTTCGGCAAGTTCTAACAATTGTTTGGCTTCTTCAACAGTATCGGTAACTGGTTTTTCTATAAAAACATGTTTAGATTGTTTAATCGCATTTACAGCGTAATCAAAATGAGAAATAGATGGCTTTACAATATCCACCACATCTACCAAACTTATTAACTCCTCAACATTATCAAACGATTTTACTTGAAGTAGTTCCGCAACCTCTTGCTTATAATTTTCATCGGCATCATAAAAACCTACCAATTCAAACTCTTTAATTTCTTTTAATAAAGAAATATGAGTCTTTCCAAGCGTTCCCGCACCAATAACACCAATTTTTAACATTCAGTTTTTTTCTGTTAGTTGCAGCAAAAATAACTGATTGACTACCTAACAGATACACTCAAATAAATTCTTATTAACACTCCATCTTTAATAATAAGCTACAAAAACAGGCTTAAAATGTGCTGCATTGTTGCTTATTTTGTTACTGAAAAAAAATTATTGCTTGGATTTAATATTATTTAGCTGAGGTGCGTTGGGAAGTGCACGAAATGTGCGAAATATAAAATAATTTAGACTAGGATATGCGAAAGCCAAGTGCGAAAAAATTATTTTGTATTTGGATTTCGTGCTTGACTTTTTCGTTCTTTTTTGTCAAGAAAAAAGAACAGTTTAACACAAACTACATCAGTAGATGCATAAAAACAAAATGACAGATACATTTAAACACAAAGGATTAAGAAAGCAATTGGCAGCACTTTTAAAAGAAAAAGGCATAACAGATGCCCAAGTTTTAAAAGCTATTGAAACCATTCCGCGACATTTATTTATCCCTGATAATGCTTTACATAAGTTTGCTTACGAAGACAAGCCTTTTCCGATTGGTTCAAAGCAAACCATTTCACAACCCTACACTGTTGCTTTTCAAACCCAAATTTTAAACATCAAAAAAAGAGAAAAAGTTTTAGAAATTGGCACGGGTTCTGGCTATCAAACCGCAGTTTTATTAGAAGTTGGTGCTAAAGTGTTTTCTATTGAAAGACAAAAAGCTTTATTTGACAGAACTAAAAAACTATTACCTCAACTAGGCTACAATACCAATCTTTTTTATGGTGATGGCTACAAAGGTTTACCTGCTTATGCTCCTTTTGATAAGATAATTGTTACTGCTGGTGCTCCTTACATTCCTAAAGATTTGTTATACCAATTAAAAATTAATGGTGTAATGGTTATTCCTGTTGGAGAAGGTGATGACCAGATGATGAAAAAAATTGTTAGAACTGCCGAAAATAATTTTGAAACCGAAGATTTAGGTATGTTTCGTTTTGTTCCTTTATTAAAAGAAAAAGGACAGGATTAAATAAATTTTCACTCCTTATATTTATTACTTTTGCTGCTCTTATGAGCAGGTATTTTATCGAACTAAAATATGACGGAACAAATTACCACGGTTGGCAAATTCAAAACAATGCCAACTCGGTACAAGCCGAAGTAAACAAAGCTTTATCCACCCTTTTTCAAACCGAAATTATGGTTATGGGGGCTGGCAGAACCGATACTGGCGTGCATGCCCAACAACTTTTTGCTCATTTTGATTTATCCTTCGATAAACTCAGGATGACAAATATTAACACTAATCAATTGGTTTTTAAACTAAATACTTTATTGCCTGCTGATATTTCGTGTAGCTCGGCAAGTGAGGTTAATGCCGAAGCTCATTCAAGATTTAGTGCCACTGCCCGAACTTATGAATATTGGATTACTCCAACAAAAAACCCTTTTTTAATTAATAAAGCTTATTACTTTACCAAAGCATTGGATATTGATTTAATGAATAAAGCTGCCGAAACACTAAAAAAACACACCGATTTTTCTTGCTTTAGTAAAAGTAATACCGATACGCATACTAATAATTGCGACATAACTTTTGCCCAATGGCAACAAGCTGATAACAAATTAATATTTACTATTTCTGCCGACCGTTTTTTACGAAATATGGTACGAGCAATTGTTGGTACTTTGTTAGATGTGGGCACAAAAAAAAATAGCTTGGAAGATTTTAACCAAATCATATTATCTAAAAACCGTAGCAATGCGGGAACTTCTGCTCCTGCTCATGGCTTATATCTTACAGAAGTAAAATACCCAAAGGAGGTTTTTAATGGCTAATTCAACAAAAAAAAATGTTGATTATTCAGTATTTAAACGAGTACTTAAATACGCAAAACCCTACCAAACAGGATTTTATATTACTGCATTTTTAAGTATTGTATTAGCTGCTGTTGCTATTGTAAGACCAATATTAATACAATTTACAATTGACGATTACATTAAAGGGTTTGATGCTGAAGGCCTTTTTACCATGACCTTAATTTTAATTGGTGTGTTAGTTGCTGATTCTATTTTACAATATTTTTATACTCTTCTCGGCAATTTACTAGGTCAAAATGTAATTAAAGATGTAAGAAGCGAAGTGTTTAAAAAAGTAATCAACTTTAAACTTAAACTTTTTGACACCACCCCCATTGGCAGATTAATTACCCGAACAGTTTCGGACATAGAAACCATTGCCGAAATGTTTACTGGTGGTATCTTAGTAATTATTGCCGACTTACTTAAAATAGTTGCTGTATTAAGTTATATGTTTTATACCAATTGGGCATTAACATTAATCACTTTAATCCCCTTACCTGTTTTATTTTTTGCTACTTATGTTTTTAAAACTGTTATAAAAAAAGCTTATCAACAAGTAGTTGAACAAGTTTCTCAACTTAACACTTTTGTGCAAGAACACATTACAGGAATGGCTATTGTACAAATGTTTAACAGAGAAAAAGTAGAAATGGATGCTTTTGCTGAAATTAATAAAAAACATAGAGCTGCACACATTAAAACCGTTTGGGCTTACTCCATATTTTTCCCTGTGGTAGAAATTTTATCGGCAAGTTCATTAGCCTTATTAGTTTGGTATGGCTTAGGAGAGGTTGCTCAAAACCAATCCACTGCTGGAGAAATATTTGCCTTTACCCTATTTATTTATATGCTTTATCGTCCTATCCGACAATTAGCCGACAGGTTTAACACCATACAAAGAGGTATTGCAAGCATGGAACGCGTTTTTAAGGTTTTAGATACCGATTCTACCATAGAAAATACTGGCAACATAAAAACAGAAAATTTACAAGGTAACATAGAGTTTAAAAATGTATGGTTTGCTTACAATGATGAAGATTGGGTTTTAAAAGATGTTTCGTTTAAAATTAATAAAGGAGAATGTTTAGCATTGGTTGGTGCAACAGGTGCGGGCAAATCTTCAATAATAAATTTGTTAGGCAGGTATTATGAAATTAATAAAGGAGAGATTTTTATTGATGGCATTAACATTAACGATTTTGAATTAGAAAATTTAAGGCAATTTATGTCTATTGTTTTACAAGATGTTTTCTTGTTTTCTGATAGTGTTTACAACAACATTACGCTATACAGCGAAACCATAACCAAAGAACAAGTTATAGCTGCTGCTACCAAAATTGGTGCAAATGAGTTTATCGAAAAATTGCCTGGAGGATATGATTATGATGTGAAAGAACGTGGTGCAATGTTGTCGGTTGGTCAACGTCAATTGATCTCATTTATCAGGGCTTATGTACATCAACCCAATATTTTAATTTTAGATGAAGCTACATCTTCTATTGATAGTGAATCGGAAGAATTGATCAAACACGCCACCGAAGTTTTAACACAAGATAGAACTTCTATTATTGTAGCACACCGTTTAAGCACCATTAAAAATGCTGATAAAATTTTAGTAGTTGATAAAGGTCAGATTGTAGAAAAAGGCTCTCACAACGAGCTTATAAAAATTGATGGTTACTACAAAAAATTATACGATTATCAATTTAAAGATAAGACGGAAACAATATAATTAACTAAAATTCGTAAAGGAATAATTACTTTTACCTCTTATGCAAAAACTAACAGGCATATTTATTCTAATTATCGCAGTTACCTTTATGTTTTCTTGCCGAAAAGATAACATAAGTACTGATGGTAGCGATAAATTAGATTTTAGTACAGATTCTGTATTGTTTGATACTGTTTTTACCACTTTTGGCTCTACTACTAAACGATTTAAAATTTACAACAACAACAGCTCTGATATTATTATTTCTGACATTTATGTTGAAAAAGGTACTGGTTCTCAGTTTAGAATTAATGTTGACGGCACACCAGGCAACTCGCATAAAGATGTTTTAATTAGAGGAAAAGACAGCCTTTTTGTATTTTTAGAAGTAACCATAGATCCTAACAATATTCTTTCTCCTTTTGTAGTAAACGACCAAGTTCATTTTATAACAAATGGCAACAAACAAACCATTCAGCTAGCCGCTTGGGGACAAAATGCTCATTATTATGTTGCCAACCAAAGTGTAGGCGGAATACCTATTGTTTATTTAGATAGAGATACTTCTGCAGGACCACTAGATTCTGTTTGGACAGACGACAAACCCTATGTAATTTATGGTGGTTATTTAACTTTAGATGCTAACGATAAGCTAACGATTGACAAAGGTGTTAGAGTGCATTGCCATAATGGTTCTGGAATATGGGTTTACCAAGGAGGAAACATAATTGTTAATGGAACTAAAGAAGATCCTGTTACTTTTCAAGGCACACGTTTAGAGTATGATTGGCAAGATGTTCCAGGGCAATGGGACAGAATTTGGATTAACGATGGCAATGCTGATAATGTTTTTAATTATGCTGTTATTAAAAATGCTTTTATAGGCATACAAGCCGAAACACTACCTTTTAACCCTTCGTTACCAACAAGCAGCAATAAATTACGATTAAACAACTGCGAAATACATAACAATTCTGCAGTAGGTATTTTAGCAAAAAATTTTGTAATTACTGATACCAACTCTGTAATTAGTAATTCGGGGCAATATAATTTATTAGTACAAGGTGGTGGAGAATATTACTTTAACCATACTACTATTGCTAATTTTTGGGCTGATGGCAATAGAGAAACACCTTCTATATTTTTACAAAACTATTATTTAGACATTAATAACGCTACACAAGTAAGGGATATAGATTCGTGTAACTTTTACAATTGCATTATTGATGGTAACGAAGATGTTGAGTTTGATTATGATGTACTAAGTCCTGGAACAGTTAATTTTAAGTTTAATAACTGTATTCTAAAAACTACCAACAGTACTTCTGGCAGTAACTATCTCAATTTAATTGTAAATCCAAGTGCCACTACTTTTGTAGATGAAGTAAATCACGATTACCATTTAGCAAGTGGCTCGGCAGCAATAAATACTGGTTTTGCTAGTGGTGTTTTGTTGGATAAAGATGGTGTAACTAGAAACAACCCGCCTGACTTAGGGGCTTATGAGAAATAGGATATAAAAAAATCCCAACCTTTTGATTGGGATTTTTTTGTTTTTATGAGATTGCGGATCAGGTCCGCAATGACGAATAGGATTACATATGTATCACTTCATCGTAAGCTGCTGCTGCTGCTTCCATAATAGCTTCACTCATTGTTGGGTGAGGGTGAACTGTTTTAATTAATTCATGCCCAGTAGTTTCTAATTTTCTGATAGCTACAATTTCAGCAATCATTTCAGTTACATTCGCACCAATCATGTGTCCACCTAACAATTCTCCATACTTAGCATCAAAAATTAATTTGATAAATCCATCACTATGTCCTGCAGCTTTTGCCTTACCAGATGCTGAGAATGGAAATTTACCAACCTTAACATCATAACCAGCTTCTTTAGCAGCTTTCTCTGTCATACCAACCGAAGCAACCTCTGGAGCACAATACGTACAACCTGGAATATTACCGTAATCTAACGGCTCTACATCCATTCCAGAAATTTTCTCAACACAAATAATTCCTTCTGCAGAAGCAACGTGTGCTAAAGCAGGACCTTTAACTACATCTCCAATAGCATAATAACCAGGAATGTTAGTTTGGTAGTAATCATTTGTTATGATAATATCTTTATCGGTAGCAATACCTACATCTTCTAGTCCAATATTTTCGATGTTACGTTTAATACCAACTGCCGAAAGCACTATATCACAATCAATAGTTTCTTCGCCTTTTTTGGTTTTCACTTTTACTTTACATCCTGCTCCTTTAGTATCAACACTTTCTACTGCAGAGTTTGTCATCACTTTAATTCCAGACTTCTTAAAAGAACGTCCTAATTGCTTAGATACTTCTTCATCCTCTACAGGAACAATGTTTGGCATATATTCAACAATAGTTACATCTACACCCATTGCATTATAAAAGTATGCAAACTCAACACCTATAGCTCCAGAACCAACAACTACCATTTTCTTAGGCAATTTAGGTAACACTAAAGCTTCTCTGTAACCAATAATTTTCTTTCCGTCTTGTGGCAAGTTTGGTAATTCTCTAGAACGAGCACCTGTAGCTATAATAATATTCTTTGCAGTATATTCAGTTGTTTTACCTTTATCATCGGTAACATCAACTTTTTTACCTGCTTTTACTTTAGCTGTTCCAGCAATAACATCAATTTTATTTTTCTTCATTAAAAACTGAATACCATTACTCATTCCTGCGGCAACATCTCTACTTCTTTTTACTATTGCAGGAAAATCTGCATCAGCACCTTTAATGTTAATACCATAATCAGCAGCGTGATTAATGTATTCAAATACATTAGCACTTTTTAATAATGCTTTTGTAGGAATACATCCCCAGTTTAAACAAATACCACCTAGTTCAGCTTTCTCAACTACGGCTACTTTCATACCTAATTGTGAAGCTCTAATAGCAGTAACATAACCACCAGGACCACTTCCAACTACAATAACATCATAACTCATATCTATATTTTTTAATTTTTAATCTTATTTAAGTATGCGAATTTAGTGATTAAGTTGGAAAGTTTAAAGAGGAAAGTTTGTAAAGTGCAAAGTTTATAAAGTAGAAAGTTAAAAAGTTTATATAGTTCCTATATTTTAATAACTAATATCTTTTTACTTTTAACTTTTAACTTTTAACTGAGCTTAATGAAATACATCGTTTCTTATCAAAAACCAAACAATCATTATATAGATATAGAATATATTATTGACAATGTAAATTCTGAAACCCTAAACGTACAGTTACCCGCTTGGCGACCTGGCAGATATGAACTAGGAAACTTTGCTAAAAATGTACAAAAATGGAATGCTTTTGATTCTAGTGGAAAGCTATTAAACTCAAAAAAGTTAACTAAAGATTTATGGGAAGTCAAAACAAATGGAGCATCCAAAATACATATTAAATACAATTATTTTGCTGCCGAAATTAATGCTGGCTCATCGTATTTAGATGATAAACAACTTTATATAAATGGAGTCAACTGTTTTTTATACGTGCCCGAAAGACAATATGAAAGCTGCGATTTAGAACTTTTAATTCCTGATGATTACCAAGTTGCTTCTGGTTTAACCGAAACAAGTAAGCACCAATTTAAAACCAACAATTTTCACGAATTAGTTGATTGTCCTTTTATAGCAAGCAATAATTTAAAACACCATACTTTTAACGAAAGCGGTGTTAAATTTCATTTATGGTTTCAGGGAGAATCTAAACCAGATTTTAATTTATTAGAAACCGATTTTAGAAAATTTTGTAAAAAGCAAATTGAAGCTTTTGGCGGATTTCCAGTAGGTGAATATCATTTTTTATTTCAAATATTACCATACCGCACTTATCATGGTGTGGAGCATACCAATTCTACAGTTATTTCTCTCGGACCAAGTTATGATGTAATGCGTAAAGAGGGTTGGTACGATGAATTATTAGGTGTTAGCTCGCACGAGCTTTACCACACTTGGAATGTAAAACAAATTCGTCCAATTGAAATGCACCCTTACGATTATAGTAAAGAAAACTATACCTATTTAGGTTATTTAGATGAAGGTGTTACTACTTATATGGGCGATAAGTTTTTGTTGAGTTCAGGAGTTTTTAACTGGGAACAGTACGCTAAAACTTTTAACCAATTATTAAGCAGGCATTACAATAATTTTGGTGTAAACAATTACTCGGTTGCTCAATCATCTTTTGATACTTGGTTAGATGGTTATGTAAAAGGTGCTCCAGGTAGAAAAGGCTCAATTTATACAGAAGGAGCTTTGGTGGCGTTTATGACAGATGTTTTTATACTGAAAAACACCAACAATCAAAAATCGTTAAACACAGTAATGCGAAAACTATACGAAGATTTTGCATTAAAAGGAAAAGGTGTTTCTGATGCAGATTATAAAACTACCGTTGAAGAAATAGCTGGAACTAGCTTTGATTACATTTACAATAATTTTTTACACGGTAAAGAAGATTATACAACACATTTAAAAGAATGTTTGCAATATATAGGTTGTGATATAGAAATAACTCCTGCTAAAAATTACAATGAAAGCACATTAGGGTTTAAAACTCGCATTGAAAATGGTAATACTATTATAGATAATATTTACCCCAACTCTTTAGCAGAAATTTTAGGACTAAGTATTAATGACGAAGTTATTGCCATTAATGGCGTAAAACCCAACAAAGATTTAGAGCATTGGTGCAATTACTTTAAAGATGATGAAATTGCCTTATCTATAAAACGAGAATTAGGCACAATTTGTAAAATCACTTTTAATAAAGGCGAAAAACAGAGTGGATTTAAAGATTATAAAATTGTTAAGCCAAACGAAAACAAAAACTTTAAAAATTGGCTATCTATTTAATTTGCAGCTAAATGCTAATTAACAATTATTAAATTATAGTTTCGATAATTAACAAATAACAATAGATTGTTAATAAGATTGTATCGATAAAACTTGTCCGATAGCGATAATCTTTCTATATTGCTCATCAAACTAAAAAAAAATTATTTGTTTAACTTAAATTAAAAAATTATGTCAGAAGAAACTACTCAATCAACTGAAAATGCTGCACCAGCAGCAGAAGCTGGTAAAAGGCCAGTATTTTTAACAGTTTTATGTATCTTATCTTTTATTGCAGCAGGTTTTGCTATATTAGGTTACATTACAGCTATTACTTTAATGGGAGCTGCTACAGCTGCTGTAGGTGCATTAGAAGGAATGGAAGGAATGGAAGCAATCGAAAGTGCAGGACCAAGTGCAGGTATGACTTGGGCTTACATTATTGTTGGTTTTTTAACTACTATAGTATCTTTACTAGGTGTTATAAAAATGTGGAAATTGAAAAAACAAGGTTTCATGATGTATGCAGGAGCTAGTGTAGTTTCAATGATTATGGGAATTGTTTATAGCGGATTCGGAATTGGAGCTGTTATTATTCCTATCGCATTTATCGTAATGTATTACTTAAATGTAAAACACATGAACTAAGATTGTATTAATTACAATTAATCATAAAAAAAATCCCGATGTACATCGGGATTTTTTTTATATTTACAACTCTTAAAATAAATAATTTAAATTATGGAAAATCAAGAAGTTACAAATCCAAATCCAATAAATCAGCAAAGCCTACCTAATGCAACAGGTGTTTTGGTATTGGGTATTTTATCAATCGTTTTTTGTTTTTGTTATGGTATTGTTGGTGCAGCACTAGGTATCATAGCTTTAGTATTAGCTGGAAAAGCAAATAAACTATATCAAAGTTCACCTGATTTATATACCGAAAGTTCTTTCAAAAACATGAAAGCGGGTAAAATTTGTGGAATTATTGGATTAGCTTTATCTAGTTTGTATTTAATATATTTCATCATCGTAATTAGTTTTTATGGTGCTATGTTTAGTGCCTTACCTTGGGATGAAATGATGAATTCAGGATACTAAGATGGAAGAAAACGCAACAAACACTCAACAACCCAAACAAGCCATTCCTAATAGTACTACTATTTTGGTTTTAGGTATATGCTCTATAGCCACTTGTTGGTGTACTGGCTTAATTGGATTAGGTTTAGGTATAACAACTTTAGTAATGAGTAAAAAAGCTAGACTAATGCACGAAGCCTACCCTGATAGTTTTACTGAGAACTCGGTTAACAATATGAAAGCTGGTAAAATATGTGCTATAATTGGTGTATGCTTATCATCTTTAGCATTAGCTTATTTTGCCATTTACTTTTTAATATTAGGAGTAGCATTTTCATCAGCAGGAATGATGAATGGATGGTAATTAACTGGAAAAATTAATTCATAAAAAAATCCCGATACAAAATGTATCGGGATTTTTTTTATTAAAGTATTAAACTTTTTATTTTTTTGCGTGCTTAGCGTAACGGTTTTTAAATTTATCAATTCTACCAGCCGTATCAACCAATTGCATTTTACCAGTATAAAATGGGTGAGATTTATGCGAAATCTCTAACTTAATTAATGGATACTCATTTCCATCTTCCCACTTAACAGTTTCGCTAGTAGCTGCCGCTGATTTACTTAAAAAAGAGTAATCGTTACTCATGTCTTTAAATACTACAAATCTGTATTCTTCTGGATGTATATCTTTTTTCATTTCTCTTATTCTTTTAAAAACGGATGCAAATGTAAGTATTATTTTTATAATTATGAATAGTTTAAATTAAGTTTTATTTTAATTCATATAACCAATCGATTTCTTACATTCGTGCCTACATTCTATTATATTATTTTATAAAGATAGCTAAAAGTAATAGCCTTGAAATTTATCTTAAAACATAAAAACTACTTAATTACTTTTAGTATTGAGTTTATTATTTTAATTCTCGGTTTTTTAGTTTATAGAATAGCTAATCAAAACATGACTGAGCATGGATTTAGTGAATATACTTTATCTAGAAGAGGTGTTTCTTTTTTGCTACCTCTTTTTATGATAGGATTAGGTGTTGCTGTTCCTAGATATACAAGCATTTATCCCAAACACAATTCTTTTTTTACTACAGGGCTCACACTGATCACATTAGCTTGTTTTGTATTTATTAGCATAATACTTTTTCAACAAGAATATTTTGCCACCTTATTTTTTGGAGATCAAAAATACAGTAATTACATTTTCCCTTTAGTATTATTACTGTTTGGATACTGTATTCATGCTATTTTATATGGATTTTTAAGAGGCAAACACAATGTTTATTTTTCTAACATACTTCAACTTATAAATAGAGGACTATTACCTATTGCTGTTGTTTTATATACTAACAACATTATTACGCTTTTATATGTAAACGGACTTATATTGATTTTTAATTGTTTTATATTATCTTTTTTTATCCTTAAAAAGTACCCTGTTTCTCTCAAACTAAATAAATTTATAGTTGATACAAAAACACTTTTAACGTATGGGTTACCTCGGGTATTAGGTGATTTCTCATTACTCATATTACTAACTGCCCCAACCTACCTTATTTTATATTTGCAAAACGACATTTTAATAAGTGGTGATGTTGCATATTCTATTACTTTACTAAACCTTATTGCCGCAGCTTTTGGCCCCCTAGGACTTGTTTTATTACCTGAAATAGCCCACTTTATGAGCCAAAAAAGAATAGATTTAATAAAGAAAAGGTTTTATATTTTTATTTCTATAAGTATGGTTTTAACTGTAATAGGATACGCTATTTATTATTACTTTTCGAATCAAATTTTAACTCTTTTACTTGGCAATAATTTCCGCACATCTATTAATAATTTATCCCATATTATATTAATTGGCTGTTTTGGTTATACTTTATATATTATTTTAAGAAGTTTTTTAGATGCCATAAAAGTTAAAGCAACTAATGCCTTTAACCTTATAATTACATTACTGGTGTATAGTATTATGGTTGGATACAATTATAATACAAATGGTTCTGTTGAAGAATATCTATACTCTTTTGCAATTAGTATAAATATTTTAGGACTTTTAACATTATTACAAACTTTTAGAGCTATTAAAAAACTTTAATTGAACAAATTTATGAGGGCAATCCAACGCTTTTTGCTTAACAATACAACAGAAAAACTCTCTACCAAACAATGGCTGCTTTTTGCACTTATTTGTTCTGCTGTATTTGGTCCTGGCATTAGCTACAGCAAGCTTTACTTATTTCATATTATGCTAATAATCAATTTAACATATCTGATTTTTAGCAATTTTAAACAAACAACCACAAGTATTAAAGAGCTATTTTCTTTAAAACACAAAATGAATTACTTTTTTCTCTTCTCTATTATACTATTTGCCTGTTGGGTTCCTTTTGTTGGGAGTAAATCTCACGCAATAAAACATCTTATTTTTATTAGTTTAGGATTTTCTTTAACCCTAATAATTATTGAACAAACAAAAAAAATAAAAGATTTAATTTTTTTGTTTAGAACATTTGCCTTTATCTATTGTATAGATATAATTATTGCCTTATTAGAAGCGCTACAACTAATAAGATGGCCTATTTCTCGACTATCATTTAACAACGATTTATTTGGACGAACAAATGAAATTAATGACATTCTTAGTAAAACCAAATACCACGATTATGTACTATCAATGCCCACTACTTTTCATTGGAACCCCAACAATTTTGCAACTTTTGCATTACTTGGATTACCTTTTTTATTGTTACACCGTAATTTTCTTATATCAAGTATAGGAATAACAACAATTGTTACTTTAATTGTTGCTGCAGGTTCTAAATCAGCATTTTTAAGCGTTATTGTTATTTTAATTTTATCACTATTCTTTATTAAAAAAAGGTTGAAAAACATTTTAGTATTGCTTTTTGTAACCCTATTTTTCTCTACTAGTGGGTTTCATCAATTACACTATAAGTCATTAAAATTATACGAAATTCAAAGTTTTGTTTACAACAGTATTGGCATAAAACCACCTCAAAGAGAAGCCCTTTCCACTATAACTAGCAACCCTAACGAAGGTTCTAGCAACGATAGAATAGAATTAATAAAAAAAGGATTTGAACTATTTAAAGAAAATCCTTTTTTAGGTGTTGGTGGAGGAAATTCAAAATACATAATGGAACAAGAAGAGGGAATAGGGATTAACAAATTAACCAACCTACATAATTTCTGGTTAGAATTGTTAGTTGAGGGTGGCGGACTATACTTCGCTATTTTTATAGTGTGGTGCCTTACTTTAATTTTATATTTTTTTAAGGCTACAATTAAAAAGAAGTTTTCTTACCCATTAAACTATTTTAATTCAACGATACTATTGGCAATGTTTGGGTTAATAATCTCTGGAATTGGACCAAGTAGTATGATATTCTATTTACCATTATATCTATTTTTAGGCTTAGCTTTGTCGGTTTATCACGTTTCTAAAAACAATGAAAGTACTTCTTCTATCAGATATTAATTCTTCTCATACTCAAAAATGGGCAATTGCACTTTCTGATAAAGGAATTGATATTAGCATTTTTTCATTAAGCGAAGCAACAAACGATTGGTTTTCTGAAAAAGGAATTAAAGTATATTCTGGTGATATAGATAGAACCAAACATAGGTCTAGCAACCTATCAAAACTTTCATATTTTAAAACTGTTAGCCGTTTAAAAGCTATCATTAAAACAGTAAACCCCGATATAGTCCACTCCCATTATGCCACGAGTTATGGGATGTTAGGAGCATTAACCAAACACAAACCTTTTATAATTTCTGTTTGGGGAAGCGATGTTTTTGATTTTCCGAATAAATCTTTTGCACATCGTATATTTTTAAAATATGCCTTAAAAAAAGCTTCCTTAATACTTTCTACTAGTCATATAATGGCTAAAGAAACTGCAAAATACACATCAAAAAAAATTGAAGTTATTCCTTTTGGGATAGATACCAATATATTTAAACCAAAGCCCAACGAAAGTAGTGAAATAACCATAGGAACGATAAAAAGTTTTGAACCTATTTATGGTATAGAATTTTTAATTAAGGCATTTAAGGTAATCAAAGATAAACATCCTGAATTACCGTTAAAATTATTACTTGTAGGAGCAGGATCGCTTGAAAATAAATTTAAAAAATTAGTAAACGAATTGGAAATAGATGCTTTAACCACATTTACAGGAAAAGTTCCTCACTCCAAAGTTGTTGAACACCATAATACAATTGATATTTTTGTTAATGTTTCTATACACGAAAGTTTTGGCGTTTCTGTTATTGAAGCATCTGCATGTGAAAAACCAGTTATTGCAACAAATGTAGGAGGATTAACAGAAGTTGTAGATAATAACAGTACAGGCATTTTAATTCCGCATAGCAACATTCAAGAATTGGTTAATGCTATGGAAACATTGATTTTAAATGAACAAAAAAGAGTTGAAATGGGTAAGGCTGGTAGAAAGAAAGTGATGGAACTTTATAATCTTAATAAAAATACTGAGGATTTATATACTTTATATAGACAACTAAAAGGCTAACACATAAAATGAAAATTCTTTTTCTAACACAATATTTTCCTCCAGAAGTAGGTGCACCTCAAAACAGATTGTATGAACTAGCAATTCGTTTGCAAAAAGAAGGCATTGATATTACTGTTTTAACAGCTATGCCCAACTACCCTTCAATGGAAATTCATAAAGAGTATTTAGGAAAAAAGTATTGCTATGAAGAAATGAATGGACTGAAAGTTCATAGGGCCTCAATATTTGTCACAAAATCCAAATCAATAGTAAAAAGACTTCAAAACTATTTTTCATTTGTTTGGTCTTCTTATAAAATTGGAAAGAAGAAATTAGATAATAAATATGATTATATTTTTTGTGAATCTCCACCTCTATTTTTAGGAATATCTGCATACCTATTATGCCAAAAAAAGAAAGCAAAACTAATATTTAATGTTTCAGATTTATGGCCTGAGAGTGCTGAAAAATTAGGACTAGTAACAAATAAATTTTTTCTAAAATTAGCTACAATACTCGAAGAGTTTTTGTATAAAAAATCTGTACTTATTACAGGACAAACACAAGGTATTGTTTCAAATATTTCATCTCGTTTTCCTAAAAAAAATGTTTATTGGCTTCCCAATGGAGTGGATTTAAATCTATACAACCCTGACAATGTTAATAGTAATTGGAGAAGTGATAATAATTTTAACAACTCTGATTTGTTACTATTATATGCAGGAATTATCGGCCATGCACAAGGCTTAGAAATTATATTAAATGCAGCTGAAAAAACTAAACATTATCCCGAAATTAAGTACTTACTACTCGGTAGTGGTCCTGAAAAAGATAAGCTCATAAAATTAAAACAAGACCTAAATCTTAAAAATGTTTTCTTTTTAGATTTAGTGCCAAAAACAGAAATGCCTAAAATCGTTAAATCAATTGATATTGCTTTAGTTCCTTTAAAAAAATTAGATTTATTTTTAGGAGCTATTCCATCAAAAATATTTGAAAACTTAGCAATGAAAAAAGCTTTATTATTAGGGGTTGATGGTGAAGCAAAAGAATTATTTATAAATCAAGGAAAGTCAGGGTTGTTTTTTGAACCTGAAAATGCACAAGAATTAAGTGAAAAAGCTATTTATTTAAATAAAAATAGAAATGAAGTTTTTGCGTTGGGTGAAAATGGGAGAAAATATGTTGATAAACATTTTAATAGAAATAAAATTGCAAACTCATTTTATCAAACCTTATTAAAAATTAACAAATGAAAATATTAACCATAGTAGGTGCTAGACCTCAATTTGTAAAAGCTGCAGCTTTAAGTAGAGAATTTGCTAAACATCAAAATATTGAAGAAATAATAGTACATACAGGACAGCATTTTGATAAAAATATGAGTGATATCTTTTTTGAGGAAATGGAAATACCAAAACCGAAATACAACTTAGATATCAACAGTGTTGGCCATGGTGCTATGACTGGTAGAATGTTAGAAGAAATAGAAAAACTATTGTTAGACGAAAAACCAGATTTATTATTGGTTTATGGTGATACCAACTCAACAATTGCAGGAGCTTTAGCAGCAAAAAAACTACACATAAAAGTTGCCCACGTTGAAGCAGGATTAAGAAGTTTTAATATGGATATGCCTGAAGAGGTTAATAGAATTTTAACGGATAGAATTTCCGATTATTTATTTTGCCCAACCGAAACTGCCATAAAAAATCTGCTTAATGAAGGTTATGATAATATTGATTGTGAGATAATTAACTGTGGGGATGTAATGCAAGATGCAGCTAATTTTTATGCCTTAAAATCGGAAGAAAAGGCAAATGTTATCCAAGAAAATAATTTGAATAATTTTATCTTATGTACCTTACACAGAGCAGAAAACACAGATGATGAAGCTAGGCTAACAAGCATAATTAAAGCCTTAAATGAAATACATAAAACTACACCTGTTGTTTTACCATTACACCCTAGAACAAAAAACAAAATTGCAGATTTAGAAATTGAATTAAACGTAAAAATTATACCTCCTGTTGGTTATTTTGACATGATTGAATTATTAAAAAATTGCAGCTTGGTAATGACAGATAGTGGAGGTTTACAAAAAGAAGCCTTTTTCTTTCAAAAAAACTGTATCACATTAAGAGACCAAACTGAATGGGTAGAATTAATTGAAAATAATGTAAATGTTTTGGCTGGTGCAGACTATGATAAGATAATAAATTCACACAAAAAGATGTCAGGAAATACTGCTGATTTTTCTATAAATTTATATGGCAATGGCCAAGCTTGTGAAAACATTAGTAATTATTTATTAAACTCATTTATCAAGTAATCAACCGAATTCAATGCGATTTTCTGAATATTAGTATCTTTTTCATAAGCCAAACACCAATTTTGAGTACCTAAATTTAGAATTTTTCCTGAGGTACTATCTTGCTGTAGTTCAAAAATTCCTTTTACACCTTTCTTTTTGGATGATGTTATAGATTCATTATAAGCCAATATATCTGACTGATAAAAAGCCTTATCTCCAAAAGTTATTTCGGGTTCTTTGTTAGTCCAAACAACAGGTGGAGAATTATATAATGGAGCTGAAATAGAAATTTTTTCTACTCCATTAAATATAGCATGATGCTTATCTTTTATTATATAATTTGCTTTATCAGAAGTACCACCATAAACATACGAACAACCTATTAAATCAATAGATTTTTTACCATTGTATGTTTTCCAGCTTTCTATTGCTTTAGATTTTGTTTTATCATATAACAAAATACTCTTATCCTCTTTATTATTCCAACATACATTATTTAAAGTATAAGTTGACAATAACAATACATTGCCACCTTTAAAAATAAAACTTGTTAATGTTTCTCTCATCTTTGGAGTCCAAAAAGTAGATTTACCATAAATAATTAAAAGTTTAGACTGGTTAATATTTCCCTCCTCTTCTAAATCAATATCAGTTATATAATTCACCTTATATTTAGAAGATATGGTATCAAAAAAACCTTGTAACCCACGTGTAAAAATATCTACCTCAGACTTTCTATTTAAACTTGTTTTATTCAGATTAGATTCAAATACAGACTGATTTTTTTCTTTAGTATAAATTAAATTATTCATATAAGGATAAACTACTGTAATATCAGATAGCTCATTACTCTTTACAACTAAAGGAAACTTATTTTCGATTAAATAAATTCCTGATTGTTTTAATTCTTTAAGATGATAACCTGAAACATTTATTGTTGAAAATCCTTGCTTTAATGTTTCTATAGCATTTTTTTTATTTACACTATTTATTTCAGCATTAAAATTGGCTAATTTATCTCCTCTTAAATTAGTTAAGTTTAATGTTTTTGAAAATGAAATCGAACTATAAGTATCCACAACAAAATCAACACTATCACTCTTATTATAAGAAACATCAGTTGAAAAAAATTGATTAATTGCTAATTCCGAAAAATCAATTTTTAACAGAATTGCTATTAACAAACCTACTAAAACAATCAACTTTATTACTTTTAACTCTTTAAACATTAAATGGATTTACAAAACATCAAATATAAGGCAAATTATTATGCATTATTGTTACTCATTTTTGTTATTCCGTTAGACAGGAGGTTAATTGCTCCTCTTACCTTTTTATTTTTAGTTACTTCATTGTTTAATGGTGCTTTTAAATCTAAAGAAAAAAGAAATATTTTATTTTTTGCTGCTATTTACATCCTTTACATTATAGGTTTATTATACTCTTCCAATCTTAATTATGGAATTAAAGATATTTCTGGAAAACTAGCATTACTTATTGTTCCTATCTGTTTTTACATCTCAAAAATAGATTTTAAAGCCAAGGTCTTTACTATTCTAAAATCATTTATTGACGGTTGTTTAATTGCCATTATTTTAGCCTTAATAAATAGCACTGTTTATTTTTATTTTGATTTAGATAGTCAACACTATTTTTACAATAACATTGCCGTTTTTGCACATCCAAGCTATATTGCTATATGCATTAACATGGCTTTAATAACTGTTTATTATCTTATTTTAAACAAAAAAACCTCCTTTTACTTAGCACTGTTTTTATTGATACTGTTTTCTATTTATATGCTATTGCTAGCATCTAAAACAGGTTTAATTACCATGCTGTTAACACACCTTATTTTTATATCTTATTGGATGATAAAACATAAAAAACAACTAATTGGTTTAGCGTTAATAACTATTATTATTGGTGCTTTTATTCTTACTTACAAAACATCTAACTTTTTTAAGACTAGAATTGACGAAGTATTTACTACCTCAACAGCAGTAAATCAAGAAGGCTCTACAGCTGTAAGAAGTGTTATTTGGAGTATATGCACAGGTTTAATTAAACAACAACCAATAATAGGCTATGGCACAGGTGATGTGAAAGATATTTTAATTAAAAATTATACTCTTTCTAATCATCATTATTTAGCCGAAAAACAATTTAATGCTCACAACCAATTTTTACAAACCACAGTTGCATTAGGTTTAATTGGTGGCATACTTTTAATAGGTATGCTTCTCGTTCCTTTGTATATTTCTATAAAACATAAAAAAATACTATACCTCGCTTTTTTATTATTGATATTGATAAATTTTAGCACCGAAGCTATGCTTGAAAGACAGGTTGGTGTAATTTTTTACACAGTCTTTAACATGCTATTTTTTAATATTTACTTTACCTCATCTAAAAAAATTAAAGCCTAAATGTATTTAATCTTTGTATTGGTTTTTGCAGTAATTGTATTGCTAATGGATATTTATTTTTACCGAGCTGTAAAGCATATCTTTAGAAATAAAAAGCAACTTACCGTAAAAATTGTACGATACAGTTATTGGACAACCACCATATTAGTACTCTTATTTTTAACCATAGCATCACTTTATTTTATTACCAAAACCACCCCTCCAAAATTTGCAAGAACCTATTTAATGGGGTTTGTGTTTATCATTACTTTGTGTAAAATAGCTGGATCTCTATTTTTATTACTATTTGATTTATTTAAAGCCATTCTGTTTTTAATTAATAAAACTCTTTACCGTAAGGTAGAGCCTAGCAAAAGTAAAAATGCCATTAGTCGTGCTGCGTTTTTAAAAAAAGCAGCATTTTTTACTGCTGCAATTCCTTTCGGAACCATGCTTTACGGTGTTTTAAAATCAGCGTTTGATTACACCATACATCGCCAAAAATTAACCATTGCTAACCTTCCAAGCTCCTTTAAAGGGCTAAAAATTGTACAACTTTCCGATATACATTCAGGTAGTTTTATTTCCGACAATCCATTGAAAGAAGTTGTTGAACTAGTTAATAAAGAAAAACCTGATTTAATATTTTTTACTGGCGATTTAGTTAATGAAATTGCTGAAGAAGCTCTTCCTTTTATGAATGTTCTTAAAAATTTAAAAGCAAAATATGGCGTATTTTCTATTTTAGGAAATCACGACTATGGCGATTATTTTTATCAACCAAACGATACCAAAGGCAAACAACACAATTATAATTTAATGAAAGAAATTCATCAAAAAATGGGTTGGAAATTATTGTTAAACGAAAATCACATTATTGAAAAAGATAACGAACGCTTAGCTATTTTAGGAGTAGAAAATTGGGGTGATAAAGGTCGTTTTCAAAAATATGGAGACATTGATAAAGCTAAAAATGGATGTTTAAACAAGGATATAAAGTTACTCTTAACACACGATCCATCACATTGGGAAGCAAAAGTTATACCTAACCACAATGATATTGCAGCAACATTTTCGGGGCATACTCACGGGATGCAATTTGGCATAGAAATACCTGGTTTTAAATGGAGTCCTTCTCAATATATGTACCCTCAATGGGCTGGTTTGTATAAAAAAGAGCAGCAACAAATTTATGTAAATCGTGGTTTAGGATTTATTGGCTACCCTGGTAGAGTTGGTATTTTACCAGAAATAACTGTCTTTGAATTAACTTAATTACTTTTGATTTTTATGAAAAGACTTCATTTCATATTACTTTTATTTATAGCTACAAACCTAGCCGCACAAGATTATGTAGATTTAATCAAAAACCATTATGCCATTTCGCCAAGCAATAATTTTGATAGTATAGCCGGAAATACAGATGTGGTAGAATATGGTACGGACATTACTCTACCAATAGTTTTAAAAAACAAAAATGTATTTGTTACAGGCGTAGCGGCAGAACATATACAATTAAAACTACATCCACTAAGCAACACTACTAATCTATACAGTTTAGGATTAAAATTAGGCTATCAAGCCAACCATTCCGAAAAAGTTAGTGGTACTTATATACTACTTCCAAAAATGGCTTCCGATTTTAAAAATACAGGAAGTAAAGATTTTCAGTTGGGAGCTTTAGCCCTATACAAAATCAAAAAATCAGAGTTATTTAAATATCATGCAGGTTTGTATTACAACAGTGAGTTATTTGGTCCTTTCGTAGTTCCTCTATTAGGATTTTATTATCAAAGCGAAAACAAAAAACTAGAAGCCAATTTTACTTTACCTATATGGGCAGATATTAATTACAGCTTAACTGATTGGATGAATATAGGTGCTAACTTTTCAGCAAATGTTCGAAGCTATAATTTATCTAACTCAAACTCTTATGTAGTAAAAAAAAGCAACGATGTTTTTAGTTACTTACAGTTTAACATCAAAAAAAGTTTTATCCTACAAACCAAAGTGGGCTACTCTATTGGCAGAAGTTATACAGCTTACGCAGATGATGACAAAACCGATTTTGGTTTATCTGCTTTTCGCTTTGGAGATGACAGAACAGAATTAAACCCAACTTTTAAAGATGGTGTAATTTTTAGGGTAAGATTGCTTTATCGTTTTCACATCAAAGAATAGCTTTTATTAACTAACTTTACCCATCAAATAATTTAAAATGAAAATAGCTGTTTTTCCCGGTTCATTCGATCCAATAACCAACGGTCATCAAGATATTATTGAAAGAGCTTTACCACTTTTTGATAAAATAATTGTAGCTATAGGTGTTAACACCAATAAAAAATACCATTTTAGCTTAGAGCAAAGACAAAATTTTATTTCCGAAACTTTTAAAAACAACCCTAAAATTGAAATTGCAACCTATCAAGGTTTAACCATTGATTTTTGTAAAAAAACAAATGCAAACTATATTGTTAGAGGAATAAGAAATGTTGCAGATTATAATTATGAAAATAGTATTGCTCAAATGAATAAAGCAATGGAAAATAATATTGAAACTATTTTCATCCCTACTCTTCCTGAACTTACAGCAATAAATTCAACAATTGTACGTGATATATTAATTAATGGTGGAGATATATCGCAATTTGTACCTTCTGCTATTCATAATTTAGTTTAAAAATTATATGAAATTAAAAGGTTTTTTAATACTGTTTTTATTGTGTTCTTTTACTGTACTTGCTAGTAAAACAGTAATAAAAGGAAATGCTAAAGCATTTGCTGGAAAAGAAATTTCCTTTAGCATTTACGCTGATTATATTAGTAATGAAAAAATAAACATTGGTTACACTAACATTGCTAGTAATGGTGAGTATATTTTTGAATTTGATGCTACAAAAATTGAAAAAGTAACTTTAAAAATTGAAGATAAAACAACTTGGTTTTTTACCAAACCAGGTAAAGTTTATAATACAAATATAGCTTATAACGCTAGTGCAAACAAGCAACGCATTTACGATAAAAAACTATCATTATACTTTAGCTTTCCTGTACCTACAGAACTTAACCAACAAATAAAAAAGTTTAACGATAGCTTTGATCAGTTTATAGATGATAATATTACTCTTTTTAAAAAGCGCGACAATTCAATTGCCCCTAAATTAAAAGCTTTTAAAAGTAAAACCTTAAAAGAAACAGCTTCTTTACAATCTAACTTTGTAAAAAATTACATAAAATATAGTATTGCAAATACCGAAAAAGCATTAGATGTATCCTACACAAAAACAATAGCAAAACAAGTAAAAAACATTAAAGGTAATTTATATATCGAATACTTAGATAGTCAGCCCATTTTATACAACAACCCCGAATACATTAACTTTTTTAAAGATTTTTTTAAAGGAGAATTAAAAGATTTATCGCTAAATGTAAAAGGAATGGATATAACTAAAGCAATAAATGAACAAAATTCTTTATCAGCTTTAAATAAAGCATTAAACAAATATCCTTTTTTACAAAACAAAGAATTTAAATCATTATTTGTTTTAAATGGTTTATTAAGCATAAGTAAAGATGACTACTACAGAAACTCAAATGTTATATCCATATTAAAAGAAGTTAACAACACAATTTCTTACCCTAAACAAAAAATCATAGCTAAAAATATTTTAAAAAAAATAACTACACCAAAATTTGGATTAGGCAGCAAAGCTCCTTCATTTGAGTTAAAAAATGAAAAAGAAGAACTTATTTCATTGAATCAGTTTAAAGGTAAGCCTGTTTACATTAATTTTTGGACTTCATGGAGTATTCCTAGTCAAAAAGAAATGAAAATTTTAAATACAATACATAAAGAATATCGAAACAAAGTACATTTTATTAGTATTTGTGCCGATAACGATTTTAGTAAAATGACTAACTATTTATCTAAAAATACTGACTTTAAATGGAACTTTTTGCACATAGGCAACAATAGCAAATTACTTCAAGAATATAATGTTAGAACTTTTCCTACCTACATATTATTAGATAAAAAATTGATAGTTTATCAATTTCCTGCAGCACGACCAGGAGGAACAGCAGAAAGAGCTACTGAGCAAAATATTGAAAAGGTATTATACGATATGACTAAACTATAGAATTTAATAGCTCTTTAATAGAATAGTAAGTATTACTTAAAACTGTATCATTAATATCTTTAACCGACAACCATTTTACATCAGTAATATTTTCTTCAGTTTGAGGAATAAGTTCTCCTCCATAACTTGTATTCATTGCAAACCAAAAAGTTTGTTTTAATACTATCTTCTGTTTGTGTTCGTAAATGTGGTAAGTATTGGGTAATTCTTCTGTAATTGTTAAACCATTAATCCCACATTCTTCTTCAACTTCTCTAATTGCAGCTTCTCTAATTTTTTCCCCTTTTTCAACTTTCCCTTTAGGTAAATCCCATTTATCTAAACGATAAATAAACAACTTTTCATCTTCTTTGTTTGACACAAAACCTCCTGCTGCATTTATTAATTTAAAATAAGTTTTAAAAGCTTCAAAAGCACCATCAATATCTTTCACACAAACTACCACAGCTTTAGTGTTAGTAGTTTCTCCTAATATTTCTAATAAAAATGGTGTTAATTCTTTTTGAAAAAATTTTAAAACTAAAACATCAGAAAATTCTTTCGAAATTTCTGCGTTATTAGTAAAACAAATTACCTTTTCATTTACAAAAACTTTATACATTTGCACCTATGATTTTAAATACAGAATCCGCAACTAAAATAGCCGAATCGCTATTACAAATTAAAGCTATTAAATTACAACCTGCAAATCCATTTAATTGGGCTTCAGGTTGGAAATCTCCAATTTATTGTGACAATCGTAAATCGCTTTCTTACCCTCCGGTAAGAACGTTTATTAGACAACAATTTGTTAATGCTATCAACGAGCATTTTCCTAATGCAGAAGTTATTGCTGGAGTAGCAACAGGAGGAATTGCACATGGAGCTTTAGTTGCCGAAGCAATGGGCTTACCTTTTGCTTATATCCGTTCTTCTGCCAAAGGCCATGGAATGCAAAACCTTATTGAAGGCGATATTTATAAAGACCAAAATGTAGTGGTTATTGAAGATTTAATCTCTACAGGAGGTAGTAGCCTTAAAGCTGTTGAAGCACTTAGAGAAAATGAATGTAATGTTTTAGGAATGGTTGCTATCTTTACTTATGATTTTGAATTAGCTCAAAATAACTTTAAAGAAAACCATTGCAAACTAATTACTTTAAGTGATTATCATTCTTTATTAGATGTTGCTGTAAATACCAATTACATTTCTGAAAATGATGTTACATCATTAACCGAATGGAGAAAAGCCCCTCATAAATGGGAACCAAATTCAATTAACAAAGAAACACTGTGAAACTAAACACTAACCCTAAAACAGTAAATGCCAATCAAAAAGAAGTATTTGACTTTTTGATGGATATGAATAATTTTCAAGAATTATTCCCAAAAGATAAAGTTGAAAAATGGGAAGCCACTGCAGATTCTTGCTCTTGTAAAGTTAAAAATATGGGAACTATAGAATTAAAAAGAGTTGCATCTACACCCAACTCACTTATTTATTTAGATTCTTACGGTAAAACACCTTTTAAATTTACCTTAAACCTTTTTATTAACGAATCTGAAAATAATACTTGTTTAGCACATTTAGAGTTTGATGGAGAAATTAATCCATTTATGAAAATGATGCTAGAAAAACCTCTTACCCAATTTTTTAATAATTTGGTAGAACGATTAGTTAAAAAATACCAGGCATAACTATTTAATCCCAATAAATTTATTAGGTTTTTTTATTTTCCTACATTTGAAAAAACATTTAAATATCTCGTTATGAAAAAATTAGCATTACTCTTTACATTACCATTATTTTTAATCGCTTGTGGCGGTGAAGAACCAAAAGAAGAAGAATTAGATAACATTGATGTTGAGAAAAACCCATTAGGAGCATTAATGAAGATGGGAAAAAATATGGCTGAAAATGCAGAAAAGATGGAAGAAAAAATGAAAAACAAAGAAAATGCTAAAGCCATTCATTATGAAGAATTATTAAAATACTTGCCCGAATCAATAGACGGATATCAAATAAATGGAGAACCTAAAGGAGCTTCTATGGACATGCAAGGAATGTCTTATTCTTCTGCTGAAATTGAGTTTAAAAACGAAAATGGTAACCGCATTGATATTGCTTTACTAGATTACAATGCTGCATACAATATGTACACTATGGCTACCACTATGTGGGCAAGTGGTTTTAAAGTTGATACTAGCGAAGAGTTTGCTCAAAGCATTTCTTTTGGTGATAATATAAAAGGATGGGAATCTTATAAGAAAAAAACAAACCATGCAAGTGTTGCTTTAGGTATAGGTGATAGATTTTTATTGACAATAGAAGGAGATAATCAAGACGGAACAGATGCGTTGAAAGAAATTGCTAAAAGCATGGATATTGACGGTTTGGCTTCTTTAGAATAAGAACTTAACCTCTTTTAAATCAAATAATTGAATATCGTTTTTGATTTTTAATTGTAACATCCCATTATTACTAACACCAATAATTGTTGCATTAACCTTACTTCCGTTAATTTCAAAATTAGCTGACTGGTTTATTCGATATAAATTTTGCAAATATTGCTCGTCAATATTTGCATTTTTTTTTGCTTTAAAATTCAAATAAAAGCTATCCAAATAATTTAAAAGCTGTTCCAACAACTCATTTAAATTGTAAGAGTTATCGGTTTTTAATTTTAAAGAGCTAGGGTTAATAAAATTTTTATTAAAACTAACCTGATTAACATTTAACCCAATACCTACTACAGATTTTACAACCATCCCTCCCTTTACCACATTTTCAATTAAAATGCCACCAACTTTATCATCATCAATATAAATATCATTAGGCCATTTTATTTTAGCCTCAATGTTAAGGCTCGCTAAAAAATTAGTTATTGATAATGCCACTACTTTTGAAATATCAAACTGTTTATCTATACTTAAATTAGGTTTTAATAACACCGAAAACGTAAGGTTTTTACCCGACTCTACCTCCCAATTGCTTCCTCTTTGCCCCATTCCATCGGTTTGGTTATCAGCAACTACCACAACCCCTTCTATTTCATTTACATTACAAGAAATTAATTCTTTTAGGTAAGTATTAGTAGAGCCTACACTAGATAAACGAATGAATTTATTTCCTATAATTAACCTTTGGTTCATTATTTTCAAAAATATCCAATTAAAAGATTAATTGAAATGTTTAAAATAAAATAAGTTACATCATAGATATTTCGTTATTTTGCAGAGATTATAACCTTAAAATATTGAATGGGTAAAACAAAGGAAGTTAAAGAATCGCAAGTAATTTTAGACGTTGCGATTAAAGGATTACAAGACGTAAAAGGAGAAAACATTGTTTGCATTGATTTAACTGGCGTTGACAATGCTGTTTGTGATTACTTTTTAGTGTGTACAGGAAACTCTAACACACAAGTAAATGCACTAGCCGAATCGGTAAAAAGAGAAGTAAAAACTACACTTGGAGAAAACCCTTGGCATGGTGAAGGTTTCGGAAATGCAGAATGGATAATTTTAGATTATGTAAATACTGTAGTACACATTTTTCAACAAGAAGCTCGTGAGTTTTATAATTTAGAAGGATTATGGGCAGATGCAAAAATTAGTAAAATAGAGGAATAAGTAGAAATGGCTGAAGAACAAAAAAAACCAAAACAAAAATTTACACCTACCAACAGAGGTAAAGGCGGCTCAAAAAAGCCTACAAATTATTACTGGATATATGCCATTATAGGCGTTGTAATTATTGGATTGCAACTTTTTAATTTTGATGGTGCATCATCTAAAATTACCGAAAAGGAATTTGAGCAAATGGTTGAAAACAACCATGTTGAATATGTTGTAGTTGTAAAAAACAAAAACATTGCAAGAGTTACTTTAACCGAAGAAGCAATACAACTTGATGAGTATAAAAAGAAAATAAAATCACCGCTAATTTCAACAGGAAAAAATAGAGGTCCTCACTTTTCTTTCGAGTTTCTATCACAAGACGGGTTTTATGAAGAGTTAAAACGCTACGCAAATAGCGACCACCATTTACAATACACCGTAACTACCGAGGAAGATTGGTTTGGCGGACTAATTGGTTTACTACTACCTATTATTTTAATTGTTGTTGTATGGATGTTTTTAATGAGACGTATGTCTGGTGGTGCTGGAGGTGCTGGGCAAATATTTAGCATAGGAAAATCTAAAGCACAATTATTTGATAAAGAAAACGCAACCAAAGTAACTTTTGATGATGTTGCAGGATTAGAAGGTGCAAAAGAAGAAGTACAAGAAATAGTTGACTTCTTAAAAAAGCCTCAAAAATATACTAGTATTGGAGCCAAAATTCCAAGAGGAGCATTATTGGTTGGACCTCCTGGAACTGGTAAAACTTTACTTGCTAGAGCCGTTGCCGGAGAAGCTAAAGTACCTTTCTTCTCTTTATCTGGTTCAGATTTTGTTGAGATGTTTGTTGGTGTTGGAGCATCAAGAGTTAGAGATTTATTTAAACAAGCAAAAGACAAATCGCCTTCTATTATCTTTATTGATGAAATTGATGCTATTGGAAGAGCTAGAGGAAAAGGTGTTGCTCAAGGTTCTAACGATGAAAGAGAAAATACATTAAACCAATTACTAACCGAAATGGACGGTTTTGGAACAAATACAGGTGTAATTGTTTTAGCTGCTACCAACAGAGCTGATGTTTTAGATAGAGCTTTGGTTAGACCAGGTAGGTTTGACAGACAAATACATGTTGATTTACCAGAGTTACACGAACGTGAAGAAATATTTAATGTTCATTTAAAACCTTTAAAAATTGATGAAGGTGTTGACATTAAGTTTTTAGCTCGCCAAACCCCAGGATTTTCAGGGGCTGACATTGCTAACATTTGTAATGAAGCAGCATTAATAGCTGCTCGTAAAAACAAAAAGAAAGTTAACCGTCAGGATTTCCTTGATGCCGTTGACAGAATTATTGGTGGTTTAGAAAAGAAAAATAAGTTAATTTCTGATCATGAAAGAAAAGCTATTGCTTATCACGAAGCAGGGCATGCTGCTGTAAGTTGGTTAGTAAAATATGCTTCTCCATTAGTTAAGGTTACTATAATTCCTAGAGGACGATCGTTAGGTGCTGCTTGGTATTTACCTGAAGAACGACAAATTACTACTAAAGAACAACTTCTTGACGAAATGTGTGCTGCTCTTGGTGGTAGAGCCGCAGAAGAACTTACCTTTGGAAAGGTTTCTACTGGTGCTTTAAGTGATTTAGAAAAGGTTACCAAACAAGCCTATGCGATGGTTACTGTTTATGGATTAAATGACAAAATAGGAAACATTAGTTTTTATGATTCTTCTGGGCAAAGCGACTATTCTTTTTCAAAACCATACAGCGAAAAAACTGCTGAAACCATTGATGAGGAAGTGAGAAATATGGTTGAAGAAGCTTATCAACGTACTTTAGGAATCTTAAAAGAAAACAAAGACAAACTAGCTACTTTAGCCGAAAAATTACTTGAAAAAGAAGTAATATTTAGAGATGATTTAGAAGCTATATTCGGTGTAAGTAAGTTTGCTGAAGAATTAAAAGAGGAGAAAAAAATCTCTCCTAAAAAAAATGGAACTAAAGCTCAAGTAACCGAAAAGCAAGAAGAAGTAGTTTCAGAAACAAAAAAGGAAGAAGAAAAAACTACCCCTCCTGCTGAGGATGAAAAGAAAGGATTATCATCGGAAGATAAAGCTTAACTATTGGAATGGGTAGTTGTACATAAAGGAAACAACCCTAATCTTTCTGAGATTATTAAATCTGTATTAGAAGACAACGATATTGATGTAGTATTGGTAAACAAAATGGATTCTATGCACAAACATTTAATGAATGGAGAAATAGAGCTACATGTTAATCCAGAAAACGCGGTAAAAGCTAAATACATCATCGAAAAAAACAAACTATAATGTTAACCAGAGCAATTACAGGAGCCATATTTGTTGCCGCATTAATTGCTGGTATTTATTTTAATGAAATAATAGCTTTATGCTTATTTTCATTAATTGTTTTACTAGGAACTGATGAGTTTTACACCCTTGTAAAAAAATCTAAAACCATAAACCCAATTCGTTTTTGGGGGCTTTTAAATAGCTTAACAACCATTATTATTTTAGGTTTAATCATTCTTCAAACAATAGAGCTAAAGTTTATTGTTATTCCATTAATTATGATTTTCTCAACTTTTATTTTTGAGCTTTACCGTAAAAAAAATCATCCATTTATAAACATAGCATATACCGTTTTACCTATTTTATATATCGCTACTCCATTTGCAATGCTTTACCATTTAGGTTTTTATAATTCTACCAATTACAGCTTTCAAGTAATTTTAGGCTTTTTCTTTTTACTATGGACAAGCGATACAGGAGCATATTTATCAGGGAGATTTTTTGGAAAACACAAACTATTTGAACGCATTTCTCCTAAAAAAACTTGGGAAGGAAGTATTGGTGGAACATTACTAACAATAGCTATAGCTTATGTATTATCAATATATTTTACCAATATAACACTTACTAACTGGATAATTGTAGGAGTTTTAACTGCCGTATTTGGTGGATTAGGAGATTTAGCAGAATCTATGCTTAAAAGGAGCCTAAGTATTAAAGATTCTGGAAATATTTTACCTGGACATGGTGGTATATTGGATCGATTTGATGGGCTCTTAATTGGCGTTCCTTTTGTTTATACATATTTACAATTGGTTCAGTAGTTTTATTATTTTTGTCGCACAATTTTTATTCTATGACTTTTCATAAACAAGGAATACCCTCTTTAATAATAACCTTAGTGTTTATTGCTATATTAAATGGATTAATTTATTTTTTCTTAAATGATTACATTGTTGTTACAATATTAGGTTATGCTTTATCTGCGTTTTTATTAATTACTATTCTTCAATTTTTTAGAAGCCCTAGCAGAAATTTTGTTCCTAGAGAAGGCGACATCATTTCTCCTGCAGATGGCAAAGTAGTAGTTATTGAAGAAGTTGAAGAAACTGAATATTTTAAAGATAAAAGATTGCAAGTATCCGTTTTTATGTCGCCAGTTAATGTACACTTAAACAGATACCCTATAAGTGGAATATTAAAATATTACAAATATCATCCTGGTTTATATTTAGTTGCATGGCATCCAAAATCATCCACCGAAAATGAAAGAACTACCATAGTTGTAGAAAACGAAAAAGGACAAAGCGTTTTATACCGACAAATAGCTGGAGCTATGGCTCGTAGAATTGTTTTCTTTGGTAAAGAAGGTAATAAGGTTAATCAAACAGATGAATGTGGTTTTATAAAATTTGGTTCTAGAGTTGATTTATTACTGCCTTTAGATGTAAAACTAAATGTTAACTTAAACGACAAGGTAAAAGGCGGCATCACGACAATTGCTTCTTTTTAACTACATTTTAACATTTCACCTCAAAAAGTATTCTTAAATTAGTACCGTATTTATTCTTAAAATTATTTGTTATGAAAAATTTATTATTAATAGTTGCCTTTTTAGGTTTTATGATTTCCCCAAGCTTTGCAGTTACAACTGTAACATCTAGTAACATAGAGTTTTGTGAAGATGGTAAAAAATGTGATAAAAAAGATTGCAAGCACAATAAAAAAGAGTGTAAAAAAGGAGACAAGAAAGCATGCTGTAGTAAAGATTCTAAAAAAGCAACTGCTTCTGCTGATTCTAAAAAAGCTTGTTGTGCAAGTAAAAAATCAGGAAAAACATGTAGTAAATCTAAAGCTGCATCAACAACAAAGACTACTGAAAAACAATAGTATTATTGTAGCACGATAAACAAAAAGCTTCTTAGAAATTTCTAAGAAGCTTTTTGTTTTTATAAAAAACCTTTTAATTCGCTCAAACAGCTTATTTCTTTAATTACCTCATTATCATGCTTGGTTTTATTTGGATTAAAATAAACGCTATCCATACCTACCCTGCTCGCTCCATAAATATCAGCATACCAATCATCTCCTATCATTATAGAATTATCGCTTTTAGCTCCTGCTAATTTCATAGCCTTTTTAAAAATGAATGGGTGTGGCTTTTTTACTCCAACTGTTTCAGATAAAATTACCTCATTAAAATAAGCTTCAATTTTAGATTCTGATAGTTTGATATGTTGCACTTCATTAAACCCATTGGTAATAATATGGAGCTCATATTTATTCTTTAAATACTCTAATACTTCTATTGTATATGGAAACAATTCCGTTTGTCGCGGAGAATGATAAACATAATAATCTCCCATTTCATTACCGAGCTTACTATCTTCTATTTTAAAGTATGCTAAAGTATCAGAAAAACGTTTACCTCTTAATTCATCTTTGCTTACTTTATTTTCTCGGTATAAAGCCCAAAGACTTTCATTAATTTCTTTATACTTTTCAATAAAAATAGAAGAATTATCAATGGCTTTTTTTAGTTCGTATTGCTCATATATTTTGAGTAGTACACGATGAGAGTTTGCTTCAAAATGCCAAAGCGTTCTATCTAAATCGAAAAATATATGTTGGTATTTCTTTTTCATAAGTAATAAAAAAGCTCTTCTGAGATTTCAGAAGAGCTTTTTTAATTTATCTAAAGTAGTAGTATTATCTAGTTACAATAAACTTAGCTACACTTTTATTAGCTCCAGCTTCTAAAGAAAGAATGTAAGAACCAATACTTAAATCGGCAACATTAATGCTAGACTTATTAGGTCCTTTAGCTTTAGTACCTAAATTAATTGTTTTAACTAAGGCTCCTGATAAGTTATAAACCTTAACAACTGCATTTGTTCTTTCAGCTAAATTAAACGCAATAGAACCTTGATTATTCATTGGGTTTGGATAAACTTCTAACCCCGAAATAAAGTTATTATCATCGTTAGTTAAATCTCCATTATCTTCAACTCCAGTAAATAAATCTCCAGCCATATAGAAACCTCTACCGTGTGTACCTAAATAAACTACACCAGAGTTAGTAACTCCATTTCTAATATGCTGTTGTTGAACCCCCATAACAGGAACATGACACATTTCTACACAACTTTCATCTGTCCAATCTACTGTACTTGCAGAAGCAGCAAAAGCATTATCTGAAGTCCAAACTCCCCATTCTGTACCAACAATAACTTGGTTGTTATCATTATAATCAATCTCACAATCGTAAACCGGCATTCTAGGTAAAGCTGTTGCACCAACACCTTGTATGGGTGTAAAAGTCATCGTTGCAGCCATAGCATTAGTACATCTATATACATGATTACCTGATGTATAACCAGATGTAGTAACAATTAAATTATTCGGGTTATTAGGATCTACAGCAATACCTGTTACTCTACCTCCTATATTAAAATCCTCATGAACAACTACAGAAGAACCACTTCTAGCATCAAGAGAAAGAGAATCATTTCCTGCACTTAAATTACTAAAACGATGAACCCTATTTGTCGTACCTACAAACAACACATCTCCATCTTGAGAAAATTCATAGCATAACCCAGCTACAGATCTATTGGTTGCATTTAATCTATACCATTCTGGATTAATTGCATTTAGTCGAGCTGCATCTTTTGTAAAATAAACACCTGTCCCTGTTCCAGATTGTCCATTCACAGTAAATGCCATCTTATTTTGAATAGGATCTTGTAAAATTATACTATCCATTGGAGTAGCTAAAGTAATATTAGAAGGTACAATATACATTAATTGCTCACCATTAGTTAAACTAGAATACCATATCGTATCTCCAGCAGGTATCATATCTCCAGGATAAACAGTATCTCCAGGAGCAATTCCAAATCCAGCAGAATCAATCACTAATTTAACCGAATCTATACTTAATGGGTCACTCCATTTTTCCCAATTTTCAATAACCGTATGGAATGGTTGATTAACAGAATTAACTAGTCCATTCAATTCAGCATCATAAAAAGTACCTGGTGTTCCACCATTACTTCTTAATAATGTACTATACTGTGAAGTTGTAAATACCATTCCTCCACTAAAGTTAGAGAAAGCAACATCAAAACCATCGCCACCACTTACTTCAAAACTACCTTTAGGTGTAATTTCTCCTAACGATTGGTAAGTAAACATTTGGCAACCATTATCTTGAGCACCTCCAACTATCCATCCATTTCCACTAGTTGCTACATCAAAAAATGTAGTTACATTATACCCTAAGTTACGTTCTTGCCAAGTAGTACCTCCATCAATAGAACGGAAAACACCACCATCACAACCTATATAAATTGTATTTGCATCTGGCCAAATAATAGTATGTTTATCAGCATGTACATAAAAAGGATTGGCAACAGACTCAAATAAATTTGCTGCTTTTAACCAACTACCTCCAATAGGATTTGAACCTGGATTGTATCTCCACTCGTACAATTGAACACCACCAACTAAAACATGTCCCCAATCATTAGGATTAACAGCAATTGCATCATCGTATCCACCTTGTCCGCTAGGTCCACAATCATTTTGTCTAAAAGGGTCTATACAACCTGAACCACCAGGAACAATAGTACTCCAAGAACCACCTTTATCTAAAGTAATATCTAAACTAACCAATATACCACTTGATCTTAATACATAAATTACATTATTATTGCTTGGAGCAATTGCTGCAGAAAGTCTAGTTCCTGACTTATTATGTTTATTAAAGCTACCAACTGCATCACTATTAGAAGTATATATTTTACCTGGAAAACAAACTGCCATAGATCCATCTGCCGCAATATCAATATCTAAACATGGATTACTTTCTAAAATTGTTCCTGAAACAAATATTGGATTAGTCCATCCTGTAAAACTTGTTGGATAATCACCATTACCATCAGGATCTGCCCATACCATTCCATCTTTAGTTCCTAAATACAAACGATTCCCTTTTGATGCTATTGCATTTGTTTCAGACCAAAATGAACCACTAGCATTATTAGGTACTGCAGTTGTGTTTGTAATTACTGGTTTTACTTGACCAGTTGAAGGCACATACTCGTAAACACCATTACCAATAAAACCAGGAGTACCTCCTAAGTTACCTGTTTTAGTTTCAAACCTAGAACCTGTACCAAAAAAGATTCTACCATTAGCTGTTTGTGTAATACAAGAAACTGCTAAGTTTTCACCATTTTTTTCTTGATGTCCAGCTACTTGTGTCCAATGTTGTGTTCCGTCTGTAGAAACAAACAAACCACCTGCAATACTACCTGCATAAACTATATTAGGGTTATTTCTATCAACTAAAACCGCTCTTGTTCTACCTCCAACATTATCTGGCCCCATATTCTCCCAATTCAGCCCTAATAATGCTTTGTTACTACTGCTTTTACTTCTTGCAAGTACTTCTTGTCTTGCTTGCTCCACTAATGCTGGATCAATTTTCCCTGTAGCCGGATCTTCTTTTAAGAAATGCATATACTCAGCATAACCTGCTTGACCGTATAAACCTCCATTAATTGTTCTTGGAGTATATACTGCTTCGCTAGTAGAAGTGATATTAAAAAATGTACCTCCTACAGCTAGTGCAATAGCTAAAGAACCAACAATAATAGTTTTAATATTCATAATTCTAAATTTATTTAGTTAGTGTTTTGAAATGGGTTACAAGATACGTTTTATTTAGTACCTACCAAAAGTTTCATCTTAATTTTGAGTATAAATTTACCAACATTCAGTAAATGTTAATAACCTAATTTAACAAACGGTTGTTTTTGACGTTATTACGAAAAATAAAACTTACTCTGCGGTAATCTTACTAAAAGATTAAAACAAGTGTTTTTCAGCATGATATGATGAACGAACCAATGGACCACTCTCTACAAAACGAAAGCCCATTTCTTCTAATCCAATCTTTTTATACTTAGCAAATTGCTCAGGTTTTACAAATTCGGCAACAGGTAAATGTTTTGGTGTTGGCTGTAAATATTGTCCTAATGTTAAAATATCACATCCCGAATTTCTTAAATCTTGCATCGATTCAAATACTTCATCCTCTGTTTCGCCCAATCCAAGCATAATTCCAGATTTGGTTTTCATTCCTCCATCATGCAATCTTTTTATTACTTCTAAACTCCTATCGTATTTAGCTTGTATTCTAACTTGTCTGGTTAATCTTCTTACGGTTTCTAAGTTATGAGAAACTATTTCTGGAGCTACATCAATTATTCGTTGTAAATTATCCCAATCGCCTTTAAAGTCTGGAATTAAGGTTTCCATTGTTGTTGTAGGGCTTAGTTCACGAACTGCATTAACAGTTTCTACCCATATTATAGAACCTCCATCTTTTAAATCATCTCTATCAACCGAAGTAATTACACAATGTTTTACTTTCATCAACTTTACAGAGTTAGCAACACGCATTGGTTCTTCCAAATCAGCTGGTAATGGTCGTCCAGTTTTTACAGCACAAAACCCACAAGAACGCGTACATATATTACCTAAAATCATAAAAGTTGCTGTTCCTGCCCCCCAACATTCTCCCATATTAGGACAATTTCCACTTTCGCAAATGGTATGTAATTTATGCTCAGAAACCAATTTACGAACTTTCGTATATTCTTCTCCCGTAGGTAATTTAACCTTTAACCAACTTGGTTTTTTTGAGAATTTTCTTTCTGCTGTTTGATTTTCCAAAATACTACTCTGTTTTTTTCGAGCCAAAGGTAAGCGATACGTAAAGATTAAAAAAATAATATCGGTTTAAATCATTAGCTAATATGGGTACTTTTTGAGGATAAACATCTAATATACCACCCACTTCTAAGCCACTAATTTTATTAGCTACTAAAGATGATTCAAAATGCAAGCCTGCTTTTAAATAGGCTCCGGGGTAGAATTTACCCCCAAAAAAGCCTCTAAAAAAAGATGAACCACCAACAATATCTCCTTGTGTATGCTTATCTGGATTATATTTTTCTATCGGATATTTTATTTCTATAGAATCTACTTCTATTACTTTTACATAAGCCGGCTTTGCATAAGCCAAAGAAATTCCGGCATTTAAAACATAAGAAATAGCTATACCTCTCACACTTTGTTTACTAATAAAGGTAACATGTTTCCCTATTCCACCTCTTAATATCATTATCGAGTTAAGCTTCCCATATACATACCCATTAGAATTATCAAACAAAGAGGTAAATGTTTTAATTTCTTTAGGATGTTTTTTACCCACTAATTCTACCTCATAAATTCTTCGGCTAAAACCAGAGGTATATTTTCCATATCGATAAACTAAGCCCCAACCTGTTGTATGAATTGTTGCTCCAAAAGTTTGTTCTTGCTTATAAATGGTTCTTTTTTCTTCAAAAACAGTACCCTGAGCAAAAAATGTTTGCACCAAAAACATAAAAACAATTATGGATAGAAGTTTTTTCATTCGTAAACAAAAGTAATAATAAATAAAATGCAATCTTTACATAATTATTTAATGGTTATTATAATTATGAAAACATCTAAAATAGTTTATCAAGGAAATTTAAGAACACAAGCCACACACATAAAATCAAGCAACTCTATAATTACTGATGCTCCTACCGATAATAAGGGTAAAGGCGAAGCTTTTTCTCCAACAGATTTAGTTGCAACTGCTTTAGGAAGTTGTATGCTAACAATTATAGGTATTAAAGCTCAAGACAATGGTATGGTTACCGAAGGAATAACTGTTGATGTTACAAAAGTAATGGCTTCCAACCCAAGAAAAATTAGCGAAATAAAAGTTGAGTTTAATTTTGAGTATAAAAACTATACCGAAAAAGAGAAAAAAATAATTGAAAACGCTGCAAAAACTTGCCCTGTAGCATTAAGTTTACATTCTGAAACTAAGCAAACTTTAACCTTTAATTTCTAAAGTATTTTTCAGCTCTTTTACGGAAATACTTAAATGTGAGTTGTGATATACCACCTCTCCACTTTTTAAAACAATTAGCTGAGGCGATTGGTGTTCGACATTAAATTTTTCGGCAATTAAATTGGATAAATTCCGATAAGCTAATAAGTCTAAATAATAAATAGGTAAATCATCTCCAAACTCCCACGAAGATGACAAACGCATTTTCGCTACTGAGCTAATAGAACATCTTGTGCTATGCTTAAAAATAGCAACTGGATGATTAAAAGATTGTTGTAAGATGTTTTCTAAGTCTGATTCAGACTCAATTAACAACCAATTCAATTAAGATGGTATTTCGTTAGATTTTGCTTCTACTTTCCCGTAAGCTGGACAAGTTTCATGACCTTTGCATGAAGTATATAATATTGCTACTAAAAAAAGGGCTGCTGCTGTAAATAATAATTTTTTCATTCCAGTTTACTTAGTTTTGTGAAAATTAACTTTGCGAATATACTGATTATTCTCATATTTTCAACTAAACTTATTAACATATATTGTGTTAATTGTTTAATTATTATTTTTTATTCTCTTTTGTAATATTATGTTAAAAAACAAAATAAACCCCGAAATAGAAGATGGTTGGAAACAACTTTTAGTAGATGATTTTAATTCTGAAAATTTTAAGCAGTTAAAATCATTTTTAAAATCAGAAAAAGAACTTGAAGCTAAAAAGGAAACCTTAATTTTTCCACCTAACAAAGATATTTTAAACGCGTTTAATTACACGCCTTTAAATAGTGTAAAGGTTGTAATTATCGGACAAGACCCTTACCATTCTTATGAAGAAAATGATAACAAAATAATTCCTCACGCTCATGGACTATGCTTTTCTATTCCTAAAGAAGCAAAAAAAATTCCGCCATCTTTAAAAAATATATATAAAGAAATTAAAACCGACTTAGGTTTTGAGATTCCCACGCATGGTAACTTAACCAGTTGGGCAAAACAAGGTGTATTAATGCTTAATGCTACATTAACAGTAAGGGTTCATAATGCTGGCTCACACCAAAAAAAAGGTTGGGAAGAATTTACAAATAGTGCTATAAAAAAACTAAGTACATCACAAAACAACCTTGTGTTTTTATTATGGGGAAAGTTTGCCCAGCAAAAAGAAGAACTAATAGATTCCTCTAAACATTTAATATTAAAAGCTGCTCACCCCTCTCCTTTTTCGGCTCATAACGGTTTTTTTGGTTGCCAACATTTTTCTAAAACCAACCAACATCTTAATAAAATTGGAAAAAACGAAATTGATTGGGAAATCAAATAAAAACCATACTTTAACGTAAAGTAAAAACTTGAAACTAACTAAAAACATATTAACTTTTATCTGTTTTGTACTTTCTGTTAGTGCATTTTCACAAAAAATAGAGCTTAATATTTTGTTTAATGATACTGCTTTAAAAGCTAGTAAGCTTATTAATTACAATAACGAGTTAGAGTTATCTTCGCTAAAATCTGAATTAAAAAACAACCTTAACCAACTCCATCAAAAAGGTTATTTAATGTGTAGTATTGATAGCATTACTGCCGACTCTTTGCACTACACCGTTTATTACAAATTAGGGCAAACTTTTAAGTGGAGTACCCTATCTAACCAAAACATTGATGAAGAGATTTTAAGTAAAATTGGTTTTAGAGATAAACTATACAACAACAAGCCTTTTAATCAAAAGCAATTAAGCAACCTATATGAAAAAGTAATAACTCATTACGAAAACAACGGATATCCCTTTGCATCTATTAAATTAGATAGTATTGTTATTAACGACAATGAACTAAAAGCACAACTCTACATTGAAAAAAACAAACTCTATAAAATTGATAGTATTTTAATTAAAGGAAATGCCACAATCAGCCCTCAATACATTAAAAATTATATTGGAATTAAAGATGGGGATTTATATAGTGAGCAAGCTCTTCGAAAAATTAGCAACAAATTAAAAGAGCTTCCTTTTGTTACAGAAGAACAACATTGGAAAATGATTTTTAATGAAGAAGAATCTAAACTATTTTTATATTTAAAGAAAAAACAAGCTAGCAGATTTGATGGTGTTTTGGGTGTTTTACCTGATGATGAAACTGGTAAACTTCGTTTAACTGGTGATGTAAAACTAAATCTTATTAATTCTTTTAAAAAGGGAGAAAAAGTAAGTTTTAATTGGCGTGCTATTCAAGAAAATACTCAAGACTTAAAATTTGATGTTTTTTACCCCTTTTTATTTAATACTCCTTTTGGGTTAGATTATAATTTTAAACTTTACAAACGAGACACCACTTTTATAGATGTAGGCAACAAAATTGGTGCAAGGTATTTATTAAAAGGGAACAATTATTTTAGTGTATTTTTCCACAACAAAAGTTCAAACTTACTTTCTAAAGCTAACTTATCTACACTAACTGTTTTGCCAAGCTATGCTGATGTTTCAACTCAATTATATGGTATAGGAATTTACAACGAAAATTTAGATTACAATCTTAATCCAAGAAAAGGATACCGTATTGATTTTAATGGTTCGTTGGGTAACAAACGAATTAAAAAAAATACAGAAATAGATGAAACACTTTATCAAAACTTAACTCTAAAAACAAACATTTATAATACCGAACTAAATGCTGATTTTTATTTACCCATTTCTAAACGGAGTGTTATAAAATTTGGCACTAAAAACGGTTATACTTTTAATGAAAATTTGTTTGATAATGAGTTATTACGAATTGGTGGCTTATTAACTTTAAGAGGATTTGATGAAGAATCTATTTTCGCATCGTTTTATACTATTGAAACATTAGAGTATCGTTTTATTTTAGAACAAAACTCTTACTTATTTGCTTTTTTTGATGGAGCTTATTACGAAAGCGATACTTACGATAGTTTTGTTTCTGACAGACCTTATGGCTTTGGTGCAGGAATGAGTTTTGAAACCAAAGCTGGTATATTTTCGATAAGTTATGCCATTGGGAAACAGTTTGATAACCCCATCCTATTCCGTTCGGCAAAAATTCACTTTGGTTTCGTTAACTTCTTTTAGATTAAGTTATTTCATTCCCCGAGAAATCGGGGATCCAGACAAACAACTTATAATCTCTGTATTCCTCCCGAAATAAATTCGGGACAGGCTCCTTCGTGGGAAACAACTCTTAAATTTTGTTAATACTTCAAGAAACTCAATACAAGTCGAGTTCAGCATGACAAACAAACCTATAAAATAACTATCTTTGTTTGCTAATAAATTTTAGGTAATGGAAAACATCATCAATCCAATATATTTAGATTCTGAAAAAATCAAACAACTAAAACATGATTTTGAAACAGCAAAACCATGTAAACATATTGTTTTACCCAACTTTTTAAACGAAGATTTTGCGACCTCTCTTTATGAGAACTTCCCTAAAATGGATACCTTAAATGTTAAGCGTAAGAGTTTAAACGAAAACAAAAATGAAGATTATCATTTTGATAGATTTCACCCAGATTTTAAAAAAGTAAAAGAAGCTGTAACTAATCCCGAATTCATTAAAAATATAGAAACCATTACAGGAGTTCCGAACTTGGTGGTTACTGATGATGCCTTAGGCTCTGGAGTACATCAAGGAGCTAATGGAAGCTACGTTGATGTACATATTGATTCTAACTTTAACCCCAAAGAAAACCTTTGGCGTAGATTAAATTTACTGATTTACCTTAACAAAAATTGGCAATCAGAATATGGTGGCGAATTAGAACTTTGGGATCAAAAAATGACTAAATGCGAAGCTACAATTCCATGCGATTGGAATAGAGCTGTTGTATTTTTAACTGATGAAACTACACCTCACGGTTATGGAAAAATTACTGTTCCAGAGGGTGAAACCCGAAAATCATTTTACACCTACTACTCTACTGCACCCGAAGAAGGGTTTAAGTATGTAGATTCTCATTTTAAAGCCAGACCGAATGATGCTGTGGGAAAGAAAGTAGCTACCAATATTAAAGAACCTTTAAAGCTAGGTATTAAAAGAATGCTTAAAAAAATGGGCGTAACTTCACTCGATTTTCAAGATAAAAACAAGAAAAAAGATTAATGGGAAAAAGAAAAAAAAGATTCTCTAAGGAAGCCACTAAAAAGGCTATGCGAATTTTTCGCTTTATCAAACCTTTTAGAGCAACATTTGGTGTTGGCTTATTTGTGCTAGTTATTTCTAGCGTTTTAACGATGGCTTTTCCAAAAGTTTTGGGAGACCTCATCGATTCTGTTGGCGGTACTGATTCAAATACAGTTAACACATTTACTTTAGTTTTAATAGGTATCTTTTTAGTAACTGCCATCCTATCCTTTTTTAGGGTTTACCTTTTTGGATACGTTACCCATAAAGCATTAGCATTATTAAGAACTACAACCTACAAACACTTAATTTCTTCTCCTATGAGTTTTTTCTCAAAAAAGAGAGTTGGAGAATTAAGTAGCAGAATTACTTCTGATATTGCTTTATTACAAGATACTTTTACTACCACAATAGCTGAATTTATTCGACAGTTTATCACTATTCCAATTGGATTGTTCTTTTTGGTGTTTATCTCTTTTAGATTAACCATTTTTATGCTAGCAGTAATTCCTGTTGTAGCCTTAATAGGTATTTTCTTTGGAAAATACATCAAAAAACTAAGTAAAGATGCTCAACAAGACATTGCCGATTCTAACACAGTTGTTGATGAAACACTGCACGGAATAGCAAGTGTAAAAGCTTATGCTAATGAGTTTTTTGAAACACTACGTTACCAAAAAAGTATTGATAGCTCAGTAAAAACTTCTATTAAGAGGGCTAAATGGAGAGGCTTTTTTATAGGCTTAATTATGTTTGCTTCGGGTACTGCAATTGTGTCTATTGTGTGGTATGGGTTACACATGGTACAAATGGGAACGATTACCTTAGGAGAACTAATGTCGTTTGCTATTTATTCGGCTATTTTAGGGTTTTCGTTTGGTGGGTTGGCCGAATTATTTTCTAACCTACAAAAAGCCATTGGTGCAACTGAGCATTTAATGGATATTTTAGATGAAGAGACAGAGAACATTGTTTTAGATGAAGCTAAAACAATAAAAGTTAACGGTAATATCAGTTTTAACAATGTGCACTTTTCTTACCCATCGCGTAGAGATATTGAAGTGTTGCGAGATATAAGTTTTGATGTAGAAGCAGGCAAACAAATTGCTTTTGTTGGTCCTTCGGGAGCTGGAAAAAGTACCATTGCTGCTTTAATGTTCCGCTTTTATGATGCTGAAAATGGTACTATTTCGATAGATGGTAAACCTATAAAGGATTATGATTTATCTGAAATAAGAAACCAAATGGCTTTAGTACCACAAGAAGTATTATTATTTGGTGGAACGATAAAAGAAAACATAGAATATGGAAAGCCTGGGGCTACTGAGGAAGAAATTTTTGAAGCTGCTAAAAAAGCCAATGCTTTAGAGTTTATTGAAAGTTTCCCTGAAAAGTTTGATACCATTGTTGGAGATAGAGGAATACAATTAAGCGGTGGACAAAAACAACGTATTGCCATTGCTAGAGCTATCCTTAAAAATCCATCTATTTTGGTGTTAGATGAAGCTACAAGTGCTTTAGATTCTGAAAGCGAACGATTAGTACAAGAAGCATTAGACAGATTGATGGAAGGAAGAACATCTTTAGTAATTGCTCACCGATTATCTACCATTAAAAATGCGGATAACATTATTGTTTTAGATAATGGTAAGATTAAAGAAACTGGCACCCACGCTGAGTTAATGAAAAAAGACAATGGTATTTACAAAAACCTAAGTACCATTCAGTTGATGGCGGTTTAGTCAATTCGAACCATATGAAAACAAAAAATAGAAAGCATAAAAAAGGTTTTGTTCTTCCTATGATGATTATTCTATTTGCTGTTATCTTTTCTACTTTTTTCATAACTAAAAATAAATCTTATGAAAATTATGATTGGACAGGAATAAGGTCTGAAATAAAAGACACTCTTATTAATTTCTGTAATGATCATTATGATATAACATCTCACGGAGTTGGAGAAATGGGCAAAACTCCTAGTCAATGGCATAGATATACATTTTTAAGAAAAAACATCTCATATAAGGAAGCTCTACTACTTAAAAATTTCCCTAAAAGCAAAGTTAAAGCTATTGCTTACGAAATTTGTATTAGAAAAAAACCTCAAGCAACATACTCAATAATGCTTGAAGCTCTTAATGATACAGTCACTCACCTAGAATACCAATCAGGATGCATTGGTAGAACATATTTATTAGCTGAATACCTTAATATTCAAGTTAGTCATTTAGGTTTAGATTCTTCTTCAAGAAATCCTATTATTGACAATCCAGAAAAACTAATAGGTATGGAAGAATATAATCATTTAGATAGCTTATACAACTATAGAGTATCTAAAAAATGGGATTATATTAAATATTAACCTTACTCTTTTGGATTTTAAATCTCCAATTAGCAGAGATCAAAAGATTCCTCGCGAAGGCGGGGAACCAGAAAAATATAAACAACTGGATTCCTGATTTCCGCTACGCTGCCTCAGGAAAGATGAAGTTTTTCAATGTCATTCTGAATCAAAATTTGTCATTCTGAGTTTATCGAAGAATAAAACAAATTGGCATGAAGAATTAACCTTGCTCTTTTGGATTTGAAATCCAAAAGCAATTAAATCGGGATTTTAAATCCCGATTAGCGGAGATAATGGTATTTATAAAAACTTAAGTACCATTCAGTTGATGGCGGTTTAATTATTTTTTCCATAACCAAAATCCTACATTAATACGAAAAGTATTAAAAGAATAATCTTTTAAAGATTGAGGCAACACATTATCACGATTATCATAAATATTTGTTCCGTATAGCCCATAACCATACATAACTTTCATATGAATTTTCCCAAAATTTAATCCAACCCCACATATTAAAGACATCTCTAGAGTGTTAACATCTCTTTTAACTGAATTACCATCATATTTTGCAGACAAAACCGCCCATGTGATTTTTAATCCTGCTAATAAATTTATGATATCAGTAAAATAATACTTTGCATAACAAGGAAAATCAAATGTATGTATTGTTAAATTCTTATCTCCATCCTTAACATTTCCATTAGTGTCAATAGTTATATCGCTACCTTTTTTATAGTAATTAATTTCACCAGAATAAGCCCAATCATTTGGGAACCTAAGTTCATTGATTATACCTCCTCCAAAAGAATTAAAACTTGACAAAGTAGCACCTCTAACATTTAAACTAGTAGAATTATAACCTCCAACTATACCATACCTTAAAACCTTTTGACTTTTAGTCTCTCCTAAAAAAGAAAATATTAAAATTAATATTAAAACAACCCTCTTCATAAAAGATTAAACCAAACTAGCCAACTGTTCTTCTAATACTTTAATTTTAGCTTCTGCATCAGCTTTTTTCTTTTGCTCATTAGCTACCACTTGTTCTGGTGCTCCAGCAACAAATTTTTCGTTACTAAGTTTTTTATTAGCAATTGCTAAAGAACCTTTTGCGTATTCTAAATCTGCTTTTATTTTCTCTATCTCAGCCTCTACATCTACATTACCAGCTAATGGTATAAAGTATTCGTTACTTTTAACAACAAAACTAAATGCTCCTTCTACCTTATTATCAACGTAAGTTAAGTTAGATAAATTAGTAAGCTTAGTAATAATGCTATCTAATACTTTATTTACAGACTCATTAGTTTTAACCATTAGTTCTATTTGGTCTTTGTTGGCAATGTTTTTCGATTTTCTAAATGTTCTTATTTCAGAAATAACATTGGTTGTATAATCAAACTCTTGTAATAATTGTTCGTTTACATTTCCTGCCTTTGGATAATCCAACATCATTATTGAATCGCCTTCTTTTCTATTCCCCATATTTTGCCACAACTCTTCCGTTACAAAAGGCATAAAAGGATGTAAGGCTTTTAATAATTGCTCAAAATAAGTAATGGTAGTTGCTAATGTTTTAGCATCAATTGGTTGTTGGTAAGCTGGTTTAACACATTCTAAATACCAAGAACAGAAGTCGTTCCATATCAATTTATAAATGCTCATTAAAGCATCCGACAAACGATATTTTTCTAAATTATCATTAATGGAAACCAAAGTTTCGTTCAACTTAGATTCAAACCATTCAATGGCAATTTTAGCACTTTCAGGTTGAGCTAAATTTTCATCAATTTCCCAACCATCAACTAGCCTAAATGCATTGTTCATTTTGGTAGAAAACTTACTACCTTGCTCGCAAAGTGATTCATCAAACAATAAATCATTACCCGCAGCAGCACATGATAACATTCCAAAACGAACGCCATCCGCTCCATATTGGTCTATCAATCCTAAAGCATCAGGAGAGTTCCCTAAGGATTTACTCATTTTTCTTCGCTGCTTATCTCTTACCATTCCAGTAAAATAAACGTGCTTAAACGGTTGTTCGTTTTTAAACTCATAACCTGCAAAAACCATACGTGCTACCCAAAAGAAAATTATATCCCAACCTGTTACCAAAACATTGGTTGGGTAGTAATAATCAAAATCTTTAGAACCTTCATCGCCAAAACCATCAAAAACAGAAATTGGCCATAACCAAGAAGAAAACCATGTATCTACCACATCTTCATCTTGACGTAAATCAGCTAAAGTTAAATTGGCGTTGCCAGATTTTTCTTGTGCTAACTTTAAAGCCTCTTCTTTACTTTCGGCAACTACATAATCATTCGCTTCATTGTAATAGTATGCAGGAATTTGTTGTCCCCACCACAACTGACGAGAAATAGGCCAATCTCTAATATTTTCTAACCAATGCTTGTAAGTATTTTTAAATTTAGATGGATGCAATTCAATGTTATCATTCATTACATTTTCTAAAGCTGGTTTTACCATTTCTTCCATCTTAACAAACCATTGCAACGAAAGTTTTGGTTCTACCACTGTATCCGGGTTTCGTTCAGAATAACCAACATTATTGGTTATTTCTTCGGTTTTAACCAAAATTCCCATTTCAGCTAATTTTTCGCCTGCTTTTTTACGAGCCACAAATCTATCCTCTCCAACAAAAATTTGAGCAGCTTCTGCCATTGTACCATCATCATTAATGGTATCGATAATTTCTAAATTATGCTTCTGTCCTATTTCGTAATCGTTAATATCGTGTGCAGGTGTAACTTTTAAGCATCCTGTACCAAATTCAATATCAATGTAATCATCACAAATAATTGGAATTTCACGATTAACCATAGGAACTATTGCTGTTTTTCCGTGTAAATGTGTGTATCGCTCGTCTTTAGGATGCACACAAACTGCAGTATCGCCCATTATGGTTTCTGGTCGTGTAGTTGCAATGGTAATAAACTCATCACTATCTTTAATCGCATACTTTACGTAAAACAATTTTGACAGTTCTTCCTTACGAATAACTTCTTCGTTAGATAAAGTAGTTTGTGCTTTTGGATCCCAGTTTACAATTTTCCAATCCTTATATACATAACCTTTATTGTACAGCTTAACGAAAGACTGAATTACAGCTTCGTTTAGTTTAGGTTCCATTGTAAAACGAGTTCTGTTCCAATCGCAACTAGCTCCTAATCGTTTTAATTGCTCTAAAATTATTCCTCCATATTTCTCCTTCCAATCGTAAGCATGCTCTAAAAATTTTTCTCTTCCTATATCATATTTACTTATACCTTGCTCTCTTAAAAGGTTTACCACCTTACTTTCTGTTGCAATAGAAGCGTGGTCGGTACCAGGCACCCAACAAGCATTATAGCCCATCATTCTTGCTCTACGAATCAATACATCTTGAATGGTATTATTTAGCATATGCCCCATATGCAAAACCCCTGTTACATTTGGTGGTGGGATGACGATAGTAAACGGTTCTCTTTCATCTGGTGTTGAGCTAAAAAAGTCATTTTTCATCCAGTAGTCGTACCATTTTTTCTCCATCTCTGTAGCCGTATTTTTGCTATCGTTACTCATAATTAAAGGGTTTATTTTTTTAAGGTTGTAAAGATAAGATATTGAAATAAGTAGATTATAATTAATCTGTCTTTTTATTGTTGTGGCACACTTTTAGTAATGTTGCATAAAAAATTAATACTAAATTTAACTGTTTTGTTAAAGAAGTGTTAATGCAAAAAATAACAAGTAATTATTAAGTACGTTTGTACAGAGTTTAAGAATTAAAACAAAAAATTATGAAAAAAGTATTATTAGCTTTTGGACTTATAGCATTTTTAGGAGCTGGAGTTTTTGCTCAAGAAGCAAAGCCTGCAGCAGCAGCTACACAAGTTCAAAACCCAAATGCACCAGTAATGACTTTTGAATCAGAAGTTGTTGATTATGGTACAATAGAGCAAGGTGCTGATGGAGTTAGAGAATTTAAATTTACTAACACCGGTAAAGAGCCATTATTAATTTCTAATGCTAGAGGTAGCTGTGGATGTACTGTTCCTACTTGGCCAAAAGAACCAATTAAACCGGGTGAAAGCTCTACTATTAAAGTAAAGTATGACACTAAGCGTTTAGGTGCAATTAACAAATCGGTTACCATTACTTCTAATGCTTCAGAGCCAACTAAAGTTATTAGAATTAAAGGTAAAATTATTGCTCCAAAAACATCACCTGTAAAAGAAACTACTGGTTCGCCAGTTGCAAATTAATATCTGTTTTAGGTTATTGAGATATTAATGAAAAGTAATCTTTTCAAAACTAGTTTAAGCTTGCTACTATTAATAGTAGCAAGCTTTTCTTTTGCCCAAAATCCTAGCGATATTCAGTTTGAAAAAAAAGTACAAAAGTTTAAAAAAGTAGATGAAGGACATCGAATTACTTTAAACTATATATTTACAAACAACAGTAATTATACACTTACATTAGTTCCTCCTAAAGTAGATTGTAGCTGCACTGTTGTAATTATTCCTGAACACAAAATTAAACCCAACAGTTCAGACACTATTACCGTTAAGTTTGATACCAAAAACAAAATAGGTTACCAAGATAGAGATATACTTTTAAAGTTTATTCCTGACGAAAAACCACAAGCACCTATTGATACTAAAATTACTTTTAAAGGAATGGTTAAAGCTACCAAAGAAAGCAAAGCAGCCTATAAAGAAGAACATTAAGGAGCTTTTTTACCCTCTCCCAAATAAATAATTTTATAAGAATAATCTGTCCCATTTTTAGTAGGGTAAGTAGGTTTTAATTTACCCCAAATGTTGGTGGTTATTTTTGTAGATTCTACTTCTTTATTATCTGTTGTGTTGTAATAAGTTATTTGATACCATTTCTTTTTACCAAAAACCGCCCTTGCTTTTAATCCTTTTATCTCAAATGTTTTACCCGCAACATTTTGCACCCCTTTATTGGTATAGGCATCTGTTTTTAAATTAAAATTCATTTTTTTATCTCCACTTTTTCCTAACATTACACCATCTTCTAATTGGTAAGGTTCGTTAAAACTTCCCTTTTGCTTTAATTCTTTCATGCAATCTGAAGGAATATTGCTCCAAAAGTGTGATGCATTGTGTACCCAACCCATTATTTTTGTTGCATTTTTATTAATTAAACAATAGTTTTCTATTGTTGCCCTGTTTACCGATAAGGTATTGTGCCATTTTTGTGGGTTATATTTTTCTTCTTCTAAATTCTCTCCCTCAAAAAAATTATTAATGGCATTATAGCCTTTGTGATAGTCAAAATCATGAATACCCCTATCCCACCACCAAGTCATACCTGTACCTGCTGTCCCCATAAAAGAAGTTGACCAAATAGCATTATGAAATATAGCTTTATCGCATTTGTAAATAGGTAAATAATCGCCACCAACTCCCATTTCTTCTACAAAAACAGGTTTATTCCATACTTTAAATAACGCTATCGATTTATCAAATCTATCATTATAATTTACATCCTTATCTTGCCCGTATTTATGAAAAGCTATCACATCTGAATTAGCGAAAAAACCTTTACTATTTTTATTTAACTCATAATCTGGAGTTGTAGCATAAACATTAATAAAAAGTTGATGACTATTTAATTCGTTTTTGATATACTGTTTTTGCTGTTTATACCACTCAGTTACAAACTCAATTGCTTCTTTTTCGCTATAACCTGTTTCTTTTTGCAAATCCTTATACCAATTATCCATTTCTTGGTAACTGTAAAAAGCAAAACTGCTATTATACCCCCATCTAGAAAAAATATACCTCAACGCATTTTTTTGCCACTTCACCACTTCTTTATCATTAAAATAGCCTTTTCTACCTGTTAAATTAAAACCTTGTTTATATGGATTGTTTTCCCATTTTGAAACTTCCCAAGGTTCTCCTTTCATAATTTCGGTATGATGACGAAATAGTATAAAATACAAACCTAATTCTTGTGCATATTCGGTTAGTTTATCAAATTCCCACATTTGTGGCATCTTAGAAGTGTAATCTTGATAGTTATTCCAATCTGGTAAACCATTTTGAGCACCAAGTTCTAACTTAAAAAAATTACCTCCATTATCAGCTAATTGTTTTAGCCATTTTTTATGTCTTTCTGCTTTTTCTGGCGTAAGCTTATAATAAGCCGAATGGGCTATATTATGACCTTTGGTAAAAAATGTTTTTTTTGTTTCGCTTAAATAAAGGTATCTATCGGTTTCATCACCTTTATAATTTCGTTTTAGAATACCTTTACTATCAGAAGCTACACATTTAAATTTTGCACTAAATGAAGCCTCTTCTTTTCCTTTAACAACAACTTTCATTATAAAAGTCCACCTTCCTATTTCATCTGGCGAAAACCTAACTCTCCAATTATACTCAGTATATTTTTGTGTCCAAGTAATTCTGTTTCTTACTATATCTTGATAATAAAACCCATAAACTTTTTTTTCTTTAAAAGATGGAGAAACAAAAGTCATTTCAACACTTATGTCTTCGGGATTGTAAGGATTTAAACCTGTACTATTATTAGCTAAAAACTTATCTATTTGCTGATTTATTTCATCTTTAACTCTAATACCAAATTCTAACTTTTTATGTTTACCAACCTCTTTTTTACTAGCTTGAGGATAAATCCAAGACAATTTAAAGTTGTTACTTACTATACTATATGGAGAAATTTGTTGAGCTTCTGCATTTAGAGAAATAATTACTAAAAATAAAACCAATATTCTATTCATACCTTTAAAGTCTTTCCATATTTTCATCATTAATAGCATGGTATAAAAAGCTTACCAAATACAACATTTGGTCTCGTCCTTTATGTTGTCCGTATTTAGCTGTAAGGTAAATTATTGCAAATAAAAAAGCTGCTACTGGAAATGCCCAAATAAAAATAGATTCTTTTCCTAAGTTCCATTTTACCAGACCATACATTCCTCCAAACAAAGCTAAAACACCTATACCCACATAAAAAAACATTAACATTAACCATATAGATTGCTTAGGGCCTAAAATACACCTAATCGAAGTTTTAGTTTCATCTTCGTAATATTTTTTTAGTTCTACCTCCATCGCTGGCGACCAATAATGCTGTTTATGTTCAGGTATTTTTAAAAATGCATGACTTCCTTTTACTTCTCCAATAACATCTTTTTGTTTTGGTAAGGCGTCTTTTATTCTCAACAATATCTCATCTTCACTCAAATCAGTAATTAACCTAAACCTTGGTCGGATTTCAATATTATCTTTATTATGACTATTAAATAAGCTCATTTAAAGCTAAAAATATTTGAGTTGTTTCTTAATTTTGAACTTCTTTAAAATTATAAAAAATGCCGGAATTATCAAATAGAGGGCTAAATATGCCCGAATCTCCAATTCGTAAATTGGTACCTTATGCCGAAAGTGCAAAAGCTAAAGGACGTACAGTATATCATTTGAATATTGGACAACCCGATATTGAAACACCACAAGTTGCCTTAGACGCTGTAAAAAACATTGATTTTAATGTAATAGAATACAGTCATTCGGCAGGGATAGAAAGTTACCGTAGAGGCTTGGCTGACTATTACAACAAGTTTGAGTTAGGCGTATCTTATGAAAATATTTTAATTACCACAGGTGGTTCAGAGGCTCTTTTATTTGCTTTTAACTCTTGTTTAAATGAAGGAGATGAAGTAATTATTCCCGAACCATTTTATGCCAATTACAATGGTTTTGCAACAACTGCTGGTGTTAATGTTGTGCCAGTTACCGCAAATATTGATAATGGATTTGCTTTACCAGCTATTGCTGATTTTGAAAAACTTATCACACCAAAAACTAAAGCCATTTTAATTTGTAACCCTGGCAACCCAACAGGTTATTTATATAGCAAAGAAGAGTTAGAAACACTAAAAGACATAGTAAAACAACACAACTTATATTTAATTGCTGATGAAGTTTATAGAGAGTTTTGTTACGATGGTAAACAACACTATTCAGTATTTAATTTAGAAGGAATAGATGATAATGTTATTGTTGTAGATTCTGTTTCGAAAAGGTACAGTATGTGTGGAGCAAGAATTGGAGCTTTTATATCTAAAAATAAGCAAGTAATTGCTACGGCTCTAAAATATGCTCAAGCAAGATTAAGTCCGCCTACACTAGGACAAGTTGCTGGAGAAGCAGCATTACAAACCCCACAAAGTTATTTTGATAAAGTTACTTCTGAATATGTAGAAAGAAGAGATTTATTAATTGACGGCTTAAATAAAATTGACGGAATAAAATGTCCTAAACCAGGTGGTGCTTTTTATGCTATTGCAGAATTACCAGTTAAAAATGCTGAAAAATTTTGCCAATGGTTATTAGAAGAATTTGAATACAATAACCAAACGGTAATGATTGCTCCTGCTGCTGGTTTTTATGCTACTAAAGGTTTAGGAGAAAGAGAAGTAAGAATTGCTTACGTATTAAACAAAGAAGCTTTACAAAATGCTATTGAATGTTTAAACCAAGCTTTAAAAGTTTATCCTGAAAGAATTAATGCTGCTGTTAGCGAGCTTTCTGAATAGATTCAAAAACCATAAAAACAAAAAAAACACATCTTGTTAGATGTGTTTTTTTTTGGAACGAAAATTGTTAATTTGCGAAAACAATTTTTTAACTAACATAAAAAAAAATCAAACCAAAAACTATGAAAAAAGTATTATTAATTATGCTGTTAGCAGGATTAGGCTTAACAGAAATGAATGCTCAAACTGAGTACAAAGTTATTACAACAGTAGAATCTATTGTTCCTATGGGAGTTGGTAGATCTCGTATTATTGAAGCCAAAAGCGAAGTAGATTACAACCAATTTACAACCGAAAGAACAAACGGAAAAAAAAGTGATCAAGGAAAAATTAAAAGAGGCGATGCAAAAGTTGACAATCTTGCGGAAACTAAAATGTTAAACTTTTACAGTGGTGTAGGATTAAATTTTCAAAACATAGCTTCTAATGATGCAATGATAACTTCTAAATTAAATGAGTTAGCAAAAGAAGGTTGGAAATTACTTACTGTTGTTAGTGGTGTTGAAAGTGATGCAGGAGAGAAAGATGGGAAAGGAATTTTTATTACTAGATATATTTTTACGAAATAAATTTTAACCCAATTATAAAAAAAGGCTCGATTAAAATCGAGCCTTTTTTATAATATTTCTTTCTGCACTACATTAATTTCGTGCTTTCTATACAATTGATGAATAATGCCATCAGCTACTCCAACCTTTGGAACAAAAGTTTGCTTTACATTTGCCCATTTCATTACATCCAAATAAATTTTAGCTGCGTGGGTAATAACATCAGCCCTATCTGGTTTTAAACCTAATTTCCTTACTCTTTCATCAACACTATATTTCTCAATAAATTTGTTCATTTGCTTTAAATCATCATACTCAAAAAGAGCATAATCTTTTAACCCACAAAGCTTATACAATTTATTAATGTTACCTCCTGTTGCAATTACCATAGATGGTTGGTGGTTTTCGCTTAAATTTTGAACCCATTTTTTTAATGACTTCCATTTTTCTTCTTTAACCAAATCATTTTTAAGTCTTATCGTTCCTATTTTAAATGATTTTGAGACTACTTTTTCGCCATTGTTAAACAAAGTTAATTCGGTGCTTCCGCCACCAACATCGACATATAAGAAAGTACCTTTTTTATCAATTTTTTCGGCTATATGAGTGTTGTAAATTAATTCTGCTTCTTGCTCTCCATCTATAATCTCTATGTCAATTCCTGTTTGTTTTTTTATGGCAGAGATAACTTCTTTTCCGTTTTGAGCTTCACGCATAGCAGAAGTAGCACAAGCTCTAAAATCTACTATTTCATAAACCGATGATAAACTTTTAAATCCTTTAAGTGTTTCTATAAGTTTTTGGATATTAGTCTCTGAAATAACACCATTTATAAAAACATCTTCTCCTAACCTGATAGGTAAACGGACTAAAGAAGTTTTTTTAACCATAAAATCGTCTTGAAAAGGATAAACATCGCAAAACAAAAGGCGTACAGCATTAGAACCTATATCAATAGCAGCAAATCTCATCCGCTAAAACTACAAAAAATTATTATTTTAAGATTGAAAAATAATTAAGCAAAAGTTAAATGCAAATACTAACTTATCGATAAAATTGAGGGATTTATCGTTAATAACTTTGTTAATAAGCTGTTAACAATGACTTAAAATGATGTTCCCTATCCGCTATTTTTGTACAAACCAATAAGTAATAACCTATGTTTGCAATCTTCGGTAAGAAGAAAATAAAAGAAAACTTAGTTGCTAACATTTTTGTTAATTCAATTTTAGATACCATTGACAATGGTTTTCCAGAAGTTGTTGGTATTATCAATGATTCTCCTGAGTTTGTTAGCTCACCAAATATAGATTCAACAAATTCTGATTGCTTTACATTAATAGTAATTGCTGCTAATCTTTCTTTTATTCCCGACCACCTTCACAACTCTAAAGATGAAAGAGTTACTAATCTTATACTTTCTAAACTTAGTAATGTTTTTGATGTAGAAGAAGATAAGTTTACACGAGTAATTAAAAGCTATACTAAATACTTAAACAAGGTTAATCATCCTTCTAAAAATATGCTTTATGCGATGTCTAAAGCTATATTTGGAAAATACCAACTAAACGAGTTTCAAGATGAATACTTTAAAAATATGCGTAGTCCTAACCCTATGTTTTTAAAGCGTTTAGATGAAGCTATGGAAAATTTTGTTTGGAACTGGGAAGCTTTTAACCAAAAGTATCAGATTGTCTAATCTACTTTTTTTCTTTAACAAATAAATAGTATAGATTAATTATAACGATAGCTCCATTGGTTATAATTATTGGTATTGAATATGCCAACAACACCCCATAAACTATGAATATTGAACATGCAATTGTATTTACAATACGCAATGTTCTCATGTTTTTCATTAAAAACGACAACAATACGGCTAAAGAAGCTAAATAGCCTATAATTTCTGTTGTAGAAAAATAATCCATTTAATTTAGATTAAATTGCTTTTCAGCCATATCGCAAATAGCATCTCCAATAGATAAACAAGCTGTAGCTGCAGGAGATGGTGCGTTTAAAACATGTATGCTTTTATCTTTGTATTCTATTCTAAAATCATCACGCGTATCTCCATCAACACCTAATAGCATAGCTCTAACTCCTGCTCTACCTGGTTTTAAATCGTCCATAGTTAAGCTTGGTATTAAACGCTGCAAGGTTTCTAAAAATAATTTTTTAGAAAATGCTCTTCGATATTCATTTACCGCAAAGCTAAAGTTGTTAAATAGCAACTTCCAAGTGCCACCATACGAAAGTGCATCAGCAGTATCTTTACAACTAAAATCGGTTTTACCATAGCCTTCTCGCTTAAAGGTAAAAACCGCATTTGGACCACACTCTATATCGCCATTTACCATACGGGTAAAGTGTACCCCTAAAAATGGAAATGCAGGATTTGGAACAGGGTAAATTAAATTTTTAACCTTGTGCTTTGCTTGGTCAGTTAAATCATAATAATCGCCTCTAAAACCTACTACTTTTTCTTTTAGTTTAACCCCATCTTTTTTTGCCAACCTATCGGCTTGTAAGCCTCCGCAAAAAATCATGTATTTGGTTAAATATTTATTTTTAGAAGTAATTACTTCTGTTTTTTCTCCTTGGTGTGTGTATGCTTTTACCTCCTCTCCCAACACAATTTTACTTTCTGCTTGTTTGGCTTCAACCAATTCGGCTAATTTTTCGGTAGTACCTCTAAAATCAATAATTCCTGTGCAAGGCACCCAAATTCCGCCTATACTTTTTACATAAGGCTCTATTTCTTTTACTTGATCGGCATTAATTTTTTCAATTCCTTCGGTATTATTGGCTAATCCGTTTTGAAAAATTTTATCCATAAATGGCAATTCGCTTTCATCGGCTGCAGCTACCACTTTACCACAAACATCGTGTTTAATGTTATAGTCTTTGGCAAACTTTACCAATTGATGCCGTCCATCAACACAATTTTTAGCTTTGTATGATCCTGGTTTATAATACAATCCTGAATGAATAACACCAGAGTTATGACCAGTTTGGTGGTCGGCCAATTTATTTTCTTTTTCTATTAATAAAATCTTTAGGTTAGGAAATTTTAATTGGATTTTATAAGCCGTAGCAGCTCCAACAATCCCTCCACCAACTATGGTTATATCGTAAATCTTTTTGTTATCCAAAGCAATTTAATTTTGCTGTAAAAGTAAGATTATTGGATTTAAATAAAACTCTTTTTTTAATCGTTTATAAACGACTACAATTACTTGTAATTATTTAAAAACGGTTATTGCTTTGCTATGCATATATTTTCTCTATTTTTTTAATTATTTTTACTTAAAATGTATAATGCGAATAAATGCAATTGCATTTATTCGGTTGTTAGGCAAAATAAAAATTAAACTAAAAACATTGAAAATGAAGAAATTAATTATTGCATCAGTTATTGGTACGCTCTTTTTAGTTAGTTGCGGAGGTAATAGCTCAAACTCTAACACACAAACTCAAGTAAAAGTTGAAAAATGGTATGAAGGAGGTTCTTTACATAAAGCAAAAATGTCCGAGTGGAAAAGTGCAAGTAATAAGAATAAATTAGCTACGTGCGGAGATTTTATGGCTACAGTAGATAATACTGTTTCTATGGACGAATTAAAAGTAAGAGCGGAAAATTTGAAAACTTGTATTGATGAATCAACAAAGGGTTTAGATAATATGAATAATGAATCTGTTACTTCAATAGCTTCTCTATGTATAAAAACAATGGGATACTAAAACTAAAAGAAATGAAAAAATCACTTTTATTAGCATTGACTTTAAGCGGACTTCTAATCGCTTGTCAAGACGACAAAAAAGAAATTAAAGAAACAGAAACCGTTAAAGTTGAAAAGGTCGATAATACTGAAAAAATCGAAAGAATTTTCGGAGAATTTACGACATTATATAATGAACTTTTGGCTTTTAAAGACAAATCTGATTTCAAGACCAATGGCTTTGGACAAGGAGGAATATATCACGAATGGCTGACAAAAGTAAAAGGTCTTAAAGAAAATCCCGACTCAAAACTACTACTGCAAAAAGGAGTTGTTGCAGGAGAATTGGAACAATTAGGATTGGCTTATGCAAGTTCAAAAGGAAAAGAAACGGAAGTAACTAAAAATTTCAATAAGTTCTTTTCAGACGCAATTTCTTCCAAACCTATTGAGAAAGTTGAAACAGCTTCAGGAAATAGTAATTACGATAAATTAAAGACCGAATATGAACTTTTTGGTAAATGGGAAATCAGTAATTCAGCTACAAAATCAAGCTATCCTTTTGAAATCTACAAAAAAGGTTCTGAATATATCGGTGTTATACCAAAAGACGAATTTAAGACAGAAATACTTGTCAAAAAAGGTGATAAATATTCAGTTAAAGGAAATAAATATGGTGAGTACTATATTATTAAATCTGACAAGGAGATGACCTTATTTGACAAAGATGGAGAATTAGCGAGTATGGGATATAAGGCAACAAAAAAATAAAATACTTTGCCTAACAAGGGCTATAGTTAATGTGGGTTTTGGTAGTAAATTGAAAGTTCAGAACAATTAATAAACACCGCTAAATCTTTAATTTAGCTTTTAAAAGGAAATTAAGTTAAAAACAAAATACAAAGATTTAGCTACGTGCGGAATTGAAAACTATCGCATTTCAATCCCACACTAACCATAGCCGGGTCGTTACCCCCTATTCCACCTCTTCATAATCAACAAACTCCCCTAGTCCGTCCGATTCGTTTTGCTGTGATTTTTTGCGTGATTTTATTTTAACTTTTCCCTCTTGCTCTTTAGCAAATTGTTGGGCTTGTTGTTGATTTTTAAATTGCTGATTAGCTTGCTGCTGAAATTGTCCCATTTTTTTGTTCATCCATCTTTTTAATAAAAACGGAAAAACATATCTAGATAATAATCTAAACCCATAAAAAATGATAAAAATTATTGCTACTGTTCTTAATAACTGCATTGTCTTATTTTTCTTTCAGATTTTGCAACTTTCTTTCCAATTTTAATATTCAGTCATATTGTCATAACATACCCCTAGAATTTTTAACTTTCTGCTTTCAGCATAAAGAAAAACTTCTTGCCCCTTTCAAAAGGGGAATTTCTCCTCCTTTGGGAGATCAGAGGCTTCTTATCTACTCAAATACAAGTTACGTTCAGCGTAAATTTCTCTGAAAAATTTATCTTTTAACGAATCAATAAACTGTATTGCCTCTCCTGTCGATTTCATTTCTGGCCCTAACTCTTTATCTACATTAGGAAATTTGTTAAACGAGAACACAGGAATTTTTATCGCATAACCTTCTTTATGAGGGTTAAAATCAAAATCTTTTACTTTTTTATCGCCCAACATTACCTTAGTTGCATATTTTACATAAGGTTCTCTATAAGCTTTTGCAATAAAAGGTACTGTTCGTGATGCTCTTGGATTAGCTTCAATTACATAAACCACATCATCTTTAATAGCAAACTGAATGTTGATTAAACCAACTGTTTTCATTTCAACAGCAATCTTTTTGGTGATATCTTCAATTTGATTAATGATTAAATCTCCTAAATTATAAGGCGGCAATACTGCATAAGAATCGCCAGAGTGGATACCTGCAGGCTCTATATGCTGCATAATTCCAATTATGTAAGTATCTTCTCCATCACAAATTGCATCTGCCTCAGCTTCTATCGCTCCACCTAAAAAGTGGTCTAATAAAATCTGATTGTCTGGCATTGCTTTTAAAATATCTACTACATGGTGTTCTAACTCTTCTTCGTTAATAACGATTTTCATTTTTTGTCCACCCAACACATAAGAAGGACGAACTAATAATGGAAAACCTAAGTCTTTTGATAACTCTAATGCTTGCTCGGCACTTTCTACTACACCATATTTTGGGAAAGGAATTTCTAATTTTTCTAATACTTCAGAAAAACGACCTCTATCTTCAGCTAAATCTAAGGCTTCAAATGAAGTTCCTAATACTTTAATGCCGTATTTTTCTAGTTTTTCAGCCAGTTTTAAAGCTGTTTGTCCGCCCAACTGAACAATTACACCAACTGGGTTTTCATGTTGAATAATGTCATAAATATGTTCCCAAAAAACAGGTTCAAAATATAACTTATCTGATGTGTCAGAATCTGTAGAAACAGTTTCAGGATTACAATTAATCATTATGGTTTCGTAACCAGCTTCTTTAGCTGCCATTACACCATGTACGCAACTGTAATCAAACTCAATTCCTTGTCCAATTCTATTTGGTCCAGAACCTAAAACAACTATCGATTTTTTATCCGAAACTACCGATTCGTTTTCTTCTTCAAATGTAGAATAGTAATAAGGCGTTTCAGCAGGGAACTCTGCTGCACAAGTATCTACTAACTTGTAAACACGCTTAATGCCCATTTCGTTACGCTTTTTATATACTTCACTTTCTAAACATTTTAATAAATGAGCTACTTGTCTGTCGGCATAACCTTTTTGTTTGGCTTCAAACAATAAATCTTTAGGAATATCTGCTAAAGTATATTTTTCAATACGTTTTTCTAATTTGATAAAATCTTCAATTTGGCGTAAAAACCAGTGGTCTATTTTTGTTTTATCGTGTATCTTTTTAAATGGTATTCCAATTTTAATAGCATCATAAACATGGAATAATCTGTCCCAACTTGGATGTTCTAAACTATGTAAAATAGCATCTTGATCGGTAATTTCTTTTCCATCAGCACCTAAACCATTTCGGTTAATTTCTAAACTCTGACAAGCTTTTTGTAATGCTTCTTGGAAAGAACGTCCAATACCCATGGTTTCTCCAACGGATTTCATTTGGAAACCTAACCTCCTATCAGAACCTTTAAATTTATCGAAATTAAAACGTGGAACTTTAACAATTACGTAATCTAAGCTTGGCTCAAATAAAGCGGAAGTTTGACCTGTAATTGGATTTTTTAATTCATCTAAAGTATAGCCGATTGCCAATTTAGATGCAATTTTTGCAATTGGATAACCTGTTGCTTTTGATGCTAATGCCGAAGAACGAGAAACCCTTGGGTTAATTTCTATGGCAATAATATCTTCGTTTTCATCATTACTTACCGAAAATTGCACGTTACAACCACCTGCAAAGTTTCCAATAGAACGAATCATTTTAATCGACATATCTCTCAACTTTTGGAAAGTTGTATCAGATAAAGTCATTGCTGGAGCTACAGTTATAGAATCTCCAGTATGGATTCCCATTGGATCAAAGTTTTCGATAGAACAGATAATCACCACATTGTCGTTTTTATCTCTCAATAACTCTACTTCATATTCTTTCCAACCAATAACGGCTTTATCTATCATTACCTCATGTATGGGCGATGCTTTTAAACCTCTGTGTAAAGCCTCTTCATATTCTGCTGGGTCGTAAATTACAGAACCACCTGTACCTCCTAAAGTAAACGATGGTCGAATTACTAATGGGAAGCCAATTTTTTGAGCAATTTCTTTTCCTTCTAAATAAGATTTTGCAGTAATAGATGGAGCCATAGGAATGTCTATTTCCTCCATTTTTTGTCTAAACAACTCTCTATCTTCAGTAATGTCAATGGCTTTGGTATCTACCCCAATCATTTCTACATTATTTTCTTCCCAAATGCCCATTTTTTCACACTCAATGGCTAAGTTAAGAGCTGTTTGTCCTCCCATAGATGGCAATACCGCATCAATATCTGGATGTTCCTCTAAAATTTGTTCGATAGAAGCAGGTTCTAAAGGCAATAAATAAACATTGTCGGCTGTAACCTCATCGGTCATAATTGTTGCCGGATTAGAGTTAATTAACGATACTTTAATACCTTCTTCTCTTAACGAACGAGAAGCTTGAGAACCAGAATAATCAAATTCGCAAGCCTGACCAATAACTATAGGCCCGCTACCGATTAACAAAACGTGTGAAATATTGCTACTTTTTGGCATATTTAGAGTGCTTTTATGTGTTAAAAAAATCCTTACGAAATTACTTCAAAACAACTTAACTTTTTGAGTAACTTTTCAACAGTAATTTAAAATTTTGTTCAAAAAAAATCCCGACAATTGTCGGGATTAAAATTTCAATATAAATATTATTTTTTGTGGCTTGGTTCGTCAGACACAGTCAACTTCTTTCTTCCTTTAGCTCTTCTCCTTGCTAAAACTTTTCTTCCATTCACTGATTCCATTCTACTTCTAAATCCGTGCTTGTTTCTTCTTTTTCTATTTGATGGTTGAAATGTACGTTTACTCATCGCTTTTAATTTTAACTGTTCTTAATTTCGGTTGGCAAAAATAGACTTTTTTACTTTACCTACAAACATTCTACAAAAATAAATGAAATTATTTTAAGTTGTTGTGTTTACACGTTTTAAAGAACTATTAGTTAAAAAGTTAAGCCATTTTAACAAAAGGATGGGATTGCAATTAATATATTCGCAGTATGAATTTAAAAAACAAAGTAGTTTGGATTACTGGTGCTTCTTCTGGAATTGGCGAAGCTATTACTTATGCTTTAGCAAAAGAAGCTTGTAAAATAGTTATCTCAGCAAGAAGAAAAGAAGAGCTAAAAAGAGTTAAAAGTACAACTCAATTAAGTGATGATGATGTTTTAGTGCTTCCGATAGATTTAGAAAACTACCAAGATGCACCCGAATGGACAAAAACTGTTATTGATAAGTTTGGAAAAATTGACATACTTATTAATAATGGAGGAATTAGTCAAGAAAGTTATGCGTTGGAAACTTCTACGGAAGTGGAACAAAAAATAATGAACATTAACTATTTTGGAAATATAGCTTTAACTAAAGCCGTAGCTCCAATTATGCAACAACAAAAAAGTGGAAAAATTGCTGTTACCACAAGCATAATAGGCAAGTTTGGTTTGCCAAAACTAAGTACTTATGCTGCATCAAAACACGCTTTATATGGTTTTTACGATTCGTTTAGGCTGGAATTAAAGAAGGATAATGTTAGCATATTATTGGTTTCGCCAGGTTTTATAAATACAGATGTAACCAAAAAAGCGGTTACTGGAGATGGAAGCCCCAACAACAAAAACAGTCCTGCCCAAGAAAATGGAATGAAAACAGATGTTTTTGCAAAGAAATTTATTGCCGCATTAAAATCGAACAGAAACCATAAATATATTGGTAGTAAAGAATTACTAACTGTTCCGTTTAAAACTTTTTGTCCGAATACCTTTTACAAACTAATGGGTAAAATGAGCGATAAAAAGAATTAGTGCAGTTAAAACATTACATATTATTAAGCAGCTTAATTAGCCTTTTACTTTTTTCGTGTAAAACCACAAAAGTAGTTGAGCCTGTTGTTGAAGTTCCTACAGAAATTGAAGCACCTAAAGAAGAACCTCCAACCGAAACCATTGCTAATTTTTTATCGGAATACCTAAATTTAAAATACAAGGATAGAAACTTTGATAAGTATATGTATGTTTCTGTGAAACACCAACGCTTATACTTAATTGTTAATGATTCTACCATCAAAAAGTACCCTATTTCTACGGCAACAAAAGGTATAGGCAGCAAAATGAACAGCTATAAAACTCCGCCTGGTTTGCACACCATAAGCAGAAAAATTGGCGATAATGTTCCTATTGGTGGCTTATTTCAATCAAGAATGTACACTGGAAGAAAAGTTAAAATACTAACCGAGAAACAAAAAGCTGATGGCGATTATGTTACTACACGTATAATGTGGCTACAAGGCGAAGAACCTGGATTAAACAAAGGCAGAAGTGTTGATTCCTACAACCGATACATTTATATACACGGTACTGCCGAAGAAGGTTATATTGGCGAACCTGCATCACACGGCTGTATTAGAATGAAAAACACTGATGTAGTAGAACTTTACGACTTGGTTGATGAAGGGACTCCTATTTTGATATTGAAGTATTAGCTAAAACTCCGTCATTCCGGAAAATTGAGAAGTATGAACAATTTATCCGGAATCTTTAATTAACAAACTCTTACTTTCTAATAAAAAGATTCCCAATCAAGCTGAGAATGACGTTTTATTTATCTTAACTTTATTCCCTCAATTTAGCTTATGGATTTAACAGGAATTATACTACTTATTGTTGGCATTGGTGTTGGTTTTGCTTTAGGTTGGTTATTAAAAAAGAATAACGCCAATACTAGTAATGATAATTCTAATGCTACATTAAATGAATTAAACGACATCAAAAATAAATTAAGTGCTGCTAATGCTAGATTAGAATTGGCAACTGAAAATTACAAAGAACAAAAAACTCAAATTGAAAAATTAAGTACTCAAAAAGATGAGTTGTTGGCAACCAACTCTCAATTACAAACGGCAAACGAAAACCTTAACCAACGCTTAAAAGAACACAAGGAAGAAGTTGAAGAGCTACAAAAAAAGTTTACCACCGAATTTGAAAACATTGCGAACAAACTCTTAAAACAAAATACAACCGATTTTGCTGAAGCCAATCAAAAACGATTAGATGAAATTCTAAAACCTTTACGCGAAAACATTAAAACCTTTGAGCAGAAAGTAGATGATAAATATGAGAAGGAACTGAAAGAAAGAACTTCATTGTTAGAACAAATAAAATCCTTATCGGATTTAAACCAACAAATGCGAGAAGATGCCCAAAGTTTAACTAAAGCTTTAAAAGGCGATAGCAAAACACAGGGTAATTGGGGTGAATTAATTTTAGAAAAAATATTGGAAAGCTCTGGATTACTTAAAGGAGAAGAATATCAAACCGAAGATTATTATACCAATCAAACTGGTGGTGGTAGCCGATTAGATGTAATTATTAAATTACCTGAAGACAAACAAATTATTATCGATTCTAAAGTATCGATTACTGCTTATACCAACTATATTGATACTGATGATGAAACTGAAAAAGAAATTCAGATAAAAGCACATATAGCTTCAGTTAAAAGTCATATAGATTTATTATCTAAAAAAGATTACAGCCAAATACCAGGTTTAAATACGCCTGACTTTGTTTTGATGTTTATGCCTTCGGAACCTTCGTTTAGCTTTACATTACAAAACGATGCTAATATTTATAATTATGCTTGGGATAAAAAAATTGTAATTGTTAGCCCCACTACGCTTTTAGCAACTTTAAAAACGGTTTCTTCTGTATGGAAACAAGAACGCCAAACCAAAAACGCACTAGAAATTGCCCGGCAAAGTGGTGCTTTATATGATAAATTTGTTGGATTTATTGGCAATTTAGAAAAAATACAAAAAGGCATTTCTACTTCGCAAATTGCTTATGATGAAGCCTTAAAACAATTAAGTACAGGTTCGGGTAATTTAATTGGGAGAGCCGAAAAAATACGTACTTTAGGGGCTAAAACATCTAAACAAATAGATAGCAAATACACAGAAGAAAATAAACAACTTGAAGAATAAACTTATAATCATATTAATCAGTACACTGTTTTTTTATGCTTGTAAATCGGGCGAAAAAGCAGCAAGCAACAATAATGTTGCTGGTATTTATATGCCTGGTTTAAATTTAATTGATCCCGAATACAAAGTTTTTCATAAAAATGATACACTAACCGAAATACATTTCAGGTTAAATTCTGCCAATATTTTATATACCAAAAAGCGTAACGATAGTACATACAGTGCTAACATTTTAATCAACTATGAGTTAACCAACAAGGCTGACGAAAGTATGGTTGATACTGCTTCTATTTATTTTACCGATTATGGCAACAATAAAAATAAGAAGAACCTTGATGGTATTGTACCTTTAAAAACTGAAGCAGGAAAACGGTACGACTTGGTTATAACAGTTAACGACTTAACACGAGATCATTACATTAGAAAACGAATACACCTTAACCGAACTGATATGTATAACGAGCAAAACTATTTGTTGTTAGATAGCAATAAGAATGTAGTGTTTAAAAGCCATTTTAATACCAACGAACAAGTTTACATTACCAAAAACACTCAAAATCCATCGAGAAATGTATTGCTAAAACGCTACGATTCTGACTTACCTATTGCCAAGCCACCTTTTAGCGTACCACAAAATGAAGAAGAAGAACCTTTGGTTTTTAAACCAACCAATACCGAATCGTTAGAGTTTAACGATAGCAATTTAATACATTATACCGTTAAAGAAAATGGTTTATACCATTTACAACAATCAGAAAGCAATAAGTTAGGTCCAACAATATTTAATTTTCAAGAGCATTTTCCAAAAATTAAAAGTGCTGAAAATATGATAGGTCCAATGCGATATATCTCTACCAAAAAAGAATATGAAGAACTAACTGGTAGTGAAAATAAAAAAATTGCAGTAGATAAGTTTTGGTTAAACATAGCTGGCAGCACCGATAGGGCCAAAACATTAATAAGAGAATATTACAGCCGAGTAGAAAATGCTAACAACTATTTTACTTCTTACCTTGAAGGCTGGAAAACCGACCGAGGAATTATCTATATTATATTTGGTTCGCCTAATGTAGTTTACAAAAACAAAAACTACGAAAATTGGATTTATGGAGAAGAAAACAACATGATGTCGATAAGTTTTGTTTTTCATAAAGTAAACAACCCAATAAGTAACAACGATTTTACTTTAAGCCGATCGCCCGTTTTTAAAAACACATGGTTTAGAGCTGTTGATAGTTGGAGGAATGGGAGGATTTATTGATAGATTGATTATTAAAAACATGAACCAAAACCCCGAACAAATAGCAAGAGATAAAATTGACCAAATGCTGGTTGATGCTGGCTGGTTGGTTCAATCGAAAGACAAGGTGAATCTTTCTGCGGGAATTGGTGTTGCTGTGCGAGAAGTAAATACAGAAACTGGCCCAGCCGATTACATTTTGTTTGTTAACTCAAAACCTGTGGGTGTGGTTGAAGCTAAAGCAGAAGATTTAGGTTACAAGTTGCTACAAGTTGAAGAACAATCTGAACGTTATTATAACTCTTCTTTAAAAATAGGGCAGTTTACCTTAGATAACGAAAAACCTTTTGTGTACGAAAGCACAGGAACTGTAACTCGGTTTACTGATTATCGCGACCCAAAACGTAGAGGAAGAAATGTTTTTTGGTTTCATAAACCAGAAACATTAGCTGAGTGGTTAAAAAAAGGACCAAGTTTAAGAGAACGCTTACAAACCATGCCTGCTTTAGACAAAACAGGTTTGCGACCTGCACAAATTGTTGCTGTAGAAAACTTAGAAAAATCGTTTAAAAACAACCGCCCAAAAGCCTTAATACAAATGGCTACGGGTGCGGGTAAAACATTTACTGCAGCTACTTTTGTTTACCGACTGTTAAAGCACGTTGATGCAAAACGCATTTTATTTTTGGTGGACACCAAAAACTTAGGTGAGCAAGCTGAACAGGAATTCATGACATTTCAGCCTAATGATGATAACCGAAAATTCACAGAACTGTATAATGTGCAGCGATTAACTTCAAGCTACATTGCTTCTGATAGTCAGGTGTGTATTTCTACCATACAACGTTTGTACTCCATTTTAAAAGGAGAAGAGTTGGATGAAAGTGCTGAAATGGAAAACCCAGAGGAAAACTCTTGGATGCAACAGCAAATGAACAAGAAAAAAGCGGTGCCTGTTGATTATACCCCTAAAGTACCGATAGAACAATTTGATTTTATTGTAATTGATGAATGCCACCGTTCCATTTATAATTTATGGAAACAGGTGTTGGATTATTTTGATGCTTTTTTAATTGGGCTAACGGCTACACCAGATAAAAGAACCTTTGGCTTTTTTAATGAAAACGTAGTGAGTCAATACACTTACGAAGAATCAGTTACTGATGGCGTAAATGTACCCTACGATGTTTATACCATAGAAACCGAAATATCAGAACAAGGTGGCGTAATAGAATCGGGCTGGTATGTGGATAGAAGGGATAAGCTTACCAGAGCAAAACGCTGGCAGCAAGAAGATGAAGATACCGAGTACCAAAAAAACGACTTGGATAAAAAAGTGGTAAACATTAGCCAAATACGCAACATCATTAAAGAATATAAAAGAGCATTACAAACCACCATTTTTCCGAATAGAATAGATAAAAATGGCGATTACGAAGTACCAAAAACGTTGGTGTTTGCTAAAACCGATAGCCATGCCGATGACATTATTAAAATAATTAGAGAAGAGTTTAACGAAGGCAACGATTTTTGCAAAAAAGTAACTTATAAAATAGATGAAGACCCAAAATCGGTATTGAACCGTTTTAGAAACGATTACCACCCACGAATTGCTGTTACTGTAGATATGATTGCTACCGGAACAGATGTAAAACCACTTGAGGTATTGTTGTTTATGCGTGACGTAAAAAGCATTAACTACTTTGAGCAGATGAAAGGGCGAGGCACCAGAACCATAGATGCCGATGCGCTAAAATCTGTATCTGCAACAGCTAACAGCAAAACACACTTTGTAATTGTTGATGCCATTGGTGCCACTAAAAGTAAAAAAACGGACAGCCGACCATTAGAGCGAAAAAAATCTGTACCCATGAAGGATTTATTGGGTGCAATAACAATGGGTGTAACCGATGAAGATTTGTTTTTATCGTTAGCTAACCGATTGATACGCTTAGAAAAACAAATTACCGAAAAAGAAAAAGATAAGGTGTTGGAATATGCTGGAGGTAAAAACCTAAAGCAAATTACCAAAGAATTAATTATGGCTTACGACCCCGATGAGATTGAAGCCAAAGCACAGCTTGAAATTGACAAAATACCTGTGCAAGACCAAACACCCGATTTAATTGCCCAAGCCAAACAAACTGCCCAGGAGCAACTAATAAAACAAGCAGCAAGCACTTTTAATGGTGAGCTAAATAATTACCTTGAAAACGTACGCAAAGAGCACGAACAAATAATTGATACCGTAAACATTGATGCTGTTACCAAAAGCGAATGGGACACCACTTCGGTAGATAAAGCAGAGCAGTTAATTAAAGATTTTAGCGAATACTTAGCAGCCAACAAAGATGAGATTAAAGCCCTAAGCATTTTTTACAACCAACCTTACAACCGTAGAGAAATTACTTTTAAAATGATTAAAGAAGTAATGGACAAGCTAAAGCTAGAAAAACCAATGCTTGCAGTGGATAATGTATGGAATGCTTATGCCACAATAGATAATGTCACCCTGAGCGGAGTCGAAGGGAATAGAAAACCCAAAGACGAACTAACCGCTTTGGTATCGTTAATACGCAGGGCTTGTGGTATTGATAACGAACTAAAACCTTTTGATAAAACCATTGATGAGAATTTTAAAAACTGGATTTTTAAACAAAATGCAGGGCAGCACAATAGATTTACCCAAGAGCAAATGGACTGGCTACGCATGATTAAAGACCATGTAGTAAGCAGCTACCACATTGAAATTGATGATTTGGATTACACCCCTTTTGATAGCCAAGGCGGTAGAGGAAAAATGTACCAACTGTTTGGCGATAAAATGACCCAACTTATTGATGAATTAAACGAAGTATTAGCAGCATAATGGCATTAGGATTAACTCCACAACAAATTATTGATAAAGGAATTCATCCTCTTCTGAGGATTTCAGATGAGTGGAGACGAATTGAACTAAAATACATTGCTAATGTTCAAAATGGTTATGCATTTTCTTCAAAAATGTTTAATCATTCAAAAGGGCTACCTTTAATAAGAATCAGGGATATTTTTTCTAAAGAAACTGAAAATCTATATTCAGGTGAATATAAGGAAGAGTTTATTGTAAATAATGGAGATATTCTTATTGGTATGGATGGAGACTTTAAAGTTTCTAAATGGCCAGGTGAAAAAGGTTTGCTTAATCAGCGGGTTTGTAGAATCATCTTTAACTCAAATCTTTATAATAAACAATTTCTTTTTTTATGTATCCAGCCTTATTTAGATGCTATTCATAGTGAAACTTCTGCTGTAACAGTAAAACATTTATCTTCAAATACTATTAACAATATACCTTTCCCTCTTGCACCCCTTCCCGAACAACGTGCCATAGTAGCCAAAATAGAAGAACTCTTTAGCAGTTTAGACCAAGGCATAGCCGACCTCAAAAAAGCACAAGACCAATTAAAAATTTACCGCCAAGCGGTTCTCAAAAAAGCCTTTGAGGGGGATTGGAAAAATACTAGTGTTGGTGAGTTGTTTGAATTTGTTGGTGGCGGTACACCGAGCAAAAGAGAAAAAGATTATTGGAATGGTAATATACCATGGGCTTCTGTTAAAGATATTAAAGGTGATTATTTAGAAAAAACACAAGACTTTATTACTGAAAAAGGCCTAAAAAATAGTTCGGCAAACCTTGCTCTAAAAGATGAAGTAATTTTAATAACAAGAATTTCACCAGGCAAAAGTTTAGTCACTTCAATTGATACTGCAATCAATCAAGATTTAAAAATTGTTAAACCTAAAACCCGAATGTTTAACAAGTACATTCACTATTTATTCAAATCTATCGAACGTACTTGCATTAAGTTGTCAAGTGGTACAACAGTGAAAGGTATAAATCTAACTAACCTAAAATCAATTAAAATACCTGTAATTGAAGAAGGAGAACAACATCAAATCGTTCAAGAAATAGAAAGCCGTTTATCCGTTTGCGATAAAGTAGAGCAAAGCATTACCGAAAGTTTAGATAAAGCCCAAGCCTTACGCCAAAGCATATTAAAAAAAGCTTTTGAAGGCACTTTACTAAGTGAGGCAGAAATAGAAAAGTGTAAACAAGCACCCGATTACGAGCCTGCAAGTGTGTTGTTGGAACGGATAAAAAAGGAGACCCTTCAACAGGCTCAGGGCAACAAAAAGAAGAAATAATGCCAGCACAACACCAAATAGAGATTTACCAAGCCAATGATGGCACTACTCAAATTAATGTTCAATTTGAGCAAGATACCGTTTGGCTTACTCAAGCACAAATGAGTGATTTATTTGATAAAAATAAACGTACCATTTCTGAGCATATCCGCAACATATTTAAAGAGGGCGAACTAGAAGAAGAAGTGGTTGTCCGGAAATCCCGGCATACCACTCAACACGGTGCTATTGCTGGTAAAACACAATCTACACAGGTAAATTTATACAACTTAGATGTAATTATATCTGTTGGTTATAGAGTTAAATCACAAAGAGGAACACAATTCCGTATTTGGGCAAATAGCGTACTAAAAGAATATTTGGTAAAAGGCTATGCGATTAACGAAAAACGTTTAGCCCAAAAAGAGCAAGAAGTAAAATTGCTAAAAGATGGCATACATATTTTAAGCAGAGTTATTGAAGAAAAAACCAATGAGGTTGATAACAATTGGTTGCACGATTTTGCCAAAGGTTTAACCCTTTTAGATGATTACGACCACGAGCAACTAGATGCTAAAGGCTTAACAAAAAAAGAAGCACAATACCCAAGTAATAGCGATTATGAAGAACTGGTAACACAAATGCGTACTGAATTTGATTCGGATGTTTTTGGTAAAGAAAAGGATGATAATTTTAAAAGCTCTTTAGCACAAATTAGCAAAGGGTTTGGCGAAAACGATTTCTACCCTACATTAGAAGAAAAAGCAGCCACTTTGTTATACTTAGTAACTAAAAACCATTCGTTTGTAGATGGCAACAAACGTATTGCTGCAGCTTGCTTTTTAAAGTTTTTAGAAGCAAATAACATGCTTTACAATAAAGAGAACAAACCGATTATTGGCAACAATTCTTTAGCAAGCTTAACGCTATTTATAGCATCGAGCAAACCCGAAGAAATGGAAACAGTTAAACGATTAGTAATAAGTGTTTTAAATAGAAATATATAACATGACAGACTCAACAATCATATCAAAAATTTGGAACCTTGCAGGCGTATTGCGCGATGATGGGGTTGGTTATGGTGATTACCTAGAACAAATCACTTATTTACTTTTCCTAAAAATGGCAGATGAGTTAAACAAACCACCTTACAGTAAAGGGTTAAAATTTCCTAAACTGAAAGATGTGGAAGGAAATGAAATTGCTGATGGTGAAACTTGTGACTGGGAAACCTTATCGGGAAAGCGAGGAGCTGAATTAGAAGCTTTTTACAGCCAATTGCTGCGTAGTTTATCTACCGAAAAAGGAATGTTGGGGCAAATTTTTACCAAAAGCCAAAACAAAATTCAAGATCCTTCTAAACTCTTAAAGGTTATCGACCTTATTGACAAAGAGAATTGGAACATGATGGGAGCTGATATCAAAGGAAAAATATATGAAGGACTACTTGAAAAAAATGCTATGGATAGCAGCGGTAGTTCAGGTGCTGGTCAATACTTTACTCCAAGAGCATTAATTAAAACCATTGTAGCTTGTGTGCAACCAAAACCACTAAAAACCATTGCCGACCCAGCTTGTGGCTCAGGTGGTTTCTTTTTAGCTGCTTACGATTGGATTGTAGCCAACAATGACTTAGACCAAGAAGAAAAGGCTTTTCTTAAAAACGAAACCTTTTATGGTAATGAAATAGTAGCCAACACACGTAGAATGTGTTTAATGAATATGTATTTGCACAACATTGGAGAAATAGATGGTGACACACCTATTAAATCTACCGATGCATTAATTGCTGATGATGGTTTAAGAGTGGATTATGTTTTGGCAAACCCTCCTTTTGGTAAAAAAAGTAGCATGACGATTACCAATGAACAAGGAGAGGCAGAAAAGCAAGACATGAGCTACAACCGTCAGGATTTTTGGGAAACTACCTCCAATAAACAATTAAACTTTTTACAGCACATAAAAACCATGTTAAGTATTACTGGTGAGGCTGCAGTGGTTTTGCCTGATAACGTTTTGTTTGAAGGTGGAGCTGGCGAAGAAGTAAGGAAACAACTATTAAAAACAACAGAATTACACACCATACTTCGTTTACCTACTGGAATATTCTATGCTCCAGGTGTTAAAGCAAATGTGTTGTTTTTCAGCAACAAGCCTGCTAGTAAAGAAGCTTGGACCAAAGAAGTATGGTTTTATGATTATAGAACCAACATTCACCATACACCCAAGAAATCTCCTATGACTAAAGCACATTTAGAGGAGTTTATCAAGCTTTACAATTCAGAAAAAATCCATAAAAGAAAAGAAACTTGGAGTGAAGAAAATGAAGAAGGTAGATGGAGAAAATATTCTTATGATGATATCATTTCAAGAGACAAAACAAGTCTTGATATTTTTTGGATAAAAGACAAAAGCTTAACCGACCTAGATAATCTTCCAGCCCCAGATATTTTGGCAAATGAGATTATCGAAAACCTAGAATCAGGAGTAAATGCTTTTAAAGAAATTATGGAAACAATTAATGGAGAAACAGAATAAACAATTAATTAAATACTCACAACTTATCCATTTTTCAAAGACTTTAATTCTAACACATTATTTAACTTTTACCTAACTTCGCCCCATGGAAAAGGAAAGCAATATAATTTTTGGAGTAAAACCAGTAATTGAAGCCATAAAAGCTGGTAAAGAAATAGACAAACTTTACATTCAACGTGATATTACAGGTGCAGGATTATCTGAATTGCGTAACGCTATAAAAAAAGCTAAAATTCCTTTTTCGCATGTACCTGTTCAGAAATTAAACAAAATGACCAGCAGCAACCATCAAGGCGTTGTGGGTTATATTTCTCCAATAGATTTAGTTGATATCGAAACATTAGTGCCTACCCTATTTGAGCAAGGCAAAATACCTTTTATATTGTTATTAGATAAAATAACAGATGTAAGAAACTTTGGTGCTATTGCCCGTACTGCCGAATGTGCTGGTGTTGATGCCATTGTTGTTCCTAAAAGAGAATCGGCACAAATTAATGGTGATGCCTTAAAAACCTCAGCTGGTGCTTTAAACAGAATTGCTGTTTGTAAAGTAAACAACTTAACCGATACCGTAATGTTTTTACAAGCTAGCGGAATTAGCGTAGTAGCTTGCACCGAAAAAACCGACCAATCCATTTATGAATCTGATTACAAAAAACCTGTTGCCATAGTAATGGGCAGCGAAGAAAAGGGAGTATCAAATCAAATATTAAAAATTGCTGATGCCAAAGGTAAAATTCCTTTACTTGGCGAAATTACTTCTCTAAATGTTTCGGTAGCTGCTGGTATAATTATTTATGAAGTTGTTAAACAACGACTTTAGTTATTTTTTAGCTAATTTATCTTTAACAATAGCTTCGTAACTTTTATTTTCAATTTTACTATCTAACCATGATATAAAATCGAAATACTCATTGGCAGCTTGCTCGTAAGGGTCTTCTAAAACTTTTTGCAAAGAGGCCTTAAAATCGACAAATAAAGCTTTATTATTTAAAGTATTTTTAACCTTTAATAGCTTTCTAAAATCTTTTAAAAACACTGTTTCAAATTGATAGTTTCGTTGACTTTTAGTTACAAATCGCCTAGTTGATTTCAGTGTATAGTCTAACAAATCATAATTACCTAATTCGTAATGAATAATAAGATTAACAAGTCTAGCAAAAGCATATACATCTTCCCTTAATCCAGATTCGCTATCATTAAGTACTATGTTAATGTACTTTAAAGCATCCTTATAATCACCAGCACCAATATAAGCTCTTGAAATATTGTAGTAAAACAACATTTTTTCTTCACTATTAATTTTATCTTCATATTTTTCTAACCCACTTACAATACTTGGTATAACTTTATTTTTAGCTACCGTAAACTCTCCCTTACTAATATATGCTAAAAGCTCTCCATTATGAGGAAACGTGAATAATTTTAACTGAACATCTATACTCTCAAAACCTGTCTTTTTAGACAACCCTTTCATTTTTTCAATCATAGCAAAACATTCATCCCATCTCCTATAATCCATATATGCAAACATTACATTATTTAATGCTTTTACATATCTCTTAGATAGCTCTTTCATAATTAATGGATTGTCTTCCATTATTTTAACTACCTTTTTAAAGTTTACATAAGATTCATCTAAGTTCCGTTCGGTACTTGCACACAAGCCTTTTATGTAGTAACAAGCAGTTGCAGCTTTAGTAGATAAAGCTGTATTTTTTCCCTTAATTAAATGATAATTAGATATATCTGAAACAATTTTTTGTTCGTCTTCATTACGAGCATACCCACCTTTTCTAAACACATAGTTTATTTTAGAGTATAACATTTGGTACTCTGCCAAGTTTCTTAACTTTTCAATACATTCCGATTCTTCATTTACTAACTTGGTTAAATCTTTATCAAAATTCCCTCTCAAGTACTCTTCTTCAACCATTGTTTTTTCCCAATCAATCAAATCCAATAAAAAATAATACTTCTCATAATCGTAAGCCATTTTTTTAGCTTTTCGAATTAATTTAGCACATTCTTTATATAAGGCCTTATTAAATAGCAATTCAATATTTCTTAACTGCTCTTGTAAAATTGCTGCTGCAGATTTATCCGCATAAAACCCTCTTAGACTTTTAAGAATAAGACTATATAAATGATTTTTTTCTGAAGGTAAGTGTTTGATAAATGTTTCTCCACTAAATTTTTTCTTTATAGCTGCTTCATCATATTCCTCTTGAGCCTCAATAGCATCAAACAGTTTCATATAATTTTTCTCGCCAGATTGCAAGGAAGATGTAAGCTTAAAATATCTTTTTTCTGACTTAGATAAAGATTTTATAAGCTGAAAAAGTTCAGTTGATGGCTTCATAGCTTTTCAATGATAAATAAAGTTAGTGTTCCTCAAATTTAGTTCAAATAATTATAAAAACCCACAACAAACCACTTTAGGAATACAATTTTAGTCTTTAGGGCTTTTTCATTTGATTATCGGTAATTCATTTTCTTTTAATTAATTTTAGAGTTTAATAATCTTTATGTTATGAAAAAATTACTTCCTTTATTTTTTGTAATCACATTAATTAACAGTGTTTTTGCTCAAAAACACCACCATCACAATAAAGCTTTAAACAGCAGAAGTGATACCATAGATATTTTAAATTATCAGATTAATTTAGATATGACTGATGTGGGAAATCAGCAAATAAGCGGTAATTGTGTAGTTAATTTTACACCTAAAATAAATGGAGTTAATCAAATTGATTTAGACTTACAATCACTTACTGTTGATTCGGTTATTTTTAATACTAATAATTTAAGTTTTATCCATAACGATACTTTATTAGAAATCCCATTATTAACTACATTAAATACTAGCGATACAGTAGATATAACTGTTTATTATCACGGTAGCCCACAAATGGACCCTTCGGGTTGGGGTGGTTTTTACTTTAGTGGCGGCTATGCATTTAATTTAGGAGTAGGTTTTCAAGATAATCCACACAATTACGGTAGAGTTTGGTTTCCATGCTTCGATAATTTTGTTGAACGTTCTACTTATGAATTTAATATTATTACTGGACAAGGAAAAAAAGCACATTGTAATGGATTATTAGCTAGCGAAACCGTTATTACTGGAGATACGATAAATAGAAAGTGGGTAATGAACGAAGAAATTCCTACCTATTTAGCTTGTGTAGCTGTGGCTGATTACGAAACAGTACACCAAAAATTTTATGGTGTAAACGACACCGTTCCTGTTGAGTTAGTTGGAGTAGCAACAGATACTACCAATATGAAAAACTCCTTTATTAACTTAAATGGTGCTTTTGATGCTTATGAAAATTCTTATGGTCCTTATGAATGGAGCAAAGTTGGTTTTTCTTTAGTTCCTTTTTCTTCTGGAGCAATGGAGCACGCTACTAATGTTGCTTTTCCTAGAATTGCAGCAAATGGCTCATTGGCTTATGAAACCCTAATGGCTCACGAATTTTCGCACCATTGGTGGGGTGATTTAGTTACATGCGAAACTGCTGAAGATATGTGGATAAACGAAGGAATGGCTGTATATTCTGAGCATTTATTTTTAGAAAAAATTTATGACTATAAAACTGCTTTAGATGAAATAAAAAGCAACCATAAATCTGTAGTACAATTTGCTCATATTGATGAGTTAGGGTATAGAGCTATTTCTGGAATCCCCCACGAATATACTTACGGAGATCATGTATATAAAAAAGGTGCTTCGGTAGCCCATAATATGCGAGCTTACTTAGGCGATTCCTTATTTTTTATTGGCTTACAAAGTATCATTAATAATTATCAGTTTACAACTATTAATGCCGCTCAATTTAGAGATGAGTTAACATCTTCTACAGGAATTGATATGACTAACTTTTTTACAGATTGGGTTTTTGCCCCAGGTTTTTCTCATTTTGATATAGATTCTGTTCAAACTACTCCTAATGGACCTAACTTTGATGCAACAGTTTATATCAAACAAAAGTTAAGAGGTGCTAGTAATTTTCATACCAACACTCCTTTAGAAATTACATTTTATGATAATAATTGGAATTCTTATAAAGATACTATTGTTGCTTCAGGTCAGTATTCTACCGTTAATGTTAATGGAATTCCTTTTAACCCAACTGTATATGTTTTAAATGAAGATAACAGATTAAACCAAGCAAGAACTGATGATAAATTTATTATCAATTCACCTTCTACTATTAGCAACACACCTTTATCTTTAGTTGCAAATATTACTGTTAATAGTATTGTTGATTCTGCAATGCTAATTGTACAACATCATTGGGTTGCTCCTGATAGTATAAAAACTAACCCTAATAATTACCGAATTTCTACTAGTAGATATTGGAGTTTTGACGGTATTTTACCTAATAATTTTAGTGCTAGTGCTCGATTAAATTTTGATGGTAGAAACAATAATGGTTTTTTAGACTTAGATTTAGTTCCTGTAAATGGTGATAGTTTAATTTTATTATATAGAGAAAACCCTGCTGATGATTGGGAAGAATACCCATACTACACTAAAACAACAATAAGCCAAACTTTAGCTTTTGGATTTGTTACTTTAGATAGTTTACTTTTAGGTGAATATACTTATGCAAATAGTGCAACTGCAATAGGTATTAATGAAGAAAGCTCTAAACAAAGAAAATCTTTTAATGTTTATCCTAATCCAACTAAAAATTCTTTTTGGATAGAAAATAATGATGAGTCTAATTTTAACAACAAAATGGATATTTATGACTTATCAGGAAAATTAATTTATTCTTCAAACTTAACTAAAAGAACAAAAGTCAATACTAGCAAATGGGATTCTGGAAATTATATTATATCCATTTCTAATCAAAAAGGAAAAAAAGAACATCACACCATTGTTATTCAATAAAAATTAAAATTGATGATTTCTGTTAAAAATTTAACCTAATTATTTTAGGTTAACATTCTGTTTATATTATCTTTACTTGCAATTAATTGCAACATTACAACCCATGAGTAACGATAATAGTCAACTAGGATATCGTGAACGAGATAAACTCTTTAAAAAGTATTATACAGATCTTAAAATTAAAGTTGTTTTAAATTGGTTTGAATTAATTGCTCTTTTAGCTGTATCCTTTTTTGCTTCATTCAAATTATTACAGCTAATGGGACTGAACAGTAAAGTAACCACCCTATTTTCTGCAATAATAATAGCTATAATTATTACAGCTCTTTTTAGCTATATTCGTAAATATAAATTATCGATTAATCGCTTTGATAAAGAAAATATTTACAAAAAAATAAGCACCCAATTACATCAGTCTTCAAAAACTAATTAATCTTATTAAAATAGTTTTTTATTTCTTCAAAAACTAAGTCCAAATCATTCTCAGAAATACAATAAGGAGGCACCAAAACAATTACATTACCTAAAGGTCTTAATATAATCCCTTTTTCTAAAAACCATTGATACGCTACTTTCCCCGCATCATTAAAATAAGAGCTTTCGCCAGATGTTTCAATTTCTATTGCTGCTATTGCTCCAAAACTACGTGCTGCTCTTATGTTTTTCATACCAGTTATTTCCTGAACAAATGCAGTCATTTTTTTAGTAATATTTTCCACCTTGCTCATTGTCTTTTCTTGCTCAAACAAATCTAACGAAGCATTTGCGGCAGCACACGCCAATGGGTTTCCTGTATAAGAATGTCCATGTAAAAAAGTATCTTTTTTATTATCCGAATAAAATGCTTGATAAACTTTATCTGCAACAGCTGTAATGCCCAAAGCCATAAATCCACCCGTTATCCCTTTAGATAAGCACATTATATCTGGTTTATTATCAAAGTAATCTGAAGCAAATAGTTGACCCGTTCTTCCAAACCCAGTAAAAACCTCATCGGCAATAGCTAAAACACCATACTGATTACACAAATCTATCATTTCTGATAAAATTTCTGGCGAATGCATTAGCATCCCTCCTGCTCCTTGGACAATCGGTTCGAAAATAAATGCTGCCACATCATTGGTTTTTAATAAACCTTCAAACTTTACCAATACCTCCTCCCTATTCTCTTTTGTTGGAGGAGCAATAAAATCTACATCAAACATAAAACGCTCAAAAGGTTCGTTAAATCCACCTCTAGCAGTCAAACTCATACTTCCAAAAGTATCTCCATGATAATCTCCTTCTAAAGCAATAAATTTATTACGCTTTTCTCCTTGATTAAACCAATATTGTATAGCCATTTTAAGTGCTACTTCATTAGCTGTTGAACCATTATCTGAAAAAAAAACTTTCTCAATATTTTGAGGTAACAAATTAACCAAACGCTCCGATAATTCAATTGCTGGTGGATGAGTAAATCCACCAAACGCTACATGTTCTAATTGTTTTGCCTGTTCTGCAATTTTTTGTGCAATATATGGGTGCGAATGTCCATGCACATTTACCCACCAACTCGAAAAACCATCAATGTATTTTTTACCATCCTCATCATACACATAAACACCCTCTCCTTTTACTATTGGAATAATATCAGCTCCTTTCATCTGGTCGAATGGATGCCAAATGTATTTTTTATCTTTTTCTTTTAAGTTCATAAGCTGTTAAACTGATTTTTATAACTCAATACTATTTCTTTATTAACGGTTTGATGTTGCTTAACTCTTCCTAAACAAGGTACTCCTGTATAATTTAAAATGTATTGTTCTGTTGCTTCATTGGTCTCCCCGTTAAATATAATACCTGCAACTTTCAATTTTCTAACTTTTAAACTTTCAAAACTGAGTATGGTATGATTTATACTTCCTAAATAGTTTTGAGAAACTAGTACCACTTCTAAATCTAATTTTTGAATTAAATCAATAATCAAATCTTTATCGTTTAACGGAACCATTAAGCCTCCTGCTCCTTCAACAATTAAATTATTTTTGGTTTTAGGTAGTTTAATTTTATCTAAATCAATTTCAACTTCATCAATTTTTGCAGCAGCATGGGGTGACATCGGTTCTGTTAATTGATAAGCTTCTGGATGAAAAACTGTTTTAGAATTAGAGATTAAATTATGCACTTTTATGGTATCAGAAAACTCCAAATCACCCGCTTGGATTGGCTTCCAATAATCTGCCTCTAATGCTTCTGTTAGAATAGCTGCAACTACAGTTTTTCCAACATCTGTTCCTATGCCTGTTATAAAGTAGTTTTTCATAAATTAAAAAATCTTCCTCCCTTGAGGGAGGATTGAGGAGGGTGATCTCTTAGATACATTACCCCTCTGTATCTCCCCGCAAGGGGAGACTTTCAAAATATCTAATTACATTATTAAAATCATTCAATACTTCATCATCAGTAAATCGAACAAAAGTATACCCTAATGCTTCAATTTTCTGTTGCCTTATTAAATCATTTTCATAAACTTCTTCAAAATGATGAGAATATCCATCAATTTCTACAATCAATTTTAATTCTGGACACATAAAATCTACAATGTAATTTAAGATAGATCTTTGTCTTAAAAAACGATACCCAAAACATTGTTTTTTTCTTAACAAATCGTTCCAAATTTTAGCTTCAGCCCTTGTCATTTCTTTTCTGTTTTTTCGAGCTAAAGGTTTTAGTTTTTTATTGTAGTGATTGTTTGTTTCGTTTATCACCCCTCTCTGTCTCCCCTCAAGGGGAGAAGTTTCCTCCCTTGAGGGAGGATTAAGGTGGGTGATTAATTCTACAATTTGATTTTTACTATTAAAACTATGCAAACATATTCTTAATCGCTCTTGTCCTTTGGGTACAGTTGGAGATAATATTGGACGAACATCAAAACCTTGCTTTTGGATTTTTGCTGCTATTTTTTTAACCTCATCGTTTCCTTGAATGATAATACATTGAATTGCACTTTTTGAGTTGAAAGTTGAAAGTTGAAAGTCGAAAGTCGATTCCTTGAAATAAGCAATCAGGTCTTTCAAAACATCAATTCTCTCAATATTATCTAACAAAAACTCGTGTGCTTTTTTTATGGTTAAAATACTCTGCAAAGGCAAGGCTGTGGTATAAATAAAGGGGCGAGAATAATTAATTAAGTAATTTCTTAAATCGTTACTTCCTAATATTGCTGCTCCATGGCAACCAAAAGCTTTACCAAAGGTTACTATTCTGGCAAAAACATCTTTTTCAATATTCAATTCCGCACACAATCCTTTTCCGTCTCCAAAAACACCAACTGCGTGAGCTTCATCTACAATTAAAGCAGCCTTTTGTTTTTTACAAATTGCTGCAATTTCAGTTAGTGGAGCAAAATCTCCATCCATAGAATAAACCGATTCTACAGCTACATAAATATTGCCTTTTGCTTTAGCTATTTTGTTTTGAAGCTCTTCTAAATTATTATGTTTAAATGAAAAACTATTCGCATTGCTTAAACGAATCCCATCACGAATAGAAGCATGAATTAATTCATCATAAATAATGGTATCTTCTCGTTGCGGAACACAAGAGAAAAAGCCCAAATTAGCATTATACCCTGAGTTAAATATTAATGCTGATTCTGCTTTATAAAAATTGGCTAAGTAATTTTCTACTTGTTCTGTAGTGTTATGGTTTCCTGAAATTAATCGAGAACCTGTTGCTCCAAATTGTTCTAATTCATTTTCTACTTGATGAATGCTTTTTTCCGATGCAAAACCTAAATAGTCGTTAGAACAAAAATCTATTAAATTGTTGTTGGTTTTTAATTCGCGTAAAGCGTTATTGGCTTTACGTTCTTCAAGTTTTTGTTGGATATGTTGGTGGTGGTTTTTCATATTCGTCATTGCGGAATTTTAATTCTTACTTTTTAAAAAGAATTAAAATATCCGTAATCTGTATTAGTTGAGATTCCGAATAATTTGTTCATTCTTTAAAGTTTTCCGGAATGACGTTTTTAGCTTTTTGCAACCTCTTCTTTCAACGCTCTTCTTGCAGCTTTACCTTTTTCGGTTGCAGCAATATTTCTTTCAATCGTATGTCCTGGTCGGCTCCATTTTTCATCAGAAGTTGTTTCTGTAACCTTATCCTTTCTTATCTTAACCTTTCCGCAATTGTCTTTTTTCTTTTCTGTTGGCGTTAATCCCAACAGGTTAAACAACTGCATATCTTCATTATCGCCTGGGTTTGGAGTAGTTAGTAATTTATCTCCTGCAAAAATGGATGAAGCTCCTGCCATAAAACACAATGCCTGACCTTCTTTTGTCATTTGCGTTCTACCTGCCGATAACCTTACTGTAGATTTTGGGAAAACCAATTTCGTTACAGCAATCATTCTAACCACATCCCAAACAGGAACAATTTCTTGTTCTTCTAATGGTGTTCCCTCAACAGGAACTAAGGCATTAATCGGAATAGAATCTGGTGCCTGAGCTAATTTTTGTAACCCCATTAACATTCCTATTCTATCATCTACACTTTCGCCCATTCCTATAATTCCTCCCGAACAAACTTTAAGCGAACTTTTTCTAACATTATCTAATGTTTTTAGCCTGTCGCTATAACCTCTGGTAGAAATTACTTCTTTATAATATTCTTCTGATGTATCTAAGTTATGATTGTAATAATGTAATCCCGCTTCGGCTAATCTTTCTGCCTGACTTTCAGTTACCATTCCTAAAGTACAGCACACTTCCATTTCCATTGCACTTAAACCTTTAACCATTTCTAATACTTGGTCAAAATCTTCGCCATCTTGTACATTACGCCACGCTGCTCCCATACAAACTCTCGATGAACCTGTTGCTTTTGCAGCTTCAGCTTTAGATAAAACTTCTTCAACTGGCATTAAATCGTTTTTTTGTATTCCCGTATGGTAACGAGCCGCTTGCGGACAATAACCACAATCTTCTGGGCAACCGCCAGTTTTGATAGAAATTAGTTTACTTACCTGAATTTTTAGCGGATCGAAATGCTCACGGTGTACTTTTGAAGCTTCGTAAATCAACTCCATTAAAGGTTTGTTATACAATTCAAGAATTTCTTCCTTAGTCCAGTTATTTCTAATTTCTGCCATAATGATTCTAATTTGAGAACAAATTTAAAGATAAGTAAGTAGAAAGTGGAAAGTTAAAAGTGGAAAGTTTTACAGTAATTTGAATTAACTAAAACTTTACGAACTTTACACTTTCAACTTTTTACTAAAGCAATGCGAATAGACATCATAACTGTATTACCAGAATTGTTAGAAAGTCCTTTTAGTGCTTCCATACTAAAACGAGCACAAGAAAAAGGTTTAGTAGAAGTTGTTGTACATAATTTAAGAGATTATTCAACCAACAAACAAAAGAGCATTGATGATTATGCTTTTGGTGGTGGGGCAGGTATGGTAATGCAAATTGAGCCTATTGCTGCTTGCATTGAAAAACTGCAATCTGAACGAAAGTATGATGAAATTATTTATATGACTCCTGATGGCGAAACGATGAAACAAGGAATGGTAAATACGCTTTCATTGAAAGAAAACATTATCATCTTGGCTGGTCATTACAAAGGCGTTGACGAGCGTGTTCGTGAACTTTTTATTACCAAAGAAATATCGGTTGGCGATTTTGTTTTAACCGGAGGAGAATTACCTGCTGCTATTTTATGCGATTCCATAATTCGATTAATTCCGGGAGTTATTAGTGATGAAACTTCTGCTTTAACCGATAGCTTTCAAGATAATTTGTTAGCACCACCAGTTTATACCCGACCAGAAAATTATAAAGGAAATAAAGTGCCTGAAATTTTATTATCAGGGAATCATAAAGCAATAGATAAATGGCGAGAAGATAAGGCTATTGAGCGGACTAAAAATAGAAGACCAGACCTTTTAGATTAAGCGGCATTTTCTACTTCATCTTTTTTACATTGCTCTTCAGGAGCAGCTCCACAAAAACCACAAGGTTCTCCATCCTTGTTTAAAACAGTATTCACACTTGCACAAGTTTTATCAAACTTGCCCCCCTTTTTAAAGATGATTTTTACTGCCATTCCAAAAATACCTAATGCTAATAAACCTACTGCCAATAAAATGAGTTTCATATCAATGTAAATTATAAAAACAAAATTACGTTTAAATTTTAAAAGCCCCGAAAGAAATCGAGGCTTTTGCACTAACTAAACAGGAAGGTTACCCAATAGGGTTGGAAAGAAAATTTACTAACTCTTATAAAACTACTAAACTATTTATTTGATTAGACTTCGTTTTACATCAAAGGTTTAATTAATTGATAATTGGTTACCGCTCATCACTTTGTAAGGTATCATTTGCCATTTTAGAAAGTTTAAATTCTAATTCATCACTAGCTATTCCATCAATATCATCACAATCTAAACAGGTTAAACCATCTTCTAACATTACCCAAGTTTCTCCCATCATATCACCATCATAAGTATCGGTAACATTTGGTATGTTATAAATTACATCACGTATTGATTTATCAAAATACACCGATTTTCCGATAGGCAAATACAATTTAATTCTAATCTGTTGCCCTCTAATTTTATGTGTTTTTAAGGTGCTGATGTAATTGTTAAATATAATATTGCTATCATTTATAGTGTACTTATAATCAATAGCTCTTGCTTTTATCTTGGCTGCTTTCATTGATTCGGCATTTGCTTCTTTTATTACTTTAATATAAGCACTATCCGTTTTACTTTGATATACATTTACATAAACATCATTGTAGTAGATAGAATCATTATCTAATGAAATGGTAGAAAATTGACCATCTAAAATTCCTTTACCTGGAATATCGTTTATACTAGCACTCAAATTATAATTTTGAACAGTGGATGGTAACATTATTTCTTCAACAATTTCTTCTTCATTAGCAACCTCTTTACCCATTTTTATACCTATTAAAGAGCATATTGCAATTCCTGTAATCCAAAAAATTAATAAAACAATCCCAATACTATAATGAGCTTTTACTTTAAATAATAATTTAATTCCTCCATAAATAATTGCAATTATTGGAATACCTATTAGCATAATAATACCAAATGTGGCTAATTGAAATTGATCGTCAGAAACAAAAACAAGATTAAAAAATTCGCTCGATTCTATAGAGAATATTCCATCTGAAGTAATGGCTAAAATCATATCCGAACCACTTAATCCTGCAATAAATCCAACTGCTAAAAATACTCCAAACACAATACAGGCAAAACCAATTATGTTTCCTGCAACTTTAAATATTGCTTTTAAAATATCTCCTAAAACACCGAAAAAACGCTCAATAAAATGACCAAATTTTCCTTTGTCCATATTCTTTAACTTGTCATTTACTTTTGCTGCTTCATCTTGAACGGTTTTACCTATATTATCAATATTTATAGGCTCTCCTTTCATTTGTAATTTGTCTGCTGCAGTTTTTGCTTCGGGTATTACTACCCATAAAATAATATAAAGTACAGGTCCAAACCCCCAAAAGATGGTTGCTAAAACAAAAAATAATCTTGCCCAAATTCTATCAAATCCAAAATATGCCCCAACACCAGAACAAACACCTCCTAGAACTCTGTCGTCAGGGTTTCTAAAAAACTTTTTATCTTGATTGGTATATTCCTTTTTTTCTGTTTTGGGAGCTTCTTCGTTTAATTCTTCTTCATCTAAGTACTGCTCAGGCTTACCCATTATGGTAACAATTTCCTCAACATCTTTTTTAAGAATAACTTGATTTGCTTCTGATATTTTACTGTTAAACAGTTCTGCAATACGTGCTTCAATATCAGTCATTATCTCTTCACACTCTTCTGAATTATTAAAATAACTCTTAATCTTATTCAAGTATTTTTTTAAATCTTCGTAAGCATCTATTTCTATGTGAAATACTATTCCGCTTATGTTTATGGTTACTGTTTGGTTCATCTTATTTCGTTTATTGTTTTTGGTGTTTTGTGTTTAGGTACTTTTTCTAAACACTAAAAACTATACACTCTATTCTTATTTACTTGTTAGCTTAACTGCTTTAACTAAATCGTTCCAAGTGGTTTCTAGTTCTTTTAAAAACTCTTCGCCCACTTTGGTTAGTTCGTAATATTTTCTTGGTGGCCCAGATTTTGATTCTTCCCATCTGTAAGATAATATTCCTGCATTCTTTAATCTGGTAAGCAATGGGTAAAGCGTTCCTTCTACCACAATCAATTTTCCTTCTTTTAGTTTTTCTATAATTTCAGAAGGGTAAGCTTCTCCGTTTTTTAGAATAGACAAAATGCAATATTCTAAAACCCCTTTTCGCATTTGTGCTTTTGTGTTTTCTATTTTCATATCACTCACATTAATTTACAATGCAAAGATATATGTTTTAAATTGTATTATGCAATACATAGTACCATAAAAACACTTAATTGATTGATTATCACTTAATTTAATTTTACACTACAGTTCGATTATTTCTTTTTTTCCTAAGAATTTAGGTTTTTTGTTGATGATATAAAGGTCGATTACCGCTTTAGTTTTTGCAAAATATTCTCTAAAATGTGTTTTAACCGAATATTTTTCTGGTGGATCTTGAGCCGCAAAACCTATGGTATTCATTTCATATTTGTTAGCTATAAATAAAGCTCGTTCTACGTGGAAGCGTTGTGAAATAATAATAACCTCTGTTTGTCCAAATACCTCTTTGCACCTTATAACAGAGTCTAATGTTCTAAATCCTGCATAATCTAAAGTAATTGCCGAATCAGGAATACCTAAAGCAATTAATGCTTTCTGCATTTCTCTAGGTTCGTTATAAGAATGTAAACTATTATCACCACTTACTATGATGTGTTTTATTTTGCCTTGTTGGTATAATTCTGCGGCAGCATTAATTCGGTGTTTAAAAAACAAGTTGGTTGTTCCTCTTGTAGTATATCTGCTTGTGCCAAGTAGTAAGGCTACTTTTTTTTGTGGTGTATTTGCAATGGTTTGATAAATATCTTTTTTAGTAGCTTGTCTTATAATAACATTAGAAAAAATTACAAACAGTATTAAAAATACTACTGCACCAATCGTCCATTTGTTTAAGAAAAGTTTTTTGATTTTTGAAAACAAGCTTTTCATCTTTACCCTATAAAAATATCTAACAATACAAATACAGCAAACAAAACGCTTGCCACACCGTTAGTAGTAAAAAAAGCCAAATTAACTTTACTTAAATCGTTAGGTTTAATTATTAAGTGCTGATATAATAAGAGTGCAATAAAAATTCCGCACCCTATCCAATAATACAAACCAAAATTGCTATAAATTCCTGCGTAAACAACAAAAAAAGCAGTAACTAAATGTAAAAAATTAGATAGCATTAACGCATTTTTCTTCCCTAACAAAACTGGTATAGAATGAAGTTTTTGTTGTTTGTCAAATTCTTCATCTTGCAAAGCATAAATAATATCAAAACCACTTACCCAAAACAATACTGCAAAAGAAAAAAATAAGGGTAACCAATCAAATACTCCTGTTACAGCCAAATAAGCACCTATTGGAGCTAAGGATAATCCTAATCCCAAAACCAAATGACATAAAGCTGTAAAGCGTTTGGTTAAACTATAACCCAACACTACAAACAAAGCAATGGGCGATAAATAAAAACATAGTGGATTTATAAAATAAGTGGTTGCAACAAATAGCACACAGTTAATTATTACAAAAATCAAAGCATTTTTTGGGGTAATGGTTCCGTTAGGGATTTCTCTTACTTCGGCAGTTCGGGGGTTTGCCAAATCTATTTTCCTATCAATATATCTGTTAAATGCCATTGCTGCACTTCTGGCAAAAACCATACATAAAACAACATAAATTAAAGTAATCCATCTAATGTCAGTTTGCAACGAATTAATCGCCAAAAAGAAACCAATCATTGCAAATGGTAATGCAAAAATGGTATGACTAAATTTTATTAACGATAAGTAGTTTTTCATTCTAATTTTAAAGAAATGCAAATGTAGTATTTTGAAAATTTATAAAATTTGACTAACTTTGTCAAGTTAATTAAAGTCAAATAAATGAGAACTTTCGGAAATATCATAAAAGATAAAAGAACTGAAGCGAACAAAACGCTTTCGGAAGTGTTTTTTGATTTAAAGATTGATGCTGCTATTTTGAGTAAAATAGAACGTGGAGAGCGTATAGCAACCAAAAAACAAGTGTTAGATTTTATCAATTATTATAACATTGATGAAAAAGAAGCTTTTTCGGTATGGTTAAGCGAACGTATTTTAAAAGAATACAAAACCGAAAAATACATTTTAGATGCTTTTAAAGTTGCAGAAGAAGAAGTAAGCTACCAAGTAAAACCAACTATTGTTGTTTCATCTTTACAAAGCTTATTAGATGAGGCAGATGAGTTAAAAAACAGATGGAGTGCTTGCAAGCCTTTAAACAAAACGCAAGTAAAAAAAATGCGTGAGTTTTTTAATGTAAATTACACCTACAATTCTAACAAAATTGAAGGAAGTACTTTAACCATGCAAGAAACCCATTTGGTGGTTAATGAAGGTTTAACCATTAGTGGTAAATCTATGCGAGAGCATTTAGAAGCGGTAAATCACTACGAAGCTATTGATTTTATTGAAGGGTTAGTAAAAAACAAAGAAGCTTTAACCGAGCGTGTTCTTAACGAAATTCACTATTTAATTTTAAATGGTATTGATAGAAAAAATGCTGGTAAATATCGTAAAGTGCCTGTTTATATTAGTGGAAGTAGTCATACTCCGCCACAACCATATTTGGTAGGTAAACAAATGGAAGAAGTTTTTGAATTTTATCAAACTCAAAAAAATCATATTCATCCTATAGTTTTGGCTGCCGATATGCACGAAAAAGTAGTTACGGTTCATCCATACATTGATGGCAATGGACGTACTTCAAGATTGGTAATGAATTTAATTTTATTGCAAAATGGTTTTCCAATTGCAAATATTAAAGGAGATGATACTTCTCGATTAAATTATTATAAAGCTTTAGAAATGGTTCAAACTGAAAAAAATACTGAGCCGTTTTATAAGCTTATTTTGGAAGAAACTATTTTTTCTTTAAAAGAGCACATCAAACTTTCGGGTGGCTAATTTTTTAAATTTTAAACCCGATAGGTTTTCAAAACCTATCGGGTTTTATTTTATGCTCCAATTTTCTTTTAACATTCCATAATAAGCATGGTCAACAAATCGATTATATAATCTTTCATTTTGCTCAATAATGCCTTCTAATTTAAATCCTAATTTTTCTGGTATAGCCCTACTTTTAATATTTTCCGTAGCACATTTAATGGTAACTCTGTTCAAATCTAAATTTTGAAAACCGTAATCAATTAGAGCTTTACAACTTTTTATCATAATTCCTTTCCCTACAAATTCTTCACTAAGCATATAGCCTATTTCAGCATTTTTATGGATTAAATTAATGGTATTAAAACTTACCGAGCCTACAATTTTATTATAGTAACGAATACCTAAGTTAAGGTTTGTTCCTTTAGCATAATTTTGATTGCATTCTATAATAAAATTCTTAGTGTCCTCTACTTTATTTGTATAATCCAACCAAGGCAGCCATTCCTTAAAATAAGAACGATTATTGTCTATTAATGTAAATAGTTCTCCTGCATCTTTTTCTTGATAGAGAAATAATGAAATATTTTCATCAACTATTAATTTAATATCTTCCACTTTACAATAATCTTAAAATTAATAATACTAACTAAGTTTTTAATTTAAAATTGAAAGTTACTTTATTAACTTAGCACTTTCAAATTTTATAAACTTTTGACTTAACTATGAGTGACGATAAAAAAGTAATTTTTTCGATGAACAAAGTAGGTAAAACTTTGCCTAACGGAAATGTAATTTTAAAAGATATATACCTGTCTTTCTTTTATGGGGCAAAAATTGGAATTATTGGTTTAAATGGTTCTGGTAAATCTACCGTAATGAAAATTATAGCTGGTGTTGAAGAAAAATACCAAGGCGATGTAACTTTTGCCAAAGGATATTCTGTAGGATATTTAGAACAAGAACCACAATTAGATGAAACAAAAACGGTTAAAGAAATTGTACAAGAAGGTGCTCAAGAAACCTTAGATGTTTTAGCAGAATACGAAGCGGTAAACAACAGTTTTGGCGACCCGGAAGTGCTAGACAACCCAGATAAAATGGAAGAAGTAATGAAGCGACAAGCAGAATTACAAGACAAAATTGATGCCTTAGACGCTTGGGAATTAGACACCAAATTGCAACGTGCAATGGATGCTTTGAACTGTCCGCCCGAAGATGCTTTAATTAAAAATTTATCAGGAGGAGAGTTGCGTAGAGTAGCTCTTTGTCGTTTATTATTAAAGCAACCAGATATTTTATTATTGGATGAGCCTACCAACCACTTAGATACAGAATCTGTTTATTGGTTAGAACAGCATTTACAACAATACAAAGGAACTGTAATTGCAATTACGCACGATAGATATTTCTTAGATAATGTAGCTGGTTGGATTTTAGAATTAGATAGAGGACACGGTATTCCTTGGGAAGGAAATTATTCTTCTTGGCTTGACCAAAAATCTAAACGATTAGAACAAGAAGAAAAAACAGAAAGTAAGCGTAGAAAAAACTTACAAAAGGAGTTGGAATGGAGTAGAATGAACCCTAAAGGACGACAAGCAAAATCGAAAGCTCGTTTAGCTAACTATGAAAAGTTATTAAGCGAAAGTGCTAACGAAAAAGAAGCAAAATTAGAGTTATTCATCCCTAATGGTCCGCGTTTGGGGAATGAAGTGTTGGATGTAATTAACATTTCAAAAGGATACGATGATAAATTATTGTATGAAAACTTAAACTTTAAATTACCACCTGCGGGTATTGTTGGTATTATTGGTCCGAACGGTGCTGGTAAAACTACTTTGTTTAGAATGATAATGGGAGAAGAAACTCCTGATACTGGAAGTTTTAAAGTGGGAGACACCGTTAAAATTGGTTATGTAGATCAATCGCACAAAGATTTATTAGCTGACAAAACCATTTTCGAAGTATTTTCTGGAGGAACAGAAATGATGGAGTTTGGAGGAAAAACAATTAATGCTAGAGCTTATTTATCTCGTTTTAATTTTCAAGGATCCGACCAAAATAAAAAGGTAGGAATTCTATCTGGAGGAGAAAGAAACCGATTACATTTAGCAATGGCTATTAAGCAAGAAGCAAATGTTTTATTGTTAGATGAGCCTACCAACGATTTAGATGTAAATGCTATTAGAGCCTTAGAAGAAGGGTTAGAATCTTTTGCTGGTTGTGCAGTTGTAATTTCTCACGATAGGTGGTTTTTAGATAGGATTTGTACCCACATTATTGCTTTTGAAGGCGATTCTAAAGTAGTATTTTTTGAAGGCGATTACTCTGCCTATGAAGAAAACCGAAGAAAAAGATTAGGTTCTGAACCTAAACGATTTAAGTATAAAAAATTGGTAAAATAATTTACAGCTATAAGATTATAATAATGCCCAATTATTTTAAAATAATTGGGCATTATTTTTTTTATTTTCGTGCAACTAAAAGTTAAGTAAACTAGTCTTTATTACACACTTAAACCTTATTTATGAAAAAAGCATTAGCAATACTTTCTGTCATCTGTTTATCCTCAGCAGTTTTTGCACAAATGAATGTAAGCACAACAGCTCCTTATAACAATCCTGTGCATTTGGTAAACAATGTATTATTAGGTACTGGAGTAACAGCTAGTAATATTACGTTTGTAGGGCAAGGTGCTCAAATTGGTTTTTTTAGTAATGGTTTAGTAGGAGCTCCTAGTCTTGGTTTAGATTCTGGAGTGGTTATTTCCTCTGGAGATGTAGGAGATATTCCTCCAGGAGGTAATCAACCCGACCAAGGGCAATATGCAGCAGCAGGAGACCCAGACTTACTTACTATTGCACAATCTGTAACAACTAACCCACAAGCTTCATCTATTACAACAACACAAGATGGTGCTTTTTTAGAATTTGATTTTACTCCTGTTGGAGATTCTATTAAATTTAATTTTGTATTTGCATCTGAAGAATACACTACTTATATAAATACACAGTTTAATGATATTTTCGCTTTCTTTTTAAGCGGACCTGGAATTACAGGTCCTTATGCTTCTCCTGCTACTTTCCCAAACGGTGCAATTAATTTAGCCCAAGTTCCAAACACCACAACTCCAATTACTATTAGTTCTATTCATCCAGGACTAAACTCACAATATTATATAAGCAATACTACAGAAGCTAATCATGAATTTAATGGATTTACAACTAGCATTTCTATTGTTTATCCTGTTCAATGTGGAGAAACTTATCATTTTAAATTTGCTATTGCAGATTGTCAAGACGATTATTTAGATACTGGTGTATTTTTGGAAGCTTCTAGTTTTACTTCTGATGAGTTAGTTGTTGTGGATGTAACTACTGTTACTGGAGATTCTACAATAATTGAAGGTTGTGCAGGAGCAGTTCTTAATTTTACAAGACCAGATACTAATGGATTATACACAGTACATTTTGATATAGGTGGAAACGCTATAAATGGAGTTGATTACAACCCTATTGCAGATAGTGTAACTTTTAATCCTGGTGATGATACTACTAGCTTAACTATTACTGCATTAACGGATATGTTACCTGAAGGACAAGATACTATTATTATTACCGTTTATACCGTAAATGCTTGCGGAGATACCATTACATCTACAGGAATATTATACATCTTAGATTTACCAGATATACAAACTTTTGCACCTGATACCTCCCTACCCTGCCCTCTATCTACATTGCCTATTTCAGTAATTGCTACTGGAGGACCTGCCCCTTACACCTATTCATGGACAAATTCTAATGGTGGACCAATAGGAAGTAATAGCCCTACTATAAATGTTCAAGGTTTACAAACAGATACTTTCTACGTAAGTGTAACCGATAGTTGCAACTTAGTAACGGTTACCGATACTATTATTGTTACTGTAAATATTCCCCCTTTAACATTAACTGTTCCTAATGATACTACTTTATGCCCTGGAGAAAGCATTACGTTAACAGCAATTGGAGGGGGCGGGCAACCAGGATATAATTATACTTGGAACCCTGGCGGAAATACACAAAGTATAACCGTTAGCCCAACGACAACCACCACATATATTGTTTCTATGGTTGATTCTTGTAATACAATAACAATGTTTGATAGCGTTGTTGTTAACACCGATTATACACCTATGACTTTAACAATGAATCCTGTAGAATCTGTTTGTTTAGGAGAACCTATGAGTGTTTCTGCTGGAGTAATAAATGGAACAGCACCCTACTCTTTTAATTGGACAGAAGGAACTAATAACTATTCTGGTAATCCTATTTCTTTTCCAACAGAAACCCCAGGAATTTTTACTTTGAACTTAGTTGTTACAGATCAATGTGGAAACCAAGAAATAGGAAATGTAGATGTAGAAGTTATTGCTTGTCAAATTATAGTACCTAATGTATTTACTCCAAATGGAGATGGCTCTAACGACTTTTTAGTTTTTGAAAATTTAGAGTACTATCCTAACAACAAACTTGTTGTTTATAACCGTTGGGGAAATATAGTTTATGAAAAAAGTGGCTACCAAAATGATTGGAATGGTGGAGATGCTACAGATGGTACTTATTTTTTCTTACTAGAATTAGGAAACGTAAAAAATACCCTACACAAAGGAAATATTACTTTAATTAGGTAATTACTAATTGAATACAATAAAAAAACCTTGAAGTTAATTTCAAGGTTTTTTTATTTAATAAGGCTTCTTACATATTCATAATACTCTAACTTTTTAGGTCGCCTTAAAGTCAATGAAGATTGAGTATAATATAAATGTTTCTCTAAAAATTTAATTTGCATTTCATTCCACTCATCTTCAGAAAATTTAAAATCATACTCAAATAATTCTTTATGTAATGTTTTAGCTATTTCAGAAACATCATTTCTGCCTAAATAATCATAATCAGCATCGCTCATTATTTTTTCGTAAAGCGAACTTGGACGAGCTTTAATTTTTGTTGAAAGAATAATTTTTTCAATTTCATTAATATGATTTTCTTGGTAACCAAATTTGGGCAAAACAACTTTTACTAATTGAGCAGCAACTTCTTCGTTATGTTCGTACTGATATATAAAACCTGCATCATGGTATAGGGCAGCGGTATTAATTATCACTTTTTCATCTTGGTTTAAACCTTCTAATTCTGCTAAACGGATAGATGCTTCATACACATCTACTGTATGATGTACTCCATGATAGTAAAGATTTGGTTTTAACTCCTTTTCCAACCTATCTAAAATATATTTTTTAGCATTTTTAAAGTCCATAAAAATTAAAGTTAAGATTAATTACCTTAAAATAGGTGGTTAAACTCAGAGATTATTAATTTAGCATCTCAATAAAAAGTAATGAGTAATAAACCAAGCATACCAAAAGGAACAAGAGATTTTTCGCCAATACAAATGGCTCGTAGAAATTATATTTTTGACACTATTAAAAAGGCGTATAAAAAGTATGGTTTTGAGCAGATTGAAACACCTGCAATGGAAAATTTAAGCACCTTAATTGGTACAGGAGGTGATGAAAGTGATAAACTCATTTTTAAAATCTTAAATAGTGGGGATTATTTAAAAAAAGCTGATGAAAAAGCATTAAACGAAAAAGACTCGAATGGTTTAACGCGTTCTATTGCGGAAAAAGCGTTGCATTATGATTTAACCGTACCATTTGCACGTTATGTAGTGCAAAACCAAAACGACATTACTTTTCCTTTTCGTAGATTTCAGATACAACTGGTTTGGAGAGCTGACAGACCCCAAAAAGGACGATACCGTGAGTTTTATCAATGTGATGCAGATATTATTGGCTCAGATTCTTTATTAAATGAAGTAGATTTAATTAAGATTATTGATGATGTTTTTACGGAATTATTTCAAGGAAAATTAAACTATACGGTTTCTGTTAATAACCGTAAAATTTTGCAAGGTATTGTTGAATCTGTTGGAGAAACTGATAAGTTTGAGGATATAGTGGTTGCGATTGATAAGTTGGATAAAATAGGTGTTGATGGTGTAAAAAAAGAACTAATTAGAAATAGTATTTCTGAAAAATCTACCGAAAAATTGCTAGGATTATGCAACACAACTAATCTTCGAAATAGTATTCCTGATATTTTAAATCTGAATGATACTGAAGAGGCTTTAAATGATTTAGATTTTATAACAAATAGTTTTGAGAACAATCATAATACTCAAAAAGGAATTGAAGAATTAGAGTTTGTTTTTGAAAAGCTACAAAACTTAGGTTTAAAAACGGCTAATGTAAAATTCGACCCAACCTTAGCAAGAGGTTTAGGTTACTACACGGGAACCATTATAGAGGTTAAAGTAGGTAACTTTCCTAGTATTACTGGTGGAGGAAGATATGATGATTTAACTGGTAAATTTGGGTTAAAAGATGTTTCGGGTGTTGGTATTTCTTTCGGAGCGGACAGAATTTATGATGTACTTTTAGATAACAACTTATATCCTGAATTTAAAGGAGATTCTACGCAAGTATTGTTTATTAACTTTGGAGAAAAAGAACAAGATTATTGCTTGCCTTTGCTGTTTAAATTGCGTGATGCAGAAATAAACGCAGAAATTTACCCTGAGTCAGTAAAGATGAAACGCCAAATGACTTTTGCGAATAATAAAAATATAAGGTACGTTGTTTTAGTAGGTAGTAATGAGATGGAATCTGGACAACTAACCGTTAAGGATATGGAAAGTGGAGAACAACAAAGCTTAACAATAGAAGATTTAATAACTTTACTAAAATAATAACTATATGCTCGTCATGCTGAATTTATTTCAGCATCTAACACAGAGCCTGAAACAAGTTCAGGATGACGTACAAAACCGAAATAATAACCGCCATTGTGAATTGATTGCAAACTATTCTGGCAAGCAATTGATAAATTGATTCGTTCCTACAATGCAAAATAATTTTAAAAATGGGAGCTCATTTAATAAACAAAAACTGGTTAACTCTTGAAACAATTAATGAGATTGTTTCTAACAACAAAAAAATAGAACTGTCAACAGAAGCTGTTGCATTAATAGAAAAATGTAGAAATTATTTAGATAATAAACTGGCAGATAACGAATCGCCAATTTATGGTATTAACACAGGTTTTGGTTCGTTATGCAATACCGAAATATCTAAAAACGATTTAGAAAAATTACAACGCAACTTGGTTATGTCGCACGCTTGTGGTTTAGGAGAAGAAGTTCCGCAAGATGTTGTAAAACTGATGATACTTTTAAAAGTACAAGGCTTAAGTTTTGGACATTCTGGCGTACAGCTTAAAACCGTTCAGCGATTAGTAGATTTTTATAACAATGATGTTTTACCTGTTGTTTATCAGCAAGGTTCATTAGGAGCTTCGGGTGATTTAGCTCCACTTGCTCATTTATCACTACCAGTTTTAGGTTTAGGAGAAGTTAACTATAAAGGAAAAAAATATACTGGCGAAGAAATTAATAAGCAATTTGGTTGGGAAGCAATTAACTTACAATCTAAAGAAGGTTTGGCATTATTAAACGGAACTCAATTTATGAGTGCTTATGGAATACATTCTTTATTAAGAGCTAAAAAGTTAAGTAAATTGGCGGACATTGTTGCCGCAACATCTATTGATGCTTATGATGGAAGAATTTCTCCTTTTAATGAGTTGGTGCATAAAGTTCGTCCACATGATGGACAATCGGAAACGGCTAAAAATATCAAAAAACTATTAGCAGGCAGTCAAATTATTGAGCAAGAAAAAGCACACGTTCAAGACCCTTATTCTTTTAGATGCGTACCTCAAGTTCATGGTGCTTGTAAGGATGCGATTAACCATGCTCAATCGGTTTTTGAAAAAGAAATAAATGCTGTTACCGATAACCCTACTATTTTTCCTGATGAAGATGAAATAATTTCAGCAGGAAATTTTCACGGTCAACCTTTAGCAATGGCGTTAGATTATTTAGGAATTGCTATTGCAGAATTAGGTAGTATATCCGAAAGAAGAACTTATAAACTAATTGGAGGAGAAAGAGGTTTGCCAGCATTTTTAGTGGCAAATCCAGGTTTAAATAGTGGATTTATGATTCCTCAATATGCACAAGCATCAGTAGTTAGTCAAAACAAACAATTAGCAACACCTTGTTCGGTAGATACAATAGACTCTTCAAATGGACAAGAAGACCATGTTAGTATGGGAGCAAATGCCGCTACTAAAGTTTATCGAATGATTGATAATTTAGAAAAAATTATTGGTGTTGAATTAATGAATGCTGCTCAAGGTTTAGAGTTTAGAAAAACTTTAAAATCATCCTCACTTATTGAAGATTTTATTGCTGAATTTCGTAACTCAGTTCCTTTTGTTGAAGATGATGTGGAAATGCAACCTTTGATGGAAAAAAGTATAACTTTTATTAAAAATTTTAGTCAAAAACTAACCCCTACAAATTTTATCTGATGATAGGATTTTAATATTAAGATTCTTTTTTATTAGAAAATAGAACCTTTTCTATTGGTTTTTCGTCTTATATGAGTATTTTAGGTCAACTTAAACTTGTATTATGAAAAAAGCTACACTATCTACCACCCTATTACTTTTTATATTATTTTGTTCTTCATCTGTATTTTCTCAATATTCGGACGAGTATTACAGACAGAAAAAAGAAGATTATCGTGAGTTTCTTAAAAATCATGAATATAAAAATAGACCTAACTACTCTAAGCAAGAATTAAAAGCAATTCCCAAAAAAGATAGACCAGATTTATCTAATGAACAAAATTTCATACAAACTCTAGACCCTAGTTTAGGGTACGTTCCTCAAAATGCATTACTTAATGCTCATAAACAGACAGATATATATACACAACAAAACAAAACTTCTATACCTGGTATAACATGGACAGAAAGAGGTCCTGATAATGTGGGAGGTAGAACTAGAGCAATTATGTGGGATCCAAATGATGGTTCTGGAAAAACGGTTTTTTCTGGAGGAGTAGCAGGTGGTTTATGGAAAAATACTGATATTACTAATGGCTCAACTCAATGGACTCCAATAAATGATTTTTGGGATAATATAGCGATTACAACTCTTGCATACGATCCTTCAAACACAACCACCATGTACGCTGGAACTGGAGAAGGATTTTATAATATAGATGCCGTAGTAGGTGGTGGAATATGGAAATCAACAAATGGCGGAAATTCATGGTCTCGCTTAAACAGTACAAGTTCTTTTCAATATGTTCAAAAAATTGTAGTTGACCCATCTAATGGTGATATTTATGCTTGTACTAAGTTTTTTGGTGTTCAACGCTCTCAAGATGGAGGATCATCTTGGACTAAAGTATTAGGTTCTGGAAGTGGAGCATCTTCTAATAATGCTGCAGATATTGAAATTGGTTCTGACGGAACTATTTATGCGGCTATAGGATTACATTTTTCTACTGATGGTGTTTACAGTTCAACTACAGGAAACAATGGCTCTTGGACAAAATTAAACACAGGTTCAAATGGTTTTCCAACATCAGGAATAAGAAGATTAGAAATAGCTTGTGCACCAAATAATGCCAATGTAATTTACGCTATTGCAGAAAACTCTAGTTCAGCTATTCAAGGCTTATACAAATCATCTAACAAAGGAAGTACTTGGTCTAGTTTAGCTATTCCAAATGATGTTGACAATGGAATTCCAGCAAATGACTTTACAAGAGGTCAAGCATGGTATGATTTATCTATAGCTGTTGATCCTAATGATGCTAACACACTTTTTGTAGGAGGTATTGATTTATTTAGATCTACTAACGGTGGGTCATCTTGGACACAGGTATCCAAATGGTCTAACAATAATAATTTAGCAGCACTTAATGTTTCTATGGTTCATGCTGATCAACACACAGCAGTATATAAACCAGGTTCTAGTAGTGATATTTTATTTGGAAATGATGGTGGTGTTTATTACTCTAGTAATGCTACAAACGCAACACCAACAATAAATACTAGAATTAATGGCTACAATGTAACACAATATTACGCAGCAGCTATTAATGGTTCTTCAGGTTCTAATAACATGTTAGCTGGAGCTCAAGATAACGGAACTCAAAAATATACCAGTAGTGGAATAAACTCGACAGTAGAAGTAACAGGTGGTGATGGTGCTTTCTGCCATATTGATCAATCAAATGGCAATAACCAAATAAGCCAATATGTAAGAAACGTAATTTATCGAACTACGAATAACTGGAGTTCGGGAGCAATAATAAACAATAGTCAAAGTACTGGTTTATTTATCAACCCATCAGAGTATGATGATAAAGAAGATATATATTATTCTGGACATGCTAATGGAAGTGCTGTTAGATTACTTAGAATTTCTGACCCTTTTGGTTCTGCTTCATCTGGAACTGTAGTAATTGCATCAGGCTCAAGTGATGTTTCACATATTTCAGCTTCCCCTTATGCTTCAGGAGGTAATTCAACGCTTTTTGTAGGTACCGATGCAGGAGATGTTTACAAAGTATCAAATGCACAAAGTGGGTCTCCAACTATAAATAATATTGGAAGTGGTTTACCTGCAGGTAATATTTCTTGTATTGCAATAGGTGCATCTGAACAGCAACTATTAGTAACTCTTTCTAACTACGGAATTGTTTCTGTATGGGAATCTACTAATGGTGGTAATTCATGGACAAACAAAGAAGGCAATTTACCAAATATGCCTGTGAGATGGGCTTTATATAATCCTTTAGATTATAATCAAGTATTTTTAGCTACAGAAGTTGGGGTTTGGACAACCGCTGACTTATCTGCTGGAAGTGTTGATTGGTCGCCTACAAATACTGGATTAGCAAATGTTAGAACAGATATGCTACAGTATAGAAGTTCAGACAATACAATTGTAGCTGCAACTCATGGTAGAGGTTTATTTACAACTGTTATTCCTAGTACAGGTGCTCCTGTTGCTGATTTTAGCGGTACACCTCAAACACTATGCGAAGGAAATACAGTAACTTTTACAGATTTAAGTGCCAATACTCCTACAGGATGGGTATGGTCTTTCCCTGGGGGAACTCCTTCTAGTTCAACAGCACAAAATCCAACAATTACTTATAATACAGCGGGAACTTATAATGTAACTCTAACTGCAAGTAATGCTTCAGGTAGTAATCCTATTACTAAAAACAATTACATCACTGTAAATGGAACTCCTAGCAATGCAGGAACTATTACAGGTTCTAATAGTGAATGTGAAAATGCAACAGGAATAGCTTACTCAATTAATTCTGTAAACGGAGCAAGCAACTATACGTGGACAGTACCTAATGGAGCTACGATTGCTTCTGGACAAGGGACAACAAATATTACAGTTAATTTTGGAACAAATAGTGGCAATGTATCTGTAACACCAAGTAACAGTTGTGGTAATGGAGGATCTAATAGTAAAGCTGTAACGATCAATGTTTGTAGTAGTAGTCCTGTGGCCGATTTTAGCGGTACACCTCAAACACTATGCGAAGGAAATACTGTAACTTTTACAGATTTAAGTGCTAATACTCCTACAGGTTGGGTATGGTCTTTCCCTGGAGGAACACCTTCTAGTTCAACAGCACAAAATCCAACAATTACTTATAATACAGCAGGAACTTATAATGTAACTCTAACTGCTAGTAATGCTTCAGGTAGTAATCCTATCACTAAAACAAGTTACATCACTGTAAATTCGTGTGGAACATCTATAATAACTAGTAATTGTGGTAAAGTTTTCACTTCATATGATCAGTTTTTATATTATTATTCTGTACAAAATGCTCAAGACTATGAACTAGAGTTTGTACCTGTATCAGCAGGTCCTACTATAAATTATGTTAGAGGTACTACAAATGCATGGATGAGATTAAGTAAAGCTACAGGTTTAGCTGATAACACTACTTATAATGTACGTGTAAGAGCAAAAGTAGGAGGTATTTTTGGCTCTTATGGTAATGTATGTCAAATTACTACCCCTAGCTCTAATTCTACAATGTTAAAACCTACATACTGTAACTATTCTTATAATTCATATTCTGAACTTATTGGCTACTATCCTGTAAACAATGTCCAAGATTATGAACTAGAATTTACCCCGATACCTTCTGGACCTACTATTAATTATTTGAGAGGATCCACAAAAAGCACAGTACCTTTATCTAAAATTACAGGTTTATCTGATAATACAACCTATAATGTTAGAGTTAGAGCAAAAGTTGCAAATGTTTTTGGTCCTTATGGAAACTCTTGTCAAATAACAACACCTAGTCCAAGTGGTACTACTCAATTAGAAACTAACTACTGTAATAAAACTTATAATTCGTATAATGAATTCATAAAATTTTATCCTGTCACTAATGCACAAGATTATGAGTTAGAGCTTACCCCCATACCTTCTGGACCCGTTATTAATTATGTAAGAGGTCAAGCTAAGGCATCTGCAAGACTTAGTAAAATTACAGGCTTGCAAAATAGCACTACTTATTCGGTTAAAGTGAGAGCAAAAGTTGCAAATGTTTTTGGTCCTTATGGAAACTCTTGTCAAATAACAACGCCTGCTTCAGCAAGGTTTGGATATTTTGATAATCAAACAGATGTTGAAGCATCATCAACAAAGTCAATTAATTTAATTATCTACCCTAACCCTAATCAAGGTGAATTTGTTTATCTAGATTTAAGTGGTATTCAAACTGATACAGAATTACTGGTAACAGATATTTCAGGAAAGATAATACAACAACAAAAAATTGAATCTAACAGCAGTACTATAAGTTTTAATGAAAAGCTAAATGCTGGATTTTACTTTATAACAGTTGTATCTGGCAATCAGAAAGTAACTAAGAAATTAGTAGTGAGATAATTTGATAATAATTAATATCTTTAATCCCAATCTAATTATAATTAGATTGGGATTTTTTTATGAAAACAACAATTTATTTAATATCACTAATACTAATTATGTCATGTTCCAATAGTCATAGCGAAAAAGATGCTATCTTAAAAGTAATGAACCAACAAGAAAAAAATTGGAGCAATGGCAATATTGAAGGCTTTATGCAAGGCTATTGGAATTCCGATTCGTTAATGTTTATTGGGAAAAATGGAATTAAATATGGGTGGCAAACAACACTTGATAACTATAAAAAATCATACCCTGATAAAAATACCATGGGAAAGCTAGAATTTGAAATTCTAAACCTTGAGGTAAATAATAAATCTGCATACATGCTAGGTAAATGGAGTTTAATAAGAAAAACCGATAACCCAAATGGTTACTTTACTTTGTATTGGAAAAAAATTAATGAAAAATGGGTTATTACTATAGACCATACTAGCTAATGCTAAGAGATCTTTGGAATACCATTTTTGTTGATACTTTTAAAAAAGTTGAATTAGAAAAAGAACAATCAAATAAATTCGATAAAAATGTTCTTCTAATATTTATTGTTAGTAGCTTAAGCTTAGTTTTTATTCAATATTTTGGTGATTTAAGCTTTGTAAAATCATTAGACATTATTTGGTTAAATGACTCTATAAACTCTATTCAAAACCTATTTCCAAATAATAGATTGTTTGAATTAATTTATTGGGTTAGTATAATTTTTATATGCTATTTTATACTACCTACAATTCTTATTAAAACCGTTTTAAAACAAAACTTAACCGATTATGGGTTGTCTCTTAAAGGTGTTTTTAATAGCTACAAAATATATTTAATCTTCTTCTTATTTATGTTTCCTTTAGTAATTGGAGTATCTTTTTCTGAAAGTTTTCAAAACAAATACCCTTTTTATAAACCTTATGATCAAACGCTATACCCTAATTTTATCATTTGGCAATGTTTTTATTTCTTACAGTTTTTTGCGTTAGAATTTTTTTTTAGAGGTTTTATGGTTCATGGGTTAAAAAAACAATTTGGGTATTATTCAATTTTTATAATGATGATACCCTATTGTATGATACATTTCCAGAAACCAATGCCAGAAACTATTGGAGCAATAATAGCTGGAATAGTACTAGGCTCATTAAGTCTAAAAAGCAAATCAATATGGTTAGGTATTGCCATACATTATTCTGTTGCTATTACAATGGATATTGCAGCATTGTGGCAAAAAGGATTTTTTTAGTGCAAAAAACATACTATATTAGCGAAAAACCTGACTATGAAATATTTGTTGATATTAATTTTTTCGCTATACACTTTCTTATCTTTTGGATCGGACACAGACTCTCTCCAAAATATTATTAAAACCAAAAAAGGAACAGAAAAAGCAAGTGCTTTAATAGATTTAGCATTAAAAATTAAAAAAAAGGATAAAGAAAAAGCTTTACAACATGCAGAGGAAGCATTTAATATAGCTTCAAAAAATAATGATGTTGAATACATTGTTAAAGCTACAAATGCTAAAGGAAGCATATATTTAAGTAATAATGATTTAAATAAAACCGATTCATTATATAAATACTCCATAGAATTTTCTAAAAATGAAGAATACATAAAAGGATTAATGTCAACTTATGGTAAAATGGCTAAGCTTTACTCAAGAGCAGCACAATATAAACAAGCTTTAGCGTTTGCCGATACTTCTATAAACTACTCTAATCAACTTAATGAAATTAAAACATTATCTGCCACCTATTTAACTGTAGGCAACATTCATTATTATATGGGAGCTAGAGATAGTGCTATATATTATTTTGAAAAAAGTTTAAGCCTTAAACAAAAATTAGATGATGAAGCTGGTGCATCAGGAGTTTCAATGAATATTGGTGTTATTGCTTACCAATCTGGACAATATGAAAAATCATTAGAATATTACAATAAAGCATTAATAAGTTTTAGAAAATTAAAAGACTCATTAAGTCTTGGTTTAGTAATAGAAAATATTGCTATAACTTATTATCATCAAGGGAAGTTAGATAGCTCATTAATTATGAATAAACAAGCTTTAAGTTTATATAAGAAACTAAATGATAAAGGTCATTATGCTTCATGCCTAGAAAATTTAGCCCAAAGTTATGATGCTTTAGGAAATGTTACAAAAGCTATTAACCTACAGTTAGAGTCTATTAAAACTAAAGAAGAAATAAAAGATAAAAGAGGATTAGGCTACGGCTATATCAATTTATCCAGTTATCACCAAAAATTAAAACAATATAAAAAAGCAATAGAATTAGTGAATAAAGCTTTAGCCCTATTTACAGAAATAGAAGACAAGTATAATATAGCAAGAACCCACGCAAACTTATCAGGCATATATTATTCAACAAAAAATTATGAAAAAGGAATTGAAGAAGCCTCAATTTCACTAGAAATGAATAAGGAGCTTAAAAATAATAATGGCATAGCAGGCAATTACCTTACATTGGGTAATATTTATAACAAAAAAGAAGAAAAACAAACCGCTTTAGATTATTATATAAAATCTTTAGAAATTAATGAAAAAATAGGAGATAAAATAGATATAGCTGGTATTCAAAACAACATTGGTGTTATTTATTATGATTTAAAGCAATATAATAAAGCCAAAGATTATTATTTAAAAGCTCTTGAAATTCGAAAAGAAATAGGCATAAAATTAGGTTTAGTTGAATCATATAAAACATTAGCAAATGTTTACAGTAAACTAAATAATTATAAAACTGCATTTGATTATTTATATCAATACTCAAATGGCAAAGAAGAGTTATTAAATGAAAATATAACCGAGCAAATGAATGAAATGAATGCCAAATACGAATCAGAAAAAAAAGAACAGGAAATAGCTTTATTACAAAAAGAAGGAGAAATCGAAAAAACAAAACATGAGGAAGAAACAAGAAGAAATAACATTATAATATATGCTGGAAGTGGAGGAGCTATATTATTAATAATACTAGCATTTGTACTTTTTAGAAGTAATAATCAAAAGAAAAAATCAAACTTTTTGTTATCTGAACAAAATCATGAAATAACCAAACAACGTGATGAAGTAGAAATACAAAAATTAATTGTTGAAGAAAAAAATAGAGAAATTACTGATAGCATCCAATATGCTAAACGAATACAAAATGCAATACTCCCACCCAATAAAGTAGTAAAAGAATATTTGCAAGAAAGTTTTATTTATTACAAACCAAAAGACATTGTTGCTGGTGACTTTTATTGGTTAGAACAAAAAAATAATAAAATATTATTTGCCGCAGCTGACTGTACTGGTCATGGAGTTCCTGGAGCCATGGTAAGTGTAGTTTGTAATAATGGACTAAACAGAAGTGTAAGAGAATACGGACTAACAGAGCCTGGAAAAATACTAAACAAAACAAGAGAGATTGTAGTGCAAGAATTTGAAAAAAGTGAAGAAGAAGTGAAAGATGGAATGGACATAGCAATATGCTCATTAGAAGGCAACACATTACAATACGCAGGGGCACATAACCCACTTTGGATTATTAAAAAAGATGCTCAAGAAATAGAAGAAATAAAAGCCAACAAACAACCTATTGGACAATTTGACAACCCAGAGCCTTACACAACTCATACTATAGAGCTTCAAAAGGGAGATAGTTTATATATCTTTTCTGATGGATATGCAGATCAGTTTGGTGGGGAAAAGGGTAAAAAATTAAAAACTGCTAACTTTAAACAACTATTAATTTCTATTCAAAAAGAATCTATGGAAAAACAAAAACAATTAATAGATGAAGCTTTTGAAAATTGGAAAGGAGATTTAGAACAATTGGATGATGTCTGCGTAATAGGAGTGAAGATATGAACGAATATAAAGCAGAGTTTACCCTGATCGAAAGTCGAATGGGTGTTATTGGAGTTAAAATTTAATGCTTAAAATCAAAATATTATTTATCATATTGGTAATACCTTGTATCGGTTTTACCAATATTTCCTATTTGAAAGATTCCTTAAACCAAGAAAATAATAGTTTAAAAAAAGCTGCAATTTTACTTACGATTACCGAAAACTGTGAGATAGAAGAAATAGAAGTTTACGCCAATCAATTAATTAAACTATGTGATTCTATTCTTAATATCAACCCTAAAGAAAAAAACAAACTTTATTCGTATAAAGCTCAAGCCTATAATAATATAGGCTTTATGTATAAACACCAAGGCATTACCGACAAAGCTATCGACAACTACTTTATAGGGCTGAAACTTTCTGAAATATCAAATGATGACTTAACAACAGCTAATATTACTAACAACTTAGGTTCTTCATTTTTACAACAAGGCGAAACAGAGAATGCTATCATTTACTTTGACAAAGCATTAAGACTATACAAAAAAAGCAATGACCTTGAAGGGGTAGGAATTATTTGTAACAACCTAGGAGATATTTTTCAAAAGGAAAAAGAATACGAAAAAGCACTTAACTTTCATACCCAAAGTTTAAGCGTTTGGTCTAAATTAAATATCCCACTATATAAAGCTACATCATACAATAACATTGGTGTTATATTAGAATATAAAAAACAACCAAAACAAGCACTAGCAAATTATAAAAACTCAGAAAAAATATTTACCGTACTTAACGACTCCATCAATCTTGCTTGGACGTACAACCTCATCGGAAGACTATATTTAGAATCTTCAAAAAACGATTCCGCTAAATTTTACTTAACAAAATCCTATTTTATATCCTCAAAGTTAAATATTTTAGATACTAAAAGTAACTCATCAAAAAATCTTTATCATGTTTATAGTAGGCTAAAAAACTATAAAAAAGCTTTTAAATATTATAAAACATATATAAAAATAAGTGACTCTTTAAAAAATGAAAGTGCTCAAAAAGCAATTATTCAACAACAAGCCAAATACGAGTATGAAAAACAAAAAACAATTGATGATGCCGAGCATGAAAAACAAATAGCCATTGAACAAGAAGCAGCCGAGAAACAAACCATTTTAACTTATGCAACTGCAGGTGGCTTAGGTTTGGTAGGTATATTCCTTTTGATAGTGTTTAACCGACTAAAAGTAACTCGTAAACAAAAAAATATTATTGAAGAGCAAAAACTAGAAGTAGAACAACAAAAAGAAGAAGTTGAACTTGCTCATTCTGAACTTGAAGAAAAAAATAAAGAAATTACTGATAGTATCCAGTATGCTAAACGCATCCAAAATGCTATACTTCCACCTACCAAAGTTGTTAAAGAATATTTAACCGAAAGTTTTATTTATTACAAACCTAAAGACATAGTAGCTGGAGATTTTTATTGGATGGAGTCAGTTTCTTCATCACGTCATTCCGCACTTGATGCGGAATCTCCCAATAAGAATGAGATTGCTGGTCAACCCTTCGACTCCGCTCAGGGGGACAAAGGCAATGACGTAGTACTTTTCGCAGCAGCCGATTGCACAGGCCATGGAGTGCCAGGAGCTATGGTTAGTGTAATTTGTAATAATGGTTTAAACCGAAGTGTTAGAGAATACGGCTTGACCGACCCAGGAGAAATTTTAAATAAAACAAGAGAAATAGTTGTTCAAGAGTTTGAAAAAAGTGAAGAAGAAGTTAAAGACGGAATGGACATCGCTTTGTGTTCACTACAATTAAATCCCCCCTTTGAAGGGAGAGAAAGGGGGATGACCTTAAAGTATGCAGGAGCACACAATCCTTTATGGATAATAAGAGGTGGAGAACTATTAGAAACTAAAGCCAACAAACAACCAATTGGAAAGTTTGATAATCCAGAACCATATACTACTCATACAATAGAATTACAAAAAGGAGATAGTATTTATATTTTTAGTGATGGCTATGCCGACCAATTTGGTGGAAAAAAAGGCAAGAAATTAAAAACAACTAACTTTAAAAAATTGTTACTCTCTATTCAGAACGAAACTATGGAAAAACAAAAGCAACTAATTGATGAGGCTTTTGAAGATTGGAAAGGAGATTTAGAGCAATTGGACGATGTTTGTGTGATTGGTGTTAAGATTTAATTTTAACCCCACCTATTATTATAAACACCCAACCTGTAATTATTAAAGTCCCTCCTATTGGCGTTATTGGTCCTGCAAACTTTAAAAATTCTAACCCAATTATATTTTTAAGTGTTAGTAAATAAATAGAACCCGAAAACAAAATAACTCCCCAAAAAATTAGGTTTGAAGCTATTGTAAATTGCTTTAAACCAAACTTATTTTTTAATAAAAATAATACCAACAAAACAACAGCATGTATTAATTCATACCTTACCCCAGTATTAAAACTTACTAAATGCTCTGCCGACAAAACAGCTTTTAAAGCATGAGCCCCAAATGCACCACCAATTACAGCTATTGCACCTAAAACTCCTGCTTTTATCAATATTTTTTTATCCATTATTTAGAAAAATTATAAATACCATTTTGTTAGTAAAATTCAACAAAAAAAGGCAGAAACAGTTAAATATTTCACGAATTTCACGGTAATAATTTTAAGGGGAAAAATGAAAAAAATACTTGTTATAGGAGCGGGAAGATCAACATCTTCATTAATTCAATATTTATTATTTAATGCCGAAAACGAAAATTGGTTCATAACCATTGCTGATCAGTCTAAAGATTTAGCTAATGAAGCAGCAAACAATCACAACCTTGCTAAAGCCATTGCTTTTGATGTAAATAATGATGAAGAAAGAAATAGACTAATTGATGAACATGATTTAATTGTATCTATGCTGCCTGCTCATATGCACATTTCTGTAGCTCAAGATTGTATTAAGTATAAAAAACACATGGTAACTGCTTCTTACGTTTCTAAAGAAATGAAAGCATTAAACCAACAAGCTATTGATGCAGGAATAGTTATGATGAATGAAATTGGAGTTGATCCAGGCATTGACCACCTTTCTGCAATGAGAGTAATTGACCAAATTAGAAATGAAGGTGGCGAATTACAAGCTTTTGAAACTTTTACTGGAGGATTGGTTGCTCCAGAATCGGACAACAACCCTTGGAATTATAAGTTTACTTGGAACCCTCGTAATGTAGTTTTAGCAGGACAAGGAGTTTGCAAATTCATTCAAAACCATAGATACAAATACATTCCTTACCATAAGTTATTTAGAAGAACCGAAATTATTGAAATTGATAGCTACGGGAAATTTGAAGGGTACGCCAATAGAGATTCTTTACAATACAGAGAAATTTATAACTTAGAGAATATTCCTACCATGTACAGAGGTACTTTAAGAAGACCTGGTTTTTGTAAAGCATGGCATTATTTTGTAAAACTAGGAGCAACAGATGATTCTTACATTATGGAAGATTCAGAAAATATGACTAATCGCCAATTCATTAATTCTTTTTTACCGTATAACCCTAACGATTCTGTTGAATTAAAATTTAAACACTACTTTAATATTCGTCAGGATGATATTGAAATGTATGAGAAATTTGAATGGTTAGGAATATTTGAAGAGACTAAAATTGGACTTAAAAATGCAACACCAGCACAAATATTACAACATATTTTAGAACAAAAATGGAAGCTAGCTCCCGAAGATAAAGATATGATTGCGATGTGGCATCGATTTAGATTTAAGCTAAATGGAGAGGATAAAGAAATTCATTCTTCAATGGTAGTTAAAGGAGATGATCAAAAATATACTGCTATGGCTAAAACAGTTGGCTTACCTGTTGCTATTGCTACTAAAATGATATTAAATGGAACTATTTCTACACCAGGGGTTCATGTTCCTATTACCAAAGAAATTTACAACCCTATTTTAGATGAACTAGAAAACTATGGTATAAACTTTACCGAAAAAGAAGTTGAGCCAACCTTTTATTAAAAATTAGAGATTAATCTCTAATTTCCAATATCCAATTTATTATGAATTTACTACTTGTATCCGCAACCTATTTAGAGATTGAGCCGCTTCTTTTACTATTTAATTTTGAAAAAGAAGTCAATCAAAAACTTAAAAGATATACCTATAAAAATCACAACATTGATGTTTTAATTCCTGGAGTTGGTATGACTTGTACTGCTTATTGGATGGGAAAAACATTAAACAATAAAATTTACGATATTGCTTTAAATGTTGGCTTAGCTGGTAGTTTTGATGATAATTTTAAAATTGGTGACGTTGTTAATATTAGTAAAGATGAAATTTCTGAATTAGGAGCTGAAGATGGCGAAAGTTTTTTATCCTTAATTGATATGGATTTAATTATGGATGAAGATTTTACCTTGCAAAATGGAGAAATGGAAAATACCATTTGCATAGATAACAAAACCATTAATTCGTTACCAAAAGTTAAAGCAATTACTGTAAACACCACTCATGGAGATGAAGAATCTATAAACAAAGCGAAAACTCTTTTTAACCCACAAGTAGAAAGTATGGAAGGTGCTGCGTTTTTTTACGCTTGCCTTTTAGAAGGAATAACTTTTGCACAAGTAAGAAGTATTTCTAACAAAGTAGAAAAACGCAATAAAGACAATTGGAACATACCATTAGCTGTTAAAAATTTATGTTCCACTACCCTACAAATTATTAATACTCTTTAGTTAAAAGTTTATAGCGTCATTCAGAACAATATCCGCCTTAGGCGGATGAAGTGAAGAATCTTCTTACATTTGTACTATTAATTAAAAAGATACCTCGACTCCGCTCGGCATGACAGAATCAAGTAAACTCACTCTCGGCTTTTCTCCTTGTCCTAACGACACCTTTATTTTTGATGCTTTAGTCCATCATAAAATAGATACAGAAGGGTTAGATTTTAAAGTTTTTTTAGGCGATGTTGAAGAATTAAATAATAAAGCATTTAACAACGAATTAGACATTACAAAAATTAGCTATCACGCTTATGGTTATTTAACTAATAATTATGTTTTACTAAACTCAGGAAGTGCTTTAGGAAAAGGTTGTGGGCCGATATTAGTTCAAAGTTCAAAGTTCAAAGTTCAAAGTTTAGAATCTTGTAAGATTGCTATCCCAGGAAAATATACCACAGCTAATTTTTTATTAAGCATAGCACATCCAGAAGCTCAACACAAAACCGAACTATTATTTTCTGACATAGAAAATGCTGTTTTAAACGGAGATGTTGATGCAGGTTTAATTATACACGAAAATCGTTTTACTTACCAAGATAAAGGTTTAGAAAAAATAATTGATTTAGGCGAATATTGGGAACAAACCACAGGAGCTTTAATTCCTTTAGGAGGTATTATTATAAAAAGAAGTTTGCCGAAAGAAATAATTGAAAAAGTAAACCGTTTAATCCGAAAAAGTATTGAATTTGCTTTTGAAAATCCTAACGAACCATTAAGCTATATGCAAAAAAATGCTCAAGAAATGAGCGAAGAAGTAATGCGTAAACATGTTGAGTTGTATGTCAATAAATATTCGATTGATTTAGGTGGAGAAGGTAAGAATGCCATTACACAAATGTTTAACTTAGCACAACAAAAAGGGATAATACCTGAAATAAAAAATTCGTTATTTGTTAACGGTTAATTGCTCAACAACTTTTAACTTTTAACTTTTAACTTTTAACTTCATAAAATGATAATAGTAACAGGAGCCGCAGGATTTATAGCAAGTTGTTTGGTAAGCAAACTAAACCAAGAAGGTTATAAAGACATTGTTTTAGTTGATGATTTTTCTAACGAAGAAAAAAATAAAAACTTTGAAGGAAAAACATATTCTCAAAAAGTAGATAGAGCCAACTTTATAGATTGGTTAAAAGAAAATGAGCACTTTGTACAATTCATTTTTCATATTGGAGCAAGAACCGATACCACCGAATTTGATAAAAGCATTTTTGATAAATTAAACCTTAACTATACCAAAGACATATGGAATATATGTGTTGAACATGGCATTCCATTAGTTTATGCTTCATCAGCAGCTACTTATGGTTTAGGAGAGTATGGTTATGAAGATAATCATGAAATAGTAGAAAAATTAAAACCATTAAATCCTTACGGAGACTCAAAAAACGACTTTGATAAGTGGGCTTTAAAACAAGAAAAGCAACCTTACTTTTGGGCAGGATTAAAGTTTTTTAATGTATATGGACCAAATGAATTCCATAAAGGACGTATGGCTTCGGTAATTTTTCACTCTTTTAATCAAATAAATGAAACGGGCGGAATGAAACTTTTTGCTTCCCATAATCCTGACTATAAAGATGGAGAACAGTTACGCGATTTTGTTTATGTAAAAGATGTAGTTAATGTTTGTCTATTTTTATTAGAACACCGTAAAAATTCTGGTTTGTATAATTTAGGCTCGGGCAAGGCTCGTACTTTTTTAGACTTAGTAAAAAATACTTTTAAAGCTTTAGATGCAGCACCTGATATTTCTTTTATTCCAACCCCAGAAGACATTAGAGATAAGTACCAATACTTTACTGAAGCTAATATGAACAAGCTTAAATCTATTGGTTACGACAAGCCTTTTCATACCTTAGAAGAAGGTGTTGAAGATTATGTAAAGAATTATTTGGTGGATAAAAATTATTATTAGACTTCCCTCCTAAAAAGGAGGGATAAAGGGAGGTGTAAAATACCCCACTCTAACTCCCCTTATTAGGGGAGAATTATAAACAAACAAAAATGAACACTTACATCTCACTATTACGTGGAATTAATATTAGCGGACAAAAGCTAATTAAAATGGCTGAGCTAAGGGAAGTTTATACCAAAATTGGTTTTAACAACGTAAGCTCATATATTGCTAGTGGAAACTTAGCATTTCAATACCAAAAAGAAAGTCACGAAAAATTACAAGAACTTATTTTAAAAGCCATTAAAAACCATTATGGTTGGGATGTTCCAAATCTTATTTTAAATCACGAACAAGTTAAAGCTGCTTTGGATAAAAATCCATACAAAGAAATTGAAAAAGTTTATTTTACCTTTTTATCAGATAAGCCAACCCAAGAAAACATAGATAAATTATTCTCTTATAAATTTGAAGATGAATATTATCAACTCATAGACAAGGTCATTTATTCTCACACTCCAAAAGGACCTGCTAGGGCTAAGTTTAATAACAATTTTATCGAAAATAAACTAAAGGTTATGGCAACCACTCGCAACTTAAATACGACTAATAAATTGTTAGAAATGAGTAAATAATTATTCATAAAACATTGAAAATACAGCAATTTTGCTAACTTTAACTACTAAACAAATTATCATGAAAAAAATACTAATAGCCTTAATTTCAGTTTTTGTACTATCTACAGCTTATTCACAATCTAATGCTACGGTTAGTATGTGTAATGCAGCCGTTAAATCAGAAAAAGTTAATACTGCTACGCTAGCATTAGAAGAACTTTTAAAGTGCAACCAATTAACATCAACAGATAAAACACATTATATTCAGTCTTTTACATTTTCGATAAAAACTGCCAATAATACTATTCATGAAATAAAAACTGACGGAAATAAATTAAATGAAAAAATGATTACTTTAATCAAAGGTAATAAGCCAGAAAAAATTTACATTGAAGATATTGTAGTTATTAATCAAGCTGGTGAAGCTATCAATACTAAAGCATTAATTCTTACTATTAAATAACATTGCACAACCTTACCCCTTTAGCCGAGCGTTTAAGACCCAATACTTTTGAGAATTACATTGGTCAGCAGCACTTAATTGGCGAAGGCTCTACCTTACGTAATTTTATAGAAAAGGGTATTATCCCCTCCATGATCTTTTGGGGACCTCCAGGTGTTGGAAAAACAACTTTGGCCAATATTATTGCCAATTATTTAAAACGTCCTTTTTTTACGTTAAGTGCTATAAATTCTGGCGTAAAGGATGTTAGAGAGGTTATAGAAAAAGCCAAATCGCAACAATTTTTTGGCACCAATAATCCTGTTTTATTTATCGATGAAATTCATCGGTTTAGCAAATCACAACAAGATTCTTTATTAGGAGCCGTTGAGAAAGGAATTATTACTTTAATTGGAGCAACTACCGAAAACCCATCTTTTGAGGTTATTTCGGCATTGCTTTCTCGTTGTCAGACCTACATTCTAAAAGAACAAACCAAAGAAGATTTACTAAAGTTAATTGACATTGCTTTAACGCAAGATGAAGAATTAAAAACCAAAAATGTTGTAATTAAAGAGTATGAATCTTTATTACAACTATCTGGTGGAGATGCTCGGAAATTACTGAACACCCTCGAAATTGTTGTGAATAGTTTTGATACTGAACCCATAGAAATTACCAATGATATTGTTGTAAATACTGTGCAACAAAACATGGTAAGGTATGATAAAACTGGCGATCAGCATTACGATATAATTTCTGCTTTTATAAAATCAATTAGAGGAAGCGACCCTAACGGAGCAGTATATTGGTTAGCCAGAATGTTAGAAGGTGGAGAGGATATGAAATTTATTGCTCGTAGGTTATTAATTTCAGCATCTGAAGATATTGGAAATGCCAACCCAACTGCGTTAGTTATTGCAAACAATTGCTTTCAAGCAGTTAATGTAATTGGTTTTCCTGAAGGAAGAATTATACTATCGCAAACTGCCGTTTATTTAGCTAATTCGCCAAAAAGTAATGCTTCCTATGAAGCTATTGGCAAAGCACAACAATTGGTAAAACAAACTGGTAATTTATCTGTGCCTTTACATTTACGTAATGCTCCTACCAAACTAATGAAAGATATTGGTTACGGTGCTGATTATAAATATTCACATGGATATGAAGGTAACTTTGAAGTACAAGAATATTTACCCGATGATGTAAAAGGAACTAAACTTTACGAACCAGGCAGAAACACTAAAGAAGAAAGCTTTAGAAAATTTCTAAAAGATAAATGGAAAGATAAATACAACTACTAAAATTATATATAATGGATTTTAATATTGACGAAACAACTTATAACGAAATTGCAGCAACAATTCATAGTGATGCTAGTCCTGTAGGAATAGATGCTAAAAAAACACACATCTTAATACTTAAAGCATTATCAGACTTAAATGAAAAAGTTGACCGATTAGAGAAAGAAATAGCTGAACTAAAAAGGTAAGATTATTTCAACTTAACAGCCAACAACGTATTTTTTAGCAAACTAGCAATAGTCATTGGTCCTACTCCACCTGGAACTGGCGAAATGTGAGCACATTTTGGAGCTACCTCATCAAACTTAACATCTCCTAATAATCTAAACCCAGATTTTTTAGTAGCATCTTCTATTCTATGAATACCAACATCAATAACTGTTGCTCCTTCTTTAACCATATCTGCAGTAACAAATTCTGGCTTACCAATAGCAACAATTAAAATATCTGCTTGGTTTGTTATTTCCTTTAAATTTTGAGTACGACTATGAACTGTTGTAACAGTACAATTTCCAGGGTAATCGTTACGCATCATCAATACACTCATTGGAGAACCAACAATATGGCTTCGTCCCATAACCACGCAATGTTTCCCTTCTGTAGGAATATTATAATGTTTTAACATTTCCAAAATTCCTGCAGGTGTTGCTGGTAAAAAACTAGGTAAATGCAGCAACATTTTACCCAAACTAACTGGATGAAATCCATCTACATCTTTTTCTGGGGCAATTGCCTCTGTAACCTTTTGTTCATCAATATGCTTTGGTAATGGTAATTGCACAATGTAACCATCAATCTCATCAGCTTCGTTTAGTTTCTTAACCTCGTTTAATAAATCTTCTTCCGAAATATTTTCGTCTAATTGAATTAGAGTAGATTCAAAACCAACACGCTCACAAGCTTTAACTTTTGCATTTACATAAGTTCTACTAGCACCATCGTTACCTACTAAAATAGCTGCTAAATGAGGTGTTTTTCCTCCATTTGCTTTTAATTGTTCTACTTCTTTAGCTATTTCATCTTTTACGCTGTTTGATACTTCTTTTCCGCTTATAATTTGCATAGTCTTTGGTTTTTGGTGTTTGGTTTTTGGTGTTTGGTATTTAACTCTATACACAAAACACCATAAACTATACACTAGTTATCGTTTTGGCATATTTTTCATCATTTGAGCCATTTTTTTCTTGTCGCCCATCATTCTCATCATCTTACTAGTTTGCTCAAATTGTTTTAATAATTTATTAACTTCTTGTATTGATGTTCCGCTACCTGCTGCAATTCTTTTCCTTCTGCTTCCGTTTAATACTTTAGGATTTTCTCTTTCGTAAGGAGTCATAGAGTGGATAATTGCTTCTATTCCTTTAAAAGCATCATCATCAATATCAACACCTTTCATTGCTTTACCAACTCCTGGAATCATTCCCATTAAATCTTTTACGTTACCCATCTTTTTAATTTGGGCTATCTGACTTAAAAAGTCGTTAAAATCAAACTGATTTTTAGCAATTTTCTTTTGCAGTTTTCTAGCTTCTTCTTCATCGTATTGTTCTTGGGCACGCTCAACTAAACTTACCACATCACCCATTCCCAATATCCTGTCTGCCATACGCTCTGGATGGAAAACATCTAAAGCTTCCATTTTTTCTCCAGTACCAATAAATTTAATTGGCTTATCTACAACAGTTCTTATCGATAAAGCAGCTCCACCTCTTGTATCACCATCTAATTTGGTTAATACTACTCCATCAAAATCTAATCTATCATTAAAGGCTTTTGCTGTATTTACAGCATCTTGCCCTGTCATAGAATCTACAACAAACAAAGTTTCTTGAGGGTTAATAGCTTTTTTAACCTCAGCTATTTCTGTCATCATTTGCTCATCTACAGCCAAACGACCAGCGGTATCAACAATTACAACATTATGCCCTTTACTTTTGGCATGAGCAACAGCCTTTTTAGCTATGTCAACTGGGTTTTTATTTTCTTTATCGCTCCAAACTTCAACCCCAACTTGCTCTCCTAATACATGTAATTGGTCTATTGCTGCAGGTCTGTAAACATCTCCTGCAACTAATAAAGGTGATTTTCCTTTTTTAGTTTTTAAATGATTGGCTAGTTTACCCGAAAAAGTAGTTTTACCAGAACCTTGTAAACCCGAAATTAAAATTACTGCTGGACTTCCTTTAATGTTGATATCAGCAGCTCCTCCACCCATCAAATCTGCCAAAGCATCGTGGGTAATTTTAACCATTAATTGGTTAGGTGAAACAGCATTAATTACGTTTTCTCCTAATGCTTTTTCTTTTACCTCATCAGTAAAACTTTTTGCTACCTTATAACTAACATCAGCATCTAATAATGCCCTACGAATTTCTTTAATTGTTTCGGCAACATTTATTTCTGTTACTTGTCCCTGCCCTTTTAATACCTTAAAGGCTCTATCTAACTTATCACTTAAACTATCAAACATTTATTTCTTTTTTTTTAAAGAGCTACAAATTTAACATTTATTGAGGGATTAATAAAGCCTTATTTTTTGCCCACTTAAAAACTAATTTACAGCATTAATAAACTTGATTTTATGCTTTAAAAACGCTAATTTCGTTTAACACTTTGTGTAAGTGTTATTAAAACACCACCAACACAGACGTTAGCGGTAATTAATTATGAAGAAATTTTTTATACCAATTATTCTAAGCTCTATACTTCTTAGTTGTAATAACCCTGAAATAACATACTTCGAAAATGGAAATATTAACAGTGAGATTACTTACAGTGAAGACGGTATTAGAAATGGTTCAGCTAAATGGTACTTTGAAAATGGTCAATTAGAAATTGATGGTAATTATTTAAATGACGTAGAACATGGAGAAAGGAAATGGTATTACAAAAATGGACAATTAAGAGAACGTATCCATTTCGAACATGGTAAAGAAAATGGGTTAAGAGAAATGTGGCATGAGAATGGGCAAAAACATGAGGAAACAGAATATGCTTATGGACTCCAAAATGGAAAACATATAGCTTGGCACCCTAACGGCATTAAAAGTCAAGATGGATTTTATAAGGACGGAAAGCTACATGGTGAACTGACTCTATGGCATGACAACGGAAAAATAGATACTAAAGCAAATTACATTGATGATGAACCCGATGGAAATTGGAATTCGTGGTATTCTAATGGGAATAAGCGACAAGAATGCTTTTTTAAAAACAAAGTTCGACACGGAAAATTTAGTGAATGGTTTGAAAATGGACAATTAAAAGAACAAGGTCTGTTCAATATGGGAATCGAAACAGGAGTATGGAAAGTTTGGAGTGAAGATGGAACATTATTGCATGAAGGAGAATGGGGTAATTATATAGAATAAAAACCGCTAACAAGGTGTATAGCCAATAGGGCGAAAAGTGATAAATTGTAAGTTCTGTTCTTTGAGCAGGCAACGCCAAAACAAAGTTTTGACGTTTAACAAAAAAGAAAATTAAAAGTAAAAACGTTTGTTTTGGCTTAGTGGTAATCCGAAAGTGATTTGCTTCGAATCTGCCCTACTGTCCATACACGGAACGTTAAACGAAAACTCAATTTAAAACTTCAATAAAAAATTTTCTTTACTTAAATGGATATTAAAAAATACAATTCCAACAAAGTGTAAATCTATGGTAGTGGTTACTTTTGGGTGTTTCTTTATTTGTTCCCAAGCTGCTGTCATTCCTTCACTCCAATAAATGTCATCAAAAACAAAAACAGTTTGCTCATTTGCTTTTTCTACACACCAATTAAAATAATTTAGTGTTGCTTCTTTGGTATGGTTTCCATCAAAAAAAACAAAATCTAAGGTTTTGGTTTTACTTAAATAAGCTGGTAAAAAGTCATCGAAAGTAGCTTGGTGTAAGCTAATATTTTCAAACCCAATTTTATCAAAATTTACTTGAGCAACTTTAGCTGTATTTTTACAACCTTCAACCGTTATTACTTCGGTATTTTTATTTGCTGCAGCTAAATACATGGTGCTAAGCCCTAAAGAAGTTCCTAGTTCTAAAATTGTTTTGGGTTTAAACCGATTTACCAATCTAAACAATAATTGTCCGTATTTAGGCGATTTTAAAGTATGCTTGGCAATGTCTTTTACCTTTCTTTTATTAGATCCATTTACAGTTGAACCTGCTCCATAATCTTCTATGGCAATTTCCATATCGGTAAGCAACAATTTTGCCCTTATAGATTCTATATCTTCATAAACATAAAAAGGATTAGTATCTGCAATTACATCATTATACAACTCAAAAACAAAAGGAGAATGAATGCTGTGTTCATTTCCAGATTTTAACCTGTACTTGGCATAATCTAAAGCTTGTTTTAACTTACTCATACTGTAAAAGTAGTTGTTTTGTTGGAAACAATTTTAATTACCTTTGCTTTGTTATCGATGTTTATAAAACCATAGCAAATCCATCAGAAGGAACTTACAAAGAAAAAGGGAGTAAGTTTATTGCTATTGCTTCTCCTATTTTTTCGGATGAGGATTTTAAAGCATTCCAAAATCAAGTAAAAAAAGAATACCATGATGCTCGCCACCATTGTTACGCTTTTAAAATTGGATTAACAGATAACCAATATCGATATAGCGATGATGGAGAACCTAACAATTCGGCAGGAGCTCCAATTTACGGACAAATACAATCTTTTGAGCTAACAAACATTGCAATTATAGTAGTTAGGTATTTTGGAGGTACTAAATTAGGTGTTGGTGGTTTAATTACAGCTTATAAAGAAGCTGCAAAGCTTGCCTTACAAAATGCTAAAATTGCTAATCGAACAATAGATAATTTTTATCGCTTAGAGTTTGGTTACGAAATTATGAGTGATGTAATGAATTTTATTAAACAGCATCAGTTAGAAGTTACCTTGCAAACTCTTGAAGAAAAAGGAACAATAGAATTTAGGATTAGAGAAAGTGAGGCTAAAAATATTGTTACTTTATTAGATAAAATTGAAGGGTTAAAAACAACTTTTTTGAAGACGTGTTAATTAATGCAACCTCAACTCATTTTTTTACGTTTTAATTTTAACCTAAAAAACTAATTTACATACCGTTAACTAATTTACAATTGCTTAGCGTAACTTATTATTTTAGGTTTAGTACACGTTAACCAACTAACATGCACAAACTTTTACTTACCATACTTGCTACTAGTATTTCTATTTATAGTTATTCTCAAAACTGGGTAAACTCTGCTGGAGGTAATTTTAATGATGAAGCTTATGATGTAGAAGTTGATGCAAGTGGTAATATTTATACTACCGGTTATACTACTGCAGCCTCTGTTTTTGGACCATCAATAAATTTAACCACCAATGGTTATAGCGATATTTTTGTTTCTAAAAGTGATGCCAATGGTAACTTTTTATGGACTAAAGTTTTTGGAGGACCACAAGTTGATAGAGGTTATGATATTGAATTAGACGCTGCAGGAAACATTTATGTTACTGGCACTTTTATGGGAACAGCTACTTTTGGTTCGTTTACCATTACATCCAATAATAACAGTCAAGATATTTTTGTAATGAAATTAGATAATACTGGTAATGTATTATGGGTAAATGCCGAAGGTGGACCTGATGGAGATACTGGTTATGGAATTACCGTTGATAATAATGGGGATGTAATAGCAACAGGACAGTTTATACAAACCGCTCAAATTGGTAGTAATACTTTTTCTAGCACGATAGACCCCAATACCAACCAACCTGCTTATGATATGTTTATTGCTAAATATGATGGTAGTGGTAACGATTTATGGTCGATGCAAGGAATTGCAAAATACGATGATAGAGGTTTAACTCTAAAAACAGATGCCAATAATGATATTTATGTAACAGGTCAATTTTCTGATACTTTAACTATTGCTGCTAACACTCATAACAATACCATTTTTAATGCAGGAATGGTATTAAAATTAGATGCCGCAGGAAATCATATATGGTTTAAACGAATTGGAGCAATTCAAACCTTAGTTTACGATATTGAAATTGATAACCAAAACGATGTTTACATTACTGGAGATTTTCAAGGACAAATGATGATAATTGGTAATCCAGTTAATTATTTTTTAAATGGTAATTATACTTATAGAGTATTTTTAATAAAAATGGATAGTACTGGTGATGTGTTATGGATGGAAGAAGATGACTCCGATTCGGAAGTTTCATCTAAAGCAATTTGTTTAGATGCTAATGATGACCCTTACATTACAGGAATTTTTAAATGTGTTTTTGATGAGTATGCAGATACTTTAGGTAGTGGATTGTTTAATTCTGTTGGTTTTAATGATGTATTTATTACCAAATATGATAAAACTGGTAACAGACAATGGATGAGGCAATATGGAGGTCCTTTAGATGATTATTGTTCTGGAATTGCTATTATTCAAACTAACAATCCGATAATTGCAGGAGGATACACAGAATATTTTAATTACCCACTAGGATTAAATTTTACAGATTTCACTGGGATTAATAAATTCTTTCCGGGGTATTCTTGGGCAACAACTTGTAATGTTTCTGCATACAAATACCTTAATGCAGTTGGTGCAAAAGATATTTTTGTAGGAAAATTAATTGATTTAACTCTTCCTCATTATTATTACTACGAAAATACTAGTTGTTATGATAAAATAGAGCCATGTATTAATAGTACTTGTCCTGATTCTGTTGCTTTTTGTAGTAAGGGAATTTTATATGATAATACACATACTGTTGGAAATGGCATTTATTACCCTAATTATAATGCCAATCCAACCAACCCTCATCATGCACCTTATTATGATTTTTTATGGAATAATAATGATACGACTGATACTACACATATTAACCTAACAGGGCAATACTCTGTTTTTACAGAAAGAATTGACGGCTGTGTACTTGATAAAGATAGTATATATGTTACTATTAATCCACTACCTAATATGCCCCATTTAACCGATGATTACGGATTTAATAATCAAACTTATCCACTATATAATGACATACATTTATGTTACCCTGATACTCCAACAACTTGGTTTGGTGATTTAGATACCAACCTTTTGTTTACCTATACCACTCCTAACACCACCTACAATGATAGTTTACCTCATCAAATATATGCTCCAGGAAATTATTCAGTAAATGTTACTGACAGTAATGGATGCAGTAGATCTAATACTTTTGAATTAAGTTATGATTATGTTGTTCAAGATACAATTGTTCCTTATTTGTTATTATTAGAAGATACTATTTGTTATGAGGAAGCTGTCTGTTTTATTGTTGGAGACTCTTTAACAAACCCAAATGGTAATTTTATTCCTTACTGTGATTTTAGCTTAGTATCTCAAACATGGAACATTTATGGCTCAACCTGTTACGCTGATTCATGTTTGTCAAAAAGTTTTAAACCATCGGTTTCTGGTTGGTACTCTATTTCAGTTAATTTTGTTTTAGGATATAATAATTTATGTGGAATTGATACTACTCACTATACAGTTCAAGATTCTTTTTACATAACCGTTTTACCAAAACCAACTATTAGCTTTAGCCTAAATGGCGATAGTTTATTATGCCCTGAAGATACTATAAATGTATGGACAGATAATGTTATCAATGGTTTTAATTGGAATGGTCCGAGCATTTTAACCATTAACTCGTTTGGCGATACCATATTTGCTAATCAACAAGGAGGGTATTCTTACGGAGGAACAATTACTGATACTATTACAGGCTGTTCAAATACTATTCATAAATCTTTTTATGTTAATGTAAAACCAAGTCCGACAATAATAAGTAATGTACCTGACAACATTATTTGTCCGGGGGATTCTATACAATTAACTTGTTTAGAAAGTGGTATTCAGTACGATTGGTACGGTCCTTTAGGTCCTTTAAATATTAACAGTCAATCTATTTGGGTTACAACCCCTGGCTTTTACCATTGTGTTTTAACAGATTTTGATGGTTGTATTCTAACTTCAAATACTATTGAATTAAAAGAGTATAACACCCCATACATTTTAGTTGACCCTGGAACAGAATTATGCCATGTAGGAAATATAACACTTACAGCAATATATAATGGTGCTCCAAGTATTAATTGGTTACCTCCAATTAATTCAACAAGCCCATCTGTAATAGTTAACCAACCCGACACTTATTATGTAGAAGTAACCCAATGTGGTATAACGGTTAGAGATAGTGTTATTATTACTCATTCAAATATTACAGCTAACATTACACTATTAAGTGATAGTATTATTTGCCCAGGAGATACTGCCATATTAATGGCTAATAGCGGAATGGGAGGCTACGAATGGCACCCAGTACAGTTTTATGGACAAATATTACAAACTACCGATACTGGAGATTATTATGTTACTGTTACTGATGCTCAAACGGGTTGTACTGCAAATTCCGATACAGTTAATATAAGTTTCCACCCTGGCGGAAGTCTTCCAAATGTAAATAACCAAACTATTTGCTATGGAGATACTACTACTTTAATTAATCTTAATACTGGAATTACAACCAATTGGTTTGTAGATTCGCTTACATCTACACCTTTTGCTACTACAGATAGTATTACCATAAACGGTTTAACTAACGATACCATTATTTATGTAGAAAACTTAGATAGTAACTGTACAAGCGACAGGATTGCTGTAAACATAAACATTAGTCCTGCCTCTGCAACACCAATAATCAATGGAAATAATATAGTTTGTTATGGAGATACCTTACAACTATCAACTCCTACCATTCCAAATGGAAGTTATAATTGGAGTGGCCCAAATAATTTTAATTCTAACCAAAATCCTGTAATCATTATAAATCCCGATTCAACAAATGCAGGAACATATACCCTTAGTGTTTCTGATGGTACTTGCTCTAGTGGCGATACTAATATTGTAATTACCATTTTACCTCCACCAAACATTACCATTAATATGCCTGATACGATAAGAAAATGTTTGATTGATACAGTTAGTATTTCTGCCAATGGTAATTATCAAAATATAGTATGGAATACAGGTAGCACTTTAGATTCTACTTTAGCTTTTTTACCAGGCTATTACTACGCTAGCGTAACCGATTCTAATGGCTGCACAAGTATTTCTGATAGTATTTATGTAGAAAATTATACTGTTGCTCAACCACAACTAAGTGATACTAGCGTTTGTTATGGAGATAGTATATTGCTTTCAACATTTAATAACCAAATACTAAATTGGTACGATAGCTCATTAACTATTATTACTGTTGATTCTACTTATCAAACTCCTGCATTATATTCTAATACCCAATATGCTGTAACTTATACCGACAGCAATGGTTGTGAAAGTGTTGCTACAATAGTTAATATTACTGTTATTCCTGCAAATGGTACTCCTAATATTTTTGGAGATACTACTTTATGCGAAGGAGAAACATTAAATTTAAGTACTAATCCAATTACTGGTGCAAATTACTTATGGAGCAACAACAATAATCCTAACTTAGGAAACAATACTAATTACACTAATCCTGCTGTAACTGTAAATGATTCGGGATATTACTATCTAAATGTAACAGGAATTAACTGTATTAATGCACAAGCTAGTATTTATGTTACCATACACCCACAACCAAATGCACCAACAATTTTAGGCGATACAGCTTATTGTTCTAGCGACACAACAAATTTATATACCCTAAGCAATTACGATTCGTTAATTTGGGTTGACCCTAATTTTAACTATTACATTTCTCAAGATAGTTTATCTGTTACTCCTATTTATACTGGATATTATTACTTATCAGGTATTGATAGCAATGGTTGTTATTCAGCAGTTGATTCCATTTTAATTTCTACCCTACCTTCTCCTCCAATGCCAAATATTTATGCGAATACATCTTTATGTGCTGGAGATAGCCTTTTATTAGCTACCGACACACTACAAAACATTACTTATTTGTGGCAAGGACCAAACAATTATAACAATACAGTAATTGTAGATACATTAAATAATGTTTCCCCTGTTAATTCGGGTAATTACTATTTAACAATAACCGATACCAATGGTTGCTCTACAACTAATCAAACCAATATAACTGTTTATGATTATCCTACACTAAACTTAGGTAATGATACTGTTGTGTGTATTGATTCTTTAGCAGGGTTTAGTTTTAATTTAGACACTAACTATACTTCTATTATTTGGCACAACAACTCTAACAGCACAAACTTTCCTGTTTTAGACTCTGGTTTATATTATGTAACGGTAGCTTATGGTAATTGTAGTGTTACAGATTCTATTTATGTTACTTTAGATAGTTGTACCATAAATATGGTTGCTAACGTATTTACACCTAATGACGATGGATTTAACGATTACTTTGTAATTGAGGGGATTGAACATTATCCAAACAGTAGATTAGTCGTGTTTAACCGTTGGGGAGATAGTGTTTTTGAAGATGATAATTACCAAAATAATTGGGATGGAGGAAATTTAATAACAGGAACCTATTATTACTTGTTTTACCCTAATGATCCATATGGAAAAGCTATAGTAAAAAAAGGTTTTATAACCTTAATAAGGTAATTACTCCTTTATATAATTAATCCAATCTATATTTAAGTATTCCGATAAAATTTTAGCTGAGTTTAAAGTTTCTTGTTTATTCTTAGATTTAAAAACCAAAGTCTTTCTTTTTTTATCTAAACACAAATAAATACAGAACAAAGGAAAAGTTACAGTAGATGAATTCCCCATAGTTCTTGCTGAATTCATTGTCTGAGCACCTTTTCGCTGTGTAGTAGCTACAAAAGAAAATTTTCTTAAAGGCTTCCATTCGCCAAACTCAATACCTAAAAAAGAAACATAAGTTTTATAACGGTTCTTCTCTTTATCTACTAATAAGCCTTTTGCTTTAAACATTTTTATTCGGGCTTCTTAACTAATTCTATTGTTTCTGAGTGAGAAGCTGTAGCACCTTTACCAGCAGGTAAATCAACAGCTATATCTTTAGAATCATATCCTTTAGCCGAAACGGATACAGTATATTTTTCTCCTCCTGCTAAAGTTATAAAGAAATCACCATCCTCATTACAAACCGTTTTTGCAACTTCTTTACCACTACCATCCTTAAAAGTAATATTTGCCACTACATTATCATCTCCGCTTTTAACAGCCCCTTTTAAAATTGATAAGTTAGTAGATACTCCTTCAGTTAAAATAGGATAATTAGTAAAATCTATTTTATAAATATCACGCTCTCCTAAGCCATCTTTTTTTACTGCCGAATAATGTGCCGATTTACCATCTGTTGCTAATACAAAATGAACATCATCATCAATTGTGTTAATTGGATATCCTAAATTTTCTGGTTTTGTCCAAGTACTATCAGCATTCATTTTACTCATAAAAATATCATACCCGCCAATACTTAAATGACCATCAGAACTAAAAAATAAGGTTTTACCATCTGGATGAATAAATACCGAAATTTCATCTCCTGGGGTATTAATTGTAGCTCCTAAATTTTTAGGCTCACTCCATGTAGATCTCGAAATTCGTTCAGACACATAAATATCTCCTCTTCCTTGTGCTCCATTCTTTTTCCCTATTCTTTCACTTACAAAAAACAATCTGTTACCATCTGCCGAAAGGCAAGCCGAACTTTCAAAATAAGAAGTATTTATCGGTTTTTCCATTGCTCTTGGTGTTCCCCAAGTTCCAGAAGTTTTACGCTTTTTAGAAATAAAAATATCTCCTATATAAAGTTCTCCATCATTACGATAAATAAAAATTTGGTTCCCGTCTGGCGATATACTTAAACTTGCATCATGCCCTTCGGTATTTAATTTGCCTTCTATTGGCATTGCTTTTCCCCAAGTGTTATCAGCCGAATCCCACTCAGAAATATAAATATCTTCAAAGTATTTAAAATCTCCAGCTTTATCTACTCCTCCTCCTTTGGTATTTGATCTACGTGAAGTAAAAATCATTGTTTTACCATCAGCAGAAATTGATGGTGCATAATCGCCTCCTCTCGAATTAATGTTTTTCCCTAAATTCTCTATTTCTACCTTAACGGGAGATGCTATCATTTTTTTAGCATAATCTATTTGAGAAATTCTAGCTGGAATATTATGGTATTTTCTATCTTTTTTAGATGCTATAGAGTTGTATTTATTGTATGCTTCAAGCGACTTGTCTAATTGTCCATTTCTATGATATGCTTGTCCTAAACTAAAATAAAGTTCGTCATCTACTTCTTCATCCATTTTCCTTGCATTCTGAAAATATTCTACCGCCAGTTCAAAGTTTTTTAAACGATAATGACACTCTCCTACTCGATAATTAACTTTTGCATCATTAGTAAAATCTTTTAATAATTCTCGATAAATATTTAATGCAGCACGCACATTATTTTCGGTTAAAAATTCATGACGAGCCTCTTGCATTTTTAATTTATAAGTTACCTTGCTCGCTTTTTTATCTTCTTGGGAAAATGCCGTTAATACAATAAAATTAACCGCCACAATTAGTAGTAAAGTTTTTTTCATATCCTGAATTTTAGTGTGTGCAAAACATCAATTATGCCAAATGCACTGCTTTATGCCTTTTATTGAAAGCTAACAAAAATAACGAATTAAGCGTGGAAATAAAATATTATTTTACTTCAACTTTGATTGGTTGTGTTTTATGTAAGTAGTTTATAAATAAAGCTAAAGCTTCTTTTTTACCCTTGTTTAAACGATAACTAATGTGTTGAGTTAGATAATGATATAATTTATCTTTACTTATCGTAGCAGATTGGTTAATTACTTTATCTATGTTTTCTTCTCCAAGTTTTAGGGCTAAATTAAACTGTTGAATAAAACTATCGGGCAATTTTTTATTGGCTACCCAACAAGCAAAAACAAAAGGTAAGCCCGTCATTTTTTTCCATTCTTCAGATAAATCATATTTGTACTTAAATGCTTTGGGCAAATTAAATGTTCTATCTCCAATAATAACCCCTGCGGTAGTACCTTTTATTTTACCCTCAAAACCAACTTTTGCATCTAAAAATTGTGGGGATATACTCCAATATTCTTTTGCTAAAACTTGCACTAAATTTATACTTGTTTTAGAATGAAAATCTAAATAAATTGTTTCTATCTCATTTAAAGGAACATCACTAAACAAAGCAACAGTATCAACTTTTCCATCGGCACCAATACAATAATCAGAAATTATATAATGCTCTTTTAATTCAGGAATTATTGCTACAGGTACCAATCCTAAATCTACTTCATTATTCAATAGTTTTTTAGCACAATCAGATGGAATGTCTAATGCTAAATCTATCTCATTTTTTAAATTAGAATTTTTGATACCATACAAAAATGGTAAAGTGTTTAGATAAGAAACTGCCGAAATTTTAACCTTCAATTTTCTCTTGCTTTTGTGCATAAGGATTATTCGACAAATCTACTACTTTATGTGTAGCTACCGTTGCTGCAATTACAGAAATTATAGCAACAAAACCTGCTAAGGTTGTTCCACAAAACGGAATTAACAAACAAAACGAAAACACCATTCCGTTAGCTATAGCCATTCCTTTGTTGGCTCTAATAAATTTCACACTGTCCTTCAGTTTCATTCTTCTTCGCTCATTATTATAATCGATAAAAGAAAAACCATAAAAATAAGAGCTGATAAAAAATAGTAATAACGAACCTAAAACACCTCCAATTAAAGGAATAAACAAGCCTAAAAAGAAAATGATTATCATATAAAACAACTCAATAAACAAATTTCGCAATGCCAATAAAATCCCTCTTACCACATCTCGCATCATCTGGTCGCCATTAAATTTGTACTTGTTCCCAGTTAAAATTTCTTCGGTTTTTTCGGATAAAAAAGCAAATACTGGCGAAAGACAGATTACAACAATATATCCTCCAAAATAGGCAAACACAAAAAAGAACACAAACTTCATGATTACCCATACAAAACCACTAGCAATGGTTGATATATAAGTGGATACTGAAGTTAAATACTCTGCTCCAAAAAAGGAATCATCTTCAATTTTCATTGCGTTTTGTATCCAATTCTCTACCCATTCGGTTAAAGAGCCTATGCCCAACCATCCTGCTACTAAAAATAAAATGTTTAGTAATAATGGAAATACCATATACCATATCAACCCTTTGGTAAATAGTAATTCTATTGCTTTTCCGTAAGAACTAAATCCTACTCCAAAATTTTTAAATAAACTCATATCTTTTCTCTTCTCTACTCCTCCTTCAAGGGGTTTAAACCCTTGAAGGATTTATTTTTAGTTATATTAGACCTCCAAGGTTTTGAAAACCTTGGAGGTCTTTTTAGTTATCTTCTTTTATTATCTCAGCAATTAATGCTGTTTTTACTTTTTGCTCGTGATGAACAAATTTAAAATTATCTTCATCATCAAATAAAGATAGGACTTCTTTTCTTTTTATTAAAGTTGGTTGTTCTGATAAAATACTTTCGTAAGATGAATATGGATAATCAGAAAAATCTAAACTTAATTGATGTTTAACTGGATTTAAATGAACATACAAAATAACTTGTTGCAAGTATGTCTTATCTGTTATTAGTTTCTTTTTAAAATTAGGAGCAAACAAACTTCCTTTTCTATTATGCATTTTATTGAATGCTTTAGAGTAAGAGTTGAAAAAATTGCTAAATTGTTGAGAGATTAGACCTCCAAGGTTTTGAAAACCTTGGAGGTCTTGCTCATTTGATGGTTCAAAACCCTTGGAGAGGTTTTCGTTCCTATTTTTAAGTTTCTCCTCAAAAAATAACTCCAACTCCTCTTCTGATTTAATTTTAATTACAAAGTGAAAATGATTGAGAATTAAACAATAAGCATAAAAATCAGCTATTGGAGAGATGTATTTTTTTAACTGCCTTAAAAAGTAATAATAATTATCGGCTACAAGAAAAAGTTTTTCTTTCCCGTTTGTACGATTGTAGATATGATAAAAATTATCGGGTAACATTTAGTTTTAATGTTCTTTTCTTACCAACATCAGTCAGGTTTTAAAAACCTAACTGATGTAATAATTTCACAATCAAATATACGTAATAATCAGCCTCATTATTCTCGTTAAAAGCCTTACTTTTGCCTTTTTATAAATATTTAACAAATGGAATTAAACGCATTAACAGCAATTTCGCCAATAGATGGTAGATACAGAAGAGTAACTAAAGAATTAGGCACTTATTTTTCGGAAGCTGCATTAATCAATTACAGAGTAAGAGTAGAAATAGAGTATTTTATTGCTTTATGCGAATTGCCATTGCCTCAATTAGCTGATTTTGACAAATCGCTTTTTGAACCTATTAGAGATATTTATAGAAATTTTAGCAATGAAGATGCTTTAGCAGTTAAAGAGATTGAAAAAACTACCAACCACGATGTTAAAGCGGTGGAGTATTTTATTAAAAATAAGTTTACCGACCTTGGTATTGGCGAGCAACAAGAGTTTGTTCACTTCGGATTAACTTCTCAAGACATTAACAATACCTCTGTCCCATTATCTATAAAAGAAGCATTAAACGATGTTTACTATCCTTTGTTAGATGAAGCCATTGCTTTATTAAAAGAAAAAGCTACCGAATGGAAAAACATTCCAATGCTAGCTAAAACACACGGACAACCAGCTTCTCCTACGCGTTTAGGTAAAGAGTTTTATGTTTTTATTGAGCGTATTGAAAAACAATTAGAGCAAGTTAAAGCTGTTCCTTTTTCTGCTAAGTTTGGTGGTGCTACGGGTAACTTAAATGCTCATCATGTTGCTTACCCTGAGTACAATTGGGTTGATTTTGCCAACAATTATGTAAATAATGGTTTAGGTTTAGACCGTTCTCAAACTACTACACAAATTGAACATTACGATAATTTAGCAGCTCTTTTTGATGGTTTAAAACGTATCAACAATATTATTATTGATTTAGATAGAGATGTATGGACTTACGTTTCTATGGATTATTTTAAACAAAAAATTAAAGCTGGAGAAATAGGTTCATCCGCAATGCCACACAAAGTAAACCCTATTGATTTTGAAAATTCGGAAGGAAACTTAGGTATTGCCAATGCAATTTTTGAGCATTTATCTGCAAAGCTTCCTATTTCTCGTTTGCAACGAGATTTAACCGATTCTACTGTTTTACGTAATGTTGGTGTACCTATCGGTCATTCGGTTTTAGCTTTAGCTTCTTTAATTAAAGGTTTAAATAAATTACTAATTAACGAAAATAAAATTGCTGAAGATTTAGAAAACAACTGGGCTGTAGCTGCCGAAGCAATTCAAACAGTACTCCGTAGAGAAGGTTACCCAAAACCTTACGAAGCGTTAAAAGAGTTAACACGTACCAACGAAAAAATTACTGCTAATTCTATTGCTAACTTTATTGATACGCTTAATGTAAATGATACGGTTAAGGAAGAATTGAAAAAAATTACACCATACAATTTTACTGGAGTGGAGTTGTTTTAAATACAGAACTAAAACCTTTTCTAAAGTTTAAAACTTTAAAAAAATAAAAAACACCTCCAAGGTTTTGAAAACCTTGGAGGTGTTTTTTATAATTTACTTTTTCAATAAAATGTAATTCTTAAAACCACCTATTAATCTTCCACCTAAAAAGTTTTGCTCTACAAAAGTTACCAAACGTGTTTTTAGCTTTTGGTGTTTATGTATTTGTTCGCTAGGCTTACGCTCTTTGGAGTAATTCAGTTTATCTTTCCAGTCGTGTTTTGCTATCCAACTTTCCATTACTTTTGGATGCGTTCCTTTATATTCTGGGATATTGCCTAAAGGACCAAACGTAAATTCATCTGCTACATTTTCAAAATCCTTATCTGCTTTTTCTTTGCCGTTATGTATGGTGTGTAATGCTTTTTTCTTTTTGGTCATTAATTTTGGCGGACGAACCCAACCATAATGAAAAATCTCTGCATCAATATTGATAACTTTTAACTTAAAAGTATTGTGTTGCTGACGATAATCTACCCTATCAAAATTGGGTATTCTACGAAACGACTGTGCCGATTCCCAAGAATGCACTTCTGGATTGTTTTTTATTATCCTAATTTCTTTTGGATACCAATTATGAGCAATGTGATAATGGTCGTAATCGCCCCAAAAATGCTTGTAATTAAATAGCAAACCTTCTACCCTATCATCATTTAAATATTTTTCACAAGCAGCTTTAATGTTGCCAAAATACTTTTCATGTACTACTTCATCAGCTTGTAAATAAAACAACCAATCGCCCGAACAAGCATCTTTAGCAATATCGGTTTGATGTGCATTTTCTGTTCCTCTAGAGTACTTTTCTAAATCCCAAACCGTATGAATTATTTTAATTTTATCTGATTGAATACTTTCAATTTCTTTTTGCGTTTCATCATCCTCATCACAATCGCCTAAAGCAATTACAAACTCATCAACTATCGGTAATATCGATTCTATAGATTGCTTTATAGGAAAATAAAGTTTGGTTGCATTTTTAACCATTGTAAAACCACTAATCTTCATTACTCCTCTCCTATTTTTTGTATTTCTATCAGCTTTTTATATACTTTACTTTTTGCCATTAAATCCTGATGTGTGCCTTGTTCAATAATTTCTCCTTTATCTATTACAACAATTTCATCTGCATTTTGAATGGTACTTAAACGGTGTGCCACAACCACCGAAGTTCTGCTAGCCATCAATTTATCTAAAGCTTCTTGTACTAATTTTTCTGATTCGGTATCTAATGCACTTGTAGCTTCATCTAACAACATTATTGGTGGATTTTTAAGCACAGCTCTTGCAATACATAATCGCTGTTTTTGTCCTCCCGATAATTTCATCCCATTATCGCCTACCTGTGTGTCATAACCAGCTTCACTTTGTGTGATAAACTCATGAGCATTGGCAATTTTTGCTGCTTGCTCTACCTCTTCCTTACTCACTTTATCGGCAACACCAAAAGCAATGTTATTGTAAATGGTATCGTTAAACAAAATAGAGTCTTGAGTTACTATCCCAATTAAATCTCTTAACGATTTTAAGTTCGCATCTTTTACATCAACTCCATCAATTAAAACAGCTCCATTATACACATCGTAAAAACGAGGTATTAAATTTATAATGGTAGATTTTCCACCTCCAGATGCTCCAACTAAAGCAACTGTTTTTCCTTTTGGAATGGTAAGATTAATGTCTTTTATAACCGTTTTGTCTTCATATTTAAAAGAAATATTTTGCAATTGAATATCCGTTGTAAAAGCTGTAAACTTTTTATTTTGAGCTTTTTCTGTTATTGCCTCTTCGGTATCAATTACTTCAAAAATTCGGTTTCCAGCAATTAAGCCTCGCTGAATATTGGCAACTACCGAAAACAAACTTTTTAATGGAGAAATAACATTGGCAAACAACAATACAAACACCAAAAAGTTTTCTGGAGGCATGTAATTATCGTTCAATACTAAAGTTCCACCATAATACAATACGGTACAAAACACTCCTACTCCTAAAAATTGTGATAGCGGAGATGCTGCTCCTTTTTTATAATCCATAGAGCGTAAAGCTCTTTCGTACTTTCTGTTTTGATGAGAAAATTTATCGATAAAATAATTTTGAGCATTAAAGGAAAAAATAATTTTCAGTCCCCCTAAAGTTTCATCTATCGTTCCTAAAATTTGCCCTAAATAACCTTGCCCTTGTTTTGCTTTTTTACGCAACATCCTTGTAAGTTGCCAAATAACTAAACCTGAAACTGGTAAAACCAATAAGGAAAAAAGTACCAATTCGGTAGAAATGTAAAACAGTGCAGCAAAAGTTAAAATAATGGTTACTGGTTCTTTAATAATGGTTCGGATGGTAGCAATAATTGATGCTTCTACTTCTTGCACATCGTTAGTCATACGCGAAATTAAATCTCCTCTATTCTCGTTAGTAAAATAGCCTAAATGCAATCGGTTTACTTTTTTATAAATGGCTACTCGCATATTTTTTACCATACGAGCTTTTACAAAAGCTAAAATAAAACGTGATAAAAAAGTAAATAAGTTGGCTAAAAAAACAGAACCTAATAATACAATACAAATAACTTTTAATGCCTCTGTTTTATCATCAAACGAAAGCAAATAACTTTTAAACCAATTGCCCATTTCTGAAAAATAAGCTTCACTAAACTCAAACTCTGGACGTGCTGGCAATGTAGTCTGCACTGCATTTTCGCTAAATAAAATTTTTAGTACAGGTGCTATAAAAGATAAATTAAGTAACTCAAAAACTATACTTAATAAAGTAACGATTATAAATAGTGGTAAAAACTTCCTAAACGGACGAGCAAATGATAATATTCTAAGGTATGTTTTCATTTAGCGATTTAAGTCAACGCAAAAATAACTTTAATATTTTAAGGTTCAATTATTCTAGTCTTGCAAAATCATTAGCAAACTTAGTTTTTACACACCCCAGAATTCTATTCCGATAAATTTTTATGTATTCTAAACTATTGATAAGATACTTTTACAAAGTATTTATCGGAAGAATTCTTGCCCCTCTCAAGAGGGGAATATTTTTTTTAGTACTTTTAAAATTCCTAACAAAAACAAACACTTATGAAAAAATTAGCAGCATTTTTAAGCCTTTTTACTTTTGTATTATTTTTAACTTCTTGTGGTGGTGATGAACCAACTGACGAACAATTAGAAGAAACAACTGAGGAAGTTGTAGTTGATGACCCAAATGCTGAAATTACTGCTGCTGATACTAGCTCTACCGGTGTTTACCAAGAGGAAGTTAGTGAAGAACCTCAAAGCTTACAAGAAGCTATGCAAAGCTCTAACAACGAACCAGAAGTTGAAGAAGGCGGCATGAGTTTTTGTGATTGTGTAAAAAAGAACAAAGAATTAGAAGATATTATGATGGCTGACGAAACTTCTGATGCTGATTTTGATAAAGCTATGACAGAAATTGAAGCCATGAAAACAGGCGAATGCAAAATTTTGTTTGCTGCCAAACAAAATACAATAGACGAGAAAAAAGCTCACGAACGTAAAGTGAGAAGATGTTTGAGTAAGTAAAAGCCCCTCTAAATCTCCCCGAAGGGGAGACTTTTATGAATTTAACCATTTGAATAGCTAAATTTGAGATAAACACATAATATGGATAAATGCAATTGCATTTATTCGGTTGTTGGCATTTATTGAAACAAAATTAAATGGGACTGTTTGATTGGTTATTTGAAGAAGAAAAAAAGAAAAAGATCTTTATCAGTTTTGCAATTGAAGATGTTAAGTACAGAGACTTTCTAGTCCAACAGGCCAAAAGGGAGAAATCTCCATTTGAGTTTATTGATATGTCTGCTAAAAAAGCTTGGAAACAAACTGAATGGCAAAAAAGATGTAGGACAAAAATTAAAAGGTGTGATGGAGTAATTGTTCTATTGAGTAAAAACACATATCACGCCAGTGGCGTACGCTGGGAAATGAAATGTGCAAATGAAGAAAAGATAAAGATGATTGGAATGCACATTAAAAAAAATGACAAGGGGGCAATACCACCAGAACTAAATAGAAAAAGAAAGATTACTTGGACTTGGGAAAATCTTGAAAAAGCAATAAAAACCTTTTAACATGGCAAATAAGAAAAACATATTCATTTCACACTCTTGGGCATATAGTGATGCTTATGACAAATTGATTAAACTACTTGATGATAGAGGGCATTTCCCATATAGTAACTATTCAGTCCCCATTGATGACCCAATTCATGATTCACCTTACGATTATCAACTGTATGAAGCAATAAAAGCTAAGATTTCTCCAAGTTCTTGCGTGCTAATAATTGCAGGTGTCTATTCCTCATATAGCAAATGGATTGATAAAGAAATCAAAATTGCAAAAACGGAGTTTTATACTCCAAAACCAATTATTGCAATTGAACCTTGGGCAAGTGAGAGAACTTCTAAGTTGGTTAAGGACAATGCAGATGCAGTTGTTAAATGGCAAAAAGATAAAATAGTAGAAGCAATTAGAGACTTAACATAAAATGATGGAAGATAACTTGTGGTCAAATATTGAAAAAACTGAGTATTCGTCAAATAAAGAATTGTATCAAAATCACATTTTGGAGCAATACAAAATATATGTTGAAATGGCAGATAGAATAAGTTCTAGACGAAATTTGGCAAATATCTTCTTCTTGACACTCAATTCAACCATACTTGGAGCAATTGGTTTTTTGTTTGAGAAAATTCAACTAATAGACCCAAAATGGTTAATAATATTTCCATTATTAGGGATTATAAGTCTTACTGTAGTATGGTGGTGGCTATTGAGGTCTTATAGAAATTTGAACTCCGCAAAATATAAAGTTGTGGGACATATAGAAAAACGACTGCCCTCAAGTCCTTATTGGTCTGCTGAATGGAAGGAATTGGGAGAAGGAAAAGATTTGAAAAAGTATTTACCACTGACAGTATTAGAAAATTACGTTCCAATTGTATTTGGCTTGTTGTATATAATGATTGGACTTTTTATAATCTGTTGGATGAAATAAAAAACGAAATACCATCAATATGTATAGTGCATAGCACCCTCTGGGATGCTACGACACCATACCTGGGACGTTGGGCTTAATTAAAATAATATGAAACAATTACTAACATTAACTCTTATTTTTAGTTTGTCATTTTCATATGGGCAAAAAACTAAATGTCACATAGACCTTGATAGTATTAAATCAATAATTACTAATCCAAAGTCCGAAAATTTCTACGATTCACTTCTTGTTCGCTTTGCTAATTTTGACACAACACTCACCTACGATCAATACGATTATTTATATTATGGAAACTTCTTTTACAAAGGATATTCTCCATACTCTAAAACTAAAACAGAAGAAAAATTCATATCCCTTTATAAAAAAGAAAAATATAAAAAAGCTATCGAACTGGGACATAAAGCATTAAAAGAAAATCCTATAAATATTACACTAATAAATAGGATGGCTATTTGTTATCGAGAATTAGAAATGCATGAATTAGGTAAAAAATATGCTTTTAACCAATATGAACCTTTATTAGATGTTATATTCAATAGTTGTAACAGTGACACAGTATTTATTGTAATTAAAATTGCAGACGAATATAGAGTAATGATTGATATGGATGTTGACAAAGTCAGTCAATCTTTATCAGGTAATACAGACATTATTACCCTTCAAAAGAATGAGCAGGGAATTAGTAATCTTTATTTTGATGTTTCTCTTCCGATGTCTTATTTGAGGAGAAAAGACTAAACCCAACAAGCTGTTATATTGCATTTTGGTTGCAAGCAGTTTTAACTTCTTGACAATTTTGTAAGTTAGTGCCATTCATTTTGTAGATGGTTATTTAAAAGTTTTGCAAGTTGCATCCTTGCTTCGGACAGCGAACTATGTGTCTACTTGACTGTTAACCGTAAATTGAAACTTCTACAAAATTTCATTAGTTTAGTAGTTATTAAACAATTGTATTAAACGCAACATACAGTTGTCGTTAATAAAACTGCTCATTAAAGTTAACCAGATACAACTCTTTTTTAGCACGAGTAATGGCAGTATATAGCCAACGTAAATATTCTATATTAATCATTTCATCGGTTAAATAACCTTGATCAACAAAAACAGCATCCCATTGTCCGCCTTGCGATTTATGACAAGTTATAGCATAAGCAAACTTAACTTGCAAAGCTTGGTAATAAGGGTTTTGTCTAATTAACTCATTACGTTTTTTGCGGTTAGGCTCATAACTGTAATCTTCCGAAACAGCTTCGTATAATTCTTTAAATTTTTCGCTTGGTAACGATGGTGCATCCGATAAAATGCTATCCATTAATATTTTAGTTTCCAAATAAGGTTCGTTAGGATAGTCAATTAAACGCAAAGTAACATTGGCAAACCTAAAACCATACATCTCCTCTTCTCCTCTAATTTTTAATATCTCTACAATATCGCCATTAGCAATAAACCCAGCTTTCGATGCATCATCTAACCAAAAATAATTGTTTTTAACCACCATCATAAAATCGCCAGCACTTAGCTCATCTTCCATCCATTTTATTCTGCCTCTTATTTGTAAATTAAACAAGTTTGCTCGCTTATTGCTTCTGGTAATTACCATCACATTATCATCTCCAAACTTACCATAAGCACTATCCAATTCATCTTCTAACTCAATTCCGGTTATGGTTTTTACATCTGCTCCGTTTACACTTTTAAATAAAGGCAAATTCAATTTTTTGCTTGCTATTTTGTTTCTAAGAAAAGTTGCATTGGTTAATATTTCCGAATCTTCGGCTTGCCTAACTACTTCACTTAATTCATTAAACTCAATATTTATTCGGTATGCTTGATATAAAAAATCTTCGTCTAACGCAGGACTTATTTCCATACCAACTGGGGGTAATTGAGCCGTATCTCCAATTAAAACCAGTTTACAATTAATTCCACTGTAAACAAACTCTAATAAATCGTCTAACAAACTTTTTTGCTCTCCCCAACTCGTATTACTCAACCCTCCTCCATCACTTATCATACTGGCTTCATCTACTAAAAAAATAGTGTTTTGAAACTTGTTTTGCTTTATCGAAAAACGCGTATAACCATCTCCTCCTGTGCGTAACTGATAAATCATTTTATGAATGGTAAAAGCAGGTTTATTAGAGTAATTAGCCAACACTTTTGCTGCTCTTCCTGTTGGAGCTAACAAAACCGAATCGAAATTAATAACGGGTAAAGTTTTTACTAAAGCACCAACTAAAGAAGTTTTTCCGGTACCAGCATAGCCTCGCAACACAAACAAATGACGCTTCATTTTCAAAAAAACAAAATCGGTTAATTCGCCAATTACAGCCAACTGATTTTTAGTAGGCTGAAAACCAAAGTTTTCTAATAATGTTTTGTAAAAAAGGTTTTGCATATATATTCTTCCCTCCTGAAGAAGGGATTGAGGATGGTTGGATATCAATCCCTCTAGCTCCCTTCTCCAAGGGAGAATAAAAGTAACCTTTAATCAACAATTTCTCCCTTTTGTTGATTAATAAATGTTTTTATAATATTAAATTTTCAAATTGAGTTATTATAGCATAAAAAAAATTGTAGATTTGTAACGCTTAGATTAAATTATAATTTATGAAAATAGGAATTCAATTAGGATTAGCGGCATTAGCCATTTTTGTTGGTTACCTTATATGGGACAGTATTGAAAGTAAAATTGTTTTAACAGAAACTGTTGAAACTCGTAACAAAGTTGTTCAGGCTAAACTAGAGCAAATTAGAGATGCTCAAGTAGAATACAAAAAAGTGCGTGGAGAGTATGCAAACTCTTTTGAAAAATTAGCTGATTTTTTACAAAACGACTCTATTGTTCAAGTAAAAATGGAAGGTGAAGTGCCTGATAGTTTATTAGGACAAGAAGCTTTAGCTTTAGAAATGGGTATTATTAGTAGAGATACTACTAAAATTCCTGTAAGAGATATTTTGTTTCAAGATAACTTTAGTGCTATTGTTGATTCAATGCCTTATGTACCTTTTGCAGGTGGTAAAACCTTTGCAATTAATGCGGGTGAAGTAGAAAAAGGAAAAGTAAATGTTAAAGTTTTTGCAGTTACTGCTTATTTAACTGATGTATATGCTGGTTTAAAAACAGACAACGAAGGTTATGATATGGCAGATTCGTTAACAATTGGATCTATGGAAGAACCAACTACTAATGGAAACTGGTAAAAACCAACTTTAAAATATTTATAAAAAAGGATGTGAGCTTTTCACATCCTTTTTTTATAACTTAGCCCTAGTAAATGTCTGCCCCTAAACCACATATTAGTTTATATGATAAATCCTTTAATAAGGAGAATGCTGCAAACTACAAACTGTATGTAGAAGTAAGTACAACAGCTATTAAGCAAACCATTTTAGACCTTACTACCAAAACTTTTATTGCTTTTGAAAGCTATCAGTTAGAAAACATTTATAACGAACATGCTTTAGCAGCAATCCTAAAGGAAGTACTAACAAGCAACAACATTTATCAGTTAAATTTTAAAAACATTAATGTTGCTTACCTAAACAACCGTTCTACCCTAATCCCTAATGCTATTTTCGACCAACAAAAACTAGCCGAATATCATAAGTTTAACTTTTCGGTTAGCGAAGATGACTATTATTTATCCGACAAACTTATAAACCTTTCGGCAGCTAATATTTATAGCATACCAAAATTTATTAGCACACTTTTTAACGATTTTATTAATGTTAAGTTCTCGCATTTTTCTTCTGCACTAATTGAAGCTAGTTTAATTAATGCTAAAGCAGAAAAAGCACTTTCGTCTATTTATGTTAATGTTATGGACGAAACTTTTCAGGTTACCATTATAAAAAATCAAAAATTAGCACTATATAATTCTTTTAAATACCAAAGCACCGAAGATTTTATATACTATCTATTATTTGTGTTAGAACAGCAAGATATTAATAACGAAGAAGCCATTATTACCCTAACCGGAGCCGTTACTAAAAATGATGAAATTTATAATACCCTTTATAAATACATCAATACCGTAAATTTTGGAAATCGGAACAATAACTTAAAATACAGCTACATTTTTGAAGAAACGCCAAAACATTTCCATCACTCTTTATTTAATCAGTTTTTATGCGAATAATTAGTGGAAAGTATAAAGGCAAACGATTAACTGCTCCTAAAAATTTACCCGTTCGCCCAACTACCGATTTTGGTAAAGAAGCTCTTTTTAATATTATTAGCAACAACTATGATATTGAACAATTAAGTGTTTTAGATTTATTTAGCGGAACAGGAAACATTGCTTACGAGTTTGCATCGCGTGGAGCAAAAGAAATAACTTGCATTGATGGTAACTTTCATTGTGTAAGCTACATCAAAAAAACAAGTAGAGAATTAGATTTTAAGCAACTAAGCGTATATAAAAATGATGTTTTTAAATACCTTAAAACCTATCCTAAGCAATTTGATATCATTTTTGCCGACCCACCTTATGATTTAAAAAATATTAATGAAATCCATCAGTTGGTTTTTGAAAAAGACCTCTTAAAACCTAACGGTTTATTAATTATCGAACACGATAGAAATTGGGATTTTTCTGATTATCCAAATTTTAGCAAACATCGTAAATGTGGCAATGTAAATTTTAGCATTTTTGAAGTTTAAGCAAGCATTTTTTTTCTGGTTCCCTACTTTCATAGGGAATGGAGAAAGGCGTTTCCCGTGAAAACGGGAATCCAGTAATTAAATGATTAAAAATAACATCATTCGCATATAAAAATAATTAAATCACCCCTCTATCTCCCCTCAAGGGGAGAAATTTCTACCCCTGAAACTTCTAACATATTCATACTAATAAAGGTGGTTGATTAGAAAAAAAGAACCTAGCTTTGCTTTTTTATCAATGAGCGGAAACATCTCCTATAAAAACATTTTAATGATTGCCCTACCCATTATTATTAGTGGTGTAGCACAAAATGTAATTAATGTTACCGATACCATGTTTTTAGGTAAGCTTGGCGAAGTTGCATTAGGAGCTGCTGGTAATGCTGGCATTTTTTATTTTATATTGGTAATTACAGGAATGGGATTTACCACTGGTGCTCAAATAATTATAGGACGAAGAAATGGTGAAGAAAACTATTCGCAAATAGGTAAAATATTCGATCATTGCATCTATTTTATTGTTCCATTAGGTTTACTGTTATTCTTTTTTATCAAATTTTGGTCGCCACACCTATTAAGTGCAATTACAAAATCCGAAAACATTTTAGCTGCTTCAATTGACTATTTGAATTACCGAGCATTTGGAATTTTATTTGCCTTTATCAACTTTACTTTTATAGCTTTTTATGTAGGAACTACCAAAACCCGAGTTTTAATTTATACTACCATCATTTTAATGGTGGTAAATGTATTTTTAGATTACGCTTTAATTTTTGGAAATTTTGGTTTCCCAAAGATGGAAATACAAGGAGCTGCCTTAGCTTCTGCCTTAGCCGAAGTTGTTGCTTTAATCTTTTTTATCAGCTACACTTATATAAAAATAGACCTAAAAAAATATGCATTATTCGGGTTTAAAAAATTTAACAATGCTGTCTTTAAACGAATTTTAAAAGTGGGAAGTCCAATTATGGCTCAAAACTTTTTATCACTTTGCTCGTGGTTTATCTTTTTTATGATAATAGAAAAGTTAGGCGAACGAGATTTAGCCATTTCACACATAATTAGAAGCATTTACATGGTTTTAATGATTCCGTTATTTGGGTTTAGCTCTGCTACCAATACATTGGTTAGTAATTTAATAGGACAAGGAAACAGCAATTTAGTTTTAACACTAATAAAACGAGTAATTATTTTAAGCTTGGCAAGTACAGCAATAATGTTTGTAATTACCCATTTATTTCCAACACAAATTTTAGGCTTTTATACCTCTGATTTAGGCTTAGTAAGTGCTAGCTTATCAACATTAACCACTATAAGTTTTACCATGTTTTCGTTTGCAATAGCTTTTATTTTATTTAATGGAGTAAGTGGTACAGGCAACACTAAAGTTTCTTTACTAATAGAATTTATTACCATTAGCATTTACTTAGTTATTACCTATTACATTGCACTTAAACTTAATGCCAGTTTACCTTACGTTTGGTGTGTAGAGTTTATTTACTTTGGGTTGTTAGGTATCTTGTCCTTTGCTTATTTAAAGTGGGGCAATTGGGGTAAGGTGGAGATTTAAAGCATTTAAGAAACCACATAGACACATAGTATTTATATGCGAGACAATTAGTTTTTATAGCTTTTTCACGCTTTAGCGTGAAAACTATATTATGCTTACACTAAGCAATCAAACTATGTAACTATGTGGTTTAATTATAGAATATTGCTCTTGAATAAACTCTTTAAAGAATTTCACTCGAACCAACATTTTCCTTATTTTTAAGTCCGTTAAAACCAAAACCTTATGGATCAACTTTTAGAAGATTACAAACTGTACTACAAAGCTAGACTAGATAAATACGAGAACAATCCTATTTATCCTAACAGTTATCAGACCGAAAAAGCATTATCAGATGCAATGAATTCTTGTAACGAATTGCACGAGTTTAAAGATAAACTAGGCGATTTAAACATTAAAAATTCCATTGCTTTAATTAAAGACCAAGAAACAGCTCGGTTAACACATTATACTTCTTTACAGGAAGATAAAAGAGCCATTAGTCCTCAATTAATTTTAAGAGATATAGATACAGCAACCGATGTTAATACAGCCATAGAAATTTCTAACAAACACGATCAAGTTGGTTTAGTTGAAATTTCGGTAGATGGTTTTATTGACCATGTTTGGGGAAAGTTAATTCCTGCATTAGAAAGGTTAGATATTAGTAGAAATGCTGAGTATCCAGCTAAATATGAAGATAAAAGACAAGAAGAAATTACCACCGAAGAGCAATGGATTAGAGAAGAAATTCAATCGATTACCAAACAGCTTAAAGATTGGAAACCAGAAGGAAATTTTGATATTGAATTGGTTTGGGAGCATCGACACAGAAAAAACATACCAATACCTGATGATGTACTAAGAAATAGATTAACCGAACTTAAAAACTACTTATAATGGCTATAGATGCAATGATGTTAGGACCTATGTTAGACCCTTTTAAAAAAATGGCTAACAATTGTACAGAACAAGGTCATAGTGGCGAAGCTTACGACAAAATGATGGCAGCCCTTAATCGTATGGAACAGTTAGGTAATGAGTTAGACGACTTTATGGAGTTTAATGCTAAAATGACTGCCGAAGGATTACAAATGACTTTTAGTACTGCTTATGGCGAAGTATTGTCTAATGCAGCTGGTACAGGACAAAAAACAAACCCAGAAGATTATGATGATAATGCTTTATTAGTACAATCGGTAAATGCTTTAAAAGATGCTGTACAACGCTTAAAAGATAGCGAAAAAGAAGCCATTGCTGAAGCTCGTAAAAATGCAGCAAACACTAAAAAAGCTAACATTGCTGAAAATGAAATTTTATCGTTAAGTAAAAATCATCAACTAATTAAAGCCATTGAAGATATTATTGCTTTAGGCGAATCGGGCATTAATTTCCCTACTTTTTTAAGATTACAAACCGAAAAAGGTTTAGATAAAGCTATGGAAGGTAGTGGTGCTGTTAGAGAGGGTGCTGTTTATGATTTAGATTTTTATACTGCTGCGGCTACCAATCCTTATGCAATAAAAATAAGAGAAGAACAGCTAACAAAGTTTGATGAATTGGCTGCTGCCAATAAGTTTAATGTACCTGATAGCTTTCAGTTAAGTTTAGAAAATAATAAAATTGAACAACATTACGCTCCTGCAATTGCTAAATGGGATGGAATTACTGGTGCTTGGGAAAAAATACTAAGCAACTTATATTTTTGGGCTTTAGCTCATACCTCTTTTGCCCCTTTTATTGAACCTTGGTCAATGGCAAAAAACCCTAAAGAAGCTGTAGAACGAACAAAGGATATGACACCAGGAGAAATTAAAGAACATTTAAGAATCTTTAAAGAAAACTATGGCTTAGCGTTTAAAGATATTTTTACTCACGAAACATTTGTGTGGCAAATCAACCATTTTCAGTATGGCGAATCACAAGAATTTACGGAATATTTAATCAACAAGGTTTTTCCAGAATGTATTCCTTTTCAGTATTTAAGTGAAGAAAACATTAAAACAATGGCAGAGTTTTATGATAATCATAAAATTCCTAATCCAGAAAATTATAAAATGTTAGAAAAAATAGAAGCTAACCACGACAAGTATTTTGGAGAGGGTGCTTTTAAAGCAAAAACTGGAGAAACTACCGATTGGGGGGAACGATTAGCTGCTCCATGGAACTTAGATAGTTTTATTATCAATCCATAATATTAGCTACCCTAATAAGTTGATTAAGGTCATTGATAATTATTTTTTTCCCTTCTAAATTTAAAACACCTTCCTTTTTTAATATCGAAAGTGTTCTAATAGTTGTTTCGGTTGTTGTGCCAGCAATATCTCCTATTTCTGTTCTAGTTAATGTTGCTGCTAGAGTTTTTCCATCATCCTCACAACCAAATTTATTTTTCATTAATAATAATGTTTCTGCTATTCGTTCTTTTACCGATTTCTGAGAAATATTAATCACTTTCTGTTCCGAGCTTTTTAAATCAGATGATAAAAGCTTAATTACATCTAACGAAAGTTTATTATCCATCTTTAACACCTTATAAAAGCTATCAGATGAAATATGACATACATAGCTATCTTCCATAGCAGTTGCTGTTGCTTGATAAGCTTCTCCACTAAATACAGAACGATACCCCAAAAGTTCCCCAGTAGTTGCAAATCTTACTACTTGCTCTTTCCCTTCATTACCTATCTTAGATATTTTTACTTTCCCTTTATGGATACAGTAAAATCCATGAGGATAATTATTTTCATAAAAAATAACCTGTCCTTTTTTAAAGTAATTTCCACTCTTATTGGTACTTAGTACTTCCTTTTCATTATATGATAAACAACAGAAAATACTTTCTTTGTTGCCACATTCTGTACATGCTGGTATATCTCCTGTATTCTTAGTCATTACACATTAATTATACAACCAAAGTTAAAAGTATTTACCCTGATTAAAGCTGTCTTAGTCATATTGTAATATGATATATATCAGATTTTTGAACCAATACTTATCTTTTTTCATTATGAGCTACATCATAATCATTTGCCATTATCTAAAATACATTTGTGCAAAATAAAAACATAAAATATGGACAGAAAAAGATCGTGGGCAGAACCATACAAAATTAAAATGGTAGAACCCGTATTTATGACAACACGTAACCAACGTGAACAATACATAAAAGAAGCTGGATACAATACTTTCTTGCTAAAATCTAAAGATGTATATATTGATTTATTAACCGATAGCGGAACATCCGCTATGAGCGATAGGCAATGGGCAGGAATCATGATGGGAGATGAAGCTTATGCTGGTAGCGAAAACTTTTATCATTTAGAAGAAACCATTCAACAGTATTATGGCTACAAACATGTTGTTCCTACTCATCAAGGTAGAGCAGCAGAACACATTATTTCTAAAATTTTAATTAAAGAAGGCGATTACGTTCCTGGCAACATGTATTTTACCACAACACGTCTGCACCAAGAACTTGCCGGAGGTACTTTTGTAGATGTAATTATAGATGAAGCTCATGATGCAGAAAGCACTTATGAATTTAAAGGCAATATTGATCTTGAAAAATTAGAAAATTTAATCTTAGATAAAGGTGCTGACAAAATACCTTATGTATGTATTGCCACTACAGTTAATATGGCTGGTGGACAACCTATCTCTATGGAAAACCTAAAAGCCGTTAGAGAATTGACTAATAAGTACAATATAAAAATTGTACACGATATGACTAGGGTTGCCGAAAATGCCTATATGATTCAACAACTTGAAGAAGGCTATAAAAACAAAAGTACAGCCGAAATTGTTAAAGAAATATGCGACCTAACAGATGCAGCAACAATGAGCTCTAAAAAAGATGCTCTTGTTAGTATTGGTGGCTTTTTAGCCGTAAATGATGATGCTATTTTTGAAGAAGCAAGAAACTTAGTGGTAGTTTATGAAGGACTACACACTTACGGAGGAATGGCAGGAAGAGATATGGAAGCCTTAGCTATTGGTATTACCGAATCTGTTTCTGACGACCACATAAGAGCTCGTGTAGGACAAGTACAATATTTAGGCGAAAAACTAATTGAGGCAGGCATTCCTATTGTTCAGCCAATTGGTACGCATGGTATATTTTTAGATGCCAAAAAGTTTTTACCTCACTTATCTCAAGATGAATTTCCGGCACAAACCTTAGCTGCCGAAATTTATTTAGATTCAGGTGTAAGAACAATGGAAAGAGGTGTTGTTTCTGCTGGTAGAAATAAAGAAACAGGCGAAAACAATTATCCTGCTTTAGAATTGGTTAGATTAACTATTCCAAGAAGAGTTTACACCCAAGCACACATGGATGTGATTGCCGAATCGGTAGAATATGTTTACTCTCAACGAGAAAATATAAAAGGATTAAAAATGGTTTACGAACCTGCTTATTTACGTTTTTTCCAAGCCAAATTTGAACAATGCTAAAAACCCAAGAACATAAACATTATTCACTATCAAGAATTAAAGCTATTATTTACTTGAGAAACCTAAAAAGAAGAGACTCTTTTTTTAATGCCTGCTAATGCCTTAATTAAAAGTATGAACAATCTCTTTTTAATTTGAGGCAACATTTTATGTTGCCTCTTTATTTTTTTAACTAAATAAAAACTTTAAAAATGAAACACAAAACAATTATAGAACCGTTTAAAATAAAATCGGTTGAACCAATACATTTAAGTACTGAAGAACAACGAAAAGAATACTTAAAAAAAGCTCATTACAATCCATTTTTACTAAATTCTGATGAAGTAATTATCGATTTTTTAACCGATAGCGGAACCTCAGCAATGAGTGCCAATCAGTGGGCAGGAATTATGAATGGCGATGAATCCTATGCAGGTTCTAAATCTTGGCAACGAATGGAAAAAGTTATTAATGATTTAACCTCTATGCAATACATCTTACCTGTACACCAAGGTAGAGCTGCCGAAAGAATAATTTACGGTTATTTAGGTGGTAAAGGAAAAACTTTTATTAGCAACACCCATTTTGATACTACAAGAGCCAACATTGAATTTTCGGGTGCCGAAGCAATTGATATTGCCATTCCAGAATCTCACGACTCATCTCTTATCCATCCTTTTAAAGGAAATATGGATATTGATAAACTTGAGCAATTAATTAAAGAAAAACAACCCGAAAACATAGGTGCTGTTATTCTTACTGTTACCAACAACAGTGGTGGCGGACAACCAGTAAGTATGCAAAACACCAAAGAAATTAGTGCCATTTGCAAAAAATACAAGGTGCTTTTAATTTTAGACTGTTGTAGAATTGCCGAAAACGCCTATTTTATTAAGCATCGTGAAAAAGGTTACGAAAACAAAAGCTACAAAGAAATAGCCCAAGAAATGTTTGCTTTAACTGATGGTGCAGCAATGAGTTCTAAAAAAGATGCTTTAGTAAATATGGGCGGTTTTTTAGCTTTAAGAGATAAAAAAATAGCTCAAGAATGCACCAATCTTTTAATTATTACCGAAGGTTTTGCAACTTATGGCGGACTATCAGGAAGAGATATGGAAGCCTTAGCTATTGGTTTAGAAGAAGTTTTTGACGCAAACTATTTAGAGTACCGAATAAAAAGTACTACCTATTTAGGAGAACATTTACATAAAATGGGTGTTCCTGTTATGATGCCTATTGGCGGACACGCTGTTTATGTAGATGCCAAAAAATTATACCCACACATACCTCCTCAAGAATATCCAGGACAAGTTTTAGCTTGCGAACTTTACCTAAAAGGAGGCATTAGAACAGTAGAAATAGGTTCTGTTATGTTTGGAAAATATGATGATAATAAAAACTTAATTCCCGCACCCATGGAATTAGTAAGACTAGCTATACCTCGAAGGGTTTACACGCAAAGTCATATTGAGTACGTTATTGAGACTTTTTCTGAAATTTTAAGCACTAAAAATGATGTTTCAGGTATAAAAATTATTGAAGAACCTCAATTTTTAAGACATTTTACTGCTAAATTTGAAAGATTATAATCTAAAAAATGGCATACAGCTATAATAGTAGTCATAAAGTAATAACCGCAGCCCTCTTTATTGGATGGGCTGTGTTTCATTTTGTTACCATTAAAGATAGTAATTTAGAATACGAAAATGGACAAAAGAAAAGAGTTGGAACCGTATCTGAAAACAAAAACAATGGTGTTTGGACTTGGTATTACAGCAACGGAAACAAGAGTTTAAGCGGTAAATTTGTAAATGGAAAACGTGAAGGAGTTTGGACTACTTGGGATGTTAACGGCAGAAAAACTATTGAGTGCGAATATGCCAACGACCAACTAAATGGTCAATACATAGTTTGGGATAAAAACAACGAAATAAGTGTTCAAAAAACATATAAAAACGACCGATTAGTAAACTAATCGGTCGTTTTAATCTTACAACAAACACTAAACTATTTGGGCAACTCAAATTTTGTTTCCCAAAACTCTCCAGTAACTTTATTTTTAAGCTTTATTTGCATAAAATTATAATCTCCCTCTTTAACTTTAGACCTATCTACCACCGAGCTTTCGCCTGTTTTTTCTTCTACATTTTCATAAATAACATCTTCTAAACGAGGCAAAAAAGGATACTCTATTGTTAATTTTTCATCTTCTGTCATTACTAATCCTAATGCCGTTTCAAAAATTATTTCTTCAAACCTTTCAGCTATAATTTCTTCATTTACCTCATCTTTAGCTTTAGGATTTAGGTTAGAAGCCCAATCAAAAAACTTAGCAACCGCTTTAGTTTGTAATTCTGGTCTTATATATTCTGGAAAAGGAGATCTTAAATGATCGGTATCACTAAACCAAAATTTAAAGGTTTCTTCAATTAATTCACTACTTTCTACAGATATGGGATTTAATTCTATCATCGTTCTTTTTTTTATCAAAGTTAACCAAGCCAAGCTATCTAAATATGATATTTATCAGTCTTTGAATATTACAAATGCCATATTTTTGATTCCAACTTAACAACAACACTTGATTAAATTAAATCCTAATAATAGTAACTGTAGTAACTGCTCAACTACAAATTGTTTTATAAAAAAACATTGCTCGGAAGAGTATATAAAACTAATTAATGATAAAAAGCAGTGTTCGGTTTATCGAAAAAACCAACACATTGTAACAGAAGGAAACCCTGTTTTAGGTTTATACTTTATTCAAAAAGGAAAAGTTAAAATAGTTTCAACAGGTATAGAAAATAAAGAGCAAGTTGTAAGGCTAACTAAAAACAGCGACATAATAGGCCACAGAGGCTATGGTGGAGAAAAATACCCTATAAGTGCAATTGCTTTAGAAGACTCTACTATTTGCTTTATCGATAACCAAACCATTTATGATACATTTATTGATAACCCCCTCTTAACTTTTGAGTTAATGATGTATTATTCTAAAGAGCTTAGAAAATCTGAATCTAAAATTAAAATACTTGCACAAATGAATGTGCGAGAAAAAGTTGCCTACTCTCTTTTAACATACCAATCAGCATCTAACAGTCCAATAAAAACTCCTTTAAAAATAGCATTAAGCCGAAAAGATTTAGCAAGCATAACCGGTATTAATACCGAACAATTATCAAGAGTATTATCTGAGTTTAAGAAAGAAAATATGATTTCTATCTCAAAAAACGAAATTAGCATAGATAACCTTGAAATGCTTACCAAATTAATTGCTCCTTTCGGAACAATAGAGTATTAGCGAGTTTTAGCCATGCATCCCATTAGTGAGTCCATCAAATTTTTATCATTTTATGATTTGCATCACAGGTTTTAATGCTAAATAACAATTTACAATCTGACACACATCAGAAAAAAAACAGGCTGTTTGAAATATTATTGTAGTTAAAATATTGCACAACATTTTAACATAAAAAATAATATTATGGAAGCACAAGTAGAAGTAGATGACGGTAAATTCAGGTTATTTGACTTTAAAAAACAAGAAATAAGAATATTACACTTAACGTGGATAGCTTTTTTCTTAACCTTTTTTGTATGGTTTAATTTTGCTCCATTAGCAAGTACCATACTCGAAAGCTTAAGCTTTTTAACCGAAAAACACATTAAAGCACTATTAATATGTAACGTAGCCCTTACCATACCAGGAAGAGTAATTGTTGGTGCTATGGTAGATAAATTTGGACCTCGAAAAGTTTTTGCCATACTTATGGTAATAATGGCTGTACCAGGGTTATTTTTTGCATTTGGTAACACCTTTACTCAATTAGTGGTTTCAAGATTAGTACTAAGTGTTATTGGAGCTGGTTTTGTAATTGGTATTAGAATGACTGGACAATGGTTTCCACCCAAACACATTGGTAGAGCAGAAGGATTTTATGCTGGATGGGGTAACTTTGGTTCTGCAGCAGCATCAGGTTTAATTCCTGTAATGGCCTTTACTTTATTTGGAGGAGATGACGGCTGGAGATGGTCGTTAGCAACTAGTTCTATTCTTTGTGGATTATTTGGTTTTGTTTACTTTTTTACCGCTAGAGATTTACCTAAAGAAGGAGCAACCAAAGACTATCATTTTGTAGCTGCAAAAAAAATGGGTGCAATGCCTGTTTCTAGCTATAAAGATTTAATACAATATATCGTTTGGTCTTTTCCGCTATACGGAGCACTAGGTGTTTTAGCATGGAAATTAGGCGGACTAGATGTAGAAGGACAACCTTTACTTTCCGCAACAATTGTAAATGCAATTTATGTAATACTAGGATTATGGTACTTATACAGTGTATTTAAAATTCTTAAAGAAAATTTACCTGCCCTAAAAAAAGGAGTGCCTGAAAATGAAAAATATTCGTGGAGCAGTGTAGCCGCATTAAACAGTACTTATTTTGCCAACTTTGGTGCCGAACTTGCTGTTGTATCAATGCTTCCTTGGTTTTTTCAAACAGTATTTGCAACTTTAAAAAATGCACAGGGCGAACAAATAATGACAGTTACTTTAGCTGGTTTAGTAGCAGGTTCTTTTGCCTTTATCAATTTAATAGCTCGTCCGCTAGGTGGTTATCTGTCCGATAAAATGTCTAACAGAAAAAAAACAATGTTAATTTATATGTTAGGAATTACAGTAGGTTTCTTTTTAATGGCATTAATTCCAAAATACGGACCAATAGTAGATGGTGTACAAACTTTACTACCTCAATTTGATGGTATTTGGTGGCTTATTGTAGCAGTTGTTATAACTATGGTTTGCTCTATGTTTGTGCAAGGTGCCGAAGGTGCAACATTTGCCTTTGTTCCATTAATTAATCATAAAATACAAGGTAAAATAGCAGGTATGGCAGGTGCTTACGGAAATGTGGGAGCTGTTGTTTACCTAACCATTTACTCTATGGTGGATGCTAAAACCTTCTTTTACATTGTAGCAGGTGGTGCAGCATTAAGTTTCTTATTCTGCTGGTTTATGCTAGAAGAACCTAAAGACTCTTTTGGAGAATAGTAATTATGTGATTTACATCATATTAAAACATTTAATACCACATTACATTTGAATACAACAACCAATAACTTAAAATAAAAATTATGGCAACAAATATATCAGAATGGAATGTCGAGGACGAAGGTTTTTGGAAATCGACAGGAAAAAAAATAGCAACTAAAAACTTATGGATATCCATACCAGCATTACTTTTAGCTTTTGCTGTTTGGATAATGTGGGGAATGTTAGTAACCTACATGAAAGATTTTGGGTTTACTTTCGGAATGTTGGAAGGGCTAACCCCAGGAACTCCAGAATATGAAGCTGCATTAGCCGAAGTAAACAACATGTATTATACTTTACCCGCAATTGCTGGTTTAGCTGGTGCTACATTACGTTTACCCAACTCCTTTTTAATTGCATTAGGTGGTGGTAGAAATGTAATTTTTGTTACTACGGCTCTTTTAATTATTCCTGCAATAGGTGCAGGTATAGGGTTAAGCGACCTTAATACTTCTTATGGTTTTTTTGCCACTATGGCTTTATTATCTGGTTTTGGTGGTGGTAACTTCTCATCATCAATGAACAACATCAGCTACTTTTTTCCTAAAAAAATGCAAGGATATGGTTTAGGTATGAATGCAGGTATTGGTAACCTTGGTGTTGCAACAATGCAAAAGCTCATCCCATTAGTTGTGCCTATGGTAATTTTTGCAGGAGCAGGTTCAGACATTACGCTTGAAGGAGTAAACTTTGCAGGTATCCAAAATGCAGGATGGGTTTGGGTTCCGCTTTTAATAATTTCAGCTATTGCTGCTTTTGTGGGTATGAATAATGTAATTACTGGAACACCAGATTTACCATCAACAGCACAAGGAGTAAGCAAAACATTAATTATGGTTTTGTTAGGAGTAATTGCTGCGGGGTTAGGAGCGTTCTTACTTATAGGTTTAAAATTAAATATGTGGATTGTATTACCAATAGTAATTATTGTAGCTGTACTTTTAATGAAGTACGCTACACCAAGTTCTATTAAAGGAAATCTAAAAAAACAACTTTCTATATTAAGCAATAAACACAACTGGATAATGACCATTATTTACACCATGACTTTTGGTTCTTTTATTGGCTATTCTGCTGCTTTCCCTAAATTATGTCAAGATATTTTTCCAACAGCAGATTATCGTTTGTGGGTATTTTTAGGTCCTGCTTTAGGAGCTTTAATTAGACCTGTTGGGGGTATTATTTCAGATAAAGTTAATAGTGGTGCAAAAGTTACCATGTGGAGTACCATTTTTCAAATTTTTGCAGCATTAGCTGTTGCTTACTTTGTTATTCAAGCTCGTAGTTCTGAAGATCCATTAGAATATTGGTGGCCATTCTTTGGTTGTTTTATGGTTCTGTTTTTAACTACTGGTATTGGTAATGGCTCTACTTTTAGAAGTATTCCTTACATCTTTAGTAAAGAAAAAGCTGGTCCAGTTTTAGGATGGACTGCTGCCATTGCAGCTTATGGTGCATTTATTATTCCTAAAGTATTTGGAGCTCAAATAAAAGCAGGACATGCCGAGTATGCACTTTATGGTTTTGCTGCTTATTATGTTATTTGTTTAGTACTAAATTGGTGGTATTACCAAGGACCAAAAAGAGAATTTGACAATCCATAGAAAAGTTAATGCTTCGCATTAAGTTTACATAGTTAGGTGATAAAAGGGTTATGATATTTTTCATAACCCTTTTTTAGGTCTATTAACAACTTAAAAGTACCTTTATAAGAAGTAATCAAATTAATTGTTAGCAAAATCTACATATCAAAACAAATTACTTGCTTTTACAGGTAAGGTTGGCGATTTGGCTCATAATGAAATTAAAATTATCAATCCAAACTATTCTTTACAAAAAGCATCGCGATTACTAAGTCAGCCATCCATTAATTATTTAATTGTTACCGAAAATAATATCCCAAAAGGAATTGTTACCCAAGAACATTTATCAAAAACAAACCTTAACAACACTAACACTATAAAACAGATAATGGATTCTCATTTAATATCTGCACAAAAAAACGAACCTGTTTTTGATACGTTAATGTTTATGCTAAAACATAATATTAATACTTTACTGGTAATGGATGCTTTACAACCAATTGGTGTTATTACTCAACAAGATTGGTTAGCAGTTCAAATTAATTACCCAATACAAATTATAAAAAAAATACAAGAAGCTGACTCTATAAAAAAATTATCAGCACTAAGAACCGACAGTAAAAAAATAATTTGGGAAACCTTTGTAAAAGAAGAAAATTCAGTATCGCTAACCAATATTATTACGGTTGTAAATGATGCTATTGGCAAAAGAATTCAGCAACTAGCTTTAGCCCAAATGATAAACCAAGGCAAAGGAAATCCGCCTGTAAAATTTGCTTGGATTGGTATGGGGAGCGAAGGCAGAAAAGCACAAACCATTAGAACCGACCAAGACAACGGAATTATTTTTGAAAATGTACCTGATAAAGAATATAAACACGTTAAAAATTGGTTTTTAGAATATGCTAAAATTGTTGCTGATGGACTTAATGAGTGTGGTTTTCCATACTGCAAAGGCAACATTATGGCTACTAACCCAACATTGTGCAACTCTCTTGAAAAATGGCAAGAATTATTTGAGCACATCATAACAAAAGCTGATGCTAAAGAACTATTAGAAGCATCTATATATTTTGATTTTAGATGTATTTATGGCGAAACCAAATTAGCCAACAAGCTTTGGGATTTTTTGTTTGATAGCATGGAAACCCACCACTTTTTTATGCGCCATTTTTCCGAAAACTTATTAGAAGCTAGTCGCCCCCCAATAAAAAAATGGGAATGGAAAGCACCTGATTTTTTAAAAATTACCCCTCCTCCTTTTGATATAAAAAGAGAAGGAACTGCTCCTTTAGATGCTGCTGTAAGACTTTTAGCATTGCACAACAATATTAAAGAAACCAACACATTAAAACGATTACAAGGTATTTTAGAAAAAGGGAAAATTTCAAAATCGCTAGCCGACAATGTTCATGTTGCCTTTGACTTTATACTTAAACTTAGGTTTAAACTAGAGTTTACTATGGATACTAAAATTGAATCGTTAGACCATAGCGTTAACCCCAAAGATTTAAGTCCCATAGAATTACAAAAATTAAAAGATACTTTAAAAACCATCTACCAACTGCAAGACTATGCTTTTAAAGAAGTAACACAACTAAGCATACCATGGTCGATGAAATAAGATATTAATTATGAAAATGAATACAAGACAAAAACACTGGTTCTTTTTTATAGTCACAGCAATAGGAGCTATAGTAATTGTAAACCTTGCCATATTATTAATGTGGACAGATATGAATGAAGAAGAAAGAATTTTTGGGCGACAAATATTTGGTAGAGTTGTAACATACGGAACACTAGCTATGATAGTGCTGTTTTTTATTAGCTCACAATTTATTTTATATATTTTCAGAAATTATATTTCACCTATAGAAACACTTACCGAAGAAACTAGACTTATTGCTGCTGCAAATGCTAAATATCGAATAAAACCTGTTGGAGCTATGGAAACTCATAACCTTACAAGCGTTATAAACAATTTAGCAGATTCTTACATCTCATTAAAATCAGATGTAAAAAATATTGTAACCGAATCGAAAGAAGGTTTTGATGAGGAAAAACAAAGGCTACAAGCTTTAATGAATTTAATCCCAGAAGGTGTTTTAATTTGTAATAATGATGGAAGAATTTTATCGTGCAACCACCAAGCTTACCAAATATTTAACTCTGTTCATCACAATGAAATTGGCAGATTTTCTAGATTAGGCGTTGGGCGATCGGTTTTCAATGTATTTAATAAAACACCTATAACTTATGCTCTAGAAGAGGTTTTAACTCTTTTAAAACAAGATACAGAAAACCCTCACTATAACTTTATTACTACCCGATATAAAAAACAATATTTAGATGTAAAAGTTGCCCCTGTATTAAAAAACAACAACTCAAATGCTGTATCTGGATACGCAATAACTTTTAATGACATTACCGAACAACTTAACCATTACACTACACAACATATTATTTTAGATGAAATTGCATCTATCGCCAATATGAAAACCAATAACGAATTTAATTTTATTACCGAAAACGGAATTTGGTTGCCTATACAACATCATTACATCTCTAACCTACTAATAGAAATTGCCAACTATCTTAAAACACTATATGTTAAAACCATAAGCATAGGTGTTTCTAACAACAATAACTTACAAATTAACTGGAGCGGAAATGAAGCCAATTTTAAATCAGAACAATCAAATTTTAACGATTTAATACTAAGCCAAAACAGTATAAATTCGCACTCAAAAATTGAATTAAACATTAATGTATATAAGCAGCAAAGCGAAATTGTAATAAATAACAAAGTAGCTTCTCGACCAGTTTTTTACAACACCGATATTTTTAAAGAAACTACTCGCAACGAAACTTTAAAAAACAAAGCTTTAAGAGATTTAACATACATTGTTTTTGATACCGAAACCACAGGTCTTAATCCTTCTAGAGGAGATGAAATAATTTCGATAGCTGGTGTTAGAGTTCATAAAATGAAATTAAACGACAACGAAATTTTTGATGAGTTAGTTAATCCACAAAGAAGTATTCCGTTAACCTCCTTAAAAATACATGAGATATATCCTGAAATGCTGGATAACAAACTAACCATTGATAAAGTTTTACCAATGTTTCATGAGTTTTGTCAAAATGCCGTATTAGTTGCCCACAATGCAGCTTTCGATATGAAATTTATTGAACTTAAAGAAGAACAAACAGGCATTAAATTTAATAACCCCGTAATTGATACACTATTATTAGCCGCAGTTTGCCACCCTAAGCAAGAATTACACAACTTAGAAGATATTGCCGAAAAATACGATATAGAAATTGTTGGGAGACATACCGCTTTAGGCGATGCACTGGTAACTGCCGAAGTATTGCTAAAGCTCATTCCTATTTTAGAATCTATGGGAATTAAAACACTAGAAGAAGCTCAAGAAGCTGCTTCTAAAACATATTATTCAAACATTAAATTCTAAAACGATTTAGCAAATAATTACACCTGTTTATGGTATGATTTGCATCACACTTTTTTTTGTTTTAAAACAAGACTGTTTTTGACCTATCTCATATTAGCAGCTTGAGGTATATAATACTTTTATATCATATAATTTTTAAAAAAAGTATTATGAAAAAATTAATAGTAAGTAGTGTATTTTTAACCATAATGAGTTTATACTCTTATGGTCAGTTTACATTAGATGGAGAATTAAGACCTCGTTTTGAGTACCGACATGGATACAAAAACGTAGCCGATTCATCACAAAATTCGGCAGCATTTGTAGAACAAAGAACTAGGTTAAATTTTGGATATAAAACCGAAGGGTATATTTTTAAACTTACCCTACAAGATGTACATATTTGGGGTAGTCAGCCTCAGCTTGTTAATACCTATAGTAAAACAAACACTGACGGATCTTTACTTTCTATTCATGAAGCTTGGGGAGAAGCTTTATTAAATGATTATTGGAGTTTTAAATTTGGACGACAAGAAATTGCTCTTGACGACCATAGAATTTTTGGTAACGTAGGTTGGGCATCACAAGCAAGAAGCCATGATGCTGCAATTTTAAAATTGAAAAAAGATAAATTTCAGTTGCAAATTGGTGGAGCTTATAACCAAGATAGAGCTGCCCTAGCAAATACAGTAGCTGCCCGAGGAAGCTACAAAGCACTACAATACGTTTGGTTAAATAATAAGTTTAACGAAAACTTTAATGCCAGCATTTTATTTTTAAATAATGGTAAAGAACAATTAGATTCAACAAGATTTGCTAACCAACCTGTAACCGCAATTTATTACGATAATTACAGCCAAACAGCAGGAACTAGATTAGTTTACAAGAAAGGGAAATTTGCTCTTAGTGGTGCTTTTTACTATCAAACAGGGGTTCATGGAGATAGAACAAAAATATTTTCTGATGTTGATGGAAGATATAACAAAGAAATTGAGGCCATGAATTATAGTGCCGAAATAGCATATAAACCAACTAAAAAATTTAGTACCACTTTAGGGTATGAATACATGAGTGGGCAAAGTCAAACAGACACTTCATTTTCGTACCGAACAGTAAACCACGCATTTACTCCGTTTTATGGAACCAACCACAAGTTTAATGGTTTTATGGATTATTTTTATGTAGGCAACCATGTTGGTAGTGTTGGTCTGCAAGACATTTATCTTAAATTAAAATATAAACACGAAAAGTTTTGGGTAGGTACAGATGTTCACTTATTTATGGCTGCCGAAGATGTTTTAGATGGTTATAAAATTTCGGAGGATATAAACACAGCAATTAACAACGGAACACCTATTACTGATGTAGATATGCTACAAGCTATGTCGGCTAGCTTAGGTACTGAAATTGATTTAACTTTTGGTTTTAACCTATCTAAAGGAGTTGCTTTTAAAGGCGGATATTCTGTAATGATAGATACCGAAACTTTAGCTTACTTAAAAGGTGTAACCGATTATAAAGGACAAGGAAGAACTGACCAAAACAATGGTTGGGGATGGGCTATGATTATTATCAAACCTCAGTTTATTGCCGCAAAAAAGAAATAAATTAACACCTTAATCATTGCTAAAGTTTAAAACTTTAGCAATGGTTAATAACATAAAAAAGGGTTGTAATTATCTTACAACCCTTTTACTTGGTTAAATGTTAAGCTCAATTTTTTATGCTTATTCTGGCATCCACACAAACAATATCTTTACCCTCTCCTATTAATGGATTAATATCCATTTCTACAATTTGAGGAGTATTAATTACCAATTGAGCTACTTTTAAAATTATATCAGTAAATACTTCTTCATCTATTCCTTTTTTACCCCTAACTCCTTTTATTAGCGGATAACCTTTAAGTAGTTTTAAAAGTCGTGATACTTCTGTTTTAGTAGTTGGTAACAATACCGTTTGTACATCATTAAAAACTTCTATAAAAATTCCTCCTAATCCAAAATGGATACTGTGCCCAAATTTTTCATCATAAGCTACTCCAACAAATAATTCAATTCCCGATTTCATTTGTTGTATTTGTACTGCTTTTGCACCTTCAATTTTCATCATCTGATTAAAACAAAGTGCCACTTCTTTATCCGAAGCAACTCCCAACTTAACTCCTCCAACATCAGTTTTATGAATTGGACCTACCACCTTCATTACCAATGGAAAGCCCAACAGATTACCTTGCTTTAATGCTTCCGATTCGGTTGCTACCAACTCCTCTTTTACCCTATCAATATTAAATAAATCTAACAACTCATTTACAGCATTCATTGGTAAAAAACCATCCTCATAATCCTTAATAAATTCTTGGCTTTTAGTTTTGGAAGATTTTTGAGTTAACACAGTTTCGTTTATAGGTAAAGGAGTGTTATAAATTTCAGCTAAAGCTGTTCCCAAAATTACTTCATCAGGAAAATTTTGATAGCCTTTTGATAAAAAGTACTGTATTTCTTTTTGGGCATTTAATACCGATGGTAAAACCGGATAAATTGGTTTTTTACACACATCCAATTTTGCACTTAATACTTTGTAAACATTTTCTACATCAAACAATCCAGGACTACCAAATACAACTACCATTGCATCAATTTCTTCAAATTTATGCTCACAATAATCAATGATTATCCCTAATTGATCAGCAGTACCAGTTGCTAAAAAATCTATTGGATTACTTACCGAAGAACCTGTATGTAAATACGAAAGTAATTTGTCAGCAGCCTCTCCTTCAATTTTTGGAACTACTAAACCTCCTTTAGATAAAGTATCTGCCAACATTACTGCCGAACCTCCTGCATGTGTAATAATGGCTATATTTTTTCCTTTTAGCTGTTTGTAATTAAATACTGAAGCAACCGTTATCAATTCGTTTCGGCTACTGCAATAAACCACTCCTGCTTTTCTAAACAATGCCCTAACCAATTTATCTGAACTAGCAATTGCTCCAGTATGCGAAGCTGCTGCCATACTTCCCGCTTCGGTAGCTCCAGATTTTATGGCTGCTATTTTACAGCCTTTATTAATTAATGATGAGGTATGCTTTAAAAACTTTTGTGGGTTTTCTATGTTTTCGAGATACAATAATTTGATAGACGAACTTTCTTCTGGATGATATGTTTCATCCATATACTCCAACACATCTTCAACCGAAGTTTGTTTACCATTACCAATAGAAAAAACATTGGCAAATTTTAAACCCACCTGCATACCTGCTTCCATTAAAAACACAGCTGTTGCTCCTGAGCTAGATATAAAATCGCAACCTTTATTGCTTAAAGTTGGCAGCGGACTGGTAAATACCCCATTATAACTTGACGTTAAAACACCTATACAATTTGGACCAATTAATGTAGCATTATATTTATTAACTAAAGCTACTATTTGGTCTTCTATGTTTTTTCCCTCTTCATTTAGCTCTCCAAAACCTGCCGAAAGTATTATAAACGCTTTGGTAGCTTTTTCTTTAATCAAAACCGTAATAGCATCTAAACACATTTTTGCAGGAATTGCTAAAATTGCCAAATCTGTTGTTGGAATTTCATTTACCGAATTGTAAGCTGGTATTCCTTGTATTTCTGTTTCATTTGGATTTACAGCATATAAATTTCCTTCAAAATTTCTTGAAAGAATATTCTTGATTATTTTTCCGCCTGGTTTTACTGTATTGTTAGAACCACCAACAACCACAATACTTTGAGGAGATATTAATTCTTTACTAATCACACCTTAAAATTTAATGCAATTTATGGCTATAATAAGGTTTTTAGTATGACAGCAATCATTTTAACTGAATTTCTATTCATTTACAACTGCTATTTCAGTCATTTTTTTCAGCTCGGCTAAGTTTACAATATAAATATCTTTGTTTTTTGTATCGATAATTTTATCCTTAGCCAATGCCGTTATTGATCGAATAACCGATTCATAGGTAGTATCGCACATACTTGCATAATCTTTTCGAGATAGGGTAAAACTTAACTTTTTTTTATCTTTCTTATCGTAACCAAAGGCTAAATAGTTTTCATAAATTGCTTTAGCTACCCTATTCAATACTGGTAAAGCACTAGTATTATCTTCCGATTTCCTTAGTTCTTCAGCAAAAAACATCATTAACTGATAAGTAAACTCATTGTTAGATTTTGCAATGGTATTAAATGCTTTTAAAGGAACAAAGGTAAGTGTTGTATCTTCTAAAGCTATTGCTGTTATTGGATAAGTCCAGTTCCCACCAAAACCTCTATGCCCCAATATATCTCCTTCTGATGCCAAACGGATTAAGCGTTGCTCGTTCCCTATGCTTTTAGTTAACACTTTTACTTTTCCAGACCTTACAACATACAGCCCTTTAGTGTCATCTCCTACACTAAAAATGGTTTTGTTTTTTTTAACCTCAACGGTCTTTTTATAAAAATCAATAAACTCTTGCCACTCGGGCGAACAATATTGCTTTAAAAAGGATTCCATACTATTTATTTAATTCAACCAAAATTCTTAAAAAAATATTAACCTCCAATTGTGGTCATGCTTCTATTTTTTAGAAAAACTTTTTTACCTAAATCGCTTTCAAATGATGTTATTCCTGCACGCTCTTTCTTTTTATTTAAAATAGATTTTATAATTACAGGTTTTATATCGTTTCCACTTCTTAACTGACTCAACAAATCAGACTCATCTGGAGAAAACAAACAGTTTTTTATTTTACCATCAGCCGTTAACCTAATTCTATTACAAGTATCGCAAAAAGGATTGGTAACAGGGCTAATTACCCCAAAAGAACCTTTATAATTTTTTATTTTATAGTTACGAGCAGTATCGTTTGGTTGGTCTTGTATTTTTATTAATTCTTCTTCAGAAAAATTATTTTTAACCTGAGTTAGTATTTCTTGATGCGATACTTTTTTATCCCAGTTCCACTTATTACCATCAAAAGGCATAAACTCTATAAACCTTACATCAACATTTAGATTTTTAGTCCAATGGATAAAGTCAATTATTTCATTATCGTTTACTCCTTTCATTACAACAGCATTAACTTTAACTTTAAAACCATTATCAACTAACAAGTTAATGTTATTGATAATCCGTTTGCCGTAATTTCTTCTTGATATGGTGTTTACTTTTTCGGTTTGCAATGAATCTAAACTAACATTTACAGCCTTTATTCCTGCCTTTTTAAATACGTCAATAAACTGATCTACAATTACTGCATTAGTTGTAATTGCTAACTCTACAGGCAATTTTCCTAACTCTTCAATAATATGAGCTGCATCTTTTTTTATAAGGGGTTCGCCACCGGTTAATCTAATTTTTTTAATCCCCATTTTCACGAAAGTTTTAGCAATATAAATCACTTCTTCCGAAGTCATAAATTCTGCTTTTTCGCGTAATTGAATACCTTCTTCGGGCATACAATAAAAACACCTTAGGTTACATCTTTCGGTTAATGATATTCTTAAATAATCATGAACCCTACCAAATGTATCAACAATATGTTGGGATGAATTACTCATTAAAATGACTTAATTCTTTTTGAATTACCTCTAACTCTTCAGCCGAAAGTAACTTTTGAGCTAGTGGAAAAACAGTATTATCTTCTCTAAAGATATGCAACCTTAAAAGCTCTATCAATTCTTTTCCATTATGATAAGCCAAATCAAATGTTATTCCTCTTGATCGGTTATCTGGCAAACGAGAAGCCAATCCTAACATATTAAATGTTAACGATGCTAATTGAATAAATTTAACATGGTCGTCTTCCATTAAATCTACAGCAGTCATTTGCTCATCACCCACACCATGTTCGCCAGATTCTATTAATTTTTGATGTAAAACAGGAAAAAGGTAGCGTTCTTCTTTTCTGTTATGAGGCAAAATATGGTTATCAAAAAACACAAAGAACTCATTAAACTTATCGTTTATTTCTTGAGTAAAGTGGTAGCCACTTTCGTGAAATTCGCCTAAAGAAGCTTCAAAGCTTTCCATGTATCCAACAAGCTCTTTATGCTCATCTACCATATCTTTTAGCGGTGTTGCCATATCATCATACCCAATACCATCAACTGTTGCAGCCTCTTTATCATAGGCTTCTGGCGGATCCATCGGAGAGTGCTCACTAATTTCTAATTCTTTTTCTGCCTTTCTATTAAGCGGGTCTGTTTCTTTAAGTTTTCTCTGTATCACTTTTCCTTCGCTATCTAATCTTTTACCTGTCTTTTTATCTATTATTTTCATACCTTCAATTAATTAATAGTGTTTAAACAAATTTACACTGATAGTTAGCCCTATTTTAATGATGTATATCATATTTTAATATGACTATACCTAGCTAAAAAATAAGATAGCTATTGCACTTTCATGCAATAGCCACCTTAAAAGCACACAATTAAACTATTTTATTCTAGTGGTTTTTTATTTCCTTTCCAGGGAAATAATTAGTTGTTTTTCTGATTTTCTTCTTATTCCAGTTCCAAATTACTAATTGATAATCTCTCCAGATATAATCGATTGGAGCTACCAAGAAGTGCATAAACCTTGTAAATGGAATTATTGCAATAATAAAAAATGCTGATATGATATGTATTTGTACAAACCAAGGCATTGCATTTACCACATTTAAGTCAGGATCAAAAGCAAACACTGATCTTAAATACGGAGTTAACGAACTAGCAAACCAAGTTGAACCCCATCTTGCAAAAAGAGCAATTCCTAAACCACTTACAATTTGCACAAACAAAGTAACATATACTAACATATCCATTTTATTAGCAACAGCAGTTAATCGCTGTGTTGTTAACCTTCTTCTTATTAATAAGATTAACCCTAACAATGCTGATAAACCAAAGGCAAAAGAAGTTATTTCTAAAATTAATAAACGTACTGGATGCCCATTAAACGCTATTAATGTTTTAGGGAATAAAAATGCTATTAAGTGTCCTAAAAACAACACCAACAACCCCCAGTGAAACGGTTGTGAACCCCAAAACAATTTTTTACCTTCTAAAAATTGAGTAGATAATGAAGATACTTTAAACCCTTTGTTTTTGTATCTGTATATACTTCCCACAATAAATATTGCAATAGCAACATAAGGAAATACCGCAAACATTATTGAGTTTAATGATCCGATGTTTTGCTCTAAGCCCATTTTTAATCCAAAAATTATTCCTCCTGCTACTACAAGCATACCAACAAATATTGATAGATAGTTTGGTTTCCTATCGGGTAACGGAAAACTTTCTGCTAATGTTTTTTTTGTTTTTAAAATGGTTTTTGCAATTACATATAAAAAATATAATCCAACTACAATTGAAACACCTACGAGTATATCTTGTACTCCTGACGAATTAAAATTTGCTAATATCATGCCTATTATTTTTTAAGTTTTTTATTATTTAACAAGTACCACAATCTGGAATAAAATTGCTTAGCGATTGTTCTATTACTTTATCACCAAAGTCTATTCCTTTATAATCTGCTTTTAAAACAATATAAAGTGCTTGTAGTGCATTTTGATAGATATTACCCTCAACAATATCTTCCATAATGATTGCTTTATGTTTTTTTCGCATTATCTTATTTCTAAGCTCCATTCTGCTTGCCTTAAATTCGGTAAGCATTTTTTCTAATGCTGGTATTACAGCTCTTACAGCTAACTCTTCAATAAAAACATCATCGTTAGATTTTGCCATAAGTTGTAATACATGAGGTAAATTATCTGCTAATTCTTCTCCACAGTCGTGATTTATTTTGGCCTGTTCTGTTTTCATATTAACTAAAAACTCTCCACGAGTATAGTCTTCGCCAAATAAAACATAACCAATATCTAAAAAGCAAATTGCCTGTATATGAAAAGTAAAACCAAACACTTCTTCTATCTCATATAATGTTTTATCTTGAATAAACTCATTAAATCGATTAAAGCTTTCGGCAGCTTCAGGATATTGATCCTGAAGCATTTCCATACATGCTGCCACTTTTTGTTGATACCCTTTTTCGGGATACTTAAAAAGCTCTGATAATATTTTATAATTATTCTTATTCATATTAAAGTCCTCTAGCTGGTTTTTCTTTAAATCCAAATCCTGCTTCGCCTTTATGATCGGCAGTAGCCTCAATCATTTCTATTGATTCCTCTCTATGCTCTGGCGGAATTACAAAACGCTCTTCAAAAGTTGCTAATGATGTTAATCTAAATATAGCATTTGCTGTATCGGCACTTATTTTTGCCTTTTTCATTAACTCTTCTACTTTTTCTTTTGGTAAATCATCTACAGTAGCATTTCTTCTGTGTTGTTTTACTGCCATTAATTTATCATAAACCTCTCTAACTTTTACAGTATCTCCTGCAGTAAATAAAGAAGCTAAATATTTCATTGGCAATCTATTATGATCTATTGGCGGGAACAACTCATCAGATGCAGTATTATAAGTTCCTTCTCCATCTACCTGAGCCATACCTGGTAACATTGGTGGCACATAAAATAAGTTTGGTAATGTTCTAAATTCTGGGTGTAATGGCAATGCAATTTCCCATTCTTTAACAAATTTCCAAACTGGCGAGTTTTGTGCTGCTTTTATTGTAGAATCGTGCACTCCACTTGCTCTGGCAGCTTCAATAACTCTTGGGTCATTAGGATCGCAATAAATATCTAAGTGATTTTTTACTAAATCTTTATCATCGCTAGCTGCTACTTGCTCAATTTTATCAGCATCGTATAACATTACACCTAAGTAACGAATACGACCTACACAAGAGTGCATACATGCTGGAGCCTGACCAGATTCTAATCTTGGATAACAAAGGATACATTTTTCTGATTTACCTGTATGCCAGTTATAATATGATTTTTTATAAGGACATGCTGTAACACACATTCTCCAAGCTCTACATCTATCTTGGTTAATCAATACAACACCATCCTCACCTCTTTTGTATAAAGCACCTGATGGACAAGAACCCACACAAGCAGGATTTAAACAGTGATTACAGATACGAGGCAAGTAGTGGAATGTCATTTTTTCTAATTGAAACATTGCTTCTTGCTCTGATGCTGATAAATCTTTAAAGTTTACATCTTTTCTAGCATAATCTGGTGTTCCACTTAAATCATCATCCCAGTTTGGTCCAGATTTAATATCTATTGGTTGTCCAGTAATTAATGATACTGCTCTTGCAGTTGGTTGATCATCACCCTCTGGAGCTGTAAACAAATCGCCATAACGATAAGCCCATGGATGGTAATAATCTTCTAATACTGGCATATTAGGATTGTGGAAAATGTTTTTTAAACCTTTTAGTTTTCCTGCTCCTTTTAACGAAACAGAGTTACCATCTTTTACCCATCCACCTTTATAAATATCTTGATCTTCCCACTTTGTTGGATAACCAGTACCTGGCTTTGTTTCAACATTATTCCACCACATATATTCCGCCCCTTTCCTATCTGTCCAAACATTTTTACAGGCAACCGAACAGGTATGACATCCGATACATTTATCAAGATGAAAAACCATTGAAACTTGTGCTCTAATATCCATAATTTTTGTTTTTATAGTTTGTAGTTTAAGCTCCAAAAAGGAGCTTAAACCTTGTATTATTTTTAATATTCTACTTTTTCCATTTTACGAACCAATACGTGTGTATCTCTATTAACACCTACTGGACCCCAATAATTAAAGTGATAAGTAAATTGACCGTAACCGCCACACATTAAGTTTGGTTTTAAATGAACTCTAGTAAATGAGTTATTCATACCCCCTCGTCTTGGCTCGCCCTTTTTACCTCTTCGTTCTTGAGATTTAGGAATGTTATAAGTTCTTTCTACTGCGTGATAAACAATACAAACACCTTTTGGTATTCTGGCACTTACACAAGCTCTAGTTACATAAGTTCCATGATCGTTATACACCTCCACATGATCATTATCTTTTATTCCTAATTCTTCTGCATCTTTTTCGCTTAACCAACATGGCTCTGCCCCTCTCGATAGTGTTAACATTCGCAATGTATCTCCATAAGTAGAGTGTATGTGCCATTTACCGTGTGGTGTTAAACAGTTAAACATTCTGGCCTTACCATCGTTTACTGTTTTTCTTAAATCACCGTAAGCTTCTGGTGTTGGAGATGGCTTATAAGTTGATAAGTGTTCTCCGAAAGCGATATAGGCATCATGATCTAAATAGAAATGCTGACGACCTGTTAATGTTCTCCAAGGAACTAAGAAATCTATATTATAAGTATAAGCCGCATAAGTTCTACCATCGTGCATTAACCCCGACCATAACGGAGAAGAGTTGTAACGCTTAGGTTGTGCTTGCAAATCTCTATATTCCATAGAAACTTGTTTATACTCTGTACCTAACTCTCCTATTTCTGGCACGCCAATTTTTTCTGACATTGTTTTATAACAACGCTCGGTTAGTTTACCATTGGTAAGTGTAGATAATTTTAATATTGCATCAATTGCCTCTACATCTTCTTTTAAAGAAGGATACTCTGTTCCATCATCCCACTTAGTAATGTGTTGTCTGTGTTCTAACATTTCGTCATAAACATCAGCACATTGATAATGGTTACCATGAGCTCCTAATCCGTTTTCGGCAACCCCTTTACCTAAGGATATAAACTTTTCGTAAATTTTAGTGTAATCTCTTTCTTTAAAAACAATTTTGTGCATTGTTTCTCCAGGAATTGGCTCACATTCTCCTTTACTCCAATCTAATAATCTAGGTTGCTTAATTTCATCTGCCGAATCATGCGAAAGCGGTAAATTAACTACATCTTTCATTACATCTGGCAAGTACTTTTTAGCCATCTCACTCATCTTTTTAGCTAATCCTTCAAAAATTTGCCAATCAGATTTTGATTCCCAAACTGGTGGAATTGCTTCCGATAATGGATGAATAAACGAGTGCATATCTGTTGAGTTGATATCTGCTTTTTCATACCAAGATGCTGTTGGTAAAACAATATCAGAATAAAGTGCTGACGTATCCATACGGAAGTTTATATCAATCACTAAATCCATTTTACCTCTAGCACCTTCTTCCTTAAAGGTGATATCTTCTACAATTTCTCCTGCTACTTCATCAGCAATTTTATTAGTATGAGTTCCTAAATAATGATCTAAGAAATACTCATGTCCTTTTGCCGAAGTTCCTATTGCATTTCCTTTCCAGATAAACCAGTTTCTTGGAAAATTTATTTCTTCATCTGGCTCTACAATAGAGTGTTTTAATTCTCCGCTTTTTAATTGCGAAACAATATATTCTCGTTTTGCGTCATCAGTAGTATGTCCTGCTGCTTCGGCATCTTTTACAATATCAAAATTTGATTTATTGTATTGAGGATAATAAGGCATCCAACCATTACGAACCGCTTTTACAGCCCAATCGGCAGAGTGCATATTAGCCAATTTATTATCTGGCGATGAATTGTAATACTTTTGATTACCATCATATCTCCATTGAGAAGAATTAATGTAATGCCATATTGGACCTTGCTGTAATCTTGGAGCTGTACCCCAATCCTTAGAACTCATTACAGTTGCCCAAGAGTCCATAGGAGCTAATTTTTCTTGCCCTACATAGTGGTTCATACCACCACCATTTTTACCATTACAACCTGTTAGCATTTGTGCCATAGTTGCCGAACGATACATAAGGTTATTATGGAACCAGTGATTAATTGCTGCTCCAACAATTACCATACATGCTCCTTCTGTTTTTTCAGCAGTACTTGCCCACTCTCGTGCTAATTGTATTACTTCGCTTTTAGATATTCCTGTAAAAATTTCTTGCCAAGCAGGTGTGTAAGCTTGCTCTTTATCATCATAAGATGATGGGTAATCTCCCTCTAAACCTCTACCTACACCATATTGCGACATTGTTAAATCGTAAATTGTTGCTACTGGTACTTTTCCCCCATCAACAGTATCTACATATTTAACAGGAACACCTCTTAGTGCTTTTTTATCTAAACCAAACTCAGTAAACTGAACTTGTAACACTTTATCTTTTTTATCTAATAAAGTTAATTCTGGATCGTATGACTTATCAGTTTCTCCATCTTCGTATTTCATGTTCCAATTTCCTTTCTTCTCATCCCATCTGTGCCCCATACTTCCTTTAGGCATTACTAAATCTCCTGATTCAGTATCATAATTTAAAAATTTCCATTCTCCATTACTAACATCCTTATACTTTTTAATTCTGTTAGCTCTAATCATTCTTCCTGGCAAGTAGTAACCATTTTCCTCATGTAATTCTACTAAGAATGGACAATCAGTATATCTTTTTACATAATCAATAAAATATGAAGTCTTTTTCTCTACATGAAACTCTTGCAATATTACATGAGTAACAGCCATCCAAAATGCACCATCAGAACCAGCATGAACTGGAATCCATTGGTCAGCATGCTTTGCCACCATACTAAAATCGGGCGACATTACTACTGTTTTTGTACCGTTATGTCTTGCTTCAGAAAAGAAATGAATATCTGGAGTACGAGTCATCCCTAAGTTTGCTCCCATAGAAACAATAAACTTAGATTTAAACCAATCGGCACTTTCACAAACATCAGTTTGTTCTCCCCATATTTCTGGGAAAGAGTTTGGCAAATCACAATACCAATCGTAAAAACTTAAATTAATACCTCCCATTAATTGCAAGTATCTTGCTCCTGAGGCATAACTTAACATACTTTTTGCTGGAATTGGTGCAAAACCTGTTATTCTATCCGAACCATATTTTTGTATTACATAAATATTAGCTGCAGTAATTAACTCTTCTAATTCGTCCCATCTTACCCTTCTAAATCCACCTTTACCCCTTGCTCGTTGATAGCGTTTACGGTTTTCTTTATTGGCTTGCAAGTTCGCCCAAGCTTGTACTGGATCTCCTCCACATTTATCTTTTTCATCTCTATACAAATCAATTAAAGCACCTCTAACTATTGGATATTTTACTCTAATAGGGCTGTATAAATACCATGAATATGAAATTCCTCGCTGACAACCCCTTGGCTCGTAAGGTGGAACTTCTTTATTAAATTGAGGGTAATCAACTTGTTGTAACTCCCACACAACAATACCATCTTTTACATGTATTGCCCACGAACATCCTCCTGTACAGTTAACTCCGTGCGTACTTCTTACAACTTTGTCGTATTGCCATCTATTTCTATAAAACTCTTCCCATTTTCTAGTTTTGGGAGATATTATGTCTTCTATCCAGCTCATATTTTTAATTTTTTAGTGTTAAATGTTTAAGATTCTACAGAATCATTTCCTTTTAGTTGTCTAGCAAAAATGTCTTTCTTAGTGCTTTCTTTTTTTCTTACCGACCAAATAATGCTTATCAATACTAGTATAATAAGTAGTCCTACAGCACCACCCCCTGCAAGCAACTGAAACCCCTTGTTAGATGCTTCAACCTCTTCATCTTTGTTTACAGATTTAAAAAATGCTGTTAATTGCATTACTTCTTCTTCTGTTATCGGACTTGCTTTGTATGCATTTACCATAGCCGGAAATGGGGGAGCACTTACGATTCCTCCAACTCCTGCACCACCTAATCTTCCATAAACATTTGTTAAGTCTTTAGCTAACAACCCTCCTGGTATTACATTATCATTAGTTACATTATGACAAACCACACATGAAGGACCTCCGTTTTCAAAACTTTTACCTCCAGCAAACAATAACCTTCCAGCTTCAATATCTTCTGCTGTGTAATTTACCTCAGCTACTGGTTCTGCAACCACTTCTTCTCCTTCGGATGGAGCTTCTGCACTTGGCGATGATTCTGACTTAATATAGTCTAACATCGCTATTATCTCCTCATCCGACATATCCGAAAATGGTATCATCGGAGATTTATTATACTCCTCAAAAATTGCTATTGCATCTGCATCTCCGCTCGCAATCAATGCTTGCGAATCTTTAATCCAGTTTATTAACCACTCTTGCGATCTTTTCTCATTAATTCCCGCTAATCCTGGCCCTACTAATCTATTAGATCCAACCGAATGACAAGCAGAACATTTTGCTTTAAATAACGCAGCTCCATCTTGAGCATTTGCACCAACAGCTGTAAATAAACTTACTGCTGTTATAATTGATATTTTTTTTGCAATTGACCTCATTATTTTTCTTTTTAGATTTTTATCAATTGATTAATTTCTTTAACAAATGTATATCTCGAACTTCCTCCATAATATGATTTGTATCATTTAATAATAAGTTTCTTGTCACTTTATCATTTCATCTATTTGTTTTTAAAACTAACATGAAGCGTAATTGTTCTTTTATTAGTACTCAAAAGCCTATAAAGTCCATAAGAGCTATCAATACATATTATCTTTTTAGAACTTACCTTATCCACCTTTTCATTCAAAACATAATCTCCTTTTTGCTCTACATACCTTTCAACATTCAGCTGCCCATCAACCACATAAACCCACTCCTCTTCCTTTTTATATGTAATAGGAAAAGATTGGCTCTTTTCCCAGCAAACAAGGTTTATAGAGTACTCACTATTGTTATGCAAATTAATTTTTGAACAACTATCTGGATTCCAAAAACACAAATGGTTTATCGCCTCAACCCCCACATCTATTCCTCTAACAACATCCCTGTAAGCATCTTGTTTACAATAAATATCCAGTCTGTTTTTTAAACCCTCGATATACTTTATTTTAATAGGCATTGTCATTATTATGATTTTACAGCACCAAAAATCGAGTATCAAGCCGAAGAAAAAAATGAGGGGCAACGTAATTATATATGATATATATCACATTTAATTAAACTGTCAATAACGACAATAATTTTCGTGAAAATTTAGAATAAAAAAGTCTGAAGTAAAAACTTCGGATTTTTTGTGACCTCGGCAGGATTACTTAGTGATTCTGAAAAGCTCCGCTTTGAAAATCAACAAAAGAAATTATCGCTTCATCTAAAACAAAAGAGCAAGCTCTTTGTTTTGAACTTGCTCCATTTCAACTTTTTGTTGATTTATTCGTGACCTCGGCAGGATTCAAACCTGCAACCTCTTGAGCCGTAATCAAGTGCACTATTCAGTTATGCTACGAGGCCAAATATTTATTTTTTATAAACTCTCTTCCTACTCCACTTTTCAAATACTTCTCCCTTCTCAAAGCTTCTATTTTTGAACCATAAATCTCAAAAAACAATATTTCCCATGGCTTATATGCTTTTGTAGATCTAGTTTTTCCAGCATTATGTTGCTTTAAGCGATTTTCAATATTAGTTGTAAAGCCTACATAATTCCTTTTAAATTCAATACTTCTCAGAACATAAACATAATATTCCATTATAAAATACATTGCTTTTAAACCTCGAACCGTAATCAAGTGCACCCTGCCTGCCGTCAGGCACGGTATTCAGTTATGCTACGAGGCCAAAACGAGTGCAAATATAAAATTAATTGCAATTAAATCTAAGTAAATATTTAATTTTAAAATCTAAATTTTAATATATGTCATATAATACTGTTAGTAAGGATTTCATAAAAGCAATCATTAAAATTGTTGGAGAAAAATTTGTTTTGTTTGATGAAGAATCTTTTAAAAAGTATGGGCATGATGAAACTGAAGATTTAGTTTTTTATCCTGAAGTTGTTGTATTACCAAAAACATCAGAAGAAATTTCTGAAATATTAAAACTCTGTAATAAATACCTTATTCCATTAACACCAAGAGGTGCAGGAACAGGGTTAAGCGGAGGAGCCTTACCTGTTAATAAAGGAATATTACTTTCTATGGAAAGGTTTAACAAAATTATAGAAATTGATGAACGTAATTTTCAAGCAACAGTAGAACCTGGCGTTATTACTCAAGTATTTCAAGAAGCAGTTCAAGAAAAAGGATTATTCTATCCACCAGATCCTGCAAGTAAAGGAAGTTGTTTTATTGGTGGAAATTTAGCCGAAAACTCTGGAGGACCAAAAGCAGTTAAATATGGTGTTACTAAAGATTATGTATTAAATTTAGAAGTGGTTCTTCCTACAGGAGAAATTATATGGACTGGTGCTAATGTGCTAAAAAACTCAACAGGTTATAATCTAACCCAACTTATAGTGGGTAGCGAAGGTACTTTAGGCATAATTACCAAAGCTGTTTTTAGTTTAATCCCTTATCCAAAAAACAACCTATTAATGTTGGTTCCTTTTTATTCTGCTGAAGAAGCATGTAAAGCTGTAGCTGCAATTTTTCAAGCAGGTATAACTCCTTCGGGGTTAGAGTTTATGGAACGTGATGCATTAATTTGGGGTAGTGAATATTTAGGTGATGAATCTTTAGTTATTGGAGAAAATATAGAAGCACATTTACTTATTGAGGTTGATGGCAATAATACAGATGTTTTATATTCTGATTGTGAAGCTATTTATAAGGTTTTAGAGAAATTTAAGTGCGATGAAGTATTGTTTGCTGAAGATGCTATTCAGAAAGAAAAGCTATGGAAAATAAGGAGGATTGTTGGTGAAGCTGTGAAAAGCAAATCAATATATAAAGAAGAAGATACCGTTGTACCAAGAGCCGAATTGCCCAAATTATTAAATGGTGTTAAAGCAATAGGAATTAAATATGGCTTTAAATCTGTTTGTTATGGTCATGCTGGAGATGGTAACCTTCATATTAATATTATTAAAGGAGATATGAGCGATGAAGATTGGAATAATAAATTAACTGATGGAATTAGAGAAATTTTTGAATTGTGTATCTCTTTAAGAGGAACCATTTCTGGAGAACATGGTATTGGTTATGTTCAAAAGGGATTTATGAATATTCCATTTAGTGTGGCTGAATTAAACCTTCAAAAAAGTATTAAACACCTGTTTGATCCAAAACAAATATTAAACCCTAACAAAATATTTTGAAAAATAAACCCCGACTATAAAAGTCGGGGATAAATTCAAAGGCAGGAGATGAATTATTATGTTTAACTACCTATCTAATTAACTTTAAAACTTATCTCCACTTAAAAGACGCCTAAGATTAAAAAAAGGTTGCTTATGATATTTTAGGAATCGAATATTTTAGTTTAAAATGGTTAAATTTTTAAATTAAAAAGTTTTATTTTTATCCCAATAAACTAACTAAAACAAATAATTTATGAAAAAAGTTACACTATTCGCTTTACTTTTCTCTGCTATAAACATTTGTTCTTTTGCTCAAAACACGAGAACTTGTGGTACAATGGACAACATATCTGCAGCAGAAGTTGAAGCTTTTGAAAAATCTATTACTCCTTTTGTTAAAGAATATATTAAAAATCAAACAGAAGGACAAAATGCAAAAAAAACTGTATATACTATTCCAACAATAGTTCATATTATACATAATACTACTGAAAATGTTGGTTCAGGGAGAAATATTCCTTACTCAAGAGTGGTTTCGCAAATTAACATTTTAAATGATGATTTTAGAAGAACAAATTCTGATGCATCTAATACTCCTTCATATTTTCAAGGTGTTGCTGCAGATTGTGAAATTAATTTTTGTTTAATAACAAAGTATCCATCAGGACATCCAAATGCAGGGCAAAGCTTACCTGAGGTAGGAGTTGATAGAGTTAGTACTTCTGCTATTTCTGGTATTAGTAATACCTCTTCAGGGTACAGTATGAATACAATAAATAATACAATAAAACCAGCTACATCATGGAATCCAAATGAAGTTATGAATATATGGGTTTGTCAATTACAAAGTGGTTTATTGGGTTATGCTACCTTTCCAAGCACTAGCACATCAAGTTCTACAGCAAATGTAGATGGTACTGTTATGGGTTATCAATATTTTGGAAATAATTCTGCTGCATATCCTTTTCATTTAGGTAGAACAACTACTCATGAAGTTGGTCATTGGTTAGGGTTGTATCACATTTGGGGTGATGATAATGGTGCTTGTTCAGGTTCAGATCAATGTTCAGACACACCAAATCAAGCAAATGCAACAAATGGTTGTCCTAGTGGTAAAAGAACTGATAACTGTACAAGTGGTAACGGAATTATGTATCAAAACTACATGGATTATTCTAACGATAACTGTATGAATTTGTTTACTTCAAACCAAAAAGCTAGAATGCAATCTATTATGGCAAATTACCCTAGAAGACAAACTCTAAATAGCTTTAGTGCAACTTTATGTTCAACACAAACTGATATAGATGAATTTGCTAATTCTAACGTAAACATATACCCAAACCCTACAAAAGGAAACATTAACATTAGTTTTGAAAAAAATACTGATGCAACTATAGAAGTTTATAATATGGTTGGAAAATTAGTTAGTTCAAATAATCTAACTAATAAAAACTTTACATCTATCAACTTAAACAATCAACCTATAGGTGTTTATTTTGTAAGAGTTAAGTTAGGAAATTCAACAAAGACTGAACGAATAATGTTAACGAAATAAAACAACATCATAAATTATTAAAAGAGTCTCAATTAATTGAGACTCTTTTTTTATGGGAATAATTACATTTGCCTAAATTATAATTGATGATAGATTTAATAAAACAATCAACTATAGACAAGCAACTTATAAACATTGCACAAAAAGTTTATAGTGAAGAAAGGATTACTGATGAAGAAGGCATTTATCTTTTTAATAATGCTGAAGTAGGTTACTTAGGAATACTAGCAAATTACATTAGGGAAAAACGACATGGAGACAAAACCTATTTCAATAAAAATTTTCATATAGAACCTACCAATATTTGTGTTTTTGATTGTAAGTTTTGTGCTTACTCAAAATTTTTGAGAGAAAAAGACGATTTTGATGCTTGGGAATTAAATGAAGAAGAAATTTATGATTTAATCAAAAATTATGAAGGAAAAGATATAACAGAAGTTCATATAGTTGGAGGAGTTCACCCAAAAATGGGACTAGAATACTTTAAAAACTTAATAGAAAACATTAAAAGTATTCGCCCAGAACTGCATGTAAAAGCTTTTACTGCTGTAGAGTTAGATTATATGGCAAGAAAAGCAAAAGTTGGTTATGAAGAATGTTTGCAAATATTAAAAGATGCAGGACAAGGTTCTTTGCCTGGCGGAGGAGCTGAAATTTTTGATAAAGAAATAAGAGACCAGATATGTAAAGATAAATGTACTGGGGAGCAATGGTTAGAAATGCACGAAGCTGCACATAATGTTGGAATGCCTTCTAATGCAACAATTTTATACGGACATATAGAAAAACCTGAGCATTTAATAGACCATATGAGCCGTTTAAGGCAGCTACAAGATAAAACAGGTGGTTTTAACGCTTTTATTCCTTTAAAATTTAGAAATGGGAATAATCAAATGTCTGATGTAAAAGAATTAAGCATGGTTGAAGATTTAAGAATGTATGCCATTTCAAGAATTTTCATGGACAACTTCAATCACATTAAAGCCTACTGGCCAATGATTGGTAGAGAAACAACACAACTACTTCTTTCTTACGGTGTAAATGATATTGATGGAACAGTAGATGATTCTACAAAAATATACAGTATGGCTGGAGCCGAAGAACAAAAACCAGTTATGACTACTAATCAAATGATACAATTAATAGCAGATGTGAACAGAAAAGCAATTGAACGAGATAGTATTTATAATGAATTAAGAGATTATTCATTAGAAATAGTTTAATTATATTTGAATAAAACATAAAATCATGAAAAAAATAACATTTGCCTTATCAGTGCTAGTATTCATAGCTTGTGGCGATACTGAAAAAACGAATTCAGAAGAAATTATAACTGATACAACAACTGCAACAGAAGAAATGGAAAAGCCTGCTATTGAAATAACTCAAGTAGAAGTATCTGCAACACCTATATTATATGTTGAAGAGCAAGCTAAATTAGAAGACGATTCTATCGCATTAAAATTAGGTGAAGCTTATGGCGAAATAATGGCTTTTGTTGGTGTTAACAAATTAGAAATGGCAGGAGCACCTTTAGCTCTTACAAGAGAATTTTCTATGGAAGAAATGTTTTGGGCTTTTAATGCCGCTATACCTGTTTCTGTACCAGAAAATATTGAATTAATTGGTAGAATTAAATCAGGAGAAACCTATCAGGGTAATGCTGTAAAAGCAATACATATTGGAGATTATTCAGAAAGTATGGCTACTTACGATGCTATTGATAAATATATAAAGGAAAACAATTTAGAAGTTAACGGACAACCTTGGGAAGAATATATTGACGACCCATCTAAAGTTGCTAAGGAAGAGCTAAGAACTTTTATTTATTTCCCGATAAAATAATTGATTAAAGCTACTAATATTTAGTAGCTTTTTTCTCTCTTATGAGTAGTAAAAACATTATCATAACAGGCCATAGAGGTGCTGCAGGTTTAGCTCCAGAAAATACCTTAGCATCTATTCAATTAGCCCTTGATTTAGGGGTTGATAGAATAGAAATTGACGTTCAGCAAACTAAAGATAATGAAGTTATTGTTTTGCACGATAGAACTTTGCGGAGAACTACTAATGGAATAGGTTATGTAAAAGCTAAAAATTATGCTGACATATTAAAACTTAGTGCGGGAGCAAAATTTAATAAACACTACGAAAGTGAAAAAATTCCAACCTTAGATGAAGTTATTAAACTAATTAATGGGCGTGTTGAGTTGGTAATAGAAACCAAATACAGCTATATGTATTATCCTAATATCGAACGTCATATTATAAACATTATTAAAAATAATGATGCGAAAAGTTGGTGTAAGGTAATTTCGTTTAACGATAGAGCTTTGTTTCGAATTCATAAATTAGATAAAGAAATTAAACTCGGAAAATTATTTGTAGGTAAGCACGCCAAACTTCCACTTTCGTGGGATAAGGGAATGAATTTAAAACCTTTACATCGCTACCATTTTGTAGATGAAATAATTGTAAAGCATAGTTATGCAACTTCTAAAATTATTGACCGAGTTCATGAATTTGGTAAACAATTGCATGTATGGACAGTTAATGATCCCGATACTATAAAAAAACTTATAGACAGAGGTGTTGATGGAATAATTTCAGACTATCCTAACTTATTATTTAAATACAAAAAATAGTGTTTTAAATTAAGTAAATTTGTTTTATGTCAGATTCAAAACTATACTACTCTATTGGCGAAGTTTCAAAAATGTTTGACGTTAACACATCTTTAATTCGTTTTTGGGAAAAAGAATTTGACATTATAAAACCTAAAAAAAACAAAAAAGGTAATCGGCTTTTCACTAAAAACGATATCGATAATTTTCATATCATATTCCATTTAGTAAAAGAAAGAGGTTACACTTTAGATGGGGCAAAAAAGAAATTGAAAGACAACAAAGATGACACTGTTAAAAGTGCAGAGATTGTCCAGTCGCTACAAAAGATAAAAGGATTTTTAATTGAACTAAAAGAGGAGCTATAAACATAGCCCCTCTTTTAGTTTTAATATATGTTGTTAGTAAATTATAATTTAACTATTTTTTGAGTTTTAATAACCTTACCATCTCCATAGATATTTACAAAGTAAACACCTTTCTTATAGTTATTATTAAAACGAACAACAGAGGTATTATTAAAAGTATAAGAGTCAATCATTTTTCCAGTTATTTCAAAAACTTCTACTTTAACTGTTTTATGTGAGTTCACAAACTTTATAGTTAACTTATCTTTAAAAGGATTTGGATAAATTGAAGCTCCATTATTTTCTATATCAGCTAATTCAACTGATGTTGTTAAAGAATCTGCCACAATAAAGTTATCAAAACCTGCTTCAACAATATGCCCAGGAGCATCATCCATAGCTCTAACTGTTAATTGCATATTAGCAGTAGGTGTAATAATACTAGAAACTTTATAGAATTTATTTACCCATGTTCCATTATTAGAAGTATTCTCAACTGCTATATCTAAATTAACCGTAGTTAAACCGTTAGATAAGGATATTACTAATGAGTCGTTTGGCGTACCTTGACCACCATCATTTACAAACCATCTATCAAAATGAATATAAGGATCTCCAAAAGAAGTTAAATCAAACATTGGTGATGTTAACACTGTTTGACCTCCATCAATATCATCATCTCCTGCTCCTCCTCCTCCATTACCAGTAATGTAAGCTTCTTCCATACAATCCGTTGATACATCATTACCTGGATTTGATGGGTTACTGTTTAATGTTGTTCCCACTGGAACATCTCTTTCCCAATCTCCAGTAGATGGGTTACCTGAAACTGTCCAACCTAAATCTAAAGTAAAATCGTCTGAATAACCATCAGCTAATTGGTAAATATGAGGGTTATTTACAGCTGCTAAACTTTGACTAGTAGCACATAATTGCTCATAACCCCATTTACCTACATAAACATCATAAGTACCTTCAATAAATCCTGTAATTGAAAAATTACCTGTTGCATTTGTTTGAACCGTATTATCATAAGAGTTAGCAACAATTCTAACTTCAGCATTAGGAATTCCAACAGATCCCATATCTACAACCTGACCTTGTAAAGTGAATGGTATTAATGGCTTTAATTCTACATTTAATGTAGTTGTATTACCAGAACTTAATACTACATTTTGTATTGTTTTTGTTTTATAACCTAACTTACTAAAAGTAACATTATAAGTACCTGCTGTAGCAATTCCCGTTTGGTAATTACCAATAATATTAGAGTTTGTTGATGTAGTTGTTGCAACAATATCAATTTGAACTCCATCAATAGGATTAGTAGTAACTGTATCTGTAACATTTCCTACTAAATAAGATGCAGGAGTGTAAGTAGGTCCTAAAACAAATAATCCATTTTCAATATCACTTGCAATAATTAATCCTGATGGCAAGTATGGATAAACTCCCCAACATCCATTAAAACCATCTCCAGTAAAAGCTGGGGAAGTATCATAATTACCTACCTCAACTAAAATATTTGGATTAGATGCATCATGAATAGTTACACCATCTCTATAGTAAGAAGTTACTAAGTAATCTCCTAACACAAAAGTATTATGAGGTATAACATTCATCCCTGGACTTGATTGAATTCTGTCTAGCTCACTAATATTTGATAAGTTACTTACATCATAAGAAGCTACAAATGAGTTTGGTTTTTCATCAGTGGTAAATAAAGTGTTACCATCATCAGATATCCAACAATTATGAGTAAAATTATTAGGTGTATTATGTGTAACCATAGTTACAGGGTTAGCTTTATTACTAACATCTACTGCAACAAAAAAACCATCATTTACAGCTCCACCCCATAAAGTGTCTCCTCTAGCCATTCCATCATGCAAATAAAAATCGTTGTATCTACCAACTTCAACTGGATTCTTAGGATCTCCATTCAAATCTAAAATAATAGCTCCTCCAACACCATTATCCGCTCCCATAATATAAGCATAACCGTTTTCATCTATATATATATCGTGTGCTGATGTAAATGGATAAGTAGAACCTGTATATTGATAAACATCTCCAGCAGTTATGGTTCCTGGAAGATTTGACATATCTATTATTTTTAAACCGTTTGCTCCTTCATTAACAACGTAAGCGTGTTTATTCCACACTTTTAAATCTCTCCAAATTGTTTGGGCACCTGGAGTAAAAAACACTTCTACAGGGTTTGATGGTGTAGATATATCAACTATCTGTGTTCCTACATTCGCTCCTACCAGAGCATATTCATTACCAGCAGTATCTACATATCCCCAAATATCACTTAAATCACCATGGGTTGATGGTAATTGACCTATTAAATTTAAATTAAGTTGTGCGTTTGCAGTTATTATTTGAGTTAATATAACTGTAATTAATAGTAACCTTTTAATCATCCCTTCTGTTTTTTAGTTAGTGCTTGCAAGTTACAATTTTTAAATTACTTAATTCTTGAAATTAAAGCAAAGGCTTGAAATCCTAAGTAAACGGTAAGATTATTTTTGTTCTTCTTTTTTTTCGTTAAAGGCTGTTGGCAATAAATCTATTCCTTTTTTTGATGCCATTTTAATTAAAAAGGGCATTAATAAACTTGCTCCTGGTATTAACGCAAAAGGAACTCCAATTCCTAAAACTTTAAGTAAATCGTAAACTTGAGTTTTTAACTCCTCCTCTTCTTCTTTGGTTACATTACCCTCTTTTATGTACTTTACAAAAATTTTAGAAGCTTCTTGTGTTTCTGTTGCTTCTGTTTTAATGTTGATTAGTAAATCTTGAAAAGCTTTTGTTGTTTTTTCTTTATGAATTCTAATTTTTTCGGAAAACTCAGTTTTTCCATCTTTTTCTAAAATGGAAATTTCTGCTTCAAAAGTGTCTTTAGAATTAGACATTATTGTTCAATTTTATCCAGAGTATAATCGTAAAACCTTAGCAACGACATTTGCTTATTTTCATAACCACTTTCTATCCCTGTTTTAAAAAAGTTTAATTGAATTGATTTTCCCGTATAAGGAGTTAAATAATGTGAAACCATATTTGCTCCATACTTATTAAAGTAAGCACCAAAATAATAAGCTAAATCGTAACCTAACAATGTATTGTTTGTAGGATAAACATCTTTTAAATTTATATAATTTTCGATAAACACATTAGCAAGAGAATCATTATCGTTTACATATTGAGCTGAACAGAAATGGACATTAAGTCGTTGGTAATAATCTAAATCAATGTTTTCATATTTCATCCACTCTTCTAGTCCTATTAAAGTAATTTTATAATCTTTATAATCTCTTTTATTAAGTGTAGTAATTAAATATCCAAGCAAGCCTGTTATATCTGTTTGGTTTGTAGTTGGAATAAAAATAACATTATTTTTTACGGGTTTTAATTGAGCAACTATATCAGCAATACTGGTAGTAACTTCTATTTTTTTTATGCTTGAATAAACTGATGTATCTGCTTGTTGTAACAACTCTTTATTGTAAGCTTCAATACATAAATCTACCAACGGATTTTCTTTTGCTTTTTTATATGATACCGCTATTAAATTATCTGTTTTAAAACTATCTACTAATAACTTAGCAACAGGTTCAATTATAGCTGTTTTTGATGGGATTGCTTTAAACACATAAGGATTACCTAAAAGTATTTTATTATTTTGTTTTACAGGAGTAACAACTGGTATTTTGTTTTCTTTGCCATAAGCTGCAACTAAATCAAAATTATCATAATAAAGCGGTCCAACTATTAAATCAAACTCTTTAAATATGGGTTTTTGCAATAACATTTTTATACGAGCAGTATCTTTTCCTTTGGTATCGTAAACAAACACTTTAAACTTACACGAATCACTATATAACGAATCTAATGCTGTCATAAAGCCATTATAAAATTCAATAGCAAATTGAGATTTTGGATATATTTTACGTTCTTCTAAAGCTTCTCTATTTTGAACCATCTCAGCATTTTCATCTAAATAAAAAGGCAGCAATAAGCCAATATGATAAACTGGTTTTTTAATAATTATCAACGCTGTATCTTCTAATAAATTTGATGGTAACTCTAATGCAGAATTTTCTATTATTGTTACAGGTTCTGTTAATGGAATATAAATTGTCTCTCCTTCTCTTAACCCTTGCGGTAATCCATTGTTTTCTTTTTTAATTTCATCAACAGTAACTTTATATTTTTTACTTAAAGAGTATAGAGTTTCATCTTTTTTTACCACATGTGTTCTTCTGTTAGTTTTATTTGGTAGCTCTTTTACTTCCGTTTCTGCTTTTAATTTTTTCACAGGAATTTTTATTGTTTGCCCCTCTTTTAACCCTTTTTCTATATCAGGATTAGCAGCAATAATTTCGTTTTGATTAACTTTATATAGTTTAGAGATAGAGTATAATGTTTGCTTTTTTTGTACTTCGTGTGTAATAAAATTACCATCCATTACAACAGGCGTAGCTTCTTCCCTTTTTACAGGAATAAAAACTTTTTCACCAATACTTAGCCCATCCGAAACACTAGGGTTTTCTTTGTTTATTACATCTAGCGGCACATCATATTTTTTATGAATAGCATAAAGGGATTCTCCTTTTTCTACAATATGAATGTAGTACTGTTTTCCTTTTATGTTATGCACTTCTAACGAATCGGATTGAGAAAAGCCAATCTGCGAAAGCACTAACAAAAAGGTTAGTAATAGATATGTTAATGATTTTTTGATAACCAATATTAAGCAATTATTCCCACTCAATTGTAGCAGGTGGTTTTGAACTAATGTCGTAAACCACTCGGTTTACTCCTTTAACTTTGTTTATGATATCGTTAGATGTTTTTGCTAAAAATTCATACGGCAAATGACACCAGTCAGCAGTCATTCCATCGGTAGATTCTACAGCTCTAAGAGCAACTGCTTGCTCATAAGTTCTTTCATCTCCCATAACCCCAACCGACTGAACAGGCAATAAAATTGCTCCTGCTTGCCAAACATCATTGTATAAATTTGCTTTTTTCAACCCATCAATAAAAATATGGTCCACCTCTTGCAAAATCTGTACCTTTTCTGGAGTTATATCTCCTAAAATACGAATTGCCAGTCCTGGACCTGGAAAAGGATGTCTTCCTAACAACTCTTCATTTAATCCCATTGAACGACCAACACGCCTTACCTCATCTTTAAATAATAAACGCAAAGGTTCTACAATTTGTAGTTTCATATAATCTGGTAATCCGCCAACATTATGGTGTGATTTTATAGTTGCCGATGGTCCACCTGTTGCAGAAACCGATTCAATAACATCTGGGTAAATTGTTCCTTGTGCTAACCAAGTTACATCTTCAATTAAATGCGATTCTTCATCAAAAACATCTATAAAAACTTTACCTATTGCTTTACGTTTTTTCTCTGGGTCAGATTCTCCAGCTAAAGCGGTATAAAATTTATCTTTTGCATTAACACCTTTTACATTTAAGCCTAAATGCTCATATTGATCTAGCACACTTTCAAATTCGTTTTTTCGAAGCAATCCATTATCAACAAATATGCAATAAAGATTTTTGCCTATTGCTTTGTTTAATAATACTGCTGCAACTGTACTATCAACTCCGCCAGATAGTCCTAAAACAACTTTATCGTTACCTATTTTATTTTTTAGTGCTTCAACAGTTGTTTCAACAAAGTTATTTGGAGTCCAATTTTGAGCTACTTTAGCAATTTTTACTAAAAAGTTTTCTAACAACTTAGTACCATCTTTAGTATGATATACTTCTGGATGAAATTGGATGGCATAAGTATCTTCTCCTTGTATATGATAAGCTGCATTTTTCACATCTGATGTACTTGCAATACATTCGTAATTAGCTGGTAAACTAAGTATAGTATCTGAGTGGCTCATCCAAACTTGGCTCCCTTCATTGATTCCTTCAAACAACGGATTATTGTGATTGATATAAGATAAGTTAGCTCTTCCAAATTCTCTTGTATTAGATGCTCCTACTTCTCCACCAAAAAAATGAGCTAAATATTGTGCCCCGTAACAAATACCTAACAAAGGTTTTATTCCTTTAATTTTAGATAAATCAACTTTGGGAGCTTCATCTCCTCTAACCGAATGCGGAGAACCCGAAAGTATTACTGCCTTATAATCATCAAAATTGTATTTATCGCTATTAAAAGGATGTATTTCACAATAAATATTTAGTTCTCTAACTCTTCGAGCTATTAACTGAGTAACTTGAGAACCAAAATCTAAAATCAATATTTTTTCCATGTGGCAAAGATAAAACTTAACCGTTGTTAACAGTTAATTTATCTCAACAAGTTTTTGTATTTATAATCAACTTATTAACAGTTGTTTAAAAAATTAATCTAACCTTAACATTTACAAGCATCTAAACAATTATCTTTGCATATATATTATAAAATGATAACCTACAGGAATTTTTCCGAAACCATTTTATAAGCAACACTTAAAACAATGTTTTTTCGTGTATTATTAGTAAGTATTATTCTTTTTTCTTTAAGCTTTGTAAAAGCACAAACTACTGATTTACTGATTAGTGAATATGTTGAAGGTAGCAGTAATAACAAATATATTGAGATATATAATGGTACTGGTGCAAGTATTAATCTTAATGATTATCAATTGAGATTATATTCTAATGGATCTACAACCCCTTCAAATACAAATACACTTTCTGGAACTTTAGCTAATAATTCTGTTATTGTATATAAAAATTCAGGAGCCACAATTTATGGCGGAACAGCAACCAATGCTACTGCTGTTGGGTTTAATGGAGATGATGCTATTGCTTTATTTAAAATATCAACAAATAGTTTTGTAGATATTTTTGGAAACATAGGATGTGACCCAGGTTCAGCATGGACTTTAGGTGGGAATACAACTGCAAATAAAACTCTTGTAAGAAATGTAAATGTATGTAGTGGTATAACAACAGACCCTACTGGTTGTGGAACTGGAAGTTTCCCAACTTTAGGAAGCGAATGGACAGAGTTCAATCAAGATGACATTTCTAATTTAGGTAGTCATACTAACTCCTGTATTACACCCTGCGTAGCTCCAGTTACTCAGCCTACTAATTTAGTATTATCAAACATAACATCTTCTTCAATACAAGGAACATTTACTGGAAATGGTTCAGATGCATATTTAGTTGTGGCAAGCACTAACCCTACGTTATCTGCTAACCCTAACAATACTACTTCTTATACTGTAGGTAATGCTTTAGGTGGTGGAACAGTAGTTCATAATGGATCTGCAACAACATTTACTGCAACAGGTTTAACTCCCTCAACAACTTATTACTTCTTTATTTTTGCATACAATAATACTGGTTGTAGTGGTGGGCCACTCTACAATATTACCAACCCATTAACAAATAATGGAACAACTTTAGTTCCTCCTCCTTTTACTGCCAATGTTGTGGTAAGTGAGTATTTTAACGCATCAGACCCAAGAGATGAATGGATAGAGTTAGTTGTTATCACTGATAATACAGACATGAGAAACTGGACTTTAAGAGATAATAATAGTTCCACTAATTCGTGGCAAACCCCAATTACTTTTCAAAATATTCCTTTTTGGAATAATATGAGAGGAGGAACCATTATTAAAATATGGAACAGAAGAAGGTCTTCTTCTAGTGCAGCAATTAGAGTAATTGAAGTAAATAAAGATGATGGGTATGTTGAGTTATATGCTTCTAACTCAACTTATTTTAGTGGAGGTAATTTTGGTAGCTCTCCAAGTTATGCTGGTAGCACCTTAAATTATGCAAACGGAGGAGACATCCTACAATTAAGAAACTCATCAGGTACACATGTTCATGCTATGGGACATGATTTGTCTCCAGGTAGTAGTTGGACTGGTTGCCCAACACCTAAAGTTTTGAGAAATGAAAATATGAATGCAAATGAAAGTGTTAGAGTTGTTGGAAATACCACAGCTAATTATGATGGAGGTAGTACAACCAGTAATACTGTGATAACCAAAGGAACAACTGGAATTACATCTGGACTCGCAAATGATGCTAATAACGAATTATTATGGAGAACATGGAGAGAGCCCGACATTACAACTCAAAATATTGCGGGGAATACCTGCGGTGCATCGTGTGTTAATTTTACTTGGAACAAAATGACTGACCCCCTCCCTAGCGATGATGTTCAAGGTTATTTAATTTTAAGAAAAACTACAACTCAATCATTTACTGCCCCAACTGATGGGACTTCTTATGCAGCATTAAGTTTATTAGGAACTGCAACAGTTGTAGCAAATTTAGACAATCCAACAACAGGAACTACAGTAACTTATACTGACAACTTAGCAGCAATAGGTACTGATGAATACAGAATTTATGGCTACCGTTACACAGACGATAATACTAACGGTAACTCTTTTGATTTAGCTAGAGGGAGAGCATACAACATAACAGACTTTGTAACTGTAACACTTCCTCCATTACCTATTAAACTTCTATACTTTAAAGGTAAAACTATTAATGAATCTAACCTTTTAGAGTGGACAACTACCTCAGAAATAAATAACGATTACTTTACCATTGAAAAATCTACCGATGCTGTAAACTTTAGCAATATTGGAACTGTTTCTGGTGCAGGAAATAGCAATATTAATATTGACTATTCTTTTGTTGACGACAACTTAACAAATAGCACCAACTATTACCGTTTAAAACAAACCGATTTTGATGGGAAATACTCTTATTCTAACATTGTTGTATTAAGTAATGATTTATCTAATAATGTGGTTTATAACAACACAACCAATCAGCTAGAAATTGGAGATATTAAAAACGGAACGGTAAATATTTATAACCTTCAAGGACAAGTTGTAAAATCAATTACAGCTAATAATTCTACTGTTTCAATTAATCTTTCTAAAGGAATGTATTTAATTGCTGTACAAACCGAAAACGAAGTATTTAGTAAGAAAATAGTAGTAAATTAAGACAAAACAACAAACTCTTGTTCAAAAGGATTAAGCTGCTCTATTAGCTTATCGATAAATCCTTCTCCAAATAATAAATAAGCGTATAAAAAGTTTTCTTTACGCTCTTGTAAAGAGGCATTAGGGAATAATTTATCTTTTATTCCTTTAATTTGATTGATAGCTACTTGCTCTTTCTGCTTTTCTGCTTTTATCAACCTACCTTCTATATTTTTTAACGATTTTAAACTTTTTTGCAATTCTGCTTTTATCATTGGCTGCAACGAAACATCAATTTCTCCTGCCTTCTTTACAATATCGTCAAAAACCAATTCAACAGCTCTTTCTTCTGCCTTTAAATCTAAAATAATGTCTGCACCTTCTTTTAGATAATGTTTTATCAAATCATCATAAGGCATAAATAATTGCTCAGTAGATAAGCCTAATTTATCTATTTTCTTTTGTGTTCCACCATCAACAAGCATAGCGGAATTACGCAACACTAAAATTGGAAAAGCAACATTATTGTTTGCAAACATTGTTTTTAACTGCAACCAGTAAGCTAACTCTCCACCACCGCCAATGTAGGCTAAGTTGGGTAAAATTACTTCTTGGTACAATGGTCGCATTACAGCATTAGGACTAAAATTCTCTGGAGAATTTTCTAATTCTTCTAAAATTTCTGCTTCCGAAAATTGAATATCGGTATTTAAAACTTTATATAAATTATCTTCAAAAACAATACGTTCTCGAATATCGTTTTTTAAATAAAATAGATTTATTTCTCTTGGATTTACTTGCTTTTTATAGCCTAACTCAACTAACTTATCAGAAGTTGAATTAATTAAATTGTAATTGTTTCTTTCTAACAATTCTCTCCTAAACTCATCAGCAAATAAACGCTTCAACTTTTTATCATCGCCATCAATAATTACTAAACCGTATTTACCAAATAAATTGTTTACCAGCTCTCTTACTGCTTGGGTATAAGTTTTATTTGATTGATAACAATTCTTTAGTTTTTCGATAATTTCCTCTAAACCAGTTCTACCATTTAAAGTTTCTGCTAACTGAGTAAAAACTGCATCAACTCCATCTAAAGTCATTCTACCAACAGCACCAGTTTGGCTAGCATTTATTGTATGCTTTTTTCCAAATAAATTAAAATGATTAATCTCTTCAAAATCGTGGTCTTCTGTTGCCATCCAAAATACAGGTACAAAGTTTTTTTCTGGAAAATTTTGTTTTAATTCCTTAGCCAAATTAATGGTAGAAACTATCTTGTAAATAAAGTAAAGTGGACCAGTAAATAGGTTCAACTGATGTCCTGTTGTAACCGTAAAAGAATTGATTTGCTTTAAGCTTTCAATATTATGTTGTACTTCCTTACTTACACCAATTTCTTTGTACTGATTGGTTAACGCATCTACTAAAACAGTTCTATTTTCATCAGAAAATTGTTTTTCTTCTAATTGCTTTTTATAACCTTCAATATTGTGGGTGTTATTATAAAAAGGTTGAATACTTTCTTTTGCAGCAATATAATCTAACATTGTATTAGAAAAATATCCAGTTTTATGATATGCTATTGTTTGTTTGTTCATTTTAATTGTAAATGTATATGATCATCATGCCTAACTGCTCTACAGCCTTGAAATCTAATCCTCTCATCAATTAGACCTAATCTATTTTTTAAATGTGGTTCTATAAAAATCTTTCCTAAATTATTTGATCTCAACAAACTATTAATTAGTTTTTTAGTTCCCTTTTCAGAAAAAACTAACTCATTATTTACTTTCCCGAAAGTTAAGTATTTTGGATAATCATACTGAAAATAACCTTCATTCTTACAAAACTCAGTTTGATTTTGTTCTGATAGTTTTGGTTCCACAAAAACACCATAGCCACTAATTGATTTCTGTTTGATAGAAATATTTCCTTTTACATCTTCATAAATTAAACTAATATCTATTTTTTTACCATCATTATGACTTAAATGAGGCAACAATGGAAATTTATTTATAAAAGGAAAATTGGCATCTAGATAACTTATTTTGATATTCAATTCACTCAAATCAACTGCCACAAACCTTAACAAATTATTTAATTCTGGTTTTACATAGTTTCGATTTAGAAGAACAGTAATATAATTTGCTGGGCTAATTGCTTCAGAGTGCTTCACTCTTTCTCTACCGAAAAAAGGTGCTATAATTGGTACAATTAAAAATGTAAAACATAAATACAGTGAAATAAAAATTACAAATAGTTTAAATCTAAATTGTACTTTCCATTTTTTGCTAATAAACAAGCTAATCAGATAAACAATCCCACCAATTTGAGTAATTATCGTTAAAAAGAAAAAAAGGAAAATTTTACTTAATATTTTAAATGCTTTTTTCATTTAATAATAACTGATTGTTTTTTAGCTACATCAACAAAATTATCTCTCTCGAAATAAATTCGGGACAGGCTTCTCAAGAGCGGCTGACCTCTCCGTACAAATCAAAATCATCTGCCCCAGTAATTTTTACCTCAGCAAAATCTCCAATTCTTACAAAGTTATCTTTAGTGCTTACTAAAACTTCGTTATCCACTTCTGGCGAATCGTATTCGGTACGCCCCACAAAGTAATCGCCTTCTACTCTATCAAACAAAACTTTAAAGGTTTTTCCAATCTTTTGTTCGTTTAACGACAAAGAAATGCCTTGCTGAAAATCCATTACCTCTTGAGCTCTCGCTTGCTTTTCTTTATCTGGCACATTATCTTCTAACTCAAAAGCAGTGGTATCTTCTTCGTGCGAGTATGTAAAAACTCCTAAACGCTCAAACTTCATTTCAGCTATCCAGTCTTTCATTTCGGCTATATCTTCTCTTGTTTCTCCAGGGAAACCAGCTATAAAAGTTGTACGGATTGCTATTTCTGGAATTATCTCACGAATTTCATTAATCAATTTAGTCGTTTTTTCACGCGTAGCACCACGTTTCATTGCTTTAAGCATATTGTTAGAAGCGTGTTGCAATGGTATATCCAAATAATTACAAACTTTTGGATTGCGTTTCATTTCGTGAATAATCTCAATTGGAAACCCTGTTGGGTAAGCATAGTGTAAACGAATCCATTCAACACCTTCTACCTTAGATAGTTCTTGCAACAATTCAGGCAATCTACGTTCGCCATAAATATCTAAACCATAAAAAGTAAGTTCTTGAGCAATCAATATCAATTCTTTAACCCCTTGTTTGGCTAAGTTTTTTGCTTGTTCAACTAATTGTTCTATTGGTGTAGAAATGTGTTTTCCTCGCATCAAAGGAATGGCACAAAAGGCACATTTTCTGTCGCAACCTTCTGATATTTTTAAAAAAGCATAATGGCTAGGAGTAGTAATAATTCTTTCGCCAACCAACTCGTGCTTATAATCTGCTTTAAGTGTTTTCAAAAGTTTTGGCAATTCTCTTGTCCCAAAAAAAGCATCTACTTCTTTTATCTCTTCCTCTAATCCATCTTTATATCTTTCAGACAAGCACCCTGTAACATACAATTTATCTACTTGACCTTCTTTTTTGGCTTCGGCATATCGTAAAATGGTATTAACCGATTCTTCTTTGGCATTATCAATAAAACCACAAGTATTAATAATTACAATTTCCGAATCATCTTGTTTGGCTTCGTGCTCAACTTCATAACCATTGGCTTTTAGTTGAGTCATAGTAACTTCGGAGTCGAACAAGTTTTTTGAACAACCCAAAGTAACCATATTTACCTTGTTTTTTTTGAGTGTTTTAGTTTTCATCTATTGAAAAAGGGCTAAAAATTCTTTTACGGCTTTCCAGTATTCAGCACTATCGTTATATTTACTCCATAATGCTCTAGAACCATGTTTACCCAATTTAGTTGGCAAAAAATACGCTCTATTATCTTCTGAAATTTTTGCTGCCATATCCCACCAATTTTTCTTTTCCATTTTAGCTGATGTAAAAAAAGTAGGTACATTAATATTTTGAACTGTACTGGTTACCCAATCTTTTGGTTTCCCCATTTTTGTATAATATTCTCCTGGAGAAAATGCTAAAACACCATCAACACCTTTATGTTCGCTAGCAATTTTCAACACTAAACCTGCCGAATAAGAACTTCCCCAAATTATTGTTTTAGATGCAGTTTTATAATTGTTTTTAATGTAATCTATTGCAGCAATCATATCAGGCATAGCATCCACATAGGCAGTTGGTAAACCTTTTGCTTCTGCACGTTTAAATGTTTCATTATTAATATCATTTACTTCTCCACCTGAACGCTGATCCACAGCCATGCAATTAAAACCTAATTTATTTAATTTCGGAGCTATCTCTTTGTATTCTCCTCTACTCCATCCTGCTTGATGAAACAAAATTATCATAGGTGCTTTATCATCTTTGGTAAGGTATAAATCTGCTGTAACCTCTAAACCATCACTAGCTTTAAAGCTAACTGTTTTTTGTGCAAACAATTGAAATGAAAGCACAACAAAAAAGATTAAACTAATTTTTTTCATAGTATAAGTTTTTGTTTTTTATCTATACTTCGATAAACTCAGTATGACAAAAAATTATTCTTTGAATAATGAATCTACAAACTCGTATTTATTAAACACTTGTAAATCTTCCATTCCTTCGCCAACACCAATGTACTTTACAGGAATCTTAAATTGGTCAGAAATTCCAATCACAACACCACCTTTGGCTGTTCCATCTAATTTAGTAATGGCTAAAGCATTTATTTCGGTAGCCAACGAAAATTGTTTGGCTTGTTCGTAAGCATTTTGTCCAGTAGAACCATCTAAAACCAATAAAATTTCGTGTGGAGCATCAGGAACCACCTTTTGCATTACACGTTTAATTTTAGAAAGCTCATTCATCAAATTAACTTTATTATGCAATCGCCCAGCAGTATCAATAATTACTACATCAGCATTTTTTGCTTTTGCAGATTCTAATGTATCAAAGGCCACAGAAGCAGGATCTGCATTCATTCCTTGCTCAACTATTGGAACATCAACTCTACTCGCCCAAATTTTCAATTGATCAACTGCAGCAGCTCTAAAAGTATCTGAAGCTCCTAACACAACCGATTTGCCTTGTTTTTTTAATTGATAAGCCAACTTACCAATAGTTGTTGTTTTTCCAACTCCATTTACCCCAACAACCATAATTACATAAGGTTCGTTTTGTTGAGGAATTTCAATTTCTTTGTAATCGCCAGTATTATTTTCTTCTAATAATGCTGCTATTTCATCTCTTAGTACTTGATTAAGTTCTGATGTGCCTAAGTATTTATCTTTAGCAACACGAGCTTCAATTCGCTCAATAATTCTTAATGTGGTATCTACCCCAACATCTGAGGTAACTAAAATTTCCTCTAAGTTATCAAGCACCTCAGCATCAACAGTAGATTTACCACCAACTGCTCGCGTTAATTTTGAGAAAAAGCTTTGTTTGGTTTTATCTAACCCTTTATCTAAAACCTCTTTTTTTTCTTTAGAAAATATATTGAAAAATGCCATAGTCTATAAACAAAAATCCCCCGAATTTTTTCGAGGGACAAAGATACACATTTGTGTAATTATTTTTTCTGTAAAAATTCTTGTACTTTATCGTTTGGCACAATAGCTTCTTTAAATGCATAGGCTCCAGTCTTTTCAGACTTTACCATTTTTATCACTTTAGTTAAGCTTTTTCCTGCTTTTTGTAACGATGCAACTGTTTTCTTTGCCATGGTTAAATTGTTTTAATGGTATAAACCTAATTATTTAATTTCTTTATGTACTGTTACCTTTTTTAAGATTGGGTTGTATTTTTTCAACTCCATTCTATCAGGTGTGTTTTTCTTATTCTTAGTAGTAATGTATCTTGAAGTACCTGGCTTACCACTTTCTTTATGCTCAGTGCACTCTAAAATTACCTGAACTCTATTTCCTTTTTTTGCCATTTTTCCTAGTCTTTAATTTTAAGGGACTGCAAATTTAGAAATTATTTTTAATCTGACAATCGGTTTATAAAATATTTACCTCTCTTTCTAAAGTTATATTAAACTTATCTTTAACCGATTGTATAATATCTTCCGAAAGTTGATAAATATCACTGCCTTTTGCTCCTCCATGATTTACTAAAACCAAAGCCTGTTTATCGTGAACACCATAGTTCCCAATAACTTTACCTTTCCAACCACATTGCTCTATTAACCATCCTGCAGCCATTTTAAATGTTCCGTTAGGCTGAGGGTAATTAGGCGCATTTTCGTGTTCGGCAATAATTGTGTTTTTAATTTCTTCCGAAACAACAGGATTCTTAAAAAAACTCCCTGAGTTTCCAATTTCAGCAGGATTAGGCAACTTGCTTTCGCGAATAGCTATTACTGCATCGCTAACTTCTTTTATGGTTGGATTGGTAATTCCTTTACTTTGCAGTTCATTGTTAATTGCCCCATAACTAGTATTAATAGTTGGAGTTTTTGACAACTGAAAATATACAGCACTAATTAAATACTGGTTTTTATGTGAAGTTTTGAAAATACTTGTTCTATATCCAAACTTACATTCAGCATTAGTAAATTCTTTTATCGTATAATCTGATAAACTAACTGTTTCTACTTTAGTAATCACATCTTTTACCTCAACTCCATAAGCCCCTATATTTTGCATAGGACTTGCACCAACATTACCCGGTATTAACGATAAGTTTTCTACTCCACAATAACTATTGGCAACACAATACATTACAAACTCGTGCCAATTCTCTCCTGCCCCAACTTTTAAGGTTATTGATTCACTACCCTCATCTAAAATATCAATTCCTTTGATGTTATTTTTAATAACTAAACCCTCAAAATCTTTAGTCAGTAATAAATTACTTCCACCACCTAAAATTAAAAGAGGCAAACTATTGTTGCCTAAAACTGTTTTTAATTGTGATTTATCCGTTATTTCAGCAAATTGATTAGCCTTAACAGCTATACCAAAAGTATTATAAGGTTGTAATGATATGTTTTGTTGGATGTTCACTATCCTTTCTGAATTAAAACCACAGCATAAGCAGAAACACCTTCTTCTCTTCCTTCAAAACCTAATTTTTCGGTAGTGGTTGCTTTTATTGAAATATCTTCTTCATCAATACTCATTACTTGAGCTAAAACCGATTTCATTTCAGGTATATGTGGATTTATTTTAGGTTGCTGTAAAGCAATTGTTGCATCAATATTCCCAATAGAAAAACCTTTTTCAGCAATCAACTCAACAACATCTTTCAGTAAAATTTTGCTATCAATTCCTTTGTATTGATTGTCTGTTGGCGGAAAGTGATACCCGATATCTCTAAGGTTTGCCGCTCCTAGCAAAGCATCACATATAGTATGAATTAAAACATCTGCATCTGAATGACCGGTTGCTCCTTTAGTGTGTGGAATTTTTATTCCGCCTAACCAAAAATCGGCATCCTCTTTAAGTTGATGAACATCAAAACCGAAACCAACTTTAATTTTCATGAATTATTCTTCAGAGTTTTGTTTTTTGAAAGCATCAAAATCAAACATTAACGAAAACCTAACTGTATTTGCTAATGGATTATTTTGTGTCATAGAAATTAAGTAAGATGCATCTAAACTAAACACGCTTAATTTTAATCCCAAACCTGCTGTAAGGTACTTTCTATTTCCTTTAGTAGCATGCTCGTGCATATATCCTGCTCTTACCGCAAACTGTTTATTATACCAATACTCTAAACCTGCAGAAATATTAAATTCTCTTAATTCCTCAGAAAAACCACCTGGAGCATCTCCAAAAGATTGAAAAATACCCGTTACAATTGGCACATCAGGATTCTTTCCTTTCTCTATTTCATATTCTTCTGTTTCTTGATTAAAGATTGGTTGACCAGAATCATCAGTTGCATAAATTGGTGGTGTTGGTACCAATAACTTATTTACATCTGTTAAAATAGAGAAGGTATTATAGTCATCTAACACAAAAGTTAAAGATTGACCTAAACGCATATTAATTGGAATAAAATCTTTAATTGCATCATTAGTATAAGCTATTTTAGCTCCTATATTAGAAATATTTAGACCTGCATTAAATATTGCTTCTTGACCAAAAACTTCTGCATCTGGGTTAGTATAAAAAGCACCTACATCAACCGCAAATGATTTTCCTGCCTGAGTATTAGAACCACTCACATCAATTCCTCCTGTAAGGTTAGAGTAGATATACCTTGCAGCAATCCCCATAGAAAAACGCTCTCCAAATTTTTGACTATATCCTAAATCTATTGCAAATTCTGACGGATTAAAATCTCCTATTGGTGCACCGTTATCATCAGTAAATTTAATATCTCCTAATGAAAAGTACCTTAAAGAAGCTCCAACAGCATTATTATCTCCTAATTTTTTATATCCACTTACGTAAGATAAATTAATATCTGGCACTAACTTTCTTAACCATGGAGAATAAGAAACAGAAACCCCCATTTCTTTTTCTACAAAAGCTAATTTAGCAACATTCCAATGCATGGAATTTGCATCTGGTGATGATGCTACTCCCGCATCTCCCATAGCTCCCGAACGCGAATCTGGAGCAATTAACAAAAAAGGAACTGCAGTTGTTATTGTATTTAATTGAAGTGCACTTTGTTCTAACTCATCTTGAGCATTAACTTTTGCCCCAAAACCAACAATTAAAAGTGCTATTAGTGTTTTTTTCATCAAATTTTTAATTAAAAGAAAGCAAATATACATTTTTATATGCAAGTTAGCTCGCATAATTTTGACTTACAAACGACATTGTTTTAGAATTATTGTAATCTAATTAAGAATTACCAACTTTTCATATTTTTCGGCTACCGAATAGTTAGCTGCTCTTACCTTTAAGAGATAAACATAAACGCCTCTACCTATTTTATCGCCATACTCATCTAACCCATCCCAAGTTATTGAGGTTGAATGATATCCTTCATTTAAAATGTGTTTATCTAATGTTTTTACCAATTTACCCGAAACAGTAAATATTTGTACTTGTGCATACATTGGTTTTCCAGGTTGATTATGTTCAAACCAAAACTCTGTGTAAGTTGTAAATGGGTTTGGATAATTATAAACTTTATCCAATACCAAATCTCTTGATTTTACTACTACAAATTCTATTCTTGCTTCAGATGAATTATTATATACATCCCAAACTTTAACTGTTAACGTGTGCCTTCCTTCTTCCAAATCTTCAAATGGAAAATATACTTTACCTCTTTGGTAACTGTTTAAATCTGCCTCATAATAATCGTTTAGTATAAATGAATTTTCTGTTTCTTCATCTAATATGGCAATAATATCGTGTCCTATTCCATTACCTACCATATTAATACCATGCAAATCGTAGATATTTGCCAACAATATTGGATTTTCATCTGTCATCCCTCCAAAAACAAAATTTTCATCATTCATAAATAATTCTATTTCTGGACCAACATTATCTTCAGCATAATTATCAGATGTACCGCCTATATAAAAATTATCATGGTATCCGTTGGCGTCTTCAACTTGGTTTTCGGCATAATAACTAAATTTACCTTGTCCATAATTATAAGCTATATCTTTAGGTACAACAAAAGTGTATGAAAAATCTCCATTGGTTACACTTACTTTTCCTTTAAACAATTTACTTGTTTGCAAATCAAAGTTAAAAGGGAAATTATTGTCATTACTTAATGTAGTGATAGATTTAAACTTATCAAATACTGTTGGATAAATAACTCCATTAAAATTATTAAGCTTTTGTCCATTTTCATCTCTTACCTCTCCATTTATAGTTACTTTTTGCAATGCTTTTAATGTATCTGATGCTGAAACTATATTACTATCTATCATTGTTGTTACTACATTATGCTCTGGATAAGCTAACTTTAATGCAGGATCTCCTAAAAGAGTAAAATTTCGATTATTAGCTACACCAGCATTCTGATTTTTAACATTCATAAATATTTCTCCTATTGTAGCATATTCTCCATTATTTTGTTGAAATACCTCATTAAAAAAAGTTTGATTTAAAACAAAATTTGGACTAGAAAAAACTAATCGAACAGTTGTTAAAAGCCCAATTCCGCCATTAGGTTTTAATAAAACTAATTCTCCTGCTGAAGTTCTTAACGGGTCATCAAATCGACTAAATTCACATGTTGCAGTAACAAATAATGGGTAATTAGAATTTTCCCAATTATCAATATCCCCTACCCTCAAAACACGCTCATGAGCCCAACCAGCCTCTCCTCCATGCCCAGTATAATTAACAATTAAAGCACCTTCATTAACTGCCTCATTAATTTTTTTATTTACATCAGGGTATCGGCTACCTCCTGGTGTTGAAACTTGTTGAAAAGCATCAAAAAATACTTTATCAGGATTATAATCCTTGTAGTTTGATTCAACAATACCCGATAATTGATTAGATTGATTCATATGAGTATTATTATCCTCATCATCTCCTATATAAGTAATTGTATTCCTCCAATCTTTCATAGTTGAAGGTATATTGTAATTCAAAATTTTATTTACAACATTATTAGCCTCTTCTTGGTTTTTAACAGGCAATCTACCTATTCCTATATCCACAAATTCAGTACCTGCCCATGTGCCTTCGTTTAAATCCAACAACCCATAATAATCATCAGAAACTAATGAACCAATAACATCTACCGAATTAGGTGTTTGATAAGTAGGAATAAAATTAGTGTTACCTGAAATTCTATTTTTATTATCGTAAGAACCATCACCAAAAAGTAATAAATATTTAGGAGCATTCTGTGGCAAAGTAGCCCTATCATACAACATACGCAGAAAATCTCTTACTGCTACTATATCTTGAGAACCTGAAGAAAATTCGTTATAAATTTGTTGAGGAGTAACTATAACTACATTTAACCCTTCTTCACCATGAAAATTAGCTAATTGAGCTGATTGAGTTAAAAACTCAGGGTGGCTCACAATAACCATATCTGCACTTTGTATTGCATGTAAGTTTTGGTTTTCAACTTTTCCAATTAAACTTATTTCTGTTTTATAACTTGTTGTAAAAGCAACAAAAGTTTTTAATGTATCTGTTGAAATATTGTAGCTTAATGTTGTTCCTAACATATTAAAACTCTGATCTGAAATATTATAAGGGTCCGTAATATCCCAAACTTTATATACAGCAGAGGCATTTGTTAAATTAAAAGCTGAAACATTTCCTACTCCAACAGATTGAATATCTCTAAAAAATAATTGACTACCTGTCATTACTAAGTTTCTTCTAGCATTAATTTCAATCTCATCTAACCATCCCCTTGAATCTGAAGTTGGTTTGCTATATGTTAATTGTACATTAACAATATCATTTGTTGGATTTACACTAAATGTACCTGATGAAGGCCAAGCATATTTACCTGTATAGCTAGTCATACTCACAGCAGAACATGGGATAACAGTAGAACTACTATTAACACTTAACAAAAATGAACTAGCCGTTCCTGCTCTTCCTGCAACTGACGTTTTAACTTTTACTGGATTAGATACATCTATACTCGGAAAATTAAACACATAATTATAACTTGTAGTAATATCAAACACATCTCCATACCATGTACTTCCTGATTTTATAAGGTTTATAGCATCCTTATCATTAAACCCATAATCATTAAAAGTGCTAACAGTATTATTTGATGAAGGCAAACTTGCTTGCTGGTTTATTCTTTTAGGAGTTTGAGAAGTATTACTAAAAGTTATAAAATAGAAAGTAGAATCACTATACAAATGATTCTGATGTTCAAAAAAATCTAAAGAAGAGTTATAGCTCCAACTATGGGGAGATTGCCCATAAAATAAGACATAATCTTGCGGATCAAAACTATTATCAATTGCCCCTACAATTTCAACTGCATTTTGAACTAAATCATCAGGTCTATAATCCGAATTTAAAGCAGGTAACATTTTACCCCCATTACCATATAATTTAAAATCATTTGGGTTTACATTGTCTATATCCACTCCCAAATTTTTGAGCATTGTATAATCTAGCTTATATACCCCATCAGCTACTACTGCAATTTTATACCAATCTCCAGAATTTAACACTGAGTTGGTACTAAAACTTTTATTATTAATTCTTTTAAGCCCTCTGCTTTTTGTTTGAATCTTTATTTTAAACCCAATTGCTCTTTTGTAACGATTACCTTCTTTAACAATTGGATAAAACTTTATTTCCCCATAATTAACCTTTCTACTAGTATATGTATTATAGCTCAGCTGTATATTATCTGTGACATAAGTTATACCCGAAACACCATCAACTTCCTCTTCACTTAAATTTTCATATTGGATTTCTACAAGATCTACATTGTTAATTTCTTCTTGATTAATTGTTAATAAGTGGGCATAAAATGGTAAAAAATTCTTTTTTTCATCATATTTAGCATTTTCAAATGAAAATATTTTTTTTGATGATAAATCACTAATTTTAATGAAATCATTCTTTTTCCAAGAAATTTTTTTTTCTACCAAATATTCTCTAGAATACAATAATAACGGTAAAACACAAAGGAGTAATAATATTTTTTTTTGACAATTCATACAATATATAAGACAAAAATAAGATTAATTAAAGTACATTCGCAAATGAATTTTAGTGCAAGAACGCAACAAAAAGTTAAATATTGTTTTCGTAAATACATCGAAATTATATACATTTGAAACTTGGCAAAAGATTTTTGCGTAAAATTTTTTAAGATTAAAGGTAATATATGATAAAAAGGATTTTACTTAAAACCAGTATTATAGCTGTTTTTTCGTTGTTTTTAACAAACGAAATTAAAGCTCAGGATCCAGAGTTTACGCAATTCTATGCTAATCCTCTGTATCTAAATCCTGCATTTGCTGGTACTGCACATTGCCCTCGAGTTGCTTTAAACCACAGAAATCAATGGGCTGGTATTAGTGGAACCTTTGTTACCACTAGTGCTTCTTACGATCAACATGTTGATGGTTTAGCTGGTGGTGTCGGTTTGTTAGTATGGAATGACTATGCTGGAGAATCAACATTAAACACTATTAATGTTAGTGGAATGTACTCCTATCAAATTCCTGTAAATAGAAAGTTTTCTATAAAAGCTGGTTTGCAAGCCACTTGGGCTCAAAAAAAAGTAGATTGGAGTAAACTAACTTTTGGAGATCAAATTGATCCTAGAAGAGGTTTCATTTATAAAACAAATGAAATACAAAGAGATGAACCTGCTAGTTATGTTGATTTTTCTGCTGGGGTATTAGGTTTTAGTGAAAAATATTTTGTTGGTTTTGCAGTACATCACTTAACTGAACCAGATGAGTCTGTAATTGAAGGAGAGAGCCCTTTACCAAGAAAATATACGTTTCATGCAGGAGCAATGCTACCAATAAACAGTAAAGGTGAACCAGCCTCACTTTCTCCAAATGTGTTAGTTCAATTACAACAAGATTTTTTACAAATAAACTTCGGAATGTACTACAGTAAAGGGCCTATAATGGGAGGGTTATGGTATAGAAATTCTGATGCTTTTATTGCTTTAATTGGTTTCCAAACAGGAATAATGAAATTTGGTTATAGCTATGATATTACTGTATCTAACTTAACTAATACCACTGCAGGTTCTCACGAGATATCAGTAGGATTATTATTCGACTGTAAACCAAGAAAAAGAAGGTTTAGAACAATAAGTTGTCCTTCGTTTTAGTTATAAATTTGCATTATCAAACTTATTAAGTTATGAATATACAAGGAAAAGGAATAAAAAAATTATTATTACTACTATTGGTTGCTCCAATGTTTTTTACATCTTGTAAAAAAGAATCTTCTGGTACAACTGGTTGGAATTATAACGACCCAAAGAATGGTGGTTTTCAAAAAATACCATATTTAGAACAAGAAACTGGTCCAGGATTAGTGTTAGTTGAAGGTGGTCGATTTACAATGGGTAGAGTTGAGCAAGAGGTTCACTATGATTGGAATAATATTCCAAGAACAGTAACCGTATCTTCTTTTTATATGGATGAAACGGAGGTTACTAACTTTGCCTACTTAGAATACCTTTATTGGTTAAGAAGAGTTTATGATGCTGATTATCCAGAAGTTTATAAAAAAGCTTTACCTGATACATTAGTATGGAGAAGCAAATTAGCTTATAATGAACCTTATGTAGAATACTATTTAAGACATCCTGCCTATAGAGATTACCCTGTTGTAGGAGTAAATTGGTTACAAGCAACTGATTACTGTGCATGGAGAACTGATAGAGTAAATGAAATTATTTTAATTAGAGAGGGACTTTTTGAACACTACCCTAATCAAATTAATGAAGACAATTTTAACACTAACGCATACCTTTATGGACAATATGAAAGTGGAAAAAGAGTTGATGGTATTCCTGATTTAGATCCAAACAGAGAATTTAGAAATGTAAGAATGGAAGATGGTATATTATTGCCTCACTATAGATTACCAACTGAAGCTGAATGGGAATATGCTGCCTATGGATTAATCGGTAATACAATTGAAGAATTAATTCCAGACAGAAAATTATACCCTTGGAATGGTCATGCGGTAAGAAACTCTAATGAAAAATACATTGGACAAATCCTAGCTAACTTTAAGAGAGGTAGAGGTGATAACATGGGAGTTGCAGGTAAATTAAATGATAATGCTGATGTAACCGCTCCTGTTTACGCTTATTGGCCAAATGATTACGGATTATATAACATGGCAGGTAACGTATCTGAGTGGGTTATGGATGTTTACAGACCATTATCTTTAGAAGATAATGATGATTTTAGACCATTTAGAGGTAATGTTTACCAAACACAAGTGTTAGATGAGGATGGTTTAATTGCTGAAAAAGATAGTTTAGGACACATCAACTACAGAGATGTTGACCCTAAACAAGATAACTTACAAGCTAGAAGAAACTATAAGCAATCTGACAACATCAATTACCTTGATGGACATTGGGAATCAAACATTTATTATGGCGAAATGACTGATGCTCCAAATTTAGATAAAGAAGAACCTGGAAAAAGTATGTACCAATTTGGTGTTAGTACTTTAGTAAACGATAAAGCTAGGGTTTATAAAGGAGCTTCTTGGAAAGATAGAGCTTATTGGGCAGTACCTGGCACTAGAAGACATTTAACTGAAGATGTATCAACTTCTTTTATTGGATTTAGATGTGCTATGACAAGAGTTGGTTCTCCTGTTGGATTAGGATATTAACAATTGATAATTAATTATATTTTAAAAAGCTCGAACAAATTGTTCGAGCTTTTTTTATGTTTACACCTATGGAGATAAAACAACTATATCAACTATTTACAGAAAGTTCTGGAGTTTGTACTGACACAAGAAAAATTGAAAATAACTGCCTATTTTTTGCTCTTAAAGGTGAGAACTTTAATGGGAATAAATTTACTGAAGAAGCTATTAAGCAAGGGGCAAACTATTCAATTATTGATGAAGAAGAATATCATATTGAAAGTAAAACCATTTTAGTTAATAATGTTTTAAAAACATTACAACAACTAGCTAATTATCATAGAAAGCAATTAAATATTCCATTTATAGGAATTACAGGCACTAATGGCAAAACAACAAGTAAAGAGTTAATCAATTCAGTATTAAGTCAACACTTTAAAACATCATTTACTCAAGGAAACTTAAATAACCACATAGGTGTTCCGCTAACTCTTTTATCCATAAAAAAAGATTGCGAAATAGCTATTATAGAAATGGGAGCCAATCATATTGGAGAAATTAAAGAGCTATGCGAAATTGCTGAACCCAATTATGGAATCATCACCAACATTGGAACAGCACATATTGAAGGATTTGGAAGCAAAGAAGGAGTTATAAAAACCAAAAACGAAATGTATAACTACATTTCAGAAAATGGAAAATTAATATTTACCAATAATGATGATGAATTATTAAAAGAGCTAGCTTCTAAACTTAACAAATATACTTATGGGAAACATCAGTCTGACTGCTCTGCCTCTCTCCTATCTGAAACCCCAAGCATTAAACTAAATTGGAGTAATACAGAAATTAATGCTACTCTCTATGGTGGCTATAATTTCTACAACATATTACTTGCTATTTGTGTAGGACAATTTTTTAAAGTCCCTAAAGAAAAAATAGCTAAAGGAATAGAAACTTATGTTTCTTCCAACAACCGTTCTCAATTAATAAAAACTAGCGATTATGAAATTTATTTAGATGCTTATAATGCTAACCCATCCAGTATGAATGTTGCTATCGATAGTTTTTCTTCTAACAACTCTGAAAACAAAATAATGATTTTAGGCGACATGCTTGAATTAGGAGATATTAGTTTTGACGAACACCAAAACATTATTAATAAAGTAAAAGAATTAAATATCGATTCTTTTTTTATAGGTAATGAGTTTGGAAAATCAAAAAACAAATATGATTTTAACTATTTTAATAATAGTGATGAATTAATTACTTACCTAAAAGAAAATAAGCTTCCTTTCTCTTCTATTTTAATTAAAGGATCTAGAGGAATACGCTTAGAAAAAGTTGCTGAATATTTGCGAGGATAAAGATTAAGAGCAGTTAGGTTTTGAAAACCTAACTGCTCTTAACTTACTTTAAAACCAATCCTTGAAGGATTGAAAACTTAACCTTTTAATACGGCTCTAGAAATTACAATTTTTTGAATTTCACTAGTACCTTCATATATCTGTGTAATTTTTGCATCACGCATTAAACGCTCTACATGGTATTCTTTTACAAAACCATACCCTCCATGAACTTGAACTGCCTCAACAGTAACATCCATTGCTACTTTAGATGCAAATACTTTTGCCATAGCTCCTTCTTTATCAAAGTTTTGTTTTTGATCTTTTAACCAAGCTGCTTTTAAACATAATAAACGAGCTGCTTCAATTTCTGTAGCCATATCAGCTAACTTAAATGCTACTGCTTGGTGCTGAGAAATTGGCTTACCAAAAGCTTCACGCTCTTTAGAATATGCTAAAGCTAATTCGTAAGCTCCAGAAGCTATACCCAATGCTTGTGAAGCAATACCTATTCTACCACCAGATAAAATCATCATGGCAAACTTAAATCCAAATCCATCCTCACCTATTCTATTCTCTTTAGGAACTTTCACATCATTAAATAATAATGTATGTGTATCACTCGCTCTAATTCCTAATTTATTTTCTTTAGCTCCAACAACAAAACCTTCCATATCTTGCTCTACTATAAAAGCATTAATTCCTCTATGTCCTTTTTCAGGATCTGTTTGAGCAATAACAATATAGTAAGAAGCCGAACCACCATTGGTAATCCAATTTTTTGTTCCGTTTAATAAATAATAATCTCCTTTATCTTCGGCAGTGGTTCTTTGCGATGTTGCATCCGAACCAGCTTCTGGTTCAGATAAACAAAATGCTCCAATTTTTTCTCCTTTAGCACAAGGCACTAAGTATTTTTGCTTTTGTTCTTCTGTTCCGTACTTTTCAATACCCCAACAGTATAAAGAGTTATTTACCGACATTACTACCGAACAAGATGCATCTACTTTACTAATTTCTTCCATTGCTAAAACGTAAGAAACAGTATCCATTCCTCCACCCCCATATTTTGGGTCAACCATCATACCTAAAAAACCTAACTCTCCTAATTGCTTTATTTCTTCTTTCGGAAAACGCTGTTCTTCATCACGCTCTATTACTCCTGGCTTTAATACATTTTGTGCAAAATCTCTAGCCGCATCTCTAACCGCTAAATGTTCTTCTGTTAATTCTATATTCATTTGTTTATATTTATAATTTTGAAAGGATAACAAAAGTAGTTTTTTAATCTGATTTTTCAAACCAATGGATAGCTATAATGTAATTGGAATAATGTCTGGAACATCCTTAGATGGTTTAGACATTTGTTACGCATCTTTTAATCACAACAATAATTGGAATTTTACTATAAAAAATTCAAAAACCATAGAGCTAAACCCATCTCTAAAAAGCAAATTAAAAAATGCTACAACTCTTTCGGGACTAGAATTAAGCTTACTCCATAATCAAGTTGGCAATTTTATAGGTAAAGCCATTATGCAATTCATTATAGGTTTTCAGATTAATAAAAATGAAATTGATTTTATTTCTTCTCACGGGCACACCATTTTTCACCAACCAGAAAAGCAACTAACCTTACAAATTGGTAATGGAGCAAACATTTCTGCACTAACAAAACTACCCGTAGTTTGTGATTTCAGAACTACTGATTTAGCCCTTAAAGGCAATGGAGCTCCTTTAGTTCCAATTGGAGATAAATTATTGTTTTCGGAATTTGATAATTGCATTAACCTTGGTGGAATTTCAAATATTTCTTATCAAAAAGGTAATGAAAGAATCGCTTTTGATATTTGCCCAGTAAATATGGTATTAAACTATTTAGCCAATCAACTTGGTTTTGATTATGATAAAAATGGAGAATTAGCAAAATCTGGAAACTTAAACGATGAGTTACTAAATCAACTTAACCAATTAGAGTATTACAATACAACTCCTCCAAAATCTTTAGGGTATGAATGGGTAGAAACTAACATTATTCCACTATTAAAAAACAGCCCCTTAAAAAATGAAGATTTATTAAAAACCTTTGTGGAGCACATTTCTTTCCAAATCGGCAATCATTTAAAGCAAAATGGGAAAACATTATTTACTGGTGGTGGAACACACAACAAATATTTAATGGAAAGAATTCAACACTTTTCTAACACCCAAATAATTATTCCAAATCAAGAAATTATAGACTTTAAAGAAGCCTTAATTTTTGGATTTTTAGGGGTTTTAAGGTGGAGAAATGAAATCAATATATTAAACAGTGTTACGGGTGCCGATGTGAATAACCTTGGAGGATGTATTTACAATGCCACTCCAAATTCGTAAAGTTTTAATTATATTTGACCCTCATTGAAAAAAAACACTTAACTATGAATAAATTAAAACTTACTGTTTTATCAATATTTTCTTTATTAATACCAGCAATTACTGTTGCTCAAGAAGCTGCAGAAAAAGGCTTAGACCAAAAAATTGATGAAGTTTTTGGAAACCTAACAGGTTGGTTTGTAAGTTTTATTTTTTATCAAATTCCGTTTACCGAAGACATTAAAGTTTTTTGGGTATTGTTTCCTTTAATTATTGGAGCGTTATACTTTACTTTTTACTTTAAACTTATCAATTTCCGTGGTTTTTTTACCTCAGTAAACATTGTTAGAGGAAAATACGATGATTTAGAAGATGATGGACACGTTGAAGTTTCTGAAACTGTACATACTGTTGATGGTGATGAACCTGACACCATTAGAGTTGAAGGCGGAGATGGAGAAGTATCACATTTTCAAGCCCTAACAGCCGCTCTATCAGCAACGGTAGGTTTAGGAAATATCGCGGGGGTTGCTGTTGCAGTATCCGTTGGTGGTGCAGGAGCTACTTTTTGGATGATAGTTGCAGGATTTTTAGGTATGGCTTCAAAATTTGTGGAATGTACACTTGGTGTTAAATATCGAGACATTGAAGCTGATGGAACCGTTTATGGTGGCCCAATGTACTACCTATCAAAAGGGTTAAAATCTAAAGGAATGAAAACTTTAGGAAAAGTACTAGCTGGAGTTTTTGCCGTAATGTGTATTGGTGGTTCTTTTGGTGGTGGAAATATGTTTCAAGTAAACCAAGCCTTTCAATTAGTTGAAAATATTACTGGTGGCGAAGCATCATTTTTACACGGAAAAGGTTGGTTATTTGGACTAGTAATGGCCGTTTTTGTTGGTATTGTAATTATTGGAGGTATTAAAAAAATAGCTAAAGTAACAGACAAAATAGTTCCTTTTATGGTGGTTATTTATGTAGCAGCTTCCCTTTTTATATTAGGTGCAAAATTCGATATGATTGGAGATGCTTTTGCTCAAATTTGGAATGGAGCATTCAGTCCAATGGGAATTGCTGGTGGTGCAATAGGTGTTTTAATTCAAGGATTTAAAAGAGCTGCATTCTCTAACGAAGCGGGTATTGGTTCTGCTTCTATTGCTCACTCAGCCGTAAAAACAAAAAATCCAGCATCAGAAGGTTTAGTTGCTTTATTAGAACCTTTTATTGATACTGTTGTAGTTTGTACAATGACTGCTTTAGTATTAATTGTTACTGGATTTGTTAGTGCCGATAATGCAGGAATGAACGATGCTCAAGCAATTTTATTAACCTCAAGTGCTTTTGAATCGGTTATTAGCTGGTTCCCTTACGTACTTACAATTGCTGTAGTATTATTTGCATTTAGCACAATGATTTCATGGTCTTATTATGGTTTCCAAGCATGGTCTTACCTTTTTGGCAGAACTAAAAAAACAGAATACACCTACAAAATTATCTTCTGCTTATTTGTTATTATAGGTGCTGCAGCTAGCTTAGGCTCTGTAATTGGTTTCTCAGATGCTATGATTTTTGCAATGATGGTTCCAAACATGATAGGATTGGTTCTTCTTTCTCCAAAGGTTAGAGATGAATTAAGCATATACATGGCTAAAATAAAAGCCCGAAAAAACTAAATTATACAATGAACATAAAAGACTACTTTGCATTTACTAGGGGTGAAAAAAGAGGTGCGGTAGTTTTAATTTTATTGATTGTATTATTAATAGTTGCTCAATTTTTAACTCCTTTTTTCAAAGAAAACATCCAAACCGATTTTTCTGAGTATGAAAATGCTATAAATGAATTTGAAAAGGAAATAGCCAATCGTTCAAAAACAAATCAATTCCCCACAAAACTATTCCCTTTTAATCCTAACACTATTTCTGATACCGAATGGAAACAATTAGGATTTAAAGATTGGCAAATTAAAACCATTAACAATTATAAAGCTAAAGGTGGTAATTGGAAAACTAAAAACGATGTTGCTAAAATTTATGGAGTAGATAGCTCCCATTTCGAAGCACTAAAGCCTTATATTCTTTTACCTGACAACATTGAATATAATACTTCAAAGAAATCAGAAAAAGAAAACTTAACCATTACCTTATTTGAATTCAACCCTAATACAATTTCTAAATCTCAATGGAAAAAACTAGGATTTAAAGACTGGCAGATTAAAACCATATTTAATTACAAGACCAAAGGTGGAAATTGGAAAACAAAAGCTGATGTTGCTAAAATTTATGGTTTATCTGAAGAGCACTACCAAAAATTAGAACCTTATATTTTACTTCCTACAAAAAAAGAAAACACATATAAATCTCCTAAAAAAGATTTCAATAAAAAAGTTGATATCAATACTGCTAACGCAAAAGAACTAACCAACTTAAAAGGTATCTATTCTGAAAAATACGCAGCTATTATAATAAAGCACAGGGATAAGCTAGGTGGTTTTTCATCAAAAGAACAACTTTTAGAAGTGTGGAATATGAATAGAGAAACTTATAATGGGTTTGTCAACCAAATTGTAATTGGCAAATATGAACCAATAAAAATTAACATCAACACTGCTTCTGCTTCACAATTACAATCTCATCCATATATAGATTGGAAAACAGCAAACGCAATTTATAAATATCGAAAAGCAAACGGAAAATACAAATCTGTTGATGATGTTAAAAAAATTCACTTGATAAGCCCAGAGCTTTATCGTAAAATTGCACCATATTTAAAAATCAAATAAATGTTAATTGAAACCATAAAAAAAGTAATTAGAGATGTGCCTGATTTTCCAAAACCTGGTATTATTTTTAAAGACATCACCCCTATTTTATTAGATGCTGAATTAACAAGGCAAATTGTTACCGAAATGGCAAAACAAGTTACCCCTTTAAATTTAGATGCCATAGTAGGAATTGAAAGCAGAGGCTTTTGGTTTGGGATTATGTTAGCTAATAAATTAGACATTCCTTTTATACCTATTCGTAAAAAAGGAAAACTGCCTTACAAAACAATTTCATACAGTTATGATTTAGAATACGGTTCGGCAGAAATAGAAATGCACCAAGATGCTCTTAAAAAAGATTGGAATGTTTTAATACATGATGATTTATTAGCAACAGGAGGGACAGCTCAGGCATCAGCAGAATTAATTTTAATGCAACAAGCTAAAGTTGCAGGATTTAGCTTTATGGTAGAATTAGACTTTTTGAAAGGTAGTGAAATCCTTTCAAAATATTCTCAAAATATTAGTAGTTTAGTACACTTTTAAAAATATTAGGACATGGATTTAGGGTACACGGAAAATCAGCAAATGATTGCTCAAATGGTAAAAGATTTTGCCGAAAAAGAAATTAAGCCAAACAGATACCAGTGGGATAAAGACGAACATTTTCCTATTGATGTAATGAAAAAAATGGGAGAACTCGGTTTATTAGGAATTTACATTCCTGAAGAATATGGTGGTTCTGGATTTGGTTATCATGAATATGTTACAGCACTTATCGAATTAGGAAAAGTTTGTGGAGGTGTTGGGCTTAGTGTAGCTGCACACAATTCATTGTGTACAGGACACATTTATTATCACGGAAGTGAAGAACAAAAGAAAAAATATTTACCAAAATTAGCTAGTGGCGAATGGATTGGTGCTTGGGGTTTAACCGAAGCCAATACGGGATCTGATGCAATGCGAATGAAAGCAACAGCAGTTAAAGATGGAAATGAATGGGTTATAAACGGAACTAAAAACTGGATTACTCACGGTTTAAGTGGAGATGTAGCTGTAGTTTTAATTAGAACTGGTGAGTTGTTAGATAGTAAAGGTATAACAGCTTTTATTATCGAAAAAGGAACACCAGGGTTTTCAGCAGTAAAAATTATAGATAAATTAGGTGTAAGAGCTAGCGAAACTGCTGAACTAATTTTTGATAATGTTAGAGTTCCAGAAGAAAATGTTATTGGCGAAGTGGGAATGGGATTTGTACAAGCTATGCAAGTATTAGATGGAGGAAGAATTTCAATTGCAGCACTTAGTTGTGGAGTTGCTAGAGGTGCTTATGAAGCATCTTTACAATATGCAAAAGAAAGAGAACAATTTGGAAAATCAATATCTCAATTTCAGGCCATTGCCTTTAAATTAGCAGATATGGCTACCGAAGTAGAAGCTGCAGAACTTTTAACCCACCAAGCAGCAGATTTAAAAAATAAAAAACAACCTATGACTCGTCAAGGAGCTTTTGCTAAATATTATGCAAGCGAAGTTTCTGTTAGATGTGGTAATGAAGCTGTACAAATTATGGGAGGTTATGGTTATACAAAAGAGTACCCTGCAGAAAAATATTTAAGAGACTCTAAGTTAATGACCATAGGCGAAGGAACATCTGAAATTCAAAAAGTTGTAATTTCTAGAGAAATTTTAAAATAATATTTGCAGGTATTATTTTAATCCCTACATTTGCAGCCCTTAAATAAAAATTAGACAAGATGATTATTATTCCGATTAAAGAAGGAGAAAACATAGAGAGAGCTCTTAAAAGATACAAAAAGAAGTTTGAAAGAACTGGTGCTTTAAAAGAGTTAAGAAACAGAAAGCAATACGACAAGCCGTCTGTTGTTAAGAGAGCTGAAAAAATTAAAGCGATCTATGTTGAGCAATTGAAAAAAGCAGAAGAATAAAAAAATTATTCTTTTTTAAAATACTTCAAAGTAGTTTATCTTTATAACTTTATTAAAGTTATTACGTTTTAAAGATAAACTACTTTTTTTATGCCTCATATTTCTAACTTTTGCGATTACCTCCAGCATCAAAAAAGATACTCCATACATACCGTAAATGCTTACCAAAAAGATTTAGAGCAATTTCAACAATACCTCCAATCCGAGTTCGAAACAGAATCCTTTAAAGAAGTTTCTTCCTCATTCATTAGATCATGGATAGTTCAACTTATTGAAGAAGATATCTCTCCAAGAACAATCAACAGAAAAATATCTAGTCTTAAATCTTTTTACAAATACCTATTAAAAAATAAAACAGTAGATAAAAATCCTTTAGCAAAAGTTATTACACCAAAAACATCCAAAAGACTTCCTGTTTTTGTTGGAGAACAAGAAATTGACAACTTATTTAAAAACATTGAATACAATAACGATTACGAAGGCAAACGAGATCAATTAATCTTAGAACTATTTTACGCCACTGGAGTTCGTCTTTCAGAATTGATAGAACTAAAACTTAATTCGATAAACTTTAGCAACAATACCATAAAAGTATTGGGTAAAAGAAACAAAGAAAGAATAATACCAATCGGAAATAACCTTTCACAACTCATTAAAGAATATATAAAAGAACGTGAAAACTTAAACAACAAAGAACCTCAGTTTTTTTTAACAAAAGTTGGCAAAAAAATGTATCCAAAACTTGTTTACAGCATCGTAAATTCCTATCTTAGTCAAGTAACTACGGTAAGCAAAAAAAGTCCTCACGTTCTTAGACATACATTTGCTACACACATGTTAAACAATGGTGCTGACTTAAATACAATTAAAGAAATATTAGGACATGCTAATTTATCAGCCACCCAAGTTTACACACACAACACTATAGAAAAATTAAAAAATATTCATAAACAAGCCCATCCAAAGGCATAATTAAATTTAGGAGGAAAAGCGATGAAAGTAAATTTAAAAATTAGTTCAGTGCATTTTGATGCAGACAGAAAATTAATAGAGTTTATTCAAAACCGAGTTGATAAACTTGCCAATTATTATGACAAAATAATTGATGGCGAAGTTGTTCTTAAAGTAGAAAACTCTCATGACACAGAAAATAAAGTTGCCGAAATAAAACTACTAGTACCTGGTAATGACATTTTCGCTAAAAAGCAATGTAAATCATTCGAAGAAGCTACTGATACAGCAGTTGAGGCACTAAGAAAACAACTAAAAAAACACAAAGAAAAACTAAGAAACGCATAATTTTAAAAAAATAAATATTATTTGTTTGTTTAGTATAAAATCTTTTATACATTTGCAGACCTTTTCAAGGAAAGGTCTGTTTTTTTATGCTGAAATGCTAATAAAAACAAGCGAGAGAAGCCGATGTAGCTCAGCTGGCTAGAGCAGCTGATTTGTAATCAGCAGGTCGTGGGTTCGAGTCCCTCCATCGGCTCTTAAAAAAACACTTAAAATGTTAAGTGTAATTAGTTGAAAAAATTGAAAACGATGGGGGAATACTCAAGCGGTCAACGAGGACAGACTGTAAATCTGTTGGCTACGCCTTCGTAGGTTCGAATCCTGCTTCCCCCACACACGAATTAAAATAAGAGAAATTTCTCTTATTTTTGATGACTTTAAAAAGCGGGAGTAGCTCAGTTGATAGAGCGTCAGCCTTCCAAGCTGAGGGTCGCGGGTTTGAGCCCCGTCTCCCGCTCTTTTTTCTCATCAATATATCGGTATTAGCCGATGTAGCTCAGAGGTAGAGCACTTCCTTGGTAAGGAAGAGGTCACGGGTTCAATTCCCGTCATTGGCTCTCTTTTAAGAATGAAATAAGTATATAATAAACAAATAATATAAATAATAAACCAATAAATCATGGCTAAAGAGAATTTTGATCGTTCCAAACCACACTTAAATATCGGAACAATTGGTCACGTTGACCACGGAAAAACGACTTTAACAGCTGCAATTACAACAGTACTAGCAAAGCAAGGTTTTGCTGAGTTAAGAGATTTTGATACTATTGATAATGCTCCTGAAGAAAAAGAAAGAGGTATTACAATTAATACTTCACACGTTGAATACCAAACTGCTAACAGACACTACGCACACGTAGATTGTCCTGGTCACGCGGATTACGTTAAGAACATGGTAACGGGTGCTGCTCAAATGGACGGTGCTATTTTAGTTGTTGCTGCAACTGATGGTCCTATGCCACAAACAAGAGAGCACATTCTTTTAGGAAGACAAGTTGGTATTCCTTCAATCGTTGTGTTCATGAATAAAGTGGATATGGTTGACGATGAAGAATTATTAGAATTAGTTGAAATGGAAATTAGAGAGTTATTATCTTTCTATGAGTACGATGGTGATAATGCTCCAGTAATTGCAGGTTCTGCATTAGGTGCATTAAACGGTGAAGAAAAATGGGTAAAAACAGTTACTGATTTAATGGATGCTGTTGATTCTTATATTGAATTACCTCCAAGAGATGTAGATAAAGATTTCTTAATGCCAGTTGAGGATGTATTCTCAATTACAGGTAGAGGAACTGTTGCTACAGGTAGAATTGAAACTGGTGTTGCTAATACAGGTGACGAAGTTGATATTTTAGGAATGGGTGACGAGCAATTAAAGTCAACTATTACTGGAGTTGAAATGTTCAGAAAAATCTTAGATAGAGGTGAAGCTGGAGATAACGTAGGTATCTTATTAAGAGGTATTGAAAAATCAGAAATTAGAAGAGGTATGGTAATCGCTAAACCTGGTTCTATTACTCCACATTCTGAATTTAAAGCAGAAGTTTATGTATTAAAGAAAGAAGAAGGTGGTCGTCACACTCCTTTCCACAACAAATACAGACCTCAGTTTTACATTAGAACAACAGATGTTACAGGTGAAATCTACTTAGAAGAAGGAAGAGAAATGGTTATGCCTGGTGACAACGTATCAATTACAGTTAAATTAATCGTTCCAGTTGCAATCAACCAAAACTTAAGATTTGCAATTAGAGAAGGTGGTAGAACTGTAGGTGCTGGTCAAGTAACTGAGATTATAAAATAAGAAACCAATATAGGTTTTACATGAAAAGGTATCCCGAAGAATTTCGGGATACCTTTCTTGACTTAAAAAAATATAATTACGGGTGTAGCTCAGTTGGTAGAGCACTGGTCTCCAAAACCAGGTGTCGGGAGTTCGAGTCTCTCCTCCCGTGCAAAACAAACTGGAATTAAAGTATAACACTTTAATAGTAAGTAAAGAAATTATGGCAAAAATTGGAACATATATACAAGAATCAGTTGACGAACTATTTAATAAAGTTTCTTGGCCAACATGGTCAGAATTACAAAGTAGTTCAGTTGTAGTAATGATAGCTTCAATTATTTTTGCTTTAGTCATTTTTGCTATGGATAGCTCATTTAGCAGAATTATGCAAATTGTTTACGGTTTATTTGAATAAGATTTATGGCTGAGAATACAAAAAAATGGTATGTCGTTAGGGCGATAAGCGGTAAAGAAAATAAAGTTAAAAGCTATATAGAAAGTGAGATTGAAAGAAATAATCTTACAAGCTATGTATCTCAAATTTTAATTCCTACCGAAAAAGTTTATCAAATCCGTAACGGAAAAAAAATTAGCAAAGAAAGAAGTTTCTTTCCTGGCTACATATTGGTTGAAGCCGATTTATCTGGAGAAGTACCTCACGTAATTAGAGGTGTAAATGGAGTAATTGGATTTTTAGGAGCTGAAAAAAGAGGTAACCCACTACCATTAAGAATGGCAGAAGTTAACCGAATTTTAGGTAAAGTTGATGAGTTAGCTGAGACAGAAGAGGAAATGAATATTCCTTATGTTGTTGGAGAAAGTATAAAAGTTACAGACGGACCTTTTAATGGTTTTAGTGGAACTATTGAAAACATAAATGAAGAAAAGAAAAAGTTAGAAGTAATGGTAAAAATCTTTGGAAGAAAGCAACCATTAGAACTAAGCTTTTTACAAGTAGAAAAAGAAAGTTAATAAAATGTAATTAATCGTAGATTCTCAATACATTAATGCTTCCAATTGAGATGATACAACACTAAATAGTAATAAAAATGGCTAAAGAAGTAAGCGGATTAATTAAATTACAGATTAGAGGAGGAGCCGCAAACCCATCTCCACCAGTAGGACCTGCATTAGGTGCTAAAGGTGTGAATATAATGGAGTTTTGTAAGCAATTTAACGGAAGAACTCAAGATAAAGCAGGTAAAGTATTACCCGTTGTTATTACAGTTTACTCTGATAAATCCTTTGATTTTGTAATTAAAACTCCTCCTGCTGCCGTACAACTATTAGAAGCTGCAAAATTGAAAGGTGGTTCTCCAGAATCAAACCGTCAAAAAGTAGGTTCTGTAACGTGGGATCAAGTAAAAGCAATTGCTGAGGACAAAATGCCCGATTTAAATTGTTTTAAAATTGAATCTGCAATGAAAATGGTTGCTGGTACAGCGAGAAGTATGGGAATTAACGTGAAAGGAGCATTCCCAGCAGAAGTTTAATAATTAAATAAAATTAATAATGGCTAGGTTAACAAAAAATATGAAAGAAGCTTTATCAAAGTTTGATGTTGAAAAACAGTACGACTTAGATGAAGCAGCTAAAATTGTTAAGGACATTACCAATACTAAATTTGATGCATCTATTGATATAGCTGTTCGTTTAGGAGTTGATCCTAGAAAAGCTAACCAAATGGTTAGAGGAACAGTAGCCTTACCAAATGGTGTAGGTAAAGAGGTAAAAGTATTAGTATTATGTACTCCTGACAAAGAAGCCGAAGCAAAAGAAGCCGGAGCCGATCATGTAGGTTTAGACGAATATATCAATAAGATAAAAGAAGGCTGGACAGACATTGACGTTATAATAACAATGCCAAGTGTTATGGGTAAAGTTGGTGCTTTAGGTCGTGTATTAGGACCAAGAGGATTAATGCCTAACCCAAAATCAGGTACTGTTACTATGGATATCGGTAAGGCTGTAACGGACATTAAAGCTGGTAAAATTGATTTTAAAGTAGATAAATTTGGTATTATTCATACTACCATTGGTAGAGCATCTTTTGAAGCTGATAAATTAGCTGAAAATGCAAAAGAATTAATGCAAACTATTATGAAATTAAAACCTACCTCAGCTAAAGGTACATATTTGAAAAGCTTATGCTTATCAAGTACTATGAGTCCGGGAGTTAAAGTTGAACCAAAATCAATTGCGGTTTAACCAATTTTCTAATATAACACTAAAGTTATGACAAGAGAAGAAAAAAATCAGTTTATCGACAACTTAACCACTAGGTTAAACGAAGCTAATGTATTTTACTTAGCAGATATTGCTGGTTTGGATGCTGAAGGCTCTTCAAAACTTAGAAGAAGTTGTTTCAATGGTGATATTAAACTTGAAATTGTAAAAAACACCTTATTAAAAAAGGCAATGGAAAAAGCCGATGGTGAATACGATGAATTGTATGATACACTAAAAGGAAATACTTCAATTATGTTTGCTACCGCAGGTAATGCACCAGCAAAAGTGATTAAAGATTTCCGTAAGAAAAGCGACAAGCCTATCTTAAAAGGAGCATTCATTGAAGAAGCAATTTATATTGGAGATGAGAACTTAGAATTCTTGACATCTATCAAGTCTAAAGAAGAACTTATCGGAGATATTATTGCATTATTACAATCTCCAGCTAAAAATGTTGTTTCTGCATTACAAGGTAGTGCAGGTGGCAAAGTTGCTGGATTAGTAAAAGCACTTTCAGAGAGATCTGAATAATTAAAGAGTACGCACTCAATTTATAATAAATTAAATTTTAGAAATTTTTAAATTAAAATAAAATGGCAGATTTAAAAAAATTAGCAGACGAGTTAGTTAACTTAACTGTGAAAGATGTAAACGAATTAGCTGATATATTAAAAGAAGAATATGGTATCGAGCCTGCTGCTGCTGCAGTTGCAGTTGCTGGACCTGCTGCAGGTGGTGGAGACGCTGCTGGTGGTGAAGAAAAATCAGAATTCGATGTAATATTAAAAGCAGCTGGTGGTTCTAAATTAGCAGTTGTAAAATTAGTTAAGGAATTAACTGGTTTAGGATTAAAAGAAGCTAAAGAATTAGTTGACGGTGCACCGAAACCATTAAAAGAAGGTGTTGCTAAAGACGAAGCTGAAGCTTTAAAAACTCAATTAGAAGAAGCAGGAGCTGAAGTAGAAGTTAAATAATTTCTACCTTCTAAAACATTCGGTTTAGATTCTTGATCTCTTAGAAATAAGGGAAAAAGAGTCTAAACCATTTTGTGCTTATACACTCCATGTAAATAGAAAACTGAGGCCCAAATACGTTTGAGGCTGATTTGCAAAGGGTTATAGTATATTTTATAAAAGTTAATACTTCTAGATTTAATTTTAGAAGTAAATAAATTTAATAATAACTAAACTCATATCTACTAATGAACAAACCGTTAGTTAAGAAACAAAAAGCAGAAAGAATATCTTTCGCTTCAACTAAAAATCAGTTGGCTTACCCTGATTTTTTAGATATCCAATTAAAATCTTTTCAAGAATTTTTTCAATTAGAAACTACTCCAGAAAACCGAGAAGAAGAAGGTTTATTTAGTGTTTTTAGTGAAAATTTTCCGATTACAGATGCTCGTAATCAATTCGTATTAGAATTTCAGGATTACTTTGTTGATCCACCAAGATACTCGATAGACGAATGTATTGATAGAGGATTAACTTACAGTGTGCCTTTAAAAGCAAAATTAAAACTTTACTGTACTGATCCTGAGCACGAAGATTTTGAAACAATCGTTCAAGATGTATATTTAGGTACAATTCCTTATATGACTCAGAAAGGTACTTTCGTTATCAATGGTGCTGAAAGAGTTATTGTATCTCAATTACACCGTTCACCTGGTGTATTCTTCGGACAAAGTTTTCATGCTAACGGAACAAAATTATATTCTGCAAGAGTAATTCCTTTTAAAGGTTCTTGGATAGAATTTGCTACCGATATAAACAGTGTGATGTACGCATATATTGATAGAAAGAAAAAGTTACCTGTAACTACTCTTTTTAGAGCAATAGGCTACGAAACTGATAAAGAAATATTAGAATTATTTGATTTAGCTGACGAAGTAAAAGTTAGCAAAGCTGGTCTTAAAAAGATTTTAGGACGAAAATTAGCTGCTCGTGTATTAAAAACATGGGTAGAAGATTTTGTTGATGAAGATACTGGAGAGGTTGTTTCTATCGAAAGAAACGAAGTAATTATTGATCGTGAAACTGTATTAGAAAAAGAACACATTGATCAAATAATCGAATCAGGATCAAAAACAATAATCTTACATAAAGAAGACGTAAACTCGGCAGATTTTGCCATTATATATAACACTTTACAGAAAGATCCATCTAACTCTGAAAAAGAAGCGGTTGAACACATCTATCGTCAACTGAGAAATGCAGAGCCGCCAGATGTTGAAACAGCAAGAGGTGTTATTGATAAATTATTTTTCTCTGAAACTCGTTACGATTTAGGAGAAGTTGGTCGTTTTAGAATTAACAAAAAATTAGGTTTAGATATTGCTGATGATGTTAGAACATTATCAAGAGAAGATATCATCTCTATCATCAAATACTTAATTGAGTTAATCAACTCTAAAACAATAGTTGATGATATTGATCACTTGAGTAACAGACGTGTTAGAACTGTAGGGGAACAATTATACAACCAGTTCGGTGTTGGTCTTTCAAGAATGGCTCGTACTATTCGTGAAAGAATGAATGTTAGAGATAATGAAGTATTTACACCATCAGATTTGATTAATGCTAAAACATTATCATCAGTAATTAACTCATTTTTCGGAACTAACCAATTATCTCAATTTATGGATCAAACCAATCCATTATCTGAGATTACTCACAAACGTAGAATGTCTGCATTAGGACCTGGAGGTTTATCTAGAGAAAGAGCAGGTTTTGAGGTTCGTGATGTTCACTATACGCACTACGGAAGACTTTGTCCGATTGAAACACCTGAGGGACCAAACATTGGGTTAATATCTTCATTATGTGTATTTGCTAAAGTAAATAAATTAGGATTTATCGAAACTCCTTACCGTCATGTTGAAGAAGGAAAAGTAAATCTTAAAAAAGAAGTAATTTATTTAAGTGCTGAAGAAGAAAACGGAAAAATCATTGCTCAAGCAAATGCTCAGGTAGATGAAAAAGGAAACTTCTTAACAGAAAGAGTAAAATCTAGATTAGAAGGTGAATTTCCTGTTGCAGAACCAACAGAATTAGCTTTAATGGATGTAGCTCCTAACCAAATTGCTTCTATTGCAGCATCTTTAATTCCTTTCTTAGAGAATGATGATGCCAACAGAGCCTTGATGGGGTCTAACATGATGCGTCAGGCAGTACCATTATTAAATGCTGAATCTCCAATTGTAGGAACAGGATTAGAAGCTCGTGTAGCAGAAGATTCTAGAGTATTAATAAATGCTGAAGCTGATGGAATTGTAGAATATGTTGATTCTAAAACCATTACTATAAAGTATAACAGATCTAAAGAAGAACAATTAGTTAGTTTTAATGGAGATTCTAAATCTTACGATTTAGCTAACTTCCAAAAAACTAACCAAAATACTTGTGTTAACTTATCTCCTATTGTAGAAAAAGGACAAAAAGTAACAAAAGGGCAGGTTTTATGTGAAGGTTATGCTACCCAAAATGGAGAACTTGCATTAGGAAGAAACCTTAAAGTAGCATTTATGCCATGGAAAGGATATAACTTTGAGGATGCAATTGTAATTTCTGAAAAAGTAGTTAAAGATGACATCTTTACTTCTATTCATATTGAAGAATTTTCTTTAGAAGTAAGAGATACCAAAAGAGGTTTAGAAGAATTAACTGCTGATATTCCAAACGTAAGTGAAGATGCTACTAAAGATCTTGACGAAAACGGAATTATTAGAGTTGGTGCAGAAGTTAGTGAAGGAGATATCTTAATTGGTAAGATTACACCTAAAGGAGAAACAGATCCTACACCAGAAGAAAAACTTTTAAGAGCAATTTTTGGTGATAAAGCAGGAGATGTAAAAGATGCTTCATTAAAAGTAAGACCTTCTGTAAAAGGTGTTATTGTTGATAAAAAATTATTCCAAAGAGCAATTAAAGATAAAAAAGCGAGAGCCGAAGAAAAAACTTTAATTGCACAATTTGATGAAGAATACAACAAAGAAATAGCAGGATTAAAGAAAATTTTAATCGAAAAATTATATGCTGTTGTTGGAGGAAAAACTTCTCAAGGAGTTGTAAACTATTACAACGAAGAAATTATTTCTAAAGGAACTAAATTTAGTGTTAAAGTTTTAGAGAAAATTGATGATTATATATTTATCGACTCTAAAAACTGGACAACATCTAAAGAATTAAATACACAAGTTGGTCAAATCTTAAACAACTTTAGCATTAAAGCTAATGAGATTTTAGGAGAATACAAAAGAAAGAAATATGCTCTTTCTGTTGGAGACGAATTACCACAAGGTATCGTTAAACTAGCAAAAGTTTACTTAGCTAAAAAACGTAAACTAAAAGTTGGTGATAAGATGGCGGGTCGTCACGGAAATAAAGGTATTGTTGCCAATATCGTTCGTGAAGAAGATATGCCATACTTAGAAGACGGAACTCCAGTTGATATTGTATTAAATCCACTTGGTGTACCATCAAGGATGAACCTTGGACAAGTATATGAAACTGTACTTGGCTGGGCAGGGCAAAAATTAGATAAGAAATTTGCTACGCCAATTTTTGATGGTGCTTCAGTTGAAGAAATTAATGATTATTGTATTAAAGCAGGTGTACCACAATATGGTAAAACTTACTTATACGATGGTGGAACAGGTGAAAAATTTGATCAACCAGCAACAGTTGGTGTAATCTACATGTTGAAATTAGGACACATGGTAGATGATAAGATGCACGCACGTTCTATCGGACCATACTCATTAATTACGCAACAACCATTAGGTGGTAAAGCACAATTTGGTGGTCAGAGATTTGGAGAAATGGAAGTTTGGGCATTAGAAGCATTCGGTGCTGCAAATATCCTTCAAGAAATCTTAACTATTAAGTCTGATGACGTTAAAGGTAGAGCTAAAGCTTACGAAGCAATTGTTAAAGGTGATCCAATGCCAACACCAGGTATTCCAGAATCATTTAATGTATTGTTACACGAGCTAAGAGGTTTATCTCTTAACATTACAATGGACTAATTAATTTAATTTGAACTTACAAATAACTCAACAATATGGCTTTTAAGCGAGATAATAACCAACAGACATCAAGTGATTTTTCTAAAATCACCATCAGTTTGTCTTCTCCGGAAATGATTTTAGAAAGATCAAGTGGAGAAGTTTTAAAACCTGAAACCATTAACTATAGAACATATAAACCAGAAAGAGACGGTTTATTTTGTGAAAGAATTTTTGGACCAGTAAAAGACTGGGAATGTCACTGTGGTAAATATAAAAGAATTAGATATAAAGGAATTATATGTGATAGATGTGGTGTTGAAGTAACAGAAAAGAAAGTAAGAAGAGAGCGAATGGGACACATTTCACTAGTTGTACCTGTTGCACATATATGGTACTTTAAATCTTTACCTAATAAAATTGGTTACCTATTAGGTTTACCAACTAAAAAATTAGATACCATTATTTATTACGAAAGATATGTAGTAATAAATCCTGCTGGAGCAGTAAATGCAGAAGGCGAACCAGTAGAATATTTAGACTTCTTAACCGAAGAAGAATATTTAGATATTTTAGATGCAATGCCAAAGGAAAATCAGTATTTAGATGATACTGATCCAAACAAATTTTTGGCTAAAATGGGAGCTGAAGCTCTTTATGACTTATTACAAAGATTAGATTTAGATACTTTATCTTACGATTTACGTCATAAAGCTAATACAGAAACATCTCAACAACGTAAAAATGAAGCTTTAAAAAGACTTCAAGTTGTTGAATCTTTCCGTTCGGCAAACCAACGTATCGAAAACAAACCAGAATGGATGGTAATTAAAGTAGTTCCGGTAATTCCACCAGAATTAAGACCTTTAGTACCATTAGATGGTGGTAGATTTGCTACTTCTGATTTAAATGATTTATACCGTAGAGTAATTATCCGTAACAATCGTTTAAAACGATTAATGGAAATTAAAGCTCCAGATGTAATCTTACGTAACGAAAAACGTATGTTACAAGAATCTGTAGATGCATTATTTGACAACTCTAGAAAATCTAGCGCTGTTAAAACGGATGCAAACAGAGCATTAAAATCTTTATCAGATAGTTTAAAAGGTAAGTCAGGTCGTTTCCGTCAAAACTTACTTGGTAAGCGTGTGGATTATTCTGCTCGTTCGGTAATTGTTGTAGGTCCAGACCTTAAATTACACGAGTGTGGTATTCCTAAAGATATGGCTGCCGAATTATACAAACCTTTTATTATTCGTAAGTTAATTGAAAGAGGTATAATTAAAACTGTAAAATCTGCTAAGAAAATTGTAGATAAAAAAGACCCAATAGTTTGGGATATTTTAGAAAACGTATTAAAAGGACATCCGGTATTACTAAACCGTGCTCCTACTCTACACCGTTTAGGTATTCAAGCTTTCCAACCAAAATTAATTGAAGGAAAAGCAATACGTTTACATCCATTAGTTTGTACTGCATTTAATGCGGATTTTGATGGGGATCAGATGGCAGTTCACTTACCATTAAGTAACGCTGCAATTTTAGAAGCTCAATTATTGATGTTAGCTTCTCACAACATCTTAAACCCTGCAAATGGAACTCCAGTTACACTTCCTTCTCAGGATATGGTACTTGGTCTTTATTATTTAACTAAAGAAAAAGTAACTAAAGATGATGTTGTAGTTAAAGGTGAAGGAAAAACTTTCTATTCTCCTGAAGAAGTAATTATTGCAAACAACGAAGGAGTATTAGATATTCATGCAAAAATTACTGTAAAAACTAAAGATGTTGAAAACGGTGAGCAAGTTGAAAAATTAATTGAAACTACTACAGGTAGAGTAATTTTCAACGAAATGGTACCTGATGAAGTAGGTTTTGTAAACGAACTTTTAACTAAAAAATCTTTAAGAGATATTATTGGTAGAATTTTAAAAGTTACAGGTACTAAACGTACAGTAGAATTCTTAGATGATATTAAAGGTTTAGGATACGGAATGGCATTTAAAGGTGGATTATCATTTAACCTTGATGACATTATGATTCCTGAAGAGAAAGTAAAAATGGTTGAAAAAGCTAACGAAGAAGTTGAAGAAGTAATGAACAACTATAACATGGGATTCATTACCAACAACGAGCGTTACAACCAAATTATTGATATCTGGACACATACCAACACAAGGTTAACGAATACGTTAATGAACAACCTTAAAAATGACCAACAAGGATTTAACTCAATTTATATGATGTTTGATTCTGGTGCAAGGGGTTCTAAAGAGCAAATTCGTCAGTTATCTGGTATGAGAGGATTGATGGCTAAGCCGCAAAAATCTGGTAGTACAGGTCAAGAAATTATTGAAAATCCAATTTTAGCAAACTTTAAAGAAGGTTTATCAGTTCTTGAGTACTTTATTTCTACTCACGGTGCTCGTAAAGGTTTGGCCGATACGGCTCTTAAAACTGCTGATGCTGGTTACTTAACAAGAAGATTAGTAGATGTTGCACAGGATGTTGTAATTACAGATCCTGATTGTGGAACATTAAGAGGTTTAATAGCTACAGCACTTAAAAACAATGATGAAATTGTTGAACCTTTATACGATAGAATTTTAGGTAGAACATCTGTTCATGATATTTATGTTCCTGGAACAGAAGATATTATTGTAGAAGCTGGTGAGCATATTACTGAGGATATAGCTAAAGCTATTGAAGATGCAGGGATTGAAGAAGTTGAAATTCGTTCGGTATTAACTTGTGAGCAAAAAAGAGGTGTTTGTAGTAAATGTTACGGACGTAATTTAGCTACAGGAAGAATGGTTCAAAAAGGTGAAGCAGTTGGAGTTATTGCAGCTCAATCAATTGGAGAGCCTGGTACACAATTAACATTAAGAACATTCCATATTGGTGGTACAGCTTCTAAAATTACTGGTATATCTAGCGTTGAAGCTAAATATGACGGTGTTGTTGAAATAGAAGAGTTAAGAACTATCGAGAAGAAAAATGATGCAGGAGAGAAAATTGAATTAGTAATTGGACGTTCTGCTGAAATGAAAATTGTTGATCCAAAAACTAAAGTTGTATTAACTACAGGAAACATTCCTTACGGTTCTCAAATTTATACTAAGCCTGGTGCTAAAGTTAAAAAAGGAGATAAGATTTGTGATTGGGATCCGTATAATGCAGTTATCTTAACTGAGGTTGATGGTAAAGTTGCTTTCGAAAACTTTGAATTAGGTGTTACTTATAAAGAAGAATCGGATGAGCAAACAGGATTTACTGAAAAAGTAATCTCTGAAATTAAAGACAAGAAAAAAATACCAGTATTAACTGTTGTTGATAGTAAGAAAAATGTTTTAAGAACATATAACTTACCTGTTGGAGCTCACATTATTGTGAATGAAGGCGATAAAGTTACTGGTGGAGATATCTTAGTTAAGATTCCTAGAGTTGCTGGTGGTACTGCCGATATTACTGGTGGTTTACCAAGAGTTACCGAGTTGTTTGAAGCTCGTAATCCATCTAACCCAGCAGTAGTTTCTGAAATTGATGGTATCGTTTCTTTCGGTAAGATTAAAAGAGGTAACCGTGAGGTAATCGTTGAATCTAGATCTGGAGAAGTTAAAAAATACTTAGTTAACTTATCTAAACATATCTTAGTACAAGAAAACGATTTCGTAAAAGCAGGTTCTCCATTATCTGAAGGATCTATTACACCTGCTGATATTTTAGCAATTAAAGGACCTACAATGGTTCAAGAATATATTGTAAATGAAGTACAAGAAGTATATCGTTTACAAGGTGTAAAAATTAACGATAAACACTTTGAGGTTATCGTTCGTCAGATGATGCGTAAAGTTTATATCGAAGATCAAGGAGATACTTCTTTCTTAGAAAAATCGATAGTAAACAAACGTGACTTTATGGATGAAAACGATTGGATTTTTGACAAACTAGTTGTTGAAGATGCAGGTGAATCTGAAGATTTAAAACCTGGACAAATTGTTTCTCCTCGTCAATTAAGAGATGAAAACTCTAAATTGAAGCGTATGGATAAGAAAACAGTTACAACTCGTGAAGCTGTACCTGCAACTTCTAGTCCAATACTTCAAGGTATTACTAGAGCTTCCTTACAAACTGATAGCTTTATTTCTGCTGCTTCTTTCCAAGAAACAACAAAAGTATTAAACGAAGCTGCTGTTAAAGGTAAAATTGATGACTTAAAAGGTCTTAAAGAAAATGTAATTGTAGGTAAATTAATTCCTGCAGGTACTGGTCTTAGAGATTATAAAGACATCATTGTAGGTTCTAAAGAAGAATACGAACAATTAGTTGCTGCTAGCAGCGATGAAGCTACAATTGTAGAAGAATAAATGAGTTAAAAGTGGAAAGGTAAAAGTTCAAAGTAACTTTTACCTTTTTACTTTAAAACTTTTAACTAAAATAATTATGAGCCAGGATAACAACGATAATAAATTAAACATAGAATTAAGCGAAGAAATTGCAGATGGAATTTATTCTAACCTAGCAATTATTAGCCACTCTAACTCTGAGTTTGTGTTAGACTTTATTAAAGTAATGCCTGGTATGCCTAAAGCAAAAGTAAAATCAAGAGTTTTAATGACACCTGAACATGCTAAAAGATTAGTGAATGCATTACAAGATAACATTCAAAAATTTGAAGCTCAAAATGGCAGAATTAAAGACCTTGAACCACAAGGAATACCAATGAATTTTGGTGGACCAACTGCTGAGGCATAATCATAATTAAAAAACATTTAAAAGGGGAAGCTAATTTTTTAGTTTCCCTTTTTTTGTACCTTTATAATTAGATGTACAAAGGCAATTTAAATATAAAAGCTTGGGCAGAAGAAGACAGACCTAGAGAAAAATTAAGCTTAAAAGGTAAAGGGGCTTTATCTGATGCCGAATTAATTGCCATCTTAATTGGTTCAGGAAATAAAGAAGATACTGCCGTAGAACTCTCTAAAAAGATTTTAACCTCAATTAATAACGATTTAAACCATCTTGGCAAACTAACTATAAATGACTTAACCCAGTTTAATGGTATTGGTGAAGCAAAAGCCATTAGCATAATTGCAGCTTTAGAGTTAGGTAGAAGAAGAAAAGGTGCTGTTAGTGAGAAAAAACCCATTATTAATTCGAGCCAAAAAGCTTACGAAAGCATGAGTGCAATTTTAAGCGATTTACCTCACGAAGAGTTTTGGGCAGTTTACCTCAATCGCAGAAATGAGTTAATAAAAAAAGTTTTTATTAGTAAAGGCGGTGTTGCAGGAACTGTTGCGGATACCAAAATAATATTTAAGCACGCTTTAGAATTATTAGCTTCAGCAATAATTCTATTTCACAATCACCCCTCAGGAAACTTAAAACCTAGCCAAGCAGATATACAACTCACCAAAAAATTAAAAGAAACAGGCAATATAATGGATGTTTTGGTTGTTGACCATATTATTGTTGGAGAAAAAAACTACTTTAGCTTTGCAGATGAGGGAATTCTATAATGTGATGATTAGATAATTTAATGATGTGATAATTGTATCACTAAATGCTGAATACTTAAATGTTAATTTACACTCATAAAATAACCAATCGTTTACGATATACCTTTAAAACTATTTTTACAGATATATTATTATCTGATATTGAAATTACAGACAATAAAGAGCATTTTGAAAATTTTGACGGAGCTAAAATCAACTACTCTAACAATAAATTAAATAGTGGTATTTTTTTCCAGAGTTCTCCCCTCCTATTTGAAACAGGAATTAACGACCAAAATATTTCCGTTTTTGAATTTGAAAACAACAAATGCTTTTTTAGTGTTGGAAGAGAATCTGTATTTCCATTTGACCCATTTGCAGCAAGTTTTTATTTAATAAGTAGGTACGAAGAATATTTACCTCACATTAAAGACCAACACGAACGCTTTGTTGCTTCAGAAAGTTTAGCCTTACAACACAATTTTATAGAAGAACCCTTAGTAAATATTTGGGCTAACAGAATTGCTTTAGAAATTGAAAATCATTACCCAAATTTTAAATTCCCAAAAAGAAATTTTGAATTTGTTTCTACATTAGATATTGATAATGCTTATGCCTACAAAAACAAAGGTTTTTTAAGAATGGCTGGGGGCTTATTAAAATCATTTAGCCAAGGAACATTTTCTGAACGGATAAAAGTACTTTCTAATAAAGAAATAGACCCTTACGATACTTTTAATTATCAAAACCAAATCCATAAAACCTACAATATAAAACCCATTTATTTTTTTCTGTTGGGCGATTATGATGTAAACGATAAAAACATTCCTGTAAAAAACAAAGAATTTCAATCACTCATAAAATCATTAGCCGATTACCATACTATAGGAATACACCCTTCTTATGCTTCTAACAAAAATGTAGAAACATTACAAAAAGAAATTAAACGATTACAAGACATTACCCATAGAAATACTACTAAAAGTCGTCAGCATTTTTTAAAATTGAACCTACCCAATACCTATCGTAATTTAATAGATAATGATATTATGGAAGATTATACTATGGGATATGCTGAAACATCTGGTTTTAGAGCTAGTATTTGTAGCCCATACTATTTTTACGATTTAGATACTGAAGTAAGCACAAAATTAAAAATAGTTCCTTTTACAGTTATGGAAGCTACTCTTCAGTATTACAATAAACTTTCTCCTGAAGATGCTTTAATTAAAATTAAAGAGATTATGCAGAAAGTAAAAGCTGTAAAGGGTACTTTTGTAAGTGTTTGGCACAACGAATCTTTGTCGGATAAAGATATTTGGAAAGGTTGGCAAAATGTTTATGAAGAAATGTTAAAAGAAGCAACAAGATAACAGTTATGGAAGTCATCAATTTAGGAGCAAAAAACTCCATTTTTAACCAGTTTATTTCTGAAATAAGAAATGTAGAAGTACAAAACGACAAAATGCGTTTTAGAAGAAACTGTGAACGTATGGGCGAAATATTTGCTTACGAAATCAGTAAAACTTTTGAATACAAGCAAAAAGAAATAACTACTCCATTAGGTGTTTCTGAAATTAAATTAACTGACGAAAAACCAGTATTAACTACCATTTTACGTGCAGGACTCCCTCTACATTTAGGATTATTAAACTATTTTGATGATGCCGAAAATGCTTTTATTTCTGCTTATAGAAAACACCACAAAGATGGCAGTTTTGATATTGAAGCTGAATATTTAGCAAGTCCAAGTATAGATGATAAAACCGTTATTTTATCAGATCCTATGCTAGCTTCTGGTGCTAGTATGGTGGTAACTTATAAATCGTTGTTACAAAGAGGTAAACCAAAAAAATTACACGTAGTTGTTTTAATTGCAAGTGTAGAAGGATTAGAATATGTAAAAAGAAAACTACCTGAAGGGACAACAATATGGGTAGGAGCTATTGATGACGAATTAACTGCTCAATCTTACATTGTACCTGGTTTAGGTGATGCTGGTGATTTAGCTTTTGGTTCTAAAGAATAATAGATGGATTACGCAGCCATTACCGAATTTATATTCATTTTTGTAGTAGCAGGAACCAAATTTTTTGTAGCTGCTGGATATTCCGTATCTGGATTTTGTGATTACAATTACTTTGAAATTGTTGCCACACTAGTTACTGGCGGAACAACAGGTATCGTTTTCTTTTATTATGCTACTGGCTGGTTAAATGCATTAATTGATAAATTACTCCCTAAAAAGAAAAAAAAGAAAGTATTTACCAAAGGAAACAGACGCTTTATTAAGATTAAAAACAAATACGGTTTAATTGGTATTTCTGCGTTAACCCCTATTCTACTTTCTATACCTTTAGGTTGTTTTTTAGCTTCTCGTTTTTATAAAGGTAAAAAAACTACCATACCCATAATGCTTGCTGGCATTGTGTTTTGGGCTTTTGTTTTGCCTCTTATCAGACTATCTTATTAATAGGTTTAATTTGGTATATTTATATCAAATTTTAACCAACTACAAATGAAAAAACAAACCTTACTTTTTATTACTGCTGCTGCTTTTTTAGTTGCTTGCGGTGGAGAATCTACAGAAAATACTAACAACGAAACTACTGAAGAAACAGTAGAAGAAGTACAACCAGTTGTTGCCGATTATCAATTAAATGCTGAAACTAGTAAAGCAGATTGGGAAAGAACTTTAGACCAAAAACCAACCAAGCAAAAAGTGAAAATGTTTGGTAAAATGGTTGATGTTGAGTTAGGAGCTGTAAAATTAAACTCTAATGGAAGTGTAGCCATTACAGAAGGTGGACTAACCACAACTGATGATGAATTGACAGAAGCTACCGTAGTTTTTGATATGGCATCTTTTAAGTTTGCCAAAGAAAAAGGAAGTGGTTTGTTTGATGTAACCCAACACCCTAACTCTACTATGGTATTAACCAACATTGCTGACTCTACTGCAAATGGTAACTTAACCATACAAGGAGCAAGTAACGATATGGATGTAAAAGTAGCTACTACCAAAACAGAAAACGGTTATACTCTAGCTGGCTCTTTTGTAGTAAATACCTTAGATTTTCCTTTGCGAGAAAAGGTAAAAGAAAAAGACATTAACAAAGATGAAATTAAAGTAACTTTTGAGTTGGTTTACGGAAAGTAGATAAAAGTTATAGTGTTTATATGTTGCATTAGTACAACATATAAACATGTTATCTACAATAATTAATGAGAACTACAGAATTAGACAATATGCCAGATGAGGATGATATTCTACTACAAGTGGAACATCTAAAAATGGGACTCTTAGCAAAAGCTACAGATGGAGATTTTGAACAATCTGAATATAGTCGTCTAAGAAAAATAATATTGGGAATTCCAGGTCTCCCAAGCGTCCCAAGATTTCTTAAAATATGCAGAACAGCTGATGAATTTAGATCATATATGCAAGGTGAAGCTCCTTCATATAAAGAAAGGCGATTAATCATTGCCGAAGAACTAAACCCAATTTTAGAATTTGTGGAATATGAAACAGGGGAAGGAGCGTTAGAATTCAAGAAACTATATGAAGAAAAAGAAATCATTGGAAGCGGTGGTTTTGGACAAGTTTACCAATATGAACATAGGTTATTGAAAATTTCTTTTGCAGTAAAAATTTTCGCTCCTGCTTTCTATGAAGGAGGTGAAAAAGAACTTGAAAGATTTTTCCAAGAAGCCCGAATGTTGTTTAAGTTTAATCATCCTTCAATTATCAAGGTATATGATGCTGGGCTAATTGGAAAGCGACCATTTATCAGAATGGAATATTTTAAAGGAAAAAACTTAAATGAAATCCTAATGGAACATGGAACTTTAAGCTCTTCACAAGCTCTCAATATGATGGAACATTTGGTATCAGGGATGAGACATGCACATGAAGAAATTGGAATTATACACAGGGATTTGAAACCAAGTAATATAATGGCTGCTCGTCCAAATCAATTCAGAATTATAGATTTTGGGATGAGCATTTTTATCGAAAACGAACTACACTCTAGATTGACAAAAACTGGCGAAGCTACGGTAAGTGGTTATTATAATGCTCCTGAATTAGTAGAGAACCCTAAATTAATCGATAAAAGATCGGATATATATTCATTAGGAGCGCTATGGTATACTATGCTTACAGGACAGCCTCCAGCTGGAACTGAACTTAAAGAAAATCTTATAGAAATTAAGGATGTAGATGAAAATTATATTAATTCAATTACTAATTGCCTTTCAAATATCGATAGTCGAACGAGTAGTTGTGATAAATTACTGAATCAAATAAAAGAACTAAAAAAGTAGATAACACTGTATAAAATGCATTTTATATTAAACGTTACTTAAAAGTATACCTCAACCCAAAAAAGCCTCTTATGCCTTGGTTGGCTGCATACACATAAGTAGGGTCAAAAGTATAAGCATTTGGGTTATCTGGTGCGTTTACGTTTTTATCAAATGGGTCGTTTGCTCTTAAAATAGAATATTTTGGTGGCGTAAAATTCAATAGGTTTTTAATTCCTGCATATACTTCCCAACCTTTTTTAAAGGTTTTTGTTACTTGTATGTTTTGTATGCTGTACCAGTCAGAATATTCTGGTCTAAAATCATTTTCTACCAATGGGAGCTTCATTGGACCGTATAAATTACCACTGTAATCTATTTTAATTTTTGGTTTGCTAAATGTATAACTCACACTATAAGTACCCGAAACATTTTCGGTTAATAATTGTTTTTCTTTAACATCTTTACCGAATTCATCTTTAGTTATTTCAAAAACATCCATAAACGTACCTCCAATTTTTATGTTTAATGGCATCGAAAAGTTTAAGTTTAAATCAAAACTCACTCCACGCGATACTGCGTATCCATCCAAATTTTCATAAATTATCTGCTGAGGATTAGTTTCGTAATCAGGTACAATTTTATTGGTAAAATGGGTATAAAAAGCCGTTACATCAAAATTGATAAAACCAAACTTAGTATTGATAAACTTTTGGTAATTCAAATTAGCATTGTAAGATGTTTCTGGGTTTAAACTTCCTTTTATCACTACATCTCTTGCTCCTGTTGTAGCTGCATGATCTTCGGTAAATAAATTAACTACTCGATAACCTGTTCCTGTACTCAATCTTATAGTATTATTATCATTTGGCGACCATTTATAATTAAACCGTGGTGTAAAAATATTTCTGTGCCTTGAGTCGTAATCGTAACGCAAGCCTAATAACATTTTATGTTTTTCATTTAGTGTTATCGCATCTTGTACAAAAATACCTGGCAACAACACATTATCTGGTTTGTTTTGTGGGTTTAATGAATCTGCTGTTTGTGTTGCAGGTGTATTATCATCATAATAATTATAACGTAAAGCAGTACCAACTAATAAATCGTGTAAACCTAATTTTTTATCCCAAAACAATTGCCCAAAAGCTATTCGCTGCTTGGCAATATAAGGTGTGTTCCCATAAACCGAATTTTGGTCATGGTCAGAGTAAGAAAAACTTGTCATTACCCTCTCCTTAACAGGCAATTGGTATTTCCCTATTATTTCATATCTGCTCGTATAAATTGATTCTCCATAAATACTATCTCCACCTCTAAACTCTGGTGTCCATTGCATTTCCCCTCCCCACCTATCTTCATAAATATATCGTCCTGCAATAGAAAATGCTCTATTTTCTTTTCGTTTAAAACTCCATTTATTAAACACCGAAATTCTGTCTTGTAAAGTAATGTCAGTAAAATTATCTCCATTGTTATCTATCGGGTTACTGTAATTAAAGTAATTAACTCCTAGCATAGTATTTACTTTTTCAGATACTTTAAACCTTGCTCCAACATCTGTATTAACTTCTCCCCAAGTAGTTCCAAACACATCAAAAGTAAATTTTGGAGCATCTATTGGATCTTTAGTAATTACATTTATTAAACCACCCACAGCTTCAGAACCATATAAAGTAGAAGCTGGACCTTTAACCACTTCCATTTGTCCTATCATACTGTTAGGTATTCCGTTTAAACCATAAACCGTAGATAAACCTCCGACAATAGGCATTCCATCAATAGTAATCATCGTATATGGTCCTTCCATCCCATTAATGTGAATATCTCCAGTATTACAAACACTACAATTAATTTGCGGACGAACTCCATTTACAATTTGTAAAGCTTCAAACAATGCTGGAGTTGGGTTCTTTTTAAAATAAGCAGGTTTATACACTTTTATAGGAACTGGAGATTCTCTTACTGAAACTTCTTTTAAGGTTCCTGTAACCACAAATTCATCCATTTGAGCAGTAGTTTTTTCCATATTAACATCCGCCACAACTGTTTTACCCGAAACAACTGTAACGCCTACCTTATAATTTTTATACCCAACTGCTGAAACTTGTATGGTGTATTTTCCTGGAGAAATATTTTTAATAATAAAATTCCCATCAACATCTGCAGCAGCTCCGTAAGTTGTACCTACTAATCCAACATTAGCAAAACCAACGTGTTCTTTACCGCTAGTTATTTTTCCTTTAATAGAACCATTGCTTTGTGCAAGCAAAAGTGTAGGTAAAAAGAATATAAAAATGATTAGTCTCAAATAATAAATTTTGGCAAATATATGTTTTATTTTTAGATTAGTCTAAAAATAGTTTTACACAATCAAAATTATTTAGATTATATTTGCAAAAAATTAAAGTATGAATACTTATACTGAAGAGAATTATTTAAAAGCCATATTTAAGTACAGCAATAAAACAAAAGAAGGTGTTAGCACCAATGTTATTGCTGATGAATTGGATACTAAAGCTTCTTCGGTAACCGATATGATTAAAAAACTATCGGACAAAAAGTTAGTACTTTATAAAAAATACAAAGGTGTTACCCTAACCGAAAAAGGAAGAAAAATTGCTGTTTCGGTAATTCGTAAACACCGTTTATGGGAAGTTTTTTTGGTAGATAAACTAGATTTTAAATGGGATGAAGTTCATGATATTGCTGAACAGTTAGAACACATCCATAGTGAAGAATTAGTAAAAAGATTAGATATATTTTTAGAAAACCCTAAGTACGACCCACACGGAGACCCAATACCTGACAAAGATGGTAATTTACAACACCATAAAGATTTTACTTTATCAGATTTAGCCATTGGTGAAAAAGGTGTTATTGTTGGTGTAAAAGAACATTCAACTAGCTATTTAAAATATTTAGAAAGCATTCATTTGGTTTTAGGCACTGAAATTAAAGTCAACGAAATTGTAGATTTTGACCACTCCATGAGTATTTCGGTAAACAAAAAAACAGTAAACATATCGCACCAAGCAAGTAAAAATTTAATTGTAAAAAAATTATAATGTTAAACGAGTTTAAACTATTTATAGAAAATATCGGCAGCCCTGTTGAACAGGCTTTGTATGCTTCTTTATTTACTTGGGGACTAACAGCTATTGGAGCTGCTTTTGTTTTTTTATTTAAAAAAGTAAACCGTGCATTTTTTGACGGAATGTTAGGTTTTACTGGCGGTGTAATGGTTGCAGCAAGTTTTTGGTCGTTATTAAGCCCTGCAATAGATATGAGCCAAGGCGAAGGTTTTATTAAAGTAATTCCTGCTGCAGTTGGTTTTTTAGGTGGTGCATTATTTTTATATGGTTTAGATAAAGTTTTACCTCACTTACACATTAACTTTAAAAAAGATGAAGCCGAAGGTGTAAAAACCGAATGGCACCGTTCTACCCTTTTGGTTTTAGCCATTACCTTGCACAACATTCCCGAAGGATTAGCAATAGGAGTTTTATTTGGTGGTGCAGCAGTTGGTTTTGAAGGAGCAACTATTGGTGGAGCTATTGCTTTAGCTATTGGTATAGGAATTCAAAACTTCCCCGAAGGAATTGCTGTTTCTATGCCATTAAGGCGACAAGGTTTAAGCAGATGGAAAGCATTTAATTATGGTCAACTTTCTGCTATTGTTGAGCCTTTTGCAGCCGTTTTAGGTGCTTGGGCAGTAATGACTTTTCAACCAATATTACCTTATGCACTTGCTTTTGCTGCTGGTGCAATGATTTTTGTTGTGGTAGAAGAAGTAATTCCTGAAACCCAACGAGATAAATTTACTGATATAGCTGTACTTGGTTTTATTGGTGGTTTTATTGTAATGATGATGTTGGATGTAGCTTTGGGATAATTTACCTCTAATCCTTCAAGGTTTATGTTGATAGTCAATATAAACCTTGAAGGATTTTACATCAACACATCAGTAAATCAGTACATCAACAAATCAACACATTAAATTCCTAACTTCGCAGTGTGAGTAACAACATCAACATAAAAAACAAGCGTGCTAGTTTTGAGTATGAATTTTTAGAAAAATTTACTGCTGGTATTCAGCTTACCGGAACAGAAATTAAAAGCATACGTGCTGGTAAAGCCAGTATTGTTGAAGGTTATTGTTTTATGAAAAATGGAGAGTTATTTATCAAAAATATGTACATAGCCGAATATGAACAAGGCAGCTACAACAACCATAATCCGAAACGCGACAGAAAATTACTTTTAAATAGAACTGAGCTTAATAAGTTAGAAAAAAAGAAAAAAGATGTTGGTTTAACTATTGTTCCGCTAAAAGTTTTTATCAATAAAAATGGCTACGCAAAAATGGATATTGCTTTAGCAAAAGGTAAAAAATTACACGATAAACGCCACGACTTAAAAGACAAAGATGCTAAACGTCAGATGGATAGAGCAATGAAACATTAATTATGATAAAAAAAATCTATATCATAATATTACTTATTGTAACACTAACTCTTACAAGTTTTTGTATAAAAAAAACTCCATATCATATTGCAAGAATACCACCAGGAACTGTGAAAATTGGTTCTAATTTATTTATAGATAAAACTGAAATAACGAATTTCAGTTGGTTAGAATATATGTATTGGATGGAAAGAGTTTATGGAAAAGAATCAGATAAATATAATGCCTGTTTACCAAATAAAAATATTTGGTTAAAAGAAGATTCTTGTCTATCCTCATACTTTGACTACTATCTTGAACATCCTTCATACCGTAATTTCCCTGTAGTTGGAATTACACAAGAACAAGCTCTTAAGTTTTGTAAATGGCGAAGTGATAGAGTGTTTGAAATTCTTATGATTGAGAATAAAATTATGCAACATACTCCAAATCAAAATGAGAATCATTACTTTTCAATAGAGAGTTATTTTGATGGTACATTTTTAGGTAAAAAACCAGACTTAAACTTTAAATATGTTCCTTCTTACCGTTTACCAACAGAAGAAGAGTGGAAAAAAGGCAAAGCATTTTTTGATAATTATAATGAAGAAAACCTCAAAAACTGCAAGAAAAAATATTGTAATTATCATATAAACAAAGATTCTTTAGAGATAGTATATAATATAATTCCATGTATAGGAGATTCTTTATTAAAAGAACCTTTTAGGTCAACTAAATGTTATAAAAATGAAAACATTGGTTTTGACTTTTATGGTAATGTTAGTGAGTGGTTAAATGAAAAAGATATGATAATTGGTGGAAACTGGAAAGATACAACGACTTCGCATTTTAACACACCAATAATAAATACAGAAGCAGCTACAACTGTTGGATTTAGAGCAATTTGCGAATGGAAAGAATATAAAATCGTAAATTAGTTACTTCAATTATGGCAATAAAGAAAATCATATTTACCTTACTCTTATCTTCAACAACATTTTTAATGTTTGCACAAATCAATGGAGTAAAACAGGAAGATGTAATGCTAGAAGACAATGTATTTTTAGATGGCGTTACCTCTGATTATTACAGCGGTAAAGCAATTTCTGGTATTAATATTACAGCTGTAGCCGATGGAAAAACTATTGCCTCAGGAACTTCTGATGGCAAAGGAGAATACAAAATTGTATTGGAGTACGATAAAGAATACATCATTACTTTTTCTAAACCAGGGTTTATCACTAAAAAAATTGTGATGAATACCTTTGGTGTCCCCGATAAAAGAAAGCAAAAAGTACCCGACATGGTTGCCGAAATAACAATGGTACAACCTAACGAATGTATAAAAGCCGAAATGCTAGATAAACCTATTGGTAGGGCTAAATACTTCCCTAAAAAAAATGTAATTGATTGGGATATGGTTTATTCTATGCCATTGTTATCTGCACTTAACGAAATGTTAGATAATTGTGAAGAAGAGCAAAAAAAAGCTCAAGAAGAATGTGAAAATGCCATGAAAAATGCCAATAAACTTTTTGCTAAAAAAAATTGGGAAGAAGCAAAAACAAATTACGAAAAAGCATTAAATGTTTGTCCTGATAAAAAAGAAGCCCAAGAACGCTTAAATTTAATTAACACCGAATTAGAGAAAAAAGCAGAAATAGAAAAACAATTAGCCGAAGAAAAAGCAAGAGCCGAAGCAGAAGCAAAAGCCAAAGCGGAAGCAGAAGCTGCCGCAAAAAAAGCAGAGGAAGAGCGTTTAGCTAAAGAAAAAGCAGAAAAAGAAGCTCTTGCTAAAGCAGAAGCTGAAGCCAAAGAACTAGCTAAAGCAGAAGCTGCTGCTAAAAAAGCCGAACAAGAAAGGATTGCCAAAGAGAAAAAAGAAGCTGAAGCTATAGCTAAACAAGAAGCCGAAGCAAAAGAAAAGCTAGAGAAAGAAGCTGCTGCTAAAAAACTAGCTGAAGAAAAAGCAAAAAAGGAAGAAGCCGAAGCATTAGCTAAAGCTAAAGAAGAAGAAGAAGCTAAACTATTAGCCCAAGCAGAAGCTAAAAAAAGAGCCGAACAAGAAGCTAAAGCATTAGCTGAACAAGAAGCAGCTAAAAAACGTGAAGAAGAAGAACGAAAAGCGAAAGAAAAAGCTGCTGAACTTGCTAAAAAAGCAGAAGAAGAAAGAGCTGCAAATGAAGTAGTTTTATTAGAGACAAATGCAAAAGTACAAGAACAAGTTGCCCAACAAGAAATAGAAGAAAAGAAACCTGCAAGCATTACTCCACCAACTAAAGAAACTAATTCTGGAACTATTAGTGGTTCATCTTCTATTAAAATTAAAAAGAAAAACAAAGGAAGACATCTTTACGAAAAACCTAACAAACCAAATAAAGGTAAAGGACCAACACTAAAAAAACGTATGGTTTTTTAATGTATCCTTATCACAATAAAATAAAACAGCGTATTAAAAATAAAGAGCTTATTGGCTATGAATATGTTGAGAAATACAAAAACATTTCGCCTTGCTTATTGTTATATTTTGATACCGAACCTAAAATTAGACCCATTAGAGAACATCGTTTTAAAGAGTATGAGGCAATTCTAAATAATAAAGCGGAATGACCTAATTAGATCACCCCGCTTATAGATAGGTAGTTATTATAATTTATTCATCCTCTTCATCAAAATCGTAATCACTATCATCGTTAATTATTTCTTCCACATTTAATATTTTACCTGTTTTATCAAGCTTTAATGTATATGAAGCTTGATCGTTACTCGCACTTACATTATAAATAGTTGAAGTATTTGTTTCTACCATTTGTACACTTTCTACTTCAACTGAATTATATTTTGCTTTTACAGCTTTTGTAATTAAAGGAGGAAACTTCCCTTCCTCAAGATTTGTTGATGTTTGTAACCAATTTCCATTTTCATTAAATGTAACTACTTTGTTTTCATTTCCCATATAAAAATCTGCTTCAAAACCTTCATCACTTTCATTCCAATCTACTTCTTTAGCATTTGGAAATTTTGCCTTGAATGATTTTGTAACAGCAGATGGTACATCTTGAGCGAATACTGATGCACTGATCAATAATGCTGCTCCAATTAATAAGTTTTTCATTTTTATACTTTTTAAAATTAATATTCACTACAATTATACATACTTATAGCTAATATTTTCTTTATATTATTAAATTAACTATATATAACTATTTTTAATTACTTATATAGTTATTTTCACTTTTTCAAAAGATAAATAATATAGAAAGGTTGAATTTCGCTAAATAATGTTAAAAAAAATGTTGTTATTTTCATAACAACACTAAATTAAAGCATAATAATATCATTAAATTTTATTTATTTAAGACAAGTTGCATATCACTTATAATATTGATTAAATCTGACAATGTATCTTTTGAATCAGTAGGTAAAGCTTGAAAGTAGTTTATTTTAAACCACTTACCATTATTATCAATATCATTTAATTTAAATTCTTCAATTAATTCTTTTCTGCATTTAGAAAACTTAATTGACTTATTAAAGCAATCCTTAAAAACGTAGTAAGAATTGTTATAACCTACAAATTGAAGCTCTGATTTTCTCATAGTTATATTTATTTTAAGAAAACTCCATTTAAATCATTAAATCCTTTAAACTCTATAGCATAACCATTAGGATCTTCTATAAAGAAAGAATACTGCTCCCCTACTTCTCCCTCAAACACCACCTTTGGTTCAATTAAAAAACTTACTCCTGATTTAATTAATTTATCTCTTAATTTGTTCCAGTTTGGTAAATCTAAAATTATTCCGAAATGGTTGATAGGTATTCCTTCAGTAGAAATAACTGGAGTTAATTTATTAAATACCTTATTCTCTTGAACAGTAATTTGATTTCCATACAAGTTAAAATCTGCCCAATTAGATGCAGATCTACCTAATGAGGCTTTTAAAGTATTTAAATAAAAATCTATAGTTTCTTCAAGATTTACTATAGGAAAAGCTAAATGAAACATATCAATATGTATTAGTTTATATATATTTTTTTAATTTTTATCATTTTCATCTATTTCAATTTCATCTTCAACTATATCTTCTTCATCTTCGTCATCATCTTCATCAAAATATTTAATGTCCATAATAATTAGCAATTCATCTTCCTCTTCGTTTATAATGATTGCTTTTTTTAATTCTTGATTAAAATTTACATCAACAAAATCTAACCTTTTCTTTTTTATTAATTTATTTATTTTTTGCTGCTCTTGATAAGCTAAATTTGAAAATTTTTTAATTTTTTTCGCCATTGCTCTAATTCAATTTATATTCACTACAATTATATTAAGATATAGCGAATTAGTTTCATAAATATTAAATTTTAGTATTTTTACCTAAATTAAAATAATTTAACAGTAATATCTTCTGATTATGGATGATTTTGATAAGAAAATACTTGATTTTCTCCAAAAGAATGCGAAGCTAACAGCTAAAGAAATGGCTTCAAAACTATCTTTAAGCCAAACTCCTATATATGAAAGAGTTAAAAAGCTTGAAAAAATGGGAATAATAAAAAATTATGTTGCCATTTTAGATGGAGAGGTAATTAATAAATCATTTATGGTATTTATGAATATCACTATTAAAGAACACAATTATGAAAGTCGGAAAAAATTTATAGAAGATATTGTAGCTCTTAAAGATGTATCGGAATTGTATCACACCTCAGGAACATTTGATTTTCTTGCAAAAGTTAGATTCACCAACATAAAAGAATATCGTGATTTTTTAGTAAATCAAATTGCCACAGTTGACAATATAAGTGATATTGATAGTCAAATTGTATTGGAAGAAATTAAAGCTTCTACTTACATAAACTTATAAAATCTACTTCATCTCAAAAATTGGGATAAATGTAGCGTTATATACCTTTTTAGGACTCTTTAAAAACCCTGGTCGGTATTTTTGTGTTGAAGCACTATAAAACTGCTCTTCAAAAGGTTTCTCTGAATTCTTTTTTAAATTTTCGCCAGTGCCATAAAAATTAATGTTGCTAAACTGCACCACATAATCTTTTTCTTTACTTCTATAACGAATGGTTACTTCGCCATTAAATTTATTTTTATTTACAATAGTCGGAACTCCTGCTACACCAGTTTTATTAGGATCGGTTGCGTGAGGTTTTAATTCTCCAACAATTTGTCCGTTTTTAATGATTACTTTTTTAAAGATTTTAGAATTTTCGAAATAAGCTAAAATCTCTTCTTTTGTTTTATCGGTTGAATAAGATTTTTGCCAACTAATTTTTCCATCAACTAAATAAAAGTTTTGATCTTCGGCTTGAGCGAAAATGTTTAACGTAAATAAACTGATAAGGGCAACTATTAGATATTTCATATTATAATTATTTACAACAAATATACCAATAAAGAAAAAGCTAAGTTTGGTAATTTCATCACATTAATTTTTCCCAAAGACATTTTTATTCTAACTTAGTATGCTACAAACCATATCATTATAAACTAACTATTATGAAAAAAAACTTACCTCTTATTCTAATGCTATTAGCATTTAACTTTGTTTTTATAAATTCAAATAAAGCTCAATTTACCTTAGGTGATATTGCTTTCACAACCTACAATTCTGATGGTGGAGATGAATTTTCTTTTGTTTTACTAAGGAGTGTTGCATCAGGAGATTCAATATCCTTCACAGAAAATGGATGGTTTGGTAATGGTACCGGCTTTAGATCTGGAGAAAATACGGTTACTTTAGTATTTAGTAACAATTATAGCTGTGGTGCTCAAATATTTATCTCAGGAACTCCTTTTGGTGCGAGAGATGAATCAATGAGCAGTGCTGGAACACTTACGGGTACAGCATTGGCATTATCGGCAAGTGGTGATCAAATTTTTGCTTATGACCCTGCAAATATTCCAAGTTCAACAGATTCTTCTGGGTTTATTGCCGCTATTCATATGAATGGTGCATGGAATGCAACTGCAAATACTACCAATGAATCTGCAATGCCTGGGGTTTTTACAGATGGTGTAAATGCAATTGCTATAATTCCAGAAATAGATAATGCTCAATTTGATTGCTCCACAACATCGGGTAATCCTTCACCAGGATTAGATACGCTTATTAATAATATGAACAATTGGAATACAAATAATACTACTGCTTTTTCGGTTCCTGCACCTTGCACAATATCATGTTCTGCTCCTCCTTGTACTGACCCTACAGTTCCTGCTATTACTGTTAATCCAATGACAGTTTGTGATGGAGATTCTGTTTTAATGACTATTTCTGGAACATTAAATGATGCTACTATGTGGAGAGTTTATACAGGTTCTTGTGGAGGAACTTTGATTGGAAGCACAACTACAACTACTATCATGGTTCCTGTTTCTACACCTTCTTCAACTTATTTTGTTAGAGGAGAAGGCGGTTGTGTTACACCAGGAGCTTGTGGACAAACAACAGCTTTTGCTTTAGCAAATGATGATGCTAGTTTTACTTATACAGCTACATCCTATTGTACAACTGATGCTCCAACTACACCCACAGCTACCACTCCAAACGGAACATATTCATCTACACCAGCAGGTTTAACTATTTCATCAACAACTGGAGTGATAACTCCATCATCCAGTTCTGTTAATACTTATACTGTTTATTATACTACAAACGGAACTTGTCCTAGTACTGATTCTGTAACCGTAACAATTACTATTTGTACAAGCATTAATAAACTTACAGGAGAAAAGATAAATGTTTATCCCAATCCAAACAAGGGTAAATTTACAATTGACATTGAAAGCTTTAATGGAGTAACTTTAACTGTAGCTGATGCCATAGGCAAAGAAGTTATTAATCAAACTTTAAGCTCACCTAACACTATTGTAGATTTAACTAACTATAAAAAAGGAGTTTACTTTGTAAGTTTAAAAGGAGAAAATATAAATCTTACAGAAAAAATAATAATAAAATAGAAAAAATTAATACTAGAAAAAGGCTTCAAATATTTGAAGCCTTTTTTATGTTTTTAAAGAATTGAGTTTTTACTTTTTATATATTTTATATGATGAGTTTCCTACAAAAAAAACATACACTCCTTTTGACAAAGTAGAGATATCAATTTCAACACTATCTTCAGATTTATTGATTATTACAAAATCAACATTTTGACCTAAAAGATTAACTAATTTAACTTCTTTGTTATTAGTATTTTCTATCGTAAAAATATTATCTATTGGATTAGGATAAATTTTAATTTCGTTTTCATCATAAAAATTAACTGTTCTATTAGTAGAATATTCAAATTCTCCATTATAATCAGTCTGCTTTAACCTATAATATGAAATACCTTCAAATGGATAATTATCAATCTCATTATAATTCGATTTATTTGAACTATTTCCTTTCCCTTTTACCACCATCACTTCTTCCCAATCAATTAAATTATTAGATTTTTCTATAGTAAAATAGTCATTGTTGATTTCAGCTTCAGTTTGCCACTCTATCTTCACATGTTCTCCGTCTTTATAAGCTGTAAAATCAATTAAACTTACAGGTAAAACAACTGTTGGTTCAATAACCACATCATCAATAAAATAATATACCCCAGCATTATAATTTGCAGAAGCATGATTAGTTGTTGATGTTGTTGCATCGTTATTAAAATTTCCAATTGTTACATATTGATAAGGATTAGTAGCAACATAAGTAAAAGTATATTGAACCCAATTTGAAGACCAATGCTGTGCGGCAATTTCAGCTTGCGGAGTTCCTCCAATATTTTCATGCTGATTTTGATTTAAAGGACTCATTGATAATTGAATTCCAAAATGATTACAAGCAGAACCATAATAATATGGAGCTCCTCCATTAGTAATCCAAAAAGAAATATTATAAGTAGTACCTACAACTAATGGGGCAGATAATTGCGTTGCAATATAATCTCTTGCATTAGTTTGGCTAGAATGTCTAGAATACAATCCCATAATAGCATTACCTGTATGAGGATTTACCGTTCCATACTTACAATTTGGTAGTTGTGCATCTCCTGTTCCAGAAGTGTGATAAAAGTCTGGAGTAGCATACGGCCATGTACTCATACTCATATTAACATTATTCCAACCTGTACAAAAGCTCCAGTCTGAAAGTGAGTTTGGTAAAGATGAATATGTTTCAAAACTTCCATTTGGCACTAAGTTTTGTCCATTAATTTTTCCAAAAGTAAAAGCTATTGTAATAATTAATATGCATGTTTTCAAACCCTTCATAACTGCTTTATTTTAAAAAATTCGGCCTAAACATATAAATAAATAATAGCAAAACTCTAGAATTAAATTTTTAAACGAATTTTAATTGAAAATGTTAAGAAACAAAAAAGTCCCGACAAATGTCGGGACTTTTCGTACTCGAGATGGGACTTGAACCCATACGTCCTAATGGACACAAGATTTTAAGGGGTAAACAATACCCCCTTTATTAGGCTTTACAGTCAATCTTAATAAGGGTTTTATCTATTTACGTAAAATACCGCGCTGAATACCACGCTTGGATATAATTTTCAAAACTAAAAAAAACAAATAAACTTCTCATAATTTCAAATTTCACATATCGTTTTCTTTAATTTATTTATCAATTCATAAATTTCTTCTTCGTTGTGGGCAGCAAAACCAATCCTGATACAATTATGACCTAATTTAGCATGGTCGTAACGCTGCCAATCACCAATTTCTATCTGGTATTTACGTGCTGTCGTAGCAACTTCATCCCAGGAGTATTTAGAGTTCAACTTGGTCCACACCGCCATACCCCCTTTAGGAATTTCAAACTCAAAAACATCACCCAATTCCTCTTTTAAGAGCTGACAAAACAAATCTCTACGATTTTGATAAATTTTCAACACCTTACGAATGTGCCGATCTAAATCGCCCGACTTAATAAAATTCGCAAAAGTTAACTCCAATAAAGCATCCCCTTGTCTATCCACAAATCCCCTTAACTTAGAAGCCTCATCTACAAATTCTTTGGAAGCAATTAAGTAACCCACCCTAAAAACTGGTGCAACAGTTTTACAAACTGAACCGATGTAAATTACATTTCCGTTGGTATCATGACTTGATAAAGGCAATATTGGTGCGTGGTTGTAATTGAAATCGTAATCGTAATCATCTTCTATAATGGCGAAATTGTACTTCCTAGCCAAATTGAGTAAATGGATTCTTCGCTTTGCAGATAAAGTAACGGTAGTTGGATGATGGTGATGCGAAGTGACATACACCGCCTTTAACTGCTTGTGTTTGCAATACTTCTCTATCTCATCAGTCACTATCCCATCCTCATCAACTGTAACAGTCTCTAGCTTTGCTTGACGGTTGACAAAGGTCTTGTCTGCCGATTGGTAATTGGTGTTCCCCACCATAATAACATCTTTCTTTTGCAGCAGCAACTGTGCAGATAACCAGATGCCCATCTGACTACCACGGGTAATGAGGACATTCTCTTTGGTAATGTTTAAGCCTCTGGTTTCGTTTAAGTAATTCACCAAGACTTCACGCAAAGTATCGTTTCCATATGTTGTACCGTAAGATAAATGTTGAATCACATTCTTCTTGGCAGCTATTCTTCTGTAAGTTCTTGCCAAATCATTAATAGGAGCTACCCTCCCATCAGAAATTCCATCATCTATATAGAGTATACCCTTCTCGTTGTTTGCAGGTTTTGCTGGTAAAATGCTATTCCTGTAAAAGGAAAACCCTGACTGCACTTTTAAACCAACCGTTTCCCCATTAGCTAACTTTTGCTGTTGCAACTCTGGTAACTTACGGTGAACAAATGTTCCCTTTTTCGGAATAGTCTCCACCCACCCTTGCAGCAACAAATCATCATAACAAGCAATAATTGTTTTTCGGTGCACCTCCAACTGTTCTGCCAAAACTCTACTTCCGGGCAGCTTGGTGTTAGGCACTAAGGTTTGAGATTTAATAAGCTGAATAATTTGATTAGACAATTGGATGTACAAAGGCTGATTGCTTGTTCTATCGAATTTTATGCTTGTCTTATATGGAAACATCTGGACTACTATTTATATTAATTCTGGATGATTATCACAACCCACAAATATAGTAATTTTGATTAGATACAAACTTAAAAGATTAATCATATGCTAGCTATAAGACCCAATTGTGAGCATTGCAATAAAGATTTACCCAATCACTCCACTGAGGCAATGATTTGTTCTTTTGAATGCACCTATTGTAAAACATGTGCCTTTGATCTCTTTAAAAATGTTTGCCCGAGTTGCTCAGGAAACTTTGTTAATCGCCCAATTCGAACTCAAAAAGCATTGAAGAAATACCCTGCTTCTATCAAAAGAATTTATGAGCCAAAAGACATCCCTAAATCACTATTGAACGCAAATAATTTCAAAAACATTCTTCCCGAAAATAGATAAACAATGAAAAATCATTTAATAGATATTATAGGTTATGTGGCATTAGCCATTAATTTATTTTCGATGTCGACTAAGGGTGAATATAAACTGAGATTGATTTCACTCTTTGCTAATCTACTTTTTATTGTGTATGGCTTTTTAATCATTGCTACACCTGTTATTGTGGGCGGCATTATTGCAACTTGTTTGCATGGCTATCACTTAAGAAGATTAGGATTAAAAAGAAACGAGCGATGATTAAAATAGAAATAGTAAAAAAAGAAAATGCAACTGTCTTAGCACTCCTAGGGAGGATTACTTACGCTGAATCTCACAAACATTATATTTCAGATAAAAAAGATTTAAAGAATTTTCTTGACGAGGCCTATTCAATAAATAAAACCTTGCATGACCTTAATAATCCTCAAAACCTTTTCTATCTTATTTATATAGAAGACTTACCTGTGGGATATGCTAAACTCGTATTAAATGAGAAGCATAAAAGTATAACATCGGACAATATTTGTCGATTAGAGCGAATTTACATCTTAAACGAATTTATACCATTAAAGCTTGGGCAACGACTCTTATCCTTTGTTGAAGAAGAGTCCAAGACACTGCAATTAGACACAATATGGCTTTCTGTTTACATCAAAAACACAAGGGCTATACGATTTTACGAAAAGAATGAATTTAAAAAAGTTGGGAATCTTAACTTCATGGTTAACGACAAAGATTATGAAAACATCGTTTATTCCAAAACCTTATAATTATGAAAGAATACCAAAAATCTAAATTAAACCGAATCAAACGCGGACAAAAAAGGGCTACTTACGATATTGAAAAGATTAATATTATTTTGGATGCTGGTTTTATTGGTTATGTGAGCTATGTATATAATGGGCGAGCTATTACATTGCCTATGGCCTTCGGTAGAAAAGATGATAAGATATATTTACATGGATCTCAAGCCAATAGAATGCTCTTAACTTTGCTAGAAGCCAAGGAAATTAGCATGACAGTAATGCATCTAGATGCATTAGTTCTGGCACGTTCTGGGCTACACCATTCTGTAAACTACCGTTCTGCTACACTTTTCGGCAGCGCAAAGAAACTAACAGATGATAATGAGAAGGAAATGGCTTTATCCTGTTATATGGATCATATGATGAAAGGCCGATGGGACGGTATTCGTCCTATGCATCAAAAAGAGCTTGATAGAACCATGGTAATAGAAATGACTATTGAGACTGCTTCTGCAAAAATTAGAGATGTTGGAGTGGAAGACGAACCTGAGGATTATGAATTGGATGTTTGGGCAGGGTTAGTACCATTAAAACAAGTAGCCACTTTCCCCATTGCTGATGTAGGCAAACCACAAGAATTGGAAATACCTAACCATGTATTAGCCTATTATCATCAAAATAAGCAACATTAGAACTACTCCTATGGAAATACAAAATAGCACCGTAAACGATATTACAAAAATTTTAGAATTATATAGGATCGCTACCGACTTTATGAAATCAAAACAACAAGTTGCTTGGCCAGAATTCTCTAAGGAGTTAGTATTTAAAGAAATTGAAGAATTGAGACAATGGAAACTAATACTAGATGATAAGATAGCCTGTATTTGGTCTACTTCCTTAAACGATAAATCTATTTGGGGTATTGATAATAATGACCCAGCCCTCTATATTCACAAAATTGCAACTCATCCAGGTTTTCGAGGACAAAAACTCATTAAACAAATCGTAGATTGGGCAGAATTGTATTGTAAGGATAACAACTTGGCCTACCTAAGAATAGACACTGTTGGATTTAATGAACCACTTATTAAACATTATGAAAACGTTGGCTTTAACTTTTTAGGAACAAAAAACTTGGTCGATATAAGTGATTTGCCGAAGCACTACAGTGAAGGACCTGTTTGCTTATTTCAAAGAGTAGTAAAAAACAATTATGCCGATAAGAGATAGAAATAAAAATTAAGATAGACATACTTTAAAGCTTACTTGCACTAAAAAAGAGAAAAATGAAAGAAACTAAGGTTAAAATTTTAAAAGAAGACTCCTTAACTCAAATTGCAGCACTCACTAAGTTGCTTAATCCAGACATGCCAATTGCAGAATTAGAAAGCAGACTCCTCAAGATGTTTGCCTATGACAACTACACCTGCTTTGGCCTCTATGAAAATGATCAATTAATTGGCGTTTCAAGCGGCTGGATTAGCATCCGTTTATATTCTAACCGGCAATTAGAAATGGACAACGTAATTATTCACCCCTCTATTCAATCGAAAGGTTATGGAAAACTCTTTATGAAAGAGATTGAATCTTGGGCCAAAGCAAATGATTGTCAAACCGTTGAATTAAAAACCTATGTTGAGAATGGAAGGTCGCATAAATTCTACTTTAACCAAGGTTTTCATATTCTAGGATTTCATTTTCAGAAAAACATCAACTAAATATAAATGAATTACAATAACAAAAGGTTTAGACCAGTTGAAAATTCAGTCAACGGAGAAACAACAGAAGAAACAGTTTTTATCTACAGGCAAGTTGGTAATATCCTTACTTCCAAATATAGCGGTGGACAAATTAAACAAGGCCATTTGATTGGTTTGGTTGACGAGCATGGGAACATAGAAATGCGCTACCATCAGGTAAATAACAAAAATGAATTAATGACAGGTACTTGTACTTCTTCACCTGAGTTTCTGCCTTCAGGTAAAATTAGATTACATGAAAACTGGAAATGGACTTCAGGCGATCAATCGAACGGAACTTCTGTGTTAGAGGAAGAATGAATTATATTAAAACGGTTAAATTAAAAACTTATGTCGAAAATGACAGGTATCACAAATTATATTTTAAGGAAGGAAAACAAGCTTTTAGTAAATGGCAAAGAATATCAAAATCTAGTTTTCTCAAAAGAAATATAAGGATGCAAGAACGAAAACTAACATCTAAAGATGAATTAACTACTCTCATTAATGATAAAGGAATTAAAACTTGGGAAGAAACAATTGAATTTGTAAGATGCTTACCATATGGACGAAACTCAAATCGAACAGATTTAAAATTAGTAATTACTGAACAGAAAGGTAGTTGTAGTTCAAAACACTCTTTTTTAAAAAAAGTAGCTGACTTAAACGGTATTCCAAATATTAAATTGATACTTGGAATCTATAAAATGCATAAAAATAATACACCAAACATAGGTAATGTTCTAATTAATAATGCAATCAATTTTATTCCTGAAGCCCATTGTTACTTAAAAATTGATAATGAGAGAATTGATGTTACAACATACCAAAGTGAATTTAAAATATTAGAAAAAGATATAGTTAAAGAAATCGAAATCCAACCAGAACAAGTTTCAAAATTTAAAGTTGAGTATCACAAAGACTATTTAAATAACTGGATTTTGGAAAATAAATTGGAAAGAGATTTTGACGAAGTATGGCTAATTAGAGAACAGTGCATTGAAAATTTAACAAAATGAAAATAAAAACTTGGAAAATATGGATGCATTTTGCAGGATACTTTTTCTGTTTTGTAATTGCTGGATTGATAGCAGCAATACCAAGATTTGTAATTGGTTTCGATAATGAGTCAGGAATAATTATATTTATTACTGAAATATTGCGTATTCCTATAACAATTACTCTTTTCTTCTACTATACAATATATGTATCTAAAATTTCTTTAAACCGAGAAATCTTACAGTACTCATCATTTTCACCAATAAAATGGGGAATGGTTGGTTTCTTTTTGCCTTTAGCTGTATTAGGTATTTTTTATGTAACTGGTAATTTAACTGTAATAGACACCAATCTTCAAATTAATCACAGAATTCTTTTAGATGACATTCTCAAAGCTTTAGGAATGTCTCTAGCAGCAGGAGTTACAGAAGAAGTCCTATTTAGAGGATATTTAGTTAATTTATTAAATAAAAGATATTCGTTTTGGCTTTCGGCAATAATTCCTTCTTTTCTTTTTGCTTTAGTACACATTGGTGGAGTAGATACTCTTCTTAATGCATTTCAATTAATTGTTTCGGGAATGTTGGTAGCAATAATGTTTTTGGTGATTTATAAAAAAACAGGTTCTATATGGAACGCTAGTATTGTTCATTTTTTGTGGAACTTTTTAAATTTTAATGAATTTATTGATTATGGAAAATCTAATGAGCCTGCATATAAAATGGTTGAGTTAAATCTTGGTATAAATGATTTGTTTAATGGAGGAACATTTGGTATTGAGGCTTCAATTCCTGCAATCATAGTATATATCACAGTAATTTTGGTTATATGGAATTTGAACAAAAAAAAGTTACAAACTAATAAAAGCTAAACAAACTTTAAAATTTAAAAAATGGAATTAAATAATGAAATTAAGAAATGTATAGATAAAAGTGTGTTGTGTTGGCTTGCAACTGCATCGACTGAAAATGTGCCAAACGTCTCACCAAAAGAGATTTTCAATCATTATAAAACAAACAAGATAATAATTGCGAATATAGCTTCGCCTAATACTATTAGAAATATCAAACAAAACGAAAATATTTGCGTTAGTTTTATTGACGTTTTAGTTCAGAAAGGATTCCAATTGAAAGGAAAAGCAAAAATAATTGGAAATACTGATTCTGAATTTTTAGAAATGGAAAAAATATTATGCGAAATGACAGATGGTAAATTTCCTTTTGTTACCATAACAGAAATAACTATTGAGTATATTAAACCCATTATTGCACCAAAATATATACTTTATCCTGAAACAACGGAAAAAGAACAAATCGAAAGTGCAAAAAAATTGTATGGAATAGCTTACTAAAAAAACAAAACAACATGAAAGCCAGATTCTTATTCTTCCTATTTCTTATTTTAATAATATCTAGTTGCGATAAATATTATGAAGCTAAATGTATAATTGAAAATAAGACAAATAAACACATAACAATTAACTATCAAATTGATTTCAATACAAATTATGATCCCGATTCAGTTTACCAAATAATAATAGCCCCACAGGCTAAAAGAGAAATTTATAATGACCCTAATTCACATGGAATGAAATGTGAGGACATAAGGTCAAATCAAGAAAGAATATACTTTCTGAATATTTTAGGTGTTATAGATTCTGATAATGACAGTTGCCATAAGGCTTACAATGATTGTTCAGAATGGAATTATTACACTAAGGAACGAGAACTAAAATTAGATTTAATCACATATAAACTTGTTCTTTATGAAGATGATTTCAAACACCCCGTAACAATAAATAAACATAATTAAAACTAAAAATATTGAATTTCATATTGTTAACAACCAAAATAATAACAATCCAACATAGTTATCAGATTTTAAATAAAAAAAAATTACAGTATGTCATTCGAATGAAATAATGCTTACCTATAAATAAGATGATAAATAGAATATTAAATACAAAAGAAATAAATTACACCTCAAGTTTGGACAAAGAGAATTTAATAATAAAGCTAAAGAGTCTTTTTGAACAAGAAACTATACGATTAAATGGGAAATTCATAAGTGAAAATGAGTTCTCAGCTTATGAAAACATGAATATTATTGGATGGTATATGCCTAATTTAAGAAGAAAATCCACTTATTTAAAAGGGGAAATTTCTCAGCAAAACAATATAATATTAATTAAATTAAAAGTGATCTCGAATCCCATTTTACCTATTTCAGCTATTATTTTTATGCTTGGAGGAAGTTTAATAACTTTTATCGCATTATTAACTATCCAAAAAGAAAGTTTCTTTTTATTTTTTGGTCCTACCTTAACTGCATTAGGATTTCTTTATTACCTTCTGAGTATAACATTACGAAATCGTGTTCTTAAAAAAATTGTAAAATATTTAGGTTTAGTAAAGGTTTGACATCTACGATAAAATGAATGAAGAATAAGCAGCTAATTATAAATAATTATTCTATCTAATCTATTATTTCTTTAAATAATCCCAGAAATTATTTTGAGAAAAAAGAGATTCTATTTACAAAATGAACATTAAAGACATAGTAGCATAAAAACACTTACAAGAATTGATAAATAATTGTATAAAGATATTATTGACACAAACATCACTTAAGAAACATTATGTGCTCAAATTCATTTTAAGTAGCATTATAAAATCATAAGTTCCATGAAAAAAATATTTACTTTTTCATCAATAACTTGTCTCATAATAAGTTGCCATAGCGTTAAAAAAACTACACCCTTAGTATTTCATTTTGAACAAACAGAAAGATTTATGGATGTAATGAATTATTTGGAAGCAAAGGACAGTAACGGTTTTTCAAAGGAGAAGTTGTCAGATGAATTGATAAGACAAAATTACGAAGCCAATAGTAAGGATGTTGTTCTAAATGGGAAAATAGATTCTTTGCTTGCTTTATCGGTGTACGATGATTTCTCAGAAATTACTTCAGCTTCTGTTAACGATACAATATACAAAGGAAGAGATGGCTACCGTATGTCTTTTTTATATTTACCTAAGACACGTATTGATATGTCAGCAGGTATGTCAGAAACATGGGCAACATTTTGGGAAGAAAATCATGATGCGGAGGTTTCTAATGTCCTGAACAAAATCAAAAGTGAACAGAAAAAAATAACTAATAAGGCACGAAGAATCTCAGCCAGATTTTTGCCCAAAGATATTTCTCTCCCATTTACACCGGAAGTCATTTTTAAATTAGATAATAACTATGGTAATTTTACAAATGATAGCCAGATTTTTATAGAGATGGTTGGTTTTGTTACCGACGACTTTAGTATTGAACGATTTTCCAATGTTTTAACCCATGAATTGCATCATATTTATTATGGTTATTGGTTTTCTAATCAATTATCTTTCCTAAAATCGTCCGACAAAGAGCAAGCATTAGCTAACTATATGAAGCCACTAATATTTGAAGGAATTGCTCAACAGATCGATTATAATGATAAATCCGATGAGGTGAAATATTTATTTAACCACAGACCGTTGATAGAAGAATTATTTGATGAAATGATTACTTCAATTAGAAAGATAGCACACTCAAATAAACCTCTTAAAATATATGATGAAGAGTACAATAAAATTTGGACTGACAAAATGTTCTTTTTGAAAAAATACCTTCCTGATGGATATGAAAAAAATACTATTCCTAATGCTCCTACTATTGTATATTATTTAGGTTATCATTTGTATAATTCTATACTTCAAAAAGGAGGTAAAGAAAGGTTGTATTTTGTAATTGAAAATTTTGATTGCCTTTTAGAGGAGTACAATAAAATTTATTCCCCAGATTTACTAATTCCCAAAATACCAAATGACATTGTGAAACTATGGAAAGAGATTTTTAAAAATGCAATGTCTAAAAAAGTGCAAAACGGTAAATGAAGTTATGTGTCTCACTTATATTTTTACAAACCGTTAACAACAACCTCTCTTTCATAAAGGCTTTAATCCATTCATGCTATCGCACTATCAGTATTAATCTAAAAAGATTAATTTCTAAACAAATCCAAATCATTCAATTTTGCTGCAGTATATTCTGAGGCAATATAATGGCTTTTTAAAACCTCATCGTTTGTATGTCCAGTAAATACCTTGGCTGATGTACCAAGTTGCTCTGTCATACGAGTTATATAAGTTTTACGCAGGTCTTTAAAATGAAGACCTCTGTCAGAGACTTGCTTAAAGTAATGAGCAAAGCCCCTAGACAATGAATCCATAAAATATTGTAAATTCACCCCTTCTTCTCGCTCTAAAATATATTCATCCTTTCCTTTCTTGTTATCGTACCCTACCGAAATTAAAAAGAGTTTTAAGCTTTTTGTCATTGGAATATACCGTTGATATTCTCCTGTGTCCTCTCCAGTCATAATACGATTCACCTTTAGGTTCGATATCTTGATTACCTCCACACCTTTCTCCAACTCAATTATGTTATTCCACTTTAATCTTGCCAATTCCTCACGTCTGCAACCAGAGTATAATCCCAGTTTAAACCCATTTACTAAGTAAGGTTTATACCTGTTTCTTTTTTCACTTTCTCCTTCAGTTTTACCGTTCTTCTTATTCACAACTGAAATGAGAGCTTTAAATTCTTCGTTGGTAATTATCTTTTGTGTTGTCTTGGGTTTTCTCAATTCAATTTTAGAAAATGGATCAATAAGTTCCTTTCCTTTATGAGCTTTTAACCATTTATAAAATCCTCGAAGTACTATTATATATCGGTTATAAGTTGCTCTTCCTAGCTTCAAATCTTGTATTAAGTAGTTATGAAACACCCCAACCTCAGCATCATTAATTCTATCTATTATAAGGGTTTCTAAGTTGTACCCTTTCCTTTTAAGAGAAGTATTAAACCTCAACAACACCCTAACAATTTCTTTTTTGTGTTGCTCATTTCGATTCCTTTTTAAGTGTTCGGGTGTATTTATTCCCTCAATGAAGTCTATATAGTCCTTGCAAAGTTCAACTAGTAAGTTTTCTTTTCGGAACTTATTAATAATGTAACTTGGTTGATAATCTGCTTCTTTAAGTTCTTTTGTATACTCTGCCATTTCTTTTACAGCTTCATCAACTTCTCTACTCTGAAGTAATCGTGTTCTTCTTTTATGACCCGACATCGGTATATGTACCACAGCCTTAAAACTATGCTTATCGGTATTTTGACATGAATTGATTCCTTTCTTTGTTTCTCCACATGATTTCGATACTTGCCTGTTACATTTGGAGCAAAAAACCTTGAGACCAATCCTCTGATATTTTTTAGGTATAACTAAAGGCTTCATGCCACATCATTTAATTTATCTGTAAAACTTTGTGACCCCTTACTTCTTTTTTTCTTAATCGATTTAGAATTTTGTTTTGCTTCTTGGTCGGTTAAGTTGATTAAGTAATCCAAATCATCATTTTCTATTGCTTCCATTATACCTTCAGGATTCTTGTATGTTTTATCCAAACTGTTTTTAATTTCGTTTTGAATAAAAGCATCTATCATTAGAGATACAGCATACTTCTTCCTTCCTAATTTCAGCAATGTAATTTTATTGTCTCTTAACCACTTCTCAACGGCTCTATAATCTGAGTAACCAAACATCTCTTGTAAGTCACCTATATAGGTTAATTTACCCGCCATAAAAAGAGTCAGTGCGTTACCAACAGGCAATGAACCATCCTTTTCTTCTTCATTTGTAAACTCTTTATCCATTATATTCGATTTATGTTTTCGAATAGAATAACCTTGAAGAGTTTTTCTTTTAACTAACATCACAAAATACCTTTATCAGCAAAACTGAAATATTTATTATCTACTGGACTTATTATTAAATGATCGTGTACAACCATATCCATTAAATCTCCAATAGCTTTTACTTTATTTGTCAACCTTTTATCTATTAAGCTTGGAACAATATTTCCACTTGGATGATTATGTATTAATATAAGACTACTTGCATTACATAGTAATCCATGTTGAAAAATCACTTTTGGATCGCATAGAGTACCTGATATACCACCTATGGAAATTACTGTATACCCTAATGTGTTATTTGCTCTATTTAAATAAAGGCATAGGAAGGCTTCTCGCAATTCTATTTCAACTGGAAAGAATCTCCTTACATATAAATTGACATCTTCACTGCTTGAAATTTTTACAGCATTATGCTGCCCAAGTCTTATATATTTCGCTTGGATTTCTCCAACCATTCTTTTGTAAACTTTCACTCAATTAATTTTGAATCAAAGCAAAAGTTCCCAATACCTATTGACATCGCCAAAAGAATTTTGGAGTATTTTATAAGAAAATTTTAAAGCTTTAGATTTCTCTAATTATTAATTTGAAATTTAAAAGTCCTTTAATTTTGTGTTCGATTTTGTTCGTTTTTCTTTCCAAACAATACTCCCCCAAATAATGTTTTGAAATATTAAAATCCGTTGAACCCAATAAAACTGTCTCTTCCTCCCCTTTTATGAAAGCACCAAATAAAGGTGGGATTATTTGCCCATATACCTGACCACCAATTAATTGAATATCCTAAAATTAAAACAATACCCCCATGTATTAGTCGTATTCTTAATACTTATAAAAAAAGCCTGAACTTTAATAAGCTCAGGCTTTTTTTCTTGTTTTTTGAATCAAGTTAAAAAGAAAGATCAGACATGTTGATCAATCAATATAGTATTTCCATCAGGATCTGTCACCATAAAACTACCTGGACCAGACGTACTACCATCTAATTGACTATCTACAGAAATCCCTTTATCCTTAATGACTTTTTGAATTTCTCTAATATCGTTAAAATCATCTAAGGTGTTGGCATCAGTATCCCAGCCAGGATTGAAAGTAATAATATTATTCTCAAACATTCCTTGGAACAACCCTATTAGAGAGTTTTCATTTTTCATAATAAGATAATTCTTTGAGACTTCTCCAGCAAAAACTTTAAAACCGAGTGTTTCGTAAAATAGTTTTGATTGTTGAATATCCTTAACACTAAGACTTATTGATAATGCTCCTAATTTCATAATATATTTTTTAATTGTTAGTAATAGGCATTGTGAAAATTTTATCATCAATGCTAGAGTTAATTTTTACTTTTTCTGTTAAAAATATCTGAGATGATTCTTCATCATACTTAAGTTCAGAATAAAAAGGATACCAGTACCCTTCTACTTCACGATAATCACTCATGTATGCTCTCATTATCTTTCCTTTGTTAACGCCTTCTTGAACTGTAGATTCAGTAAGAATAAGTTGATATTTATGAGTATCAATGTATAAAAAGTTAATATTTTCAGTTTTGTTACCATTAACATAAATTGAATCTTTAATTAGCTTTATTTTAAAAGTTTCTGTATCGTTTATAATTTCTTTTCCTATTAATTCAGCTTTAAATCCTTTCTTTTCCCAACCAAAAGTTGTGTAGGGGAATTCCTTTTTTTCTAAAATAACCCTTTCTTTTTCAGTACTATCTTTTTCGACAAGCTTCATCTGTGAGTTTGATCCCCAAACTATTTTTCCATCAAATGCTGTAGAGATGTAAGACATTCCATTAATATCAAGTGATGTATATTGCCTACCATCAGCCATTCTGATTCTTAAAAATGGCAATTCCATGTTTTGAGCTATTATTTTAACCTTACCAGTAACTTCCATTGAGTTTACCTTCTCCCATTGTTTTTGCCCTCCTGTATTTTCAGTATATTTTTTTAGAATCTCCTTTGCTGACTGAGCATTAATAACACAGGAGTATAAGAATAATATTAGCATTAAATTTAATGTTTTTTTCATGTTTTAAAATATTTAGAGTTATTCAAAATGGATATACATTTTATCAAAATTGAGTATCATTTTATCAAATTTTGAAATTAAATCTTGTCCAATATTTCCATAGTAATTTAAGTTGTTTGCTTTTCCTTTATCAGTATAAAGAGCAACATAAGGAAGGTGAGTATTTTCACCATTAATAATAGGTGAAAAATCAATATTATATCCTTCTACTTCTGTACCACCTCCAGCACCAGCAAATGAAATTTTTGTTTTAGAATAAGAACTATCAATTTTTGATTTATATTTTTCATAATAACTAATATATAATGAAGTTGTTGATGCTCCGGTATCAAAAGAAAAATGCATTTCACCTACTGAGTCACGAAGATTAATAATAGGAGTTAAATATGCTATTGCCAAATTAGAATTGTAATTATTATTTCTAGAAACAGGAATATATAATTCATCATTTTTCATAAAGTGAATTTCTTTCATAGCTTCAATTACAGGAAAGCCAAGAATACCATTTAGCTGAAAATTTACTTGAGGGATGTATAGAGCTTCATCAGGGAAAACAAGAAATATTACATTTTTAAAAACCATGTTTCCGATAGATAATTCTGATGCTATGCCAACTTTTGAATCTACCCTTTTCCCAGTAATTGTGGAGACGCTCACTTTAACATCTATTATTTTTAAATTGAGAGCTTCAGCTTGAGTTTGAGTAACAGTTGAAATATTAGCTCCAGTATCAAATATGAAAGGATGAGATTTGTTTTCGCTCTTTAGTTCTATAGTTTTAAGTCCAATAGAATTTCTAGTTATTTTTAATTTCGAATCGTCTTTAAATTCTATTTCTTGTTTAGGTACATTTTTTACGGCTTCCCATATAATGTTATTGTTTTTTATCCCAAACAATTCATTTTCAGAGATTACATCTTTGTAATCAGTTATTAATAGATTAGAAATTTCATTTACCTTACCATATTCATATAATTTAACTGAGTTAGATAGTTCAATCAGTAGTAAATCTTTTTTAGTTGTTTTCGACATTTCATTTTCATAATCCTTAAAAAGAATGGAAATATTTTCATTAGAAATTTTTGGTCGATTAAATACACTATAAATGTTTGCGTTAAACCTAAGTTTATCAAGAGTATCTATATGTTCTTTGTTAACTGATATTAGCTTACGGGCTTCGAAATATGATGCTCTATCTAATAAAGAGTCTATTTTAGAAATAATATTATTCGCTTGCAACGAATCTATTCTAATATTTCTATGGCTCATACATCCGTAAAATAATATTAAGCAAATTGGGATTAAAAATATTGTTCTTTTCATATTCTCTATTCGGATTACTAACGCAATACTAATGAGAATAGAATGATGTTCTGTTTTAATTCATAAAGTCAAACAAAATAAATTGTCTCTACTTTGAAAATATAATGTTGTAAAAGGTGGCTTATCTTTTAGAAAGTTTGTTTTTATATTCTTTGGGTGTTAAGCCTGTGTTTTTTTTGAAAGCATTAATGAAAGATGAACGGGAATTAAACCCAACCGCATACATTATTTCATAAATCTTATAATCCGAATAACTTTTGTTCGCAAACATTTTTTTTGCTTCTTCTATTCTATAATTATTAGTAAAATCGAAAAAATTACAATTGAAATTTTCGTTTATAGATTGAGAAAGATACCTTGGGGATGTCCCAAGCTCTTCGGAAAGCTCTTTTAAGCTTAAGGTATCATTTAGGTAAAGTTTTTTTGTTTCAATTAATCCTGTCAGTTCTTCCGCTATTCTTGAGCTTGATTGAGTTGTTAAAGGAGAATCCTTATATTTTTTACTTAAAGCGTCAGTGATTTTAGCTTTCTCATATTTATAGAAAAAATATATTTCTACAGATTTGAGAATTACAAAACGAAATAATAAGTATAAACTGCAAAGGAAAATTAATAAGATAGAATATCTTATTACTAATATAGGTTTATAAAAAAACACTTCTACTGATACAGACAAGTAGATTAGAAAAGTAATAATTACAATATGCCATAACCACTTTGTCTTTTTCTTATTTGAGTTTACTATCGACTTATTTTTTATCAGTTCACGAAAGGATAAAATAAGGTATATTCCTAAATGAATACAAGTGAGAGAAGCTAATAACAAAGAAAATGTATAATTACCTAATTGTGAAATAAATATTATGAGAATTGTAGGCACAATGTACCATACATAACTTCTTTGAATCTTTGAATCTTGAATTGTGAAGTTTTTTATAAAAAGGAAAAAAACTGGAGCAAATAAAAATGTAATAACTTGATTAAATCTAGGAAAGTCTGTCGTAATAAATTTTTGAATATATAAATCTGAAATAGCTAGTAATAGAGTTACAAGTAGAATATTTATAATGATGGCATTCCTCTTTGTTCGTTTTAAATTTAAAAATATTAGAAGCGCCACTACTAAAGAGAAAAGAGTTATTAATATAATCTTTAATAAATCAAATGTTAAATCAAATTGATGCACCTTGAACCTTAATTGTAAATTTTAAAATTAAGCCTTCATTTTTAATTCAGGTGTTAATTCACTCTTATTTCCTCTAGCTAATTTGAGTAGGTGGTTTTTATAGTAAATAAACATCCCCATTAAATTAAAAAAAGAAACTTATTATACATAAGGTCTTGTTGAATTTCAAACCCTACCCAAACAAAGGGACAAAATTTCCGCAAACAACTCATAACCAAGTATTTGGAAAATGCCAGAAATTTGCGATTTTTAAAAACCACTAAACCTTAGAATTAAATAGACCTCCCCTGTCAAAAGACACATAACAAAGGGACGTTTTTTTAATCAACTATTTAAGGACTTTTATTATGATAATAAAAAGCCCTCAACTTAAGTGTCGTTTTTGTCGTTTTTATAATTCTCATTTATCACCTCTTAATTTATTTAGCTTTTTCTCAGATTGATCTTTAATAATTTTTAATGCTGACAAATCTTGTTTAAGTGCTTTTAAATAAATCTTACTTTTTGTATACTTAATTAGGTTAGTGTAAACTTCCTCAACTTCATTTTTAAATTCTGGATACTTCTTTAACCAAACATAAAAGTGTTGTCTATTTGCATTAACATTTAAACATGACAGTTCAACATTACCTCCAGTTGATTTAAGCTGTTCTATAACAAGTTGTTGCTTAATCTTTGTTCTGTTCTGCATCTTTCTTTTCATAATATTCTCGCGAATGATTTAATTCTTCTTCCAATGTTCCACATCTCCACATCTCTTCCATTGTATAGAAAACTACTGAGTATCTATAAGCTTCTTCCGTAGTCTTATATATTGGTGTAACTCCATGAAGTATTTTTTGTCCATTAAAGAACAAAGCCGAGTTATCTTTCAAATCAATTGCTATATCATATTCTGGTAATGAGAGATATCCTCCTACAACATCATTCTTTAGAACAATCATTGCCGAATAAGTCTCTTCCACATTTCCATTATCAGTATGATAAGCTAACTCATTATCTTTGTTTACTATTCCAGATGTAAAGGGTGTTTGTTCTAAGATGTATTGGTCTAGCAATCTATCGTTCTCATCATTTTTAAGTTCCTTTAATTTATTCATGTGGTTTCTATAAGTCTCAGGGAAATTTTCTTGATATATACCTGCCAACATTCTTGAAGTAGCTAAAAATATATCATGTTCTAATGGATGATTTGAAGCCATTCCTGCTATGGAACAGTAATTATCTTTCTTTGGGTTTCTTGGTTTATAGCCCAACAAAGCTGAGTTAGATTTCAATCCTCCAGTTCTTATATTAGAATAATAAGTAACATTTTTAAAAGCTTGAATTAATTTTTTATCAATTTCTTCTAAATCTAAATACAATATAGATTCTCCTCCTTCAAGCTGATACATACCATATTCTTTAATAAGAGTAACGTAGTGTTCTGTTGAAGCTCTTTTTTTATCCCATTCTTCAGCAATTACTTTTGGGTTTCTTTTTATCTCTTTTTTCATTTTAACAGTTTTTTCCAATTCATTAATAACATTTCTAAAATTTCCGCATCATACTTTTTTCCAAACTCATTCTTTGCAATTTTCATCTCATGTTTTAGTTTTTCATAAGTTATTTTATCATATGTGAATCGCCATCTTTGAATACCTTTAGCCTTATTTTCTTCAGATTTAATCCTAGCTTTTTCATTCTCTTTCTCAAGGTGGTCTTTATCGTCATCATTTTCATCCTCACTTACTGCCTTTAATCCTAAAAATTCAGGGCTTATATGGTCTAAATGATTCAATATTGCTGCATTATCAGTATGTTTTGTTAACCTATTTAACTGTATATGCAGCTTCTGTTCATCTTCTATCGATAATTTCCACACAATAGCTTGAATGGTTTGATTCTTTAATGCTTTCCACATCTTATTCACGTTATAACCATCAATTATTACTAATGAACCATCCTCTCTGAGATTGACAATTATTGGAACGATTAACCCATATTCTAAAAATGAAGTTTTAAGCCAAGAAAAACCTCCAAAACTTCTTTTAGTCATTCGATATTCTGGCTTTCTCAATTTGGCTGTTTCAAGTATTGAAATTTTTAAATTGTCCTTCATCGAGATTTGTTTAATTATCGATGTTACAATCTTGTTATTATTCTTATTCAGATTAACTTCATTTATCAATATGAATTTTTCCATTTCAGATTTAGTGTTATCTTTTTTCTTACCCATGACCCTATTGTTCTTTAATGTTGTTACCATTTAAATCTATAAACTGTCTATCATAATTTCCTCTATGTTTAAAAAATAGGTAAGACAGATCTATTTCGGTTTCAATAATTGCGTTTATCTCCAAATCAATCTCTAACCAACCAATTATGACATAGGTAGTACCTTCTAATAATTCCATTTCTGGTTCTAATTCAGCTCCTATTTTTTCCAATTCGTTCCGCACTTTTTTTGCAGATTGAAATCCATCGACCGATGAATCTATGTACAAATTAATGGGAGCATTTTTGATTATCCCTGAACCTTTAGCTTTTTCAATAATTAACTCTGCTGTATCAATGGCATGGCAAATTGATGTTCTTAACCATTTTGCATTGATCATCTTATTATCAAGTTCTTCAATTCGTTTTTCATTTTTTTTCATAATTAAATATTTAAATCAAAAGCTTTATTGCTATTGATTTAACAATATTATTAAGGCATGAAAAAATGAGTGTAAAAAATTCAATTAACGTGTATTGTACGTGTATTTAAAAAAGAAAAGGACAATGATATTACACCTTTTTAATATAACTTAATTCAGGTGTGTGTATTAATTATTTTAACTGAAAAACGATTTCATCCAACAATGAATATTTTTGAGTGTTTTTTGCAGGTGTACTGGATGAATTTCTTAATTTATAATTATCATACTCTTCTCCATTTCTTTTGCAAAAGCAATGACATGCTGTTAACCATATTGAATCCCAATTATCCGAGTTTTCATATGAAAGCTTTTTAACAAAATAAGCTAATTCATGTTGTCTTCCAATAACTTTAATTTTCTCCGTCTCTAACTTTTCTTCATTCTTGAATAATTTTCTAAAATGAACTAACTTGGTTTCAGGATGAAATAATTCACACTTTATTAACCTTTCTAGTAAATCTTTTAATGGTGATATTTCATATTTATGTTTAGTAGAAAACCCATACTTATAAGGTTCTGTTTTTTTAAAATATTCTAGCCAATCTTCAAGCCATTTAATTGGATTTCCCTGAGATAACTTTTTTACAGTATTCTCCGCTGCTTTATTGTCTGTTTTAGGCAACTCATATAAAACATCATTTAAATCTCTAGGTGTGTATATATTAATAAGTCTTAAACAATTTTTAAAAATTTCATTTTTATAACTTCTTCTTACTGGTATGTTATTAATAAACTTAAATATTTCAATCTGATGTTTCCCTAAATTGATTTCTATAAGTTTAGTTTCTAATTCTTTTAAAATTTCTTTTTTATTATTTGCATCTTTTATTACAGCAATAAGCTCCTTCATCTTCTTCTGATCATTAGCAATGATCTTCATTTTTTTTTTAAGTGGTGAAGAACTCATAAAAGTTAAATTATTATTGAATAGAAAATAAATTTAATAAAAAGTAACTAATGACAATTTCTTATCTTCGTGAAAATAAATTTAAAACAACAGATATAAGAAAATTGTAATTGAAAATATAGAGTAGCGTTAGCTATTAATCTTGTTCTCTAAATCGCCAGTTTAAGAAACGCACAAGATAATAACTAGCCTCTCGCTGATTGGCGTGGGCTTGGTTTATTTGTGCGTGGGTGTCTGGCGATACCTGAGAGCAGTAGGCTTGAGTACCACGCCTCTTTTTTATAAAAATTTTAACTCCATAAGGTGCTGTGGAATAAAACAAAATATTATGAAAAAGTTAATCTTAATTACAGCACTATTAATTTCTGGAAGTGTATTTAGTCAGACCAAACAAGAATTTGGAAATTGGCATTACGATAGTGCTGAATATGACAACTATTCTGGTAAAGAAAAAGTAACAAAAATCTACACCGACTGTTCCTTCAAATTACTCGACTATAATGGTGATGCAGTATTAAAAGTAAGTTTCTCTAATGGTAAAATCAACATGTTTTACTATGTTTTGGAATACGAAAACATGGAAGATGGAACATTGTATATGAAGCTTAGAAGCGATTTGACAGGTAGAATATGGAAGAGTTTTGTGGGAGATAAGAATGCCACTTTAGCAAGTATAGATTTAAATGAACAAATTTCTTTTGAAGTCAAATAACCTTATATCATCTATGCTGAAATATTCCAGTAATTCTAAATTCTCCATTATGAAAATACGCACTATATTTATCTTGAATTAGTTTAAACAAAGCCACATGACTAGGGATTTGTAAATCCAAAGCTCTGCTATTTCCAAGATTACAATCAATCATGCAAGCAATATTTTCATTCATAAATTGATTTGGAATAATTCGGCTATATATGTTAATAATATTACCATTCAAAGTAAAACTATACTCATGAAATAGTGAGTATCTCTCAGCTTTTAAAGTCAATAATTTTTCTTGTAATTTTTCCTTTTCTTCCTTAAGATTTTTATACTCCTCAGAATTTATAAAACTTACATTTTCGTTTAAATTTTTGTCTATAGAGAATCTCAATTTTGCAATTTTATGCCAATTCTGTTCTATAAGTCCATTTAACCTCTCTACTTCAATAATGTTTGCCATATTAATTTGTTTGTTTATAATTAAACGGATTAATTTTCAAACAGTTGCTTCTATAATTGAATTAAATAATTGACCATTTACTTGCCGAAGAATGAATTAGAAACCAAGATGCTTTATATTTGTAATAAATCAGCTTTATACATGAGTCACATAATTTCTTTTGATGAATCAGGCAATACTGGACAAGATTTACTTAATCCAGATCAAAAAGTTTTTGTTCTTTCATCAGTAAACTATTCCAACGAGGATATTGAAGTATTAACTTCTCTTTTTGATGTTGATAATGAGCTCCATTTTCAAAAATTGAAAAATAGTGCTAAAGGCCGTAAACAATTAATTGAATTTTTAAATCACCAATTAATAACTGAAAACAATATAATTTCTCATGTATCTGATAAAGAATTTTTGGTAACTGCACAAATCGTAGATAAACTAATTGAAGTATCACTTTATAACAAAGGAATTGATATTTATCAATATGGAAAAAATATCGCCATAACAAACCTTCTTTATTATGCAGGAAAAGCAAGATGGAACAAATATTTATACCGCGAGATACTTGAAAATTTCATTCAAATGGTGAGATTAAAATCTGATGATCATATTGATGCTTTTTATTCTAGCGTTGAATCTCTTCAACAGTCTGTTAGCCCAAAGGAAAGGTTTTTATTAGATGAGATTATTGAGAGTAAATCTGAAATTAATGAGATTATTGAAACTTTTGAAAAATTCACCATAGATGTAACACTGTCTTCTTTCTTGGTGATTTGTGATTTATGGTACAGGAAGTTAGGCGAAAAATTTTCGATACTATTTGATAATTCGAAACAAATATCTCACTATCAAGGAATCATCGATTTTATGAAAAATTTTAATTCTGAAGTTAGTGAAATTGGATATGGTAATAGGACTATGGTATTCCCTAAACAAATAATCAACATAGAATTAGTTGATTCGAATGATTCTAAGTCAGTTCAGCTTGCTGATTTAATAGCTTCTTCTATTGCATTTATGTACAACAATAAAAATGTAAAATACTCTAAATTCGTTCAGGAAATACGTGAAAGTAGATTGTTAAATTTATCTAATTGTCACACAATATGTCCATCTACTAAAGTATCTCCTATAGAATTAGGAATGGAGGATAGTAATGGAATCAATATTTTGGATTATTTAGTTGAAAAATTAGATGGCGTATCAATAAGTAACCTTTAACAAAGTAATTTAGATTTAACACAAACGTCACATTTTTTAGTTGATTATTACGGGGGAGGTTTGAACAATTTTATAGGGTTTCTGAATCTTTAAACTTCACAATTAATTATTTGGGGGAGGATTGTTTGATTCTGGATTCTCTATTTTCCGTTTTAACCTTTCAAGAAGGTGTTTGTCATTAACTAAAGAATGAATTAGAGTAATGTTTTCAGGAGTGTGTTCTTCTTCTGGATTTCTATTACCTCCATGAATGCCTATTTGTTCTTTAAATTGTCTGTTTTCTGTTGATTGAAGAATTAATCTAACTTCCTCACATACCTCTACATAATCCTTTGAGAGGAATAATATTTCACGTGTTTTTAAATCTGAGATAATATACCTATGAACCATTTTATTGCGTTCACCGTAAAGAGATTCGAGTTTATTAAAAAGTTGAGAATCAATAATACATAACTCTTGAGCTATTGAGTAAATTTTTCTTTCAAAAATGGGCTTATCTCCTTCTCCCTGATATAAAAATGTCGTATCAATATTGTTTGTCTTATCATTTAATTGTTTTGTCATTACAATTGCTAGGCGTAAATATGCATCTATTTGATTCGCTATTATAATTATTATTTCTATGAACGATTCATTCTCGTATGCTTTATATAATAAATCAAAAGAAGCGGCTAATGAAGCATTAAATTTTTCGTATCTATCTATCTCTATTGCTTTTTCCCATTTATCTGGGCTTAGTAATTGTAATGTTTCTAAAGATTTTTCTACCTTTTTAAGTTCCTTTATAATCTCATCTGAATTTTCCTTTCCAGTATCATAAATATATTTTGCCATAAATAAGTGATCCTCTACAATCGCATACCAAAGATGCATATTGAATCCTCCACCATCCATTCTTTGATTTAAAAATTCCAGTTTATCGGTATTGTAGGGCTGAATTTTTAAGGTCTTTTTGAATGGTTTTTCTTGCTCACTGTAAGAACTTATTTGGAAACACCCTGTATCTTCATTATCATATAATTCAAAACTATATGGGTTTTCTTCCTTATAACCTGCCTCAATATTCTTGTATTGCCACTCAACAGGTATTTTAATAATAAATTTACCAGCTGGATGAGTAAAATATTTCATATTTTGAATTTTAATAATGATTGCAATTACTCATATTGATAATTTCGTTTTACAATAATCTGCGATATTTCTTTCTTTGAAACAACATCCTTTAAAGCCTTAATTTTAGAATCATCTATAATTGGTGTTGATTCTATTATCTTTTTCATTTTGTTGTTTAACCAATCAAGATTCCAAATTTGTTCGTCAGGGTTTATGACTTTTTTACAGAGGGGTTCATCATAAATTATAGTTTTATCTAATTTTAGGTAAAGTCTTTGCAGCCAGACTTTTAAAAGTGAAGAATTTGGAATCTGTTGAAATTTATTTCGAATCCTATTTAAAATTAACTGTTTGTTTTTCCTTCCTTTAATCTGTTTAATTAATAGGCTGAGAATGGCTACTGCGGTTGGACAAACCCTTGGATTTCGGAATGCTATTTCAGAGACTAAACTTATTAAGGTTTCAATATTAGAATCTTGTCTTTTACTATCTTTAAGGACAGATAAAAACTTACGCATTTGTGTATCTAATGTTCCTGAATTAGGATATTTCTCAGCCAATAATAGGAGTTGAATTAGCCATTTTTGCTTACTTTCTGTAATCCGTTTATTACTTATCCAATAACGTTTATCTGACTTTATAGAACTTTTAATTACATCATCTGAAGCATCTGTTTTATCGGCATTTAATTTTAACCCCATACCAGAAAGAATTTCAGATAAGGTTTTAGTTATTTGTTCTGCTTCAAAAGGATTATTAGTAAAAATGCGATAATCATCTCGATACCTTAAAATTTTATAATCAACTATTTGTAATGTCTTTAATTCTCTTGATAGTAAAGAATCAACATAGCCGAGAACCATTTCAGCAATAAAGTCCATAATTAAGCTTCCCTGTGGAATCCCATTAGTCTGTCCATAACTCATTTCTTGAAGATGTTTATCTATAACAACACCAACTAAAGAATTATTATTTCTATTTTCTTTCTTCTTAGCTTCTTTTTTAGTGTGTAACGACCAAGGTATTGAATGTGTGTAGATAGATCCATAACAATCTGTAATATCTGTTTGCAGAATATATCGGTAATCTAAAGAAAGTGTTATTGACTTTTGCTCAATCATTTGCCACCAATTATAAATCTGAGAATCTTTATCCGATTTCTTTTCACTTTCTGAAATCATTGGTAAACTATGACATTCTATTTTTTTATTCTCTTGAAAAAACAAAAAACGTTTTTGAATAATCTTCCAATTTTCCGTTTCTGTAATTTGGTGAACCAAAGAAACATAGAGAGCTGGATTAATAAGTTGAAATGGTCGCCAAGCATATTTACCATCCTTATTAGTAAGGATTTGATAATTTACACCTTCAAAATCTTTAGAAGAAGATGTGCGAAAATCAACTAGTTTTTTCCCTGAAAGTACGGCATCTACTTTATTAATTAAATCTTGAAAAGAGAAATATAGTGGCAAATCAAAATTTATATAACTCTCCTGTTTCAATAAATACCTTCTTGCCTCAAGTTCATCAAGATTTAATATGTTTTTCATTTTTTAAATTATAAAATTTTAAATGACAAATTACAGAAATATCCCGATAGTATTAAGCAAAAAGGGGGTATAATATTTAAACTCTACACCCCTAGGTAGTTAAACCTTCTAGCTAAAAAATACCTCCAAAAATATTTTTCTCTCTAAACGAGTATTGGGAACTTTTGCTCTGAAATTGAAAATTGGAGCATTGAAAATTTACAAATCTGTACTGGGAGAAGTTAAAGCAACTTATTGTAAAAAAGATAAGTTGAAAAGCTTTAAAGTAACCAGTAGTAATGACGTAAACCAATGCATTAGAGCTTTATTTCCAGTTGACCTTTCCGTTAGAGAAGCCTTTGTTTGCCTGTATTTAAACCGCAATAACAGAACTATTGGTTACGCTGTAATTTCCATTGGAGGTACTTCTTTTACCGTTTGTGATCCGAAAGTAGTTTTCCAACATGCCTTACTTTGTAACGCCAGTAGTATTGTATTAATACACAACCACCCTAGTGGTAATATTAAACCAAGTTTAACTGATATAGAACTAACCAAAAGACTTAAAAAAATTGGAGAATTCATGAGCCTTGAAATCCTAGACCATTTAATTATTGTTGACAACAAAAAGAAGTATTACAGCTTTGCTGACAGAGGAATGTTGTAAATAATAATTTGTGTCTGTTATGTCTTTTTTCATTCTCTATCCTATTATCATTTAGGAGGCACTCATTTGTTATGAAAGGTTTTTAGACCCTGCCCCCCTTTCCCCCCTTCCCTATTTGAAAAGTAGCTTATATCATGAAATGGTATGGAATATTCACGCCCCCCGAATTTGTAGTATGGTATTCCGCCCTCTACCCCGCTTTTTGTTTTAGTAGTAGCTGATAGTGAACTACTGAAGCAAAGTTGATTCGAGTATATTATAACTGGCGAATGATAAAAAAGTAGGAGAAAATAATAGCTCGTTTATTCCAGCTTAAAATAAGTGGCTATAAGCAACGAAAAGGAATTGCCCCACACCAATTGATGAGATTATGTGTTTCAAAGTTTAGAAGCCAGTAGGATTAAAAAATTAAATGGGTTCTGCCATCATCTCATCAAACATCTTTTCGAAAATTTGTTCTAATTCTTGATTTTTAATGGAATCAGGTAATTCTAATATTGGTACATCGGAAATATGAGACACATCCGAAAACTCAACGTCAATTATTTCTTCTTCAATATTCAGATAACCACATATTCCAATTACAGTGTCTGTTCTTTTGTCCAGTAATTTAATTGGACTGGATAAATCAGCTTTCATCATCTGTAATTGTCTAAACATTCTGAAATTTTTGGTTTGAATCTGTATTTACTTAAGCGTAAGACTTATTGTTTCATAGCTGTAATTCTGAATTGTTTACTGCTCTATCAGCTTCCTTTGTATCTCTTTTTCCTCCTTTGTATGGTTTCTTTTGTATTTTATAAATATGAATCTAAACCTTTGTTAATACCATTGGCTTTATCTGTTTGTTGCTTTTCTCTTGCCGCTCTGAGTAGGTAACCTGACTTCCTTCTCTTCTTTTTATCTTTACTTCCTTTAGGTCTGCCTAATGATTTTCCTTGCTGCTTGGCTCTGTTTAATCCTTCAATTGTTCTTTCTCTAATAAGTTCTCTTTCAAAATCTGCAAAAGCACTTAGGATGTTGAAATGTAATTTTCCAGATGCCGTTGTGAAATCCAAATTTTCTGAATAAGATATAAATCCAATACCTTTCTTGATCAGTTCATTTACTTCTAATATTAATTCACTTGAGCTTCTTGCCCATCTATCTAATTTAAAAACTAATACGGAATCGAATTCTTTCTTTCTTAATCTCTGAAGTAATTCAGCTTTTATTGGTCTTGTTTTTCTGCTGCTTTCAACCTCTTGGAACATTTCAAATTGCCAGTTTTGGTTCTTAGCATATTCTTCCAGTCTTAATTTTTGATTTAGTGTTGTTTGCTCCGTTGTAGAGACTCGTGTGTAAATAGCAATTTTTCCCATAATATTTTGGTTTTTTCATTCCAAAAGTTCGGGAATACTCAGCAAAAAGGAAATTATTTAATTGTCTTTTTTTGGTTTTATTATTGGCTTGTTAGGAATTTCCATGGCTTTCCTAAACTTGTCAGTATCAGATTTATTTTCTCCAATCCAACTTTTTTTTGCCAATGGTTTAGGATCATCTTTTCTGATTATTATCCCTTTTGATTTATTTTTGTTTTCTTCACTCATGATTATTAAATGTTTTTACTTATAAAATGAATTAATGCTAAAGCTCCTATTAATATCGCAACAATTGGTACAGCATTTAAAATTTTCAATATTCTATTCCAAGGCTTAATTTTTGCATTAAAATCTTCAGGTTCTAGATTAGCGTGTGTTAAAGCAAAATTTCCCGCAATCATTGCTATATAATGTCCAACTAGTGATATAAATATTACACCAGAGAAAATTATCCAAGATGCCATTAAGTAGTTCTTACAAACAGCAGTATCTAAATTTGGCACAATGTCTTTTATAAACGCAAATGAAATACCAAATGCTCCAGATGCAATAAAAAGTATATTCTTGTCAAATTGTTCAGCACTATACCTTCTAGTATTATCTATAGCAATTATGTTGTTCTCATTTTCCATTTAATAGAATATAATATTTAAAAAAATTAAGCTGCATCAGACGCAGATGCATCATCCCATAATCTAGGAATTTGCTTGCAAACCTCTATAATCTGTTTCATATTGTAGCTAATTTTACTGGATGAGTTAATTGTCGTTCCAGCAAAAACATCGATACAAAAACAAAGTTGTGGGTCAACAATTTCATCTTCTTCAGCTACAAAAGTGCTTAGAAATTGATTTAGCAATTGTGCAACTAATGCTGATTGTTGGTGACCAAATGGTTTCCCTTTCGAAGTATGTATTTTAAAAGCTCCTATTACTTTTTGACCATTAATAGTAGTCCTAAAAATCAGATTTGGTGAAACCTTAATATTCACTCCATGAATTGGCAAATATTTAACTTTAGTTTTTACTATTTCTAACTTACATTCAGTTAACTGGCTAGGAAATAACATCGTTTTAAACTTCTCCAAAGCAGCAATAGAATTAATTTTATCATGAAATCTCCAATTACCTTTTACAGGTTTTCTAGTATTAAGCTCATTAATAGCCTCCTGAATTATAGATAAATCTACATTATTAAGGATTGACTTCCTCATTCTAGCTCTCGCTAATTGGTAATATGGAACCCTAACTGGATCAGGGTCTAACTGCTCTTTAATTATATTTTTCTGTCTACTAGGAGTAGCTTCTAGGAATTCCGCAAAGGGGTTAATGGATATTAAAATTTCACTCATATTATTTTGTTATTTGGTTATATATTGCACTAATACTAAGACGATTTTTATCTGCTTTAGTTGCTTATAAACAGTAAGTTAATCGTATTTTTCAAGTTGGAAGAATTGAAATAATTCTAATTAATCTTTAAATAATTATTTAAACAAAAGGAGAGCAATCCTCTCCTTTCAATTTATTAATTTGATGCTGCTTTAATTATAGCAGCAAATCCTACGAACAACAGTAAAACTGTAGCTCCTTTTGCAATCATAGTAGCGTTTTTGCCGAAAGCATGGATACAACTATCCTTATGGCATACACTTACCTGATTTCTTCTTTGTAAATTTCTATTCATATTAAATAGTATTTATTAGTTCATATAACCCTTTCACTTTTCGACCGAAAGATTTAGACGACTATTTAAGCATAGCTACTTTTCCTTTGTAACACCTTTAAATTTCCCTCCAGTAGTTTTTACATCCATGAACTGTCCTGTTCCTTTATCCCGTTTTACAAACAGACCTGTTTTCGGGTTTAATACTTGTGTTCTTTTCTTAACAGCTCCTTTTCTACTGTTGTCTTTTGGTGGGTTTGTTGCCATTTTTAAAATTTTATGTTCATATTTGTTTAATAATCTCTAATGTATTATGCTGTCAACTTGAAGAAAATTTCAGGTGACCTGAAATTTTTTTTATTTTACCAGCATATATTAATGAACGAAGAAGAAAATATAGGATTTAGTATTACAAGTGATTATGATAGTATTACGACTGAAGAAGTGTTTAAACCACTTCTAAAGGTGTTAATGGCATACTCTCATAAGCTTATTGGAAATGGAACTTTGAGACTCACAAAAAATAGAGATGAATTGGCATACGACTTTTCTATGGAAGCCATACAACGATACTTGGAAAACCCTGATAAGTTTGACCCATCTAGAAATAGTGATTTAGTAAAGTACTTGAAATTTAATATTCTAAAAAGATTAATTTCAAATTTTAAGGAATTAAAAGGTCAACAAAATGAATGTATTTTTGAGGATGATGATTCTATTGGAATGAGTGTTAGCAAATCTTTCATAAAAGAAAACGATGTCCATGATTTAATTGATCTGGAAAATATCATTCAGCAAATACAGAAAGAACTTATCGATAACCCAATTTTATTAAGTTTATTCAATTTAAGGTATATTAGTGATTATACTAGAGCCGAAGTTTGCACTGAATTAGAAATATCAAATGGAGAATATAATAATCGTATAAGAAGATTAGATACAGTTTTGAATCGTGTTAAAAAAAATCAACAGATATAGTTATGAGCAATCAAAAAGTAAATAAACTTATTCTTGATGGAGCAGAAGCAGTTAGCTATGATGAAAATACGGCTAGTGAATATTTAGCAGAAGAAAACGTTGATATTGATAAGTATATTAAAAAGGGGTTAAAAGACATCCAAAAAAGCCAATCTGTTAGTACCAGTTTGACCAAAAGTCAAACATTTTTCAGAAGAGTAGTGCTTGCTGCTAGAATAGCACACGAGTGTCATTCAGAATGGACTTTTGGAAGTGTAAAATTTCAGAAACTAGTTTATTTATGTGAGCATGTTACACACATGAATTTCAGTACAAACTATTCTAAACAAGCTGCTGGACCAATGGATAATAAATTTATTCATTCTGTTAAACCTGAATTTGAGAAACAGGGTTGGTTTAATGTTCAAAAAGTAAAGACTGGAAAGTATGAAAAAGTTCAATTTACGCCATTAGAAGGAGTTGAAGGATATAAACAATACTACTCCAATTATTATCATTCTGTAGATAGTGAAATTCAACACCTTATTGATACTTTTCGAACATGGAAAACTGATGATGTAGAACTTGTTGCTACAATCTATTCCTGTTGGAATGAAATAAATAAAGAAATTAGCATTTTTTCGGAAGATTTAGTGATTAAAAAAGTTTATGCATGGCATAAAAAGAAAGAAAAATTTTCTGAAAAAGAAATACGTAATTCCATTAATTGGATGAAAGAACAAGGTATTTATCCAGTGAAATAAAAAATCTTCACAAAATACCACGCTTAGATACCACGCTTGGTTGCTGTTTTTAGACACAAAAAAGCCCTAGCAAATCTGCTAAGGCTTAGTTGTACTCGAGATGGGACTTGAACCCATACGTCCTAATGGACACAAGATTTTAAGTCTTGCGTGTCTACCAATTCCACCACTCGAGCATTGGTATATTTTCAGAGAGCGGGAGACGGGGTTCGAACCCGCGACCTCGACCTTGGCAAGGTCGCGCTCTACCAGCTGAGCTACTCTCGCTTATTTTTAAGAACAAATCCCTTTTTAAAGGGGAAGCAAAAGTAACTATTTTTTTAATTCTGCAAAATACTTTAGCATATTTCTTAGATATTTTTTTGCCCAATAAAAAACGCCAAAATATTTTATAACATTTTGGCGTTTTAATTATAAAGCCTCTCTAAGATTTATTGTACAAGGCATTAGCAGTATGAGGTAGTAATGAAGAATCTTAGAGAGGCAATTTTTATAAAGCGGTAACTATTGCTACTGTTATTATAAACGATATCATTGAGATAATAACAAGTGTATAAATACTGTATTCCGTGCTTTTGTTTATTCGTGTCTTCATGGCTTTTTGTTTTTGGTTAATAATTCCGTTTAACTAAACCTAAAAAAGAGGTTTAATTTTATAAAGAAAGAATTAATCGTTTAAAACAATAAGCGCCTATTTTCAATACTATTTAAGAACTTTCTTCTGATATAAAAACGCCTAAAAGCTCCGATAAGTTGCCTATGATAAATAGTAGTTTATAAACGGTAGGTTTTATCCCTTAAAAGGAATTTTAACACTAAACTTCGGAAACTTAACCTTGGATAAATTGAATGGTTTTTTCTAAAACTACTTGCACATCTTGTGGTAATTCATCTTCTAAAAAAGGATGAACCGCTCCAAATGAATGGTTTGCATCTTCTATTATAAGTATTTCAGCATCTTTATTCCACTCTTTAATAGCTTTAGCTTCTTCTTCTAAAACTGTTTTATCTTCAGTTCCATGTATTATTAAATGAGGAATAGAAAGGTTATTTGCGGCATTTTTAATGCTAAACCTTTCTATATTATTTAAGGTATCTTCAGCTATTTGATAATACATAGGCATTTGCTGATTGGTCCTGCTATTTTCAACATAAATAACTCCCTCTTTTTTCCAATAAGCTAACTCTTGTTCTGAAAAACGATTGGTTAAATCGGAAACCGCTGCCCAAGTAACTAACTTTTTTATTCTAGCATCTTCGTTTGATGCCAATATAGAAATTCCACCACCTCTACTATGACCAATTAAATAAATTTCATTGGTATTAAATTCTGTAAAGTTTTGATTTTCTATCCAATCAACTACGGTTTTTAAATCGTCTAACTCTTTAGTAAAGTTATTATTACCAAAAGCTTCTAAATCTGGAAAATCAATTGGTTGTTCTACCGTACCTCCATTATGAGAAAAGTTAAACTTTACAAAAGCAAATTCGCTTTTTATAAATTGTTCCATCAACATATTAAAATGTCCCCAATCTTTAAATCCTTTAAACCCATGAGCAAATACAACTATTGGCTTAGGATTTCCATCTTGAACAAAACCATAATCTAACAGTATTGGCTTATTATGTTTCCCTTCTAATATGTTGTTTTTAACTAACTTCATTTATCCTAATTTTTCAATAAACCACAAAAGTAACTTTTCATTTATCAAAAAAATTAATCCCTTCTAATTAATTACCAATCGATAGCCTACACCTCTTATATTTCTGATTTCTATGCTAGAATCGGCTTCTAACTTTTTACGCAATTTAGAAATAAACACGTCTAAAGTTCTGCCTAAATAATCGCCTTCATCTTCCCAAACAACTTGCAAAATTTCTTCTCGTTTTACCGTTTCATTAACATTGGTATAAAGTAAATCTAACAAGCTAGCTTCTTTATTTGAAAGTTCTTCTTTTTTATCTTTATAAATCAATTTCATTGCATTTTTATCAAACAAAAACGCTCCTATTTTTATGAGTTCTATTTGTGATAAGCTTTTCTTTTTTCTATTTACAATTACTATAAAAACAAGCAGTAACACAATACCCAAAACCGTCAAATAAATTAGCGTACTCTTATCCTTTTCAGCAGTCTTGTGCATTACTGTTTCGGGTTTGTTTTCTTCTATAATTGTAACATAAATATTGTAACAAGCTTTGGGTAAAGGTCTTTTTCTGCAAGCAATTTCACTATTATCTGTGGTGTCGGTTATTTCAAAACTATGAACCACTTCATTGGTAATGCAGTTTTTAGTTTCTACTATAAAGTTATTTTTTACATTAGCCTCTTCAAATACTTTTATTACTGAAAAAGAAAGCAAATCTGGTTCAAAAGCAAATTCATTTTCGAATTGAAGTAAATACCTGCCCTCTTGTTTTTTTATGGGTAAAATTCGCGAAGTACTATCTCCTAATTGAAATAAAAATTCGTTACCAATTTTTCTAACAATAACTTCTGTTCGCTGCTCATTAATTTCTGCTTCAGGAATTTTAAATGCCATCAACATTAAAATCAAAAGTGTTGCGAAAACATAATTTATTAATTTGCCTAACTGCATTGTACAAATCTAAAGTATTATAAATTGTAAAGTATTATTACAGACACTAAATTACAGTACTTTTACACTAATTTACATTCATTAACAAGCACACATGAGTCCATCAAGTACTTTTATCACAGAAACTAAAAAACTTAATATCATGAACAAAATTGTAATAAGTACTTGTTTGTTATTTCTATTTGGATGTACAAATGCTGAAAACCAAACAACAACAAAAGATTCAGTTAAAACAATTGAAGAAGATAAAGGATGTGAAACTAAGAAAAGAACTCATAAATATGGCGGTTGGTATTGCCCTGATAACTTGTATGGATTTCCGGCAGTAAATTTAAAAGATTGGGCTAATGTGCCTGTAATAGCTGATAGACTTCCTACTAAAGAAGAAGTACAAACCGAAAGTTCATTAATTTATATCGATAAAGTAAAGTATCCTGATGCAAAAGCTATAAATATTAAATTGCCTCAACTTGCGAAATTCTACAATTACAGTAGTCAAAAAAATGAAGTTATAATTGTAATTCAGGCTGTAGAAGTAGAAGGAGATACTGTTCTTGGATTTCGTTATCTAAATGGAGGAAATGGAAGTTCTTTATACCACCAGGTCGAGTTTATTAACGAAAAAGAAGTAGAAAATCTTGCAAAAGCTCAGTTTGTAGATATTGAAATTAAAATTGATGCTAGCGAAGATAATGTTTGGAAAGTTATTACAGATGCTACTTATACAGATGAATTGGTAACTGTTTTTGATTCTCCAAAGTCGTTATTTAATGATTGGAAAACCAAATCGGGACTTAACTTTAATTATACCGATAAAGAAAACCTAACTGCCGATTATGGCGATAAATTATTTGGTAATTGGTACATCCAAAACGATTATTTAATTAACGACAATCCTTATGTAGAAAAATTCTTTATCCATAAAGACAACATAACCAACCAAACGGTATTAAAAGTGGTTTGCGGGCCTTACCTTAATGATTTTGCTTACCAACAAATTATTTTACAAAATTGGGCTAATAAGGTAAAAGCTTTGAGCGAGAAATAGCTGTATGCTTAAAAATGGTTATTACTTTAAAATCTATAGTGTGGATATGTACACTGGTGTACATATCCGTGCGTGAGCAGTAACTTATAGAACCGAGCACAAATAAGATGAATAGATTAATTAAAAATATAGTTTTACTGATATTATCCTCAACGATTATTTCCTGCAACGGACAAGTCAAAAACAATAGTAAATCGACCGAAATCGAGAAAACTGAAAATAACAGCAAAATCCCTGTTCCCAAGTATGGATTTTCAAGCGGAATGGTTGACAAAGACGGTTCACTATGGTTTAGTAGTAATGGCGGTGGCATATATCATTACAACGGAAAATCATTTAAAAACTACACCGAAATAGATGGATTGAGTAGCAATCAAGTCTTTTCAATAGCATTAGACCAAAATGAAAACCTTTGGTTTGGAACTCAAAACGGTTTGACCAAATATAACAGGAAACAATTCAAACATATTGCTTTACCATATCAAGATACTACAAGTGGATGGATTGGCAAAGTATACCCAGTTCTTAACCCAAATGCTGCACACTCCTTAGCTGTAGATAATAACGATAATTTATGGATTGGAACTGGCGGAGGTGGAGCATATCTATATGATGGAATTAGTTTCAAACCCTACTTAACTGAGATAGGTTGGAAATATGAAGGTTCTTTTCAAAATTGGATTCCTTTTATCAGAAAGGACGATAAAGGGAATATGTGGTTTGCTTCTATGTCAAATGGAGGCGTTAATCAATTTAATGGCGAAAAGTTTATACAATATTTATTAGAAGATGGGTTGAGTGATAATCAGGTAAGAACAATTTACTGTGACAAATTGGGAAAAATATGGATAGGGTTTAATGGAAATAGAAATAGCGGATTAACAGTTTATAATGGAAAATCATTCAAAACCTATTCTCTTGAAGATGGCCTTTGCAATCAACGAATTCGTTCAATTTTCGAAGATAAAAACGGTTCTATTTGGATGGGTGCTGACTTGGCAAATTTATGTGTCTTTGATGGTGAAAATTTCTCTGAGTTTAACTATAACGGTCATACTTTTTCAGATATACTATTCATTTTTAGTGATTTAGAGGGCAATATTTGGTTTGGAGGAAGAAACGGAATTTGGAAGTATAACGGACAATATTTAACGGAAATAACAACAAATAAATAAAAAAGACAACAACTAACAACGTGTATGATACTATACTCATAGCTACTAAATGCAACTACGCCACATACGCACAAAACATTACATCTTATTCGGTACATTAACCCCCAATAAGCTCATTGCTGAACTAATAAGTTTACCCACAGTTGCCGAAAGTTGTAACCTAAAAGCCAATTTGTTTTTATCTGCTTCACGTAAAATATCTACCGTTTGGTAAAAATTATTGTAATCTTTAACCAAATCGAAAGTATAATTAGCAATTACTGCAGGGTTAAATTGTTTGCCTGCTTCTTTTATTATTTGAGGATAATCTTTTAACTTTTTAATTAACTCTTGTTCTTTTTCGTTAATCTCAACATCAGTAAATTCGGTAGTGTAACCTAAATCTTTGGCTTTAGTTAATAACGACTGAATACGTGCATGAGCATACTGTATAAAAGGAGCTGTATTTCCATTCAAATCGATAGATTCGGCAGGGTTAAACACCATTCCTTTTTTAGGATCTACCTTTAATAAAAAGTATTTTAAACCTCCTAAACCTATGGTTTCATAAAGCAATCCTTTTTCTTGCTCATCCATCCCGTCAATATGACCACGTTCTTGAGTCATTGCTTTAGCATCATCTACAATTGCTGCCATTAAATCATCGGCATCTACAACAGTTCCCTCACGAGATTTCATTTTACCTTCTGGCAATTCTATCATACCATAAGATAAATGATGACAACCCTCTGCCCAGCTATAACCTAACTTTTTAAGAATGGTAAACAACACCTTAAAATGGTGTTCTTGCTCATTACCCACCGTATAAATTAGTCCGTTTAAATCTTGATGATTTTTGTATCGTTCAATTGCTGTTCCAATATCCTGAGTCATATAAACCGAAGTTCCATCAGCACGTAACAACAACTTATCGTCCATTTTTTCGGAACTCAAATCACACCAAATAGAACCATCTTCTTTTTTATAAAAAATGTTTTCTGCCAATCCTTTTTCAACTACATCTTTACCTAAAATATAGGTGTCTGATTCGTAGTATAACTCATCAAAATCAACGCCCATAGTTTTGTAGGTAACATCAAAACCACTGTAAACCCAAGCGTTCATTTTTTTCCACAATGCCACCACACCTTCATCTCCAGCTTCCCATTTACGCAACATTTCTTGAGCTTCTTTAAAAATTGGAGCTTCTTTTTCTGCTTCGGCTTGCTCTGTTCCGTTAGCAACTAAGTCTGCAATTTCAGCTTTGTAAGCTTTATCAAACGCCACGTAATATTTCCCCACCAAATGATCGCCTTTTAACCCTGAATTTTCAGGAGTTTCATCATTACCAAACTTTTGCCAAGCCAACATACTTTTACAAATATGTATTCCTCTATCATTAATAATTTGAGTTTTATAAACTTGGTGTCCGTTTGCTTTTAAAATTTGAGCTACCGAATAACCTAAAAAGTTATTTCGTAAATGCCCTAAGTGCAAAGGTTTATTAGTGTTTGGCGAAGAGTATTCTACCATAAATGTTTTACCCGAATTGGTAGTAAAACCATAATTATTGGTTGAGGCAATGGTTTTAAATTCATCTACCCAAAAATTAGCAGAAATAGAAAGGTTTAAAAACCCTTTTACCACATTAAAATCGGTTACCGCATCAATGTTTTCTTTTAGATAAACTCCTAATTCTTCTGCTGTTTGCTCTGGCGATTTTTTAGAAACTTTTAAAAATGGAAAAACCACAACGGTTAAATCTCCCTCAAAATCTAGTCTTGTTTTTTGAGGTTCTTGTCCGTTTACATCTTCACCGTAAAGGTGTTTTATTCCTTCAACTACTTTTTCTGTTATTAATTTTTCCATTATACTATATTTATTCCCCTCCTTGGAGGGGTTAGGGGTGGGTTTATTACACACCATTTTATTTCTTACACTTCGATTCTTTTAACACACCCCAGAATTCTATTTCGATATAAAATCGCAAGAATTCTTCCCCTCTCAAGAGGGGACTCTTAATTATTTAATATTTACGTCTTCTATTGTTTTTGTAATTTCCGAAAGCACCTCAAAAGCCGTTTCTGCCATTACATTTCCTTTGTTATCTAAACACGGATTTACTTCAACCAACTCTACACAAGCAACTTTTCCGCTTTTAATAATTCCGTTTATTATTTCAATAATTTCTTGTTGGTCGAAACCTTTAGAAACAGGCGTTCCAGTACCTTTAGAAATTAAATCGCAATCCATACTATCCACATCAAAAGAGATATAAATTACATCGCAATTTTTCAATCTATCTAAAGCTTCATCAATACAAGTTTGCATTCCTCGGTAACGAACCTCGTGTACCATATAATTTTTTATACCATTCTTTTCAATGGCATAATCTTCTGGTTCTTCGGTATCTCTAACACCAAAATAAACAACATCATCGTGCAAAATTTTTGGAGTAATTCCTCCAATATTTTTCATTGCTTCCCAGTTGGTATGGGTTTCGTCAGATACTTCGTTAATTTTTCTATCTAAATTATCGTCTGCCAAAGCTGCTGCCAAAGGCATTCCGTGTATATTCCCCGATGGTGTTGTGTGTGGCGAATGAATATCTGCGTGAGCGTCTATCCAAACTACACCAACTCTTTTACCGGGATAGGCACATTTAACGCCACTTATTGTTCCTAAAGCCGAAGAATGATCGCCAGACAAAACCAACGGAAAGTTATTGCTGTTTAATTCAGATTTAACTGCACTACTTAGTCCCTCACACACCGCAAGTACTTTACCTATCCTTAAAGCATAAGTAGTGTTTTGTTTGTTATATACTGCTTCGTTAAATGATTGTAAATCAGTATAATCATATCTATTAAAATAGTCGCTTTGAGCATTTATTGCAGCAATTTCAATAGCATCAATACCCATATCAGCACCACGAGTTCCTGCACCAATATCTGACCTATTTTTTATTATGTTAATCTTTTTCATACTATAATTCATCTAATTTTAATAATCTAAGTTAATTACTTTGATATATTTGAAGCCGTGTAAGTAAGTTACTTTTGTTATGAAGAATAAATACCAGGATTTAATTGAACAAACCTTTGATTTTCCTCAAAACGGTTTCGAAGTTATTAATAATGAATTACATTTTAATAATATTCCGCTAATGGATATTATTAAACAGTACGGAACTCCTTTAAAATTAACCTACTTACCCAAAATTTCTGAACAAATAAACAATGCCATTACAATGTTTAATGTTGCGATGGCAAAGGTAAACTATGATGGCAATTATACCTACTGTTATTGCACAAAAAGTTCGCATTACTCGTTTGTGTTAGAAGAAGTTTTAAAAAATGATACGCATATTGAAACATCTTCGGCTTATGATATTGATATTATAAAGGCTTTGTACGAAAGTAAAAAACTAACTAAAAATCACTACATAATTGCCAACGGATTTAAAAAAGAACCTTACCTAAATGGCGTTACCGATTTAATTAAAAACGACTTTAATGTAGTTCCTATATTAGACAATAAAAGAGAATTATCGTTTTACACTAAAAACCTTCCTCAAAACAAAAACATTAATATAGGTATAAGAATAGCATCCGAAGAAGAGCCTTCTTTTGAGTTTTACACTTCTCGTTTAGGGATTAGACATAAAGACATCATTGATTATTATAAAAAGGAAATCTTACCTCAAAAAAATGTAAAACTTAAAATGCTACATTTTTTTATAAATACAGGAATTAAAGACACTACTTACTACTGGACAGAATTACTTAAAGCATTACGGATATTCTGCGAACTAAAAAAAATTTGTCCTGAGTTAGAAGGTTTAAATATTGGTGGTGGATTGCCTTTTAAAAATTCCTTAGGTTTTGATTTTGATTATGAGTATATGATTGAAGAAATTGTTGCTCAAATAAAGGAATATTGCAACAGTAAAGGAGTTAAAGAGCCTAATATTTTCACAGAATTTGGAGGTTATACCGTTGCCGAAAGCGGTGTAAACATTTATTCTATTGTAGATGTAAAACCGCAAAACGATACCGAAATGTGGTACATGATTGATAATAGCTTTGTAACTACATTACCTGACACCTGGGCAATAAATCAGCGTTACATATTATTAGCAATTAACCATTGGAACGAACAATTTCAGCGTGCAAATCTAGGAGGAATGACTTGCGATAGTTCTGATTATTATAATTCAGAAGCACATGTAAATCAAATTTTCTTACCAAAAATTAAAAACAACGAAGAAGAACCACTTTATATCGCTTTATTTAATACAGGGGCTTATCAAGAGTCTTTGAGTGGAAACGGAGGAATAAAACATTGTCTAATTCCATCGCCAAAGCACATCGTTATTGATGTTGATGATGAAAGTAATTACCACACCAAACTTTTTAGTAAAGAACAAAGTGCTAAATCGATGTTAAAAATATTAGGGTATTAGTTTTTAATCTACAAATCCTTAACATTTATACGGTAAAATTTACTACTTATCTTATACACTTTAAAAAATATGATATATTTGTATGCTTCGTGTATAAGAAAATAGTTCATATCATCACGGTTACAATTCTGCTACTTACTCTTTTCGGGTGTGGTGGGAAATCTACAGATAAAAATCAGGGAGTTATTATGTATAAAGTTACTTATCCTAAAATGGATAAAAGCAACTTTATGATGGATTTTATGCCCGATAAAATGGTAATGAAATTTAAGGAAGATAAGTATGTTACTTCTTTAAGTGCTGGCATGGGAATGTTTAACAGCAAATTTATAGTTGACAAAAATAACAGTCAGTTTTCTCAAGCTGTTAAACTAATTAATAAAAAATATCAGCTTAACTTAAAAGGAGAAGCTATTGATATTGCTGCTCAAAAAATCCCTAAACACAACATTGAACCAACAGGAGACATCAAGAAAATTTTAAAATACAATTGCAATCACGCCATTGTTACTGTTGACAACGAAACTCACGATGCTTTTGAAATTTATTACACTGATAAAATAAATATTGAAGACCCTAATTGGGGAACTCCTTTTGCTCCTATAAATGGTGTTTTGCTAGCTTATCAGTACGAAAAATACGATGTATGCATGCGTTTTGAAGCCATTAGCATAAAGTTTACCGAAATAGATGATAGCGAATTTGAAATTGATGAAGACTTTGTTGAGCTTGGCGAAGAAGCTATGGACAAAGAGATGCAAGAGATTTTTGATAGCTTTAATTAAACCAACCTTTATTCACAATTAATTGTTATTTAGTAGCAATTAATTAAAGTCATACCGCGTTTGTTATTAATATATTTGATAGCGAGTAAAAATGTGTGATGGCAAAAAATCAGTTTAAAGATACTAGTAACAAAAAGGCTAAAAAAACTAGCCCGAAGAAGAAAAAAGCTTCTAACAACAATCCATTTAAAAAAGTTAGCTCATTTTTTAGTTCCTTAAAAAGTAACGAAAAACTAACCAAATCAATAGGACTGTTCTTATTAGTTACTTCAGCATTTTTATTATTTGCTTTTGCATCTTTTCTTTTTACTTGGCAAGTAGATCAAAACATTATAGCCAATCACTGGAATAATCCTGATGTTCAAGTTGAAAATTGGCTAGGTAAATTAGGAGCCTACATTTCACACCAGTTTATTTTTAATGGATTTGGTGTTTCATCCTTTCTGTTTGTTTACCTTACTTTTTTAGTTGGATTTAAAATATTATTTAAAGTTACTTTACTTCCAATAGGCAAATCTTTTAAGTATGCCATTTTTTCGGTGTTATGGATTTCTATAGCTTTAAACTATTTATTACCATCTATTCCAATATTAGGTGGAGCTTTTGGTCATCAAACCAATATATGGCTTAATAGTACTATTGGCGGAATAGGGATTTTATTATTTCTAGGTCTTAGTTTATTAATTTTCTTGGTATTAAACTTTAATATTTCGTTCAACCTATTTCAACCTAAAGAAAAAGAGGAAAATGAAGTTGAAGAAGAAATAACTCCTGTAGTTAGTAACGAATTAACTGAAGATAAAACGGAAACAAACACAGATGAAAGCTCTATTCCGTTAACAAAAACAATGGATATCCCAACGGAAACAGTACAAGAAGAAGAAAAATCAAAAGAACCTGTAGAAAGCATAAATCTTAGTGCTACACCTCCTCCAAAAGAAAAAAAACCAGTAAGCGATGGAGATGTGTCTTTTGAAGTTGAAGAAGCTGAATCAAAAGAAGAAGTACTTTCTGACTCAGAAGTAAATTCTAAAGTTGCTGAATTTGGTGAGTATGACCCAACGCTAGACTTATCATCTTATCAATTACCGCCAATTGACTTGTTAAAAGATTTTGGAGATACACAGAAAAGAGTTAGTCCTGAAGAATTAGAAGCTAATAAAAATAGAATACTAGAAACATTAGCTAATTACAACATTAAAATAGCAAGTATTAAAGCTACTATAGGCCCTACGGTTACACTTTATGAAATTGTTCCTGAAGCAGGTGTAAGAATTTCTAAAATAAAAAACTTAGAAGATGATATTGCTCTTAGCTTAGCAGCATTAGGGATTAGAATTATTGCTCCTATTCCTGGAAAAGGAACTGTTGGTATAGAAGTTCCTAATCAAGATCCAGAAATTGTATCAATGAAAACATCCATTGCTTCGGATAAATTTCAGAATGCTAAAATGGAATTACCTGTTGTTTTAGGTAAAACCATTACTAACGAAACTTTTGTTTTTGATTTAGCAAAAATGCCACACTTGTTAATGGCAGGTGCTACTGGACAGGGTAAGTCGGTTGGTTTAAATGCTGTATTAACTTCTTTGCTTTATAAAAAACACCCTTCGCAATTAAAGTTTGTTTTGGTTGATCCTAAAAAGGTTGAACTTACTTTATATAACAAAATAGAAAGACATTTTTTAGCTAAGTTGCCTGATACCGAAGAAGCAATTATTACTGATAATCAAAAGGTAATCAACACACTAAACTCCCTTTGTATAGAAATGGATCAGCGTTACGAATTGTTGAAAAATGCAATGGTAAGAAACATTGTTGAGTACAACTCAAAATTTGTAGCTCGTAAATTAAACCCTGAAAACGGACATAAATTTTTACCTTATATTGTTTTAGTTATTGATGAGTTTGCCGATTTAATAATGACTGCTGGTAAAGAGGTAGAAACTCCTATTGCAAGGTTGGCTCAACTTGCCCGAGCAATTGGTATTCATTTAATAATTGCTACACAACGTCCTTCGGCAAATATTATTACAGGTATTATAAAAGCTAACTTCCCAGGTAGAGCAGCATTTAGAGTAACTTCTGGTATTGATTCTAGAACCATATTAGATTCGAGCGGTGCCGATCAATTAATTGGTAAGGGAGATATGTTAGTTTCTCAAGGAAATGATTTGGTACGTATTCAATGTGCTTTTGTTGATACACCTGAAGTAGAACGCATTTGTGAATTTATAGGTGAACAGAGAGGTTACCCAGAAGTATTTACACTCCCTGAGTATGTTGGGGAATCGGCTTCTGGTGGATCTGGAACTTTTGATGGAGAAGATAGAGATGCTTTATTTGATGATGCTGCAAGATTATTGGTTCAGCATCAACAAGGTTCGGCTTCTTTGTTACAACGTAAAATGAAAATAGGTTATAATAGAGCTGGACGACTAATCGACCAAATGGAAGAGGCTGGTATAATTGGACCTTTTGAAGGTAGTAAAGCCCGTCAAGTTTTAATTTCCGACCTAGAAACTTTGGAACAGTTTTTGAAAGACCTCGGAAACAATTAATTTTAAAGTTTATATACATTAAAAAATAAGCATAATGAAATCGTTATTTATATTATTATTAGCTGGTGTAACTAGCTATACAGCTTTTGCTCAAGAAGACACAAAAGCTAAAGAGATTTTGGATAAATTAAGCGCTAAAACTAAAGCCTACAAAACCATTAAAGCTGATTTTCAGTTTACAATGGTTAATAAAGCTGAGGAAACTAATGAAAGCCAATCAGGTAAAATAGAACTTAAAGGGGACAAATATATTCTTACAATTAGTGGGCAAGATGTTATTTCTGATGGGAATAGTATGTGGACCATATTAAAAGAATCTAAAGAAGTTCAAATTAATGAAATTGATGAAGAGGATGAGGATGCTATAAGTCCAAACAAAATTTTTACGCTTTATGAAGAAGGCTTTAAATACAAATATGTAAAAGAAGATAAAGGAATGCATATTATCAATCTATACCCTAAAGCTGCTGCTGAAAAATCGTTTCATAGAATAACTTTATATATTAATAAAGCTAAAAATGAAATAAGCAAAGTAAAAGTTTATGGTAAAGATGGTACGACTACCACATATTCTATTAAGTCTTTTACGCCTAACTCTACTATTCCAGATACAAAGTTTTCTTTTAGCAAAACAAAATTCCCTGGTTATGAAATTATTGATTTAAGGTAGCTTTAAATAAACGCCAACAAAAAAACCGATGAATTTTCTCATCGGTTTTTTTGTTGATTGTAATTGTCTTACTTATTATTTCAATAAGGTTACCTTATCTATAAACTCATGCCACTCTCCAAAGATATCTCTCGCTCGTATCTTATATACATATACATCTTGTACTGACAACTTCCCTTTATATACTCCATCCCACTTTGAATCTACTTGATATCCCTCATAAACTAATGCTCCCCATCTATCAAATACCAACGTATGTAACTCTTCTATACCATATCCACTTGCAAAGAAATAATCATTTACCCCATCTCCATCTGGTGTAAACACATTCGGTATCCATATCGCAAAGGTTGGCTTGATTCTTACATACTTCGTTGCTGTATCTTTACATCCATATACATTCTCCATATATAAATTCACTTCATATGTACCCGAGTCTGCATACATATGCAATGGACTCTGATCATTCGAAGTTCCTCCATCTCCAAATGTCCATTCCCATACACTTCCTACTACCGATTGATCAGTAAACTGTATCTCTGATTCATAGATATCTGTCGGTTGTGGTCCAAATGAAAAATCAGCTAATGGTATTGGGTATGACGTTATCAATGATGGTTGGGTTAATGTTGTTACACAACCTTTATCTGATGTTGCCGTTAAGGTTACATCAAAGTTTGATACCGATGTATGTGATGTATTCTCAAAACAATGGCTAGGTGTTGCTCCTCCTGATGTCCCTCCATCTCCAAAATCCCATAACCAAGTTGATATTACTCCTGATGTTATTGATGAATTATTCACAAAGGTTACACATACTGGTGCACAACCTGAGGCTGCATCTCCAAAATCAACTACTGGTAATGGGTGTACTGTTACATTTATTGTCGTATCGTGTGTACATCCATTGTTTGATACTACTGTTAACATTGCTGGGTAGGTACCTTCATTATTATAGGTGTATATAGGGTTTTGTGATGTGCTTGTTCCTACTCCATCTCCAAAATCCCATGTCCATGATACTATACTATTTGGACTATTCGCATTGTTAACATACGTAGAATCATAAAACATTGTTGGGTTATTTAAACATACATCTTGTGGCCCAAAATTAGTTACTGGTATTGGATATACTTCTACTTGCTTAGTTACTGTATCCTTACATCCATTATCTGTTGTTGCTACCAACACCACTGTATATATCCCATCTGAACCATAATTCTCTACTGGATTTTGTGCTATTGATGTATTCATATTTCCAAAATCCCAATCCCAATTTGTGATATTTCCTGTTATTACCGAAGAATTATCTGTAAATGTTATTGGGGTTCCATAACATTCATTGGTAAATGTATAATTCGCTACAGGCATAGGGTAAATATCTATTGGTTGAACTATCGTATCTGCACAACCTGAGGCTGTACTTACTATTAATTGCACATTGTAATTACCACTTGTTGGAAATAAATATGTTGGATGTTGATTCGTATCATCTGTTACCCCATTATTATCAAAGTCCCAACTCCATGAATTTATTACCCCTCCATTTGGATTTGAGGTATCTGTAAAACTTGCTGCTTGATTTAAACATACATTATTGGTTGTAAATGATGCTGTTGGTAAAAAATATACTCCCGCACTATCTACATAAGTATTTATACAACCACTATCTGAGGTTACTGTTAAAGTTACTGGATAGGTTCCCGCTGTTCCATATGTATAGGTAGGGTTCTGTAAGTTACTTGTTCCCATTGCATCTCCAAAGTCCCATTGCCATGATACTATATTCCCTGTTGATACTTGTGAAGAATCATAAAACATGGTTACATCTCCAAAACATACTGGATCTACTCCAAAGTTTGCTACTGGTATCGGATTTACTACTACTTGATACGTAATTGAATCTACACAACCTGAATCTGTTGTAATTAATAATTCTGTTGTGTATGTTCCTGCTGCTGGAAATCCATTTAATGGATTTTGTGTACTATTATCTACTGTACCATTATTATCAAAATCCCAATCCCAACTTACTATGTTTGATCCATTACCTTGTGATAAGTCTGTAAAATTAGTTGCTGTACCAAAACACTCATAAGTAAAGGTAAAGTCTGCTGTTGGTTGGGTCGCTACTGTTACATTTATTGTTGTATCATGACTACACCCATTACTATCTACTACACTTAAACTTACTGGAAATGTTCCTGAGCCTGGAAATACATATACTGGGTTTTGGTTATTATCATCTGTTACATTATCATTATCAAAATCCCAATCCCATGTCTGAATACCTATCGATCCTATTGTCGTCATATCCATAAAGTTCGTATTGTTACCTGCACATACTACTGTTGGTGAAAAATTAGCTACGGGATGGGTAAATACTTCTACCGTTGTATTATACGTATCTGTACAACCACTATCTGAAGTTACTGTTAAGGTTACCGTGTATGTCCCTGCTGATGGATAGGTATAGGTAGGGTTTTGTATGTTAGATGTATCTGCCGTTGTGTTTGGATCGCCAAAATCCCAATACCAATTGGTTATCCCTCCTGTTGCTATATTTGTCATATCTGTAAACGTAGTTACTGTCCCTAAACATTCTGAGGTCCCCGTAAAATTTGCTACTGGATTTGGATTTACTATTACTGGTATTACTATAGAGTCTGAACAACCTCCTGTTACTTGTACCGCTAATTTAACATTATATGTCCCTGGTCCTGGAAAGGTATGGGTTGGGTTTTGGGTTACATCATCTACTGTCCCATTGTTATCAAAATCCCATGCCCAACTTAATATATTCCCTGTTGGGGTTGACATATCTGTAAATATTGTTGGGGTTCCATCACATACTGATGGTGCTACAAAATCTGCTACTGCTCCACTCAATGGATCTACTACTATCGTTGTATCACTATCACAACCACCCGGAGTTGATATCGTTAAGGTTACATTATAAGGTCCCGTACCGGTATAGGTATGTGGTGGTGGATTTGGCCCATTGTAATTCGGTGACCCGTCTCCAAAATCCCAATCATAATTATACGGCCCTGGTCCTGTTGTTGTCGAAGTATTCGTAAAACTTACAGGTTGCCCTGGACAACCTACTTGGGCTGTGAAATCCGCTATCGGCCCTGGTAATACTGTAATGTTGAATGTTTCTATTCCACACTGATTATTAACAGTTATTGTTCCTGTTGTTGGTACTGTTACATTTGCAGAGGTAAATGGGCCTACATTCCCTGTCCCACTTGCTGGCAACCCTATCGCTGGGTTATTATTTGTCCATGTATTACCCGCTGGAAAATTATAAGGCCCTGCTGGCTGCCCTGCACATACCGTATCATCGGGCAACTGATTGGTTGTACAAGGTATCGTAAAACTTGTACTTGCTGGAAACATATTTACTGGATTACCACAATCTTGAGTAAATACTGTATTACCAGAAATCACGGTAATCGTAATAGGAACTCCACATTGTATATTTGGAAAATCATAAGCAATCCAATCATTATGACTATTAGGAGCATAGATCCCTGTACCTTGACACTGTGCAAATACCGTCATTGGAGTAAAGCACCCTGGTAACTGTCCTATTGGAACATTTTGAACACTTGTATCTGGAGAACCATTTATATTAATGGTTTGACTACCTACTTGTAACTGAATATTCATCGTAGTACTGGCTGGATTTTCTGTTGTATGCCAATGCTCTACCCATATCCTTAAATCTCCAGCGCAGTTCACACAATACCCAACTTGTACCGAATGGGCTTCTACTTTATTAAAACTTAATGCCAGTAAAAATATGGCAAATCCTAACAGTTGTTTTGTAATTTTTTTCATAGTGTTAGCGGTATTTTGTCCTTGTATATTCTTTAGACGATATCTTTTTTTTTTGGTTGCCTTTATTTATGTTTTACTAAAATTCGAATTTACACAAAAAAACCGATGAATTTTCTCATCGGTTTTTTTGTTGATTGTAATTGTCTTACTTATTATTTTAATAAAGTTACCTTATCTATAAACTCATGCCACTCCCCAAAGATATCTCTCGCTCGTATCTTATATACATATACATCTTGTACTGACAACTTCCCTTTATATACTCCATCCCACTTTGAATCTACTTGATATCCCTCATAAACTAATGCTCCCCATCTATCAAATACCAACGTATGTAACTCTTCTATACCATATCCACTTGCAAAGAAATAATCATTTACCCCATCTCCATCTGGTGTAAACACATTCGGTATCCATATCGCAAAGGTTGGCTTGATTCTTACATACTTCGTTGCTGTATCTTTACATCCATATACATTCTCCATATATAAATTCACTTCATATGTACCCGAGTCTGCATACATATGCAATGGACTCTGATCATTCGAAGTTCCTCCATCTCCAAATGTCCATTCCCATACACTTCCTACTACCGATTGATCAGTAAACTGTATCTCTGATTCATAGATATCTGTCGGTTGTGGTCCAAATGAAAAATCAGCTAATGGTATTGGGTATGACGTTATCAATGATGGTTGGGTTAATGTTGTTACACAACCTTTATCTGATGTTGCCGTTAAGGTTACATCAAAGTTTGATACCGATGTATGTGATGTATTCTCAAAACAATGGCTAGGTGTTGCTCCTCCTGATGTCCCTCCATCTCCAAAATCCCATAACCAAGTTGATATTACTCCTGATGTTATTGATGAATTATTCACAAAGGTTACACATACTGGTGCACAACCTGAGGCTGCATCTCCAAAATCAACTACTGGTAATGGGTGTACTGTTACATTTATTGTCGTATCGTGTGTACATCCATTGTTTGATACTACTGTTAACATTGCTGGGTAGGTACCTTCATTATTATAGGTGTATATAGGGTTTTGTGATGTGCTTGTTCCTACTCCATCTCCAAAATCCCATGTCCATGATACTATACTATTTGGACTATTCGCATTGTTAACATACGTAGAATCATAAAACATTGTTGGGTTATTTAAACATACATCTTGTGGCCCAAAATTAGTTACTGGTATTGGATATACTTCTACTTGCTTAGTTACTGTATCCTTACATCCATTATCTGTTGTTGCTACCAACACCACTGTATATATCCCATCTGAACCATAATTCTCTACTGGATTTTGTGCTATTGATGTATTCATATTTCCAAAATCCCAATCCCAATTTGTGATATTTCCTGTTATTACCGAAGAATTATCTGTAAATGTTATTGGGGTTCCATAACATTCATTGGTAAATGTATAATTCGCTACAGGCATAGGGTAAATATCTATTGGTTGAACTATCGTATCTGCACAACCTGAGGCTGTACTTACTATTAATTGCACATTGTAATTACCACTTGTTGGAAATAAATATGTTGGATGTTGATTCGTATCATCTGTTACCCCATTATTATCAAAGTCCCAACTCCATGAATTTATTACCCCTCCATTTGGATTTGAGGTATCTGTAAAACTTGCTGCTTGATTTAAACATACATTATTGGTTGTAAATGATGCTGTTGGTAAAAAATATACTCCCGCACTATCTACATAAGTATTTATACAACCACTATCTGAGGTTACTGTTAAAGTTACTGGATAGGTTCCCGCTGTTCCATATGTATAGGTAGGGTTCTGTAAGTTACTTGTTCCCATTGCATCTCCAAAGTCCCATTGCCATGATACTATATTCCCTGTTGATACTTGTGAAGAATCATAAAACATGGTTACATCTCCAAAACATACTGGATCTACTCCAAAGTTTGCTACTGGTATCGGATTTACTACTACTTGATACGTAATTGAATCTACACAACCTGAATCTGTTGTAATTAATAATTCTGTTGTGTATGTTCCTGCTGCTGGAAATCCATTTAATGGATTTTGTGTACTATTATCTACTGTACCATTATTATCAAAATCCCAATCCCAACTTACTATGTTTGATCCATTACCTTGTGATAAGTCTGTAAAATTAGTTGCTGTACCAAAACACTCATAAGTAAAGGTAAAGTCTGCTGTTGGTTGGGTCGCTACTGTTACATTTATTGTTGTATCATGACTACACCCATTACTATCTACTACACTTAAACTTACTGGAAATGTTCCTGAGCCTGGAAATACATATACTGGGTTTTGGTTATTATCATCTGTTACATTATCATTATCAAAATCCCAATCCCATGTCTGAATACCTATCGATCCTATTGTCGTCATATCCATAAAGTTCGTATTGTTACCTGCACATACTACTGTTGGTGAAAAATTAGCTACGGGATGGGTAAATACTTCTACCGTTGTATTATACGTATCTGTACAACCACTATCTGAAGTTACTGTTAAGGTTACCGTGTATGTCCCTGCTGATGGATAGGTATAGGTAGGGTTTTGTATGTTAGATGTATCTGCCGTTGTGTTTGGATCGCCAAAATCCCAATACCAATTGGTTATCCCTCCTGTTGCTATATTTGTCATATCTGTAAACGTAGTTACTGTCCCTAAACATTCTGAGGTCCCCGTAAAATTTGCTACTGGATTTGGATTTACTATTACTGGTATTACTATAGAGTCTGAACAACCTCCTGTTACTTGTACCGCTAATTTAACATTATATGTCCCTGGTCCTGGAAAGGTATGGGTTGGGTTTTGGGTTACATCATCTACTGTCCCATTGTTATCAAAATCCCATGCCCAACTTAATATATTCCCTGTTGGGGTTGACATATCTGTAAATATTGTTGGGGTTCCATCACATACTGATGGTGCTACAAAATCTGCTACTGCTCCACTCAATGGATCTACTACTATCGTTGTATCACTATCACAACCACCCGGAGTTGATATCGTTAAGGTTACATTATAAGGTCCCGTACCGGTATAGGTATGTGGTGGTGGATTTGGCCCATTGTAATTCGGTGACCCGTCTCCAAAATCCCAATCATAATTATACGGCCCTGGTCCTGTTGTTGTCGAGGTATTCGTAAAACTTACAGGTTGTCCTGGACAACCTACTTGGGCTGTGAAATCCGCTATCGGCCCTGGTAATACTGTAATCGCAAAAGTCGAAACACCACATTGGTTACTTACTGTTATATTCCCTGTTGTTGGTACTGTTACATTTGCAGAGGTAAATGGGCCTACATTCCCTGTCCCACTCGCTGGCAACCCTATCGCTGGGTTATCATTCGTCCATGTATTACCCGCAGGAAAGTTATAAGGCCCTGCTGGCTGTCCTGCACATACCGTATCATCTGGCAACTGATTCGTTGCACATGGTATCGTGAAACTTGTACTTGCCGGAAACATATTTACTGGATTACCACAATCATCAGTAAATGCAGAATTTCCTGAAATTACAGTAATGGTAATAGGAACTCCGCATTGTACATTTGGAAAATCATAAGCAATCCAGTCATTATGACTATTAGGAGCATAAATCCCTGTACCTTGACACTGTGCAAACACATTCATAGGAGTAAAGCACCCTGGCAACTGTCCTATTGGCACACCTAAAACACTTGTATCTGGAGAACCATTTATATTAATGGTTTGACTACCTACTTGTAACTGAATAGTCATTGTAGTAGTATTAGGGTTGGCTGCATTATGCCAATGCTCCACCCATAACCTTAAATCTCCTGCACAGTTCACACAATACCCAACTTGTACCGAATGGGCTTCTACTTTATTAAAACTTAATGCCAGTAAAAATATGGCAAATCCTAATAGTTGTTTTGTAATTTTTTTCATAGTGTTAGCGGTATTTTGTCCTTGTATATTCTTTAGACGATATCTTTTTTTTTTGGTTGCCTTTATTTTAAAATTTACAATGAGATAAATCATACTCAACAGACAAAACAAAGAAACACAATAAAAACCTACACATCAGCACTTTATAAAGCAATTGTCTTCATCGAGCAACTATATAATAAAGCACTTTTTTAGATAATTTTTTATTAACAAAAACGAAACAATTGTTAATAACCATTAAAAGAAAAAAGTCCCGACTTTCATCGGGACAATTTTATAAGAAAAAGGTAACGCTAAAATCCTATTTCTAGGAAGTTAACATTTATTAGACGAAAGTAACAAATATTTGGTTGCCTCTCTATTTTTTTTCGATTAATTTTTTCGTTGCTTAAAAAAAGCTTGTGGTAACTTAATTTGATCGAATGTTGCAAACTGTATAAATAAAAACAATTCATCATTCAGCAAAGCATACATCCTATCAACATCATACAAATAAGGCTCTTCATTTTTATCCATTATTTGTCTGTAATTAGGCATGTGATAAGCAACAATTTTATTAGAACCACCTAAAACATCTTTAACCTCTATACTAAAATAAGGTTGAGAAGCTATAACAGAATCTTTTTTTGCTTGAGAAGATTCTATGTCTATCATTTCATAATAAATATTACTATATAAGCCTACATATTTTTTTATAATATTCGTATCTGCATCTACAACAACTTTGCTTGTGGTGTAGTCTTTTAATACAAATTTATTTTCTTCTTTTTCTAGTTTAAACGATTGTTTTGGAGTTTCAAAATAATTAACGGCTATACTTTGTATTTGGTCAGGAGCGTATTTAAATACAACAGCATCTCTCCACTGTGCTGGTTCGGTAAAAAAACGAGTGGTTAAATAACCGTAAAAACCTGGTATGTGCATAATAAATGGAACAGTAGATTTTACACCTTCTGTTTCTAACAGCATATAAGTTCCTTGGTGATCTAGTGTTGCTCCACCAACATAATATGTTTTAGATGGCTTGGTTTCTCCAGTATAAATTTCAACCTTAGTACCACCTGTTGCTATAGATTTAATAATGTTGTTATAAGCACTTCTTGGAACAGGAGATTTAACAGCAATTCGCCCAAAGGTTTTCATTAATAAACGCATATTGTCAGGACGAGCAACATATTTACCATCCACCATCCAAACTCCTTTATCTTTTTCAAGAGTTACTGTTCCGCCTTGTGCATCGGCAATAAAAACTTTAGTAATTGTAGCAGTATCTTCTACTGCAAAATTTGATTTTGCTCCTTCAATATCGCTTATTGTTTCCGTTTTATTGGTAAAATAAATTGTTGCTGCAACTCCAATTAAAATAACAAGTAATGCAATTAATATTTTATTATTCTTCATCTTTTACTTTGTGTATTTTTTCTTTCTATCAAAATAGTGCAATATTCCAAAAAGGAGTATTAAACCTATTGGCAGAGCAGTATTTATAACTTGCCAATATAATTTTTCCGACTTTAATTTTGTTTTATCTAATAACCTGATGGTTAATTTTTTTGCTCTAACCGTCATTAAACCGCTATCATTACACAAGTAATCAACCACATTTACCATAAAATCTCTGTTACCAAATTCTTGACGAGTAAACCTATCAAAACCTAAAGCTAAATATTCTCCAGTTCTTTTGTTTACATAGTTTTTAGCAATATCTCCATCAGCAATTACTACCATTTTGTTAGCAGCACTTTCTTCTTTAAAATTAATTTCGTTGGCTTGTTTTATTTGAGGAGCTAATCTGTTTTTATAAACCGACTCAAATTTACCCTCTAACAAAACAGCTACTACTTGGTGCCCTTTATTAAATTGTGATTGATCAGGTTCAAATCTAACCATACCTAAACTAATACGGGTTGGTGCTGAATTAACTTTAGTGTAAGCAGATGTTTTTAGTAAACCTATTTTACGGATACCTTTTTTATTAATGGTATCGATAGTACTTACAAACTCACTTTTTAAGGCATTTAAATTATTTACTATTGGATGGCTGTTGGCAGGAGTTAATAATGGGAAGAAAAACCAAGGGAACATTTCTGTTTTAGGCTGATTACCCACAACACCTGTAACAATAGGTATTGGCACAGATTGAATATCTTGTACTAAATTAGAATTAAGACGAACACCATAAGTAAACAATTGGTCATCTAAGTTTAAATCTTGAGGGATAGCCATAGTTACATCAGCATTTTGTAAGCTATCCATACTTGCAAAAACAGGATCAACCAACCAAACAACTCTACCACCATACATAATGTATTGGTCTATTATAAATTTATCTTTTTCAGAAAATCGTTGTTGGGGTTTAGCTATAATTATTGCATCGTATTTTGTTTTAACCGTAAAGGCTTTGGTGCTATCTACCATTATCCTTTCGGTTAGGCTAGTTAAGTTCTCTTTTAATTCAACTCTATCAACAGTATAAAATTCAGCTAACGATTCTGATAAAGATGCTGTTTCTAAATCGTTTAATTCGCCATGCCCTTCAATAAAAGCAACTTTAGGTTTATCTATGGTAGTTAAATTATGAATTGCATTGGCTACTTCATACTCTAACGATTCTATAGAGCTGTTAAGCATATTTTCAGCTCCTGCACCAATTTGGCTTTTAAGTAATTGCACAGGCAACTCTTTTCCTTTATAAGTAAAAATTGCTCCTGGCCAAATTATTTTATTGGTAAAGCCATCTTCGTTTTTAGCTTGTAAATCGGTTGGTCTTAAACCTTGTTTGTATAACTGCTTATAAATTTCGTCTCTTACTTTTTTATCAGGACTTTCTGAAGGATTAATAAATTCGTATTGAATATTACTATTTGAGTAAGCTCTAAACTCATCTAACATTTCTTGAGTTTCATCTCTTAATCTTTTAAAACCTGCTGGAAATTCGCCTTCTAAATAAACTTTAATAAAAACAATATCATCTAAATCTTCGGCTAATTGTTGACTTGTTTCGGATAAGGTGTAGCGTTTTTCGGAAGTTAAATCAAATCGTTCGAACACAAAAGAACCGATATAGTTAAGCAACACAATACTAATTATTGCAATTAGCAAAAATGTTAAATCTTTTTTCTTATTTGTGGTATTTTTCTTTACCATTTTCTGCTGCTTAATACCGTTTTAGTTAAGATTAAAAACAAGCCTATTGTACTTAAAAAGTAAACCACATCTCTAGTGTCAATAACACCTCTACTCATAGAAATGTAATGTTCGTTTATTCCTAGTTTTAAAATAATATCATCTACACTCCCAAAAAATTCTAACGAACTAATTAATTCAAACCCTACATAGCAAAAAGAACAAAGAAACACAGCAACTATAAATGATATGATTTGATTTTTTGTAATTGCACTAGCAAAAACACCAATTGCTACAAAAACACTTGCTAAAAAGAGTAATCCAAAATAAGAACCCATTGTACCACCTACATCAATATTCCCAATAGGATTACCTAACTGGTAAACAGAATAAAAATAAACTAAGGTTGGTAGTAATGAGAAAAAAACTAAAGTAAAACCTGCAATGTATTTTGCTAATACAATCTGAAAATCTGTAAGTGGTTTGGTAAGTAATAGTTCTATTGTTCCTGTTCTACTTTCTTCGGCAAATAAACGCATTGTTATTGCTGGCACTAAAAACATAAATATCCATGGAGCAATGTAAAATAATGCATCTATACTTGCATATCCGCCATCTAAAACATTAGTACCGCCAGGAAAAACCCACATTAACAGCCCAATAATAGTTAAAAAAACGACTATTACAATGTAGCCAATTAACGAGCCTAAAAAACTTCTAATCTCCTTACTTATTAATGTTAACATAGTGCTTTTTAAGAAAGGTCAAAAATAACATTTTTAATAAGATTTTAATCATAAAAAATGTTAACTATCTTATAAGCGGTTTGTTTGGGTTTTTAAACGGAAAAAGATGCCTTAATTTACATATTTAACATTATTTTATGTTCTTAACAAATGCTTTTTTACTAATATTGCAATCTTAATTTTTAAGAAAAAGAAAATGTTTGTTTTAAAATTTGGAGGAACATCGGTTGGCTCGGCAGAGAGAATAAAAGATGTTGCTAAACTAATTACTAATGGAGATGCTAATATTGTTGTATTGTCGGCTATGTCGGGCACTACAAATAGTTTGGTAGAAATTGCTGATTACCTGTATAAAAAAAATCATGATAGTGCTAATGAAGCAATTATTACATTAGAACAAAACTATTACAAAGTAGTTGAAGAATTATTTTCTGATAATACATACAAAGAAAAAGGCGTTGAGCTAATTAAATCGCACTTTAATTACATTAAATCTTTTACTCAAGATATGTTTACGCTTTTTGAAGAAAAAGCAATCTTAGCACAAGGGGAGTTGCTATCAACAGCATTGATGCATTTTTATTTATCCGAACAAAAAATAGAATCGGTATTGGTTCCTGCATTAAACTTTATGCGTACCGACAAAGATGGAGAACCTGATTTATTTTACATTAAAGAAAATATTAAACGAGAAATAGAAAGTCATCCTAACAACAAACTATTTATTACCCAAGGTTTTATTTGTAGAAACAGTTTTGGCGAAATTGATAACCTTAAAAGAGGTGGAAGTGATTATTCTGCATCTCTAATTGGAGCAGGAATAGCTGCCAATGAAATTCAAATTTGGACTGATATTGATGGGATGCATAATAACGATCCAAGATATGTTGAAAACACAAAACCTCTTAGTTCTTTATCTTTTGATGAGGCTGCTGAGTTGGCCTATTTTGGTGCTAAAATATTGCACCCTGCAAGTATTCAACCAGCAAAAGTGGCTAACATTCCTGTAAGGCTAAAAAACACCATGCAACCAAAGGCTGAGGGAACATTAGTGTTTTCCAAATCAAGCGGAAAAGGAATTAAAGCCATTGCTGCAAAAGATAACATTACAGCTATTAAAATTAAAAGCGGACGAATGCTTTTAGCTCATGGTTTTATGCGTAAAGTGTTTGAAATATTTGAAACTTATCAAACTTCTATTGATATGATTACGACATCAGAAGTAGCTGTTTCGGTTACTATTGATGACACCAAATATTTAAACGACATTGTTGATGAATTAAAAAAATATGGAACAGTAGAGGTTGATTCTGATTTATCGATAATTTGTGTTGTTGGCGATTTTATTGCCGAAAGCAAAGGTTATGCACTAAAAATATTTAATGCATTAAAAAATGTTTCTATACGTATGATTTCTTATGGAGGAAGCAGGCATAATGTATCGCTTTTGGTAAATACTTCTGACAAAAAAGAAGCTTTAATTTCTTTAAACCAAAACCTTTTTGAAAATGTTTAATTCACAACAAATAGAAAGGTTTAAAAATATTCCCACTCCTTTTTATTATTATAATTTGGAATTGTTGGAAGATACCTTGAAAGCTGTTAAATCGGCTTCAAATCATTATGGATATCACATTCATTATGCACTAAAAGCAAATTCAAACAACAAAATATTAAGCTTAATAGAAAGTTATGGTTTGGGTGCCGATTGTGTTAGTGGAAATGAAGTACAGCGAGCTGTTGATTGTAATTTTAAATCAGAAAAAATAGTTTTTGCAGGGGTTGGAAAAACAGATGAAGAAATAAATACAGCTTTAGATAATGACATTTTTTGTTTCAATTGCGAATCGATACCAGAGTTAGAAGTAATTAACGAATTAGCCCAGAAAAAAGGGAAAACTGCTCAAATAGCACTACGAATTAACCCTAATGTAAATGCTAATACCCACCATTATATTACTACTGGTTTAGAAGAAAATAAATTTGGTATTAACCGGTGGGAGTTTGATGCAATATTAGAAACCTTAAAAAATTTAACCAATGTAAAATTAATTGGCTTACACTTTCATATTGGTTCTCAAATAACCGATTTAAGTGCTTTTAAAGGTTTGTGTTTAAGGGTAAACGAAATACAAGAATGGTTTTTTGAACATAAAATTATTGTTGACCATATTAATGTTGGTGGTGGTTTAGGCATAGATTATGAAAACCCCGAGACAAACTCTATTCCAGATTTTGCTACCTTTTTTAAGATTTTTGATGAGTTTTTAAATTTACGACCTCAACAAGAATTGCATTTTGAATTAGGAAGGTCTATTACCGCTCAATGTGGCACTTTAATTAGTAAGGTATTGTATGTTAAAAATGGTGTGAATACCGATTTTGCAATTATTGATGCTGGGATGACTGAATTATTGCGACCAGCTTTATATCAAGCAACACATAAAATATGCAACATTACTAGCCAATCTGAAGAGCTAAAACGCTACGATGTTGTTGGTCCAATTTGCGAATCGTCCGATTGTTTTGCTAAAGCATTAATGCTACCGCAAACTAAACGTAACGATTTAATAGCTATACATTCTGCCGGTGCTTATGGTGAAGTAATGGCTTCGCAATATAATTTAAGAGATTTGGTGAAGGCTGTTTACTGATAGTAGTATTCTCATCATATCAACAAGTATTAAACCGTTTTGCCGTAAGTATTCATACCTAAATTTATCATTCGGATATTACTTATATATCCATATTAATATTTCTCTAATTTTCTTCATAAAAAAACTTATATGAAGAAAATTATTCTATTGTTTACATTACTAACCCCTTTTATTAGTAATTCTCAATGTGTTTCTGATGGACCAAGAAATGCTAGCTCATTTTCTAATAACAATTCTATTGGAACATTATCTTGGAATAACCTAAGCAATATAAGCTCTTCAGACAATGCAAGATCTTCCGCAGGTTTTTTAATTGGACTATTAATACCTACATCAACCAATTATTTTTTAGCAACCAATTTTGGATTTAATATCCCTTCTACATCTAACATTTGTGGCATTGAAGTAATGATAGAAAGAAAAGCACAAGGTTTAGCCTTATTAAGCTCAATAACAGACAATGAAGTTAAAATTGTAAAAGCAGGAATAATAACTGGCAACAATTACAAAATAAATAGCAATTGGACAGGAAGTGATATTAATGCAACTTATGGAGCTAACAATGATAACTGGGGAGAAACATGGACGCCAAACGATATAAATTCGTCTAATTTTGGAATTGCCATTTCAGCGTCATTAATTCCAGGTCTTGCAGCTATAGGTTTTTCTGCTCAAATAGATCACATAGAAATTACTGTTCACTATGAATCAACTCTTCCTGTTGAAATAATAAACTTTACTGGAGAAAGAATAAATAATAATCAAGTAAATTTAAAATGGACAACAAGTTCAGAAATTAATAATGATTATTTTACCATTGAACGAAGCACAGATATGATTAACTGGGAAGCACAAGAAAATATTACTGGCATTGGAAATAGTTCTACCAATATAAATTATTCATTTATTGATAACAATAATTCATCTTTTACTTCATACTATCGCTTAAAACAAACAGATTTTAATGGAGAACACAACTATCATAAAACAATTGCTATCCCTCCAAGCACAAAACCCAATACAACTACTATTTATCCTAACCCTAGCAATGGATTAATTAATATAAATGATGAAAACACAATTTTAAAGATAGAAGTAATAAATCTGTTAGGAAACATTATTTATAGCGAAACAAAAAACAATAAGAACTTAACAATTGATTTGAGCAGTTATCCTAGAGAAATTTATTTTATAAAAACTTACACAAAAAACACAGTTAACACCAATAAAATTATTTTAGATTGATTTTTTAATTTTTTTATCTATTTATTGAAAAACATTAAACAAATCACTATAAGTATTAACTTGACTTTGTCCTTAAAAAACACGAACTTCGTTCTTGCCTGCTGCAAGTACGGTGACACTTTGTGTAAGTGTTATTAAAACACCACCAACACAGACGTTGACAAACATAAAACTCGAAAAAGATGAAAAAAACGGGAATTATAATCTTACTATTAATCAGCTTTTTTTCAAAGGCTCAAACACCTGTTTCAGGTGGAATCTTTTCTAACCAAACATGGAATCTAGCTGGAAGCCCATATATTGTAAATGGAGACATAGCTGTTTTCCCTGGAAATACCCTCACAATCGAATCTGGAGTTGAAATAAAAGTTAATGGTAATTTTCAAATCTTTATTCGGGGAGAAGTAATTTTTAATGGCACAGCTAACAAACCTATAAGCTTTATTTCTAATATATCCACTACAAGCAAAAATGCATGGAAAGGACTTAGATTTGAAAACACATCAAATAATAATATATTAATAAACTACGTCAATATAGAAAATGCTTATGAGGCTATAGCAATAGACCAAAGCGGAAGCCTTACCATCAAACACTGCTCAATTAACAAAAACGAATATGCAGTAGAGTTGTCTGACGCAAACCCTTGGTTTACTACAACTATTGATAGTACAAATTTTACAGACGACACACATGGAGTATGGTTTTCAGAATCACTTACAATGAACTATTGTAATTTTAATAATGGACTAAAAGCTCTTTGGGGAAGCGGAATTGATATCATAAACTGTACTTTCGATAATTACTCAGAATACGCCCTCAGATTGTTAAGTGGTTCAGTCATTAACTCTTCAATTAGTAACTCTAAAATTGGCATCAATTTAAATCAGGGACTCATTGTAACATCTTGTAGTTTCTCTAACAATGTAAAGGCTGCCATAATTGTCCCGTCTTTTTCTTTTTCAAACACTATGACTCTTTGCTCGTTTTGCAACAACACTATTGATATAGAACACTTAGGAAGTTACAATTTTGATATTTCAAATAATTGTTGGTGTTCTGCGGACAATGATCCCGCAGGTGGGATTATTGATGGTTACGACAACGTATCTTTAGGAATTGTAAACTTCACACCTTTTGCTACATCAAATTGTGGCTCAACAGTTACAGAAGTAATTAACCCAGTAAATTTTCAAAAAAACAACATTAATATTTACCCAAATCCAACAACTGGGTTAATTAATATTGATTTTGAAAAGAACAAATCTAACCTCAACCTTAAATTAATAAATGCTTTAGGACAGGTTATTCTCGCAAAAAAATATATGTCAACTAACCGCATCAACTTTGACTTAGGCGCTCCTAAAGGTATTTATTTATTGCTATTAGAAAGTGATGGAGAAGTTATTACTAAGAAAATATTAAAAGAATAACGATTTGCCAACAATCTCTATATTTCATTATGTTGGCTGATTACTGTACATTTGGTTTAAACAAAACGAAAACATAGAGCTGTCGTCAACCAAAACTATCCCACCATCTCATTAAAAGTAGTTTCATCAATTATGGTAACTTCTAGTTTTTCTGCTTTAGCCAATTTGCTTGGTCCCATGTTTTCGCCAGCAACAATATAACTTGTTTTTTTAGATATCGAACTACTTACTTTTCCTCCGTTTTGCTCAATTAAGGCTTTTAATTCATCTCGGCTAAACAAACTAAATACGCCACTTACCACAAAGGTTAATCCTGCTAATTTATCGCTTGCATTAGCCAATTGCTCTTCACTTAATTCAAATTGTAAATGGTGCGATTTAAGTCGTTCTATTAACTCTTGGTTGCTTTCCAATTCAAAAAACTGAATAATGCTTTCTGCAATTTTATCGCCTATTTCATCGGCAGCAATTAATTCTTCAAAACTGGCATTTTGTATGGCTGTAATGCTTTTAAAATGTTTAGCTAATTTTTTAGCAACAGTTTCTCCAACATAGCGTATTCCTAAAGCAAACAACACACGCTCAAATGGTATTTGTTTACTCGCAATTAAACCATCAATAATATTTTGCGATTTTTTTTCTTTAAATGATTCCAAACCAAACAATTGCTCATAAGTTAATTCGTATAAATCTGCAATATTTTTAGCCAACCCTTGTTCGTAAAGTAAATCAATGGTTTCTTCTCCTAAGCCATCAATATTCATAGCTTTTCGGCTAATAAAATGTTGCATTTTACCTTTAATCTGTGGAGGACAACCCCACTCATTTGGACAATAATGCTTTGCATCTCCTTCGGTTCTTACCAATTCCGTTTCACACTCTGGACACTTTGTAATGTAGTTAGTTGGTTCCGAAAATATTTCTCGTTGACTAATTTCTACATCAACAATTTTAGGAATAATCTCTCCGCCTTTTTCTACCATTACAGTATCTCCAACTCGTATATCTAGTTTAGCAATTTGGTCGGCATTGTGTAACGAAGCCCTTTTAACGGTTGTGCCAGCCAACAAAACAGGTTCTAGATTAGCAACTGGTGTTATTGCTCCTGTTCTCCCTACTTGATAGGTAATTTCGTTTAGCTTGGTTTTAACTTGTTCTGCTTTAAACTTATAAGCTATTGCCCACTTTGGCGATTTAGCTGTAAAACCCAACTCTTCTTGTCTGTCGTAAGAATTTACTTTTATTACTATACCATCAATTTCAAAATTAAGATTGTGGCGTTCGGTATCCCAATAATTTATAAATGCTAACACCTCATCAATATTCTTACATTTCTTAATGCTTTGCATGGTTTCGGTTGGCACTTTAAAACCCCACTCTCCTGCTTTTTGTATGGATTCGTAATGGGTTTTAAATGGTAAATCTTTACCTAACACAAAGTATAAAAAACAATCTAACTTACGTTGTGATACAATGGCAGAATCTTGCATTTTAACCGTTCCAGAAGCAGTGTTTCTTGCATTGGCATACAAATCTTCTCCTTCGGCTTCACGTTGTTTATTTAAATCATTAAACACATTTTTAGGAAAAAATATTTCTCCTCTTATCTCAAATTCATCAGGAAAATCATTGCCTTTTAATTGTAAGGGAACCGAGCGTATGGTTTTTACATTTTCGGTAACATCATCACCTTGTGTTCCATCACCACGGGTAACCGCTCTTTCAAGTTGCCCATTTTTATAAGATATACCAATGGCTACTCCATCGTATTTTAGTTCACAGATATACTCTAAATCGCCATCAACCAATTTTTTAATACGCGTTTCAAAATCTTCAATTTCTTCTTTGCTATAACTGTTACTCAGTGATAACATTGGATATTGGTGCTTAACCGTTTCAAAGTTTTTTGTTACAGCTCCTCCTACTCTTTTAGTAGGAGAATTTTCTTCAGCAAATTCAGGAAATTCATTTTCTAATTTCTGTAATTCCTCCAGCTTCATATCAAAATCGTAATCAGAAATTTCTGATTTATCTAACACATAATAATTGTAATTATGTTGTCTTAACTCTTCGCTTAAAGCAGAAATTTTTTGAGCAGCTTGTTCTTTGTTCATACGTAATTAATTAGAAATTCTATCCTTCGACTCCACTCAGGATGACATTTTAATTTAAAGTAGCAATTTATTAAAACTGCTGCTTAGTTCGTACATTTGCAACAGGATTTTACCAACAGCTTATGAGCAAATTAGAAGAAGGAAAAAAATTATTTGAAACCCAAAAATTTGAAGAAGCTTTACCGCTTTTTACTGCTTTTTTAGTTGAAAACAATAACCATGGAGATGCTTTATTTTTCAGAGGTTTATGCTACCGAAAAGTTGGAAAATTTCAAGATTCGATAAATGATTTAAGTTTACTAATTAACCGATTACCCGAAGAAGCAGATTTATACAGTGAAAGAGGAGTAAGCTACTATCATTTAAAAAATTATATATCAGCTTTAGCAGATATGGATAAAGCCGTAGCATTACAACCAGAAAATCCTTACCGATATTCTAGTAGAGCATACATTAAAGCCTACACTGATATTGACGGTGCTATTGCTGATTATGAAAAAGCCACTATTCTTGATCCAAAAGATGAAATTGCTTACAACAATTTAGGTTTGTTGTTAGAAAAACGTGGAAAAATAAAAGATGCTCAAGACAAGTTTAAAAAAAGCAACGATATTATTGGGTACGACCCTAACAAAAGAAATCCTGAGCAAAATAGTGTTGAAGTTGATGGTGTTGATACTGAAACAATGAAAAATGTTGACGATAGAATAGATAAGGCAAAACTTTCAGCAGAAAATGAAAATAGTACAGAAACCAATCCTAAAGAATCTATCGGTAAAGTAATGTTAGATGTTTTTAGAGATAAAGAAACTCGTAAAGAGTATCTTAGTTTTTTAAAAAGAATTTTTAAGAAATAAAAGAAGTTTCCCACGAAGGTGGGAATCCAGGTGTAAAGTTTTTTTCTGGTTCCCCGACTTCTCGGGGAATTGTATTTCCCCTCTTAAAATAAGGAATAAAGAGGTGTATAAACAAAAAACTTACTTTATTTCCTCTCCTCTAGCACAACAAAACTGGATTGCTGTATTGTCTATATGCCCACCTAACGGAACATTAAGCTTTGCAATTTTTAATTGTATCTTTTCTACCTCAGCAAACTGAGAAAATAATTGTTCTACAATTCTTTTGCCTACATGCTCTAATAAGTTAGAACGTATAGCCATTTGCTCTTTTACAACCGTAAATACTGCTTGGTAGTTAACAGCATCATTAATATCATCAGAATTAGCTGGTTTACTCAAATCTGCATCCAACTCAACATCTACCAAAAAGTTAGTGCCTATCACAGCCTCTTCTTTAAAACAGCCATGGTAAGCATAAATCTTTATTCCTTCTACAAATATTTTTCCCATATTATTCAGTTTATAAAGTGTAAAGTCAAAAGTTTATATGTCTCTTTTGACTTTACACTTTATGAACTTTCCACTTTCTTATTCACTTACTTCTTCTTAGCCCAAAAATCTTTAAGTGTGGCTGTTCTATTAAAAATTAAATTATCAGCAGTAGAATCATCATCTACACAAAAATATCCTAACCTTTGAAATTGATAACGTTCTTGCGGTTGAGCATCTTTTAATGCTAATTCAATTTTACAATTATTCATTACCATTAATGAGTCTTTATTAATATACGTTTTAAAGTCAACTTCTTTATCGCCATCAGGGTTTTCAACGGTAAATAACCTATCGTAAGCATTTACGGTTGCAGTAACATTATGTGAAGCAGATACCCAATGTAAGGTTCCTTTTACTTTACGTTTACTTTCTTCTGTTCCGCTTCCACTTTTACTTTTTTCATCGTAAGTACACCTCACCTCAACAATGTTTCCTTCGCTATCTTTAATGGCTTCAACCCCATTAATAATGTATCCGTGTTTTAAACGTACTTCTTTTCCTATTCCTAATTTAAATACCTTTTTAGGACACTCTTCTAAAAAATCTGCTCTTTCAATGTAAATCTCTTTCGAGAAAATCATTTCACGCTGACCAGCATTTTCATCTTCTGGATTATTATCAGCCATTACCGTTTCTGTTTGCCCTTCAGGATAATTGGTAATTACCAATTTTAATGGATCTAAAACAGCCATTATTCTATTGGTTGTTTTATTTAAATCGGTACGAATACAAGATTCTAACAACGCCACATCTATCATTTGCTCACGCTTAGAAACTCCAGCAGTAGCTATAAATTTATGAATAGCGTTAGGCGTATAACCTCTTCTTCTTAACCCCGAAAGTGTTGGCATTCTTGGATCATCCCAACCATTTACTATATTTTCATCAACTAATTGCATCAACTTACGTTTACTCATTACTGTGTAAGTTAAATTTAGCCTTGAAAATTCTCTTTGCTTAGGTCTAATATTTTTATCGTGAATTTGGTCTAAAAACCAATCGTATAATTCTCTGTGTGGCTTAAACTCTAAAGAACATAAGGAGTGCGAAATTCCCTCAATATAATCTGACTCACCATGTGTCCAATCGTACATTGGATAAATACACCAATCATCGCCTGTTCTATGATGAGATTTATGCATTACTCGGTACATAATTGGGTCTCTCATTAACATATTGGTATGAGTCATATCAATTTTAGCTCGTAAAATATGTTCGCCCTCTTTAAATTCTCCTTGCTTCATTCTATTAAACAAGTCTAAATTTTCTTCCACACTTCTATCTCTAAAAGGACTGTTTACTCCAGGTTTAGTTGGTGTTCCTTTTTGTGTTGCCATAGCTTCAGAAGACTGAGAATCTACATAAGCTTTCCCATTTTTAATTAAAACAATTGCCCAATCATATAATTGGTGGAAATAATCTGAAGAATAACATTCTTCCGCCCACTCTAAGCCCATCCATGATAAATCATGTTTTATAGCATCTACATATTCTTGTTCTTCTTTAGATGGATTAGTATCATCAAATCTTAAATTAACTGGTGCATTATATCGCTTTCCTAACCCAAAATTTAAACAAAATGCTTTGGCGTGACCAATGTGTAAATACCCATTTGGTTCTGGTGGAAACCTAAATTTTAAGCTATCTTTTGAATAACCTTCTTTTAAGTCTTCTTCTACTATTTGCTCAATAAAATTGAGTGCTTTTTTTTCTTCTTCTAGGTTTTCCATTAGCTTACTGTTTCTTTTTTGATGTTTGCTATACCAGCTTTTAATCTAGCTATTGACTCTTCTTTACCAATTAACTCCATAATATCAAATAAAGATGGCCCTCCACCTTCACCAGTAATGGATAATCGAATGGCAATCATAGGTTTTCCAAATCCTAATTCTTTTTCTTCTACATAATCTTTAAAAGCGGCTTCTAAAGTCTCACTTTTAAATTCAGTATTCGAAAAAACTTCTACTAACTCAGCAACTATTTGAGCAGAATCCTCCTTCCATTTTTTCTTTATCGTTTTAGCATCATATGTTTTTGGAGCTTCAACAAGGTATTTTCCTTTTTCTAAAATTTCATTTACAAACGAAACTCTTTCTTTCATTAAACCACAAATACCTACTAATAATTCATCAGAAATACCATTTGCTAAAGGTTTAATCAATTGAGCCAATTCTTCGTTAGATTTTGCTCTTAAATATTGTTCGTTAAACCATTTGGTTTTGTCTGGATCAAATTTAGCTCCTGACTTCCCTACTCGTTCTAACGAAAATTCTTGTACCAATTCTTCTAAAGAAAATAGCTCTTGCTCTGTTCCTGGATTCCATCCCAAAAATGCCAACATATTAATATGTGCTTCAGGGAAGTAACCGCTTTCTCTATAACCAGGTGCAATTTCTCCTTCTGGCGAGTTCCACTCTATCGGAAACACAGGAAATCCTCCTGCATCGCCATCTCTCTTACTTAATTTACCGTTACCATTTGGTTTTAAAATTAATGGCAAATGTGCAAACTCTGGCATTTCGTTTTCCCAACCTAAAAATTTATACAACAAAACGTGTAAAGGTCCTGATGGCAACCATTCTTCCCCTCTAATTACGTGAGTAATTTTCATCAAATAATCATCTACCACGTTTGCCATGTGGTAGGTTGGCATTCCATCAGATTTAAACAAAACTTTATCATCTAAGTTTGAAGAATCAACAACAACCCAACCTCTAATCGCATCTTTAAATTTCACTTCTTCTCCTTGAGAAATCTTTGCTCTTACCACATATTTATCTCCTGCTGTAATTCTTTGCTTCACTTCTTCTTCAGATAACGTCAACGAGTTTTTCATAGAATTACGAGAATTAGCATCGTATTGCTGCGAGTGTCCTCCTTCTGCTTTTAAACGCTCACGCATCGCATCCAACTCTTCTGGAGTGTCAAAAGCATAGTAAGCATTTCCCGATTCTAATAATTGGTCAATGTATTTTTTATATGTTCCCTCAGCTTTTCTTTCTGATTGTCGGTAAGGTCCAAAATCTCCACCAACACCTACACCTTCATTTGGAGTTATTCCACACCATTTTAAAGCTTCTAAAATATAATCTTCAGCACCCTTTACATAACGTGTTTGGTCAGTATCTTCAACTCGCAATAAAAAATCGCCATTGTGCTTTTTCGCAAATAAATAATTATACAATGCTGTACGTACACCACCAATATGTAATGGGCCTGTTGGACTAGGTGCAAATCGTACTCTAACTTTTCTTTCCATGATTAAATTTTAAGGCTGCAAAGATAGGTATTCAATTGAAAATAAAAAGCCTCTTTGATTGCTCAAAGAGGCTAAAAATATCATTAAAATTTTATAACTATTTATCAACTATTATTCGCTGTGTATATACTCTTTCTCCTAAGTAATCAACCGACACAAAATAAATACCTGAAACAAAATCTTCGGTAGTTATTTTAACTTTCGATTCGTTTCCAATATTTTTTCTTAAAATGGTTTTACCAACTACATCTGTAATAATAATGTTTCCACCAAGATATTTATTTGGCACATTTACATTAAAATATTTATTAGCAGGTATTGGGTAAACCGAAACTGTTTCAACACCAACCTCTTCCTCTACAGCTAAAGCAAAATTAACATGAACCAATTGAGAACTACTATCAACACAATTTTGAGTATATCCATAGTAATGAGCTTTTAAATAAGTATCGTAATCTCCTGGTGTTGTAAATGCGTGAGAAGTATCAAAAGGATTAAAATTACCTGTTCCGTCATCAAAATTCCATGTATATAATGGATCTGGATTAACATGAAATAAATTAAACATACTATCAGTAATATGGCTAGAAGTATTGGTAAATACTATCGTATCGTTTGGATAGATGGTATCTTTATCCATCGTATAAGAAGAAGTAATATCTACTTCAATAATGGGAGATAAAATCATATCTACATCCCACGTTCCTGCATAAGCAACATAAATGTTATACCAAGTTGATCCTGATGTTAAGCCACTTAATGCTTCATGATTTCCATCACCATAATCGTTAGTAATGTAATATGGATTTGATGGGTTTAAAGTATCTATCTCTATAACTAATGCAAAAGAATCACTAACTGCTACAGGGTTTTGAAACATTAAATCTTGATGAGCATATCCTACATCATAAACAAAAACCGTATCAGAAGCAATAGTAGTTGTTGGAATACCACCAGCAATATTTCTAATGCTAATTACCATACTTACCGAATCAGAGTTTCCTGCAATACCATCATTATCTGTCATCATATAAGCACTCATCCCGTGTATTAAACCATTTCCTGTAAAATAATAGTTTTGAGAAACTGCACCAATATAAACCTGATAATCCATTGTATCTGCTAAATAATTTGTTGCCTTATTTTGAGGATACCATACTGTATCTAAACAATTAACTGTTTTATTAATTGTTTTTACTGTAGCGTTTTTGGGTGCTGGAACATAAGTTTTATTAGTATTTATTTGAGCATTAACTACAAAAGTTAATGACATTAATCCTAATAATAAAAAGTATATTTTTTTCATAAATATTTTTTTGATTCAACTTTAATACGGTTATTCACTCTCTTTAGTTTCAATAGACGGCTCTATTTCATCCACATTTTCTTTAGCTTCTTTTTTAAAGAAACGCTTATTAAATATAAAAATAAGAGCAATACCAATAGAAATAGCTGCATCTGCAACATTAAACACTGGTCTAAAAAACATAAAATGCTCTCCTCCCCAAATTGGAAACCATTCTGGGAAAAAGGCATCAAACAATGGAAAATAAAACATATCTACTACCCTACCATGTAAAAAAGAAGCATAACCTCCTCCTTCGGGCATAAACGTAGCAATTTGATTAAAGCTTTCATTAAAAATTAAACCGTAAAAAGCACTATCTAAGATATTACCAATAGCTCCTGCAAAAATTAATGCTACACAAACTCTAAACCCTTTGTGTGCGTCTTTTGCCATTTTAAACAGATAATATCCTATACCAAAAACAGCAACAATTCTAAACAAGCTTAATGCTAACTTACCCCAATCGCCTCCGAATTCCATCCCAAAAGCCATTCCTGGATTTTCCACAAAATGGATATAAAACCAATTGCCTAATACAGGAAATTCATCTCCTAGATGCATTGTTGTTTTTACAACAATTTTAGACCATTGGTCAATCAATAGTACTAAAAAAATTACCGTTAATGGTTTTGAAAGAAGGTTTAAAAATTTCTTCATTGGTTATAAAAAACGCTCCAAGAATACTTGAAGCGATTTTTTTTATTTCTTAATTGATCTTATTGAGCATTTTTAGCTTCAATACTTAATGTTGCATGTGGTACAGCCATTAATCTTTCTTTTTGAATTAATTTACCTGTAACTCTACAAACCCCATAAGATTTATTTGAAATACGAATTAATGCGTTTTCTAAATGCTTAATAAATTTTTCTTGACGACCAGCTAATTGAGCAACCTCTTCTCTTGAAAGTGTTGCAGCTCCTTCTTCCATCATTTTAAATGAATGTGCTGTATCATCTGTTCCATTATCATCTTTATGAGATAAAGAAGCTCTTAATGCATCTAAATCATTTTGAGCCGCTTCTATTTTCTTTTCAATTAGCTCTTTAAATTCTGCTAAATCTTTATCTGAATATCTTACGTCTGCCATAACTTTGAATTTTTTAATTTAATTTTTCTAAGGAAATTAGGGTAGAAACATTTTCTTCCAGTTCTACTGAAATTCCTTCATTTTGTTTCAATTCGTCAACTAAATCGAGTTGCCCCGCTAAAGTTTCCGAGCAAATATAATCTTTATTATTATTTACCGCATTATTTATTTCGTTGTGTGATAAAATTTTCAAATGAATTTTATCGGTTACTTCTAAACCGCTGTCTTTACGCAAGTTTTGAATACGATTAACAAACTCACGAGCAATTCCTTCTTCTCTTAATTCTTTTGATATGGTAATATCTAAAGCAACTGTAATTCCTCCTTCGGTTTGTACCAACCAACCTGGAATATCCTGAGTAGAAATTTCAGCATCATTACTATCTAAAATAACCTCTTGTCCATCTATGGTTAAGGTTACTCCTGCATTTTTTTCAAAAGCAGTAATATCATCTTGATTAAACTGATTAATGCTTGCTGCAATTTGCTTCATTATTTTACCATATTTAGGACCCAATGTTTTAAAGTTTGGTTTAATGCTTTTTACTAAAACTCCTGCCGTATCTTCTAAATATTCTAATTCTTTTACATTAACTTCTGATAAAATTAATTGCTCTACATCGTGTAACTGACGCTTAAAAGTTTCATCTAAAATAGGAACCATTATTTTTTGTAATGGCTGACGAACTTTAATGCTTTCTTTTTTACGTAAACTCAACACCATTGAAGACACCTTTTGAGCAATTTCCATACGTTGCTCTAAGTCCGTATCAATAGCATATTCTTCTGCCACAGGAAAATCAGATAGGTGTACCGAAGTGGTATTTCCTTTACCAGAAACTGCTACTAAATCGCCATACAATTTATCCATATAAAATGGTGCTATTGGCGAAGAAAGTTGTGCTACCACCTCTAAACATTTATATAAAGTTTGGTAAGCAGAAATTTTATCTTCAGAGTAATCGCCTTTCCAAAAACGTCTTCTACACAAACGTACATACCAGTTACTTAAATGATCGTTTACAAATTCTTGAATTGCTCTACCAGCTTTAGTTGGCTCATAGGCATTAAAACAAGTATCAACTTCTTTAATTAAAGAGTTTAATTTTGAGATAATCCAACGGTCAATTTCTGGTCTTTTTTCTAATGCTATATCTTCTTCGGCATAAGTAAATCCATCAATGTTAGCATACAAAGCAAAGAAACCGTAAGTATTGTAAAGTGTTCCGAAAAACTTACGTTGAATTTCAGTGATACCATCTAAATCAAATTTTAGATTGTCCCAAGGCTGAGCATTGGTAATCATGTACCAACGTGTAGCATCAGCTCCATATTTTTCTAAAGTTTCAAACGGATCAGCAGCATTTCCTAAACGCTTACTCATTTTTTGACCATTCTTATCTAACACCAAGCCGTTAGACACTACATTTTTATAAGCTACAGAATCAAAAACCATTGTTCCAATTGCGTGTAAAGTAAAAAACCATCCTCTTGTTTGGTCAACTCCTTCGGCAATAAAGTCGGCTGGAAAATTCTTATTCCCATCTACCAACTCTTTGTTTTCGAACGGATAATGCAACTGTGCATAAGGCATAGAACCCGAATCAAACCAAACATCAATTAAATCTGCTTCACGTTTCATTGGTTTACCAGTTGAAGAAATTAACGTAATATCATCAACATAATTTTTATGTAAATCAAATTTGTCGTAATTCGCTTTATCCATGTTACCTACTTCAAAATCGGCTAACGGATTTTTAGTCATTAAACCTGCTGCAATTGCTTTTTCAACTTCAGCTTTCAATTGCTCTACTGAAGAAATACATATTTCCTCATCTCCTTCTTCTGTTCGCCATATAGGAATAGGAATACCCCAATAACGTGAACGTGATAAATTCCAATCGTTTAAGTTTTCTAACCAGTTACCAAAACGACCAGTACCAGTACTTTCTGGTTTCCAGTTAATCGTTTTGTTTAATTCTATTAACCTATCTTTTACTTGCGTAGATTTTATAAACCATGAATCTAAAGGATAATATAAAACTGGCTTATCGGTTCTCCAACAATGAGGGTAGCTGTGTTCGTATTTTTCTACTTTAAAAGCCTTGTTTTCTTCTTTTAATTTAATACAAATTTGCACATCAGCAGATTTCTCTGGAGCTTCTTCTTCGTTGTAATATTCATTTTTCACATACATCCCTGCAAATTCTCCCATTTCTGGTCTAAATCTACCTTGTAAATCTACCAAAGGAACAGGGTTTCCATTATCATCTAACACCAACATAGGTGGCACACCTGCATCTTTAGCCACCTGAGCATCATCAGCACCAAAAGTTGGTGCAATGTGTACAATTCCAGTTCCATCTTCGATAGTAACAAAATCTCCAGGAATAACCTTAAAAGCGTTTTCAGCATTTTCGTGCGGTAATGCGTAAGGTAATAATTGTTCGTATTGTAAGCCAACTAGATCAGCTCCTACAAATTCCTTTTCAATTTTATAAGGAATTTTTTTATCACCTTCGGTATAATTTAATTCATCGTTTTGCTCATATTTCCCAGAAAACTGATAGCTTACCAATGCTTTTGCTAACACAACATTTATTGGCTGATGAGTATATTGATTATAAGTTTTCACTAAAACATAATCAATCTTTGGTCCTACTGCTAAAGCTGTGTTTGATGGTAATGTCCAAGGAGTAGTCGTCCAAGCAAGGAAATAAACATCCCCCTGTCCCCCTTCAAAGGGGGAATCTTGTCCAGCACACATTTTAAACTGAGCCACACAAGTTGTATCTTTAACATCTTTATAACAACCTGGTTGATTTAATTCATGCGAGCTTAATCCTGTTCCTGCAGCAGGAGAATATGGTTGAATGGTATATCCTTTATACATTAAGCCTTTTTGATGTAATTGACCTAATAGCCACCAAACAGTTTCAATGTATTTGTTTTCGTAAGTAATATATGGATTATCCATATCCACCCAATAACCCATTTTTTCGGTTAAGTCATTCCAAATATCAGTGTATTGCATTACCGTTTCTCTACACTCTTTATTATATTCATCAACCGATATTTTTTTACCAATATCTTCTTTAGTAATGCCTAATTTTTTCTCAACACTTAACTCTACAGGTAAACCGTGTGTATCCCAACCCGCTTTTCTTCCTACTTTATAACCTTTTAAGGTTTTATAACGACAAAAAATATCTTTAATAGCACGAGCCATTACATGATGAATACCTGGTAATCCATTTGCTGAAGGTGGTCCTTCAAAAAACACAAAAGGCTTGTTATCATCACGTGAAGTAATACTTTGCTCAAAAACCTTGTTTTGATTCCACTTATCCAAAACCTCTTTAGCCACATTAGGCAGGTTTAATCCACTATATACGTTATACTTACTCATGATTAATTTTTATGAAGTGCGAATTTAATAAAAAAAAGTCTCCCTTTGAAGGGAGATAAAGAGGGATGTTTTACTGTTTTTACACACCCCAAGAAAATTAAACCCCGAAAAAAATGGGATTATTTTCTAACCCCTCTCAAGAGGGGAATTAAATAGTAGCAATACATTTTAATTCTATAGCAATGGGCGATGGCAAAGCATTTACCTCAACGGTAGTTCTGCAAGGTTGATTTTCTTTAAAATACTCGGCATAAACACGATTGTAAGTTTTAAAATCACGTTTCATATCGGTTAAAAAAGTAGTTACATCCACAATTTTATCCCAACTACTACCGCTTTCTTCTAATATGGTTTTTACATTATTAAAAACAGAATGACATTGAGCTTCAAAATCAAATTCTTCGTAATTACCATTTTTATCGTATTTCAGACCAGGAATATTTGCTTCTTCACTACCTGATTTTGCTGCTCTTGGACCTACACCTGATAAAAACAATAAATTACCAACCTTTCGTGCATGTGGATATAAACCCATAGGTTTTGGTGCACTTTCTGAATTAATTTTTTCGCTCATTTTTTACTAATTTAAGGATAACAAATGTAGCCTTTTGACAACTATATACAAAACAAGTCTATTCAGATTCATTTTTAATATCTTGATTTTCAGAGTTTTTAAACACATTTTTTTCTTGAAAAGCTGGAGGAAATAAAGTATCTTTTATTACATCATCATTAGAATAAAACCAATCAAGTGGGTTATAAGACCAATCTTTTTTATCATCAGGATGATGAATATTTCCTCCACTAACAGACCCGCCAAAAGCACCCTGTCTTTTAGAGGTATTCAACAACATCAATAATAAACCTAGTACAAACAAAATGATAAATGCAACATATTTTAATTTTGATTTATTTGCTGGTTTAAAACCAGGTTCATTATAATCGATATAAGTTTTATCTAAACCTAAAATATCTTTTTCTTGTATGTACTTTTCTTCATTATTTTTAGAAGAATATTTTTTTGGATTTTTCTTTTTCCTTATTCGTTCCCTATTTGCCAACACAATAGTTGTTAACATTAGAATAAACCCTAAAAATGCAGCAAAATCATTACCATAGGTATAATCAACAAAACAACCATCTATTATTAAAAGATTCATATTGTTAAATTACATTTTTTAAATCAATAATTTTAAGGCTTAATACTTTTTAAATTATGGAATATAGAAGACTAGGAAAATCAGGATTACAATTAAGTGAGTTGTCGTTAGGAAGTTGGTTAACTTTTGGAAAACAAATAGGCAATAATATAGCAGAGGATTTAATGAAATTGGCTTACGATAATGGTGTAAACTTTTTTGATAATGCAGAAATTTATGCTCGTGGAGAATCGGAAATTGTAATGGGTAACATACTAAAAAAGATGGGATGGGATAGAGATTCTTATGCTGTATCAAGTAAAGTTATGTTTGGTTTTAGAGGTACAGAAAATAGTACTCCAACACAAAAAGGACTACATAGAAAACACGTAGTTGAGGCCTGCCACCAAGCATTAAAACGCTTACAAGTAGATTATTTAGACTTATATTTTTGTCACAGACCAGATAGACAAACGCCAATTGAGGAAACGGTTTGGACCATGCATAATTTAATTACGCAAGGTAAAATTTTATACTGGGGAACATCTGAATGGACAAGCCAAGAAATTATGGAAGCACACATCGTAGCTCAACGCTATAATTTAATTGGACCAACAATGGAACAGCCACAGTACAACATGTTGCATCGTTTTAAAGTAGAGTTAGAGTTTAAGCGTATTTATGAAACAGTAGGTTTAGGAACAACTATATGGTCGCCATTGGCTTCTGGTATTTTAACTGGCAAATTTAATGGCGGTAAAAACCCTACCGATTCGCGTTTAAACATGGAAGGAATGGATTGGCTAAAAGACAATATGGTTAATCCAACAAATATTAGCAGAGCCGAAAAAGTGGAAGTTATTGCTAAAGAATTAGGATTAAGTATGCCTGTACTAGCAATTGCTTGGTGTTTAAAAAATCCAAATGTAAGTACAGTAATGTTAGGAGCAAGTAAACTAAGTCAGTTAGAAGAAAACTTTAAAGCCATAGCAGCAAAAGAAAAATTAACTCCAGAAATTATGGAAAAGTTAGAGGAAGCTCTTGGAAACATACCAAGTTATGAAGGTTTTTAAATAGTACTCTCTAATAACATGTCAAAGTTAGGTTGATTAAGTGTTTTTACAAAAAAAGGGTCGTTTCTTAATTGAAACAACCCTTTTTATATAAACTAAACGATATATTAATTAAATCTAACACTTGAAGCTTCTTTTTCTTTTTCAAAAAGTCTTAAAGAAAGAAATATTTCATGCCCTCCAGTTGAATAATCATTTAAATCTGTCATTGCATAATCGTAAGCATAACCAAACGATAATTTTTTATAGTTAAATCCTATCAGACCTGCTATCGCACTATTGTATCTATAGGATACTCCTAACCAATATTTTTTATTCAAAACTCCTCTTACATTAAAATCAAAATTCATTGGTGCTCCTTGTACATATTTGAATAACATAGATGGTACTAAATCAACCTTATCACTTAAATTAAATTGATATTCTCCAAATAAATAATAATGTCTTGCAAGTTGGTTTGAATTTGATCCACTAGGCTTCTCTCCATAAATACTATTTTGTAATAATTGAGGAGAAGATAATCCTATTTTCAACTTTTCGTTATAATACATCATTCCAAAATTAATATCTGGAGAAACGGCTTTAACTAACATGGTGTTTAATGCATTATCATTAGCTTCTTCTGCTTTAAGATAAGCCCTATTTATGTCATGAAAAAACATCATCCCTGCCAAACTAAAAGAAAGTTTTGACTTATCACTTATTGACAAATGATATGCATAAGATAATTGAATACCTCTCTCACTAACAGGTCCTGTTTCATCATTAAAAACATAACCGCCTACTCCCATCTTCTCACCCAATTTAGAGTGCATACTAAAAAACTGCGTTTTAGGAGCACCTTCTAATCCAGTCCATTGAGAACGAACAGATAAGGAAGCAGATAAATAATCTTTACTACCCGCAACAGCAGGATTAAGTAAATAATCATTAAACATATATTGACTCGTTAAAGGTATTTGTTGTGAAAACCCTGCTTTAGCAATAAAAACAAATACTATAAGCTTTAAAATATTTTTCATAATAATTTATCTAACAATGTTAATAGTTCCTGTAATTCCTTCTTCAGAGCTACTTAATTTAATAATATAATAATATGTTGCTACTGGCACATCTGTACCATTATAAGTTCCATCCCAAGGGTCTGTATATCCAACAGAAGATTCAAAAACAACATCTCCCCATCTGTTAAATACTTGAACTATTGCATCAGGATATTCATCTATCCCATTCAGGTTCCAAACATCATTTGTACCATCTCCATTAGGAGTAAATACATTTGGAATTTCAAGTTCATCAGAACATTCAACGTCAATCACAAAATCACAACTATCTATATTTCCTGACATATCTTGAACAATAATAGTTACCATTGTTTGTCCAGCATTATTAGAAATATTTTCAGCTGTAACCATAGTTCCTGCTGCTGGATCTTGAGTAATAATTAAATTATTCATATCACAATTATCCATTAAGCTAGTAGCTAAAGATGTATAATCTAGTATTTCATACATACATGTTACATCTGTTTCAACAGTTTGGTCAGACGGACAAACAACTGTAGGCGGAATTGTGTCTAAAACTGTTACAATTGCCGTACAACTATCTATATTTCCTGAACTATCAGTAACATATAACATTACATTGTTCGCTCCAATTTCCGAACATGTAAATACCGATTGAGAAACAGAGAATGAATCAATAGCACAATTGTCCATTGAGCCTCCATCAATACTGTCAGCTATTAAAGTTACATTACCAGCAGTATCTAAGTACAATGTAATATCTTGACATAGTACACTCGGTGCAACAGTATCTAACACCGTAACAGTTGCTGTACACGAATCTACATTACCATAAGCATCTGTAACATATAACGTAACATTATTAGAATCTAGGTTTGAACATGTAAAGACATCTTGAGACAATGTTAATGTATCAATAGCACAATCATCTGTTGAACCACCATCAATACTATCAGCAATCAGTGTAGCTGTTCCAAAAGCATCTAAATACAATGTAAAGTCTTTACATAAAGCTGTTGGTGCAACTGAATCTGCTACAGTTACCGTAAATGAACATGAATCAACATTATTTGAACCATCTGTTACTGTATAAGTAACTGTTGTTGTCCCTACTGGGAAAGTTGACCCACTTGCCAATCCTGATGTTAATGTTGTAACAGCTCCAGTACAATTATCTGTTCCAACAGGAGTAGTATAAGTTACTACTGCACTACACTGATTAGGATCATTACCTACCGTAATATTTCCAGGGCATGTTATCACAGGATTTTCTGCATCTACTACTGTTACTATTTGATGACATGTATCTATATTGCCTGAGCCATCCGTTGCTGTCCATATTACTGTTGTATTTCCTATTGGAAAACTAACAGGAGCATTACTCGTTATTGTTGGTACTCCACAATTATCCGTTCCTGTTGCTGTTCCTATTGCAGCTGTCGATGTACATTGTCCAGCATCTGTATTTATTGTTACATCGGCAGGACAAGTTACCACAGGATTCTCTGCATCTACTACTGTCACTACTTGATGACATGTATCTATATTGCCTGAGCCATCCGTTGCTGTCCATATTACTGTTGTATTTCCTATTGGAAAACTAACAGGAGCATTACTCGTTATTGTTGGTACTCCACAATTATCCGTTCCTGTTGCTGTTCCTATTGCAGCTGTTGAGGTACATTGTCCAGCATCTGTATTTATTGTTACATCGGCAGGACAAGTTACCGCAGGATTCTCTGCATCTACTACTGTTACTATTTGATGACATGTATCGATATTGCCTGAACCATCTGTTGCTGTCCATATTACTGTTGTATTTCCTATTGGAAAACTAACAGGTGCATTACTCGTTATTGTTGGTACTCCACAATTATCTGTACCTGTTGCTGTTCCTATTGCAGCTGTTGAGGTACATTGTCCAGCATCTGTATTTATTGTTACATCGGCAGGACAAGTTACCACAGGATTCTCTGCATCTACTACTGTCACTACTTGATGACAAGTATCTATATTTCCTGAACCATCTGTTGCTGTCCATATTACTGTTGTATTTCCTATTGGAAAACTAACAGGTGCATTACTCGTTATTGTTGGTACTCCACAATTATCCGTTCCTGTTGCTGTTCCTATTGCAGCTGTTGAGGTACATTGTCCAGCATCTGTATTTATTGTTATATCTGCAGGACAAGTTACCGCAGGATTCTCTGCATCTACTACTGTTACTATTTGATGACAAGTATCTATATTTCCAACACCATCTGTTGCTGTCCATATTACTGTTGTGTTTCCTATTGGAAAACTAACAGGAGCATTACTCGTTATTGTTGGTACTCCACAATTATCTGTACCTGTTGCTGTTCCTATTGCAGCTGTTGAGGTACATTGTCCAGCATCTGTATTTATTGTTATATCTGCAGGACAAGTTACCACAGGATTCTCTGCATCTACTACTGTTACTGTAAAGGAACAAGTAACTGTACCAAAAGCATTTGTTGCTTGATATGTATTCGTTGTTGTTCCTACAGGAAATGCCGAACCACTTGGTAAACCAGCAGTTTGTGTTACCGTAGCACAACCATTAGTAGGTGTGGTATATGTTACAACTGCACTACAATTTCCCGCATCATTATTTACTGTAATATTTGACGGACATGTTAAAGTTGGTGCTGTAGATGGACATAATTGAGTAATGATAACGCTCCCCATTCCTGTCCCAACTCCTGTGGTATTAACTTGGTTTGTTCCACTATTAAAGGAACCACCACCACCACCAGCTGATCTAAGATTATCATTTGGACCACAGTTATTGTAATGTTCACCACCAGCACCACCAGAGTAGCCTCCGCCTCCGCCTCCGCCTACTGTACAATAACTTGAACCTCCACCTCCACCAAAACCACCATAGCCTCCAGCTTGTGTGTTAAAGTTCATATCTCCACCGGTTCCTCCATTAACAAATGAAATACCACCACAGGCATTATTCAGACCATTTTGACCATTTCCAAAGAAGCCTCCGCCTCCGCCTCCATTATGCTGTGAGCCTAATTGACATGATCCTCCACCATTACCACCAACACCTCCAGGTGCAGTATTTGCAGTATTTGTAGTTCCAGTTGTAGTAACAACAGCATCTATACCATCATAGTCAGACGATGCACCACCACCACCACCACCTACTATAAGTGGAGTATTTGTAATAGTAGCTACATACGATCCGCCCCCTCCTCCTGGAGTACAATTAACTGAAGGTCCCATTTGTCCAACTAGCACTTTCAATACTGTCCCAGCAGTTAAAGTAAAATCGCCAACCATACGGGCACCTCTACCTCCAACATCTGGACCACCACCATATCCAGTATTTGTAGACCCTCCTCCTGCTGCACCAATAACAGTAATTCTATATATTCCATTAAAAGGGACAGTCCATTCCTGAATCCCTTGAGTATTAATAGTTACTGCGCCTGTTAGAGTATTAGCTCCAGTATAAGTTGCGTTGACTTGTCCTTGAGTAGGACCAAAACGACCAGTTGCACCACAAGTCTCAAAAGTATATGTTTGTGCATTTGAAGTATTTATAAAGTTTAAAAAGATTAAACTAATAAATACATATCTAAATATAACTGTCTTCATATCTTAATTATTTTTTAAAGGTAATTTCAAAATCTTCTAAGGAATCAGATGTATTAAAAGGAATCATCATAGTTGTTTTATCAACTTCATAGGTACTTAATGATTTAATTATTAATTCAGCATCCTCAAGAAAAACAACACTTCCTTTTTTCAAAGTCCAATATTTTTTTACATTTTGATTTGAAATGTTTTCAAACTTAATATTCAAATAAACAGAGCCATCATCCCCAACATAGGTAGCTAGATAAACATTAATCCCGTTTTCAGTCTTCATTAACTGCCAGCTATTACTATTATATTCAACAACATTAAGTAGTGGACTACTTACAGGTTCTTTACTATTCGCATTACTTAAAGAAAATGCAAATACACATATAGTTAATATCAAATTTTTCATTTCGCCTATTTTTATTTAGTACAAAACTAAAACAATAATTGTATTAACCAAAACCAAACATTGTAATTCTATATTTACATACCAAATCAATCAATTCATTTATCGGTTGTTTTATATATTTAAAGGTCTAATAATGTGAGTTTTCCAATGTTAATTATTGAATTCCTAAAACCACTTGATTTTATAAATCAAACAACATTAACTAACTTCACCGAATAAAATTAAAAAAAGAGTAATGCCTAAAACAGTAATGATATTGGCTCACCCAAAGATTGAAGAATCTATTGGAAATAAAATTATTAGTGAGTTTACTAATAAATATGACAATGTTGAAGTAAGGCATTTAGACAAACTTTATCCTAATTTTAAGATAGATGTTAAAACCGAGCAAGAAGCACTTTTAAATGCAAAAAATATTGTCTTTCAATATCCCTTGTATTGGTATAGCACTCCTGCCATTTTAAAAGAGTGGATAGACCAAGTGTTTCAATATGGTTTTGCATTTGGACAAGAATCGGCATTAAACGACAAAAAAACTTTTATCTCTTTAACCATAGGAAGTGCTCCAGATTATTATAACGATGATGTTATGGAGAAGATATTATTCCCAATAAAAGGATTAACCGAATACTGTAACCTTACTTACGGTGGAGAAGTGGTTTCTTTTAATATCAATAATTACACCCCAGAAGCTGCTGAAAAAGCTAAACAAGTTTCAGTAGAACATGCTAAAAAATTACTTGGCTTGATTAATTCTTAAAATAGTACTTTTACGCTATATGAAATTCTCAGAATTAGGTTTTGAACCTCAAGTAATGGAAGCGTTAGACGCTATGGGCTTTGAAAGTCCAACCCCCATTCAACAACAAGCAATACCAGAAATATTAAACAATAAAGACATTATTGGCTGTGCACAAACAGGCACAGGAAAAACTGCTGCTTTTGTATTACCTATTTTAAATGCCATTTGCAAAAGGGGTAGCTCCGAAAAAGTTAGTACCATTGTTATTGTGCCTACAAGAGAACTTGCTATACAAATTGATCAACAAGTAGAAGGATTAAGCTATTTTACCAATGCAACAAGTATTGCTATTTATGGTGGCGGTGGCGGACAAGATTTTGAAGCTGAGAAAAGAGCCTTAACCACAGGTGCTGATATTGTTATTTGTACTCCAGGTAGATTTATTTCGCATTTAAACTTAGGTTATTTTGATACCTCTGGAATAAAACATTTTATTTTAGATGAAGCTGATAGAATGTTGGATATGGGGTTTAATGAGGATATTATGAAAATTGCCAAAAAGCTTCCAGAAAACCGTCAAAACCTACTTTTTTCAGCCACTTTTCCTCCAAAAATAAAACAACTTGCTAATCAATTATTAAAAAATCCAGTTAGTATAAATATTGCTATTTCTAAACCTAACGAAGGAATTTTACAAGCTGCATACCTAGTTCATAACCATCAAAAAATTGAATTGATTAAAAACTTGTTGCAGGGCAAAGACCATGACCATATTATTATTTTCTCATCACGAAAAGTTACGGTTAAAGAAATTACCAAAGCACTTAACCAACAAGGTTTACCAGCAAAAGGAATTCATTCTGATTTAAACCAACAAGAGCGAGAACAAGTTTTACTGGATTTTAAAAACAAAAAAACCAAAATAATTGTTGCTACCGATATTCTTTCTAGAGGTATTGATATTAAAGGTATTAACCTTGTAATTAATTACGATATACCAAGTGATGCTGAAGATTATGTACACCGAATAGGACGAACTGCCAGAGGCGATAATACTGGTGTTGCCATTACTTTTATTAATAGTGATGATTGTTACAACTTTTCTAAAATTGAAAAGCTAATTGAAAAAGAAGTAAGAAAATTAGCTTTACCTGAAGGTTTTGAAGAAGGTCCTAAATATGATACTTCTTATAAAAAGCCCTTTAAAAAGAAAGGTGGTTTTAACAAAAAAAAGCATTGGAAAAAGAAACCAAAAACCAATTAAAGCTCTGGATAAAAAGCTTCTTTAATGTGGTTTACCTTTTGTTCAGAATCATTTAAAACAATTGCAACAACATCAAACCTACATTCTAAATCAATTTCGTTTTCTTGGATATAAAAATCAGCACCTTCAATAAGGTGTTTTTGTTTTGAATGGGTAACAGCCTCTTCGGGTGCTCCAAAAAAATCAGTTGTTCTAGTTTTAACCTCAACAAAAACAAATTCTTCTTTATCTTGAGCAATAATATCTATCTCAAACTTATGAGCTCGCCAGTTTATTTCAATAATTTGATACCCCAATTTTTTCAAAAATTGAACCGCTATTTCTTCACCTTGCTTCCCTAAAATATTATGCTTAGCCATTTAAGATTCTAAATTATTATGTAAAAATATTTATTTTTTTGGAAGGATTATTGCTTCTATAAAATTGATATTTAGTATTCTTGTTAATATAAATCACAGATTATGAAACACTTAAAATACACCACAGCCCTATTATTAGTTTTAATAACATCTTTAACCTTTGCCCAAGGCTTTGAAGGACAAATTGATTTTGTTAGAAAAAATACTTTTGATGCAACTAAATACACTTACTATGTTAGTCATGAACACGTAAAAATTGATGAAATAAGCAAAGATGGAAAAGTTGTTGGAACTATGATTGTTGATTTAAACAAGAAAACAGCCGTTTCTATAAATCACGATAGAAAAATGTACATGGATGTTAAAACCAAACCTAGCACTAAAAATATGGACATGTGCATGACCTTTAAAAAGAATGAGAAAAAAGAGATTTTAGGCTACAAATGTACCAAGTGGGTAGTTAAAAACGACACTTATAAAACACAAGGAGAATATTGGGTAATTGATGATGCTAATTTCTTTTTCTTTAAAGAATTGTTAGATATACTAAACCGTAAGGATAAAATTGCTTTATACTTTATGCAGATTAAAGAAAATGCAGGTTATTTTCCTATAATGGGTAAAGAAACTGGCTATGATGGAAAAGTAAAAGCAGAACTTATTACCAAAAAAATTACTCGTAAAAAACTAAACGAAAGCATTTTTAAAATCCCAGCAGGATATAAGAAGTTTAATTAAACTCTAACTTACATTTTTCTGCCACAACCAATTTAGCTTTTTCGCCCATTGGTAAAGCTCTATTATCATCTAGGTGCCCAGCAAAAAAATCGAAACAAATGGGGTAATTATATTTACTTACAGCTTCTAAAATAATTTCTTTAGCGGTTTGTCCGTAAGGAATATCGTTATCATTCATATCTGTCATTCCACCAACAACCAACCCTGCCAAATTGCTTAACATTCCTGCTCTATCCAAATTCATCATCATCCTATCTACATGATATAAATACTCGTCTAAATCTTCTAAAAACAAAATTTTACCCTTGGTATTTATTTGAGATGCCGTTCCTGTTAAGCTGTAGATAATCGACAAATTCCCACCAACTAATTCACCCTCTCCTACTCCATTTCTATTTAATTTATGAGCATCAAATTCATAATTCAATTGCTCTCCAAAAATTACTTGTTTTATACTTGTTAATGCTTCGGCAGAATTATCTTTAAACCCAAAAGGCATTGCTGCGTGCAAAGTTTGTATGCTAAAATTTTGATTAATATGATTATGCAAAACCGTTACATCGCTATACCCAATTATCCATTTCGGATTTTTAATAAAAGAGCTAAAATCTAATTCGTCAATAATTTTTACTGTTCCATAACCACCTCTAGCACAAAAAATTGCTTTTATTTCATCCGTATCTAAAGCCCATTGTAAATCTGCTATGCGTTGCTCAGTAGTTCCTGCAAACTGGTTACATTCTTCAAATAAATTTGCACCAAAAACAACTTCTAATCCCCACGATTTCAACACATCAATTCCAGGTTGTAAAACATCTAGCGTAAGCTTACGAGCAGTAGAAACTATTACAACTTTATCGCCTTGTTTTAAATTGGTTGGTTTTTGCATCTTTAAACTTTATAAAATGTAACTTTGCCGAAAATTACGAATAACTAAAACGCCTAATTTACCAATACCTAACTGAATACTAACAACTGAATACTAACAACTAAAATGAAAAGATATACCATAACTGCTGCACTTCCTTATGCTAATGGCCCCTTACATTTAGGCCATATTGCTGGGTGTTATTTGCCTGCTGATATTTATGCTCGTTATTTAAAAGGAAAAGGCAACGATGTAGTTTTTGTTTGTGGTTCGGATGAGCATGGTGCAGCTATTACCCTAAGAGCCAAAAAAGAAGGTACTACACCTCAACAAATTGTAGATACCAACCACAATATTATTAAAAAAGCTTTCGCAGATTTTGGTATCGATTTCGATATTTACCACCGAACTACAGCTGAGTTACACCATAAAACAGCTTCTGATTTTTTTAAAGATTTAAACGATAAAGGTTCTTTTATTCAAGAGACGAGTGAGCAGTTTTACGATGAAGAACACGAACAATTTTTAGCCGACCGTTATGTTACTGGCGAGTGCCCTAAATGTGGAGCTAATGGTGCTTATGGCGACCAATGCGAAAAATGTGGTAGCAGTTTAAGTCCTACCGATTTAATTAACCCAAAATCTACTTTAAGTGGAAAAACACCTGTTTTAAAAGAAACTTCGCACTGGTACTTACCTATGAACAAACACGAAGAGTGGTTAAAAGCATGGATAGAAACAGGAAAATTAAATGGAGAACAACAGCATAATCCTGAAGAATGGCGTAAACAAGTTATCGGGCAATGTAAAAGTTGGATAGATAACGGATTACAACCCCGCTCCATTACCAGAGATTTAGACTGGGGAATTAAAGTTCCTGTTGAAGGTGGAGATGGAAAAGTGTTATACGTTTGGTTTGATGCGCCAATTGGATACATTTCGGCAACTAAGCAATGGGCTGCCGATAATGGCAAACACTGGGAAGATTACTGGAAAAATGAAGAAACCGAATTGGTGCATTTTATCGGTAAAGACAACATTGTTTTTCACTGTATTATTTTTCCAATTATTTTAAAAGAGCAAGGTGATTACATTTTACCTACTAATGTGCCTGCCAACGAATTTTTAAATTTAGAAGGCGATAAAATTTCTACTTCGCGTAATTGGGCAGTTTGGTTACACGAATACTTAGCAGATTTCTCAAATAAGGAAGATGAGTTACGTTACGTTTTAACCTCTATTGCTCCAGAAACTAAAGACAGTGAGTTTACTTGGAAAGATTACCAACAACGTATAAATAGTGAGTTGGTAGCCATTTTCGGAAACTTTGTAAACCGTTCGGTAGTGCTTACCCACAAATATTACAATGGCATTGTTCCTGCTTTAAGTACAACAACCGATTTAGATAAAGAAGTACTGGCAAGCATTTCAACTACCCAACAAAAAGTTGATGAATTATTAAGTCAATATAAATTTAGAGATGCCCAAACCGAAGCTATGAATTTAGCTCGTATCGGAAACAAATATTTAGCTGATACCGAACCTTGGAAACTGATAAAAACTGATGAAGAACGTGTAAAAACTATAATGCATATTGCTTTACAATTAAGTAATGCGTTAAGCATTGTGTTCGAACCTTTTTTACCAAAAACTTGTACTAAGCTAAAAAGCATTTTAAATAATACATCCGTAGAAATTGCCGAAGGACACACCATTAACAAAGCTGAGTTATTGTTTCAAAAAATTGAAGATAAGGATATTGACGCTCAAATAGAAAAATTAGAAAAAACTAAGATTAAGCAATCTAACCCAAAAGCTAAACCAATGAAAGACGAAATAACTTTTGATGATTTTACAAAAATGGACATTAGAGTTGGCACCATTTTAACTGCCGAAAAACACCCGAATGCCGATAAATTATTAAAAATGACCATTGATACTGGCATTGATGAAAGAACAGTTGTTTCGGGAATAGCTGAACACTACAACCCTGAAGATGTAATTGGAAAACAAGTATCGGTTTTAGTGAATTTAGCTCCTCGAAAAATTAGAGGAATAGAATCGCAAGGAATGATATTAATGGCAGAAAATAATGAAGGTAATTTAGCTTTTGTATCGCCAGAAAAAGTAATAGATAACGGAGGAGGAATTAGTTAAAAGTTTGTAAAGTATAAAGTTGAAAAGAAAACTTTATAGACTTTATGAACTTTCAAACTTTACAAACTAATCAGCAATGGAAAGAAAGAAATTTAACAAAGACAGTAAACCTAAACGTAAAGCAGGAAGTTATAAAAAAGCTCCTTTGCGTAAACCTTCTGGTAAAAAGAGTGATAATAATCCGCATACTAAAGCCAATGATGGTAAAATGCGTTTAAACAAATTTTTAGCTAACGCTGGCATTTGTTCTCGTAGAGAAGCCGATACATTAATTAGTTCTGGAGCTGTTTCGGTAAACGGAAAAGTGGTTACTGAAATGGGATTTAAAGTTGCTCCTACCGATAAAGTAAACTTTGGTGGCGAAACTATTCGTAGCGAGAAAAAAGTTTATTTGTTAATGAATAAACCCAAAGACTTTATTACTACTGTAGATGACCCATTTGGCAGAAGAACCGTTTTACAACTCTTAGGAAAACTAAAAGAACGTGTTTACCCTGTTGGCAGATTAGATAGAGCGACTACTGGTTTATTAATGTTAACCAATGATGGCGATTTAACCAAAAAATTAACCCACCCTAAGTTTGGTGTAAAAAAGATCTACCACGTTACCCTAGAAAAAAATGTAAAAGAAAACCACTTACAACATTTGTTAGATGGTTTTGAATTAGAAGATGGTTTTACCCAAGCAGATGTTTGCCGTTATGTTGGCGATGGTAGAGATAAAAAGCAAGTGGGCATAGAATTACACTCAGGTAAAAACCGTATTATCCGTAGAATGTTTGAGCATTTAGGTTACACTGTAATTAAACTAGATAGAGTTTATTTTGCAGGTTTAACCAAAAAAGATTTAGCTCGTGGACAATGGCGTTTTTTAACCCAAAAAGAGGTTAATCTTCTACAAATGAATTCTGAAAAAGGTTAATAATTTAAAATGAAAAAAATTGAACTTGATAAAAAACATTGCAAATATTTAGGTTTAATTCTTTTCATATCTCTACTACAACCTTATTTTGTTTTAATTGATAATTATGGACCTTCTGCAGAGTGCCTAAATTGCCTCATAATTGGTCAAACTTGGATTGATTCTATTCTATACTTATTTATTCCTTTAAGTATAATTAATATTACCCTAAGGATACTAAAAATAAACATATGGATATATTCAATTATATGTGGGTTCTATTTTGGATTTGTTTCATTTCACGTGTTAACCATACCTTTATTTAAAGACAGAATAGCTGCATGGAGTACTTTTACAGATGCTGAAATATACAGTTCTGCGATATTTCTAAGTTTCCCATCTCTTTTGACTGTATCGATTATATTCAGTCTGCTTTTAGTTTGGTTTAATAAAAAAACCTAATTATTTCTTTCTCCACAACACCTTGCTAATAAGTTTCATTTTAATTTTTAATAAATTAGCACACTAATATGCTAAACACTTAGTGCTACAAAAAGAAAATTATATAAAAGGGTTAGATACATTAAGGTTCTTTGCTTTTGTATTTGTTTTTTTAAGCCACATTCAATACTATTTCCCCGAATCTAACTTGTTAATTTTTGTTGCCTTAAAAGAATTTGCCAAAGGTGGTTATTTAGGAGTAGATTTATTTTTTGTGCTTTCAGCATTTTTATTATCCTCCATTTCGCTAAACGAAGTTAGAGAAACAGGTTCTTTTTCATTAAAAAATTACCTAAAACGTAGAGGATTAAGAATTTTACCCCTTTACCTTTTTATCGTTCTCTTAACATTTTTAGTTCCTATCATCCAAAATGCTTTAGATGTTAGGGTATCCGATTTACCTTCTTTATGGTATTTTATTTCGTTTCAACTCAATTTTCAGGCAACTGGTGGCGATGAGTTTTTAATGATTATACTTTGGAGTATTTCTGTTGAAGTTCAGTTTTACCTTATAAACGCTTTGGCATTAAAATATTTAAGAAAGTATTTTATCCTATTTAATGTTTTAATAATTGGGGTAACTTTAATATTTAGGTATATCTATTTAGATAATCTTTTAATGCTGCACTACCATACTTTAAGTGTTGCTGCTTGTTTTGCTTTTGGCAATTTATTAGCCTTATTTATCAATAAATATCCTAATTTAAAATATGGCACTCCTTTTAGAATAATGATAATATTTTCAACCGCTTTACTACTAATTTTTTATCCGTTTATTCAACAAATAAAATTTTTATTTTGGGCAGAAAAATTAATCTATCCTTTCTTTTTTTGTTGCATCATTCTTTTTCAAACCCAAAAGGGCTTATTTAATTTTTATAATTGTAAAAAAGCTAATTATTTAGGCAAAATATCTTACGGTTTATATTGTTATCATGGATTTACCATTGCAACTTTAGCTGTAATATTCAAATACTTTTTTAACCTTAGCAACATTACTATTTATGGTATTGCTTTTCCATTGTTAGCTTTTGTTTGTACGATAATTGTTTCTGCCATTTCCTACCAATATTTTGAAAAACGATTTTTAACCCTTAAACCCAAAAAGTAGCAAGCTTTCTTCACAAGCTCTTGCTAATAAGTTTCTTTTTTAGAGATAAATCATATCCGTTTAAAATAGAACTTTAAAGTTTACGTTTTGTTAATCCCCTCTTGAGATGAGAAATTTTGCAGAAATCTTTGATTTCATACAAAATTAGGGGTGTGTTTTACCCACCTCTAAATCTCCTCCAAAGAGGAGACTTTTAAATAGGATAATGAAAAAACTAAAAGTCATATCAATAATTATTGGAGTAATTGTACTGCTCTTTGTAATTGTAGGTATTATTTTTTCTACCATTTACGAGGACAAAGTTAAAAGCTTTATTGTTGAACAAATCAACCAAAACATCAACACCAAAATAGATGTTAAGGAAGTGAACTTTTCGGTTTTTAAAAAATTCCCTTATGCCTCTTTAGAGTTTGAGCAAGTTACTGCCGAAGAGGTAACCAAAAAAGAAAAAAAAGCAGAACTGTTTAATGCTCAATCCATTTACCTACAATTTAACATTTTAGATATTTTAAGAGAAAACTACATTATTAAAGAAGTAGAAGTAGAAAATGGTATGGTAAATCTTAAAATTGATAAATACGGCAACGATAATTATCATTTTTGGAAAACTAAATCCGACAGCTCAAACAGCGAGCTTTCGGTAGAATTAGAACACCTTAGATTTAACGATGTTAACTTTTACTTTCTAAATGAATATAAAAATTTGGATATGGATATTAATGCCGAAAAAGTTATTCTTTCAGGAAATTTTTCGAGCAATGAGTTTACCATGAATACCGAAGCCATTTTATTGGTAAACCAAATTAATAGCGAAAGTAAAAGCATGATGAAAAATAAATACGTTTATGTAAATACTGCTTTTGGTGTTAATCAAAAAACAAAAATTTATACCATAAACAAAGGAGAACTTGCTTTTCAAGATTTAAACTTTAAACTTACCGGAAACATTAAAAATAAAGTTGAGGGAGTTAATTTAGATATTAAAACTACTGGCGATGAAATGGGTATTAACAAGCTTTTTTCGTTGTTCCCTGAAGCTCAACAAGAAAAATTAAATGCTTACAAAACAGACGGAATAATAACTTATACATCAACCATAAAAGGAGATTTGTCAGCCAAAAAAACACCTGCTTTTAATGCTGAATTTAGTATTAAAAATGGAAGTGTAATTGAAAAGTCATCCGACCAAGCTTTAACCAATATCGTTTTAAACGGAACATTTACTAATGGAAAAAATAAAAACAACAAAAGTTCTAAATTGATTTTAAAAGAAGTTGAAGCCAATTTTGGTCCTGGAAAAATTACGGGCAATTATACCATTTCAGATTTTAATAATCCCTACATTGTATTTAATACCATTGCCAATGTTGATATAACCACAGCCAAAAACTTTTTTAAATTAGATACTTTAGAATCCGCTAGTGGAAATTTAGAGTTAAGTTTAGCTTATAGCGGATACATTAAAGAACTAAACAATATTAAAGCTTCCGAATTAAGAAAATTAAATGCTAGCGGAACAGCCAAATTAACCAATGCCCAATTTCAATTAGAAAATACCGACAAGAACTTTAATAACATTAACGGTTCGTTTAAATTTAACAATAACGATATTCAGGTAGATACGCTTAACTTTAATAGCAATAACAGTTATTTTGAGTTAGATGGAAAATTTAAAAATCTTTTAGCTTACTTGTTTATTGAAGGAGAAAACTTAGCGGTAAAAACCAATCTATATTCCAATAAATTGATTTTAGATGACTTTTTAAGTAATGAAAAAGGAAGCTCCGAATACACATTAAACCTGCCTCAAAATATTGCTTTAAATTTTAGAGCTAAAGTAGATACCTTTATGTTTAGAAAGTTTAACGCTACTAAATTTAAAGGATATGTTGAACTGGATGAACAAGTGCTAACGGCAACTAATTTTTCTTTTAAAACTATGGAAGGAGAAATTAAAGGAAATGTTGCGATTGATGATTCTAAAGGAGATAAAATACTTATCACAAGTAAAGCTAACCTCAACAACATCAATATCGAACAACTTTTTTATCAGTTCGAAAACTTTGGACAAACCCACATTTTAGATAAAAATCTTAAAGGAAAAACAACAACCAATATTGAGTTTGCTTCTGTTTGGGATAAACAACTAAATGCCGATAAAGATAAAATTTATGTTCTCGCTGATATTAATATAAATAATGGGGAATTGATTGATTATAAACCAATACTTGCAATGAGTAAATACATTGAAGTTGAAGAATTAGAACACATAAAATTTGATAAACTAACCACTCAAATTGAAGTGAAAAATCAAACTGTACATTTACCAAAAACAGATATAAATTCTTCTGCTTTAGATTTAACTATTTCTGGGCAACATAAATTTAACAACGAAATAGATTACCGATTTAAGCTATTATTAAATGATGTGCTTTGGCGTAAAGCAAAAAAGAAGAAAAAAGAAAACTCAGAGTTTGGTTATGTTGCCGATGATGGTTTAGGAAAAACTACTTTATTTTTAAAAATGACAGGTACTGTTGATGATTATAAAATTTCTTACGATACACAAGGGTTAAAAGAAAGCTGGAAAGAAGACCTTAAAAAAGAAAAACAAACACTAAAAACTATTTTAAATAAAGAATTTGGATGGTTTAAAAAAGATACTACACTCAATAAAAATGATAAGCCTAAAGATGCTGGTTTACAAATAGAATGGGAAGAGGAAGAAACGGAAGAAGATTCAAATGACAAATCGCAAAAAACAAAAACCAATACTGATAGTAAACCTAAGAAGAAAAAAAAGAAAAAGGGCTTAGGAAAATTTATTGATAAAATTGCTCAACCAGATGATGAAGAGTACGAAGATTTTGATGACATTTAGCCTATGAATAAAGACCAAATAAACGACATTATTGAATGGGATATTATAAATTGGAGTAAAGCCATTCCTTTTTGGGAAAAACATGCTAACATTAGCAATACAACTAATCTGAAATGTTTAGAACTTGGAGGCAGAAAAGGTGGTTTATCTTTATGGTTAGCACTAAATGGACATCAAGTTATTTGTTCTGATTTACACTCTCCAGAAAAAGATGCCAAACCCAAACATCTAAAACATAAGGTTGAAAACAAAGTAAAATATCAAGCCATAAGTGCAACTAATATCCCATTTAACAATGAATTAGATGTTATCACCTTTAAATCTATTTTGGGTGGTATTTGCAGAAATGGTAATGATGAATTAAAAAAAGAAATAATTAATGAAATTTATAAATCATTAAAACCAGGAGGAAACTTTATCTTTTCTGAAAATCTTACTTCTTCATTTTTACATCAATTTTTTAGAAAAAAGTTTACCAATTGGGGAGCTGAATGGAATTACCTTAACTACTCAGAAATTGAGCCTTTATTTAGTCAGTTTAAAAAATTAAACTATACCACAGTTGGTTTCTGGGGTGCCTTTGGCAGAAATGAAAAACAACGTAATTTTTTTGGTAAAATTGATAATTGGTTTGAAAAAATAATTCCTAACAAAATGCACTATATTGTTATTGGTGTAGCTGAAAAATGAAAAAAACTATAACAATACTGCTCTTCATAAATGCTATCAGCAGTTTTTCGCAAACTGATACAACTTTTATTATAAGAGATAAAACTCCTTTTGATGATACCTTAAATTATGTTACCGACACTTTAGTTTCTGAAGGGGTGTATCAAACAAAAATACTTACAGGAACAACCATACTACCAATGAGTAGAAATAATATTGGTGCAATAGGTTATGGTTTTACACTAACCAATATAGAAAGTACTCCTTGTAAACAACAAGAAAAAAATACGCCTCCTCCAAGATTAAAGGATAGTGAAGTTGTTAGCATTATTAAAACTGACAGCAACTGGATTTGTGAGCTTAAAATAGTAGAAAACTGCTGTTATGACTTTCTTTGCGAAATAAAAATTGAAAACGATTCTGTACTCGATTTTATTTATACTGGTTATGGAGATCATTGCGGTTGCAACTGTTGTTTTGGTTTAACCTACCATATAAAAATTGATGATTTTGGTGATGTAAATAAAATTACACACACTAAATTGAATGGTAAAGATGAGTCTTTACAGCCAATTAAATAAAATCTACTCTATCTCTTTTAGTTTAGCTTCTGCCTTAGCTTTGTAAAAGCCATTTGCTGCAATAATCTGTTGTAATTGTTTTTTAGCACTATCTATCTGTTTTAGTTCTATTAAAGTTAATGCTTTATACCACCTTGCTTCTTGATTAAATTCTGTTTTTTTATTGTTTAACACTTTATTTAATTTGATTAAAGCTAAATCATATCTGCTTAAATGATAATAACTTAACCCTCCATAAAACAAAGCATTAACCTCTTCTGGATGCTTTTTTAATATCACACCAAATTCACTTAAAGTCATTGTATAATTTTTAGCTTTATAATAAGCCATAGCTTTTTCTAAAGTTTCTTTGTAAGTAATTTCTACTTTTTCTTCTTCTCGCTCTTTTTCTGCTTTTTTCATATCTTCCTCAGAAGCATAACCAGCAGAAACCGATTCTGTTTTTGTTTCAACAATTTGATTTAACTCATAAATCCTTTGATATTCATCTATATAATTTACTACTTTATGATCGCTTAATGTAATGGTAGTTCTGTAAGATTTTCCTGATTCTTCTTCAACCATTTCAGCGTCCATCATATCTACATTGCTTTTATAAGCTGGAGCACTTGCTTTTGCCCTATTTTTAAAAGCTCCTTTTTTGGTTTTCGCTTTTCGTTCGTCTTTCGATTTATCTTTTTTGTTACTATTGTTATTATCTAAACGCTTATTTAATCCATCATTATCAACTTCTTGTTGTGCATTACCAGAAGTTGATACTGCTCCCATAACTGGTGAATTCCCTACGTTATTATTCCTCTGTTCTTGAACTCTATCAAAATTTTCTGATACCTCAGCTTCATTATGTTCTTCCAGTACCTCATCTTCCAATACTACAACATCATCAAAAGCTATCGCTTCACTTTCTTCTACTTCAACTACTTCTATTATTTCTGGTGCAGCAGGAGCTTGAACTTGGTTATTAGCATCTATATTTTCTCCGTTAGCAATAGCATTGTCAGTTAAAGGTTCAGCTAACTTTTCTTCGTTTGGTTTTAGAGTAGTTTTATCCAATTCTGATATTGGATTTTCTTCATTGGTAATTGCTAATTCAGCCTCATTAGCTGTTTTATCAAAGAAGTTAACTACAGTATAACCACCTACAATTAATATCAATAGCGAAGCAGCCACCATTAGGTTTCGCATAATTGGCGATTTGGTTTGCCCTGCTCTAACACGTTGGTCAATTTGATTGTCAATAGCAAAAAGCATAGAAGAATTTTCTGCATACCTTATTCCCGCTAAAGCATCAGAACATAACTCACAATCGAGCATGTGCTTTTCTACTTCGTGCAATTCTTTTTCTGAAAGCTGATGATTAATATATTTCAGCATAGTTTCTTTCGAGATGCAAGTCGTATTTGAAAATATGTGATTATGTAATTCTTTCATTTTAATTTTGTTTAAGCCGACATTAAATTGGCTAAATTTCTTTTTCCATTTTGTATATAACTTTTTACTTTTTTTATGTCATATCCTGTTAATTCTGCCACTTCATTGTAGCATTTTTCTTTTATATAAAACAGCTCTATACATATTCGCTGTTCTTCTTTTAAGTGTGTCATAGCTTCTTCTAGCTTAGTTAACTTCACTTCTTTTTCTTCTTGAGCATGCACCTCAAAAGGTGCGGCAAAAGTTTCTTCGTGCTGATATGCTGCTTCATATTCATTAACCCTTTTTTGTTTTGTTTGTTCTTTTCTTAAAAACATTAAACAATGGTTTCGAGCTACACTATGCAACCAACTTTTAAAATTGGCAATGTTGTGCTTTTTTAAATCCTCTAAAAGATTTTCAAAAATTTGCAATACAGCATCCTTTGATTCATCCTCATTCTTTAAATATTTAAGGCAAACTCCATACACCAAATGTGAGTATCTTTTATATAGCTCTCCCACCAACTCATTATCGCCTTTCTTTTTATACTCAGCTATTAATTCGTTGTCGCTTAATGATTGTATGTTTTTTGCCTTAAATAATCTCATCAATTTGTCTATTGATAATCTTGTGCTAAATCAAAATAACTTTTAGTTTCTGTTACTATTACACCTCCCGATAAATCTCCATATCGAGCAGGAACACCTCCAGTATAAACTTTTAAGCTTCCTATTGCTTGCCCTGGTATTCCTATATCACCTGTAATAGATTTCATACCATCAGTAATAAATTGTGTGGATTGTGGTCTGCTCCCTCTTACGTAAACATCTTTACCGTTGGGAGCTAAAGTAACGCCAGGTAAACTCGTAGCAATCATTATTGGGTTGTTTCTGTTTACACTTTTCGTAAGCTCTTTTGCTGTAATCATTTTTACATGTGGTTCATCTTTTGATATTAGAGGTATAGTATGTTCTACTAATACAAATTCAGGTAATTTTTCAGCCGTTTCCTCCATATCTATATTTACATAAGTTATTTTATCAGACGATACATTTACATTGGTAACTTTTACTGGAGAATATCCAGGTATTTGAGCAACAACTGTATAGGTTCCTGTATTTAGTGGTTTGATGGTATATTTTCCATCAAAATCAGCAGCATCTCCCACCAAGTTTTCTCCTATTTTAATATATACATTTACATTCCAAATAGGCTCTCCAGTAACTTTATCTTTTATTATTCCTTTTACTTCTCCTGTTTGAGCAAATACATTACTCATCATAAAAGTTAGTAGTATTAGTGTTGTAGTTAGTTTTTTCATTTTTCTAAGGTTTTAAATTAAACAAATAATTAGCAAATGCATTTTAAATTTTAAGAATATTCGCTAGTTAGATGCAAACACCATATAAATTCCATAAAAATTTAAACACTTTTTTTGTTTATCATAAAAAACAACCGCTTATCATATTCTTAATTATTAGTGTTTTAAATATTTTTACTTTAGATGCGAGAATAACCTAAATTTCATAAAATGAACAAATTAAATAAAACATTAATTGGTTTAACAGCTGCAACAATTACTATTGCTTGTGGTGGAAATACTGAAGAACCAACAAATACCGAAGAAACAAAAGCAACAACACCTGCTTTTGATATTAGTCAGATAGACTCTACAGTTAATCCATGTGAGGATTTTGAACAATTTGCCGTGGGTAATTGGTTAAAAAATAACCCAGTACCCGAATCTGAAAGTAGGTGGGGAAGCTTTAGCGTTTTAGATGAATCAAACAAAGAAAAAATTAAAACAATAATAGAAGACGCTACTAAAGCAAATGGTAAAAAAGGATCTTACGAACAACAAGTTGGCGACTTTTATGCTTCTGCTATGGATTCTACAAAAGCAGATGAATTAGGTATAAAACCAATTGAACCTTTAATAACTCAAATAGATGCTGTAACTAATATTCAAGAATTAGTTGAAACTATGGCTAAAATAAAAAGAACAGGTTCTGGGTCTATTTTTTCTTACTTTATCCATATTGATTCAAAAAACAGTACACAATACATTACTTACCTTGGTCAAGGCGGTTTAGGTCTTCCTGATAGAGGATATTACACACCTGAAGATGAACGTGGTGAAATGATTTTATCAGAATATGAAAAGCACATTGCGGCTCTTTTTGTGTTGGCTGGAGAAAATGAAGAAACAGCAACTTCAAATGCTAAAACTGTTGTAGAATTAGAAAGTGTTTTAGCTAAAAACTCTATGGATAAAACAGTTGCTCGTAATCCTGAACTAACTTATAACAAAATGAGTATTGATGAGCTAGCAAAACTAAATACTACAATTGATTGGAATGCATTCTTTAACGCTGCTGATATTAATGGCATTAACGAATTAGTTGTGCGTCATAAAGATTATATTCAAAAATTAGATGGTGCTTTCAAACAATTTCCTGTTGACAATTGGAAAGTTTATATGAAATGGCATTTATTAAATGATATGGCTTCTAATTTAAGTTCTGACTTTGAACAACAAGTTTTTGATTTTTATTCAACTACTTTAAGAGGTACAAAACAAATGAAACCAAGATGGAAAAGAGCTCTAGAAAAATGTGATGGTACTGTTGGTGAGCAACTTGGAAAATTATTTGTTGAGAAACATTTTCCTGAAGAATCTAAACAACAAGTATTAGATATGATTGCCAATATTAATGAAGTGTTTAAAGAAAGAGTACAGCAATTGGAATGGATGGGAGAAGAAACAAAAGCTAAAGCTATGGAAAAGCTAAGTAAATTCACTTATAAAATTGGATATCCTGATAAATGGGAAGATTATAGCTCTGTTGAGATTAGTTCTGATGCGTTAGCTCAAAATGTAATGAACATGAATGAGTTTGGATATAATAAAATGGTAAACAAATTAGGAAAACCTATTGACAAAGGAGAATGGGGGATGAATCCACAAACTATTAATGCTTATTATAATCCTACAATGAATGAGATTGTTTTTCCAGCAGCTATCTTACAACCTCCTTTCTTTAGCCCTGATGCAGATGATGCTATTAACTATGGTGGTATTGGTGGAGTTATCGGACATGAATTTTCTCATGGATTTGATGACCAAGGAAGTAAATATGACGGAGATGGAAACTTAAATATGTGGTGGACAGATGAAGATAGAGCAAAATTTTCTGAATTAACTGCTAGACTAGTAAATCAATTTGATAAATATGAAGTTGCGGAAGGAAACAATGTGCAAGGAGCATTAACTTTAGGTGAAAACATTGCTGATATAGCAGGTATTACACTTTCGTATTACGCTTTAGAAAAAGCAATGGCAGGAAAAGAAGATCCTATGATTGATGGTTATACATATCAACAACGATTTTTCTTAGGATGGGCACAGGTATGGCACACTAATGCTACAGATGAATTTTTAATATGGCAAGTGAAGAATGATTATCATTCTCCAACTCGTTTTAGAACAATTGGTCCTTTAACTAATATGTTAGAATTTAGTAGTGCCTTTGGTTGTAAGGAAGGTGCTATGGTTGCTCCTGATAGCTTGAAGGTTAAAATTTGGTAACCAACAATATCAACCGATATTTAATTATAATTTTAACAAGTCCAAAGTTTAAACTTTGGGCTTGTTTTTATATATACCTATGAACTTAAAAGACGAATACAGCAAACTATTTGTTACCAATTTAGCTAAAGATATAATTGGATATGATGATAAATTTGATTCAAAGAATTTTATTAAACACATCATAAATGAAAATTGGGAGGCAAAAGAATTAAAAGAACGGATGCGTTTTATTACAGAAGCACTTAACTCTTTCTTAAACCATAGTTACCCTCAACAAATTAAAATTTTATCAAAAGTTGTAACTAATTATAAAGGCTTACAAGGAATGGTGTTTCCTGATTTTGTTCAGGTTTATGGTTTGGATGATTACAACACATCTATAAAAGCTTTAGAATTATTTACTCAACACTCAACTGCCGAATTTGCTATTCGACCTTTTATAGAAAAATATCCTACCCAAACAATGGAGCAAATGCTTAAATGGAGTAAGCACACCAACGAACATTTAAGAAGATTGGCTTCCGAAGGTACTCGCCCAAAATTACCTTGGGCATCTCCACTTAAAGAATTTATTAAAAATCCAGCACCTTGCTTACCAATTTTAGAAAATCTTAAAAGTGATAATTCTCTTTATGTAAGAAAAAGTGTAGCCAACCATTTAAATGATATTTCTAAAAATCAGCCCGATTTAGTTTTAACAATTTGCAAAAAATGGTATGGAAATTCAACAAATACCAATTGGATTATAAAACATGCTTTAAGAACTTTATTAAAGAAAGGAAACAAAAAAGCATTAGCAATTTTTGGTTTAGATAATGCTAAACAATTAGAAATTAATAGTCTTAAACTTTCTAATAAAGAAATTAAAATTGGAGATTTTTTATTTTTTGAATTTGACGTGACTAATCAGTCAAATAAAGAAAGAGCTATTCGATTAGAATATAAAATTGATTACGTAAAAGCTAACGGAACAACATCTGGAAAAGTTTTTCAGTTATCTGAATTTAGTTTAAAAGCACAACAATCAAAATCATTTAAGCGGAAGCAATGGTTTAAACAATTATCTACCAGAGTACATTACCTTGGAGTTCATAAAATAACTTTAATAATAAATGGTGATGAGAAAGAAAGTATTAATGTTAAATTAGTTTAATCATTAATTTTTTTCCACAACAAATCTTTTAATTCTACAAGTCCTTGTTGTGCTACTGATGAAATAAAAAGGCTTTCTACTTTTGGTAATTCTTTTTTAATTTCTGCTTTTAATTCATCATCCAACATATCAGCTTTTGAAATAGCCAAAACTCTTTCTTTATCTAACAATTCTGGATTAAATTGTTTTAACTCATTAAGTAAAGTTTCGTACTCTGTTTTAATATCATCGCTATCGGCAGGTACTAAGAACAACAACACTGCATTTCGTTCTATGTGTCTTAAAAAACGTAATCCTAATCCTTTTCCTTCATGAGCTCCTTCAATAATCCCTGGAATATCTGCCATTACAAACGAACGATGATCACGATATTCTACAATTCCTAAATTAGGTACTAAAGTAGTAAACGGATAATTTGCTATTTCGGGTTTTGCAGCACTTACTACCGAAAGCAAGGTTGACTTTCCGGCATTAGGAAAGCCTACCAAACCAACATCAGCTAATACTTTAAGCTCTAAAATTTTGGTTTCTTCTACATAAGGTTCGCCCGATTGAGCATATCTTGGAGTTTGGTTGGTTGAAGATTTAAAATGGTCATTTCCTAATCCTCCTCTACCCCCTTTCACTAAAATAAATTCTTCGCCATCTTGTGTAATTTCGCAAACTACCTCTCCTGTTTCATCATCTTTAGCAACTGTTCCCAAAGGAACCTCAACATAAACATCTTCGCCATCTTTTCCTGTACTTCTTGAACCTCCTCCAGCACCTCCGTGCCCAGCTCTAATGTGTCGTTTATATTTAAGGTGTAGTAATGTCCAAAGGTTTTTATTGCCTTTTAAAATTACGTGCCCTCCACGTCCACCATCACCACCATCTGGTCCACCTTTTGCAGTCCAATTATCTCGATGCATATGTGTAGAACCCGAGCCTCCATTACCAGAACGGCAATAGATTTTTACGTAATCTATAAAATTACTGTTAGACATTTATAAATTGTTTATTGTAGTTATTACTACTAAGCAGAAATTTGATGTTCATCAATAGCCGAAGTCAACCTATCAAAAATTTCTTCGATAGAACCTACTCCATCAATTTTTTCGAATTTATTTTGAGCTGCATAATAATCGGCAACAACTGCTGTTTGTTCATTGTAAACCTTAATTCGGTTAGCAATAATCGATGCGTCTTGATCATCTGCTCTTCCGCTATCTTTTCCTCTTAACAACAGGCGTTTAATCAATTCTTCTTCATCAACAGCTAACGCCATCATAACTGACACTTCAGTATTTTTTCCTTTTAAAAATTGCTCTAAAGCTTCAGCTTGAGGAGTTGTTCTTGGAAATCCATCAAAAATAAAACCTTCGGCATTCGGATTTTTTTCAACTTCAGATTCTAACATTCCAATAGTAACTTCATCTGGCACCAACTCTCCTTTATCAATATAACTTTTTGCCAATGTTCCTAATTCGGTTTCTCCTTTAATATTTGCTCTAAATATATCTCCTGTTGATAAGTGAACTAAATTATATTTATCAATTAATTTTTCTGCTTGTGTTCCTTTTCCTGCTCCTGGAGGTCCGAATAAAACTATATTTAACATCTTCTAATATTTTAATCGTTTAATACGTAAATTGAACTTAAATTTCTTCCTAATCCATCATAATCTAAACCATAACCTAATACAAAGGCATTAGGAATTTCTATACCTACATAATCAATATTATGTTCTTTTTTGTAAGCTTCTGGTTTGTATAATAGAGTGGCTATTTTTATACTTTTCGGATTTTTATCTGCTAAAATATCATACAGTTTAACTAGCGTATTACCTGTATCAACAATATCTTCTATTAAAATAATATCTCTATCAGATACATCTTCATTTAAACCTATTAGCTCATTAACCTTTCCTGTTGTTTCGGTTCCTTCGTAAGAAGCTAATTTCACAAAAGAAACGGTACATTCTAAATCAACTGACTTTAATAAATCGGCAAAAAACATAAATGATCCGTTAAGCACTCCTAAAAAAATAGGTTGCTTCCCATGATAATCTGCATTAATTTTTTGTGCTACTTCTTTTATCGATTCTTGAAGTTTTTCTTCAGAAATAAAAGGTTTAAACGACTTATCTTTTACTGTTATAATATCCATATAAGTATTTCGATACAAATGTAGTTAAACTTTGATAAGAATATAAGAATTGGCAAGAGCTTTATTTTTTACGTTCTAACACATAATGAGTAATAATAAGCGATTGCCCTTTTATAGGATAGGTATCTATTAATCGCCAACCATTCTTTTTTAATTTATTTAAAAGTAATACAACAGTATTCATCCCTTCAAAACCTTTTGAAATAATTTCATCGTCTTTATTTTCTCCTGTAAAAAGTGCTATTCGTGCCAAGCTTGATTTACCACCTTCTATCGTTCTAAATTCATCCTCATTATTTAATCTTACCTCTAAAATAATATAATCTCCTTTGTTGGTCGATTCTTTTAATTTACTAATTAAATCTTGTTTTTCTTGCGAAAATGCAATGCTAGAGATAATTATAAATAATAGTGTTAGGCGCTTTTTCATTATTTTTATTTTATAGGAAAATAAATTGCCGTTTGCCATTTATCTGGATTTGATTCTTTAGCAGGATCAGTAATATAAACCTCCCAAGGTGGTCCTTTTACAACTGCTTTATTTTTTCGCATCCATTCATTAATACCAAAATAAGTTTCGGGTATTCTATCATAAGCTCCAAAATGAATGGCTGTAATAACTTTACCTGAATCTATTTTATTTAGCTTTATTTTTTCATCTATTACCTCAACCGAATCAGCAATAGGAATTCCTGCTTCTATATCTGTTAAAGTATCTGACCAAAAATGGTAAATTACCAATGGAGAACTATTAATAGCTATTCCATTTTCATCCATATAGCGATTAATCTGGCTATAAATTTTACCATGAACATTATTCATTTCTGCCTGCGTTACAGTATCTCTTATCGATAAAAACCATGTTTCGTCCACACTTTCTTCTTTCACCTCTACCTGATGTATTTTTGGCAAATTTTCGGTGTATTCCTTTAATCGCTTTAAGCCTAATTCATAATCTGGAGCTATTTCATCTTCTAAAAACAATCCAAAAAATTTACTAATTGGATTAAATCCAAAATCCATTTCGGTAGCCCAAACTACTTCAATACCCTCATCTGTTTCAATAAAAGTCCAATTATCATTTGGCGTAGCAAAACCTAAATTGGTGGAAGTTTTAATTGACTTATTGTTTTCTGTTGCAACAATTTTTAATGTGCCAGAGCCTACATTTTCTTTTTCACTATCCCAAGTAAAAGTTGCTCCTACTCCACTGGATGGATTAGAATAACCAGCATCGTTCAAATAAACAGATTCATCTTTTACTGCCCATGGCGACCAATTTTTCCAATTCTTTAAATCTTCTACCTGATTAAATATTTGCTGTATATCAGCATTTATTATAACTCGTTTTTCTAATTGAAACTTTGATGGTAAAAACAATGATACTATGCCTGCTAAGAGTAAAAATAGCGTAACAATAATTACAATTCGTTTAAAAATATTCACCCTACCTTGTTAAATTTTAAACCATAAAAGTAATTTTTTTAACAACGTAAGCAAACAACAGCTACCAATATTTTACACTTTAAAAAGCTTTACAAACATTGATTTTTATATTTTTTACTATATTGGTCGCCCTTTACATTGCTAACAATGCTATATTTTAAGGTAAAAATATTATTAATCATACTCTTTTTAGGGAATAGTGCTTTCTGTTTTCATAACGAAAAAGATATTGATGAAGAAACAAAAAAAGATACAGTTTCTGCATTAGTTATAGCACCTAGCAACCCTTTATACAGCAATATATCTAACCTTTCGGGTAATGAGATAGTTAATGTTATTGATTCTTTATTAGAGTTAGACGATATTCCTAAAGACTTAATTAGAGAAATAAATGATTATGCTGAAAGCAAACTTTTAACACACGATTATTATAATTCATTAACTTATTTCTACGAAAACTCAGCTATCCCAGCTAATTCTACTTATGGAAAATGGGATACCCGACATATTTATCCTTACTCTGATGAAATTACAAAAAATGACACTTCTCTAATGCTAACTTTAACCGATAGCAAAAATTATTGCGATTATGTAGCTCCTATTACCAATCCTGTAATTACATCTAACTATGGGTGGAGAAACGGTAGAAATCACCATGGAATAGATTTAGACTTACAAGTTTGGGACCCTGTTGTTGCTGCTTTTGATGGTATGGTTAGAGTTGCTTTGTATCATCCTGGATATGGTAGAGTTGTAGTAATTAGACATTACAATGGTTTAGAAACTTTATATGCCCACTTACATCGTTTTAAAGTAAAAACTGGCGATATTGTTTCGGCTGGACAAGTTATTGGTTTGGGTGGCAGCTCTGGACAAAGCTCTGGTAGTCATTTGCATTTTGAAGTAAGATATAAAGGAAAACCTTTAAACCCAAGGCACATTATTTCTTTTAAACAAAATAAATTAATTAGCGATTCTTTACAACTGGTTAAACACAAATGGAATTACACCGCTCTTCCTGTTGGGGTTGAATATCACACTATAGAAAGAGGAGACTTTATGTATAAAATTGCCAAACGATATGGGTTAACTGTCAATCAATTGTGCGAATTAAATGGTTGTACTCGTAAAAAAAGATTAATTGTTGGACGTAAATTAAGAATTAACTAATGTTTAACATTACCAATTATTTTGAGCACCCTACCCGACCAGGCTATTATGTTTTTAAGTTTAGAGACAAACATCGTTCAGATTATTTTAAAGATCTCTTAGAAAAAGAGAATGTTTGGTATGAGTTTTCTATTGATGAGGATGAAAATGAACTTTTTTTGTTTGGAGTAAAGTTAAACGACTACGAAAAAGTTCAAAAATTCAATTACTTGGTAAGTGCTAAATACCGAAAAAAAACCATTCCTAGTAGATACATAAGAATGGTTATTTATATTATTGCTATTGGTTTTGTAGCCCTAGCAATTATTGGAGCTTTATCTAAAACCTAAACCCTAAAGTAAAAGTAATGTAATGATTTTTTAAGGTAGTGTTAGCAAACTCTGCCTGCTCTACATTTACATTAACATCGTTCTCTTGCATTTTTAAAGCATAAGCCATATCAAAATAATAATCGTCTTCCTTTATTCCAAAACCTAACGAATAAGTTGATGAACCATAGTCGTTATTAAACCTACTATCTAACGGATTGCCATTATAACGATAACCTGCTCTAATTCTAAACGGATCTAATCTCCACTCCGTACCTACTCTTAAATTTTGAGTTAATACAAAGTTGCTTCTTATGTTTTGATTTTCTGGAGAAAAATCAGCTCCACTACCTCCGCCATAAGTATAATTATCTTCTTTTAAGCGTGCAGATGAATAATCTACAATTTCATAATCAACATTTAACACCCCATGATTACCCATTATAATACTACCACTAGTAATAAACCTATACGGAGTTGTAACATAGTAATCAAAAGTTCCATAAGGAGATCTTTCTTCAAATGTAGCTCCGTCTTTCATTTCAGAGTTAATTATTGTTTCATAATTATCACGAAGCGAATAAACCGTTGGAGTATGAAAAGCAGTACCTATTCTAAACCAATCTACAACTTTATAAATCAATCCTAATTTAAAATTAACCCCTGCCCCCGATGTTTTAACATAATCGTGCATACTGTACGATTTTGCTAAAGTTAGCGTATCTGATTCATCAGCAGTTTCGGTATAAGTTCTATCATAAACATACCTTACAGTTGGTATTCCTATGGTTGCTCCCAAATATAATCTATCATTATAATTTCCACCCATAGCAAAGTAAACTTCTCCACTTCCACCCCGTGTTTCGTATGTAGTACGCTGCTTAATATTTGAAGAATTACTAAAAACATGGTTATACTGAGTAGAATCACTCAACAAGGGATTTACCAAATAAGTTTGATAAGCTAGATTTGATGAAAAAGGATAAAAACTACTTATATCTGTTTCAAAAGTTCCACCACCAGCATTTAATTCATTGGTAAAATTACTTAGAGCAGATGAATCTGTATTTCCATTTACAGTTATACTTGTATTGTAATTTGATGTTCGATTATAACCTAATCCAAAGTTAAAACTTTCCCAATTTCCGCTTGCTTTCCAGGTACCTACCAAACCAATATTAGCAAAATGGAAATTTAATTTTCCATCCGTAGATAAATTTCCTTTATAGTTACTTTCAGAGTAATTATAATGAAAAGCAGGAGTAAACGAAAAATCAGAACTTTTATAGACTCCAATCCCTCCAGGGTTTATACTTAAACCCGACATGTTAGCTCCCAACGCTCCAAAAGAACCTCCCATTGCATTAAACCTTGCATCTCCATAATAATCTAAGTTTGAATAACGTAAAGCATCAAATTCATTTTGAGCAAACACTTCATTTACAAAAGGTAAAGCAGCTATTGATAATAAAATTATTCGTTTCATGTTCATTAGTTTTAAATACTATTATAGCCTTCTTCCACCACCTCTTGTACCAGTGCTTCTACTTTTAGACCCTCCACTTCTATTATAACTTCCTCCTGATGGTTTTCTATAAGTAGGTTTTGAACGATTATAGCTTGGCTTAGATTTACTATTGTATTTTGGTTTTGAATAAGTAGATTTTGGCTTGCTATAAGTCGTTTTTGGTTTAGAGTAAGTTGTTTTAGGCTTACTATAAGTATTTCTCGGTTTTGTATAAGTATTTTTTGGTTTACTATATGTATTATTTCTTGGTGTATAAGTTCCTGTTTTAGGTTTAGTATATGTTCCTTGAGACTTTGTAGTTGTTCTGGGTTTACCATAAGTACTTCTTGGGTTTGTTGTAGCCCTAGGGTTTGTACTTTTAACAGCTCCATTATACTTAGTACTTCTTGGTGTAGCTAAAGATGTATTTTTTACAGCAGCCTCATACTTCTGTCCAAAAGTTCTAGTTTTCACAGGGTTTGTAGTAGTTCCTTTACCTGCATATCCTGTATGCCCAGGTTTTCTTCCACCATAACCCGAATAACCAGAGTTTCTACCTCTCTTTCCATAATAATGACTATTATAATCATAACTGTTATAATAGTTAGAAGCATAATAATTATGGTGATGATGATATCCTCCCCACCATCCCCAATAAGAAGGAGAATAATAAGAATTCCAACCATAACATCCTGCACCATAATAACCGTAAGCACCAGTCCAACCCCAGCCCCAATTCCAGCCTACATTCCATCCACCGTAATAAGACCATCCAATAGTCCAATTCCAAGGTCTTGGATTCCACCAACTGTAACTTGTATAAATACTTGTTCCATAATAATAAGGATCATAATCATACCAATAATAGTTAGTGTAATAATCATCATAATATCCATATCTCCCATTATTTCTTCTAAACCTTTTTATTCGCGAAGCATACTCATAATCATAATATTCATTATCAAAATCATAATTATCTCCACTATAATAGTTGTTGGTAATTCGAACATTTCCATTTTCATCCTCATAGTAAGTAGTACTATCAGTAATTCCCATTCGTTCATTATAGGCAGCCTCTATTTCTTGCTCTCTAGTATTTACATAGTAGTCGGTAGCAGTAGAATATTCATCTTCAGAAATTACTTCTTCATTTTTTTTTGAATCATTTATAATTTCTTCGGTAGCAGCTTTTTTCTTCTTTTTAGAAGAAGGGTAAAAATCGTCTTGAGCAAAAGTGTTTCCTGAAAGGAATAAAACACTTAAAAATATTATCGTTAATCCAAATGAGTTCATAATTCGTCCTCCTATTTCTTTTTTTCACTTGTTAATGAAATGTTAATTTGATTTAATTAAACCAAGTATTATGCCAAAAAATGTTAATTCCAAAATGCAGCAATTAAGAGTGCATTTATAAAAACCTCTACAACAATTTCTGCTACAATCTCACCTGCAACAGAAGTCCCTCTTCTCCTTTTAGCTTTTTTATCATCAGTTTCGCTATACTCGTACCTTTTCGTGGTAATGTTATTTTTTTCATTATAATCTTGTTCTGTAGAATAATCATCAATACCAACAATCTGTTCATTAACAACAGTTGTTTTCTCTTTTTCTTTTTTTGACTTATTGTTATAAAAATCATCTTGAGCTTTTACAGTAAAAGCAACAAATATTAGCAGTACAGAAAGTAATAGTTTAATAGATTTCATTTGAGTTTAGTTTTAAGTAAAATTCGCTTAATTTTACGGTCTTTCATATTTATGTTTGGAAAAATTTATTATCAAAAACTATACCTAAAAAATAATAATGGCAAAAGATTTTACAACAAGAGAAAAAGATTACTCACAATGGTATAACGAATTAGTGGTAAAAGCTGATTTAGCAGAACATTCGGCTGTTAGAGGTTGTATGGTTATAAAACCTTATGGTTATGCTATTTGGGAAAAAATGCAAGCACAATTAGATAAAATGTTTAAAGAAACTGGACATGAAAACGCTTGTTTTCCATTGCTTGTGCCTAAAAGTTTGTTTGAAGCTGAAGAAAAAAATGCTGAAGGTTTTGCCAAAGAATGTGCGGTTGTTACACATTACAGACTTAAAACTAATCCAGAAGACAAAGCCAAATTAATGGTTGACCCAGAAGCTAAACTAGAGGAAGAATTAATCATAAGACCAACATCTGAAGCCATTATCTGGAATACTTACAAAGGGTGGATACAATCTTATAGAGATTTACCAATATTAATTAACCAATGGGCTAATGTAATGCGTTGGGAAATGCGTACTCGTTTGTTTTTAAGAACTGCAGAATTTTTATGGCAAGAAGGACATACTGCTCATGCCACAAAGAAAGAAGCTATTGAAGAATCTGAAAAGATGATTAACATATACGCTGAATTTGCTGAGAAATGGATGGCAATGCCCGTAACTATTGGTAAAAAGTCTGATTCTGAGCGTTTTGCTGGAGCAGATGACACCTACACCATTGAAGCTTTAATGCAAGATGGCAAAGCATTACAAGCTGGAACATCTCACTTTTTAGGACAAAATTTTGCCAAAGCATTTGATGTTCAATACACCAATAAAGAAGGCAAAAGAGATTTTGTATGGGCAACTTCATGGGGTGTATCTACTCGATTAATTGGAGGTTTAATAATGACTCATTCTGATGATGATGGATTAGTTTTACCTCCAAACTTAGCACCACACCAAGTAGTAATTGTTCCTATTTATAAAGGAGAAGAACAATTAGCTCAAATTTCCAAGAGAGTAAATACAATTAAAGCCGAACTAGAAGCTAAAGGTATTACTGTAAAATTTGATGATAGAGATACTCACAAACCAGGATTTAAATTTGCTGAATACGAATTTAAAGGTGTGCCTGTACGTATTGCTATTGGTCCAAGAGATTTAGAAAACGGAACTGTAGAGGTTGCTCGTAGAGACACTAAAGAAAAAGAAATTTTACAACAAAGCGATATAGCAAACAAAGTTGAACACCTATTAGAAAACATTCAACAAAACCTTTTCCAAAAAGCAGTTGATTATAGAGAAGAAAACACACATAAAGCAGACAGTTGGGAAGAGTTTAAAGACATTATTAATAATAAAACAGGATTTGTTTTTGCTCACTGGGATGGCACTGCCGAAACTGAAGAAAAAATTAAACAAGAAACCAAAGCAACAATTAGGTGTATTCCTTTAAACAATAAATTAGAAGATGGAAAATGTATTTATACAGGAAACCCATCTACACAACGTGTAATTTTTGCTAAAGCATACTAAACACTTTTATTATGGAAAACCCAAAAAGTGCCAAAGAGCTTATTTTAGAAACTTTAAAAACCAAAGCTTGTTTAAAGCAAAAAGTTTTTAAATCTACCATTGAAATTTTTCAAAGCTTTAAAGATGAAGCAAAATCCCTAATTGAGGACTTAAAAGCTGAAATGAATACAGTTGATAAGGCAGTAGTTATCGATTTTATTGATAAAGGAAACTATGAATTTCATATAAAATTTGGTGGAGATATATTGGTGTTTTTTATGCATACCAATGTATTTGAATTTGATAAAAGCCATAATATGTGGAACACTTCTTACATTAAAGAAGATGAATTACGTGCTTTTTGCGGAATGATAAATGTTTATAATTTTTTAGCCGATTCTTTTAAGTACAACAGAATAAATGATGTTGGATATTTAGTTGCTCGTTTATTTTTAAATAAAGATTTACATTATTTTGTTGAAGGAAAAAGACAACTTGGTTTCTTATATAACGACTTTGTAAACGAAACCATTAGCAACGAAAAAATTAGAAAAATCATTGAATCATCAATTTTATATTCAATGGATTTTGATTTATTAACACCACATTACGATAGCGTAAAAGTAGTGAGTGTAAATGATATTATTGAAACCACCAACGCTATGAATATTAAAACTGGAAAAAGATTAGGCTTTAAGTTTCAGGCAGATAACGATAATATTATATAATTTTTTCAAAATAAGTTTGCAGGTATATTAAAAAAATATACATTTGCACTCCTTTAAGAAAAAAGGCCCGTTCGTCTAGGGGTTAGGACGTCTGGTTTTCATCCAGGAAACAGGGGTTCGATTCCCCTACGGGCTGCAAAACCACTCAACAAAGTTGGGTGGTTTTTTATTTTAAAATAAAATTGTTGGTGTTTGCAAAAAATTATTACATTTGCAGTCCTTAAAAATTTAAGATTAAAAACAGAAAGATATGGCTAATCACAAGTCGGCATTAAAAAGAGTAAGACAAACAGCTAAAAGAACACTTAGAAATAAGTACCAACACAAAACTACTCGTAACGCTATTAAAGCGTTAAGAGATAGCGACAACAAAAAAGAAGCAACAGCAATGTTGCCAAAAGTTTCTTCTATGATTGATAGATTAGCTAAAAGAAACATTATACACAATAATAAAGCAGCTAATTTAAAATCGAAACTTTCTAAGCACGTAGCAAGTTTATAACGATTACATTATAAAATTTACAAAAGGCTTTCTTTTAAAAGAAAGCCTTTTTTTATGCTTAATGAGTAACTTTGATAAAACTTTAAATTATGATAAGAGTTGCCATAAACGGTTTTGGAAGAATAGGGAGATCTTTTACCAGAGCTATTCAAAAACATCCTAACATTAACCTAGTTGCTATAAACGATTTAGCCCCAACCAACACCTTAGCCCATCTATTAAAATACGACTCTATACATGGGGCTTTTAACGGAAAAGTTAGTACCGAAGAAAACAAAATACTAATTAACGATAAAGCCATACAAATTTACAGCGAAAAAGACCCCGAACTTTTGCCATGGAAAGCTCTTAACATTGACATAGTAATCGAATCTACAGGTATATTTTTAACTAAAGAACTAGCAAGCAAACACCTAATTGCTGGAGCAAAAAAAGTAATTTTATCTGCACCTCCTAAAAGCGAGGATATTACCACTGTAGTTTTAGGTATTAATGATGATGTAATAACTGGAAATGAACAGATTATTTCTAACGCATCGTGCACTACCAATGCAGCAGCTCCATTAATTAAAGTTTTACACGATTTATACCATATAGAAAGTGCTTACATTACCACTGTACACTCTTACACAAGCGACCAAACTTTACACGATTCTCCTCACCGAGATTTAAGAAGAGCAAGAGCAGGAGCACAATCTATTATCCCAACAACAACTGGAGCTGCAAAAGCCATTACCAAAATATTTCCTGATTTAGATGGTAATATTGGTGGTTGCGGAATTAGAGTACCCGTACCCAATGGTTCTTTAATAGACATTAGTGTTAATTTAAAAGAAAACCCTAACGTAGAAGAAATAAACAATGCTTTTAAAAAAGCATCAGAAAACAACCTAAAAAACATATTACAATACACCGAAGACCCTTTAGTATCTATTGATATTGTTGGTAATGCTCATTCTTGTATCTTTGATGCTGACTTAACTTCTATTACCGGAAATATGGTTAAGGTTGTTGGTTGGTACGATAACGAAATGGGTTATAGCAATAGATTAGCTGATTTGGTTGAGAAGATTAGCTTATAAAACAATTACAAACGACTACAATTAATTACAAACGATTAAAATCGTTTAACCCCTTATTAACATTAAGTATTTAATGTTTTTTAACTATTTTTACTTAGAAATCTATAATGCGAATAAATGTAATTGCATTTATTCGGTTGTTAGGTTGCATTTAAATAACGAACGATAATGGAATATAAAGTCATTGACCATTTTGAAAATAAAGAACCCATTGTTTCTGATATTTACGAGAAATTAATCTCTGAATGCGAAAAGTTTGGAACGATTTACCAGTCACCAAAAAAGACAAGTATTCATTTAGACGCAAAGTCAGGTTTTGTTGGAGTTTATACAAGAAAAGATTGCCTATTACTTCATATTCATACCGACTTTAACGTTGATAACCCGCGAATCGAAAAAACAGAAAAAATATCAGCTAATAGATACAAACATATAGTACGGATTAAGAACCCTGACGAAATCGACAAACAGATAATTGATTGGCTTGAATCGGCTTACAAGTTAAAAAGTTGAAATGGATAATATCACAAAAGGTTTAATAGCAGGATTGGCATTAGGAATTGCTTCAATAATTCCAATGCTTTTTATGGAATTTGAAGATAAAAAAAAGGCAATTATTGCGTCTTTCATTAATCGTTTTACCATCGGCTTCATAATATTTAATATCGACTTACCAATAGCAGGTTGGTTAAAGGGTTTGCTTGTAGGTTCAATATTAAGTTTGCCGGACGCACTAATTACAAAAGCATATAAACCAATAATGGGATTTGGGATTGTAGGTGGAATTATTTGCGGACTATTTACTTGACCGAAAGAAAAAACGCAACCTAACAATGTATATAAAAAATAGGCGAAACAGTAGCAAAATTAGAGCTTTGGGTTCGTATAGAAGTTTGTTCTTAACCGAATATTACGTGCTTCGAAATCGCCTACTTTTCATATACTAGCCGTTAGCAATAATTTCAAATTAATATGACTGAAGAATTTGAATTACCTGAAAAATTACATGAAAACCATCTCGCAATAACAAAATACAGCCGACATTTAAGGGGGAAATTTTTAGAGCGAATGATTTTGATTGAACACCTAATTTCTGAAAGTTTAATTGAACTAACTTCTTCTGACAAAACAGAGGAATCTATTCGAAAACATCTTTTTTCAAGTACAATCACTTTAGAAATTAAAATAAATTTGTTTTGTTCGCTTAATAAAGCTAATGCTTTTGACTGTGATGATATACACAAAACATTAAATTCTGATTTAAAAGAATTACAGAAACTAAGAAATTTACTAGCTCATTCTGTACTTGATACGACTTTCGAATTCTTAGAAAATTATAATGGCACTTTTATTAGATATCAGTCTCATACGAATAAGGGTATTCAATTAATAGATATTTACTATAAAGACAAGGAGGAAAATATTCAAAAAAACATTTTTAACTCTACATTAATAAGACGAAAAGTAATTGACTGTGAAAACTCTCTGGTAAATATTCAATCTAATCTATTAAGTAAAAAATAAAAATTGCTAACATCATCTATATTTTATAGGGCAGTTGGTAGTTATTTGAAACAGTAAAGCAATTAATAAACTCCGCCAAAACTTTGTTTTGACGTTTTATCAGGAATTAAGTTAAAACCCAAAGCCAAAGCTTTGGCTAATTAGTTAAACGAAAAACAGTACTTTTAAATCGCCCTACAAAAACATAGATAGGGCGTTAAAAAAACACTACCCTTTCGGATTAGCATACATTTTAATATCAGCAGCTGTAATGGTTTTATCGCATAAAATTATTAAACGCTCTACTATGTTTCGTAGCTCTCGAATATTACCTGTCCAATCTACTTTCTTTAATTCTTCTAATGCTTTTGCATCAAATTCCATTGCTGGCTTACCGTGGTCTTGGCATAGTATTTCTAAAAAATAGTTCGCCAAAATAGGCACATCATCTTTTCTGTCGTTTAATGATGGTACATGTATTAAAATTACACTTAACCTGTGATATAAATCTTCTCTAAAATTACCCTCTGCAATTTCTTTCACTAAATCTTTATTGGTTGCTGCCAACACTCTTACGTTTACCGAAATTTCTTTTTCTCCACCTACTCTAGTTATTCTGCTTTCTTGTAATGCACGTAATACTTTTGCTTGTGCAGACAAACTCATATCTCCTATTTCATCTAAAAACAGCGTTCCTCCTTCAGCTTGCTCAAAACAACCTTTACGTTGTTTTATGGCAGAAGTAAACGCACCTTTTTCGTGTCCAAACAATTCACTTTCTATTAATTCTGATGGAATTGCAGCACAGTTTACTTCTATAAAAGGAGATTTGTTTCTATCCGATTGTTCGTGCAAACTACGAGCAACTAATTCCTTTCCTGTTCCGTTACCTCCAGTAATTAAAACTCTAGCATCGCTTGGAGCAACTTTGGCAATCATTTCTCTTACCTGCTGTATTCCTTCCGATTCTCCAACTATTTGAGTAGTTCCTTTTGCTCCACTTATTTTACGTTTTAACTTCTTAGTTTCTTGTACCAACTCTTTTCTGTCTAACGCATTACGAACGGTAACCAACAATCTATTCAAATCTAATGGCTTGGCAATAAAATCATAAGCTCCTTTTTTTAATGCTTCTACAGCTGTTTCAATAGTTCCATGCCCCGATATCATAACAATAGGTGTATCTACCCCTGCATTAACCGCACTTTCCAACACCTCTATCCCATCCATTTTTGGCATCTTAATATCGCACATTATTAAATCGTATTTGCCATTTTTAATTTTTTCTAAACCGCTAGGTCCATCTTCTGCTTCTTCAACTTTAAACTTTTCGTATTCTAAAATTTCTTTTAGTGTATTACGAATTGGTTTTTCATCATCTATAATTAAAATATTTGCCATTTTTTTGTTTTTATTACACATTAAAAAATACACACCCCTAGAAAATTAAACCCCGAACTTTCGGGATTATTTTCTTTCCCCTCTCAAGAGGGGATTCCTCAATTTATCCTTTAAAGAAAAGCCATTTCCACAATTCTTTATACGTTACTTTTTTACCGTACATTAAAATTCCCGTTCGATATATTTTACCTGCAACCCAAGTTGTGCCAATAAATCCTGCTATTAATAATGCTATAGAAAGCAACAACTCCCATGTTTCAACTCCTCCAAAAGGAATACGAACCATCATAATTACAGGAGAGGTTAAGGGCACCATCGATAACCAAAATGCTAAAGTTCCATCAGGATTATCCATTACTGTTTGTGCTACTACAAACGAAAAAATAAGTGGTATCGTTATTGGCAACATAAATTGCTGCGTATCTGCTTCGCTATCTACTGCCGAACCAATTGCTGCAAACAATGCTCCATAAAGTAGATAACCTGCTATAAAATAAAACAAAAACGATATTAATATTTGAGTTATTGGAATACTTTCTATTCCATCAATAATATCTTGATATGGATGCGGACTGGATAACTTAGGATTAACATCATTTAAAATCTGTTCAGTTTGTGTTGTTTGCATAGCAGCCTCATCAACACCAAAAGCTCCTATTATAACAGTATAAATAATTCCTGTTAGCACAATCCATAATAAAAACTGAGTTAATCCAACCAAAGCTATTCCTGCTATTTTTCCCATCATTAATTGAAAGGGTTTAACCGATGAAATGATTATCTCTACAATTCTATTGGTTTTCTCTTCAATTACACCTCTCATTACTTGTACTCCAAACATAAATATAAAGAAGTATATCATTATTGCTCCACCAAAACCTAATGCTGTACTTATGCCTATATTTTTAGATTCTTCTTCTCCTTCAGCATTAATCGATATGGCTTTAACACTAATATTTGGTTGTATCTCGGCTAATTGTTCTTTAGTGATTTTATATTTAGCATTAAGCTCAATATTTCTCATTACATCCTCGATGGTATTTTCAATTTTATTAACTGTACTAAAACCAGGTTGCTTTTTATAATACATTTCTACTTCTGGTTCTTTATCCGTCTTTTTAATGTAGAGTATTGAAGTGTATTTGCTATCGTACAAATCTGCTTTAGCATCTGCAATAGACCTAAACTCGTGTGTAAATTCTAATTCATTGGTATTTTCAAACTGATTGATAAATGCTTTGGTTTCATCAACAACTTCAATACGTTGCATATCTTTATCCTTAGTAGCCAACCATATTGGCACTAACATTAATCCAGCCATTAAGAGTGGCCCTAACAAAGTCATTATTACAAAAGATTTCTTTTTAACCCTTGTTAAGTACTCTCTTTTTATTATTAAAATTATTTTATTCATATTATTTTAATTTAAGGATAAACTTAAACCCACCCCTAACCCCTCCCAAGAGGGGAATTTTTAATTATTATTTTCACTTGTTATTTCTTCCAATGTTTCAGGCATTACCTCTTGTACTTTCTGAATAAAAATATCATTCATACTTGGTGTAATTTCATTTACCGAAATTATCTGAACATCTTGAACAATGGTTTTTATCAACTCATTCATATCGCTAGGTTTATTAGCTCTAACTTTTACATGCATTCTGCCATTTACGTTTTTAGATTCTAGCAACTCAAAAGCTGTCCACAGAGCATTACTAAACGCTATCATATTACCAACAAATACTATTTCAAACACATTTGATTTAAATGCCTCTTTTATTTCAGTAACATTTCCATCTAATATTTTTTTAGACTTATTAATTAAAGCAATGTCATCACAAATTTCCTCTACCGATTCCATATTATGGGTAGAAAAAATAATGGTTGAACCTTTTTCTCTAAGCTCTAGTATTTCCTTTTTAATTAAATTAGTGTTAATTGGATCGAAACCACTAAAAGGCTCATCTAAAATTAACAGTTTAGGCTCGTGCAAAACAGTTGTAATAAATTGTACTTTTTGAGCCATCCCTTTAGATAGTTCTTCAATTTTTTTATCCCACCAATTATCAATCTCAAACTTCTCAAACCACTGTTTTAGTTTGTATTTAGCCTCTCCCTTATCCATTCCTTTTAGCTGTGCTAAATAAATGGCTTGCTCTCCCACTTTCATCTTTTTATACAAACCTCTTTCTTCTGGCAAGTAACCTATTTGGGCAATATGCTTAGGAGCTAACTTTTCTTTAGCAAATATTATTTCTCCTTTATCAGGTCCCGTAATCTGATTAATAATTCTGATGAGAGTTGTTTTTCCTGCTCCATTAGGCCCAAGCAATCCAAATATGCTTTGCTCTTTTACATGGAGGGACAAGTTGTGCAATGCTTTATGATCAGCATAACTCTTATAAACTCTTTTTACGTGCAATAAATCCATAAAAACAAAAATAAGTTATTCGTATGAGTATCTACTTAAAAAAGTATGAGTGGTTTTTAACAAGTTTTAAAACAAAAAATCCTCCGAACTTCTTCGGAGGATTTTTTTATAATTCAATGTTTTTTAAGCAACGCTTAATGGTTCTAATATCCCATTTAAAGTATTGCTTGGTCGCATTGCTTTTGACGCTAAATTATCATCAGCAAAGTAATAACCATCAATGTTTTGAGCTTTACCTTGCGATGCAATTAATTCTTCATTAATAGTAGCTTCATTACTATTCATTGCTTCAGCAATTGGAGCAAATTCTGCTTTTAAATCAGTATTTTCATTTTGATTTGCTAATTCGTTTGCCCAATACATTGCTAAATAAAAATGTGAACCTCTATTATCTATTTGTCCGATTTTACGAGCTGGCGATTTATCATTTTCTAAGAATTTTTCAGTAGCAGCATCTAAACAATCTGCTAAAACTTGTGCTTTAGCGTTGTTTGTTGTGTTGGCAACGTGTTCTAATGAAACACCCAATGCTAAAAACTCTCCTAAAGAATCCCAACGCAAGTAACCTTCTTCCTCAAATTGCTGAACGTGCTTTGGAGCAGAACCTCCAGCACCAGTTTCAAACAATCCTCCACCATTCATTAATGGAACGATAGATAACATTTTTGCTGATGTTCCTAATTCTAAAATTGGGAATAAATCGGTTAAGTAATCTCTTAATACGTTACCAGTTACCGAAATGGTATCTTCTCCGTTTTTAACTCTCTCTAACGTATAAGTTGTTGCCTCTATTGGCGATTTAATCAATAATTCTAATCCCGATGTATCGTGATTTGGCAAATAAGCATTTACCTTTTTAATAATTTGATTGTCGTGAGCTCTGTTTTCATCTAACCAAAATACCGCAGGAACGCCTGTTGCTCTCGCTCTGCTTACAGCTAATTTTACCCAATCTTGTATAGGTGCATCTTTGGTCTGGCACATTCTAAAAATATCTCCTGCTTCAACATCTTGCTCCATTAAAACAGTTCCGTTAGCATCTACCACTTGCACTTTCCCAGCCGCATCCATTTGAAAAGTTTTATCATGAGAGCCATACTCTTCAGCTTTTTGAGCCATTAAACCAACATTTGGTACAGTTCCCATTGTTGTTGGATCAAAAGCACCATTCTTTTTACAAAAATCAATCGTAGATTGATACAAACCTGCATAACATCTGTCTGGAATAATCGCTTTAGTATCTTGTTGATTTCCTGCTGCATTCCACATTTGTCCAGAAGTACGAATCATTGCAGGCATACTTGCATCAATAATTACATCACTTGGCACGTGTAAGTTGGTTATTCCTTTATCAGAATTTACCATTGCCACTGCTGGCTTACTATTATATAAAGTATCTATTGCAGCTTTTACTTCAGCTTCTCTACTATGACCTGCAATTTTTGTGTAAACATCTCCTAAACCGTTGTTTGGGTTAACGCCTAATTCAGCAAACAAATCAGCGTATTGTTCAAATATTTCTTTATAAAAAACTTCTACAATTGCACCAAAAATAATTGGGTCAGATACTTTCATCATTGTCGCTTTCATGTGTACCGAAAACAATACGCCATTTGCTTTAGCATCTTCAATTTCTTTTGCAATAAATGTTTTTAACGCAGTTAAGCTTAAAGCTGAGCAATCAATAATTTCTCCTGCTAAAAGTGGCGTTGAAGCTTTTAAGGTTTTTGTATTTCCATCATTCCCAACAAACTCAATTTTTACATCTGTTGCATTATCAACCGTAACCGATTTTTCACTTCCGTAGAAATCGTTAGCCGACATACTTGCTACGTGTGTTTTAGAATCAGTACTCCAAGCTCCCATTGAGTGTGGGTTTTTCTTTGCATAATTTTTAACCGCTTTCGGAGCTCTTCTATCAGAATTTCCTTCACGTAAAACTGGATTTACTGCCGAACCTAACACCTTAGCATATCTTGCTTTAGTAGCAGCATCTCCAGGATAATCAGGTACATTATAACCTTTATTTTGCAACTCTTTAATGGCAGCAGTTAATTGAGGAATTGATGCTGAAATATTAGGCAACTTAATAATGTTAGCTTCTGGAGTTTTTGCTAAAGCTCCCAATTCTGCCAAAGCATCATTTACTTTTTGGTCAGCAGGCAACACATCTGAAAAATTAGCTAATATTCTAGCTGCTAAAGAAATGTCTTTTGTTTCCACTTCTATATTAGAAGAAGCTGTAAAAGCTTTTACAATTGGTAAAAAAGAATAAGTTGCTAAAGCCGGTGCTTCATCAGTTTTGGTGTAATAAATTTTTGCTTTTCCTGCCATTTTTTTGCTGTTTTTATAATGAAAATTATGTTCTGAAATTTGAATGCGAAGCTACTTATTTTAAGGCTTTTATTCAAGAGAATTAGAAGGTAAATATCAAGTATTTTTATAGACCTAACTATTATCATTACTTTCGCCAAAATAAGGTTGAAAAAATATTAACATTTAATTGTTTGAATATTCAAATAAAAATGATTTATTTTGCAGTCCTCAAATTTTTAAAGAGAAAGAAGATGTCAAGAGTTTGTCAAATAACAGGAAAGAAAGTAATTACAGGTAATAACGTATCTCACTCTAAGAGAAGAACAAAAAGAAGATTTTACCCAAACTTACAAACTAAAAAATTCTACATTCCAGAAGAAGATAAATGGGTTACATTAAAAGTTTCTGGTGCTGCTTTAAGAACTATCGATAAAAACGGTATTTCTGCTACTTTAAAAGAAGCTAAAGCTAAAGGATTTTACAAAGGTTAAAAAAGAATTTATTTTTATAGCTAAACGCTGTTACTAAAAAGTAGCAGCGTTTTTTTATTGCCATAATCGTCATTCCTGAAAATTATGAGGAATCTTATATTAGATTGCGGGTTAAGGCCGAAACTTCAAAACAAACTCTGCAATAGTTTAACACACCCCTGATTTTGTAAACAAATCAAAGATTTGAACAAAATCTTCCCCTCTCTAGAGGGGAATTCTTACCTTAGCTTTATGAAAAGAGTATTGCTATTTTTCTTATTAATTCCATTAATTGTTTCCTCTCAAGAAAATATTGTAGAGCTTCCTAAAGATAGCATTACCAAAGAAAATCTTTACGACACAGATTTATTACCAGCCTCTTTTTTTAAACAAAATAGAGAAAAATTAAGGCAGCTTTTACCCAATAATAGTGTTGCTATTTTTTTTGCTAATCCTGTTCGCAACCGTTCTAATGATGTTGATTTTGAATATCATCAAGACCCCAACTTTTATTATTTAACTGGACTAACCGAACCACATTCAGTTATTTTAATTTTTAAAGAAGAACAGCGATTTAATGATTTTAAAACGGATGAAATTATTTTTCTACAGGATAAAGATTTAAAAAATGAAATGTGGACAGGCAAAAGAACAGGTGTTAAAGGTGCTGAAGAAAAGTTAGCAATTACAAAAGCAATGAAAAACACAGCTTTTTTAAGTTTTGAAGCAGAACTAAAAGGCTTCGACAAAGTTTTTACTTACAACATTAGAGAAGATGTAAACAACCATCCTGAAAAAGGAGATTTGTATGGATTAATTCAATCGTACCAACTAAAAACTCAAAGTTTAACCAACACCGATAAAGAAGAGCTTAATTATATGATGGCTAAGCTTAGAGAAATTAAAACCGAAGAAGAAATTGCTTTGATGAGAAAAGCAATTGATATGACTTGTGAAGCTCAAATTGAATTAATGAAAGCTCTGAAACCTGATATGAAAGAATATCAATCTGAGGCAATTGTAGAATATGTTTTTAAAAAAAATGGTGCTGAATATCCGGGATTTCCCTCCATTTTAGGCGGTGGAGAAAATAGCTGCATTATACACTATACTCACAACCGAAAAAAGTTAGAAAACAAAGACTTATTAGTTAGCGATATTGGCGCAGAATACCATGGTTATACTGCTGATGTTACCAGAACAATACCCGTTGATGGACATTTCTCTGAAGAAGAAAAAATAATTTACAATTTGGTTTTAAAAGCACAACAAGCAGGAATAGACTCATGCAAAGTAGGTAACAAATTTTGGGAGCCCCATAATGCTGCTACTAAAATTATTACAGATGGATTATTAGAATTAGGTATAATTGAAAAAAGTTATCATGTTCAGAAATACTTTATGCATGGCACTTCACATTATTTAGGTTTAGATGTACATGATGCTGGCTTGTATGGAACGCTTCAAATTGGAAATGTAATTACTGTTGAACCTGGAATCTATATCCCAGAAGGTTCTGATTGCGATCCAAAATGGTGGAATATAGGAATTAGAATTGAAGATGATATTTTAATCACAACCGAAGGTCCAGAAAACTTATCTGAAAAAGCCCCAAGAACTATTGAAGCAATTGAAGCTTTGATGAAACAAGAAAGTAATTTTTAATTAAAATAATTCCTAACTATTAATGACTTTCATCACTATTAAAAGTCAACTAACAAACTTATATTTGTGTTCTTAAATTTTTGATATGTCAGTTCGATTAAGAGACAACAGAAAAACCGAAGAAATAAGAGCAAAAGTTAGAGAAACTGAATTAAAAGTTTCCGACTTTATTTACCCTTTATTTATTGAAGAAGCTGATAACATCAAAAAAGAAATTCCTTCAATGCCAGGCATTTTTCGTTATTCGTTAGATAAGATTAATGAAGAATTAGATGAAGTGGTGGCTTTAGGCATTAAGTCGGTTATCCTTTTTGGAATTCCTTTACACAAAGATGCCGAAGGTAGTGAAAGTTGGAACGATGAAGGAATTATTCAGAAAGCTATTCGTTACATCAAAGCCAACTACCCAACTTTACAAGTTATTGCCGATGTATGTTTTTGCGAATATACCGACCACGGTCATTGCGGGGTTTTGTGCGATAATGATGTTGACAACGATTTAACTTTAGTTAATTTAAGAAAACAAACATTAGCTCAGGCAAAAGCTGGTGTAGATATGGTTGCCCCTTCGGGTATGATGGATTTTGCAGTGCGAGAAATGAGGGATGAATTGGATAAAAATGGATTTGAACATATTCCAATTATGGGATATTCAGTAAAATACTGTTCTTCTTATTATGGACCATTTAGAGATGCGGCAGATTCTGCCCCTAGTTTTGGCGATAGAAGAACTTACCAAATGGATCCTGCCAACAGAAATGAGGCAATTTTGGAAGCTCAAGCTGATGTGGATGAAGGTGCTGAAATATTAATGGTAAAACCTGCATTAGCTTACTTGGATATTATCCGAGATTTAAAAAACAACTTTGACCTACCAATTGCGGCTTACAATGTTAGTGGAGAATATTCGATGATTAAGGCTGCTGGACAAAATGGTTGGATAGACGAACAAAAAGTAATGCTAGAAACTTTGCTTTCTATTAAGAGAGCTGGAGCAGATATAATAATTACTTATCACGCTAAAGAGGCGGCAAGACAATTGAAAATGAAAAATGACTAAATGGATAATTAATTTTCAATTCTCCATTATCAATTTATAATTATTTAAAATGAACAACAAAAAATCACAAGAACTATACAAAGAAGGTCAAAAACATTTAGTAGGAGCAGTAAATTCTCCTGTTAGGGCATTTAACTCTGTTGGCGGAAACCCATTATTTATGGAAAAAGCTCACGGAAGTAAAATTTATGATGTTGATGGTAACGAATACATTGATTTAGTGCTTTCTTACGGACCAATGATTATCGGACATGGAAACAACAAAGTTATAGAAGCTGTACAAAAACAAGTTTGCACTGGTTTTACTTTTGGAGCAAGTACCGAAAATGAAATTAAACTAGCCGAAATGGTTTGCGATGCTTTTCCTGGTATGGATAAAGTACGATTTGTAAACTCTGGAACGGAAGCCATTTTAAGTGCTATTCGTTTAGCAAGAGCTTATACTGGGAAAAACCACATTGTAAAATTTGCAGGTTGTTATCACGGTCATTCTGATGCATTATTGGTTGCTGCTGGTTCTGGTTTGGCTACATTAAGTATTCCGGGTAGTAAAGGAGTTCCTGCCGAAGCTGTAAAAAACACTTTAATTGCTGAGTACAATGATATTGAATCCGTAAAAAAACACATTGCCGAATGTGATGATATTGCAGCAGTTTTTATTGAGCCTGTTGCAGGAAATATGGGAACGGTTGTACCGTCAGACAGTTTTATTTCTGAATTAAGAACCATAACCAAAGAGGCAGGTATTCTTTTGGTCGTAGATGAAGTAATGACTGGGTTCCGTTCAAAATTTGGAGGAGCTCAAGAGTTATTAGGCATTGAAGCAGATATTACTTGCTTAGGAAAAGTTGTTGGAGGTGGTTTTCCTGTTGGAGCTTACGGAGCAAGAAACGAAATTATGGAAATGGTTGCTCCTTTAGGAGGAATGTATCAAGCAGGAACACTTTCTGGAAATCCAGTAGCTATGGCAGCAGGAATTACCACTTTAGAAGAATTAAAAAATCAAAATCCTTACGATAAATTTAATCAACAAGCAGCTCAAATTGAAGAAGCATTATTAAACGCTGCTAAAGAAAATGGAATTAACTTAACTGTTAGCCGATTTGGTTCTATGGTTAATCCATTTTTTACAGCTAAAAAAGTAACCAACTTTACCGAAGCTCAAGAATGTGATACCGAACAATTCACAAAATTCTTTTGGGGATTAATTGAAAACGGAGTTTACATTCCTCCAAGTCAATTCGAAGCTTGGTTTTTATGTTCAGTATTGAGTGATGAGGATATGGATAAGATTATTAATGCGATTAACATTGCTATGCAATTGGCTAAATAAAACTCTCCCCTTGAGGGGAGCTGGAGGGGTGACTCTAGTTTTTGAAAATCACCCACCTAACCTCCCTCAAGGGAGGAATTGAAAATAACAAAATGAAAAAGACTATTTTGATATCTGGAATAACTTTAGGTAGTTTGGGTATAATTACTCGAGTTATTGGAGCATTATTCAAAATTATGCATTGGCCAGGTTCAAGTTTTCTTTTTATAACATCAACCATTTTAATAGTAATTAGTGTAATTCTATTTACTTTTTACATCATAAAATATACAATCAAATGAGTTTTAACGACAATTTTTTAAAAGCTTGTAGAAGAGAAGAAACACCTTATACGCCACTTTGGTTAGCCCGACAAGCGGGACGTTACCAAAAAGAGTATATGAAAATTAAGGAAAAGTATAGTATTATAGATATTAGTACTATTCCTGAGGTAAGTGCAGAAGTTACTTTACTTCCTATTAACCAGTTTGAACTAGATTCAGCAATTATATTCTCTGATATTTTAATTCCTTTAGGACCAATGGGCATTAGCTTTGAATACAAAAAAGGCTACGGACCATTAATTCACAATCCTATTAGAACTGTTGCTGATGTGGAAAAACTAAAAGTAGTTGATCCTGCGTTAGAAATGGCTTACACTGGTAAAGCATTAACCATATTAAAAGGAGAATTAAATGTTCCTTGTATTGGTTTTGTTGGTGCTCCATTTACATTGGCTAGTTATATGATAGAAGGAGGTCCTTCTAAAAACTACGAAACAATGAAAGCTTTTATGTATAATGAAACAAAAGCTTGGCATTTACTAATGGATAAGTTGGCAACAGTAATGGCTAATTACTTAAACTTTCAGATAGAAAGTGGAGCAATGGCCGTACAAATTTTTGATAGCTGGGTGGGCGCTTTAGATGTTGATGATTACAATGAATATGTTTACCCACACGTAGAAAAAATGGTGCAAGTTGTTAAAGGAAAATATCCTAATGTCCCTTTAATTTCTATGGGAGTTAACTCTGCTCATTTAATACCTAGCTTACGCAAGGCTAACCCAGATGTAATAGCTATTGATTGGAAAACAGACTTAGCAAAAACTTGGGAAAGCTTAAATTACGAAGTAGCCGTACAAGGTAACTTAGATCCAACTGCATTGTTTGCCGATTGGAGTATTATTGAAGCAAAGACCAAAAAGATTTTAGATTCTGTAAAAGGAAAACCTGGGCACATTTTTAATTTAGGTCATGGTATTTTACCTGGCACACCTGTTGAGAATGTAAAACAGCTTTGTAAGTTTGTGCATGAATATACAAAGAAGTAAATGAAAATTTCTAGTCTTTTACTTCTTGTACTAACCAGTGTTAATTTGTTTGCACAGCAAGTTAACTTAGTTACTCATCTCAATAACTCCATAAATGAAACTTCGGGGTTAATTACTATAAATCAAAAACTAATTACTCATAACGATTCTGGAGGAGAAGCCGCACTTTATGAAATAGACACATTAACTGGCAACTACACTCGAAAAGTTACAATTAGCAACGCAACTAACCAAGATTGGGAAGACATTTGTTTCGATAGTCTTTATATTTATATTGCTGATTTTGGAAACAATAATGGGTCGAGAACCAACTTAAAAATATATCGTATTTCTATTTCAGATTTCATTAACACGCCTAATGATACAGTAATTTCTGACACTATTAGTTTTAATTATGCAGACCAAACCAACTTTACTCCTTCAACTTATTCTACTAATTTTGATGCTGAAGCAATTATTGCTAAAGATGATAGCTTATATATTTTTACTAAAAATTGGGGGAATTATAAAACTAACATTTATACTGTCCCTAAAACCCCTGGAAACTACCAAACAACAAAAATTGACAGCATCAATACTCAAGGCTTAATAACTGGAGCATGTTATAACAAAACAAATGGAGCAATAACTTTAGTTGGATATACCTTTACTTCTTCTTTTGTTGTTAAAATAAGTCAGTATTCCAACAATCAATTTTCAAATGGTATTGTGAACAAAACTGTTCTTTCAGTTCCAGCATCCATTCAAACCGAAAGTATTACCCCAATTAATCAAAATCAATATTATATAACTGCAGAAGAACACTCTTCTGGCAGCTCTTCTTTGTATCGGTTTACTGAACAAGTTGTAGGAATCAATAAAATTGCATCAACAGACAATTACATATATCCTAATCCTGCTTCAAACAAACTTTATTTTAAACATTACAACTTAAAATTAGCTCAAATATATAATCTATCTGGAGTGTTAGTTTATCAAACAAAAAATAAAACCATTGACGTTTCTAACCTAAAAAAAGGTATTTACATTATTAAATTAACAAACAACTTAAATAAGAAAGGTTCTTTCCAAAAAGTCTTAATTAAGTAAATCGCTAATTTTAACACTTAACATTATTCTTATTAAATATGCAGCTTACAGGTCAAATAAAAAAAATGCATTCTCGAATTGAAGAGGAAGTAATTTATGAATTACCTATTGGAGATGAATTGGTAAACATGAATCAATTTATTGGAAAAGAGATTACACTAACTTATCAAAATAAGATTGAATGCGTAAAGTGTGGTAGAGAAACTGTAAAATCTTTTAACCAAGGTTTTTGTTACCCCTGCTTTAAAAACGCTCCCGAAGCTGCCGATTGGATTATACATCCAGAAAAATCGCAGGCACATTTAGGTATTGAAGATAGAGATTTAGAATTTGAAAAATCAGTTCAACTGCAACCTCATGTAGTTTATTTATCACTAACAAGCGGAATTAAAGTAGGAATTACCAGAGGTCCACAAGTGCCAACTCGTTGGATAGACCAAGGAGCTGTTAAAGCAATTAAATTAGCAGTAACTCCCAATAGATATTTAGCTGGAATGATAGAAGTATGCTTAAAAGCTCATTTAGATGATAAAACCAATTGGCGAAAAATGCTAATGAATATTTACCCTGATGTTGATTTAATAGCAAAAAAAGAAGAGGTTAAAAACCTTTTAGATGAAGAGTATCATCAATACATTGAAACAAAAGATGAAGTATTAACTATCCCTTTTCCTGTAACCGATTACCCTGTAAAAGTAAAAAGTATTGGTTTTGATAAAGTACCCGAATATACTGGAGTACTTAAAGGCATTAAAGGGCAATACCTTTTATTTGAGAACGGTATAGTGCTGAACATTAGGAAACATGGAGGTTATATCATATCTTTAAGCAATTAATTATGAAAGTTCATTTAAATTAAAATATGAGATATTTATTTTTAGTATTATTTTATATTATTTTTTTTAAAGTAGAAGCTCAATTAACTCTCTCAAAAGTAGCTGATATGCCTGAGCCTGTATCTAACAATGCGGTTGTAGAAGGGTTTATAAATGATACTTGCTATGCTTTTTCATTTGGAGGAATTGATAGTACAAAATTATGGTCGGGCATACATTTACGTTCATTTAGGTACAATACAATTACTGATGTATGGGACACCATTCCTTCTTTACCCGATACTTTAGGAAAAATTGCTGCAGGGGCAAGTTATGTTGATAGTATTATTTATATCATTGGTGGTTATCATGTTTATGCCAATCATAATGAAGCTTCATCGGCTAAAGTACATCGGTATAACCCAAAAACAAATTCATATTTAAATGATGGAATGGACATTCCTGTGCCTATTGATGATCATGTACAAGCTGTTTGGAAGGATAGTTTAATTTATGTGATTACAGGGTGGAGCAATACTGGAAATGTACCCAATGTACAAATTTATGATCCTGCTAACGATAATTGGCTAACAGGAACACCTACTCCAAACAATAACACTTACAAAGCTTTTGGAGCATCTGGCACTATTATGGGAGATTCCATTTATTATCATGGAGGAGCATCGAATGGACTCAATTTTCCTTGTCAATCTACTTTAAGAATAGGACATATAAATCCTACAAATCCAACACAAATTACATGGTATTTTCGAAATACTCCATTTTTAGGTTATAGAAGTGGTTGTTTTAATCCATTTGATTTTAACCAAGAGGTACACTGGATTGGTGGATCATCTACGACATATAATTATAATGGAATAGCTTATAATGGAAGTGGAAGTGTTCAACCTTCAAATTCGAGCATATACTATCTTAGAAATAATGATTCCATTAACGCTTTTCCTTTAGCATGGCCTTTAAATATTCCTATGGATTTAAGAGGAATTGCAAAAATTGACGGTCCTTACCATACTGGTTTAGGTTTGATAGCAGGAGGAATGGATTCTAATCAAGTAGTAAGTAAAAAAACATATATTATTGATTTTATTATCACAAATACTCAGAAAAAAAATAAACTAACATCTTTCAAAACCTATCCCAACCCTACCTCATCACAAATTAATTTATTGTTTGATAATGTAGAGGATAAAACCATACAGTTAATTGATGTGCTTGGAAATGTTGTTTTAACCGAACAAAATAACTCTAACAACATTCAACTAAATTTAAGTAATTACCCTAAAGGAGTTTACTTTGTTAAAGTTACTGCTTCAAACAATAGTTCTACTCAAAAAATAATAGTGCAATAAAAAAGGAGCTTTTTAGCTCCTTTTTTATTTTATTTCAAATACCTAAAATCGTGGTTGTTTTTGATTTTTTGAAGTGCTTCATAAATTAACTTAATTACACTTTCAACATCGTCTTTATGTACCATTTCTACAGTAGTATGCATGTATCGTAATGGCAAAGAAATTAATGCTGAAGCAACACCTCCAGTTGCATAAGCAAATGCATCAGTATCTGTTCCTGTTGCTCTACTTGCAGCAGCTCTTTGGAAAGGTATTTTTTTCTTGTTAGCAGCATCAATAATCAATTTTAATAAATTGTTTTGTACTGCTGGTCCATAAGTTAAAACCGGCCCTTTTCCTGCATGATTATCTCCTTGTTCAATTTTGTTAATCATTGGTGTTTGAGTATCATGGCAAACATCTGTAACAATAGCTACATCTGGTTTTATGTTTTGCACCATCATTTCAGCACCACGCAAACCAACCTCTTCTTGTACCGAATTAGTAATGTATAAACCAAAAGGTAACTTTACTTTATTTTCTTTTAACAGACGAGCTACCTCAGCAATCATAAAACCACCAATTCTGTTATCTAAAGCACGTCCAACATAATAATTGTTGTTTAATACCATAAATTCATCTTCGTAAGTAATTACACAACCTACATGAACACCAAGTGCTTCAACCTCTTCTTTAGAAGTACATCCACAGTCTAAAAATATATTATCCAACTTTGGTGTTTCTTCCTTACCTGCTTTACGCGTATGAATTGCTGGCCATCCAAAGACAGCTTTAACAATACCTTTATCTGTATGAATATTTACTCTTTTTGATGGAGCAATTTGATGATCCGAACCACCATTTCTTCGCACATAAATAAAACCATTATCAGAAATGTAATGTACAAACCAAGAAATTTCATCCGAATGAGCTTCTATAACTACTTTAAATTTTGCATTAGGGTTAATTATTGCTGCTACCGAACCATAGGTATCAACAAAATAATCATCCACATAAGGTTTGATATACTCTAACCACATTTTTTGTCCTTCACTTTCAAAGCCAGTTGGAGAAGCATTGTTAATATACTTTTCTAAAAATTTTTCTGATTTTGAATTGATTATCGATTTCTTTGCCATGCCTTTTTTGAATTTTAATTTTAAGATTGATGAAATTAGACATTTTTGTTAAAAGAAGTACCTTTGAACAGCATGAAAATTGATAACAAACAAATGATAAGATGCCTAGAATTGGCTAAGCAAGGCATAGGCAATGTTGCTCCAAACCCTATGGTAGGCTGTGTTATTGTTTATCAAAATAAAATTATTGCCGTAGGTTATCACGAAAAATATGGCGAAGCCCATGCAGAAGTAAATGCCATAAATGCCGTAATGGATAAATCTGTGCTAAAAGAAAGCACCTTGTATGTTAATTTAGAACCGTGTGCTCATAGCGGAAAAACTCCACCTTGTGCCGATTTAATTATAAAGCATCAAATACCCAATGTGGTTGTTGGATGCATTGATACTTATGCAGAAGTTGCAGGTAAAGGAATTGAAAAATTACGTGCTGCAGGAATAAGTGTTACTGTTGGTGTTTTAGAAGAAAAAGCCAAAGAACTCAACAAACGCTTTTTTACTTTTCACAATAAAAAACGCCCTTTTATTATTTTAAAATGGGCTGAGACTAAAGATGGTTTTATAGATGTAGAAAGAAACGTCATTGCGAATATTGAGGAACGAAATATGAAGCAATCTTCTCAAACAAAAGATTGCTTCGTCCCTCGCAATGACGAAAAAGTTGACAATTGGATAACATCCTCTTTTTCTAAAAAATTAGTACACCAATGGCGAAGTGAAGAACAAGCCATTATGATTGGAACTAATACCGCTTTAAACGATAACCCTAAATTAACTGTTAGAGAAGTAGAAGGCAAAAACCCTTTGCGAGTTGTTTTAGATTTAAATCTACGTTTACCCGAACAACTTAATGTTTTTGATAGCTCCACTCCTACTTTAGTTTTTAATTCAGTTAAATCAGAAATAAAACATAAGCTCGAATTTGTAAAAATTGATAAAAACAACGACTTAATACCTCAAATTTTAAACGAACTATACCAACGGAACATACAATCTATAATTATTGAAGGCGGAACACAACTTTTACAAACTTTTATTGATGCTAATTGTTGGGATGAAGCTAAAGTTTTTATTGGTAACAAAACTTTTACTAAAGGATTAAAAGCTCCTTTAATTGATAAACAACCAAATGCTACCTTGCAATTCGATACCGATATTTTAAACACTTACAACAATGCTTAGCATTATATTAACCATTGTTGCCTTCAACATTTTAATTGTTATATTTAAAATGTTTGCCAAACTAAACATAGATAATTTACAAGCCTTAATTGTAAATTATTTTGTTGCTGGTTTTTGTGGTTTATACTTTTCTGAAATAGAGTTTAATTTATCTCACATACTAAATGCTCCTTGGATTTATCACGCAGCAATAATTGGAGTACTTTTTATTACAACCTTTAATTTATATGCCCAAGGCACTCAAAAAGTAGGAATAGCTATTACTACTATTGCCAATAAATTATCATTGTTTATTCCTGTTGCAATTGCACTAATTATTTATCCTAACGAAAAAATAACGCTGCTAAAAATTATAGGATTTATATTAGCTGTAGTGGGTATTTACCTTTCTTCTACCAAAAACAAAAAATTAAGTTTTGATAAAAAATATATATGGCTAATTATTATTGTTTTTGTGGGACAAGGTATTGCTGACACTATTTTTAACCATGCACAACAAACAGTTGTAAATGATGCTGATAAAGGTTTATTTTTTATGAGCTTACTACTAATTGCAGGAATTAGCGGAATAGGTATTTTAATTGGAAAATCAATAAAACAACAACCTCAATTTAAGTTTAAAAACCTTATTGGAGGTATTGCTTTAGGCTTACCCAATTTTGCATCGCTTATTTTCTTTTTTAATGCTTTAGAAAGTTCTGGATTAGAAGCATCACAGGTATTTCCTGTTATTAGTATGGGAGTTGTTGTAGTTTCTGCCTTGATAGGCTTAGTCCTTTTTAAAGAAAAATTAACCACCTCTAATTGGATAGGGTTAGCTTTTGCTGTTTTATCTATATTCATAATTACTTTTTTATGATTTTATTATGTTGAAAATCAATTTGTTACAAAATTATTTTAAAAACATTCTTATTTAGTTAGGATTCCTTACTATATTTGCACTAGCAATATTGCTAACCAATAAAATTTTTAAATTATGAGTAAATCAATTTTTTATCATGCAGGTTGCCCTGTTTGTGTATCTGCGGAAAACGAAATTATTAACTTAATTGGAGCATCTAATGTAGATGTTATCCACTTAGGAGAAAACAAACGTAAAATTAGTACTGCCGAAGCAAGTGGCGTTAAATCCGTACCAGCTTTAGTAACACCAAACGGAAATGCTTTACATATAAACTTTGGTGCCTCAATAGCAGATTTAAAATAATTTTTTCACCCAACATAGTTAGGAGTCCTACTTTTTTTAGGCTCCTAACTATTAAAAACTTAATTTATTATGGAAATTTCTGTATGGGATACATTTGTTAAAAGAGCTGACAATAAAATCATGCATTTTGATATTTTAGTTCCTTCCGATTTTAAAAATCAAAAAGAGATTATAAAATATGGAACACAATATTTAAACACAAAAAATTTTGAAACATCCGAAATAAGCACAAAAAAATGTTCATTTTGCCACATTGAAAAAGCAACAGACAAAACAATTTCTGCAATTAAAAAATATGGATTTGATATCGTTGAACTGGAAAACTGCAACTAACAAACAATATTATAATTAGGATTACTAACTTTGTCTGCTAATATACTTTAGCAGACTTTTTTTAATGAAGCAAGACATTACAAATAAAATTGTTGTTGGACTAGAACGTATTTCCGAAGCTTATAAAGCTTTATTATGGGAAAAAGCTAAACTATACAATATTAGCCCTATTCAAATGCAACTACTTACATTTATAAGTAGCCATAAAATAGAACTTTGCAATGTTAGTTCTTTGGCTAAAGAGTTTAATGTTACCAAACCAACCATTAGCGATGCTATTAAAACATTACACCAGAAAGGATATATAGAAAAAGATTTTTCGACAAGCGATAGCAGAAGCTACAATCTTTTTATTACGCCAACTGGTAAAGAGTTATTAAAAGAAATTGGTAATTATTTTTCTCCTATATCTACCGAAATTGAAAAATTAAACGCCAATACATCTGACCAACTTTACATAACACTATCTAAATTAATTTATCAATTAAACAAAAACGGTATTTTAAGCGTACAGCGTATTTGTTATGGATGTACCTATTATACTAATAACAACAATACTCACCATTGTGGATTAATAAATAGTAATTTACTCGATACAGAGATTAGAATTGACTGTCCTGAATTTGAAGAAAAATAAAGTTTAAGCATTATAGATTTAATTCTAACTTTGTACAAACTTTATTGGTATGCGAATAGTTATTGCAGGTGCAGGAGCAGTAGGTTTTCATTTAGCAAAAATGATGTGTAATGAATCTCAAAACATTTATATCATTGACGATAATGAAGACAGACTAAACTATGTTCAAGCCCATATTGATGTTTTTGGTGTAAAAGGAAATGCCAAAAACATTAACATCTTAAAAGAAGTTAAAGTAGAAAGTTGTGATTTATTGATTGCAGCAACCTCATCAGAAGAAACCAATCTATTAGTTTGTATTAATGGCAAAAAGTTAGGAGCAAAACGTACCATTGCCCGTATAAGTAACTACGAAGGAATTGGTAGCGAAATGAGAGATTTATACGGTTCGCTTGGTGTTGACAATATTATTTCTCCTGTAGAACTAGCTTCACAAGAAATTAAACGATTAATTGGACAATCTGCATTTACAAGCGATTACGAATTTGAAGATGGTAAACTTTCCGTTTTTGGTATAGCCCTTACCTCTAATTCTCCTTTAGCTAACAAATCAGTTATTGATACTACTTACTTAAACCCTAACCGTTCTTTTAAACCTATTGCTTTGCTTCGTGATGACAAAACCATTATGATTAAAGCAGATACTATTTTATTAGAACATGATATTGTTTATTTCATTTCAACCCCAGATAGCATAGATGACATTACTCAAATATGCGGACAACAATGCTACGAAATTAAAAATGTAATGATATTAGGTGGTAGTAGAATGGGTGTTTTAACAGCTGAGCTTCTTGAAAAAAACTACAATGTTATCCTTATTGAAAAAAACAAAAAGAAAGCTGAAGAAATTGCCGAGCATTTAAAGAAAACTTTGGTTATAAATACCGATGGAACAGATGTACAAGCTCTAGAAGAAGAAAATATTGAGGATATGGATGCTTTTATTTCGGTAACCGGAAATTCAGAGACTAATATTATTACCTCATTAGTAGCTAAATCGCACGGTGTAAAGAAAACGATTGCAGGTGTTGAAAATATTGATTACATCAACCTTTCACATAATATTGGTATAGACACTTTAATCAACAAAAAAATGATTGCTGCAGCTAACATTTTTAAATTTATTAGAAAAGGAGAAATTGCTGCAATAGCAAATATTCATGGTGTTGATGGCGAAATAATTGAGTTTAATGTAAAAGCCAATACTAAAATTACAACTCGCCCACTTAGAGAATTAAAAATTCCTAGTACAGCAAATATTGCTGGAGTTATTAGAGACAACGAAGGTTTTATTCCTTTTGGAGGTTTTCAGATGCAAGATGGAGATAAAGTGGTAGTGTTTACCAAAACAGATTCTATCCCAGAAATTGAAAAGTTTTTTAATAGATAATGCCTAAAAGCTTAATAAATAAAAGAGTAATTGGTAGCGTTGTAGGAAACCAAGTTATGCTTACAGGCTTACTAATGGCGTTAACTATTCCTGTATCTATTTTTTACAAATCTAACGATTTATTTCCATTAATATATTCTAGCTTAATTACTTTATCATCTGGCTTTATAATTACCCAAGTTACTAAACGCCACAAAAATGATGAAGTAAAAAAACGTGATGGTTTTTTAATTGTTGCTGCTGGCTGGTTATCTATGACCATTTTCGGAAGCTTACCCTATGTGCTATCTGGAGCTATACCTAATTATACTGATGCTTTTTTTGAAACCATTTCAGGACTTACCACAACTGGAGCAACAATTTTAGAAGACATTGAAGCTATGCCAAAAGGTATATTGTTTTGGCGAAGCATGACCCAATGGATTGGAGGTATGGGAATTATTGTATTAACCATTGCTATTTTACCTTTACTTGGTGTTGGAGGAATGGAACTTTTTGCCTCTGAAGCCCCTGGCCCTACTAAAGATAAGATTCATCCTAGAATTAAAGAAACTGCCAAAAGATTATGGATAATTTATGTTTCGCTTACTGCATTAGAATGTATTCTTTTAATGTTTGCAGGAATGGATTTTTATGATGCCATAAACCACTCCTTAACCACCATGTCTACAGGTGGTTTCTCTACTAAACAAGCTAGTATAGCCCATTTCGACACTCCAGTAGTTCAGTACATAATTATAGCATTTATGTTCGTAGCCGGAACAAATTTCACCTTACTTTATTTTGGGTGTAAACTTAAATTTAAAAAGTTTTGGCAAAACGATGAGTTTAAGTGGTATGCTATGGCTGTATTGGGGTTAACCTCGATAATTGTAGGCTTTTTATATTTACACAACCTTGCCAACCCATCGTTTGAGGAAAACTTTAGAGCAGTATTATTTCAAGTTACAAGCATTATTACAACAACTGGTTATGCTACAACAGATTTTACTACTTGGGGCTCTTTTGTAACTTTTATCTTCTTTTTATTATTATTTACTGGAGCTAGTGCTGGTTCTACAAGTGGAGGAATGAAGTTAGTGCGTATTGTTTTATTAATGAAAAACGGCTTTTTAGAATTTAAAAGAAGGTTACATCCAAACGCAGTTGTTCCTGTTCATCTAAACGGACATGGGGTTTCATCAAAAATCATATACAATCTTTTAGCATTTGTATTCTTCTACTTATTTATGTTTGTTTTAGGCTCGGCAGTGCTAACTTTTTTTGGAGTTGATTTTATAGAAGCAATAAGTGCTTCTGCAACAGCAATAAGTAATGTTGGGCCAGGAATTGGCGATTTAGGTCCTTCTTATACTTTTTATAATTTACCCGCTGCTGCAAAATGGGTTTTAGCATTTTTAATGCTACTTGGTAGGTTAGAATTGTTTACAATTGCTATTCTATTTACTCCTTATTTTTGGAAAAGAAATTAATCTTTAAAAGTATTTAACCACTTTATAGCCTTAGCTTCCGACTTAAACATTTTAGTTGGAACATGTTGCTTATTCATTTTCATGAAAAAGTTTACCATCAATCTTTTACCCAATGATCTATCGCTTAATATTGCCATTGCCCTACTTAACTCTGCCACCTCTCTTGATGCTGAATAATCACTTGCCTCTTTTGTTAATTGCCACATCTTTCTATTATCAACTAAAGCAAGCATAGGCTTATTAGCTTGAAGCTTTTTTCTAGCTTCTATAGCTTCCTTTATCGCTTCCAAATCCACATCTGCATCTTCTTTTAAAACACAATAAATTATATTGTTTTTAATTTCCATGCTAAGAACAGATGTTTCTATTTTGGAACTAACATTCATTTATATCAAATATTTTTTAACCATAATAACGCTTTTTCCTTTGTACCAAATAACTTAGTAGGGGTTAAAGGTTTGTTAATTCGCATAAAAAAATTTGCAATCATTTTTATAGGTAAAGATTTACCTGTAACAACTGCCATTGCTATTGTTATTTTTTTAAATTCTTCTCCACCAACTATTTTTCTAGCTTCATCAGAATATTGCCAAACTCCTCTAACATCTACCAATGTTTTCATTGGCTTTCCTTTCTGCATTTCAGTTTTAACTTTTATATTTTCTTCTATTTCCTCAACACCAACATCAGCTTTCTCTTTATAAGTAAGAAATATAATATCTTTTTCAATATAAATTATGGCTGTTCTGGTCTCTGTCATTATTAAGTAACTCTCAAATGACGACTAATATATAAAAAATATCGATAAATATTATTTTCTATAGTCCAAACCACTATCAATACTTAAAACATTAAAACCAATGCCTTTTGGAACGATAGCCCTTTTTAATTAACTTCGCTCCGCGAAGATTTAAAGCAAGATATGGAACAAATCGAAAAATATACTCCCAAAAATAAAGTAAGAATTGTAACTGCAGCTAGCCTTTTTGATGGGCACGATGCAGCAATAAACATTATGCGAAGAATTATTCAGGCTACAGGCTGTGAGGTAATTCATTTAGGGCACGACAGAAGTGTGGAAGAAGTGGTAAACTGTGCCATTGAAGAAGATGCCAATGCAATTGCAATGACTTCTTACCAAGGAGGACACGTAGAATACTTAAAATTTATGTACGACCTTTTAAAAGAAAAAGGCTCTGAACACATTAAAATATTTGCTGGTGGTGGTGGTACCATTTTACCAGAAGAAATTAAAGAATTACATGAGTACGGAATTACACGAATTTATCATCCTGATGATGGCCGAGAAATGGGCTTACAAGGAATGATAAATGACATGATACAGTTGTGCGATTTCCCTACAGGAGAAAACTTAAATGGCGAAGTAAATCATTTGAAAGAAAAAGATGTTAAATCGATTGCTCGATTAATTTCTGCTGCCGAAAACTTTCCTGAAGAAAGTAAAGCTGATTTAGATAAAGTACACGAAATGGCTGCCAAAGTTTCTACTCCTGTTTTAGGAATTACTGGTACTGGTGGTGCCGGAAAATCTTCGTTGGTAGATGAGTTAGTTCGTAGATTCTTAATCGATTTTAAAGATAAAAACATTGCCATTGTTTCGGTAGATCCATCAAAACGTAAAACTGGCGGTGCTTTATTAGGCGATAGAATTAGAATGAACGCCATCAAAAACAATCGCGTTTACATGCGTTCGTTAGCTACTCGTCAGAGTAATTTGGCTTTATCTAAGCACGTTGCCGAAGCTTTAGAAGTTTTAAAAGCATCGGAATACGATTTAATTATTTTAGAAACCTCAGGTATTGGTCAGTCGGACACCGAAATTATGGACCATTCGGATGTTTCGTTGTACGTTATGACCCCAGAATTTGGTGCTGCTACGCAATTAGAGAAAATTGATATGCTCGATTTTGCTGATGTAGTAGCCTTAAACAAATTTGACAAACGTGGAGCTTTAGATGCCATTAGAGATGTAAAAAAGCAATACAAACGAAACCACAATGCTTTTGATATGGCTGACGAAGATGTTCCGGTTTATGGAACAATTGCTTCGCAATTTAACGACCCAGGCATGAATTCACTTTACAAAGTGATAATGGATAAGTTGGTGGAAAAAGCAGATGCTGACCTCCACTCTACTTTTGAGATTACTCAAGAAATGAGCGAGAAAATTTTTGTAATTCCACCAGCAAGAACGCGTTATTTATCAGAAATATCTGAAAACAACAGAGGTTATGACAATTGGGTTGATGCGCAAGTAACTATTGCTGAAAAGTTAGATGCCATTAACAGAACCATTGCTACTTTAGACGATGATGAAGCTGATGTACAAAAGGTTTTACAAGCACAATTCGATAAGATAAAATTAGATTTTGACCCGAAAAACATGCTGATTATTGAGCAGTGGGAAGAAAAGGTAGCAAAATATAAAAATCCAGTTTATAAGTTTAAAGTAAGAGATAAAGAACTTTCTATTCAAACACATTCTGAAAGTTTATCGCATACACAAATACCAAAAGTAGCCTTACCAAAGTACAAAGGTTGGGGAGATGTTTTACGTTGGAGCTTACAAGAAAATGTTCCTGGCGAATTTCCTTACACCGCAGGTTTATTTCCGTTTAAACGAGAAGGAGAAGACCCAACTCGTATGTTTGCCGGTGAAGGTGGTCCTGAGCGTACCAACAGACGTTTCCACTATGTAAGTTTAGGAATGCCTGCCAAGCGTTTAAGTACCGCTTTCGATTCGGTTACCCTTTACGGTAACGATCCTGCAGTTCGTCCAGATATTTACGGTAAAATTGGTAACTCAGGAGTTTCTATTTGCTGTTTAGATGATGCCAAAAAATTATACTCTGGTTTTGATTTGTCGCACCCTGCCACTTCGGTAAGTATGACTATTAATGGTCCTGCTCCTATGTTGTTAGGCTTTTTTATGAATGCTGCTATCGACCAAAATTGTGAAAAATACATTAAAGAAAATGGCTTAAAAAAAGAGGTAGAATCCAAAATTGAAGCCATTTACAAAGCTAAAGGTGTGGCTCGCCCATCTTACCAAGGCGATTTACCAGAAGGTAACGATGGCTTAGGTTTGTTTTTATTAGGCGTAACTGGCGACCAGGTTTTGCCTGCCGATGTTTACAACACCATTAAAGCCGAAACCTTAACCAAAGTTAGAGGAACCGTTCAGGCAGATATTTTAAAAGAAGATCAAGCACAAAATACTTGTATTTTCTCAACCGAATTTGCTTTACGTTTAATGGGCGATGTACAAGAATATTTTATTGATAAAGGAGTTCGAAACTTCTACTCGGTATCTATTTCTGGTTACCACATTGCAGAAGCTGGAGCCAACCCAATTACGCAGTTAGCACTTACTTTAGCTAACGGTTTTACTTACGTAGAATACTATTTAAGTAGAGGGATGGACATCAACAAATTTGGTCCAAACTTATCGTTCTTCTTTAGTAATGGAATTGACCCAGAATACGCTGTAATTGGACGTGTTGCCCGAAGAATTTGGGCTAAAGCTTTAGCTAAAAAATACGGTGCCAATGCCAGAGCACAAATGTTAAAATACCACATTCAAACTTCTGGACGTTCGTTACATGCTCAAGAAATTGACTTTAACGATATTAGAACAACTTTGCAGGCGTTATATGCGATTTACGATAACTGTAACTCGCTACACACCAATGCTTACGATGAAGCCATTACTACTCCAACCGAAGAATCGGTACGTAGAGCAATGGCAATTCAATTAATTATTAACCGTGAGCTAGGTTTAGCGAAAAACGAAAACCCAATACAAGGTTCGTTTATTATTGAAGAGTTAACCGACTTGGTGGAAGAAGCAGTATTAACCGAATTTGATAGAATTACCGAGCGTGGTGGAGTTTTAGGTGCAATGGAAACGATGTACCAACGTAGTAAAATTCAAGAAGAAAGCTTGTACTACGAAACACTAAAACATACTGGAGAATTCCCAATTATTGGAGTAAATACTTTTTTAAGTAGTAAAGGTTCGCCAACGGTTGTTCCTGCAGAAGTTATTAGAGCAACTACCGAAGAAAAGGAATACCAAATAAGTATGTTGGCTGAATTACACCAAGCCAATAACGATAAATCTGCCGAAGAATTACGAAAAATACAACAAGCAGCCATTCAAAACCAAAATGTTTTTGAAGCCTTAATGGAAGCTAGTAAATATTGTAGTTTAGGTCAAATTACCGATGCTCTTTTTGAGGTTGGTGGGCAATATAGGAGGAATATGTAAGTTTATTTTACATGAGAACTAGGAAAAGAAAACAAAGAAAGAGTTATTTTTTATTTGGCATTCCTATTCTTTTAGCATTAACATTTTCAACATTCCTCTTTACAGAAGTAGAACCATATTATAATTATGATTGGTCAGGAATTAGAAATGAAGTTAAAGACACCCTTATAGGTTTTTGTATGGATCACGAAGATATTACTGCTCATGCAGTTGGTGAAGCTGCAAGAACACCAAGACAATGGTATCGATATAAGTTTTTAAGAAATAACCTAACTTCTAAAGAAGCCGAAAAACTTAAATCCTTTCCTAAAGACAAAGTAAAAGCTTTAGCTTACGAAGTTAGTATTAGAAAAAATCCTGATAAACTTTATTCATTAATGTCAGAAGCATTGAACGATACTACCACATTTATAAATTATCAAATTGGTTGTGAAGGAATTACTTATTTACTAGCAGAATACCTAAACTATGAAGTTTGTTTTTTAGGATTGGATTCAACTCAAAGAGCTCCAGTTGTTGAAGATCCCCAAAAATTAATTGGCAAAGAAAAATATCATTATTTAGACAGCTTATATGATTATAGAGTGTCTAAGAAATGGGATTATATTAAATATTAGAAACCCAATAATTACATTTTATAAAATCCCCCGCTACCGCAAGCTTGTAGCTTGTGGTTTTATTTTTAAGATAAGCTAATCCCTTCAAGGTTTATATAGTTAAACAACATAAACCTTGAAGGGTTACTATTTTACTAAAACCTCAGCCAAATTTAGTTTACAACTACATTTAAATATTACTACATCCCCCGCTTTGTGATTTTTAGTTAGCTTGATTCCTGATCTCCATTGCATTTCGTCAGGAAAAACAACCAATTAAAAACCGTCATTACGGAAAATTGAGGAACGAAATTTATCCGTAATCGCTGGCAATTATTGATATAGTTATTCTTTTGTCATTCCGATTGGAGTGCAACGGAACAGAGGAATCTTTTAACTTTAGAACTATTAATTTAAAAGATATCTCGACTTTGCTCGGTATGACAAAATGAAGTGATGAACATAAAAAGTTGTATCTTAGTAAGATGAAAAAGTTTTGTTACTTTATTATAGCTATATCAATATTAGCTTCTTGCAACGAAACACCAAAAACTGCCGAGCAAGAAACTATTATTAAACCAGATAGTAATATAATAGTTCCAACCAACCCTATTGATACGCCTATAGTTGAAATTGTAAAAGATACTACTCCAACCCATCTATTTGCAAAAGGAGAAACCCTTTGGGATTTAGCAAGAACCTATTATGGCAATAGGCATTATTCTTCTATTATGATAATTTATAATCAAATAGACAATGAAAGCAGTATAGAACCTGGCACATTAATTAAAATACCAGAGTTACCTACTTTATTAAAAGATACTAGTCTTAACATTTATCCTTTTATGGCAGCAGAAATGGATAACATAATGGAAGCACGTCAATTGTTTATGCAACACGAAAAACAACTTTATGCGTTAAGAAAAGAGCAAAACATGGTTAGACCTTTGGTTGTTCCTACAAACATGGAAGCAGACATTAAAAAAGCTGCAGCTTTAATTGATGAAGCCATTAAAAGCTTAAAAAACAAATCATCTAACACTAAAGACAACCGCAAAATGCGAGAACAATTACATAGTGTATCAAGCAACCTCAAAAAACTATCGCAAGGCGAACATGATGGTGATTATGGTTATGACACTGATATGGTACATCAACGCTTAATCCACGCATTAAAAAATGCTATTGCTTGGGGTAAAGAGGTAAATTGATAGAACTTTTAAATAATTGTATCTTAGTCAAATGAAAAAACTCCTTATTCTCTTTACATTATTTACTCCTCAGTTTATCTTTTCGCAACAAGATTCAACGAATAAAACAGAAGAAGTAATTTTTGATGGTATTGCTGAAACTATGCCTGAATACCCTGGAGGGCAAGCCGAAATGATAAAATTTATTATTAAAAACATTGAATATCCTACCATTGCACAAGAAAATAATATTTCTGGAAAAGTTTATGTTCGATTTGTGGTAGAAAAAGATGGTAACATAAGCGATATTAAAGTAGTTAGAGGCGTTTCTCCAGAATTAGACCAAGAAGCAATAAGAGTAATTAAAATGATGCCTAAATGGAAGCCCGGCACTCAAAGAGGAGAGCCTGTTAGGGTAACATTTACATTGCCTATTAACTTTACTTTAAAGTGATTTTAATAACAAACTTTATCTATCTGCTTTTCAATTCTATCAATAGATTTTTCGTTTCCTAAATATAAAGCCTCATACAAATCATTGCAAGCACCATCTTTATCGCCTTTCATTTTTTTAACGTAAGCTCTGTTGCTATATCCTGCTTCTAATCTAGTATTATTAGGGGTAGTTTTATTCGTTTCTATTTTAATAATCTCACTAAAATCTTTCATCGCACTATTATAGTCTTTAAAATTTTTAGCCCTTAAAAACCCTCTATTATTAAGTGAGTTAAACATTTCGGAACTGTGTTTACTAGCTAACCCAATGGCTTGCGTGTAATCTGTTATTGCACCTTCAAAATCTCTGGATTTTTCTTTTTTTATTGCTCGTTCATAATAAAACTGAGCCGTCCCCTCTTCTTCTGTAATAATATTATCTTCAACATGCTCCTTTATCTCTCCCATTTGAGAGCTATCAAAAGGCAACACTAATTCTTCTTGTTCAGCAGGTTTGTACCCCTCTAAATACTCTATAACCTCAATATGTTGCTCACTTGTTTTGTTCATCACAAAATACCCTGCCATTGCCAGTAAAAACAAAAATATTATAATAAAAAAGGGCTTTCTATTTGGCTTAGGCATATTGCCATGGTGCCTAGAGTTTATTATTGGTCCATGATGTTCTGAATTCATAAGGATAAAGATAGTAAATAAAACCCTCCTATTCCCTAAATGAAAATACTAGTTAACTAAATGTATCTTTTTAAAAGGCTAAGCATTATATAGTTTTAAAGTTTAAACCTTATATCATGAAAAAATTAGCCTTATTAATTACAATTTTACTTTTTACAACACTTACAAAAGCTACCAAAACCATACACGTATTTGTTGCTTTATGCGACAATAAATACCAAGGAATTGTACCTGTTCCTGAACGTATAGGTAACGGACAAAACCCAAACACCAATTTATATTGGGGATGTGGTTATGGAGTTCGTTCGTTTTTTAAACTAAAAACCAAAGACTGGAACTTGGTAAAAACAATAAAAAGTAATAACCCTAAAATTTTAGAACGCATATTATTTAAACACGCTAGTAAAGATGTTTACATATTAGCAGATGCTTATGATGGTCAATACATTAAAACCTGTACAGAAGATTTTTTAAAAGCAGCCAATAAACAAAACCCTATTAAAATAATGGTAAACTCATCTACTAGCATAGAGTTTGGAGGAAAATCTGATTTAGTTTCATACATAGGTCATGATGGTTTAATGGAATTTGATGTTAATCTCAAATTCAATAAACTAGAAGCTTCTAAGAAAAAAACTGATGTGATTATATTAGCTTGTTATAGCAAAGATTATTTTGCTCCTCATATAAAAAATGCCGATGCCAACCCTATTTTATGGACAACCCACTTAATGGCTCCAGAAGCTTACACTTTAAAAGCAGCTATTGATGGTTGGCTACTTAATGAAACAGGAAAACAGATTGACGAACGTGCCGCACAAACTTATAATCAATACCAAAAATGCGGAATTAAAGGAGCAAGAAACTTATTTACTACGGGGTTTTAAATTAAACAATTACTTTTTATTTATACTAAGTAAACGTATTTTCGCGAAATGAAAATTGCTTCAATTATTTCTATTCTTGTTTTATCTGTTTCATTAGGTTACTCACAAAATTATGGCGACAAAAACCACTATTTAATTGATAGTTTAGATTTAAATAAAATTGATCCTTCAGAACTAGAACTTCTAAACAATTCTCTTGACAAGTTTCACAAAGCCAAATCTGATAGTAATAAAATAAAAGCTTTATCTCACTTTATTGAAAACAGTTGGGATGATAATTTATGGCCAAAATATAATAAATGGGTGTATACATTTACTAAAAACAAAAGCGATAAATACAAGTCTAAAACTGACTTATTTTTTTACAAAAGCCACACCCAATCATTAATAAATATTGGATTCAATTTAATGATAATTGGAAAATCAGATGAAGCAATTAAATTATATAACCTGTGCTTAAAAAGAAGTAAAAAAATAAATAATGAAAAAGCCTTAGCAGCTATACACAACAATTTAGCTAGTATATATGAAATGCAAGGTAAAATAGAAGAAGCTCTTAATTATTTTGAAATAACTCTACAACTTTTAAAAAAGAATAAACAAAAAGAAAATATTGCTGCGATACTTAACAATATTGCTTCAATTTATGATGATTTAGGAGATAAAAAAATAGCTTTAGAATACTACCATAAAAGTTTAAAATACAACAAAAAACTTTCAGATATTTATGGTATGTCTATTTGCTACAATAATTTAGGTGCTTTATATAGCGACTTAAAAGAATATGATAAATCCCTTATGTATTATAAAAAAAGTAATGCGATAATGGGTAATAACTTATCTGATAAAAAAGGATTAGCTACTTCACTTTTTAATATAGGAGATTTATATTATCGAAAAAATAATTATGATTCGGCAATGGTTTACATCAATAAATCTCTTAAATTAAACCAACAAATTAAGCACACCGAAGGAATTTTAGTAGCTTATAATTCTTTAGGAAAAATTTGTTACCAAAAAAGAGATCTAAAAAAAGCAACTTCTTTTATGGTAAAGGGGTTTGAATTGGCTAAAGAGTTAGGCTATCCTTCAAAACTAAGTACCTCTTCAAAAGCTTTAAGTATAGCTTATCAAGATACCGAGAATTGGGATGACGCTTTACGATTTTATAAAATTCATATTAAAATGCGTGATAGCTTAAAAAATGAGTCTGCTCAAAAAGCTGCCATAAAACAGCAAGCTAAATTCGAGTATGAAAAACAAAAAACTCTTGATGATGCTGAGCACGAAAAACAAATAGCCATAGAACAAGAAGCTGCCGAAAAACAAACCATTATTACTTATGCTACTGCAGGAGGGCTTGGTTTGGTTGGAATTTTTCTTTTAGTAGTGTTTAACCGCTTAAAAGTAACTCGTAAACAAAAAAATATTATTGAAGAACAAAAACAAGAAGTAGAAAGTCAAAAAGAAGAAGTTGAGCATGCACATGCTGAATTGGAAGAAAAAAATAAAGAAATTACCGATAGTATTCAATATGCTAAACGAATACAAAACGCTATACTTCCACCTGCAAAAGTTGTTAAAGAATATTTAACTGAAAGTTTTATTTATTACAAACCTAAAGACATTGTTGCAGGAGATTTTTATTGGATGGAGTCGGTTTCTTCTTCGCGTCATGTTGAACTTGATTCAGCATCTAAAGAAGTACAGATTCCGAAACAAGTTCGGAATGACGATTTAATACTATTCGCAGCAGCCGATTGCACAGGACATGGAGTACCAGGAGCTATGGTAAGTGTAGTTTGTAATAATGGTTTAAACCGAAGTGTTAGAGAATACGGCTTAACTGACCCAGGAAAAATATTAGATAAAACTAGAGAGATTGTTGTAAAAGAGTTTGAAAAGAGTGAAGAAGAAGTAAAAGATGGGATGGATATAGCTCTTTGTAGTTTGTCCGTTAACAGTAATCAGTCAACAGTACTTAATTATGCAGGAGCACACAATCCATTATGGGTAATTAGAAAAGATGCAAATGAGATAGAAGAGATAAAAGCCAACAAGCAGCCTATAGGTAAGTTTGATAACCCTGAACCATACACAACCCATACCTTAGAATTACAAAAAGGAGATACCATTTACATTTTTAGTGATGGTTATGCCGACCAGTTTGGTGGAGAGAAAGGCAAGAAATTAAAAACAACTAATTTTAAAAAATTGTTACTCTCTATCCAAAAAGAACCAATGGAAAAGCAACGCCAATTAATTAATGAGGCTTTTGAAAATTGGAAAGGAGATATAGAGCAATTAGACGATGTTTGCGTGATAGGCGTTAGAATATGATGCAAATTTTACCCTGAGCGATAGTCGAATGGGTGTTATCGGTGTAAGAATTTAGCGAAGCTAAAGAGTGAACGTCCACACCTTGCCATCTTCCAAATGAAAACTAAGTAGCAGATTGTCATTTTAGATTTTATCCAAAGGCTACCGCGAGTTTTTAACTCGTAGTAAGCTATTAAAGGGAACGAGTTACACTTCATTAAACTCGCACCAGCATTGGGGAAATTTCTTAAACAAAGAAAATATAAACAATAAAGCCAAAGCTTTCACAACTAAAATCTGTTGACTAATATGAGCTGATAATAATTTTTTTTAAACCTTTTTTGTTCCTCTGTTTTATTAGGCACTTCAAAAATAGTATATGTACTCCCTTTACTCTTGTCGTCCAACTCCCTTAAATTCTTTCGACTAAGTCCAAAATTTTCTTTTGCATAACTTTTTTTCCATGGAGGAATACAAGACTTGTAAAGATGCATTATCGAAAGTACCTTAGAATTAAAAGGCGACTCATCCCGTGTATTTATTTTTGTTATAAACCCTTCATAACCAATAAACCTAGCCCAGCCATCTTGATTTGTTAATGCAATGTGTGAAGTACCAAAAACACAAAAGAAATTATCTGTAGGATACCTCTTATTTAGACTAATCACTTGTTTGTATATTAATTCTTCTCTCGTAGACACAAATGTTTTATTCTTTTTTTCTATTTTCTTATTAATCCTAAAAGCTTGATACAATGCCATTAAATCATCGTAGTAATGTGTGTATTCTTTTTCATATTCTTCAGGGAATCTCTTTAGCTCTTCCAAAAATGTTAGAATTAGTTTTTTACTTTCCCCATTAAAATCATTCGTTGAGTCCTGTGTTTTTAAAAACTTTATTGAATGATTTGATATACTCCCATATTTTGCTTCTATATATAAAATTAATTCAGTAATTGAATTCTTTACCCCACTTACACCTCTTTTTTCATAATCAATCCCATGAACCTTAAATTTATTAGAATCTACAAGATTGTCGTAAAAAGATTTTAATTTAATATATAACAATATGTCCTCTTTAAAAGCTGAAGTCTGATTAAGAAATTTTATATTACCTGTTTCTAGGTAAAGATTTATAAGTATGCTCCTTGATGGTCCATACTCAATAAGAAAATGTTTGACATCTTGATTAAGGTACATATATTCAAACATTTTATATTGAATTTCAATATTCTCTTCTCTAAAATGTTCCTCTCCAAATACTATAAATTTATATTTTTCAAATCTTTTATTGAAAGAAAATAATTCCTTTTTTATTTCTCCATTATTAGTTCCATAATATTTTTCAAAATATTGTGCTTTTGCATGAAAACAACTATAAATAAATACTAATAATATTATTTTTTTTACCATCATTTTTGACTTAATGGATGCCTCTTTCTCACAAGCCTCCGTTTGTTAGAATTTAATACTAAAAACCATTTCAAAAAAAACCTTGCAGGTTTACACAGGTAATCTACATAAACCTGCAAGGTTTTATTTTAGTTAACTTACTCCTCCTTCCACTCATCACCTCTGCCTGGCGTGTATGGTACTTTAGCATCGGTTAATTGCTTTTCTATACTTTCAACATCAGCAATTAAAGTTTTAACTTTTGCTAAAATTGGTGTGTATTCTTCTTGTGCAATTTTAATATTGTTTTTACCTGTTGTTGTTGGTGCAGAAGTAGAGTTCCATATACTGTAAACCACAATTTCTACTCTGTCCATTATACTTGGATAAGTTTCAAATTCGTGTTTAGCAATATCATTATCTCCCCATAGAGTAATAGCAATATTTTTACTTGTTTCTTTTAATTTGTTTATCTTAGTTAATAAACTCATATCCACATTTGGGTAATGCTCTACTGCTTGCTCTAAGTATTTTATACGGTTATTTATTTCGCCCAATTGGTTGCTTGTACCTCTAACACTTCTACGTAATTCGCTCACCTCTTTTAAGAAAGCCAAAGCAGCAACTTTATCTTCGGCAGGTAAAGTAGTATTGTTCAGCAATTCTATTTCAAAGCTTTTAGGCTCGCTTAGTTTTTCCATTTTGCCATCTTTACCTAAGTAAGCTGTTACGGTATATGTTCCCGGTAAAGCCATTTGTCCAACATCAGCCGAACCATAACGACCAACTTTAGCAGTTTTTAATTTTATTGGTGTGGTAGAAGTATAACGGAAATTCCATACTACTTCATTCATACCAGCTTTTGCACCAGTTTTAATTTTTTGGATTTCATCACCTTGCTCATTTTTAATTACAAAAATTAAATAAGCTCCTTCTTCGGTAGCTTCTTTTCGTATTTCTTCTTTAGTTGGCCAAGGGTTATCAGTAGCTTTCTTTTCGTTAGCTCTTCTAATTTCTTGAGCTGTTTTTAAAGTATCGCTAAAATAATAACGAATTATGCTACCAACAGGAGGGTTTTTAGCGGTATAAAAGCTTTCGCCTTGAGCATTTTTACCTTTGTAGCCTAATGGATTAGAAGTATTAAACATCAACCCTTTTTTAACATCAAAAATGTGGAAACGCTTGTCTAATAATTTTTCATCGGCTAGTTCTCTTAATGGAGCATAGTTATCTAACACATAAAAACTTCGTCCAAAAGTTGCTAAAACTAAATCGTTTTCACGTTTTTGTATTTCCATATCTCTAACAGCAATGGTTGGCAACCCAGCTTTTAAAGCTGTCCACTCCTTACCGCCATTTAAGGTTACAAACACACCATATTCTGTACCTACAAATAAAATATTTGGATTTACATGGTCTTGTTCTATACAATATACAGCTTGGTTATCAGGCAAATTACCTGCAATTGATGTCCAGCTTGCTCCTTTATTGGTACTTTTTAAAACATAAGGTTTAAAATCTCCTTTTTTATGATTGTTAAAAACAGCAAAAACAGTATTTTCATCATGCTTTGAAGCTCTTAATTGATTAACATAAGTCATTGCCGGAACATTAGGGAAGCTCATGTATCTTGTCCAGCTTTCGCCACCATTATCAGAAACTTGAACCAACCCATCATCTGTACCAACATACAACAAACCTTCTTTTTTTGGAGATTCGTCTAAGGCAACGATATTTCCATAAATGGTAGTCGATTTGTTTTTCATCACAGCATCAATACTCCAAATTTTGTCCATTACTTTAAACTTGTTTCTGTCTAAACCTCTGGTTAAATCTCCGCTAATTTCTTCCCAACTATCGCCTCTATCATCACTTTTAAACAATTTTTGAGCAGCAAAATATAAACGCTTATTGTTGTGTGGAGAAATTAATAATGGAGCATCCCAGTTCCAACGTAAAGCATCTCCTCCTTTTTTAGGAAAAGGTTTAATGCCTGTTTTTTCTCCACTTTTTTTATCGTAACGCACTAACCAACCGTATTGCGATTGAGCATATACAATGTTTTCATCTTTAGGGTCAATTTGTGATTCAAAGCCATCGCCACCATTAGTAATGTACCAATCAGAATTTACAATTCCTGCATTGTTAGTAGTTCTCGAAGGTCCACCTTGTGAGTTGTTATCTTGTGTTCCTCCATAAATATTGTAAAACGGAGAAGCATTATCTAAAGCAACTTTATAATATTGCGTCAGTGGTAAATTTGGTTTATACTGCCAATCACTAGCAGCATTCCAAGTTTCGTACATACCACCATCACAACCAACTAACCAGTGCTTCGTATCATTTGGGTCAATCCACATACAATGGTTATCAACGTGCTTACTTTTTTCGCCAGTCTTTTTAAATGTTTTTCCACCATCTTCTGTATGATGAAACCAAGTGTCCATAGCGTAAACAATATCTACATTAGTTGGGTGGCAATAAATTTCTTGGTAATAGTTACCGCTTGTAGCATAACTGCTTTGCTTGTTCCAAGTTTCTCCTCTATCGGTACTTTTAAAGAAACCACCTTTTCCTTGACTTGCTTCCACAATGGCATAAACCACATCAGAATTTACTGGCGAAACAGCCAATCCAATTCTTCCCATATCTACACTTGGTAAGCCACTGTTAATTTTTTTCCATGTTTTACCGCCATCGGTAGTTTTGTGTAAGCCCGATTCCGGTCCTCCACCAATGTAAGTAAATACGTGTCTTCTTCTTTGGTGTGCCGAAGCATATATGGTATTTGGGTCTCTTGGATCCATTCTAATTTCAGCAATACCAGTATGCTTAGAAATGTCTAAAATCTTTTTCCAAGTTTCTCCTCCATCAGTAGTTTTATAAACTCCTCTATCTCCACCTTCGCTCCAAAGTGGACCATAAGCTGCAATATACACAATGTTAGAATTACTTGGATGAACAATAATGTTTCCAATATGTTCCGACTTTTTTAGCCCCATATTTTTCCAAGACTTTCCACCATCTAACGATTTGTAAATCCCATCTCCATAAGCTACCGAACGCTGATTGTTGTTTTCTCCTGTTCCTACCCAAACCACATTGGTATTGTTTGGATCTATCGTAACACAACCTATTGAATAAGAACCTTGACCATCAAATATTGGATTATAAGTAGTTCCTGCATTAGTCGTTTTCCAAACACCACCACTCGCTACGGCTAAATAATATTCTGAATGGTTATTGGGGTTTACGGCTATATCTGCAATTCTACCAGAGGTAAAAGCAGGACCAACACTTCTAAATTTTAATGTGCTAAATAAACCAGAGTTATATTTACTGTTAGCTTCTGATTTTTTCTTTTTTTGTGCGTTAACATTAATTGCAAGAGCAATTGATAGTGATATTATTACTATTTTTTTCATAGTTGTGATTATATTGTCTTTGTTCATTTTTCATTTTTTAAATTCCCCTCCTTGGAGGGGTTAGGGGTGGGTTTACTTTTATACCCTAAGAATTATATTCGGACAAATTCTTACCCTACATCCAACCTCACTCAACAAAAGTCTCATGATGGGATATTTTTTAAATATTCTGCCACATCACTTTTTTCAAAGGGATAAGCATTAAATGTACCCGTAGCTTTGGCTACAGTATCGTTCTTCTGATTTTTTATTTCGCCTGAGGCAAAGATTATTCTATTTCCTTTTTTATCTATCGTACCTTTTCCTATTAAAGTATCTCCTAAAAAAGCAGGTGCATAGTAACTAATTTTAAACTCTACGGTAGATACTAATTTACCTTCTTCTGCTACAATACTTAAAGCTGCAACCCCTAAAACACCATCCATCATAGCTGCAACAACTCCACCATGAATTGCTGTAGGTGTAGCTAGATGTTTAGCTTCAACTTTCATTTTGTAAACAATTTCGCCAGGCTTAATAATTTCTAATTCTAAATTATTTTCTCTGCCAAATTGATTGACTTGGTTGTATATTTCAAGTAGTTTTTCCATATAAAAGTGCTAAGATAATAGGGATAAATTAAGTGGCAAAACCGCTTATACTAAAGTTCAGATACAGAACCTGCTCCGCTTATATCTTTAGTAATTTTTGGATTACCCTTATATTTTACACTTCCAGCTCCAGAAACCTCTACATCAAGTGTTTTTTTAGCAAAAACTTTAGCATTTCCTGCTCCAGATATATCTACAACAGTATGTTTAGTTTTTAATTTTTCTGCTTGTAAATCACTAGCTCCTGATAATTCTATTTCAAAATTTTCTACTTTACCTTTTAAGGTAGTTTCACTAGCTCCACTCATATCCATTTTCAACAAATTTGCTTCTACATCAATATTAATATCAGCTGCTCCACTTATCTCAATTTCTAACTCTTCAGCTGCAATTGTACCTTTAGAGTTTAACTCTACAGCTCCCGAAATATCAATATCTTTTATATCAACAACAGTTATATATAGTTTTAACGATTCGGCATCACCAATAGGTTCTTTACTTTTAATATAAAGTGTATTGTTTTTTGTTTCGGACTCAATAAGTTCAATAAGATTTTGGTCTGCTTCTATTTCCACTTTTTCAGTGTTTCCTTGGTTTATAAATACCTCAAAATGACCTGAGATATCAATTTTTTTAAATGTACTTACATTTCTTTCTTCGGTAATTACATTTCCATCTCCATCAATAGTATTTACACAAGAATAAAATGAAAAAACAATAACAATTAAGAATAATATTCGTTTAAAAAGCATAAGTTTATTTTTTATAAATAAGTTTGTATAAAAGTAATAATTGTAGCCCAAAAGGCTAATTGTAAAAATCAAAATCTATGAAATTATTTAAATCTTTAATGTTAATACTAATAAGTGCATCACTTTTTGTTTCATGCACTAATGATGAGTTAGAAAATAAAATTGCCGACTTACAAGCTGATAGCTTAGCAACAGCTAATCAGTTAGATGATAAGGAAGCTTTAATAGTTGAGTTTATTGGCGACATGAATGAAATTCAAGCAAATTTAGCTACAATTAAAGAGCGAGAAAATTTAATGACTACCCGTTTTGATAAAGGAAATGTAGAGATGAACGAAACGATGAAAGATGAAATTATGGGCGATATTGAGCTAATCAACAATTTGCTTTTAGAAAACAAAAATAAAATGTCGGCTTTAAACTCTCGTTTAAAAAAATCTAATTTAAGAATAACCGAATTAGAAACAATGATTGAAAATATGGCAATGCAATTGCAAGAAAAAGATGCTCAAATTGCCGATTTACAAACTAAATTAGCTGAAGCCAACCAACAATTAGCTGTTTTATTTGAAGAGTACAACAATAGATTGGAAGAAATGGGAGCTCAAGAAGATGAACTAAACAAAGCTTTTTATTGTTATGGTTCTTCTAAAGAGTTGCTAGAACAAGGTGTTTTAACTAAAGAAGGTGGCTTTATAGGAATAGGTAAAACAAAAAAATTATCAGACGATTTTAATAAAGAATATTTTACTCAAGTTGATATTAGTGTTTTTTCTGAGATTAACTTAAATGCTGAAAAAGCTAAAATTGTTACTAATCATCCAACGGATTCATATAAAATTGAAGGTGCTGATGAAAGTGCTGAAAAATTAGTAATTACCAATTCTGAAGCTTTTTGGGCTTCATCTAAATATTTAGTGATTATTGTTGAGTAAATAAAATTATTCTATAGAGAGCCTCGAAGAAATTCGGGGCTTTTTTTATTTCAAAAATATCATACTTTCACTCCAATTAAGCAAACATCGTCTATCTGTTCAAGGTCGCCTTTCCACTCTATAAACTCTTTATCAAGTGCTTGTTTTTGCTCTTTCATATTTAAGCCATTGATAGATAAAAGCTTTTCTTTTAAGGTTTTGTATTTATATTTTTTACCCTTTTCTCCACCAAACTGATCAGGAAACCCATCTGTAAGTAAATATATCGTATCTCCTTTTTGTAATTCAATAGAATGATTTGTAAAAGGTTCTTTTTTCATATATTTCCCAATAGGTTGTTTATCCCCTTTGGTTTCAATTAATTCATCATCTCTTACAATCCAGAGCGGGTTATTTGCACCTGCATAATTTAAGGTCATCCCCCTTTCTCCCCCTTCAAAGGGAGGATTTAATTGTAGTGAACATAAAGCGATATCCATCCCATCTTTTATGTTAGCCTCACTTTCCTCAAAAGTTTCAATAACTAACTCTCGTGTTTTATTTAAAATATCAGCAGGTTTAGTTAGTTGAAACTCTCTTACAGCTCTATTCAAAGCATTATTACAAACTACACTTACCATAGCCCCTGGCACTCCATGTCCTGTGCAATCGGCTGCTGCGAATAAAACAGTTGTTGAGTGCTGGGTGTTGAGTGTTGGGTTCTCATCACTCATCACTGCTAACTCATTACTCTCAATGCTTTCCATCCAATAAAAATCTCCGGCAACAATATCTTTAGGTTTATAAAGAATAAAACTTTCTTCTAAATACTCTTTAATTAAATTATCATTGGGCAGTATTGCCGATTGTATTCTTTTTGCATATTGAATACTATCAGTAATATCTCTATTTTTAGCTTCAATTTGTTGTTTTTGTAATGCCAATGTTTCATTAACTTTTTTCTTAGTTATATTACCTCTTACAGAAATAGTTACAATTACTACTAACAACAAAAAACCTATTGTACTCCCTACAATAATCATTTGTTTTTGAGAAGCTTCATATTTTGCTTGTTCTTGTTGTTTTAATAAAGCTGCTTCTTTCTCTTTGGTTTCGTACAAAGCATTCATTTCGGCAATAGATGTTGCATTTTCTTTATTAAATACTTCATCTCTAAGCTTATTAGCTTGTTTTAAATTATAAATCGCTTGAGTTAAGTTTTTTTGTTGTTCAAATGATTTAGCTAAAGCTTCATAAATATCTATCATTTCAGTTCTAGCATCCAAGTCTTTAAAAATTTTTAACCCTTGATTTAAAAACGGCAATGCTTCACTAGATTTGTTTTGCTCAGCTAATAAACTTCCTAAACAACTATACATATTTGCTTGTTGCCACTTATCATTTATTTTTTCTGCTAGTTGCAAACTTTTTATGAAAGATGTATATGCTTCATCATATTTTCCTTGAACAGCATAGACTTCTCCAACATTGCCATTTATTAATGACATCCCATCTATATCATCTAATTCTTCATATAAAACAAGTGCTTTATTATAAAAAACGATTGCTGTATCGTTATTCCCCATATCAGAATAAGCATTTGCTATATTGTTATAACAAGTAGCTATATCTATTTTTTGATTGTGGTATAAATAATAATCAAGTGCTTTTTGAGTAAAGTCAATAGATTCCTGATAATTATTCAAATAATAATGAATGATGCCTATATTATTATAACAAGTGCTTATATGATCGGAGTCGTTATATTGTTGAAATATAGCAAGTAATTCAAAATTTTGTTGCTGTGCAATAGCGTATCTTCCCATATAATCGTTAGCATAGCTCTGATGTGTTAAAGCAGTTACTCTACCATTTTCATAATTTATTGACTCTGCTAATTTGTAGGATTTTGTTGCATAATTTAAGGCTTTAGGGTAATTGTAATCTAAATATATTCTCGCTATTTCATTAAGAGCATCAACTCTATTGGTATCGTTTGGAAGAGTTTTTTCTAATTGTAAGAGACTATCTAAAGCTGCATTTTGAGCTTTACTAGTAAACGAAAGCAAACAAATGCAAAAAATAAATAATAGCTTATTTAAAAACACTCTTTTCATAATCGAAAGATAGTAATTTGAAATAGAACAACGAAACTCAATAAATATTTCCGAGCTTAACTTCTACAGTTTTTTGCTCAGTATCGCCAAACTGTTTATTGGTTTCTATTAAATGAGTATTTACAATAAAAGATGTATCCATTTTGCCAATAAACATATTAACTTGAAGTTTTCCAGTAAAATAATCATACAAACTATCTTTTTGAAGAGGTGTTATAAAAGTTAAGTTCTTAACCCTTGAATCTGGAACAATGACACTATCTAAACTATAATAATTTAACGTATCACTAATAAAAAGTTCTTTCATTAATTCCTCAGAATGTTTAACTAATCCTTTATCAAGATTTGGGTCAGATACTATTTTTAAGTAATCTAAAAAGTCTTGAAATTTTTGTTGAGCCCTAAGTTGATAAGCTTTTTGTTGGTCTTCATTTAACTCCAGAGGAAGTTCTGCTACAATTAATTCATCTGCCACATCTTTATTATTACTGGCTACTGATTCCATTCCCGCAGATGCAGCTACATTCATATCTTCATTACCACTTTTGTTCATACAACCTATTAAAACAAAAGCAAAAACAACTAATATATACCTTTTATAATTAACCATTTTCCTCTTTATTTTGTTTAAATCGTAATGTAGAAATTTGATCTCCTGTATAAATCGTTTCAATGATTTCGATGTTTTTTAAGCTTCGTGTTGGTGTGGTTAGCTTATTAATAAAATCTGTTTTATTATAAAGCTCCATTCCCGTTTTACCATCGTCATAAACTTGATATATACGAGCATCATCGGTTAACATTAAGCTTAATTGTTTTCTTCGTTTTCGCCAGTTGGTTACTTTAGATTTTGAATATAAATGAATCATTAAAGCATAATCATTGGTTTTAAGTTGTATTTGCTCTTCGTTCATTTCTTTATTATGAACAATCCTTGTAATGGTATCGGTTTTATAATATGGTGAGCGGACTACAAATTGTATTTGTTCTTCTTTTGTAATCAAACTAAAACAACCATTACTATCGCATTTTGTAATCATAGGCGATTCGTTTTGCTTTAAAACTACCACCCATATCGGACTATTTTTAATAGGTGCTTTTAAGTTAGCATCTACAAAACAGAATTTATAAGTTTTGTTTTGTGGTATAAATTGATAACCAACAAAAACTATGGCTAACATTAATAATATGACAACTATAACTAATGGTTTTTTCTTTTTTGAAGTTGTTACAACTTCTTCATCGGTAACTGTAGATTTACTTTTAAAATCGTTCCAATTTTGATAGCCTGAATATTCGCATAAAATATTAAGCATATCAATTCGTGGAAGTTTAGTTGTTTCGGTTTTAATGTGTGTATAAAACCATTTTTCTGAGATTCTACCATTTACTTTATCCAATAAATCATCTTGCAGGTATAAAATCTCTTGTCGTTTCCAATTTTCAATAACTAAATCAACAGAAAAGTTTTGCTGAAGTGTTTTTGCCACTTCTTTTTTAAGGATTTTAAAATATTTCAAATCTTTTTTACTCAACTGATTATTAGATTATTAATCCTGTTTTACAAATTGTAAAATAATTTACAAAGTGTTTACAAGTGTTCTTCAAAGCTATGGTAAAAACAGCTAGTATGTTTGAACCATTGTTTAACCAAAAATTTAAAATTATGAAAAATTTAATGCAAAAATTAGTGAAAACAACTCTTTGTGTAGGTGTTGTAAGTTTAACCTTAATTGCTTGTGAAGATGATGTTCAAGAAGACACAAACATCATAACATTAGATCAATTAGATTCTTTAACCAATAATGTTATTGAAACAGATACAACCGTTATTGATTCTGCCGACAATTTAGACCCTGATGGAAATTTAGAAGAACCAGCAGACAAATACCTTGAAGAAGATGTAGAAGAAAAAGAAACTGTGGAAAAAGAAGAAGAGTAACATCTAAAAAAGCGAGCATTAAAATGCTCGCTTTTATTTAAAATTTAATCACAACCTAAAACCTACCTATTATGAAAAAAAATATTTTAATATCAAGCATTATTGCGTTAACGCTTTTTGCTTGCGGAAAAGCTTCATTAGAAGATAAAGTAAGTAATACTAGCGGAAATGCTCCAACTGAAGCTTACGAAGAAATTACTGAAGGAATAGAGCAAGAAGAAGCAAACAGTAAAGACAATAACACACTTGAACAAGATAACACTAAAGTTCAAAATTATAACCGTAAGTTAATTAAAGATGGTAGTATAACTTTTGAAACAGCCGATACCAAAGCCACAAAAAAATTAATTGAAAAAGCCACCAAACAATTTAATGGTTATCTAGCCGAAAATAATGAGTATGATTATGGCTACCGAATTCAGCATAACGTAACAGTTAGAGTTCCTTCTGAAAACTTTGACAAGCTTTTAAACACCATCTCTAGTTCGGTTAATGAAATGGAAGACCAAAACATTTCGGTAAAAGATGTTACCGAAGAATATATTGATGCTGAGGCAAGATTAAAATCTAAAAAGAAAGTAGAAGAACGCTATATAGGACTATTAAGCAAAGCACATAATATTGGCGAAATATTACAAATTGAACACGAATTAGCACGAATAAGGGAAGATATTGAAAGAATAGAAGGAAGGTTGAGATACTTAAAAAACCAAGTGAGTTTAAGTACACTAAGAATTACCTATTACCAAACTATTGAAACTGAAGAAAGTTTTGGTTTTGGCAAAAAAGTAAGTAATGGATTTGAAAATGGTTTTAAAGGTTTGTTATGGTTTTTTATTGGATTAGTAAATATTTGGCCATTTATATTATTTATTACTATTGGTGTATGGGTTTTAGTAAGGTGGATTAAGAAATCAAGAAAAAAAAGTAAGGTATAAACCTATATATTAGTAAATTAGGGACCATGAAAAAGATAATTTTATTATTATTGACTTTATGGTCTTTAGTTTGTTCAGCTCAATACAACCCCTATTGTTTATATGATTTTGCTGGTTGGTATCGGTTATCAACGATTAATCCAACAACAGGGATGATAACACAAATTGCACCTATTCCGGCCGTTCAATTTTATGTTCTTGGAAATAAGCGGTGTATCAGTACTCATGATAGTACTTATACTTTTGCTGGCCATGATGGAACTGATGTTAGATTATATACTGTTACTTTAGATTCAGCAATAGTTTTAAGTAGTCCAACTTTTAATGATAATGTTGTAGGGCTACAATATAATTGCAATGACTCAACAATTTATGGTTTAGAAGAAGTAGGAGGAGGATATAATTTAGTTAGTATAGATAGAATTACAGGAACTACTTCTCAAATAGGTTTTGTTTCTGGAGTTACAGCTTATGTTGGTGATGGTTTTGTTTTAGATGTGAATAAAGGAGTTTATCATTTTTTTGGTCTTTTCGGAAGTATTATAAAGATGTATTCAATAGATATAAATTCTGGATTAGTAACATCAAGTCCTTCCTTTCCTGATAATGTAACTGGTTTAGCATATAGCTGTCAAGATTCTTCGGTTTATGGTTTATGGGAAGATGGATTTGACTATAAATTGGAAAGGATAAATCCAACAACAGGAGTACACGGAACGGTTGGTGTGTTGACAAACATAGATCCTGGATTTGTTGCTGAAAGTGCTTCAATCAATTATTTTGGTGAGTATGTTTATAGAGGGTTTTCAAATTCTAATAATGTTTTAATCTCTGTAAATGTGCAAAATGCATCTATTATTGATACTGTTGCTTTTAGTTCAAATGTTTCTGGAATAGATTATTATGTTTGCTGTAGCGACCCTATTATTCCAGTAGCTATTGAAGAAAATTTTGAAGAAAATACGTTATCAATTTACCCTAACCCTTTTAATACTTTTACTAAAGTAGAATGGGACCAAGCTATTTATGATGGTAAAGCAGAGCTATATGATATAGCCGGAAAACTAGTTTATGAGGAATTTGGTGTATCTGGAGCTTCTTATAAGTTAAATAGATCTTTATTAAAGACAGGAGTTTATTTTATAAAGATAGAAGATAAGCTAGGAGAGCTGAAAATGTCAGGTAAATTAGTAGCTAATTAAGAATTATTTTTTTGAGGAAGCAACCTATCTAATTTTAATACGTTATTGAGGTAGAAATCAAATATGATGAGAATACAAATTTATAATACATGTACACCAGTTTTAACCGCTGTAGATAAAAATCAGCGAGGGGTAAGTTTATTATGAATTTTATAAAACAATATTATAATTAACTAAACCCCGCAATTTTGCGGGGTTTTTTATTGAATCAAAATGGTTGCAAAAGCAATAACGTCATACAAAAATTCCTTTAAAGGATTATCTCCACAGATTTGGTGGCTTTCATTAATTACATTAATTAATAGAGCTGGTACTATGGTTATACCTTTTATGTCGCTATACCTAACCGAAGACTTAAACTTTACTTTAAGTGATGTAGGTTGGGTTATGACTTCATTTGGATTAGGATCAGTTGGAGGGTCTTGGTTAGGAGGAAAATTAACGAACAAGTTTGGCTTTTATAAAGTAATGTTTTGGAGTTTGTTTTTATCAGGCTTAATGTTTATTGGATTGCAATATGTTCATACATTTAAAGGAATATGTATTAGTATTTTCCTTTTGCTATTAGTAGCCGATACTTTTAGACCTGCATTATTTGTAGCTGTAGCAGCTTATTGTAAACCTCAAAACAGAACAAGAGCTGTTACTTTAATTCGTTTAGCAATTAACTTAGGTTTTTCATTAGGTCCAGCAGCAGGTGGTGCTATCATTTTTGTAATGAGTTATACAGGCTTATTTTGGATAGATGGATTTACTTGTATTGTTGCTAGTTTGCTATTTGTTTACGCATTAAATGAGCGAAAAGCTGGTAATAAAAAAAAGGAAGTCTCAACTGGTATTAAAGGCTCTCCATATAAAGATAAAGCTTACTTAGTTTTTTTAGGGGCTTTGTTACTAATTGGGTTTACTTTTTTACAATATTTTTCTACAATACCTCTTTACTATAATGATGTGCACCATTTATCAGAGCAAGAAATAGGATGGCTAATGTCATTAAATGGAATTTTAATATTTGTAATTGAAATGCCTTTAGTAAGTTATTTTGAAAATGAACGATTTTCTAAATTTAGAATATTAATTATTAGCACTTTACTTTTTGCATTAAGCTTTTTTGTGTTAAATATGAATAGTTGGGTAGGTGTTTTAACTATTGGTATGTTTTTAATGTCTGTAGGAGAAATGTTAAATTTTCCATTTTTAAATTCATTTGCAATGGATAGAGCTGAAAAGTATAATAACCAAGGTGATTATATGGCCTTATTTACTATGGGTTTTTCTATTGCTCATATATTTGGACATAATTCAGGAATGCAATTGGTTGATAAGTTTGGCTATGAAATTACTTGGTATATAATGAGTGGATTATTGGTTGTTTCTATATTGTTTTTGATTTGGTTAAGAAACATTATAAAAAAAGAAAGTAGCCAGTAGGCTACTTTAATATTCTATAAATTTTTTGTTCTAAATTAATGGGTAAATGAAAAGTGGTAATTTCTAACCTATGATCTTTATAATTTACTCTTACTAAACCTTGACAGCGTTCTATATCTCGTTTAACAGGAGTTAAAGCACGTTCAATACTATTTTTAATGCTTGTTACAAATGATTTTTGAATAGTGTCTGTTATTTGAAAGTACGACACATCATTATATCTTAAATCTAAATTGTCCATAACTAATAATTTTAGTGTTTGAACAATAGTTTGCAAGCATCATACCAAAAACAAAACAGGGAGCTTTAGCTCCCTGTTTATAGTCCTTGCAACTAACTAAATCAATTACTAGGTGTGATTCTTACGAAAGCTGAAAATTGATTGGTAAAACCATTTTTACTTTCACATTTTTACCTTTATCCTTTCCTGGTGTCCATTTAGGCATAGCATTAATTACTCGTAAAGCTTCATTATCTAATGCTGGAGCAACACTTTTAACAACTTTAGCTTCAGTAACATTACCTTTTTCATCTATTACAAAACTAACCTGAACTTTACCCTCTTTTTGAGTGTCTTTAGGATACTTAATGTTATTAATCATATAGTCCATCAAGGCTTTTTTACCTCCTTTAAATTCAGGCATTACCTCAACTTTATCGTTGGTGTCTCCATCGCCTAATTTAGCTTTACTTACTGTTGTGTTAGCAACAGCTTTTTGATTAACACTTACCGTTACAAATACTAATGCAACAGGAATTACCAATGCATACTTTAGCATGCTTAAACTTTTTGTTTTTGTTGTTTTCATCATCATAATTCTCCTTTTTATTAATGGTTTATAATTAAAATTGTTTGCTAACATACTGCAATTCACACCTAGCAGTTGAGCAATAAGGACTGATGAATATTTTTCTTTACTATTTTTTGAAGCGATATTATCGGCTATAAATTCATGGTTACATTTTACCGAGTATGAAGCCATCCATACTAAAGGATTCCACCAAAGTAAAATTTTTAACAATTCATAAACTAATACATCTAACGAATGAAACTCTTGAGCATGAACTTTTTCATGAGTAATAATTTCATGTTTACTTTCATTATCTAACTCTTTTGGAATATGAATAAAATGAAAGAAGGAAAAAGGTGCAACATTAGTTGTTTTACCTTTTTTAAGATAACTTATTCTAATAGATATTCTTATTAAACTATAGATAAACTTTATTGTTAATAAGAAAGATACTGCTAAGTAAATCGCTGAAACAATATCATACAAATTATAACTATTCGCTACAAGCGTATTATTGACTACATCAATATTAGGCAATGTTATAGTGTAGTAAGTATCAATACTACTTTCCCAATTAATTAATGGTAGTATAAATGAAATAGGAATGATTAGTAACAGGTAAAAACGGTTTGCCTGAAAAAGGGTCGTATTCTTAAAAAAGATAAAATAAATTGAATATAAAAGAGCAAACAATACCCCTACCTTTCCTATGTATAATAGTTGTTCCATATTACTTAGTATTATTCTTTAACAAATCATCAATTTCATTAATGTCAATATTTTTCTCTTTTACAAAAAACGACATCATTGCTTCTACCGAACCCCCAAAAAAGTTAGTTACTAAGTTGTTGGTTTTTAATTTCATGTATTCATCTTTACTAATAATAGGATAGTATTGATGAGTTTTACCGTAAGCCTTATAGCTAACAAATTCTTTTTTTTCTAATATTCTTACTATAGTAGATACAGTATTATACGCAGGTTTAGGCTCTGGCAACTCAGCTATAATTTCTTTTACAAAGCATTGTTGCTTCTCCCACACTACCAACATAATTTGTTCTTCTGCTTTTGTTAATTCTTTCATACCACAAATATATAACTAAATTTTTAGTTATACAACTATCTAATTAGTTTTAGGTGGAAACACAATAGGTTTTGTGCTTGTTTTATCCAATAAACGGAATGTGTAAAATACCCAATTACTGATTTTTAGTATATTTAGCAGATAAAGAACTGTTATGAAAAAACTGCAAACTATATTTATACCATTAATTTTATTAATAATTTTAGTAGGAGCTAAAGCTCCCAACCCTCCTGCAAAAACTAGTAGCTTAGAAATAAAAGGCTATGTATATATTGGTGATGATAAGGTTAATGATGCCGAAGTAAGACTTTACCAAGATAATAAAATTGTACAAAAAGCCATTACCAAAAAAAGTAAGTTTCAGTTTATTTTATTTAGCGATATGCGATATATGGTAGAAGTACATAAAGATGGTTATGTAACCGAAAGAATACAAATATCAACCAAAGAAAAAACAGAATTTGCTGGTAAATATTTATACGAGTTTAAAGTAGATTTAATGAGTTTAAAAAAATTTAAAGGGGTGGATATTTCTAGCCTAGATTTTCCAACAGCAATCATAAAATACGATGCAAAAGAAGGGGAGTATCTACACGACTTATCTTATAGTCAACAAGTAAAAGACGAGCTAAAAAAATTAAAAACTGAGGCTAAGAAAAAATAGTTTATTGTATTGATTTAATAACAATATATGTTCCCATTCTGCTTTGAACTTCTGCTTCATTTTCACTACAATGGTCCCATAAACCGTCTTTAATTTCTACCTCAACACTTATTCCCTTATTAATATAAGGCTCTAATTCATCTCTAGTTAAATTACTTTCGCATAGTTTAATAAAATAATCTTGCACCGAACACCTTAAATAAAGTTCTTTAAATGTGGTTATTTTGCCACCTTTATTTACAAACTCTTTTTCTATTAATTGACAATTGTAAATGTTTGGTTTTGCATCCGACATAGATAGACCTTTGCTTTGAGTTGATATAACATCTTTTGAATTATTACAACTACTAATTAGAGTAATTAATAATATATAGATTAGTTTTTTCATATTTTAACACCTATCACGCAAACATCGTCAATTTGTTCTAATTCTCCTTTCCAGTTTTTAAAAGTTTCAAAAAGTATTTCTTTTTGCTTATCAACTGGTTCAGAAGCAATTTTAACTAATAATGCTTTAAACTGTTTGTACATAAACTTTTTACCTTTCGGACCTCCAAATTGATCAGCATAACCATCCGAAAATAAATAAATACAGTCATCATTTTCTATATCAACAATATGATTGGTAAAAGGACTTTCTTTATGATGTTTACCTATATGTTGTTTATCGCCTTTAATTTCAATTAACGCTCCTTTTCTTACAATATATAAAGGGTTATTGGCTCCAGAAAATTGTAATTTTTTAGTAGCATAATCTATGCTACAAAGTGCTATATCCATACCATCTTTAACATTGTTATCTTCTGTTTTAAATCTATTTTTCACCAAATCTCTAGTAATATCGAGTATTGATGACGGAGTGAGTTTATCAATTTTTTCTATACTTTGATTTAATGCATTTGAACAAACTACACTAACCATTGCACCTGGAACACCATGTCCCGTACAATCGGCTGCGGCAAAAAGGACAACATTCTTCCCTTGAGGGGAGCTAGAGGACTGATTTTCACCCACTTTTAATCCTCCCTCAAAGGAGGAATTTATAGTTTTCATCCAGTAAAAATCTCCTGCAACAATATCTTTAGGTTTATAAAAAATAAAAGAATTTGGTAAGTTGGTTTTAAAATAATCTATACTTGGTAAAATAGCTGATTGTATTCTTTTAGCATAAGTAATACTATCAGTAATTTCATTATTCTTTTCTTCGAGCAGTATTTTTTGGTGTTTTATTTTGTTACTTAGTTTTCGGGCTCTAATAAAAATAATTACAATAAAAACGATAATCAATATACATAGAACAACAATAAAAATTAACTGAGATATTTTTGATTGAGCATTAAGTGTATTTACTTGTTCATTTTTAATTTCTAACTCTTGCTGTGCAATTATTTTCTGTTTTTCGGTTAGGACAAGTTCTGTTTCTAATTCATTAATCTTATTAATTCTTTCAATATTATAAATTTCTTTTTCAATACTATCATTTAAAACTTTAGCTAGAAAAGCATTTTTAAAATCCTTTTTTTCTTCATATAATTTTATAAGAAGTAAATATGCTTCGTTAGCTTCATGCATTAAACTATTATTTGAAGCAATTGCGATACTTTTATAAATATGTTGCTCAGCTTTTAAATATTTTTTTTGTGCAAGATATACTTGAGCAAATTCCATATGAATAGTGGTTTTACTATCAGTCATTTTTTCATGCTCAGCAACTTTAAGTGCTAGATTAAAGTATTTAATTGCTTGATTATAATTTTTTATGTTGTGGTGATAAAGTCCAAAATTTTGGAAATAATAATACTTGCTTGTCCCTTTAATTTGATTTTCTATTTTTTTTAGTTTGTTAAGATATAATAGGGTAGAATCATTTTGTTTTAGGTGGATATAATTCAAAGACAAATTAGTTAATGTGCTTATTTGTCCTTTAACATTGTCATTTTTAAGATATAAATTATAAGCTTTTTGTAAATGATTTATAGATTTAGAATAGTCATCTAATCGGAGGAATATTAGACTTTTAAGAGAATAACATTTAGCTAATTTTGTAGGTTCATTTTCAGCTTCAAAAGTTTTTATTGCACTATTAAATTGTTCTGTAGCTTTTTCAATATCAGCTTTAAGTAAAAAATATCTCCCCTTACATAGTTTAGCTTCAGCAATTTTTACTCTTTCATTAGTGTTTTGTAATTCTTCTTCTACTGAACAGCAAATATTAAAGGAAGAATCTGGGTTTGAATATCGAAGCTCGTTTGCTAAAGATAATCTTTCATCAATATTACCTTTACTAGTAATAAAGGCTATTAGCGAAAAAAATAAAAGAAAAATCTTATTCATTTTGCTAAGATAACTTTTAAATTTTAACTCCAATAACACAAACATCATCAACTTGTTCTAAGTCGCCTTTCCAATCATTAAAATTAGTTTGTATTATCTCCTTCTGTTCAGACATTGGTTTATCTTGAATTGATAATAATAATTGCTTGAATTTTGCCGACATAAACTTTTTACCCTTGGGTCCTCCAAACTGATCTACATAACCATCCGAAAAAATATAAATAGTATCTCCTTTTTCTAATTTTATGGTATGATTAGTAAAATCTGGCATATGGTCGCACTTCCCAACATGATGTTTATTCCCTTTTGTTTCTATTAATTCATACTCGCCACCCTGAACTTGTTTCAGGGTCTGTTCTTTAAATGCTGAATCAAGTTCAGCATGACGCACAGGACGAATAACCCAAAGCGGATTATTTGCCCCAGCATATTGCAACTTATTAGTTTTTAAATTTAATGAGCATAATGCTAAATCCATTCCGTCTTGAACATTTTCAATACTTTCAGAAAAAGTCTCAACAACAAGTCCTCGTGTTTTCTCTAAAATTAAATTTGGTTGTGTAATTCCAAATTCTTTAACCGATTGATTAAGAGCATTATTACAAACCACACTAACCATAGCTCCAGGTACTCCATGCCCCGTACAATCAGCTGCTGAAAATAAAATGGTATCTCCATTTATCTCCCATCCATTGGGCTCTGGTAATATATGAATCCAGTAAAAATCTCCAGCAATTATATCTTTTGGTTGATAATAAATAAAAGAGTTTGGTAGATATTTTTTTATTAAGGCATCAGAAGGAAGTATCGCTTCTTGAATTCTTTTGGCATAATTTATACTTGCTTTTATTTCTTTATGTTGGTTTTCTATTTCCGATTTAGTTTCTTTCAAAAGGGCATTTTTCTTTTTAATAATTTTTTCAAAATCATTTACAATTGTTCTAAAATAAAATGCAATGGTAAATGTTAAGATAAATGCAACAGCTAAATAGATATTTCTGAAAAATGCTAATTGCTCGGGAGTAGCTTCAATTATAGCGGCAACCATTTCACGAGTATTTAGCACCACAAAAAATAGTACTACAACCAAGGCAAACATAATAACACCAAGCCATCTGTTATGAAACAGTAATGCAGGTAAAAGAGCAATAGGCAATAACAAAAACTCATGAGCTGCACCAACAGGTACAACATACATCATAGGTAATATAGATATGATGCAAGCAAAAAAGAAGTATATTTTAGAGCTGTTAAACCATTTTTTAAAATTAATAAATAGACTTAAAGCTAGAATACTTAACTCTATTAAAATAAAAGGGACAAGTTCTACACTATTAAAAATAATTTCAATAGGCAAATAAATAACCATAGCAGCAAGTATTAAACTTACTAAACGATTAATCAAAATTATCTCACGATAAAACTCTAAAGCTTCACTTTTTTCAAGATGTGTTAGCCCTATAAATGATATTTTTTGCCAAAGATTTTTGATTGATTATTTTTTTAGGAGATTAAATTGGGAAACAAATATAGAATCTCCTTCTAGTCTCCCTACAGCTTTTGCTTTTCTAACCGTCATACACATCCCATCTTTAGCATGTTCATCTCCATGATCTTGTAAGTTACTTCCATTTACCCAGTAATGCTTACCTGCAATTTGTACAGCAAGTGTACAACCATTTTCGTTTACCATACCAAAATTACATGTTCCACAAGCTGCTAATACTTTGTATGTTTTTTCTTTTTTTTGAGCTTTACTAGACAGAGCTGTAAAGAGCACAACTAATACAATAATAATTTTTTTCATAGCTATAAATTTACACAGAAAATGATTAACAATGCTTTTGTTAATATTTAAAACTGTGCCGAAATCAATTTTTGAATTTCAAATATACTTTTACACCAAAAGACAAGGATTATGAAAAAGGTATTTTTAAGTGTTTTAATATTATTATCAGCTATTGCATTAAATGCACAAATAGAGTCACAGGCAATAGGAGGTAGATTTGGTGGCGGAAATTTAGGAGGTGGATTTGAGGCTTCCTATCAACATGCTCTAAGTGATGTAAATAGAATAGAAGCTGATTTAGGAATAAATTCTTATAAAGGATCAAGCTACTTTAATATAGCTGGCATCTATCATTGGGTATGGCAGTTAGAAGAAGGTTTTAATTGGTTTGCTGGGCCAGGTGTTCAATTTTTAGGCTTAAAAAACAATTCTGCATTTGGTGTTGGTGGACAAATAGGAATTGAATATAATTTTAATGTAAATTTAGATACCCCTTTATTAATTAGTATAGATACTAGACCAATGATGAACTTTGCTTCGAAAAATGAATTTGGTTGGGCAGCTGCATTGGGCGTTAGATATACTTTTTAAATACACAGCAGATAACAAACAAAAAAAGCCGAAGCTAAACGCTTCGGCTTTTCAATTGCAAAACAATTTTATTTAGTTACCATTACTTTCTTAGTAATAGAACCTTGCTCTGTTGTTACTTGAACAAAGTAAGCACCTTTAGCTTGATTTGTTAAATCTACAGAAGCTCTGTTCCCACTCACGTTATTAGTTATAATTGTATTTCCTAATACATCTATAACTGTATAACTGAAATTAGTAGTGTTAGCTATCATAATTTCAAAAACACCATTTGTAGGGTTAGGATAAATAGAAGTAGCTAAATTTAACTCTTCCTCTTCTTCAACACTAACTGTACATGCATTTGGAGTTTTAGGAGTAGTAAAATCTGCCTGATCAAAACCAACACCTCTTAAAAAGTGCCATTGTGCAGGATTTGTACCGTTGTTCAATGTAGCTCCAGAAATATCTGTCCCATAAACAATTGGTAATTCCCATTGTTTTTCATTTCCATTTTCTATTGCATCAACAGCCATAGTTTGATATCCTGCAATCCATTGTGCATTAGTTCCTGTAGTTAAGTTAGTATATGAAGTCCAGTTACCTGTAGATATATCACGTCCTACAGCCCATACATCTGGAAATTCTCTTTCTTGTAATGCATTTAATCCACTATCATCATTTAACCAAGTATAAAATACTTTAGATCCATCTTGACTTCTACCTGCTTGAGGTCTTACAAAGTGGCTTAAACCATTTGTTCCATCATACTCAAAATCATCAACATAAACAGAATCTATAAATGTAACATCCCAAGAATTACCGTTAGTAGCAACTTCAAATAAAAATCCTGCTTGACGAGCAGCAAAAGTATAATTTAATGAATCTAGATGCTCAGAAAAACCAGAATTAATCTCTCCAAAAATTCTTAATTCATCATTTGCATCAACTACAATATCGTAAGAACTAAAGAAAGGTCTTTGTATTGCTTGATTTGTATTTAATCCCCATACATAACACAACACTGCAGCATTATTAGAGAAATCAAAATCAGGAACTCTATTCCATGTATCACCTCCATCTGTTGTTTTCATAACATAAGGTCTATACATTGTATTTTGATTAGAATTAGAATCAGCACCCATAATTACTAAGTAACCAGTATTTCCATCTGGCGACCAAGCCATATTTGGTAACCCTGCAGCATTAGCTCTAATTCCACCCACACTACCATCACCACTTGTTTTGTACCAACTTGGAGTAATGGTATCAACAGTCCAGTCAAATGTATTAGTACCAGAGTTAAAAACTCCTCTATTAATATAATAATCATGATACAAAGTAGAAACGTCAAAATTAGGGTCTTCACTTCCTGCTGCCCCCTGATTATTCCAGTTAGTTGATGCATAAAAAACATCTCCATTAGCAGTAACATACATCCCTGCAGCTCCCCACTCATTAGGATCTCCTGTTGCAGTAACTACTGAAGAGTAATTATATGTTTCTTCCAAAGAATCACCATTTAATTTAACAGAAGATCTAAAAGTTTTTGCCCAACCATTATTATTAGCAGCTGTATTATGTAATGATGGACCAGCTTGCACGATATAAGCTTTTGTAGTATCTGTGTTTCCTGAAGGGTTATAAATCCCTATATTCGGATAACGGTTACCATTACTTGTTCCTCCATCCATATTCGGAGTTGTTTGAAATGGATTTATTGTCCATGTAGTACCTCCATCAGTTGAGTAATCAAAAGAAATAATACCAGAACCACCTGTAGCTGCATTATTTTGCCTATGCACAAAAGCAACAGTATTAATATCTGGATTATACACCACTTGATTTTGTCTATCACCTAATATTGTATAAACATTGTACGAAGAACCTATAGGTTCGGTAGATGCTGCTTTAGCATTAGGTATAGTATTAGGCTTTGTTGGCATTTGTTGTGATTCTTGATCAATGCGGGCTTGCCCTGTATTATCAACAAATTTAGCTTTACTTCTATCCTGAGCATGCAACGAAACAATTAATCCCAAAGCAGAAGCTAACAGTAGATTTTTTTTCATTTTTATATAATTTTAGTTAGTAATTTTTAACAATTTTGTTAAATAGATAACAAATATAACCATTAGATTAGAATAATCGACCAATAATTTTATATTCGGTATAAATTGAATATTTTTGGGGTTCAAACTAACTAAACTTTTAATTAAAATTAACTTAAAATGAAAAAATTAACACTATTTATGGTATTTACCATGCTTGGTTTTATTGGCTTTTCGCAAGTAATATTCCAAGTTCAAGTATCTAACCCTAGCACACTACAAGGTACCTATCCTTTAGAATGGGCTGACCCTATTGGTGGAGATTGGGCTACACCAGATTTAAATGTTCCTGCAAATTCTATAACAGGAGCTCTAGAATTTATTGATGATGGAGATACAGGAAATGATCCTACTTATGGACACCCTTTAAGCCAAGATGCATGTTCAGGAACAAACCCTGCTCCAATGGCTAATTCATTAGCAGGAAAAATTGCTGTTGTATATAGAGGTCAGTGCCAATTTGGACACAAAGCATCTGTAGCAGAAAAAGCTGGTGCAATTGGATGTATTATTATTAACCATACTGGTGCTCCTGTAGGAATGGCTGGCGGAGATTCTGGATTAGTAGTAACAATTCCTGTAATTATGATTTCTGAGCAAGCTGGTCAATTATTAGAAACTGCTATTGCTAATGGAGATATTACACAAGCTTTTATTGGTAACAAATTAGGTGTATTTAATGATGATTTAGGTTCTAATCCTGGAGATGTTTTAAGAGCTAGAAGATTTTCAAACATTTCTCATTTATCACAAAATGCATCAGAATTTAGTGTTCCTGTTGGAGCATGGGTTCGTAACTTTGGTAGTCAAACACAAGCAAATGGTATGTTAAAATGTATTGTTGATAATGGAAGTCAAATCTATGCGGATTCTGCTGCAATTCCTTCTTTAAACCAAGGTGATTCTGCTTTTGTTTCTTTATCTACTTTCTCACAAGGATCATATCCTCCAGGAAATTACACGATGACTTATACCATTCAAACTAACCAAACAACTGGTGATGAAGAGCCTAGCGACAACACAATTGATGCTAGCTTTATGATTAGTGATTCTTTATACTCTTATGGTAGATTAGACCCTATGACGTATAAACCTTTAAGCCCTGGTGGTTTTAGAGCAGGTACTTTTACTACTGATTGGGAAGGATGTTTAGCATTTGAAGATCCTAATGCAAGTAGAATGCGTTCTTTAGGTATGACTGTATCTAACACTACTAGTTCTACTGAAGTATTAACTGGTACTTTCTTTGAAATTAGAGTTTATGAATGGAATGATGTATTTACTGATATTGAAGATCCTAACTTAAACATAAGCAACCTTAACCAATTAGATGCTGCATTTTACGTTTATGGTTCTGACTTACAAGATTCAAACATCTTTGTAGCTCACACTACTCCTATTCAACTTGTAGATAACCAAAGATATTTATTCTGTTTAAATCAACCTTCTCAAACGGTTATGCCATTTGCAGGTTATGATACTCAAGTTGATTATTCAACTACTCAAGATGATGGAGCTAGTGGTGCAAATGGTGCTCACTTACAACCTTCTACTCCAGGTTCAACAGATGCTACTTATTTCTTAAATGGATTTGGTTTAGATGTACAAATTGCTGCTTCTGTTCATATGGATTTATTTACAGGTATAGACGAAATTGATTCAGAAATGAATATTGTACCATTCCCAAACCCTGTTAAAGATGAATTAAACATTCCTGTTGGAGATGTTAATGGTTCTGCTTTAATTGAATTATTTGATATAGCTGGAAAATTAGTTATCTCTAAGAATGTTTCATTTACAGCTAACTCTAACATTACTTTAAATGTTTCTAATGTTCAAAATGGTTCTTACATAGGTAAAATCACTTTTGCTAACGGAACATCATCTAAATTTAATGTTGTTGTAAACAAATAACCATTAAACAATAATATTAAAGCCCATTGATTTTTTTCAATGGGCTTTTTTATACCCAAAAATTATAATGGATTTTACTAACAAAAAATATTTTTGCATTCTACCTTGGATACATTTCCATGTATCCCAAAATGGAAGAGTAAGCCCTTGCTGTAATAATAATCGATATTTAGGAAATGTTCAACAAAACTCTATTAATGAGATATGGAATGGAAAACTATTTGAAGAATTAAGAACACAATTCAAAAACAACATTCCTGATAAACGATGTGTTCATTGTTATAACATTGAAGCATCTGGCAAAAAAAGTATCCGACAAATTTCTAACGAGAAATATACTAATGAGTTAAATCGAGTTAAAACCAACAAACCCGAACCCATTTATTTAGACATTCGTTTTTCCAATATATGTAACTTTAAATGCAAAACCTGTTGGCACGGTAACAGTTCGGCTTGGTTTAAAGAAGGCAGCAAACAAAATGCTTCTAATGAAAGAATTATAAAAGCTTTCACTAATAATTTTAATGAAGTAATCAATCTATTAGACGATGTTAAAGAAATATATTTTGCTGGTGGAGAACCGTTAATAATGGAAGAACACTACCAAATATTAGAGGAACTTGAAAAAAGAAAATTATTTGATATCGAATTACGTTACAACACTAATTTCTCTAAACTCAACTTTAAAGATAAAAACATTTTAGAAATCTGGAAGAAATTTAAAACAGTACATATATCTGCTAGTATTGATGCTGCCTTTAAATTAGGAGAAAAAATAAGAGAAGGTTTTAATTGGGAACAATTTATTTTAAACAGAAAGCAAATGTTATATGTTTGCCCAGAAATATATTTTGAAATTGCTCCAACAGTTAGCACTCTCAACATATTTAACCTACCTGAACTTCATCAAGAATTAGTAAATCAAAAATTAATTGGTATTAATAATATTTACCTTAACTTTTTAGAACGTCCGCAAGAATACAACCTTAAATCATTAACAGAAAACAGCAAACTAAAAGCAATAGAATCAATTCAAACCCATATCAACTGGCTTAGTAAAAATGGGGCTGGCACAGCTATTGTTTATCAATTTAAAACTTTGTTAAATTATATGTAAAAATGTTATGTTAAGAATCTGATAATCAGATAAAAAAATATTGACTAGCATTATATTTTAGTTTATGTTTGCCACCTCTTAACAAAAGAAAAAAATGCACAAAAAATTATATCTAATAGTATTGCCTATTTTATTATTAATGGGTTTTAAAGCTGATAAAAAAGCCTATCAAATTTTCGATCAAAATGGCAAAAAATTATCGTATGAAAAAATGCTTGATAAAGTAGCTAAAGCTGATATCATTCTGTTTGGAGAACTACATAACAACCCTATAAATCATTGGCTGCAATACGAACTTACTAAAGATATTTTTGAGCAGTATAATGATTTTTTAGCTTTAGGTGCCGAAATGTATGAAGCTGATAATCAATTAATCATTAATGAATATTTAGGAGGTCATTTAGATTATAAATCTTTTTGCAAAGAAGCAAAAGTATGGACTAATGATAAAACCGATTATAAACCCTTATTAGATTTTGCAAGAGAATATCAGTTAACTTTTGTAGCTACAAATATACCAAGAAGATATGCTAAAATGGTTAGTAATAGTGGTTTTAGAGCATTAAACGATATTAATGAAGATGGTAAAAAATTTATTGCTCCTACTCCAATTAAATACGATGATAAACTACCTGGTTATGTTGCTATGCGAAAAATGATGAAAGGCATGAGCCATGGAAAAATAACTCCAGAAAATTTAGCTAAAGCACAAGCAATTAAAGATGCAACTATGGCTCATTTTATTTTAAAAAACTATGTAGATGATCGAACTTTTATTCATTATAATGGTGCTTATCATTCTAAAAACTACGAAGGTATTGTATGGTACTTAAAACAAGCTAACCCTAATTTAAAAGTAGCTACCATTAATTGTGTAGAACAAGATAAAATAGATGAATTAGAAACAGGAAACCTCTCTACTTCTCATTATATTATTGCAACACCAACAAACCTTACCAAAACACATTAAACCTATATTTAGAAGTGAAATAATTCAAGGTTTTCAAAACAAAATTAAGCGTATATGTTCTTACATTTGATTTAATCTTAAACCAAATGTTATGAAAAATATTTTACTTGCCCTTACTTTAGTATTCTCTTGGCTTATTACAACAGCACAAACAACGCATCAAGTATGTGTTACCGAAGTTGCCGCAACAGGAAATAGTTGCACACATACCGCAATTTTTACCCCTGCAAATTTAACCATTAATGTAGGAGATAGAATTGAATTCACAACCTTTATGGTTGCCTTAACAGGTTATAATGGAACTCACGATATACAATTTTCAGGATCTCCAACAAATAATGTTTTATTGCCCATTTCAACAAATATTACAGCTCCAATAACATCAATTACAACACCCCCTTTTAACACACCAGGAACTTTTGCCATGGAATGTAAAAATAGCAATCATTGTTTTATAGCCGATTTAATGTCAGGATGGTCTTGTACTGGATATTCGGTTACTGTAAATGGTACACCTACCGATGTTAAAACTGAAATAATGAAAGACAATATTAGCATTTACCCTAATCCATCTAATGGTAGCATAAATATTGAATTAGCAGAACTACAAAACGATAACCCTACAATATATTTAATTGATGTTTTAGGAAAAGTAGTAGAAACAATAGAAGCACCAACACAAAACATTATTAAATTAAACACTTCCTTTTATAAAAAAGGCAGTTATTATGTGAAAATTATTTCAAACAATTATAGCATAACAAAACCAATAGTACTCCATTAAGTATTAAAAGTTAAGCACCAATTGGTACTTAACTTTTTTTCTCTAATAAATCTTCTTCCAACAATTGAGTTTCTTCCCAATCTAACATTGCTTTATCTAGCATAGTTTTAACCTTATTATATTCGGCTAACAATTCATCCGAATAAGCAGAAGGATCTAACAATGTTTTATTCAATTCTTCTATCTTTTCTTCAAGACTAGCTATTTCTTTTTCTAGCTTAGTTATTTTATTTTTTACTTTACGGATATCCTTATCCAACTGTTTTTTTTCTTCGTACGAAAGCTTATTTTCAGAAACTATTTTTTGCTTTTTTTCTACCTGCTTTTCTTTGTGTTCAAATTCACGAATGGTAGCCGCTTTTTTGGTTTGTAAAAATTCAAATACACCTCCTAAAAATTGTTTTACATTGCCATTGCTAAACTCGTACATTTCGGTGGTTAAACCATTTAAAAAATCTCTATCATGCGATATAACTACCAAAGTACCATCATACTCCATTAAAGCGTGTTTTAAAACGTCTTTAGAGCGAATATCTAAATGATTAGTAGGCTCATCTAATATTAATAAATTAACGGGTTCTAGCAATAATTTACATAAAGCCACTCTTGCTCTTTCTCCACCAGAAAGCACTTTTATTTTTTTTGTAATCTCATCATCCCCAAACATAAATGAGCCTAAAAGGTTACGTACTTTTTTACGTATTTCGCCATGAGCAGCCTCATCAATAACTTCAAAAACAGTTTTTTCTTTATCCAATTCTTCTGCCTGATTTTGAGCAAAATAAGCAAACTCCACATTGTGCCCGAGTTTTAACATTCCTTCATGCTCCAATTCACCTACAATGCTTCGTATCATGGTAGTTTTTCCTTCTCCATTTTTACCCACAAAGGCTACTTTTTTACCTCTTTCAATAAAAAAATCTACATTGCTAAAAATCTGATTGTCGTCAAAACTTTTACCAACTCCAGCAGCTTCAATAGTTACCTTACCGGAACTTGGTGCAGGAGGAAAAGAAAATCGCATACTTGAAGTATCTTCTTCTTCAATTTCTATTCTGTCAATTTTTTCTAATTGCTTTATTCTACTTTGAACCTGAACTGCTTTAGATGCTTTAGAACGAAAACGCTCAATAAACTTTTCGGTATCTTGTATTTGTTTTTGTTGGTTATTGTAAGCAGCCAATTGTTGCTCTCTTCGCTCTTTTCTTAGTTGCAAATATTTGGTGTAAGGAGCTTTGTAATCGTAAATTTTACCTAAAGAAATTTCTATGGTTCTATTGGTTACATTATCTAAAAAAGCTTTATCGTGCGATACCAACATTACACCACCAGCATATACTTTTAAAAAATCTTCGAGCCATTGTATCGATTCTATATCTAAATGGTTGGTAGGCTCATCTAACAATAATACATCGGCATTAGACAATAAAATTTTAGCCAACTCTATTCGCATACGCCAACCGCCACTAAACTCATCGGTTAATCGTTCAAAATCCGAACTTAAAAACCCAAGTCCTTTTAAAATGGTTTCAATATTTGCATCTACATTAAACCCGCCTATAAGTTGTAACCGCTCGTTTAAATCGTTTAAATCGTTCAGCAATTCCATATAGCTTTCCGATTCATAATCTTCACGAGTAGCTAATTGATGATTTATTCCCTCTATCTTATCATTAATTTCATTCACTTCTTTAAAAACCGATTTGGCTTCTTCCATTACGGTATTTCCATGAACAAAATCCATATCTTGAGGTAAATAACCTACTCTAAACCCTGCTGGCATAGAAATGTTTCCTCCATCCGATTCCGATTCGCCAGCAATAATTTTTAATAAAGAAGATTTTCCTGCTCCATTTTTCCCAACCAAACCTATTCTATCATTTTTATTAATGATAAAAGATATGCTATTAAATAAATAGCGTTCTCCAAAGTTTACTGTTAACTCATTTACTCCAACCATAGCAGCAAAATTAACCAAAAGATAAGTGATATTTATCAGATTTACGAGTGGCTTTTTAAGTATCTTTGCTCAACAATTAAAATAAAAAAATGGCAAATCAATTAGTAAGTGTATTAAAATTAAAATGCCCTCAATGTGGCGAAGGAGATTTATTTACCAATAAAAACATTTACAAATACAAAGGCTTTTTTGATATGCCTGATGCTTGCCCGAAATGCCAACAAGATTTTCAGATAGAACCCGGTTTTTATTACGGATCAATGTATGTTAGCTATGGTTTAACCATTGCTTTAACCGTTGCTATATTTGTAGCTATGACTGTTTTAAACATTTTTTCTATTGCTGGATTCATCATAGCTGATGTAGTTATTTTAACACTTACACTGCCTATTGTTTTTAAAATTTCTAGAGCCTTGTGGTTAACCATGAATACTAAAAAAATTAAAAACCACACCACTAAAGTTTGAGAACTAAGCAACATATTGTTGTAAACAAAACTGCCACCTACCATATTTTAGGAAACCCTAAAACAGCCAAAACTATTTGGTTTGTTTTGCACGGATATGGAATGTTAGCCGAGTTTTTTATTAAAAAATTTGAACCCATTTTAGATAATGATACATGCATAATTGCTCCTGAAGGTTTGTCTAAATTTTATACCAAAGGTTTTTATGGTAGGGTTGGTGCAACATGGATGACTAAAGAAGACAGAGAAGTAGAAATTGAAGATTACATTAATTATCTTAACCAATTGCACCAATTTATTTGCGAACAAAACAATAATACCGATTTAAAAACAAACTTATTAGGATTTTCACAGGGCGGAGCGACTGTTAGTAGATGGGCGGCTAATGGAAAAGCAAAATTTAGCAACCTCATTTTATGGGCAAGTGTTTTTCCGGAAGATATGAATTTTGAGCAAGTAAACACTAGCAATACTTTTTTACTTTATGGCGATGAGGATGAATTTGCAGCAGAAGACAAAGTAAATACTCAAAAAGAAATCTTAAACGATAAAGCCCAGTTTACCATCATTAAATTTAAAGGTAAACACGATATCCCTAAAGAGGTTTTGATAGAACAAACCGAAAAGAATAAATGGTAAAATAATATCTAAATCCTATTTAATAAATCTTATTGCACTTATATCTTCCCAAAATTTAGGGTAAGATTTATTGACTACCTCAGGATTTTCAATTGATATTGGAGCAATTAACGAAAGCGGTGCAAATGCCATTGCTATTCGGTGGTCGTTATAGGTTTTTATGATTTTATTACTCCAATCAGAGAGATTAGCTTCGCTGAACTCACGTTTCCTGCTTTCGCAGGAATGACGATTGATAAGCAAATCATCTCCATCAACCTCAACATTAAAACCTAATTTGTTTAACTCATTTTGCAAAGCAGCTATTCTGTCTGTTTCTTTTATTCTTAATGTTTTCAACCCTGTTAGTTTTGCATTTAAATTTAATGCTGCACAGGTTACTGCTACTGTTTGTGCAATATCTGGACAGTTTGAGAAATCAATTTCAAAATTTGTTTCTTCGATAAACTCAGAATGACAAATTTTGGTTAACCGAATTCCACCATCAAAATAAGTTGTTTCTACACCAAACTTTTTATAAATTTCTGCTACAACCGCATCGCCTTGTAAGCTATCTTTTTTTAATCCATAAAGCGTTATTTCTGCCTCTTTTGCTAATGCAACCATACTATACCAATAAGATGCTGCACTCCAATCGCCCTCAACAGTAAAATCCTTAGCAATGTATTTACCCGATTTAACTTTTATGCTGCTTTCTTCCAACTCTATCTCAGCCCCAAAATATTGCATCATACTAACTGTCATATCCACATAAGGTTTAGAAATAAGCTCTCCTTCAAATTCTATTTGCAAACCATTTTTTAACGTAGGTGCTATCATTAACAATGCAGAAATATACTGACTGCTAACACTTCCTTCTAACTGAACATTATTGCCTTTTAATTCAGTTCCAATAATTCCTATTGGCGGATAACCTTCTTTTTCAAGATAGCTGATGTTAGCTCCCAAATTTTTTAATGCATCTACCAATATTTTAATTGGTCGTTCTTTCATTCGTTGCTCGCCAGTAAGCACATATTTTTTATCTTGAATGGATAAATACGCTGTCATAAAACGCATTACTGTCCCTGCAATCCCTACACACAATGTGTGTTGATTATTGTCCGAATGTTCTGAATCTATATCAGCTAATAGTTGTTTTAAAATTTGGGTATCTTCTGCTTCTGCTAGATTTTCTATTTTAAATTTTTCATCACACAAAGCCTGTATAATTAATGCTCTATTGCTTTCACTTTTTGAGGCTGTTAAAGTAATTTCTCCTTGTAATTTTTTAGCTATGTGATTGAGAAGTAACATTATTTTTTTGCTACATTTTTGTAGTAATCTAACGATTCTGTTATTAAATCGGAGGGTGATATTTGGTTGATTAATCCTTTTCCAATACTTGATAGCAATGTAAAATTAATGCCACCATCTTTATTCTTTTTATCGTTAGTCATCAATTCCAACAACTGATTATAATTAGAAGATTCTATTTTAAATGGTGTATAAAAACTTAAAATAACTTGTGTTATTTCGTCTAACTCCGCTTTATTTAAACCTACTGTTTTGTAAGAAATATAACTCTCGCAAATCATACCAATAGCAATTGCTTCGCCATGCAATAATGGCAAATCATCAGTTTGTAAGGCAAAACTTTCTATGGCGTGTCCTATTGTATGCCCAAAGTTTAACAGTTTTCGTTCATTTTGTTCTTTCGAGTCGTTTAAAACAATATTATTTTTAATGTTAACCGATTTTACAATTAAATTTTCCCATTGATTTGCATCAGAAAGCATCCCATCTTTTAACAAACTCCAATAATCTTTATCAAAAATTAAAGCATGTTTAAATGCTTCGGCATAACCCGAAAGCATTTGTTTTTTATCTAATGTTTTTAAAAAGTTAGGATTAACATAAACTGCTTCTGGTTCATTAAAAACACCTACCATATTTTTTAAGCCTTCTAAATCTACCCCAACTTTACCACCTACCGAAGCGTCTATTTGAGCCAAAAGCGTTGTTGGTATATTTATAAAGTTGATGCCTCTTTTATAAGTAGAAGCAACAAAACCACCCATATCGGTTATTACTCCTCCACCCAAGTTTAGTAACAAACTATTTCTATCGGCTTTATAATGAGCCAAAGTACTCCATAATTGATAGCAAATTTCTATGGTTTTGTTTTCTTCGCCACTATTAATTTCAATTATTTCAGCACTTTGCAACAACTCAACATTAGTAATTAATTCGGTAACACAATGCTGCAAAGTATTTTCATCTACCAAAATAAAAACCTTACTGTATTGCTTTTTGTTTAGCTGATTGTTTAATTCATCAAACACATTATTCCCAATAAATATCTCAGAATTTGATGTTTTAATTTCTATCATTTTTAGCAATACTATTTAAGCAATTAATAATGTGTAAAAATAGCTTATTTATAATGGAGTAAAATCATATTTTGTACTAATTTCGTTTGATATTTTTAGCCATTAAATAATTTGCATGGATTTTAATAATACAGAAATAGCTTTTGCACCAATGAGCAATAAAGACCTAAAGCGTAGTTATTGGCTATTTAAAATTATTGGGTGGAACTGGCTAATTAAAGCTGGTCCAACTATGCTAAAAATATTTATGCCGCTTTGGTTTCCTATCCCCATAATTAAAGCAACTATTTTTAAACAGTTTTGTGGTGGTGAAAGCATTAATGACTGTGAAAAAACTATCAAAAAATTAAGTGAGAACAACGTAAAAACCATTTTAGATTATTCGGTTGAAGGCATTGAAGAAGAAGCTACATTTGATGCCAATGTAAAAGAAGCCATTGCTGCCATTAACAAAGCAAAAACAGACTCCAACATACCTTTTTCGGTATTTAAACCTACAGGATTTGCCCGTTTTGAGTTACTCCAAAAAATCAACAGCAAACAACCTCTAAACGAAACTGAAAAAGCAGAGTTTGATCGTGCAAAAAACAGAATTGACCAAATATGTTCTGAAGGTCATCAATCGGATATCCCTATTTTTATTGATGCCGAAGAAAGCTGGATACAAAACCCCATTGATGATATTGCTTTAGAAATGATGCGTAAATACAATCAACAAAAAGCCATTATTTATAATACAGCACAAATGTATCGTTGGGATAGATTAGCTTATTTAAAAGAATTAAAAACCATTGCCGATAACGAAAACTTTTTTGTAGGGTTAAAATTGGTAAGAGGTGCATATATCGAAAAAGAAAGAGAACGTGCCGAAAAAATGGGCTATGAAGACCCTATGCAAAAAACCAAAGAAGCAACCGATAAAGACTTTAACTTAGGTATAAAATATTGTCTCGAAAACATTAATAAAATTGTTCTTTGCTGTGCTTCCCATAACGAAGAAAGTAATTTACTGTTGGTTGATTTAATGAAAGAACACAACATTCCTGTTAATGATAATCGCATATATTTTGCCCAACTTTTAGGCATGAGCGACCATATAAGTATGAACATGAGTAAAGAAAATTACAATGTTGCCAAATATGTTCCTTATGGTCCTGTTAAAGATGTTACTCCTTATTTAATTCGTAGAGCCCAAGAAAATACATCTGTAAAAGGGCAAACAGGACGAGAATTATCTTTAATTTTAAAAGAACAAGCCAGACGAAAAGCTAACTAATTTTACTTTACCTTTGCTTTATGCAAAAATTAAAACTTACAGGTTTAGCAATCCTTAGTGGTTTATTAATGGGAATAAGCTGGCCTGCAACAGGCAACATTGCTCCTTTATTTTTTGTAGCATTACTTCCTTTACTTTACGTAGAATATACCATCACTCAAAATCCTGACAAGTTTAAATCAAGGCACTTATACTTTAATGCTTTTTTATGCTTTTTAACCTTTAATACCTACACCACTTGGTGGATTTGGTATGCCTCAGCAGCAGGAATGCTAATGGCTGTTATCCTCAACTCCATTTTTATGGGAATCATCTTTTTATGGTTTCACAAAATCAAAAAAAGATTTGGAAATAAAAAAGGTTATCTAAGCTTTGTTTTTTTGTGGATAGGATTTGAATGGCTGCACTATCATTGGGAATTTTCTCACCCTTGGTCGAGCTTTGGTAACACTTTTGCTAACTACACTTCTTTAATTCAGTGGTATGAATATACAGGGGTTTTAGGCGGTAGCTTATGGATACTTACTATCAATATTTTAATTTTTCATTTGTTCAGAAAAATTGTTGTTTTAGGCGAAAAAATAAAAAAACATAGCAAACTGATTAGTATTATTTTAGGTTTATTAATTGTCCCTAGTATTATATCAGTTATAATGTATAATACTTACGAAGAAACCAGCAATCCATCAGAAATTGTGGTTATCCAACCAAACATAGACCCTTACACCGAAAAGTTTGGTACGCTTACCGAAGCACAACAAATAGATAGAATATTAAAACTAGCCGAACAAAAAGTAACTCCAACAACTAATTATGTTGTAGCACCCGAAACAGCTATACCAAGAGGTAGTGTGGAAAATGAGTTGGAATACAATTATGCCATTAAACAAATAAGAAAGTTTATTGAAAAGCATCCACACATTAAATTTGTAATTGGTGCTTCTACTTACATTAATTACCAACAAGGTGGCGAAAAACCCACTAAAACTGCCCGACAAAACCCAAGAACTAAAATTTGGTACGATGCATTTAATTCGGCTTTATTGTTAGACAATAGCGATAACATTCAAATTTATCATAAATCAAAATTAGTATTAGGGGTTGAGCGTTTGCCTTTTGCATTTATTTTAGCTCCTTTAGAAGATTTTGCCATTAACCTTGGAGGAACATTTGGCAGTTTAGGTACAGCTCCTGAAGCACAAAATTTAGACGGAAATATTGCTCCAATAATTTGCTATGAATCTATTTATGGAGATTATTTTGGCGACTTTATAGATAAAGGTGCTGAGCTGGTTTTTATCATTACCAATGATGGTTGGTGGGAAGATACTCCAGGCTACCAACAACATTTAGCTTACGCTAGATTAAGAGCCATTGAAAACAGAAGAAGTATTGCCAGAAGTGCTAATACCGGAATTTCGTGTTTTATTAATCAGCGTGGGGATATAACTTCCCCAACAAATTGGTGGGAGCAAGATGTGATATCCAACACCATCAACAAAAATTCTGATAAGACATTTTACACCACTTATGGCGATTTTTTTGGAAGACTATTTGCCGCATTTGGAGCTTTACTAGTACTTTGGAATTTGAGCTTAAAAATAAAAGAAAAGTTTAAGCACAAGTTTTAACTATCGTGCCAATAATTTAGTTGAAAACGTATTTACATCCCCAACAATAGAAAGCATATAGATACTTTTAGATAAATTCAAATTATTAATAGTAACTAAATTATTCCCCTCAACCGCATGTAATTGTTGCATTGTAATTAACTTACCATTATAGTCATAAAAGAAAACATTTAATTTTTCGTTTAAATCGGTTGATACATTAAAACTTAATGTATTGTTATTTAGTGTAATTTCATTTACATCAAATCCATTTGTATTACAATTGGTTGATACAATTTGATGATAGGTTTCATCCCCATTAAAATCTACTTGTTTTAGTCGATAATAAGTAGTTCCGTTTGAAGGGTTAGTATCGTAAGCAACATAATTATTTGTAATGTTAGAATTGCCATTACCTTGAACAGTAGTTAACTCAAAAAAGTTTACAGCATCAAAACTTTTTTCTACAACAAAATAATCATTATTTATTTCAGAAGATGTTGACCAGCTTAACTCAATTTCTCCACTATTACAATTAGCCTCAAAACTAGTTAATGTAACTGGCAATGGATTTGTTCTGTCAACTAATATCCAATCTTCGTAAAAATCGGCAGCAGGCACTACAATATTAATTACCCTATCATTTCCTGCATCATTAGTTCCAAACAATAAAGGTGCTTCCCAATGAGAAACTCCTGTATTAAATCTTTGTGCCAATAAATTTGTTTCGGTAATAGTATTTGTTCCCCCTATTTCATTTGCTGCAGGATCATAAGCTATTGTTAATGTTACATTAGGCTTAGCAGCATAAGAAAGAGCATTTATATGCCAAAATCTATCCGCTACAAATAATGAATGGTCAACAGTATTATAATTCATATTGGTAACAGCAGATGGATATGGTGCATTCATATCTGTAGCCGTTTCATAAGTAGAAAGTATAAACTCTGCATTTGCACCTGTTCCTGTACTTGTTTTATTAATAGTTAATGGAATTTTTGTACCACTGTTAGTTGTCCATGGAATAGTATAAACTCCTGTTGTAATACCTATTTCCCATTTAATTACATCTGTTTCATCTTCCGAAAGAATATTTCCACCTGTTCCTAAAGTAGTTAATGCATTAGGATTAGGATTATCTAACACCACAAAAGCACTGTTATCAATAACAACATATGCATTGTTATTTAATACCATTCTACCTTGTGCTAAAACACAAATAGAAAATAAAAGACCAAAAACGAATAATAAGTTTTTCATTTTAAATTATTGATTAAACTTTTGTTGTAACTCTAAAACTATTTTTTCTAAAGCTTCAATTTTAGCATTTTGCTTTTCAATTTCAGCTTGTTGCTCTTGAATACCTTTTGTTAGGATTGGGATAATTCTAGTATAATCTACCATATAAAATGATTCAAAGTTTAAAGTTGTTTCTGAAGCAGGATTAACAGCTTCTGTCCCATTTGTAGGTAAAGACATTTCTTCAACTACATTAGGAATTATTTCTTTTAACTCTTGAGCAATAAACCCATATTCTAGTTTTTGATTCAAACCTATATTCGGATATTTCTCAACATCATAATAATAAGAAACGGCTCTTAGTTTTTTAATTATTTCTGTAGCATTATTAATATCAGAAATTTCTTTCTTTAACCTACTATCAGAAGCATTATAAAAACCACCTGTATATCCTAAATTATTTAAAAACAAGCCTCCCCATCCTGTTGTACCTACACCGCTTTGTCTAGAACCTAAAACACCAGCTCCATCTCTACCGTTAGCTACCCCCCTAACACCTATAGCTCTATGAGTTAGAGTCCCACTAATTGCTAATCCAAATACTCCTGCAGGTGTAAACGTATTCCCTGAATAATCTGTAATCCCTTCAATTGCATTATAACCACTTGTAGTAGATGAATTTCTCCCGCTTAAAGCTACTCCAGCTGCACCTTGATTTTGAAAATTAGCCATAGCTGTTGCACCAACATTAACACCTCCATTAGTCATGTGTAACATATTAGTAGGAGCACCTGTACGAATACCTATCCTATCATTTCCTGCATTTACAAAAAACTGATTAGCTTGATTATTTGATTCTACCCTAAAATCATAATCATTTGACAACTCATTAAATACAGCAGTAGTAGAGGTCATTCTAAACCTTTCTATTCCAACTGTAGAAAATCCAAGGTTATCAGTCCCTACTCGATACATACCTATATTACTATCATTTATAAAACTCCATGTTGGTAGAGCAGCTGAACCATTTAAAGCTCGTATCCTGTCGTTATTTGTAATTCTTAATGCTTCTGTACCTCCTTCAGAAAAACTTAATTGATCTGCACCACTAAAATACATTCCTGTATTTGGATCAGTACTCCTTGAGTATATAGGTGCCGCTGCCGTACCATTATTAAAAGCTTGTAATTGATACCCATTTATTATTCTAAAACGAATAGTATTATTCGTTCTAAAATCTAACCCAGTACCATTAGTAGTTCCTAAAAAATTAGTTCCTTGTGTTGTGTTTCCATTACCTGTTATTTTCCAATCATCTCCACCAGTGGTAAATTTTACCCACTTAGTACCATCCCAGTAATAATAACCTTGACCAGTAGTACCATTAGTATTATATACCAACATACTTGTTGTTGTACTTCCAACTATTGGAGCTATAGTTGCTAAATTGGCAATATTTACTCTAGGAATTAAAACTCCTTTATTTGTTGCAGAAACATCTAACATAGCACCCCCATCTGGAGCAGCACCAGTTCCATTAATACCAACATTTTGTGATTTTAAGTTAAAACCCAACAAAACAAGGGTATTTACTAATAAAATACGTAAAAATAATTTCATAACTATTTAATTTTATACAATAGCCTAATAATAAGACCATTAACCAATCAGTAAATGTACGAAAAATATTATTATTGAATTGTTTTGGACTGCTTGATATAATCCTCATTTAATTCCCCTTGTTTTTCTGAAAGCCTAACTATTACTTCATCGTAAACTTGTCTCATTTTAATAGGTTCAGAACAATAGTAATCTAAATTAATATTAAACTGTTCTAATGTAATATTGTTGGATTGACACACCTGCATGTATGCTTTTGTATAATTTGGATTAATCCCTTCTGAGGCATGTTCAAACTTGAGTGTTGCTTGAGCTATTTCCATATCTACCATTAAGTTTACCATAGCTGTTTCTGACAGAACTCCTTTTGGTAACTCTTCTTTCTCTCCACATGAAAAAAGAGAATAAACTAACAGTAATAATATGTAATTATTTTTTTTCATAAAAAAAACCCTGAAAGACTTAACGACATTTCAGGGTTTAAATTTTATATCTTTTTATTATGCAGCAACTTCTACTGCAGATGTTGATTTAATTGTTCTTGCTGCTTTTAACATTTTTTCTATCATACTAGCACCATATTCCCCTTCCATAATATCTCTTACTTCATAAATATCTGCACCAACTGCTGCTTTATAAAAAAAGTGATTTTGTGTTTTAACTCCACTATCAGGAATATCTTGTGTGTATATTAAAGCATTTTCTTCTTCTTTAATTATTTCTGATTTAAAAACTAAATCTTCTGCTAAATCAGTTTTTAATAATTCTAACGCTCCTTCTTCTCCAAACATTATTTCTAAACCAAAGCCATCACCAACCACAATTTCTAAGGCTCCTCTTTCAGTTAAATTTACTTGAGCTTCTCCATTTGTTTCTGCCTCAGGAACCATTACAGACAAGTTAAAACCATACTCGGTTAAATCTAACTCTTCAAAACCTTTTAATTGTACTTCTTCAGTATTCTCCTCTGGATTTTCAACAGGATTTTCTCCCCCACAAGATGTTAATACTAAAATACTTAGAATCGATAATATTAATGCTAGCTGTTTCATAATTAACTCAAATTTGTAAGCAAATATAATTTAAAAAATTCATTCGCCCAATTGTTATTTTGAACTAATGTTTATTCTTACTCCTTCTGAGTGTGATGTAAACTCTGGTGCATACATACATTGAATGCTAGTGATTCCGTTAGAAAAATTACCACTCATATTTACTCTTAAAGGATATTCAAACACATAAGTTCCTTTTGGCAGCACATCAAAAAAGAAATTAGTTGACGCATCTTTTGTACTCTCATAATAACCTAATCCATCTTGATAACGGTATCCTGAAAACACATTTATAGGCTCTAAACCTGCTGCACGCATATCTTTCATGTGTACATATTCCATTCTTCTATCCACTCTTAATTCTATACGTACTTTTAATTTATCTCCAGGTTTTAATTGGGTTGTTTCTGTTACAGGATAAATTTTTGGTCCAGTATCAGAATTGCGTTGAACAAACAATTTTTTAACCAATTTTAAAGGTGTTTCGTGTGGTGTGATTTTATCCAAATCTTCAAAATATTGCCAGTATAAACTTCCCCAAGCTACTCCATCATCTTTTTTAGCTACTGTTACATTCCCCATAGTTGGAGTAATTGCACTTTTACCCCACGAAGTTTTAAAATATCCAGTTCCAGCTTCAACTTTTACGCCATCTAATTTCTTAGGGTCAACAACTATATTTCCAACTTTTATCTCAACCAAGTCATCACTTGCTAACAAATCTGTTCCTCTTAACAATAAAGCGTAACAAGCTTCGGTAGTAGCTTTGGTTGTTTTCCAATCTTGTGTTTGTTTTTGTTTTAATAACCAAACTTTCATCGCCTCCACACTTTCTTTATCATTAGCAACCTCATCAAATGCTTCTATTAATAATGCTTGTGTTTCTATTGGTGCTTGATACCAATAATAACCGCCAATATTATCTTTCCAATACATTCCTAATTCATCATGATTAATTGCATTTTCTTTTAGCGAAGCTATAATTTTATGTTCGGTATGAATTCCTGTTTTAGGCTTACCATTTCTATGTAAAGCCAATGCAATCATACCTTGCATATACCTACTTTTATTTAACCAATATTTTTCGGCTTGCTTCATATAGTAATTATACGCCTCTTTATTTCTTGAACTAATTTCTACATCGCTTAAAAAATAACTACGAGCATATAAATATTGTATTTCAGTATAGCCTATATGGTCTTTTTCTAAATCAAGTGAATGCTTTTTTAACCAATTATAATCTTCTCTAATTCTATCGTCTAAATAACGAACGGCTTTTTGCACCATATTCCAAGTTTTATAATCGGAACGAATATTTTTAACACCTAAATGGTCTAAATGCCCCATACCTGTTACAATATGCTGAGTAATATATCTGCTTTCTGGCATACCTTTAAACCAAGTCCAACCACCATTACTAACTTGTAATTGTTGTAACTTTTTTAAAGCTCTACCTAATTCATTATCCATACGATTTAAATCAAACAATAAGCCTACACGTTTTTTACGCTCGCTTTCGTTTTGAGCATTTAACACCCAAGGAGTTTCTTCTAATAGTAAAGCTTTTAACTCTTGATTTTTTTCTAAATTAGATAAGAATGCTTCTGGTGTAGAGTTTTTCCAGCTTTCAAATACATTTTTAATTTTTGGATTAGAATTAGCGATATGCGATGCAATAGAATTAGCATAAAAACGACTAAAGGTTTGCTCAGCACACTCGTAAGGGTATTCCATTAAATAGGGTAACGACTGGATAGCATACCAAGCTGGGTTTGATGTAAACTCTAAGGTAACTTTATGGTGTTTTAAAGTTGAAGAATTGCCCGAAGCTAGTAACTTATTAAACTTAAAATTAGTTACTCCTTTTCCTCTAACTGGTAATGGTAACGATTCTGTAACCAACATTCTGTTCGTTAAAACAGGAATAGCCATTTCTTCTCCATCAGAAAAATTACCTGCTTTAGCAACTACTTTATAAGTTATTGCCGAATAACCTTCTGGAATTGCTATTTGCCAATTTACCGAAGTACTTTTTCCTTGCTTTGCAGTAAACGAAACCGTTTCTTCGCTGGTTAATAACTTATCAGTAATTGGTTTCATTGATAAAGCATCGTAAAAGAAAATTTTAGCATTTCCATCCAAATCTTTCTCCGAAAGGTTGGTAATTTTTGTACTAAAAGTCATTTTATCGCTTTCGCGGAAAAAACGTGGTGCATTTGGATAAACCATTAAATCTTTTTGGGTTACCGTTTCTTCATACAACATACCTGTTTTTAAGTCTTTGGTATGTGCTAAGCCCATAAATTTCCATTTGGTTAATGCTTCAGGCATGGTAAATTTTATAATTACTTCTCCTTTTGCGTTGGTTTGTAAATGCGGATAAAAGAAAGCTGTTTCACTAAAATTGCTTCTTGCTTTTACTTGATCAAAATCACCACCTGCATCTTGATTTCGCTGTTCAGCAGCAGCTGAACCTGATACAGTTGTTATTGTTTTTGTTGCAACTTCTGCATTTTTATCTTGCATTGGAGCTGCAGGTGCATTTTGAGCATAAGCCTTCCCATCTTTTTTAGACCTACTATTATCTTCATCAGCACTTTCTTCTACCGCTTCGCCCTCTGCATAATCATCCATTTCGGCATAACCTCCTGAAAGTTTAGCCTTCGCATAATAATTACGATACCTTCTGCCATAATAATAGCCAAACCAATTTAACTGGTCGTAAACTTTTGTTTTACGAATATAACTATGGTAATTCCAATCGTAAGAAACTAATTCAGAACCCTGAGAACTAAAAGATGTATTGCTACTCCAATACCTATCACTATAATCATAAGCATTCGTGTTTAACCCCCAATAATTGGCTTTAAAAGCATCTAAAGATGCATCATAAAGTGTTGCTACCATTTCGGCAGCTACCTTATCGCCTTTTTTGCCTTTTATTTTAACTTTCCACTCTTCTTTTTGTCCTGGCAATAATTTATTTCTAAAGGTTTCAAACTCTACATCCAGCTGCTTGTTGGTATAAGGAACTGTAATGGTTGCTGTATTTTTAAAATCTCTACCATATTTAACAAATGTAAAATGGACATGAAAGTTACCTCTGTGTTTTTCTAATATCGGAACTGTAATTTTTTGCTGCTCATTATTTAAAGTAATCCATTGTTTTTTTACAATTATACCTTTGTGCTCTATTTCGTATTTAACTTTTACATTTTTAGCCGCACTACCTATTAAAAATTCAGCATTTTCGCCAGGTTCTCCTTTTGATTTTAAAGCTGTAAACCATTCTATATTATTATTTGGCATTGCTTTACCTTCATCATAAACTGTAAAAAACTTAATCTCTTTTACCTCTTGTCCAAACTTATCTTTAGTGGTTGCTTCTAAGGTATAAACACCCGATTTCCAACTTTTTAAATCGTTTATTTTAAATGACTTTTTTGTAGCAGTATTAAAACTGGTGGTATAAACTTCTTTTTGTTTTTCCCATTTAGTTTGATTGTTTTCATCATTAAACTCATCATAAGGAAATAACTTATAGTATTCTTCTTTGTTTATTAAATCGATATCTCCTTTACCCCATAATGATTTTCGGAATACTTTATTTGGTATTTTTAATTGCCATATTTTTAGCAAACCAGTAGCTGCTTCATCCTCTCCATTTAAGTTGGTTGTATTTAATTTAAAAGTATCTACTTTGCTCTTATGCAGTTTGCTCGGAACCGACACACTTAAATTTAATGCTTTATAACCCACTCTAACATAAGTTGTAGAGCTATGTGTTTCGCCATTAATATCAGTTACATCAGCATAAACAGTATAGCCATAAGTTGGTGCATATTTTTTATTTACCGTTTTGTCTGGTTGAGCAATAAAATCAATTTTAAACTCGCCATTATCATCGGTTTTTGTTGTTCCGTTTTTAATTTCCATTTCGGCAGAGCTTGGCCAATGACCCCAACGGTAAAAACACCAATAAGAAAATGATGCGTTACGAACAACTCTATAACTCACATCTGCTCCATCTAAATTTGCTCCTGAAAACATTTTGGCATTTCCTACAACATTAACTTCCGATTCTAACTTATAAGTTCCTTTAACTGGTTTAAATTCAACTTCAAACTTTGGTCGTTTATATTCTTCTACCGAAAAATATTTAGTCCCCTTACCATTTGAAATATACATTTGTCCGTTTAGTCCATTATTAGGAGCAGTAAACGATCCACTAAATGTTCCGTACTCATTAGTGGTTAATTTTAAATTACTTACTTTTTGGTGGTTTACATCATAAAATGTAACAGTAGAATTATAGTTCGGTTTTATCTTGTTGTTATTATCCTTGTCTGTTTGTAAAACAATTCCTTTAAAATGAACAGTTTGCCCTGGTCGATAAATTGCTCTATCGGTAAAAAATACCGTTTTAGTATAAACACGATTATCTTCTCTGTAATCGTATTGATAATAAGAGTCTTCTGTGTTTAATTTATCATTCTCATAACTTAAATCAGCATAAAAATTTCTGTAATCTCCTGTAGGAGCAACTTTAAAATAACCGTTGGCATCGGTAATTTTTGTTCCTAACGATTTCCATTCGTACTTACGCAAAGTGTAATTGTATTTTCTGTAATACAATTTAGCTTTTGCTCCTTTTAATGGATTTCCTTCTGTTCTATCCATTACAAAAAACTCTACCTCTTCTTTTTTTGTTCTTCTGGTTAAAAAACTCAAATTACTAATCCAAATTGGAGTTAAAGCGACTGCTTCTTTGTCGTGAGTAAATTGCTCAGTTGTAGATATCATCAACATATAAAAACCTAAAGGCAAAGCATCTATTTTAATTTCTGTTTTGTGCTCTCTAAAATCTCCATCATTAGGCAAATTGGTTGTCCATTGTTTTATGCTTTCTGATTTGTTTATTTTTTCAAATCGTTCTTTGTAAGTAAGATTTTTATTCCATTTTTTATAAGCATCAAAATCTACCTTAACTATTTTATGATGTACTTTAGTTAAGTTTTTATAGGCAATAAAACTTCTAAATGGCTGATTAGGAACATTTACTTTTTCGGTAGTTACGTTTAATGATTTGTTTTTTATTTGATGAAACAATCCTTCACACAAACTAGCACCATAAGAACCTTTATACTTATTCATTGCATTGGCACAAAGTGTAACGGCAGTTTTTAAATCCCACTTGTATTTTTCGGGCTCAGAGTGCTTATAAGCATTGCCTCTTGCTTGATAAATTTTAGCTATCTCATAAATTATTTCGGCTGCGGTTTCGGTTTCAGAATAGGTATTATACAAATTAGTTAATGCCTTATAATATAATGTATCTGCATTAGGAAAAGCTGCATTATTTTTTACAAAACGTAATCGTTTAAGTTCTACATCTATTAATGCTTTCGAATTGGTATCTGCTATATGATTAAGCGTTAAGTTTTGTAATGTATTTAACGCATAAAACTTTAGCGACATGGTGTCTTTTGTATTCAGTTTTAATCGAGAAAAAACATCGAATGATGCTAAATAATTGCTATCGGTTAAAGCAAACTCATAAACAGGTTTTGTAATACTTGGCTCTTCATTGATAAAATAATTGGTAGCACGATGAGCTAAAAAATCATATAAGAATGGTCGGTAATCTCTTGCGTTTTCAGTAACAATTATTTCATCATAAGTTTCTACTGGAGTACGTTTTAAGCTATCAATATTTTGAATAGAAAGCATATAATGCTGAATACTTTCATTGGTGATTTTTGTTAAATCCCAAGTGGTAATGTCATCATTTTTAAAATTGGCTGTTTCGGTTCTGCTGTAAAATTTCCATCTATTATTTTGATAATACATCCAATACATTTCTCCAATTATAGAATGTATAATTGGCTTTAAAGGATATTTTGCTTCTGCAGCTTCATCGCTTAACTCATTCATTGTGCTTACAAAAGCATCTTCTTGAATATAAGCTTGCAGTTTAGCTTTTACTATTAAAGTTTTTACAATTTGTTCGTGATTATTATCTGCCTTAGCTTTTTGTTGAATTTTTAATACTTGCTCTAAAGCAGATTTTGTTAAGCCATTTTGCTCAAGCGAATCAACTGCTGTCCATTCTTTTTTATAAGTATCGCCTTTAGCATAAACTAAAATGGGTTTCCTTTTTGTTTCAATAGCGTTTTCGCTTAAATCGTTAGATGAAGAACAATTATATAGTGTTGTACTTACGATTAATACAATTAATCCTAATAAGTATAATTTTTTCGATTTTAAATTTTGCATAAATAGTTAATTTAATGAGCTACAAGTTTTTTTTGTAGTTAGATGCATCCTTTATAAAATTGCATAAAATTTAGCACAAAAAAAACCCCGAATTGCTTCGGGGTTTCTTTTTAATAATATCATTCTTATTTCAATAAGAAGTTAATTGGTAAGTTGTAAGAAACTTTTACAGCTTTACCTCTTTGTTTTCCTGGTTTCCACTTAGGGAAAGATTTTACAACTCTTACAGCTTCTTTATCTAACAAATCGTGTACTCCTCTTAAAACTTTTACATCACTAATCTTACCATCTTTACCTACTGTAAAGTTTACATACACTTTACCAGAAATACCATTAGCTTTTGCCGCTGGTGGAAATTTGATATTTTTCCCTAGGTATTCAAATAATTTTTTTTGTCCACCAGGAAATTCTGGCATATTTTCAACAATGGTAAAAACTTCTTCTTCAACCACTTCTTCTTCTTGTTCAAATACCTCAACTACTGTTTCAGCATCAGCTTCAGTATCTTCCATTTCTATATCTTCTACCTCTACCTCATCCTCAACAATCTCTATAATTTCTGGAGCTGCTGGTGGTGGTGGTGGTGGTGGTGGTGGTGTATTTTGCTCTGTAATTGGAATAATATCTTCTTCCTCTTCTTCTACCACTAACTCACCTAAATCGGCTGCTTGTATATCGTAAAATTTCCAATTAATCATTGAATAAATTAGAAACAATGAAACTACTAAACCTGCCATGGTAAAGGTTCCTCTTAATTTTTCTAAATCTGCTTTTGGGTTCTTTTTTGGATCCATTCTTATAAAACCAGCTTTACGCTTTAATTTAATTATTAAATATTCATCAAAATTATTAATATTATCTGATAATTTTCGAGTTAAGATTTTTTTCTTTCCAAAATCCAAATATGATACTACTTCTTTATCATAATCAGAAAAAATAAAATCTTTATCAAACACAACATCTCTGTCAGCATTAGAGTCAACTTCTTTTATTTCTATACTTGGTTTAATATTTAAAATTGCAAACTCTCCCTTTCTCTCATCATCAATATATTCTTTCACAATTTTATTAGAAATTACATCTTGATTATACTCATCAACAGTGTGTTTTAGAACTTTATCAAAAGAATTATTCAATTCAATATAAATGCTTTTTTCTAATTCTTTAGCATTATCTAATGATTCTGCTTCTACAAAGCAAGGAAACCAATACTTAGCTTTTTTATCGTTTTGAAATTCGAACTGTAATAAATATTTCATAGCATTAATTTTAGGTTTATAAAAATAACAATTTAAAGCGATTCTTTAATTAAAATTTATTAATCGGTAACAATTTTATAACAAACGGATAGATAAAAATACCCAAAACTGAGCCTATCGCATTAGCAAAAAAATCGTACCAATTGCCACTTCTGTTTATAAAGATGTAATGTTGTAAAATTTCCATAAAACCTCCATAAAAAATTCCAAACAAAACAACATAAACAATTGTTATTAAACGACTTTTATTGTTTTTATATTGTTTTTGAAAAGCATATAACAAGCACAAAGACAACCCTAAATAGATAACTGTATGTACCAATTTATCAAATTGCCAAACAGGTATTTTAGGCACTTGATTGCCCGGATATCCGCTTATAATTGTAATTACAAGCAACCAAATAATGGCTGGTAAAAATCTATATTTTAAAACCTTATTCATTGAAATAAAAACGCCTCCAAAATTTAAAACTTTGGAGGCGGTTAAACTTATACTAAATTTTATCCTAAAATTTCTTTGTATTGATCTGCCGAAAGTAAAGCATCAGCTTCACTAAGATTAGACATTTTTACTTTAATCATCCAACCTTCTCCGTAAGCATCATTATTAACACCTTCTGGAGCAGCCTCCAATGCTTCATTAAACTCAATAACTTCTCCCGAAACTGGCATAAATAAATCTGACACTGTTTTTACCGCTTCTACTGTACCAAAAACTTCTTCTTGAGCTAAAGTTTCTCCTTCAGTTTCTACCTCAACATAAACAATATCTCCTAATTCTCCTTGTGCAAAATCTGTAATTCCGATAGTTGCAACATCACCTTCAATTTTTACCCATTCGTGGTCTTTTGTGTATTTTAAATCTGCTGGAACATTCATTTTATAATATTTTAAGTTGTTAATTTTTCTTGTTGTAAATGTATAATAGAAATATTGTTTTTCAAAACATTATTTTACTGAGCTAATGTAAACCTTAAACTAATACCTGCATTGGTATTAGATGTAGGGAATGTTGTTGATATATATGGCTTTGTTGCTACATAATCGTAAAATGCTCTAATATTTAATGTTTGACTAACTCTATAATCGGCAGTAAATTTAATAGAGAATATACGCTGCCCTGCGGTTAATTGATTTACTTCTTCTACTATTTTTCTAATTATTGTATTGTTTTTTCTTATCACAAAATCAATACGAGTATCAACATTAGCCTTTTTCTTAAATAATGGCAATTTAACTTGTCTAAACTTATATCCTGTACCAATAGACCATTCGCTACCTTTAACCTCTGTTATCTGATTGTTTGCCATGCTTAAAGAAGCATTTCTATCTCGCTTATACTCTAATCTAACTAACATGTTATTATGTAAAGTCATATCTGCTCCCATAAGTGGTGCAAATTGTTCTGATATAGATACTGTAGAAATTTGTAACTCTGGAATAAAGTTATTATTGATGTCTCTTGCTGTTGCTCCTTGATCATTTTCTTCATACAATAAGTTGGCTGTAAATGAGCTTACATTAAGGGTTGATTTATATGAATGAGAAAGCGTGAATTTCTTAAATAACCTATTCACAAATTTCATTTTACTTAGTCCATCAAATGTTACTCGCCAATTTGGTAATGGAATATATTTTGTAAACGATTCTAACGAAACATCATTCCCATCTTTACCAGAATAAGCTGCTATAAATGTTGGTATTAAAACATCTTGCGATGTTGCTCCATAACCATCAGCATAACCAAATGTTGAACCAACGGAATTACTATTTTCTTGTGCTAATCGTTGAGATATTTTAGCTCTTTCTGCTAAAAAGTTTTCAAATACAGATGACGATTTTGTTAAGTCATCATCTCCTGCAAAGGCAGTATTAAACGACAAGAAAGACATACTAAAGTTTCCTGTTTCAACAGGTTTTACAAAGTAATAATCATTACGATACTCGCCTCCTAAGGTATCTATAAAATTATTTGGATCATCTATCCTAAAAAATTGCTGAGCTAAGTTGGTTGAGTAATTTCTATTTGCTGTTAACTGAATTCTTAATGTTTTAATAGGACGAAGTGTTGCTCTAATATCATAACGCTCTGCAAAAGTAGTGTTATAGTTATATACCAAAGCTGAGTTTGGTGTTAACCAATTTCTATCGGCAGCATCTAATGCAAAATTATCATCTTGCCCTCCTGTTACAAAATTAAACCCTGGTGCGTTAAAACCAGTATTATATCCTAATACTTCTGTCTCTTGATTATATCCTGGCAACATTGTTCCTGCATTTCTAGAATAAGTTCCTGATATATTTTTCGGACTCATCATAGTCAACCAAAAAACATCCATAGGTTTAAATGGTAATTTTTTTCGCCACATTTCTACCTTAGTAGTATCACTATCCTTAAATGTTCTTAAATCAAATTTTATATCTGCAGGTGGCACTCCATTTTTCCAACCTTTTGCAACAGCATTTTGAGCTTGGGTTTTATTCCTATCTGGTTTTAGATTATTTTGAGCCCTTCTTCGCTGACGTTCTCGAGATCTTTTTTCAACTTTCTTTAAAAAGCCAACCTGACTGTAAAGTTTTGTCATATTAAAAGTTGAGTTCAATCCTATCGTATTAGAATTTTGAATGGTATGACCTAAAGTATCAGCACCTATTGGAGAACGCTGCCAATCATAATCTGCAGAATATTTTGCAGTCATTGTAATAAAATCGAAATAAGGTAACTTATTAATTGGAACTCCATAATTAAAATTAAAATTATGATGATAGTGAGTGTTGGTTCCAAAATCCATTATATTGTTCCAAACTGTATCTTTCCATGACTGATATTCATCTGCATAATCACTATCAACCCTTCCTTTAGTATCTACACCATTAAAGGTTAAAGGCTCTTCAATAGTTGCATTATTGGTTGCACTAAAATCAAATTTTAATGCCTTAGTTAAATCATATTTTAAACCATAAACCCTATTCCAATAAAAATGTTTTTCATAATAAGTAGGTAAATTAAAGTTAAATCCTGTATTATTTCTAGCTCTCCTTTCAGAATACATTCTGTCCATATCGGTTTGAAAAGTTAATTGTTTAGGAGCTAAATAAAAGTTAAAATCTTTAATTATTTTAAATGCTTTTTTCTTTGCAAATTTAGCTCCATCAAAAGGTTTATAATTTTTCGGACTATTACTAAACGCATAACCTATACCTCCTCTATATGTTTTTTTATTATCAAATTCTGTATTTATATCCCTATACTTTGTTTCTGAAAAACCATAATTGAAAGACAAATTAGAAACATCATAAAAATGATTTTTCTTTTTATTTTTTGATGGTAGTTTACGAACATTAGTAAAGTTTATACTCCTACGCTTAGTATATTCTTGTGTACGTTTACCTATGGAATCTCTTGCTTCTTGAGAAAGAACATCATTTTGCAATAAATCATTTAATTCTAAATCAGGATCAAGCGGGTTGTATCTTGGAGTAACTACTCCTTCTGATAAATTGTAATACATAGGAATACTAACACCTATTTTTTCTGGTATAAATTTACCTAATTCTACACTCGTAGATAAGTCATAACTTCTTCTGGTTTCTTGCTGACGTTCATTTAATTTTTGCTCAACACTTCCCCAACCTGGAGTACTATAATCTCCTGCTATAGTAACATTACCTAAATCGGCTATTTGAGTAGTAATACGTGCTACAGAAGCCCAACCTCCTTCATTATCAAAATCTGACATACGCAGTTCATTTACCCATATTTCTGCACACTTCGCTAATCCATCATCATTAATATTTATAGGACTTTGTTTTGCATTTCTAATACCTATCATAAACACTCTAACATTACCAATATTTGGATTACCCTTAACCCTCATCGTATTTTTACCATCATTTTGTTCGTAAGGTTTAATCAACAATACCCCACTATTTGCATCCGAAAGCAAACTATTCCTCAACACTTTCATATCTGTAAGCTTAGAGAACTGTAAATCTATATTATTAGCTTCTGGCCAAACAATTTCTCTATCGGATGTATTACTATTATTATCGGTATTATAAGCTCCTGCTGGAGTAACTTTTAAAGGCACTTCATACTCATAATAATTATCATTAAAATCAGAACCCATTCTAATAAATACAGATAAATCATCATCATTAAGAGGTTTTGTAGGGTCACTTTCTTCAGCATGAATAAACATTTTTAATCGTTTATACCTTCTTATATCTATATCCATTACTTTAAATGCAGCTCTTGCATCTCCATCATTAAGGTTACAAACATCTAATACTAAAGCTTGCTCATTTAATTGTTGAGTTGTAGCTCCTGAAGATGGATTTGGGTTAATTTCCCTGTCAATACCTGGAGGAATAATATAGTTTACAGGTGTTTTATTACTGTTCTCTTCAACATTTACCCCTCCCACATTAAATATTGTTTCATCATCATCATTACCAATAAAATCTCCAGCACTCAATAAGCTACCATCATACTTTCTCCATTCTCCTCTTATTAATTCCATACGAGCAAAACGTAAAACTACTTCTTGATTAAACCCTTTTAAGAACATACGCATAAATCGGATAGATTTAAAATCTTGGATACCTCCTATTACAGACTCTGGCTCTCTAATTGGGATTTTAAATTGATACCAATTAACATTTCTTGTTCTTCCATCTGGTGTTGTTACTGTTGATTGAAATACATTAGTGATAAAATTATTACCAACATTTGAAGGGTTTACATCTGCAGGAGTTATATCCACAGAATATTGAAAATAACTTTCTCTAAAATCTAGGTTATTATTATTATTAATATCCTCAATATCTGGCCTTGTAGTTCCTGCGGTTGAATAGCTTTCAGTAAATTGACTTGAGGTTGGAGAGTTTCCTTCTAACCCGTTAAACATTTTATATCTTCTTAAAATATCAAACCCTTGCCCATCATAATAAGAAGATCGATAGTGATTATAGTTATCTCCAGAAGGATCTATATTCCCATTCAAATCTGTAAAAGAACTAAAGCTTGGAAAAAAGGAAGCTTCATCACTATTATTTAACCCATCTAGTCCAATATCTTGAAACGGACGAGTACTTGGAGTATTATCAAAGGCATTAACCAATGCTTGTACGGTTGGTACTCTACCCCAAATAGTGGTATCTACCAAATTAGCATTTGCACTGGTTAAAGCTGTTGTTGGCAATCCATTTTCAAACGATTTACGCGAATCTTTTAATATATCTTCTGAAATGTTTCCTAAATTAAAGTATAATTTACCTCCTGCATGATTAGGATCTCCATCCTCAACATCAAAAGGATCCATCATCCAAAATTGAATATATTCTACATTTGATGATTCAAAATCGGTTGTTTGTACCTCTCGCATAATTCCTGCCCAACGAGTTGATGGGTTTAATAAACCTCCATTACCATCAAAACCTGCTCCTACTCCAGTTCCATTATCAAAGTTATAAGGTCCTCTTTCATCAGGATAAAAAGCCAAATCCATAGTAGCTATATTTTGTACCGTACCCTGTTGTCGTGCTTTAAATGGAAAAACTTCTGTTTGCAATACTTCTCTCATATAGTGATTAGATTGCATTGCTTGATCGTTTTTAATATGGTTAGGTGTTCTAGAATCGTTTCTCCAAAACAATGGATCAATATTATACCAAGCTAACTTTGCTCTATTATAACCATATTCTAACGTGTTTGATAATGGCAACTCTCCTTCAGGAAACAGAGTAGGTTGCCCTTGTGGTGTTGATGCTAATTTCCATTGAAAAATAGAACGCATATCTATGGTAGATTGGCTACCTTCAAAATCATCTAAGTATGCTATTCCATCTTTGGATATTGCTCCAGGATTACCTGGAAACAATCGAGCAACTTCTCCTTCTATTGTAATACTAGATTTTTCTTTGGTACTATAAACTGGTAATTTATCTGCCCAACGAGTTAAGAGAGGAGCATCTGTTTTATACGTTAAATCAAAACCTACAACTGTATTATTTATCGGTTCATCTCCAATATTAATTTTACGAGTTAATGGACGCTCTGATAATTTTAAAACTGTACCTCCTAAATTAAAATCATCACTAATTTTATAATCAAACCTAGACCCCATCAAAGTTTTCGTTTGAATATTAAACAAGGATTGACTTTCTAACGATATTTTTATTGGAGTACCTGATTGAAGTATTCCATCATTAATAATTTTTACTCTTCCTAAATTATAATCAACTGTATAATCAACATTTTCAGTTAATGCTGCTCCACCAGCTGTAACAGAAACTGAACCTTCTGGAATATTCATTGCATTTAAAGAGATATCCGAGGTGGAAGATGAAGAATACTGACCTTTTATCCTAAATCTATTTTTAGTTGCATCTTGCTCTGCTAATGTTTGGGTAGTTACATAAAGTGTATCAAAAGCAAACTTATCAGCTATTTGTTGATTATTAAATTGACTCCTTAAATGCGATCCAAAAGGTTCTAAAACAGGAAAATATACCCGCCCATTATTAGAGTTAATCGTTACTCCATTAATGTAATCAAACACTCCATCAGGACTTGGTTGATTATTATTATTTAATCTATCTAAATTCAGCACACTAACTAAAGGTAATCCATTTGGTGCACCTTCTGGTATAAAAGGTATTTCTACTCCAGTTGCAGGGTTCATATAAAATACATCTAAATAAAAATCCGTAGGCGAAATATTAAACGCTCCTAGGGCATAAACATTCTTCATCATTAAATCCCAAGTAGGTATTTGGGTATTAATGGTTGTTCCTTTTAATAATTTAACATAAAGTGCATCCTGACCTGCAACTCCATCGGTAGAAAATTCCCCAACTTGATACACCTGACCATCTAACGTATATTGAAATGCAACAGCTAATATATTATCTAAATTAAGTGCTGAATTTAAAGAAACATAACCTAACTGAGGGTTTAAGGTATATTCTGACGGTTTTAACAATCGAGCATTTTCATATTTTTCAAAATCAGTTCCATTTTCAAAACCTTGCAATTCTAATTCTTGACTTGCATTTACAAAACCTCTTATATCCGATGTATTATAAGGTGAGGCTCCTGTAGTATCAGAAATATCAAAATATAAATTATTGGCAGTATTAAATGGAAAATCCATATTAGGCAATATGTTAGCATCAATAACTAAAGGGTCATTATAAATCGTTTGTTGAGTAGCTTCACCTAAATCCATAAACCCTATTATATTTTTTGTGTTTTCTACAGAATTATTAATATTTGATACCCAAATTTCTACTTTAGTTATGTTAGCTCTCGATGTAACTATTGGAGGAGTTGCTAGTGATTGCTCATAAGTATCTCTAAAATAATGCGATAAGAAAAAGTGTTTATTTTCTTCATAATCGGAGCCTTCTTTTTCAAAATCTTGTATTTGAGCTCCTCCTTGTATGTTTATTTCTTTTTTCTCTCCTTTTTCTTGAGATAATACAGAGGTAACAGTCATACGTCCAAAACGCAATTCAGTTTTTATTCCAAAAAGGGTTTGACTACCTGTAATTAGTTGTCCTTTTAATGGTAGTGAAACATTACCTGCTTCTATCTTTTGTATTATTTCATCCTCATACCCAGTGTATTCTATTTTCATTTGATTTTCAAAATCAAAAGTTGCTTCGGTATTATAATTCATCGAAACTTTTAATTTTTCTCCAATATTTCCAATTACATTTAATTGTATTTGTTGTCCAAAGTCAAAAGTTGTAGTACTTCTTTGGTTTGTTGGTAAAGCTGGGTTATCTCGTGTTGATCGATTTATACCAAACGATAATTCTGCCGAACCTTGCGGGCGAATATCAATCTTATTTCCTCCAAAAATTCTATCAAAAGCCTCTCCTTTAACGGTAAGTTGCGGTCTAAACCCTTTTGTTTGATTAATATCGTCTGCAGCAGACTTTTGTTTCCAGTAATCTTGTAATGATTTTTTTGAATCATAATTAAGATACTCTTCAAAACTCATATAGGTTGGATATTTAAAATATGTATCTCCTATTTTTTCATAATAACTGTATGTTCCTGTTTCGGGATCGTACTGAAAGCCTGATTTTATATTACTTGGTTTATCCAAATAAAAACCTCCTGAATTAGTATTATTTGGATCTACTTGATTATTATCTTTAAAAGGGTATTGTAATTCTATTTCATCAGAATCTGGTGGCAATACTACATTTTCAAAAGCCAAAAAGTTATTATGTGTGGATGCCTTAGTTTTTGAAGGACTATAAATAAAGTTTATACTAATAATACTTACAGTAAGCACTGCAACTAAAAAAATATTTTTATATGTATAACCTTTTTTACTCAAGTTAAATCTTTCTTACAAGTTTTTTAATGTTCTCTTTATCAGTTCTTCAACCGAAAGTTCTTCTCCTAAACTCATAATTTTCGTTAATGCCTTTTCTGCTGGATTTTTTGCAAATCCTAACATAACCAAAGCACTTAACGCTTCTTCTTTAATTGTATTGTTTGATGGAGTAGAAATACTTTCTGCACCTTCAACCTTACCTATTTTATCTCTTAAATCAATTATTATTCTTTCTGCCGATTTTGCTCCTATTCCTTTTACCGATTTTAAAGTATTTACATCTCCACCTAAAATTGCTTGTTTGGTTTCTTTTGGAGATAGTGATGACAATATCATCATAGCTGTACTTGCTCCTACTCCTGATACTGATATTAATAATCTGAAAAGTTCTCTTTCACTTTTTTCTTTAAATCCATAAAGTAATTGTGCATCTTCACGAACAATAAAATGAGTATATAAAAAACACAGCTCTTCGTTATCTAAAGCACTAAAAGTGTTTAGAGATATATTAATTTCATATCCTACACCACCACAATCAATAACCACATAAGTGGGTGTTTTTTCTACTAATCGTCCTTTAATTTGAGCTATCATTATTTTCGTGTTTGTGCATCAGTAACTGCAATGGTTACCATATTAATAATTTCTCTTACCGAACTTCCTAATTGTAATATGTGAACTGGTTTTTTCATTCCTAATAAAATTGGCCCTATAGATTCTGTTCCTCCCATTTCTTGCATAAGCTTATAAGCTATATTTCCTGAAGATAAATTAGGGAATATTAGTGTGTTGGTGTTTTTTCTTGCTAATTCAGAAAAAGGAAAAATTTCATCTCTTAACTCTCTATTTAAAGCAAAGTTTGCTTGAATTTCCCCATCAACAATTATATCAGGGTGTTGTTCGTGAAGCATGCGAGTTGCTTCTCTCATTTTAATAGCATCTTCTCCTTCTGACGAACCAAAATTAGAGTACGACAATAAACCTATTCTAGGAACAATTCTAAATCGCTGAATTATTTTAGCTGCAAGTGCAGTAATATCTACAATATCTTGAGCAGTTGGATTTACATTAACAGTGGTATCAGCAAAAAAGAATGGCCCATTTTTAGTAAACAAAATATACATTCCCGCAATTTTAGTAACATCATCATCTGTACCTATTACTTGTAATGCTGGTCTAATGGTATCTCTATAATTTCTGGTTAACCCAGATATTAAAGCATCTGCTTCTCCTAACTCTACCATTGCCGAACCAAAATAATTTCTGCTTCGCATCATTTCTTTAGCTTCTACTAAAGTTATTCCTCTACGTTTTCTTTTTTCAAACAATAATTCAGCATACTTATTTTTTCTATCTCTTTGCGATGAGCTTCTTGGGTCTATAATTGGAATATCAGAAATATCTAAATTATATTCTTCAACAACCTCTTCAATTCTTTTTACTTTTCCTAACAATATTGGCTTAGCAATTCCTTCTTCATAAACAATTTGTGCTGCCTTTAATATTTTGTAATTATCAGCCTCAGCAAAAACAACAGTTTTAGGGTTTCGCTTAGCCTTTTGTGTTACATTTTTTAATAATTTATTATCTAAACCTAATCGTTTTGATAAATTCTCTGTATAAGCATCCCAATTATCAATTGTATCCTTAGCTACACCAGATTTTATAGCTGCTTTAGCAACAGCAGGAGCAACCGTTGTGATTAATCTAGGATCTAATGGCTTTGGAATAATAAAATCTCTACCAAAAACTATATTTTTCTCATCATAAGCCTCATTAACAACTTCTGGAACTGGCTCTTTTGCTAAATTAGCTATTGCATGCACAGCAGCCAATTTCATTTCTTCGTTAATTGATTTCGCCCTAACATCTAAAGCTCCTCTAAAAATAAATGGAAACCCTAAAACATTGTTTACTTGGTTAGGGTGGTCTGAACGACCCGTTGCTAAAATAATATCTTCACGAGATGCAATAGCTTCTTTATAAGGGATTTCTGGATCTGGATTAGCCAATGCAAAAACAATAGGATTTTTTGCCATTGCTTTTATCATTTCTTGATTTAAAACCCCTCCTCTAGATAAACCTAAAAACATATCTGCATCTTCCATCGCATCTTCTATTGTAGAAATATCTCTATTGGTTGCAAATTGTTTTTTAGATTTAGAAAGTTCTTTTCTATCGTTTCTAATAACTCCCTTACTATCCAACATTACTATATTTTTAGGATTTACTCCTAACGAAACATATAACTTAACACACGACATTGCCGAAGCTCCTGCACCACTAACTACTAGCTTTAAATCTTTTATTTTTTTCTCTGCTAGTTCAACAGCATTAAGCATTGCTGCTGAAGAAATAATTGCCGTACCATGCTGATCATCATGCATCACAGGTATATCCAACTCTTCTTTTAATCTTTCTTCTATTTCAAAACATTCTGGAGCTTTAATATCTTCTAAATTAATTCCTCCAAAAGTTGGCGATATGGCTTTAACTGTATTTACAAAAGTATCTACATCAGTAGCATCTACCTCAATATCAAAAACATCTATGTCAGCAAAAATTTTAAACAACAACCCCTTACCTTCCATTACCGGTTTTGACGCTTCTGGTCCAATATCTCCCAACCCTAAAACAGCAGTTCCATTTGATATTACTGCTACTAAATTTCCCTTGGCTGTATATTTATAAACATCCTCTTTATTTCCGGCAATTTCTGTACAAGGAATTGCAACACCTGGTGAGTATGCTAAAGACAAATCTCTTTGAGTACTATAAGGCTTTGTTGGCACCACTTCTATCTTACCTGGTTTACCTTGTGAATGATACTCTAGAGCTTCTAAATCTTTTCTTGATTTTCCCATAAATTTTCTATTCCACTAAAACCCGTAAAAATACCAATAATATTTGGGGTATCACAAAGAAAAACTCCATTATAAATAGCTCAAAATCATATAAATTAGTTAAGGTTTTGTAATTAATTGAAAATGAATATTTTTACAAAAGCTGAACACAACGAAATGAAAAAAATAATTGTATTTTCAGGTGCCGGAATTAGTGCTGAAAGCGGCTTAAAAACCTTTCGAGATAATGATGGCTTATGGGAAAATTTTAATATAAATGAAGTAGCTACACCTGAAGCTTGGGAGGCTAACCCAAAGTTAGTGTTAGATTTTTATAACATGAGAAGAAAACAAGTTATAGAAGCTCAACCAAATTCAGCACATTTAACCATAGCAGAATTAGAAAAACATTTTGAAATTCAAATTATTACTCAAAATATTGACGACCTCCATGAAAGAGCTGGCTCATCAAACATCCTACATTTACATGGGGAATTATTAAAAGCTAGAAGTACCATTAATAACAAAACTTATGAGCTTAACAATTTTGAGTTAAATATTGGAGACAAATGCCCTGAAAAAAGTCAATTAAGACCTGATGTTGTATGGTTTGGAGAAGCTGTTCCAAATATGACAAGAGCTATGGAATTATGCCAAGATGCAAACTATCTAATAATTATAGGAACATCTCTTACTGTTTACCCTGCAGCCAACCTTATTGAATTTGTTCCTGATAATTGTAAAAAATACCTAGTTGATCCCAACGAATTTTTAACTAACGATATAAAAAATATAACAATAATAAAAGAAAAAGCCAGTATTGGAATTCCAACACTGGCTAATATTTTAATTAACGAAATTTCTTAGTTAATGATAATTCTTTCTGTTTTAATTGCCTTACCGTTTACATTTAAAGAATAAAAATAAACTCCTGCATTAAAACCAGATACATCTAATCTTACTTGCCCTTTTTTGTTTACTACTTTATGAGTAGTAACTTTTTTACCAACTACATCAAAAACATCAATAGAAACATTTGCAGAAACATCCGTATCAATATTGTAATTTACATTTAAGATAGTTGAAGCTGGGTTTGGATAAGCACTTAAAGCTACATCATTCTGAGAAACTTCTTGCTTTATAGAAACTGGAAATCCTTCTTTCCAAGTAATAATTGCAGAAGAAGAATCGTTAGCATTACTCACATTATAAACAGTAACTCTCCACACAGCAGAATCACCACTACCCCAAGTAAATGTAAAAGGTGCTACTTTAAAAGTAGTATCTTTCTGAGAACCCGCTAAAGAAACTGTACCTGTATTTGTTTGAGCCCCAGAAACACCATCATCTGCCGTAAAACAATTTGTCCCATAACACACTTGCAAATCAGAAGCTTTTGGGTTAGATATTTCATAAACTTTAGCAGAATATACCGCAGTAGAACCAGTTAAATTTTTAATATAAAATTTTGTTTCACTTAATTCCTGTACTGTACCACGCTCAGTGTGAGACATACCATCAATACTTGCATCTGTTTGATAATCTCTTAATTGAAATGTTTGAGCAGAAACAACACCTGCAATAAAAATGGATGAAATAAATAGTATTTTTTTTATCATAGCTTTATTTTTTTAGTTTGATTCAAATTTAAAGAAATATATTGCTCCTTTTTATGTACCTAGCTAAATAATTTAAAATTACACTTAAAACAGGAATCCAATAATAAAAATAACAACACAACCATTTTTATAACAAAAAACATAAATTTGATACTTATTAAATTAAACTTAAATTATTAAAACTAAAAATTATGAAAAAAATTTCCTTACTAGCTGCATCACTTGCACTAACAATTGGAGTCTTTGCTCAAACAAACTCAAGTTGTAGTACCTGTGAAGAAGCTCCGAATGTAGTTAAAACAAAACAAAATTACGACAAAGCCCTTTGGGATATCCAGTTGGATGTTGATCCTGTTGCTGCCTTCAATCCTGCAACTGGATTAGCTGGTGTTGCATGGACTGGAACTGAATTTTGGGTAACAAAATGGGCTAACAATGCCATGTACACAGCTAACGCTTCTGGTGCTATGACAGGTACATTTACAATTCCTGGGGTAACAGGAGCTAGATCTATTACCACAGATGGTACAGATATGTATATAGGTACAGCAGCAACTCAAATATACAGGGTTAGCAAAACAACAAAAACGGTAATTTCTACAATTACTACTTCCGTTCCAAATTGCAGATATGTTTGTTATGACCCTACTTTAGATGGTAATAATGGTGGTTTTTGGGTAGGTCAATATGCTACAGCTATTACTGCTGTTAGTATGTCTGGAACAACCTTATCATCAATTGCCCCTGGAACTCATGGTTTAACTGGTATTTATGGATTAGCTTACGATCCTTATTCTACTGGCGGTCCATTTTTATGGGCATTTGATCAAGGTGGTAATGGTGCAGATATTGTTCAATTATCTATGACAGGAACACCTACAGGATTAGTGCATGATGCTACTGTTGATTTACAAGGTGGAAATGCTGGTATTGCTGGTGGTTTATTTATCTGCAACAATTTTGTAACAGGTAAAAACTCTATGATTGGTATGTGCCAAGGTGCTTCTTTATTTTCTTATGAATTAGCTGACCCTTTAGCTATTGATGCGAAAATGGATGCTATTACTACTCCTAAATATGTTGCCGCTGGTAATGTTAATATTACAGGTACTATAAGAAATACTGGATTAAATACTATCACTTCTATTGATATTTCTTATGATGCTGGTAGTGGTCCAGTAAATCAAACATTTCCTGTAAATATCCCTTCAAACGGAACTTACAACTTTACACATGGAACTCCTTTAGCTGCTGTAGCTGGAACTACATATAACTTAACTGTTACCGCTAACTTAACAGGGGATATGAATTCTGCTAACAACTCATTAATGAGTTCTACAACTGCTTTAACAACTATTCCTGCTAAAAAGAATGTGGGAGAAGAAAAAACTGGAGCATGGTGTGGATGGTGTCCAAGAGGAGCTGTTGGTTTAGCATATATGGAGGCTCAAAATGATTTTATTGGAATTGCTGTTCATAACAATGATGCTATGACAGTTAGTGCTTACGATTCTGGAATTAATACTTACATCCCTGGTGGTTACCCTGGTGGTGGTGTAGATAGAGTTTTAGAAGGCGACCCTAATGCAAATAGCTTTTTAAGTATGCACAACCAAAGAAAAAACGATGTTGTTCCTTGTGAAGTTAAAAACATAGTAGCTCAATTAAGCGGTACACAAATTACAGTTTCTGCTGATTCTGAGTGGTATGGCGATATTCCGGGTAATTACAGATTATCATGTGTAATTGTTGAAGATGATGTGATATCTTCTAACCAATCTAACTACTACGGTGGTGGTGGAAACGGACCTATGGCTTTCCCAGCTGGAAAAAACAACTCTTATGATTTCGGAGCTACAACATCTCCAACATCTGTTCCTTCAGCTGCTTTCTTAGGATACGACCATGTTGCTCGTTATTTATCAAGTAATAATATTTTAGGTACACCAGGAAGTTTACCTGCTACTATTACAACAGGTGTTCATCCTCATACCTTCTCTACAATATCATCTTCAGTAGTTACTAACTACCAAAAAGCTCATGCAATTGTTATGGTTGTTAATGCTAGTACTGGTGAGATTTTAAATGCTGATATTGCTCCTATTACTACTGCTACTGCAGTTAGTGAAGTAGAAGGGGTTAAACATAAATTAAACATTTATCCAAACCCTACTAACAACATAGCAAACATTACATTTGAATTAGCTAATGAAAGTACTGTAAGCATGGATGTTTACAACGCTACAGGTAAATTAGTTTATTCTGAAAATGGTGGTGTAATGAGTGCTGGAGTTCAAAAATTTGTTTTAGACGGAAGCAACTTAAACAGTGGTTTCTATTTTGTTAATTTAACTATTGACGGTAAAGTAATTACTAAAAAAGTTTCTTTAATTAAATAAACTTTAACTCATAAATAAAAAAGAATCAGTAGTCTGGCATTATAATTGTCAATCGCTACTGATTCTTTATTTAAAACAAAATTCAATCATGAAAAAATTAATCTTATTTAGTGCTATTGCATTATTCAGTTTTAGTGGATTTGCTCAAAAAGAAACTAGAACAGTTCCTTCGGTAAATCTTATTGACTTAGAAGGTAACAAAGTAAATACATCTGATTTCAATAATGACGGTAAACCAATGGTAATTAACTTTTGGGCTACTTGGTGTAAACCTTGTGTTGCCGAATTAAATAACATTTCTGATTTATATACCGATTGGCAAGAAGAAACAGGAGTTAAAATAATTGCTGTTGCTATTGATGATTCTAGGACAGCTCCTAAAGTTGGTCCTTATGCTAATGGTAAAGGCTGGGAATATGAAATATATAAAGATGTAAATCAAGATTTTCAGCGAGCAATAGGATTCCAAAGCCCACCTTTTACATGTTTAGTTGATGGTAGTGGAAAAATTGTTTGGACTCACTCTGGATACCAAGAAGGAGATGAAGAGGAACTATATGAAGCAATAAAAAAATTAGCCGCTGGAGAAACTATTGAAAAACACTAAAATAAGATTTCAATAATATTTAGAATAAGCCCGAAATTTATTTAATTTCGGGCTTATTTTTATGGCTCAATTATTAATTATTCAATGGATTTAAAAAAAATAATTCTCTTTAACATCGCTGCATTTTTATTTGCACCTGTTTTTTCGCAAGGAATTGATCAAGTACTTTCTAAAGGTGAGGTGCATGGTAACTTTCAAATGGATATGCAATATTATCAAGAAGACTCTACAATTGGTGCACAAGCAGTAGCTGAAGATGTTTTAATGAATGCTTTTGCAAACATTAACTATACTAATGGAAATTTTTCTGCTGGATTTAGGTATGAAAGTTATCTAAATACCATTTTAGGATTCCCAACAGGATACAAAGGAAATGGTATTGGTTATCGTTATGCATCATATACTAATGATGACATGACTGTAACTGTCGGAAATTATTACGAACAGTTTGGTAACGGATTAATTTTTAGATCTTATGAAGCAAGAGGTTTGGGTTACGATAATGCTATGGATGGAATTCGTGTAAAATACAAACTAGCTAATGGTTTTCATGTAAAAGGTATTATGGGTAAGCAGCGTTTTTATTTTGAAACGGGCGAAGGAATTTTAAGAGGAGTTGATGGAGAATTAATGCTAAACGATTTTTTTGGCGGAAAATTTGCCGAATCTAAAACCAAAATAACACTTGGTGGTAGTTTTATTAGTAAATATCAAGTAGATCAAAGTGCACAATTTAATTTGCCAGAAAATGTTGGTGCTGGTGCTGGGAGATTTGCTATACAGCACAAAAAATTAAGTTTTGCTGGTGAATATGCTCGCAAAGCCAATGATCCATCTGCTGATAATGGATTTATCTATAAAGAAGGTGAGGCTTTTTATGCAGAAACAGGATACTCCACTAAAGGTTTTGGGCTTACTTTATCAGCTAAAGGAGTTGACAATATGAGTTTTAGATCAGAAAGAGATGCTGCTTTAACTGACTTACAAATCAATTATTTACCTGCTTTAACTAGAAATCATACGTATAATCTTTTAGCAACATTATACCCTTATGCTACTCAACCCAATGGAGAAATAGCTTTTCAAGGAGAAATGGTTTATAAAATAAAAAAGGGATCGAAACTAGGTGGCAAATACGGCACTGGAATTTTAATCAATTACTCTACTATTTATAATATAGATTCTACTGCTATTCCAACAGCAATAGACAGTAATAGATTAGGATACGAAGGCAATATATTTGCCATAGGAGATGAAAAATATTACGAAGAATTTAATGTTGAAATCAGCAAAAAATTCAATAAAAAGTTTAAAGGAATTTTTACTTATTCTAACTTAGTATTTAACCAAGCGGTTATACAAGGTAAACCTCCTCAAGATTACCCAACTGTTTATGCTAATATTGGAGTAATAGATTTAACATACAAATTAAATAAAAAGCACGCTATAAGAACTGAAATTCAAGGTTTATTTACAAAACAAGACCAACAAGATTGGGCAACAGTTTTAATTGAATACACCTATTCTCCACATTGGTTTTTAGCTGTAATGGATCAATACAATTATGGCAACAAGTATAGTGATAAACAAATACACTACTACTTTGTTTCTGCCGGTTATATTAAAGGGACTAACAGAATACAATTAGGCTACGGAAAACAAAGAGCAGGTATTTTTTGTGTAGGTGGTGTATGTAGAAATGTTCCTGCAGCAAGTGGATTAACTTTAAGTATAACTAGTAGCTTCTAAACTACGTATATATAACATTATGAAAAAAACTTTATTTTTATTTTCAATAATTGCCCTAGCTTTTGCTAGTTGCGATAAGATTGACGACCCTACTCCTAACAACTTTGTAGGAACAGAGGGCATCATTTGGGATGATTCTTTATATATAGAATCTTCAACTTCTATGAGAAAAATTATAATAGAAGAATTTACAGGACAGTTATGTACTTATTGTCCAGATGGTGCTAGAGAAATTGAGCGGCTAGATTCTATTTATACAAATCAATTTATTCCTATATCTATTCATGCAGGAGCATTTGCTGACCCAAACAATGGTGCCCCAGATGATTTTAGAACTACTGAGGGAACTGCATATAATAATACTTTCGGAGCTTCTAGCTACCCTGCAGGAACAGTTTCTAGATTAAATAATGCTGCCGTTACTGGTAACTCTCAATGGGAAACAGATATTCTTTCTATAAAAAATGATGCCCCAAAAGTGAGTATTGGGCTATCTACTTTATATGATGATTCTACTAGAACATTAAAATCTATTGTTAGTACAGAATGGTTATCTAATGAAACAGGAAACTACAATGTTCAGCTTTATTTATTAGAAGATAGTATTGTTGCTTATCAATTAGATAACAGTGTTCATATCCAAAATTACACTCACAGACACATGTTAAGAAAAGCCATTAATGGAACTTGGGGAACACCAATTCCTAGTTCAAACCTAGGAGATACAGACACGCAAGACTTTGCAATAGAATTAAATAGTGCATGGAATAAAGATCATTGTATAGTGGTTGCTCATGTTTATAAAGTTGCTCCCGACTATGAAATACTGCAAGCTGAAGAACTTCATATTATAGACACCCATTAGCTATAAAGACTTATAAAATTAAGCCCTTGAAAATTTTCAAGGGCTTTTTTATTACTTTTGAATAAATGAAAAGGATTTTAGCTTTCATATTTATTTTAACATGCCTATCCGCTTCTTCACAAACATTTAAAGCTGGTTTATTAGGCGGATTAGTTGGCTCTCAAATTGAAGGTGATGGCTATAGTGGTTACAATAAACTAGGCTTTTTAGTTGGTGGATTTACCAATACCGATTTAAACGAAAAATGGTCTGCACAATTTGAAATTTATTACATAACCAAAGGAAGTTTTAAAGCTGCAAAACCAAGCAAAGGCATTTACAATAAGTTTTATGTAAACATGAATTACATTGAAGTCCCTGTTGCTATTAGGTACAAACACAACAAATTTATGCTTGAAATTGGACCATACTTAGCTAAATTTTTAAGCCTTAAATTTAAAGATGAATTTGGAGAAAGAGAACAACCATTTATAAATTCATATCCAGTAAACAGTTTTGATTTTGGAGGCTTTATTGGAATAAATTATAACCTTACCGATAAATTAATTTTTAATTTACGTTCAAAAAACTCACTTATTCCGTTCAGAAACTTTCAAAGTTTTGATCAAAACATAGGCATTTTAAATAAACTATTTAATAATGGTTGGTATCATGTAGATATCAATTTTACAATACGTTATCAATTTGGAGAATAAAAGAAAAATAATTGTAGCAATAACAGGAGCTTCTGGTAGTATTTATGCAAAACTGTTGTTGGATTTTTTATCATCTCAGCAAAACATTGAAGTTGGCGTTGTAATGAGCGATAATGCAAAAATTGTTTGGGAACATGAGTTAGGAAACCAAGAATACAAAAACTACTCTTTTACGTTTTACAACAAAAACGATTTTAACGCTCCTTTTGCATCTGGTTCGGCTAAATATGATACCATGATAATTATTCCTTGTTCTATGGGAACTTTAGGTAGAATTGCCAACGGAATTTCTAACGATTTATTAACTCGTGCTACCGATGTTATTTTAAAAGAAAGAAGAAAGCTGATATTAGTAGCCCGTGAAACTCCTTACAACCTTATCCACATCAATAACATGAAAACAGTTACCGAAGCTGGAGGAATTATTTGTCCGGCAACGCCATCTTATTACAGTCAACCAAAAACCATAGAAGAAGTTGCCAAAACTGTAGTTGACAGAGTTATTGACTTAATGGGTTTTGATAGTAAATCTTACCGTTGGGGAGAATAGTTATTTACTTTTTAATAAATTTTGATGTTACTACTCCTTCATGATTATGTATAGCAATAAAATATACTCCGTTTTTCAAAAAAGAAACATCAATCTTATTTTCTTGTAATTGTACAGCTAATTCTCTACCCGAAACATCAAAAATTTGTACAGAATTAATTTTAGATTTACTTTCTAAATACAAATAATTATTTGTTGGATTTGGGAATATTTTTACTCCATTTTTATTAATCTGTTCTTCAACATCAACTGTACTACTCACAATAAATTGCCCCATCATTCCTCCATCTTCATGTGGCAACATGTGGCAATGGTACATATAAGGAACAGTATCGCTTTCAAAATCATCAAATTGTGCTATAAAACGAACCGTTTCGAAAGGAGCTAAAAGCACCACATCTTTTCTTCCTTGCTCATTAAGTGGTGGTGGATTTCCATCTCTATCTAAGATATAAAATTGTACATCGTGTATGTGAAAAGGATGATGAGTTTGGGTGTTATTATTTAATGTCCAAACCTCAATATCATTAAATTTTACATATTCATTAATCGAGTCCATTTTAAATCCATAACCGTTAAATACAAATGGCCCGTGTAAAAAATTATTACCCGGATTGGTTGTTCCTAAATTAATTGTTCGTGTTTGATTTGCATTAATTTCTAGTAAGGGTGTAACATTAGCTAATGTTGTAGGAACAGTTGTAACAGGGGAAGTTGTTTGTGCCACCACATTAATTTGTAGCATTGTATAATTATTAAGGTTTAATGGATTGTTTCCGTATCCTGGTAAGGTTGCCCACTGATTTACAGCAGGAAATTCTGCCCCATAAATTCCTATTGGTAATTCTTCGCAATAGTTAACTAAATTAACTGTTTGACTTTGCATACCAGTTAGGTTAATCAAAATTTCTGCTCGCTCTCCAGGACCTAATTTTAAACGATTTAAACTTACTGGAGCAGCAAGCAAACCTCCATCTGAAGCTATTTGGTCAAAACTCATTCCATTAGATAAGCCCATAAAATAAGTTCGGTTTGAACTTCCATTAAGTAACCTAAAACGAACAACTTGAGCTGGAGCATCTAAATAAGGTTCTATTGTAGCATTTATCATAAATATAGAATCTTCATGAGATTCAACATCTATCTGATTATTGACATCAAATGCTTTTGTTTGCAATACCATCGGAAAATCATCAACCCCATAGTTTCTAGGTAAATTTAAAGCAGCCTCTTCAGCATCTTTAACTATCAAAAAACCTGCTATACCTTTAACCACATGCTGGTTAGTTTTGTGGTGTAAATGCGGATGATACCAATAAGTTGCTGCTTTATCTAGCACTTTAAAGCTTGGGTTCCAAGTTGTATTTTGGGGAATTATAGAATGTGGTCCTCCATCATTTTCGGGAGAAACATGTAACCCATGCCAATGCATTGTGGTAGAATCGGGTAAATTGTTATTAACCGTAATATTTACAATAGAATCTTTCTCAAAAATTAAAGTTGGAGCCAATATATTTCCATTAACTCCCATTGTAGCTGTTGGTTGTCCAGAAAAAAATTGGTGTGTACCTGCTTGTAAAGTTAAATTAAAAGTATTCCCTGTTAATGTTGGAGGTATAAACAGAGGGTTTTGTGCAAAAGCTAAACTACTTAGTAGTATTAATATTAGGGCTAAAAAATATCTCATATCTAATTGTTTTAATCAAAGGTAGTTATTTATAAATCATTACAATAGCTATTAAATATCGATTATTGGATTCTCCTTATTTACTTAAAAAATCAATGTTTCTTTTCACTCCTTTAAATTTGGTTCGTTTAACTGCTGACTTTTTAAATATTTCACGATAAATCTCTTCGGTAATTTCTTCCCAATCGTTTTTAGAGTAGTTTAATAGTTTTTCATTGGGATTAAATAAAGGTTCGTTATGCGATTTTGAAAACCTATTCCAAGGGCAAACGTCTTGACAAATATCACAACCAAACATCCAATCGTTAAACTTTCCTTTTACCTCTTTTGGAAGTATTTCATCTTTTAGTTCAATGGTAAAATAAGAAATACACTTACTGCCATCTACCACATTGTTAGGCAAAATTGCTTCGGTAGGACAAGCATCAATACAGGCAGTACAAGTACCACAATAATCTTTTATTTCATTGTCATAAGTTAATTCTAAATCTAAAATTATTTCTGCTAAAAAAAAGAAAGAACCGTTTTTAGGGTTAATCAGCATACTGTTTTTACCTACCCAGCCTAAACCACTTTTTTTTGCCCAAGCTCTATCTAAAACTGGTGCAGAATCTACATAAATTTCAGCATTAACCTCTCCTATCTCGTTATGTATAAAAAAAACAAATTCTTTTAATTTCTTTTTTATGATGTGATGATAATCTTGTCCGTAAGCATATTTAGAAATTTGATAGCTGTCCTTTCTTTGTTCCCTTTCAGGGTAATAATTATACATTAAAGAAATAACCGACTTTGAACCCTCAACCAGTTTTGTTGGGTCTAAACGCTTATCAAAATGGTTTTCCATGTACTGCATTTTACCGTGCATATTTTGGTTTAACCATTTTTCTAAATGAGGAGCTTCTTCTTCTAAAAATTCGGCTTTAGCAATACCACAAAATGAAAAGCCTAAACGAGTAGCTTCGGATTTTATTTTATTAGCAGTTTTTTGAGGCGACCTCATTAATTGAAAATTATTTACAATATTGTTGGATTAAATTAAGAGCTTCCTTGTCACCATTATTTGATAATTTATTTAAGTTTAAACAGGCATCTTTATTCCATCCTAAATTTAGCTGAGATATAGCTAAATTAAAAAGACAATCATTATTTTGATTCTTTAGGTAAGCCAAGCGAAACATCTTCTCCGCTATAAAGAACTTCTTTTCATTCATTTTTTCTAGAGCAAAGTTATAAAACATAACAGAAGAAGTTTCTACATGAGAATTTTTTTGAGGCTTTGAATTATACAGTAAAAAAAATGGATTAGAACTAAATTCAAATTCCATATCAAGCTTCGGTGTAAAGAAAAAATTCAAAACATCTGAAGATTGTTCAAAAGCATATTTACTATTCCTTTTATTCTTCCACTTTAAAACAAAATCATGGTATATAGTATCATAAACTGGCTTCATATTTGATTCAGCTGGAATCCATAAACCTTCGGTAAATTTACATATTGCTTTAATTTGATAAGCACAATATTTCTTATAATAATCTTCAGAAAATTCCCTTCTAGCCCATCTATATTCTATTGAAATAAAACCAGTAATACTCACTGACTCAATAATACCTTGTGGGGATAAAACAATTTTAGAAGGAATCGTTGCTTTTTCTATTGCTGAAACAAAACTTCCTCTTTCCGATGGAAATGTCTGTAAATAACTAGTAAGTTGATTAAGCTCATCAATACCATAGATAAATTCAGCCCTTAAAAATGTAGTGTCTTTTATTTGTGCTCTACTAACAAGCCCAAAAGAAATTAGGATGAAAGTCAAATAGTACCTTATCATAACTAAAACAAATTTCCTTGATTAGGGCTTTTAATTTTACCTAAATGTACATAAGCTTTTTCGGTTGCTTCACGTCCTCTTGGTGTACGCATTAAAAAACCTTCTTTAATTAAAAAGGGTTCATAAACTTCTTCAATGGTTCCTGCTTGCTCGCTTACAGCAGTTGCAATGGTTGTTAAACCAACTGGTCCACCTTTAAACTTATCAATAATAGCAGATAAAATACGGTTATCCATATCGTCTAATCCATGCTTATCTACATTTAAAGCATCTAATCCAAAAATGGCTATTTCTTGATTAATCCTTCCATCTCCTTTTACTTGTGCAAAATCTCTTACTCTTCGTAATAATGAGTTGGTAATACGTGGTGTTCCTCTACTTCTCCTACTAATTTCTGCAGCAGCATTATCGTCTATTCCTACATTAATAATATTTGCCGAACGCTTTATGATAGTTGCTAATAACTGAGCATCATAATATTCTAACCTGCTCGTAATCCCAAACCTTGCCCTTAAAGGTGCTGTTAGTAAACCTGTACGGGTTGTAGCTCCTACCAAAGTAAATGGGTTTAATTCTATCTGAACACTTCTAGCATTAGGTCCAGTATCTATCATTATATCAATCTTATAATCTTCCATCGCAGAGTACAAGTACTCCTCAACCACAGGAGATAATCGATGTATCTCATCAATAAATAATACATCTCCTTCTTCTAAATTGGTCAATAATCCTGCTAAATCTCCAGGCTTTTCTAAAACTGGTCCTGATGTAACTTTAAAGCCAACATTTAGTTCGTTAGCAATAATATTGGCAAGTGTGGTTTTTCCTAAACCTGGTGGACCATGCAATAAAACATGATCTAATGCTTCGCTCCGTTGTTCGGCAGCTTTAACAAATACTCTTAAATTTTCTACTACTTTGTCTTGTCCTGTAAAATCATCAAAAGATAATGGACGCAAAACTTTTTCTATCTCCTTTTCGGTAGAGTTTAAATTATCGCTATTTGCATCCAAGTATTCGTTCATTTACCAAAGATAAGTTTTTTGAGTTATTCATTCTAAAAATACAAGGGTTAAACACATCCCTAATTTTATATACCATCCGTTTTACGGATGGATAAAATCATCCCCTCTAAAGAGGGGAATCTAATCGTCAATTTGCCATTCTTTACCAGATATGGTTCTAACAATTTCTCCTAAATAAATTTTAAGTTTAACAATAATTTGAGGAGAAGAAAATCGTTCTTCAATTACTGAGCGTTTATAATAAACTATACGATATCCTACTCCCGTTCCTATACCAAACCATCTTATAATTTTATAATCGATTAACATTGCTGGCTCATAAGACAATACTAATGTTTTAGCTAACTCAACCTCTTTATTATTTAGTTTATATTCATATCGGGCTTCTCCAAAGCCTAACTGTGCTGCTAAACTAAATGCCCACTTTTTAGAATTGTAAAAAGTATATTCGGCATACGGACTAAAATAAAAGTAATCTAAATCTACTGAGCGAATGGTATCGTTAACCGAAATTTTATTTCCTGTTGAAGTTATCATTTGATTAACTCCTAATCCAACTTTAAACCTTCTGTTAAAACTAAGTCCAACTTTTACGCCTAAAGTTTTAACATCATCAGATCTAATAAATGAAAAACGATTATCTAGCTTTATATCTAGTTTTGGCTTAGTTCTAAAGCTTTCAGTAAATTCTTGTTCAAAAGTTTCAGGATATGTTTTTTGTGCATACAAACTTAAATTCAATAAAAAGAATAAAGCAATTATATTAATTTTAAGTATGCCTCTCATCAACAACAAAAACGCTTATACGTTTTTAGCTAAATTATTTTTTTTATAATGACGATAAATAAAATACCCAACGCCTCCTATTAAAATATAAGGGATAAACATCAGGTATAAAATTCCACTATTAATATTTTCTCCTGCAGTACCTCCTGCTTGCATATCAGATTCCACCACAGCTTTACACATTGCACATTGCGAAAATCCAAGCACCTGAATAAGCACAAAAACAAAAAGTAAACTTATTTTTTTATAGGAAATCATATCTCAAATTTACGAATGATTTTAAAATTGAACCAACACTATCTTCGTTGTTCTATCTTATCTTTTTTAGGTTCTCCTTTTCTAGGTACAAATTCTTCGGTTAAGAGCATATCAATAGCATCTCCTAAATCCTCTTTAACGGTTTTATGAATAGTTCCGTCAAACAAACCTCTTATTCTCCCTTTTTTATCTATTAGTATTAAGTATTGCGAATGTAAAAATCCTCCTGGTGCTACTTCATCTTTTTGGGCACTAACAAAAAAACCATTTAAAGCTACATCATAAATCGCTTCTTTATCTCCAGTTAAAAAATCCCAAGTTTCTGTATTTGCATGAACCTTTTCAGCATAATCTTTTAATACACTAACTGTATCATGTTCTGGATTTACAGTTATAGAAACAAATCGTAATCCTTTTTTATCTTTAAATTTATCCTGAACATAAGCCATATTCGTAGTCATTTTAGGGCAAATGGTTGGGCAGGTAACAAAAAAGAAATCCGCTACATATATATGTCCTAATAAATCATCTCTAGTTACTTTTTTTCCATCTTGGTTGGTAAACTCAAAATATGGAATTGTATGATAAAGTGTATCATAAGTTCCATCAGCATTTTTAACTGCCTCTTTTGGTCCTATTTTAGGAAGTGGAGTAAAATTATGTTCTCCAGTCCATAACAATAAATAAACTGAACCTGGCAATATTAAAATTGCCAATAAATAAACTACCTTTTTTATGTTAGATGATTTCATAACTGCTTATAAAAAAAGACCATCGAACAATGTTGGATGATCTTTTTATTAAATTTTATTGTTTTAAATTACCAAGGGTAATTTTGAATGTAATTATCATAAAGTCCTTCTGTAAATACATGGTAAAGCAAATATAATGCTAACAGTACGTAAGGAATAATAATCGTGTTTTGTAACGAACTTCTTTCGTGTTTTAAGTGCATATAGTATGCTACAATAAAATAAGCTTTTGCAATTGTCATTACAATAAATGTCATTTTAACAAAGCCCCAAGTAACTCCTATTTCTTTCCAGAATATACCTAATAATACTTCTACCGTAGTAATTGCTAAAAGTACCCAAAACATATTCCATATCATTCTACGAGTTTTCTTACCCTCTTCTTCAGAATGATGAGCTGCATATTTATAAGGTCCGTCTTCAGAATGTCCCATAATTATAATCTTTTTTAAATAAACTTATATTAAATAGAAGAAAGTAAATACAAATACCCACACTAAATCTACAAAGTGCCAGTATAAACCAACTTTTTCTACCATTTCGTAATGACCACGTTTTTCGTACGTACCCATAATAACATTAACAAAAATAATGAAGTTTAATACTACTCCACTAAATACGTGAGTTCCGTGAAATCCAGTAATGAAGAAAAAGAAATCTCCAAATAATGGATGTCCGTATTCGTTGTGTGTTAAGTTAGCTCCGTAAACCTCATGTCCAGCAGCAACTGCATCGGTTAATTCTTGTCCAGATAATGTTAAATAATCAGAAGTAATATCTCCTGCAACTTCTCTCCAAGGTAACATTAAAACTTGTTTAGATTCATCTACCCAACGTCCTATTATTCCTTGAGTTTGCTCTATTGTCCCATCAGGTAAGGTATAAGTTCCTATTCCTAATTCTAAAGCACCTAACTCAGTACCGTGAATAAAGTGATACCATTCCCAAGCTTGTGAACCAACGAATACTAAACCACCAACTACAGTCCAAAACATCCATTTAATAACACCCTTTTTATCCATACGATGTCCAGCCTCAACAGCTAATACCATTGTTACAGAACTCATAATAAGAATAAATGTCATTAAAGCCACATATAATAATGGATGATCTCCGTGCATAAATGGAAAATGTGTAAATACATTTTCGGCAGTTGGCCAAATATCAGAATAACTATGACGGTAAAAACCGTATGCTGCTAAAAATCCAGTAAATGATAAGGCATCTGACATTAAGAAAAACCACATCATTAATTTACCGTAACCAGCACCAAATGGAGAGTTATTATCTCCTGCCCATGCTGTTTTACTATCTACTACTGCTGTATGAGACATATTCTATTCTTTTTTAACTATGCTATTATGTACATAAAAAATAAATAAAGGTAAACCCATAGTCCACCTAAAAAGTGCCAATAAGTAATACTTACCTGAACGCCTAAATATTTTTCTGTACTATATTTATTTCTATTTAATTTAAAAAATACTACTAACAAGCTTACTATACCACCTATTAAATGAGCAATATGTAAAGCCGTTATTAAATATATAAATGAACTTGATGAAGTACTTGCACTTCCAACAGCTATCACACCATTTTCATACAAATAAGTCCAGCCCATCCATTGAGATGCAATAAAAACAAATGAAAGTATTAATGTAACTAATACACTCATTTTTGCCATTGCAAAGTTTCCTTTTTTAATAGAGATTAAACCATAATGAAAACTTAAACTACTTGCTACTATTACAAAAGTACTTATCGTAAAAGCTGTTGGCATAGGTACATCTAAAAACGAACCTCCTCCTTGACTTACTACTACAGCACTAGTTAACCCTGCAAAAAACATTACTATGCTCATTATTGCTATCCACATTAATGGCTTAGAAGTTTTTTGTTTGATTTCTTCTTTGTAGTTAATATTTTCCATTGAAATGGTTGTCATTTACTAATGTCCTCCATCTTTTTCACCCTCTCCTAAAGGTGTAGTTTGAGGAATAAAGTCTTTTCCACCAACGTAATCTCCATTAGCATCTACTTTACTATAATCGTAAGGCCATCTGTGTACTTCTGGAATATCTCCATACCAGTTTCCGTGGAAATGTTCTACTGGAGTTGTCCACTCTAAAGTAGTACCTTCCCAAGGGTTTTGAGGAGCTCTTGGTCCTCTAAAAGCACTATATATGAAGTTGAACATAAATACTAACTGTGCAAATAATGCTAACACAGCGAACGTACTAATGAACTCATTGATATCTACCATGTTATCAAACATTGGGAATTCAGAATTAGTATAATACCTTCTTGGCACACCAGCCAATCCTAAAAAGTGCATTGGAAAGAATACTCCGTAAGCACAAACTATAGTGGTCCAGAAATGTAAGTTACCCAATTTATTATTCATCATTCTTCCAAATAACTTAGGGAACCAATGATAAACTCCAGCAAACATTCCAAATATTGCAGATAATCCCATTACAATATGGAAGTGTCCAATAACAAAATAAGTATCATGAACATTAATATCTAAAGCAGAGTTACCTAAAACTAATCCTGTTACACCACCTGTAATAAATGTAGATACTAAACCTACACTAAATAACATTGCTGGAGAGAATTTAATATTCCCTTTCCATAAAGTAGTTAAGTAGTTAAATACTTTAACTGCTGATGGAATTGCAATTAATAATGTTGTAAATGTAAATACTGCTCCTAAAAATGGATTCATTCCTGTTAAGAACATGTGGTGTCCCCAAACAATAAACGACAAGAAACCAATTGCCATCATAGAACCAATCATTGCTCTATAACCAAAAATTGGTTTACGAGACATTGTAGAAACAATTTCTGATGTAATCCCTAATGCAGGTAATAATACAATATATACTTCAGGATGACCTAAGAACCAGAATAAGTGTTCAAATAATATTGGGCTACCTCCTGTATGATCTAAAACTTGACCTCCAATATAAATATCTGACAAATAGAAACTTGTTCCAAAACTTCTATCCATTACTAATAATAATGCTGCTGATAATAGTACTGGGAATGATAATACACCAATAATTGCCGTAATTAAGAACGCCCAAATTGTTAAAGGTAATCTTGTCATTGACATACCTTTTGTTCTCAAATTCAGAATAGTTACAATATAGTTCAAACTACCTAGCAATGATGAAACAATAAAAATTGCCATTGATACTAACCATAAAGTCATCCCCGCACCTGAACCAGGTATTGCTTCAGGTAAAGCACTTAAAGGAGGATAAATTGTCCACCCTGCAGATGCAGCTCCACCTTCAACAAATAGTGAAATTAACATGATTACTGAAGACACAAAAAAGAACCAATAAGACAACATGTTTAAGAAACCTGATGCCATATCTCTTGCTCCAATTTGCAATGGAATAAGTAAGTTACTAAATGTACCACTTAACCCTGCCGTTAGTAAGAAAAATACCATAATAGTACCATGCATTGTTACTAATGCTAAGTATTTATCTGGAGCCATAACTCCACCTTCTTGCCAACTTCCCATTAACAATTCTACAATTTCAAAACTTTCACCAGGCCATCCTAATTGTAACCTAAATAAGGTTGACATAACCAAACCAATAAACCCCATGGTGAAACCAGTTATTAAAAACTGTTTCGAAATCATTTTATGATCAGTACTAAAAATGTACTTAAACAAAAAATCGTTTTCATTATGATGATGTGCACTCATTCTTATATCTATTAAGTAATGTTCTTAAATCTATTCTTTATTATTATTCTCCAAATGTTTTTTGTTCTGCTAACCACTTATCGTAGTCTTCTTGGCTTTCAACAATAATATCCATTTGCATGTTGTAATGTGCTGCTCCACAAATTTTATTACAAAGTAACACGTAGTTAAATTCATCGTTACCTGTAATTTTTCTCATTTCAGCTGTAGTTTTTGTAGGTACAAAATTAAATTGAGTGCTTACACCAGGCACACAGTTCATTTGTGCTCTAAAATGAGGGAAATAAGCACTGTGTATAATATCTATCGAACGAAAAACAAATTGAACAGGAACATTTACTGGTAAATGAAACTCTCCTTTAACTAATTTATCGTCTTTAGAAAATTCATCTTTAGCGTCAACACCTGTTGCATTAGCTCCTTCAATTAATGTTACGTGAGAGCGTCCTAATTTTTTATCTTCCCCTGCATATCTTGCAGTCCAAGTAAATTGCTGACCAGTCATCTCAATTAAAACATGGTCTGTTTCAGCAGGAATTGGATCCATTATTGTGTTCCAATTGTTTAATCCCATTAAAATTAATACTGTTAATGCTAACGAAGGAACTACTGTCCATATTAACTCTAACTTATTTGAGTGAGAAAAGAAAAAAGCTTTTCTTTTTGAACTGTATGCGTATTTATAGCAAAACCATAATAAAACAACATGAGTCAATATAAATACTGGTGTAATAATCCAAAATGTTAAATCCATTAAAAAATCGATACCTACACCATGCTCTGAAGCTGAAACTGGTAAAACCCTAGGACCCCACTCACACATTTGCCAAGCAAAGTATCCCATATAAGCAAATAAGAAAAGGAATAGCAATAATCCTTGCATTTTTCCATCCTTCTCTTTTACATCGTAAATGTTTTCACCTTTACTCTTAGCTCTTAATTCTGCAATTTTAAGTAACTGAACTCCTGTTACCACTACTAATAAAACTGCTACTATTACTATTATAGTCATCATAATTTAAAAGACTTTCTTAATATTATTCTAATTCAATTAATGGTGTAAATGTAAACTCTCATCATACATTGGATGATTTTTAGTCATCAATGGTGCTTTAGATAGAGCTCTTAATACTGTATAAATAAACACTCCTAAAAATGTTAAGAACATTCCTATTTCAATTGCTCCTAAACCTCCGTGTTCAAACATTGTTCCTGGTAATACCATTACTAGCACGTCAATCCAGTGTCCAACAAAAATAATTAAAGCTATAGGCACTAAGAAAATTCCGTTTCTTTTTGCATCTCTAGACATTAGCACAAAAAATGGTAAAAAGAAGTTTACAACAAAAGTTCCGATATATAATAATTTATAATCTTCAAATCTTTGAATGTAGTAAGTTACCTCTTCTGGTATGTTTGAATACCAAATTAACATAAACTGACTAAACCAGATGTAAGACCATAAACAACTAATAGCAAATAACCATTTCCCTAAATCATGTACGTGGCTTGAATTTACCTCTTTTAAGTAACCATTTTTCTTTAAATATTGCACTAAAACAACTGCTACAATCATCATTGAAACCCACATACCAGAGAAACAATACCAACCAAACATAGTACTAAACCAGTGTACATCAATTGCCATTATCCAATCCCAAGCAGAAGATGAAGATGTGTATGCAAAAAATGCAATAAACAATACTCCTTTAAAAATTGCTTTTCCGTAAATTGGAGATGTAGATCCGTTTAATTCTAATTTATCTTCTTCTAAAGATTTTTTTCTAAACCATCTTGCAAAATAAATCCAAACAGCAATGTATAGTAATGTTCTTACCCAGAAAAAAGGTTGATTTAAGTAGCCTGATTTTCCAGCGATAATTGCATCATAATTTTCATGTCCTTCTTCCATTACACCTTCTGCCATCCAGTGGTATAAATGATTCCAATGCATCGTACTTGCTACAAAAACAATTAATAAAACAACTGCTCCTATTGGCATAAACGACATAATTGCTTGAAAAACTCTTTGAGTAGTTACCCCCCAAGCCATTTCAGAAACATACTGCAATGCTATAAAAAACAATGCTGCTAATGATATAGTAAAAAAGAAATATCCGTTTACTAATAAATTTGCCCACAACTGCTGAGACATGTGATGTCCGTGAGAAGTAAAAATTCCTAATAGCAGCGATGCTAACCCAACTACAACTAAAACGATAGTAGTTATTTTTGCTTTATTTGATATTGTAAATTCCATTTTATAAGAATGTTTATCTTTTAATATTAATGTCCTGTTTCACTATTAGCTTCTGCTGATTCTTCTGCTGATTCTTCTGCTGGAGCTTCATTATTTTCTTCAACTATAACTTCTGGAACAACTGCATTTGTTGTATCAACAGCAGGAGTTTCTTCCATAAAACCAACTCTGATATAGTGTACTAATTTCCATCTTTCTTCTTGATTTAATTGTGAAGCATGCGCCCCCATTAAACCTTTACCGTAAGTAATGGTGTGAAACATTTTTCCTTCTGGCAATGCTAATCCTGGTGCAAATTTGGTTGGAATTGGAGGAAACTTATCTCTTTGTACTAAAGTTCCATCTCCTTGCCCTTTATCTCCATGACAATGCACACAAAACATTCCATATAATTCTTTCCCTTCTGCTAAAACATCATCTGAAAATTCTATTGGATTTTTTAAATTTTGTCCTGCTAATTCATAATCTTCAGAAGTATTGTTATATGCATAAGGCATATATCCTCTAGGAATTGTTCCTTTTACTGGTTGACGAGCATTTGAAGTATTAACTAATTTTTCATCTGTTAACTGACCTCTTACTTCACCATAATCAACATAAGTTTCTATAGATGGCGAACGATACATATCTGGCATGTATTCAGGTGCCAATCCACCTTCTTCTTGACAAGAAGAGATAGAAATTACAGCAACAACTGCTACGGTAATTTTTGTGATTTTATTTAAATAATTTCTTTTCATAAGAATTCGGTTCAAATACTAAGGATTTTTTACATCAATTTCTAAAACATGCGTTTCGTTAAGTAAGGCTTTAATTCCTTCTTCATCCATATCATTATCATGTGTATGAATTTCCATAACAAATCTATCATCAGTTGTTCTTGGGTATGGATTTCTTCCTTTCATTCCTGGTAAAGTCCAGTTACGCAACATGTACGTAATAGCCATACCGTGTGCAGCACATAATACACCAAATTCAAAAGTAACAGGCACAAATGCTGGTAAGTTGTCTATTAAAGTAAAATTAGGTTTACCACCAATATTTAAAGGCCAATCTTGAATCATAAAGAACCACATTCCTGTTAAAGCTAAAGAAACTCCTATCATTCCATAGATAAATGCTGCAATAGCAATTCTTGTTCTTTTTAACCCAATTACTGGATCTAATCCGTGTATTGGAAATGGAGAAAACACATCTCTAATATGAATTCCTTTATCTACGATATGCTTTGCACTTTCTAAAAGTACATAGTCATCATCGTAAATTGCATATATTTTTTTATCTGACATAATTTTATTAAAAACTAATTACACCTTATTTTTTCATTACTGGATGAAGTTTTTTAAACTCCTCATCCGACATATTTTTATACTGTTCTCCTGATGATTTCAAGATTGTTTTCACTTCATTGAAAGCCAATACAGGGAAATATTTTAAGAATAATAAATAGAATACACTAAAGATTCCTAATGTTCCCATAAATACTCCTATATCTACCCAAGTAGGATAAAACATAGACCAACTTGATGGTAAATAATCTCTGTGTATTGATGTTACAATAATTACAAATCTTTCGAACCACATACCTATATTCACAACAATAGACATGATAAATGTAAATGTTAAGTTGGTTCTCCATTTCTTTACCCAAAATAAATGCGGTGAAACTACATTACAAGTCATCATTGCCCAGTAAGACCACCAGTAAGGACCTGAGAATCTATTTATAAAGGCATAAGATTCATACTCAACACCTGAGTAGTAAGAAATAAATAATTCTGTTAAATAAGCTACACCTACTATAGAACCTGTAACAATAATTACTAAGTTCATATATTCAATATGTTTAATAGTTACATATTTTTCTAAGTGCATTACTTTTCTTACGATAATCATCAATGTTTGTACCATTGCAAACCCAGAAAATACTGCTCCTGCAACAAAATATGGTGGAAAAATTGTAGTATGCCAACCTGGTATAACAGATGTAGCAAAATCCATAGATACAATAGAGTGTACCGAGAATACTAATGGTGTAGCTAAACCAGCAAGTACTAATGAAACTTCTTCAAAACGCTGCCATGCTTTAGCATTTCCTGTCCAACCGAAAGCCATTAAACCGTACATTAATTTTTGTACTGGTCTTGTTGCTCTATCTCTAATGGTTGCAAAATCTGGTATCAATCCTATGTACCAAAATACTAATGATACCGATAAGTATGTAGAAATTGCAAATACATCCCATAATAATGGTGAGTTAAAGTTTACCCATAAAGAACCAAATTGATTTGGAATTGGTAATACCCAATAGGCCATCCAAATTCTTCCCATGTGTATCATTGGGAACATTCCTGCCATAAATACAGCAAAAATTGTCATTGCTTCTGCAGGACGGTTAATTGCCATTCTCCATTTCTGACGGAATAATAAAAGTACCGCTGAGATTAATGTACCAGCATGTCCAATACCTACCCACCATACAAAGTTGGTAATATCCCAAGCCCAACCAACAGACTTATTTAATCCCCATGTACCTATTCCTACTCCTAATAAGTATAATATACAACCTACACCCCATAGAGAGATGATTGCTGCAATTGTTATTAAAAGTTTCCACAGTTTTGTGGGCTTGTTTTCAATAGTATGCAATACCTCGTTAGTAATATCACTATACGTAGGTGTTCCTAATACTAATGGTTCTCTTATTGATGCTTCTTTATGCATTTTATAATCTTTTTATAAAAACTATTAAGCTTCGTTTTGTTTTACATTTCTAACTTTAGTCTGATAATAGATGTTTGTATCTTGACCAACTTCTTCTATCACTCTATATGCTCTATCATTATCCATTCCTGCTCTTGCAGCACTTTCTTTATCATTCAAGTCTCCAAAAATAATAGCTCCAGAACCACAAGCACTAGAACAAGCTGTTTGTATTGCTCCATCCATTACTGGTGTTCCTGCTTGTTTAGCTTCTAATTTCCCTGCTTGGATATTTTGAACACATAAACTACACTTTTCCATTACCCCTCTAGCTCTCACTACCACATCTGGATTTAATACCATTCTTCCTAAATCATCTTGTGAAGGATTAATATCAGTAAATTTACTGTAAGCCATGTAGTTAAACCAGTTGAATCTACGAACTTTGTATGCACAGTTATTTGCACAATACCTAGTTCCGATACAACGGTTATAAGCCATCATGTTTAAACCTTCATTACTATGTGTAGTTGCTGCAACAGGACAAACTGTTTCACAACCTGCATGATTACAATGCTGACACATCATTGGCTGATGAACAACCCTTACTTTATCAGCACTAGCTGCACTTTCCATAGCAGTATATGCTCCAATCGCTCCTTTTTCTGTTGCTTCCATTGTAGCATCATGCGTATCTCCAATAGCACCTAATGGTTCATGTTCACTAGAATAATATCTATCTATTCTTAACCAGTGCATTTCTCTACCTCTTCTTACTTCATCTTTACCTACAACTGGAACATTATTTTCTATATTACAAGCTGTAATACAAGCACCACAACCTGTACAAAGATTCATGTCAATTGACATTCCCCATCTATGACCTATGTTTTTAACTGGTTGATCTCCCCATAAATCAAATTCTTCTAAAGGTTTTGCTTTTTGATGTCCGTGCTCATCTGTTTCTCCAGATAATAATGTCCATGACGGATTGTAAGCTTCCTTATCTCCTTTTTTGAAAATATCTAAAGTAGTTTCTCTAATGATAGAATCTCTCCCCATAATTGTTTGATGGGTTTGTGTTGCAGCTATTGGATATTCTCCTTCAACTGGTGCAACCTTCACATTAGTTACATAAGAAACATTTCCTTTTTTATCTAAACTAACAAACGGATAAGCATTTTTACCTGTTGGCTCTGTCATTTTGCCAACTTTTTTACCATATCCTAAAGCAATACCAATAGTACCTTTTGCCTGTCCTGGCTGAGCAACAACTGGTAATTCGATAGTTGTTCCATTAGCAGAAACACTTAAAATGTTTGCTGGATTTTCTTCTCCTAAAATAGTATTATAACCTGCTTCCTTCATTTCTGATGGATTCATAGTTACATAATTATCCCAAGTAATTTTAGATACTGGATCTGGTAATTCTTGTAAAATTGGATTATCTGCTCCTACACCATTTCCAACACCTTCTTTAATGTATAACATTAATTCTGTACCCGAACCTTTTATTTTTGCTACTGCATTTCCAGCAGCATTTACATCTCCTGCAAAAGCTAAAGGCATTCCATCAGTAGCTGGAGCTTGAACAACCTCAACTACTCCATCATGTAAAGCTTTACTCCAAAAATCTGTAAACATTAGTGCTCCAGATTGAGGAAAAATATTTTGCTCCCAATAAGTTTTTATAAAATCGTAATACGAAGTATCATTTCCAGACCATTTTAATACACTTTCTTGAACTTGACGTGTATCAAATAATGGTGAAATAGTTGGCTGTGCTAAAGAATAATGACCATCTACTGGATTTGCATCATTCCAAGACTCTAACCAGTGGTTATCTGGACAAACATACTTACAAGCTGCAGCAGTATCATCCATTTTAGTTGCAAAAGAAACCGTAGTTTTTACTTTTCCTAATGCTTTTTTAAATTTATCTCCTAATGTATATACAGGGTCAACACCATAAATTAATAAGGCATCAACTTTACCCGCTTCCATTTCTTTAATTAAAGCTGCAACTTTTTCATCGCTACCTTGTTTTGTATAAGAAGCTTTATCTAAAGTAATTGTTTTCCCATAGTTACCCAACATATTATTCAATCCATTTACTAAGGTTTGAATGTTTTTATCGTTTGAACCACAAACAACTATCGCTTCTCCTTTATTTGCTAATAAATGTGCTACCGCTCCTTTTACTTTAGCTGTATAATTTTTAGTTGCTCCTTTTACAGAGCTTCCACCAACTTTAGCAGCAACACCATTATAAATAGCCGCTATTACTCCACCCATTTCAGATGGTTTAATAGGAACTCTTACATCTGCATTTGTACCTGTTAAAGACATGTTAGACTCAAACTGATAATGCTTAGACATCCATTTTCCTTCTGGATTTCTTCTTGATGTATAACCAGTGCTATACTGCATAGCATCTAACCATCCAGATAAGAAATCTGCACCAACACTTACTATACTTTTTGCATCTGAAAAATTATAGGTTGGTAAAACTCTTTTATTAAATGATGCTTCATTTGCATCTAAAATTCCTGAATAAGATATTGTATCTAAAGTTACTATATTATTTTTAGTAGGAATAGGATTCCCTTCTTCATCCTCTACCATTGAACTAGCACCTAAACCGCTAAGTATATTTTTAGTAGAAGGACTTATAATAGAACTTGCTAATATTTTTACGTTACCCCCCTTTATAACTGCTGATAATTCTTTATCCACAGTTTTCCAAGTAGTTACTTTACCACCTTTCATTGGTGACTGCAATCTATTGTTATCATATAAAGAAAGTACTGATGCATTTACCCTTGCATTAACTTCTCCATTAGTTAAAGTAGAAGCTTTATTTCCTTTTACAAATATTGGACGCCCCTCTCTTGTTTTAACTAAAACAGGACAATAATCAGCACCATCAAAATAAGTAGAAGCATAAAAATTAGCAACACCTGGTGTTACTTCTTCTGGTTTATTTAAGTAAGGAATTGCTTTGGTAACTGGTGTTTCACATGCTGCTAATGATGCCGCAGCAACACCAAATCCTAAGTATTTTAAGAAATCTCTTCTTGAAGTAGAACCTCCCTCTAAAGTTTCTTTATCTTGTAAAAAATCTGCAACTGGAAGGTCTTCTGCAAACTCATTTTTGTTTGCTTCCACAAAACTTGAATCATTATCAAGTTGTTCTATACCTTTCCAATATTTTGTTGAATTAGCCATATTATCTTAAAGCTTATAAGTTCTTTTATTTATTAATAATGACATTTAGCACATTCCCAACCACCTATCTCTTCTACATTTAAGACTCCATCTTCCATCACTTTATCCTTAAACTCAGGAGTCATTCTTTTATGCATTTCATCATAATATCCATTTCCATCTGTAGAAACCGCTGTTTCTTTATGACATTCTATACACCACTTCATTGTTAATGGAGAATACTGCTCCACAACATCCATTTCTTCAACTGGCCCATGACAAGTCTGACACTTTTGTTTACCAACTGTAACGTGTTGCTCATGACTATAAAATACATGATCCGGTAAATTATGCACTTTAACCCACTTCACTGGAGTAGGATTGTCTCCATAAGTTTGAGACGCTTTATCGTAATCTAAATAATCATAAATTTTCTGGATTTCTTCAGTCATTGAATACTGCTTACCATTATACATAAATGTTTTACCATTACTCCCATCAACCATTTTATGACAGTTCATACAAACATTTAACGAAGGAATACCTGAAGTCCTACTATGACGAGCTGAAGAGTGACAGTAATTACAATCAATCTTATTATCTCCAGCATGAACTTTGTGAGAAAATTTAATTGGCTGCTCTGGCTTATAACCTTGATGAACACCTATTTTAAAAGCACCGTCCATTAAATCTAATAATCCACCAAAAAACAACACAATTATAATAGCCGCAACAATCCCTTGGTTTTTACGAGTCAACTCTCTAAAGCTTTGCCATAAGTTTCTTGGACCATCATACTCTTTGCCTTCATTCTTAGCAACAGCCTCTCTTAAAAATAAACCTGTTCGGTTTAATGTAAATATTAAAATAACCAACAATAAAATTGCCGCAGCAAAAATATAAGTCATCTTAGAATTATCTTCCTCTACCACAACAGGTGCTTCCGCAGTTTCTGAAGCTGGAGCAGCTTCCTCTCCTCCTGGAGCAGCAATATATTCTAAAATTGCATCTATTTGAGCATCATCCACAGGCTGTGGAGGCATCGGCAATTTATTATACTCTTCAAAAATTTCTTTTGCATCCGCATCTCCAGAAGCGATTAGCTCTCCAGAGTTTTTAATCCACTTATGCAACCATTCTTTCTCTCTTTTTTCATTAATTCCGGCTAAACCTGGACCAACAACCTTGTTTGAACCAACGCTGTGACAAGCCGCACAATTTGCTTTAAATAGCTTTTTCCCATCCTGAGAATATGAATTTATTTGAAGGAACAGAAAAGATAAACAAAATAGTGTAACCTTAAACCAGGTATTTCTTTTTGTTGTGTTTGTTATCTTATTCATACTAAATGAGTTACAATTTCTTTATGAATTATTTTATATATGCCTTAGTGCAATTGCAAACAAATGTAGAAGAATAGGTCGTTTTTACTAAATGATTTTGAAAAAAAAGATGCTGAAAATCTTAATTTAGAATAATTCTAAATAATATTTATTAAAAATTCCTGTCTAAATTTAATTTTGGTCTGCTAGTTGTTTTGATTTTTAATTTTCTATTAAAGATTTAATGTATTTTTGAAGTCCATTTATAACAAAACAACTAAAATGAAAGTTTTTATAAGCAGCATACTCATACTCCTCACAACTATAGTTTCTTACGCACAAGAAAACACCAACGATTCTTTAAAAACAATTACTCCGACTATTAAAGATAGCAGAATTGCAAAATTAGATGCCGCTTACAAATCTACCTACAAACTAAACGGCTATCGCATTCAGATATTTTCAGGAAACAAAAGACAACCTGCTAAAGAAGCAAGATTAAGATTTACAAGAATATACAGAAAAACTAAAGCCCACGAAGTTTATGAACAACCTTATTTTAAAGTTAGGGTTGGCGATTTTAAAACAAAATTAGAGGCTTTAAAGTTTAAAAATGAACTTACCAAACACTTTCCCAATTGCTTTATTGTTAAAGATGAAATTGAATTTAAAGATTAATACTTAATAGTTAACCATAAAAAAAACCGAAGCTTTCACTTCGGTTTTTTTATGCAGTTATAATCTGTTTATTTTAATTTTTGTTTTACTTCTACCTCTTCGTAAGCCTCAACAATATCACCAATTTTAATGTCATTATAATTGGCAATATTTAATCCACACTCATAACCTTTCGCTACTTCTTTCACATCATCCTTAAATCGTTTTAAAGAACCTAATTCCCCCGTATATATCACAATACCTTCTCTAATCAAACGAACCTTACTGTTTCGGTTAATCTTTCCTTCTTGAACCATACAACCTGCAATAGTTCCAACTTTAGATACCTTAAAGATTTCTCTAATTTCAACAGTAGCAACAATTTGCTCTTCAATTTTAGCTGCCAACATTCCTTCCATTGCATCTTTAATTTCCTCAATGGCATCGTATATAATAGAGTATAATCTAATATCTATTTGTTCTTTTTCTGCAATTTTTCTTGCATTTTGTGATGGTCTAACTTGGAAACCAACAATAATTGCATCAGAAGCTGCTGCCAACATCACATCAGATTCTGATATTTGTCCTACAGACTTATGAATTACATTAACCTCAATTTGCTCGTTAGATAGTTTTTGTAAGGAATCTGATAATGCCTCAATAGAACCATCAACATCACCTTTAATAATTACATTCAATTCTTTAAAGTCTCCAATCGCCAACCTTCTACCAATCTCATCAAGCGTAATGTGTTTTTGTGTTCTAACACCTTGTTCACGTTGTAATTGCAATCTTCTCTCAGCAATATTTCTTGCTTCCTTCTCATCATCCATAATATGGAATCTATCTCCCGCACTTGGTGCTCCACTTAACCCTAAAATTGAGACTGGAATAGATGGACCTGCCTCTTTAACATTATGCCCCTTATCATCAAACATTGCTTTTATTCTACCACTATAACAACCTCCTAAAATGATGTCTCCAATTTTTGCTGTTCCTCCCTGAACCAAAATAGTAGATACATAACCTCTACCTTTATCTAACTCAGACTCTATTACCGTACCTACTCCATTTTTATTTGGATTAGCTTTTAATTCTAATAATTCGGCTTCTAAAATTACTTTCTCTAATAACTCATCAATACCTTGTCCAGATTTTGCTGAAATTTCTTGAGCTTGATACTTTCCTCCCCAGTCTTCCACCAAAATATTCATTCCAGAAAGTTCTTCTCTAACTTTATCTGCATTAGCCCCTGGCTTATCAATTTTATTAAATGCAAAAACCATAGGAACTCCTGCTGCCTGAGCATGATTAATCGCCTCTTTTGTTTGAGGCATCACACTATCATCTGCAGCAATTACAATAATTACAACATCTGTAATTTGAGCACCCCTAGCACGCATAGCTGTAAAGGCTTCGTGACCAGGTGTATCTAAGAAAGTTAATTTTTTATCGTCTCCAACATTTACTGAATAAGCTCCAATGTGCTGTGTAATTCCCCCAGCCTCACCATCTGTTACATTAGCTTTTCTAACGTAATCCAACAAAGATGTTTTACCATGATCAACATGTCCCATTACGGTAACTATAGCTGCTCTATCTTGCAAATCTTCTGCTGCATCTTCAACATCTAAATCTATCTCATTATCTTCAGTTGCAGAAACAAACTCAACAGTAAATCCATGCTCTTCTGCAATTATAGATAATGTTTCGGCATCTAATCGCTGATTAATCGAAACAAACATCCCTAAACTCATACAAGCACCAATAATATCGTTTACACCAATATCCATCATGCTTGCCAATTCACTAACTGTAACAAACTCCGTTACTTTTAGTATTTTCTTTTCTATTGCTTCTAATTCTAAGTCAGCTTCTTTTTGCTCACTTGCCGCAATTCTTTTTTCCTTTCTATGCTTAGCACCTTTACTTTTTCCTCCGCCAGTTAATCGTGCTAAAGTTTCTTTAATTTGATCTTGAATTTCTTGCTCCGTTAATTCAGGTTTCTTCTCAACTCTTCCACCTTTCTTTTTACCCTTAAAACCTCCTTGTTTTTTCTGAGCATTAGAATCAACATCAACTTTACGAGTAATACGTTTACGTTTTTTCTTGTTTGTATTATCGTTACCTTTTGATGAAGAGGCAACTGGTTTTTTCTCTTTAGGCAATTCTATTTTACCTAAAACTTTAGGAGCATCAAGCTTTTCGTACTTAGTTGCTATTTCTTCAGGTGCTTTTGGCTTTTCTTCTTTTGCCTCTTCTTTCTTAGCCTCCTGCTTAACTTCTTCTTTTTTCTTTGGTTCTTCTTTAGCTGCTGGTTTCTTTTTATCTGGGCGAGTTTTAAGGTTTAATTTCCCTAAATCTATCTTCCCTAACACCTTAGGTTCGTCATCCGATTTTACATCCTCTTTTTTCTCTTCTACTTTCGGAGTTTCTTCCTTTGGTTCTTCTTTAACCTCTGCAGCAGGCTCTTTAACCTGATCTAAAGTAATGGTTTCTTTTTCTGTACCAATAGAAACTTTTTTAGATTCCTCTTTAGCACTTTTTTCTGATTGAAACTCTCCAAGCAAAATTTGATAAGTTTCTGCATCTATTTTTGTGTTAGGATTGCTTTCAATCTCAACATTATTAGACGCTAAAAACTCAACCAGAGTTTGTATTCCTACATTAAACTCTCTAGCTACTTTACTTAATCTTTTTGTTGTTGCTCTTTCAGCCATTTGCTCTTTTACTCTTTATTTCAGTCAGTATTTTATACTAAAGTATATATTTTCTTTTAATCTATGCTATTCAAACAATAATTAATCTTCAAATTCTTGTTCCAATATATTCATTACATCCTCTACTGTCTCTATCTCTAAATCTGTTCTTTTAACCAATTCTTCAACAGATAGCTCTAACACACTTTTTGCAGAATCGCACCCTACAGATTTTAATTCAGCAATTACCCAATCTTCTATTTCGTCAGTAAATTCATCTAGTGCTACATCATCAGCATCATCATCCATATCTCTATAAACATCTATCTCAAAACCTACTAATCTTCCAGCTAGTTTAATATTAAAACCACCTCTACCAATTGCTAAAGAAACTTGGTCAGGTTTTAGGAAAACCTCAGCTTTCATATTATCTCTATCTAACTTAATAGCTGTAATTTTTGCTGGGCTCAATGCTCTTTGAATGTATAATTCAATATTATTAGTAAAGTTAATCACATCAATATTTTCGTTTCTTAACTCTCTCACAATACCATGTATTCTCGCTCCTTTCATACCCACACAAGCTCCAACTGGATCAATTCTATCATCGTAAGATTCTACCGCAACTTTTGCTCTTTCCCCTGGTTCTCTAACAATATTTTTAATGGTAATTAATCCATCATAAATTTCAGGAACTTCTAATTCAAATAATCTTTCTAAGAATAATGGAGATGTTCTTGATAAGATAATTAATGGTTTATTATTTTTCATTTCAACCTTAACCACAACTGCTCTTACATTATCTCCTTTTTTAAATCTATCGTTAGAAATTTGCTCATTTTTAGGTAAAATCAACTCATTATCTTCGTCATCTAAAATTAAGATTTCACGTTTCCAAACTTGGTAAACTTCACCTGTAATTAAATCTCCAACTCTATCTTTATATTGAGCATAAATGTTGTCTTTTTCTAACTCCATAACCTTAGACATTAAGTTTTGTCTTAACGACAATACAGCTCTACGTCCAAAATCTTCCATTTTAACCTCTTCCGAAACCTCTTCTCCAATTTCAAAATCAGGCTCAATTTTAATTGCATCAGTATAAGAAATTTCTTTATTATCGTCTTCCACTTCTCCGTCAGGTACAATCTCTCTATTTCTCCAAATCTCTAAATCTCCTTTATCTACATTTACAATAAAATCAAAGTTATCATCGTCTCCGAATCTTCTTTTTATTGTACTACGAAATACGCTTTCTAAAATATTCATTAGCGTAGCTCTGTCTATATCTTTAAATTCTTTAAATTCTTGAAACGAATCTATTAAGCTTAAACTTTCCATTTTTGTTTATTTGTTAAACGATATTATTAATGTTGTTTCTTTTATATTATTAAATTTTATTTCTTCTTCTTTAACAATGGTTTGTTTTTTCTTTTTCCCCTCTATCCTTTCCTTGTATGAATACTCAACCACAACCCCATCATCATCTACTTTTTTCAACTCTCCTTTTACCACACTCCCTTCTTTCAATACTACCTTTACATCCCTTCCTATATTTTTATGATATTGCTGAATTACTCTAAAAGGTTTGTCTAACCCTGGTGATGAAACATGCAATTCAAAATCTTCTTCCTCCCTATCTAAGTTATGCTCAATAGCACGACTAAATTCCATACAATCTTCAATAGAAAAACCCTCTACTCCATCCACCTCTAACAAAATATCATTACCTGATCTTACCTCCAACTCAACAACAAAACAGTTTTTTTCTTTTAACTTCTCTTTAATTAATTCTAAAACCTGTTTTTCTGTAATCATTTTATTCCAAAAAAAGAGGGAACTTTTCGTTCCCTCAATTACTCTCCTTTATTTGTGAGTGCAAATATAGTGTTTTAATCGTATTTAACAAGCCTTAAAACAAAAAAAAAGCTCTTTCAGAATCTGAAAGAGCTTTTATCAATTGCTTTTACAATTCTTATTTATCTTCTACTACCTCAAATTTAACATCAGTAGCAACATCCTTATGTAATCTTATAGACGCCTCGTAAGAACCTAAAGTTTTAACAGCATCACCTTTAATCTTAATATACTTTCTATCAACAGTGTATCCTAATTTTTCGATAGCCTCAGCCAATTGAATAGTATTAACAGATCCAAAGATTTTACCTTTTTCTCCAGCTTTAGCTCCAACTTTCACTACTAACTCTTTTAATGCATCAGCAGTTTTTTGAGCTTCGTCTCTTACTTTTTTATCTTTAACTGCTCTTTGTTTTAAGTTTTCTTCTAAAACTTTAAGTGCAGATTGAGTAGCTAAATTAGCCATTCCTTTAGGGATTAGGTAGTTTCTTCCATAACCGTTCTTCACATCAACAACCTCATCTTTAAACCCTAAGTTTTCTATATTTTCTTTTAATATAACTTTCATTTTTTTGTTTTTTGTAGGATAATTAAATTAACCTCAATTAAACACTCAGGACTTGCCTGTTATTTTAACATATCTGCAACGTAAGGCATTAAAGCTAAATGTCTAGCTCTTTTTACCGCTTGCGATACTTTTCTTTGATACTTTAAAGACGTACCTGTAATTCTTCTTGGTAATAACTTACCTTGCTCGTTTACAAATTGTAATAAGAATTTTTCGTCTTTATAATCGATATATTTAATTCTATTTTTTTGAAATCTACAGTATTTCTCTTTTGATAACTCAATGTTTGGGGGAGTTAAATATCTAATTTCTGAACTATTTTCTGCCATGGTAATTTGTTTTAAATGTTAAACTTAAGCGTTAGCCTTTTTTCTGTTCGGTCTTGATTCTACAAAAGCAATTGCATGCTTATCTAAAGATACTGTTAAGAAACGCATAATTTTCTCGTCTCTTTTCATATCTAATTCAAGTTTTGCAATCAATTCACCTTCTGCTTCATACTCAAACAAATGGTAAAAACCAGTCGATTTTTTTTGAATCGGGTAAGCTAATTTTTTTAATCCCCAGTCTTCTTCATGCATCAGTTTAGCACCGTTTGCCTTTAAAGACTCTTTAAATTTTGCAACTGCTTCCTTTACCTGCTCAGCAGATAAAACGGGAGTTAAGATGAAAACAGTTTCATAACGTTTTGTCATTTCCAATTTATTTTAGTTAAACATATCCCTTTTTTAAGGGTCGGCAAATTTATAAAAATTTAATTGAATATTATATTGTTACATCAAAATAATGTTTTTAAAGCTAAAACTTTGATTAACAGTCTTACAAATATTGTTAAAAAAGAATGGTAAAAGAAAAAATTAAAAACTCATTTTAACACTATATTTGTTTTTTAATTTGATTGATGGAAAATTTTATTGTTTCAGCTCGAAAATACAGACCTACAACATTTGACTCTGTTGTAGGACAGCTATCCATTACATCTACTTTAAAAAACGCTATAAAAAACAATCATTTAGCTCAAGCCTTTTTATTTTGCGGACCAAGAGGAGTTGGAAAAACCACTTGTGCTAGAATTTTGGCAAAAACCATAAACTGTTTTAATGTTACCGAAACCATTGAAGCATGCAACGAGTGTGAAAGTTGTAAAGCTTTTGATGAAGGACACTCTTTAAATATACACGAATTAGATGGTGCTTCTAATAATTCGGTAGATGATATTAGAAGCTTAATAGACCAAGTTCGTTTTGCTCCACAAATTGGCACACACAAGGTTTACATTATTGACGAGGTTCACATGCTATCTCAAGCAGCATTTAATGCCTTTTTAAAAACATTAGAAGAACCTCCTAAGCATGCTATTTTTATTTTAGCAACTACTGAAAAACACAAAATTATACCTACTATTTTATCTCGTTGTCAGATATTTGATTTTAACCGAATACAAATTGAAGATATTGCCAAACACCTTCAACACATTGCCAACAACGAAAATGTAACAGCCGAAGAAGATGGTTTACATATAATTGCACAAAAAGCTGATGGTGCTTTAAGAGATGCATTATCTATGTTTGATCAAATTGTAAGTTTTTCTGGCGGAAGCATTACTTATAAAGATGTAATTGATAATCTTAATATATTAGATTACGATTACTATTTTAGAGTTACTGATGCTATCATTAACCAAAAAGTACCCGAAAGCCTTTTAATATTTAATGAGATTTTAAATAATGGTTTTGACGGACACAACTTTATTAATGGTTTAGCCGAACATTTTAGAAATTTATTAGTTTGCCTAGATGAACAAACAGTTGCTTTACTTGAAGTTGGAGCTAACATTAAAGAAAAGTACTCAACACAAGCAAAGGCTACTAAGCTAGCTGATTTAATAAAATCGTTAGCTATAACTAATGAAGCAGATACCAAATATAAAGGAAGTAAAAACCAACGATTACTCGTTGAAGTAATGTTGATGCAACTTTGTGCTTTAAACAATGAAGCACCTCAAAAAAAAAACTCCATAATTAACTTAGTGATTGGAAACAAGCCACCACAAAAGGTTATTCCAAAACCAAATTACCCTGTACCAGAAAGAGTTCAACAAAAAGTTGAAGAACCAAAAAACAAACCTCAACCTACAGAACAAGCACCAATAGTAAAAAAAGCTGTTAGCCTAAAACCTAAAGTAGGGCTTAACTTTGCCGACAACATTTCTATTAACGCTGCCCCAAAAGAAGAAAAGAAAAACATTACCTCAAGTGGAATTGAAGTTACACCAGAAAATAGACCAACCGAAAATTTTACACCTGAACAATTCGCAGAAAAATGGAAAGTTTTCAAAAGCATATTAGAAGACAAAGGAAAAAGCAATTTGGCTTCCATCTTTGAAACAGTTCCAAACATTGAAAATAACACCATTAAAATACTGGTTGAAAATATAGCTTTAGAAGATGAGTTTAAAGCACAGCAAAGTGAGTTTATAGACTTTATTAGATTAGAACTATCTAACTACAACATACAAGTAACCACAGAAATAAATAAAGAGGTTACCAATAAAAAAGCTTATACTCCTCAAGAAAAATTTACTAAAATGAGTGAGAAAAATCCTCAACTAAAAGAGCTAGTAAAAAAACTAGATATGGATGTTGGGTATGCTTAAAAAACAAAAGTTGTAAGACCGATGTTAGCAGTTAGCAGTTAGCAGTTAGCAGTTAGCAAAAAAAACATACGATATAAAAGTAGAAAAGACTAAAACTTGACGCAATAAATAATTCAACTTCCGTCTTCTAGCCTCCAGATTTTATTACATTTTGCCCATAAAACCTTTACTCTCAATTAAAAAAATAATTATAATTAGAAAATCACAATGATTTTATTACATTTGCAGGCTCAAAAAATTATTTAATAATTAAAATTTAAGAAATGCCTACAAAAATTAGATTACAAAGACACGGTAAAAAGAGATATGCTTATTACCATGTAGTTGTAGCGGACGCTCGTGCCCCACGTGATGGGAAGTTTATTGAAAAACTAGGTTCTTACAATCCAAACGACAACCCTGCAACAATTGACATCGACTTTGATAGATGTCTTCATTGGGTAAAAACAGGTGCTCAACCAACTGATACTTGTCGAGCTTTGCTATCGTACAAAGGAGTAATGCACAAAGACCACTTAGATAGAGGGGTTTTAAAAGGTGCAATGACTCAAGAACAAGCTGACAAGAAATTTGACGCTTGGTTAAAAGAGAAAGAAAGTAAAATAGCTGGAAAAGTTGACAATTTAGCTAAAGCTGCTGCTGATGCTGAAAAAGCAAGATTAGCTGCTGAAGAAGAAGCTAATAAGAAAAAAGCTGCTGAAGTATTAGCCAAAACATCTGCATTAGCAGAGGAAGCTGCTGCTGCTGAAGCTCCTGCTACGGAAGAAGGTGCTGAAGCACCAACAGAAGAAACTCCTACTGCTGAAGCTGCAACTGAAGAAGCTGCTCCGGTAGAAGAAGTAAAAGCTGAAGAGCCTGCTGCTGAAGCAAAAGAGGAAGCTCCTGCTGAAGAAAAGAAAGAGGAAGAGCCAAAAGCTGAAGCTAAAGAAGAAGCACCAGCTGAAGAAGAAAAGAAAGCAGAAGAATAAGATTATTATCATGAATGTTGAAGCGTGCTATTACTTAGGTTACACTTCTAAAGTTCATGGAAAACAAGGAGAACTCATCATCAAATTAGATGTAGATTATCCTGAAGAATACAATAAACTGGAATCAGTGCTTATCCAACTTAATAAAAAGGATAAATCGCTGATTCCATTTTTTTTGAGCCATGCTCAAGTACAAAACAACGGTACACTTCGTATTAAAATAGAAGATATTGATACTGTTGATGAAGCAAAACCCTTAGTTGGCAAATCAGCCTACCTTCCTTTAGAGAGTTTACCCAAATTAACAGGCAATCAATTTTATTTTCATGAAGTAAAAGATTTTACTGTTACCGATACCAAACTTGGTTTAATTGGAACCATCAAACAAGTGTTAGAATATCCTAGCCAGTCTGTTTTTGAAATTGTAAATGCTGACGATAAAGAAATTTTAGTACCAATTACAGATGATGTGGTTATTGATGTAGATAGAACCAATAAAAATGTAACGGTTACCACCCCAGAAGGCTTAGTTGAGTTGTATTTGGAGTAAATTAATTAAATTTGAGTTATTAATGAGATTTACTCTATCAATAGCTCTAATTTTTTGTTTCAAAATACATTTTGGACAACTCGTAATTTCTAACACAGAAATATACAAAGGCAAAAAATTTCCTTTTACCAACTGCTATGTAATTTTTTCCGATTCACTTGCATTTGTTGAATATCACTTTATTAAAGCAAGCATTGTTTTCGCAAGCAGTGAAACTATGATATTAACGCATGAGAAAGAAAATAAATTATCATCTTTTAAAGACGATATTTGGTTAAAAATTAAATCTAACCATTTAGTGATTAAGAAAAAAGGCTATGGAAGAATTAAAGTCCACAAAACTCATGAAACTATTAGTGATATAATAATATTACGCAACAAAGGTAAACATCATAATCTTGGACACAATTTGTATAGAAAATGTCAACAAGATAGCAGCTGTGACTTTTTAAATTTTTGGAATAAGTTTAATTCTTATAAACTTGATAAGCATTTCTCTTTACCTGAGAAAGAGTTTGATGAAAAATTAAAACTTGTAGAAAAAGAATTGTCAAGTGCAGAAAAAAAATAGTTTCCAATTCAAAAACTTCTCAATTACCCAAGAAAATACCGCTATGAAAGTGGGTACAGATGGTGTTTTATTAGGTGCTTGGAGTAAAGCCAAAGAGGGCAATGTTTTAGATATTGGAACCGGAACAGGTTTAATTGCTTTAATGTTAGCACAACGCACTAAAACAGCTTTAATTGATACTATTGAAATAGATGAAGCAGCAAGTAAAGAAGCTCAAAAAAATTTTAACAACTCTGCTTGGAAGGCTAGATTAACATCTATTAATTCATCTTTACAAAATTACCAACCTCAAAAAAAATACGATTTAATAATAAGTAACCCTCCATTTTTTATAGATGCCACTAAAGCTCCCGATTTTAATAGAAATAATGCTAGACATACGGATACACTTTCTTTTGAGGAACTAATTAAAGCTGCAAAACTCTTATTGACTGATGATGGAATTTTATCATTAATCCTACCTACTAATGAGGCAAACCTTTTTATTGAATTAACTCACAATTCAACACTCTTTTTAAAAAGAAAATGTTTGGTAAAACCCAATCCAAATAAAGCTGCCAAAAGAATTTTAATGGAGTTTAGTTTTAGTAAAACTGAAATAATTGAAGATGAATTAACTATTGAAACAGAAACTCGTCATCAATACACTAATGAATATAAAACTTTAACTAAAGATTTTTATTTGAAGTTTTAAGCAAGATTATCGTTCGTATTTTCTAAACCAGCTCTTCATTTTCATCTGAATAACACCAAACACAGCTTCTTTAAATATTCCTCCGCTCATTTTTGATGTACCTTCTTGCCTGTCTGTAAAAATAATTGGTACTTCTATAATTTTAAATCCAAACTTAAAGGCAGTAAATTTCATTTCTATTTGAAAAGCATAACCTTTAAACTTTATCTTATCCAAATCAATAGTCTCCAACACTTTTCGAGTATAACATTTAAAACCAGAAGTAGTATCTCTGATATTCATTCCGGTAATTAAACGAACATAAGAAGATGCATAATACGACATTAACACTCTTCCCATTGGCCAATTAACCACATTAACTCCTTTCTTATACCTTGAGCCTATTGACAAATCTGCCCCATCTTTAGCGCAAGCATTATACAAATTAATTAAGTCATCTGGATTATGCGAAAAATCACAATCCATCTCAAATATGTATTGATAATTGCGTTTTAACGACCATTTAAAACCATGAATATAAGCAGTTCCTAACCCTAGTTTCCCCTTACGTTCTTCTAGGTGTAATTGTTCTGAATATTCTTTTTGAAGTTCTTTAACAATATTAGCTGTTCCATCAGGCGAACCATCATCTACAATCAATACATGAAAAGACTTTTCTAAAGAAAATACATAGCGAAGCATTTTCTCTACATTTTCCTTTTCATTGTATGTTGGTATGATTACTATACTGTCTGACATAGGAGTAATAAAGGTGTAAATATAATTAATAGATTATAAGAATAGTATCGCTTTTAAAAAATAGTGTTAATTATTCAAAAAATTAGCGATAAGCTTTTTGCCATATTCCGTAAGTATCGATTCTGGATGAAACTGAACTCCATAAAGCTTATAATCTCTATGCCTTAATGACATAATATTATTATTTTCATCTAATGATGTAACGATTAATTCATTAGGAAAATTATTTTTTGAAATTACCCAACTATGATATCTTCCTACATTAATTTTTTCAGGAATGCCCTTAAACAATATATCTTTTTTATCTAAAATTTTAATGGGTGTTTCAACTCCATGATAAACATTGTCTAAATTTTCTAGTTTACCACCAAATACTTCCCCGATAGCCTGCATACCTAAACACACTCCTAATATTTTTTTAGTTGGAGCATATTTATTAATTAACTCTTTTAAAATCCCTGCATCTTTTGGTAAACCTGGACCAGGAGACAGGATGATTGTATGATACTGTTCTACTTTTTTAAGTGAAATTTCATCGTTTCTATAAACATCAACATTACAATGTCCATTAGCCTCAATATAATGAACTAAGTTATAGGTAAACGAATCGTAATTATCAAGTACTAAAATTTTTTGCTTCACAATAGTTTTAAGAGTATAATAATAGCAGATAAAATTATAAAAAAAAGAAAGATTTTAACTTTTAATTTATATACATTTGCCTCACTTATTATAACATTTTATTACTTACTAAAACTTTATAAAAATGAGTCAAGCAGTTCAAGATTTTATGGCTAAAATGCAAGAAAAGCATAGTCATGAACCTGAATTTTTACAAGCAGTAGAAGAAGTTGCTGAAGCAGTTATTCCTGTTATTGAAGCTAATCCAAAATATGCTAAAGCAAAAATTTTGGAAAGAATGGTTGAACCTGAACGTGTTTTAATGTTTAGAGTACCTTGGTTAGATGATAATGGAGAAGTTCAAATAAACAAAGGTTATAGAGTTGAGTTTAACTCTGCTATTGGACCATATAAAGGTGGTTTAAGATTCCACCCATCTGTAAACTTATCTATTCTTAAATTTTTAGGGTTTGAGCAAGTTTTCAAAAACTCATTAACAACATTACCTATGGGTGGTGGTAAAGGTGGTTCTGATTTTGATCCTAAAGGAAAATCAGATAACGAAGTAATGAAATTCTGTCAATCTTTTATGACTGAATTGCAAAGACATATTGGCCCAGATACAGACGTTCCTGCTGGAGATATAGGAGTTGGAGGAAGAGAAATAGGCTACATGTTTGGTCAGTACAAAAGACTAAGAAATGAATTTACTGGAGTATTAACTGGTAAAGGTCGTAACTGGGGAGGTTCTTTAATTAGACCAGAGGCTACTGGTTACGGAACAGTATATTTTGCTGAAGAAATGCTAAAGCACGTTAACGACTCTATGCATGGTAAAACTGTTGCAATTTCTGGATCAGGAAATGTTGCACAGTATGCTTTACAAAAAGTATTACACTTAGGTGGTAAAGTTGTTACTGTATCAGATTCTTCAGGTTACATCTACGCTCAAAATGGAATTCATTCCGAAGAATTAGACTATTTAATGGAACTTAAAAATGTAAAAAGAGGTAGAATTAAAGAAATGGCCGATATTTATCCCGACATTGAATATTTTGAAGGACAAAGACCATGGAACTTACCTTGTAATGTTGATGTTGCTTTACCATGTGCTACTCAAAATGAGCTAAATGAGGAAGAAGCTAAAATGTTAGTTGACAAAGGACTTAAATTAGTTGCCGAAGGAGCAAATATGCCTTCTACACCAGAAGCGATAGAGGTATTTCAAAAAAATAAAATCTTATTCTCACCTGGTAAAGCATCTAATGCTGGTGGAGTTGCCACTTCTGGTTTAGAAATGTCGCAAAACTCTTTAAGATTATCATGGACTGCTGAAGAAGTAGATGAAAAACTTCACAACATTATGAAATCTATACACGAAGCATGTGTTAAATATGGTAAAGAAGGCGATTATGTTGATTATGTAAAAGGTGCAAACATTGCTGGATTTGTTAAAGTAGCAGACTCAATGCTTGATCAAGGATTAGTTTAATTTTATATCATAAAAAACAAGAAAGCTCTACTAGAAATAGTAGAGCTTTTTTTATTAAAAACTCTTGACTCCAAAATACATCATGGTAGCTATAATCAAACAAGATATTGTTACCCCAACATTAACCGCTATAAAAGATTTTTTATAATCCATCCTTAATATATAAGCAGCTAATGTACCCATATAAGCACCCGTAATAGGTAGCGGAATCATTACAAAAACCATTAATCCCCACAAGCCATATTTTTGAATACTGCTTTGGGTTTTATTTTTAGCACGCTTAGATAAATACAACGCACTCTTTTTATACCATCTACTTTTCCATAATGCTTTATTAGACAATTCTATTCCTTTATAAAAAAGAGGGTACACAAATAAATTTGCTCCCCAACCTATTAAAAAAGCATATACAATAGGCACACCTCTTATAGCTCCATAAGGAATTCCTACTCTTGCTTCACCAAGAGGAGAAATACTAATTAAAAATGTATAAAATAAATCCACTAATGTCTTTTAAAGCTGTACAATATCGTAAAATAAATTATTTGTTAGCCATATTTTTAGCTCTATTAACATTTTTTATCGTTTAAGATGAATATCTGCATTATTTCTTTTTTAAACTTTGATAAAATATTACTTTCGTTACAAATAAAAACAGAAGTTATGTACGGCAAATTACAAGCAGATTTACAAAAAGAATTAAAAGCAATTGAAGAAGCAGGGCTTTATAAAAAAGAAAGAATAATTACAACTCCTATGGGAGCTGAAGTGAAAGTTAATACTGGTGAAGAAGTTGTGATTATGTGTGCCAATAACTACTTAGGATTGTCTTCTCATCCAAAAGTAATAGAAGGCTCTAAAAAGGCTTTAGATACTCATGGCTATGGCATGTCTTCTGTAAGATTTATATGTGGCACTCAAGATATTCATAAAGAACTAGAAGGTAAAATTTCTGATTTTTTAGGTATGGAAGATACCATTCTTTATGCTGCAGCTTTTGATGCAAATGGAGGAGTTTTTGAACCATTATTTGGTAAAGATGATGCCATTATTTCTGATGAATTAAATCATGCATCAATTATTGATGGAGTTCGATTGTGTAAAGCTGCTCGTTACCGTTATAAAAATAGCGACATGGCTGATTTAGAAGAACAACTAAAAGCTGCACAAGCCCAACGCAATAGAATTATTGTTACTGATGGCGTTTTTAGTATGGATGGATATGTAGCTAAGCTGGATCAAATTTGTGACTTAGCTGAAAAGTACGATGCATTAGTGATGGTAGATGATTCGCATGCAACAGGATTTATTGGTAAAACAGGAAGAGGAACTCATGAGCATAATAATGTTATGGGAAGAGTAGATATTATTACTTCAACTTTAGGAAAAGCATTAGGTGGAGCTATGGGAGGTTTTACCTCAGGTAAAAAAGAAATTATTGATATGCTGCGTCAGCGTTCAAGACCATATTTATTTTCTAATTCATTATCTCCAGCAATTGTAGGAGCAGCAATAGAAGTGTTTAATTTATTAAGCTCTACAACTGAATTACGAGATAAATTAGAATGGAATACTAACTATTTTAAAGAAGGTATGGATAAAATTGGTTTAGAATACAGAAATGGTGATTCTGCAATTGTTCCAGTAATGCTTTATGATGCTAAGCTAGCTCAAGGATTTGCTGACAAATTACTCCAAGAAGGAATTTATGCAATCGGTTTCTTTTATCCTGTAGTACCAAAAGAATTAGCTAGAATTAGAGTACAAATTTCTGCGGCTCATACCAAAGAACATTTAGACAAAGCCATTGCTGCTTTTCAAAAAATTGGAAAAGAGTTAGGAGTTATTAAATAGCTATATTTCAAATATTTATATATATTTATACTTTTTCAGATCAATCTTATGAAAAAGTACTTCTGTTTACTACTATTATTTGCGAGTTTTATAATTCACACAAAAGCTCAAAATGTTGTTGGTATTAATACCGTAGAGAAAACCTCTTTAGAAAACGAATATTTAATATCAACACAAATTTCAGGACTAATTGATGTTGATATTGCTAGGGTTATATATAATATTGAAGACGAACATACCTGCAAAAAAACAACCTCAACCCCTTTTTTATTAAGTCAAAAAAATAACCAAGTAAAATTTTATGTTATTGCTGTTCCAGAAAATGGTAAGATTTCTATTTCATTTAATATCACTTTAAGTGAAAAGAAAGACTTTATCTTTCCAATACGTATCGAATACTCAAAAGATGAAGAAAAAAAGATAGTAACATTACCTTCTATCTCTATAACAGATAATTTAATTGCTTCCAATAAAACTGAAACCAACTCTAATTCTGAAACAGAAATAAACAACCAAAAAGAGATAGAGAAAATTGCTAACGAAAAAGCTGAAAAAGAAAAGTTATTAGCAGAACAAAAAGCCAAAGAAAAAGAATTAGCTAAACAAAAAGAAGCAGAAAGAATTGCCAAAGAACAAGCCGAAAAAGAAAAACTATTAGCAGAACAAAAAGCTAAAAAAGAAGAATTAGCTAAACAAAAAGAAGCAGAGAGATTTGCCAAAGAACAAGCCGAAAAAGAAAAACTATTAGCAGAACAAAAAGCCAAAGAAGAAGAACTAAAGAGGATAGCAGAAGAAAAGCTTAAAAAAAATGCAGACAATAAAACCAATAATAACTCCAAAACATATAGCGTTCAACTACTTTCATTATCAAATTACTCAAAAGAACGGGTTGATGCCTATTGTAAAAAACACCAATTAAATCAAGAAAAAATAGTTGTCCGTAAAGAAAAAAATTACACTAAAATTTCTTACGGAAAAGTTTCAAAAGCCGAAGCAATAGAGCTACAACAAAATCTCAAAAACAAGCACAAAATAGCCAACAGTTTTATAGTCTTATTACCTTAATCGGTTTACTTTTTTATCTGCCCAAGTGTAAAAATCAAACAAAACAAACATGTTATTTTCCAATTCACTTTCTTTTAACACCCTTAGGTTTTCTACTATTTTTATTAATGAATTAACTCTTCTTAATTCATATTTTCTAAAAAATTTAACAACCTCTTTTTCAGTACTAAACAGTCTTTTTTTACGCTTAAAATAGCTTAAAGCAGAACTAGATAGATAGCTCAAAGTAAAATCATTTTTCAACTCAAAATGAATAACTAAATTCAACAATCTGGCATAGGTCATTATGTCTTCTCTGTTCTTAAATTTATTATCATTTATTATTTCATTAGACAATCGAAGTGCTTTTTTATAATTTCCTTCTTTCATTTCTAACCTAATAGTTATTAATATAAACTCATAAACAACCGATTTGTTCATATTGGTTTTATTCTGAAGGTGTTGTTTTACAATTTTTGAGTAATATAAATAAGCTTGTTTATAATCATTATTTAAAATAAAAATAAACAGTCTTAAATTATGAATAAGATAAAAAGTGTAAGCACTCAATTGTTTAGAAGATGAAATTAGTTTAGAATGATAAACATCTTCCATTTTAGTTAAAGTATCTATCGCATTATCATATTTTTTTAAGTTCCTGTATGTATTAGCCAAGTTGTAAAGTGCCGAAACATAACCTTTAGAAGAATGTTCTATTAAATAATTATTTTGTTCATACAATTGAATTAATTTTTTTAACTCAATTGTTTTCTTAGAATAATCCTTATCTACATCTAAAACCGAAGCATTTATGCTGAGCAAAAACATTTCAGACTTTATACTTTCAATATTTTGATCGTCTTTTACCTTAATAATTCTTTTTAATTCTCTCAATTCGTCTTCTGTTTTCAGCTTTCCTTTTTTCTGTTTAAGATTATATAATTCTGTAGTTTTTAGCTGTATGGTATTTAGCTTAGTGTGAGCCTCTATTGATTCGTTAATTTTCAAACTATTATCGATGGCTTTTTCATAGTCATTCAATTTTGAAAATATTTCAAACCTAAGTTGTCTAATGGATGTCATCTGAGAATATAATTCAATTTTTTCTGCTAATAAATAAGCTTTGTCTAACAATTTTAGAGCTTGGTTTTCTAGCCCTTTATGAGCTAATAATTCGGAACTAATAATTAAATTATTGATTTTCATTTTGTAGCTAAATTCAAAATAATAACAATTCAGACTTTTCAATATTTGACTATAAAGATACTTTTTTTCAGCCGATATATTTTTCACAAAAGGTTGTTGAATTAAATCCTCATAATCAACTTTTTTATTTTTATCAATATAATCAAAAAGCAATAAATAATTATTTTCAACACCTATTTTATGTCTTTTAGAAAAAATTTTAAAAAACCTTTTTTCCGACATAGTTAATGAGTTTATTAAATCAATTAAAGGATCTTTTTTCATAATACAATAATAATCAGACTTATTAATATAATATATTTTATTTAACATAAATAACTGTGCAGCATTTAATTTTATCTAAAATTTTAGTTATGAAATCACTATTTAGTTTTATTTTATTCTCTGCAGCTTTATCTACACAAGCTCAAACCTACCACAGAATGAATGCTGCAAATAATGGGCAAACTATAAATTTAACATGCCCTACTTCCGATAAATTTGCTGATGATGGTAGTGGCTCATCTCATTATTCAAATAATATAGATTACACCATAACATTTTGTGCCCCTACAGGGAAATTAATAAAATTTGATTTTGGATACGGCTCAAATCTTACAATTGAGAGAATTGACCCAACAGATACCTTGTTTATTTATGACGGAAACTCAACCTCATCACCATTACTATACGAAGTAACTGGCAACCCAGGAAATTCAGACAGACTACCTTATTTTGATGAAAAAAGCGATTTTATATTCTTATCTGCAAGCGAATGCATTACCTTTCGTTTTAAATCAAATGGCTCCAATAACAATGATGGATGGGATGCAAGAATGAGTTGTGTTGACCCTATTAACTGTGGTAATAACGAACCCGCTACAGATTTATTTGCTGCTGCCCCCTACATATGTAATTTACAAGGCTACTGCGGAATTACAAGTAGCAATTTTGGGGAAGACGACCCATTTAATCTTAATCCAAACGGAGGGAACTGTCCCTCAGGATTAAACTTTTTAGGCACGATAGAAAACAACTCTTGGATTAAATTCATAGCCGACTCAACCCATGCTGTATTTGATTTTAATGTTCCTACTGGAGGCCCTTGTATTAATGGCATTCAAACTGCCATTTTTGCCTTTAATGGAAGTAGCCTAACTCGTATGTCGCCTTGTGCTTTATCAGATGGATCTCATTCAGGAAACTTTCAGTTAACAGCAAATGGACTAACCGTAGGTGATACCTATTACATTATGGTGGATGGAAATGCCGGAGATGTTTGCAACTACACCATTAATGCTAATACTGGAATTACAACCATAAGTGCAGGAACAGATGTTGAAATTTGTGCAGGAGATACTTTCAATTTAACCGCAAACGGTCCACCAGGAGCAACCTACACATGGAATGCATTAGACAACTCATTGGTTAATGCCTTAGGACAAAATCAAACTGTAAGCCCTATTATTCCTACAACCTATGTTGTAGAAGTTTCTAGTGGCGGAATTTGTGAAAATCAATTTGACACAATCAATATTGACATCTGCTCAATACTACCTGTAAACCTTTTAGGTTTTACAGCTACTTGCAATGAAAATTACAGTTTAATAGAATGGCAAACAGCATCAGAAATAAATAACGATTATTTCGTATTGGAAAAAGCTGCTAACGACATGATATTTGTTCCTATTACTACAATTAATGGGAATGGAAATTCATCAATTATTAATCATTATAGTTTTCAAGATTTTTCATCAAATTACAACCCAACTTATTATCGATTAACACAGGTAGATTTTGATGGCAATAAGGAAGAGTTTGGGGTAATAACGCTAAATAATTGTGAAAAGGTGTCTTACGAAATAGATAATGTTTCTATAGTAAACAATAATTTTGTGATTAATTATAAAACAGATAGAGCTATAAAGTCTGAAATAATTATAACTGATATACGTGGAAGGGTAGTTTCTCAAGAAAACAAAACTTTATATCCTAATGAACAGCAAACTACTATTAATAATGCAACTTTAATTAGTGGTGCTATTTATTTTGTAAATGTTGTTACTAGCCAATCGGTATATTCTGGTAAGGTTGTGGTTGTTAATTAAGTGAGCATTAAATAGATTTTTCTGCATAGTTAACTGCAAATTACTCTGGTACAATAATGGTATTTTTTTCACTTTTAGCATAAACCCCAAAGTAACCAACTGCATTCTCGCTATTAATGTTTGAAATTGGATTACCAGGAACTTGTCCATCTTGCGATGCAGATATAGCAGTAAAATATCGATAATTTACCTCGTCTATTGATAATAACTGAATAGTTACAGAGTCTCCTTCAAAAAAGTTGCTTTCAAACACTGGGAAATAAGTAGATAGCCCGTCAAAAAATTCATCTTCTAAAGCTAAAAAACCATCCTCTTGTTCTCCAGCAAGAAACGCTTTAATTCTATAAAAATTTTCAGTGTTTGCAGGATCAGTAAAATGACAACGAACAGTATATTCAGGAATACCTTCATCTTCCCAAAAAGCTTCTTCTATTTGCTCTTGAGATAAAGAGTCTATTTCTACACGAGGATACATGTATGAACTTGCGGTAAATGTTTCACCATCAACAGTTACTGCTAATGTGTATGTTCTGTTAGCTATTCCTTGTAATGTGCTATCAGTATAAATTCCTGGAGAAATCTCGTACAATACATTTGTATTGTTTTGATTATCAACTACCTGTATATTTGCTCCCGAAATCATTTCTTGTGCTGAATTATTATTGTAGGCTCTCGTTTTAGATAGTATTACATAATTATCGCCTAAACTATCGTGTACAATGGCTTCAATTACTATTTTTTGTGCAGATTCATCCAAATCTAAATCAATTGTTTTTTCGCACGAAGCAAATAGAATTACTGAACAAACTGCTAAAAATGTTATTTTAATTGTTTTCATATATCGTAAAATTATAATCTTAAAATTTAAAATTGTAGCTAATAGAAGGTATTATTTTAAATAAAGACAATTGCACTGTTTCGGTTTGTGTTGGGTCATCCTCATTTTCTTGGAATGTTATAGAATAAGCATTTTCTCTACCATAAACATTGTAAATTGAGAAATTCCAACTCGATTCTACTTTCTTTTTAATTTTTTCTATTTCTCCCGTATCAGGATTTTTTATTTCTCTAAACTTTTTATTTTCTAGGGTTAAACCTATATCCATACGATGGTAGTTTGGCATACGTGATGCGTTTCTATCAGAATAGAGGTTAATGGTTTGGTTATCTATTACATATTTACCTGTTGGAAAAGTTACAGCATTTCCTGTATAATAAACATAAGACCCTGATAATTTAACACGCTCGCTTAATTGGTACATACCAACCAATGAAATGTCGTGTGTCCTGTCTTGTTTTGCTGGATACCATTCGCCTCTATTTACCTCATCAAATTTATTTTCGCTACGTGCTAAAGTATAACTTAACCATCCTGTAAATTTTCCTTTCTTTTTCTTTAGAAAGAATTCTGCTCCATAAGCTCTTCCTTCTCCAAAAAGTAATTCTCCTTCAACAGTTGGGTTTAATGTAACCTGAGCTCCAGTTTTATAATCAATAGCATTATCTAAAATTTTAAAATAGGTTTCTACAGAAAATTCGTAAGCATTTTTTTTAAGATTCTTAAAATATCCTAAAGCAATCTGATCAGCAACTTCTGGTTCAATGTTTACACTACTTGGCATCCAAGCATCAGTAGGACTTCCACTGGTAGAGTTAGATAATAAATGTAAATACTGATAAGACCTAGCATAAGACGCTTTTAATGAGCTTGTTTCGTTAAGCGTATATTTTGCTGCTATACGAGGAGAAATTCCGTTATAACTAACAACACTTTCAAATTTATCATAGTTAGAAGTATCAGAAACTTCTCCATCTTCATCATAAGTATAAATTTCTCCTGGTCCTATTTGGGTAAAGTTAGAGTACCTTATTCCGTAAGTTAATGTAAATAAGCTTCCAAACTTCTGTTCATTACTAATATACAAACCGCTTTCTAAAGAACGAGCATCTTCTATATCGGTATCATTTAATATCCCATCTTCTGCTGAGGAACTTACTTCCCCTGGATCGAAAGTATGATGAACGATACTTCCACCAAATTTTAGTTTATTATTTTCATTCCAAAAATAATCGAAATCTTGCTTTAAGGTAATGTCTTCAATTCTAGAAGATATTTTAAAGCCTGCACTTTCAATCTCTATTTTATATTTATAATGGCTGTATATAAATGATGTATTGCTAAATAATTTTTCGCTAAACAGATGGTTCCATCTAAAAGTTCCTGTAGCATTACCCCAATTAAAGCCAAACAAATCGCTATATCCCAAATTATCTCTACCAAAATAACCCGATAAGAAAACCCTGTCTTTTTCACTTAAACGATAATTGGCTTTAAGGTTTAAATCATAAAAATATAAAGAAGCATCTCTTTGAGCTTCATCTTTAGATAGTTTTAAAAACATATCAGCATAAGTTCGCCTTCCAGAAATTAAAAATGACCCCTTATCTTTAACAATTGGAGCTTCAATAGTAAGTTTAGATGATATTAATCCTAAACCACCGCTTACACCTAATTTTTTAGAGTTACCATCTTTCATTTTTATATCCATTACCGAAGAAAGTCGCCCTCCATATTCAGCAGGCATTCCTCCTTTATAAAGCTTTAAATCTTTAATGGCATCCGAATTAAAAACAGAGAAAAATCCTAATAAGTGAGAGGCATTGTAAACTGGTGCTTCATCTAATAATATTAAGTTTTGATCGGCACTACCACCCCTTACAAAAAAGCCTGCACTACCTTCTCCTCCAGATTTAACTCCAGGCATTAATTGTAGTGTTTTCATCACATCTCGTTCACCAAATAATACAGGAACGCTTTCAATTTCTTTCATATCAATTTTAGTAACACTCATTTCGTTTGAGCGTACATTTTCATCATCCTGTGTTGCTGTTACTTCAAATGTTTCTAGGTTTTCAGCATCATCAGAAAGCTCAATATTTTTTTTGATGTTTTGGGTAAGGTTTACCTTAAAAGGAATAGTTTTATAACCGACAAAACTATATTGTATCGTGTATTGTCCTTTAGGTAAAGTTAAAGAGTAAAACCCATAAACATTGGTTACTGTACCTGTACCAGGAAGTTCTTTCACAAAAATGGTAACTCCTATTAAATCTTCTCCATTAGCTGCATCCTTAATGTTTCCACTAATTGTAAATTTATCTTGTGCAAAAAGATTTGCACTTACCAATACAAGTATTAGTAATAATTTAATTTTTCCCATTATATAAGTTAAGTGATGTTTTTATTTATTTTTAGATTCCCAATTGTCAACTAACTTGGGCATTTCTGTTTCCATATAGTCCAAAAAATTGATTACATCTTTAAGGGATTTATTAAAGTCTAATGTTTTTGGTGTTCTGTTTTCTAGAATCTCTTTTAGTAATTGATTCAAATAAAAAGCTCCTTCAAGTTGTTCTTTTACTTTATCTTTCCAACTCATTAACAAACTTCTAAAATATCTTTTTCGGTCGCCCATTTTAGTAATATATTCTATTTGATTGGCCTGCAACAAAAAATTAACCCCATTACTTGTGGCACTTTTACTAAGATTTAAAGTATTTCTTATTTGATCAAAAGTTAACTCAGTATTATCAGAAATAAGTAGTAACGCTATAATTCTTGCAGCAGCAGGACTTAATCCTGATTTTTCATATAGAATTCCTGTTTTCTCAACGAGCTCTTGTTGCTTTTCAGTAAGCTTAATATCATTCATTTTTTTTTGGTTTTCTTAGCAAACGCAAAAGTAACAATGTTTAAGATAAACTTAAACTATAAATTCATTCTAAAAAACACCTTCCACCACACCCAAAAATTGCTAACATAAAACCACTGAATAATGGAAATAGGTGTGGGGAAGGATTTTTTATAATTAGTTTTAACCTATCAAAACTAAAATGCTAATTATTGTTATTAATTTCAAATTAACTTAGAAATAAATTTAAAATATTTCTTCGACAAATATACAATGTTTTTTTAGTTCTTACGAAAAAGAACTAAAAAATATTTATTTTTACTTTTAGCTTATATCTTTTATTAAAAGATTAAAAACAAGTTTAATTTTTAAATAACTTTATTGCATAATTATTTTATATTATGAGTCAATCTATAATTGAAAAAGCAGACAATTATGTTTTTAACTTATTTAAAAATGCTAATTCCGACTGCTTACTATACCACAATTACAAACATTCCTATAATGTTGTTGAAGCTTGTAAAGAAATTGCTTTAGCTAGTAATATTTCTGATGATGAATTGGAAATAATACAGCTTGCCGCTTGGTTTCACGATGTGGGTTATTTAAAAATGTGTGAAGGCCATGAGGAAGAAAGTGTAAGCGAAATTGAAAAATTTTTAGCTCAAGAAAATTACCCTCAAAACCAAAAAGAACAAATTTACGCTTGCATTAGGGCAACAAAATTAGAGGTTGAGCCATCTAATTTATTAGAAGAAATTATGTGCGATGCTGATATGAAAGGTTTAAGTAGTAAAAGTTATGAAGAAAGAGCAGTACTGTTAAAAACAGAATTCGCAAAAATTAAAAATCTCGATTTAACAGAACAAGAATGGTTAGAAAAAGAAATTGAATTTTTAACACAGCACAAATATCATACAAAATATGCCCAGCTTAACTATAACGAAGGAAAAGCTAAAAATCTTGTTAGCAGGCAAAATGAGTTAGCAAAATTTTCAAAGAAAAAAAGTGAGCAAGACGAAAAAACTAAACTTAAACAAAAAGAAATTAGTTTAAAAACGAAACGATCTGAAATTCCAGAAAAAGGTATTGAAACAATGTTTAGAACAGCTTTAAAGAATCACATGGAATTGAGTGCTATTGCTGACAATAAAGCTAATATAATGCTAAGTATCAATGCCTTAGTGTTGTCCATTATAATTGCCAACTTATTTTCTAAATTAGATAGTAACCCTACCTTAATACTACCAACTGTATCGTTATTATTGGTTTGCTTGGTAAGCATCATTATGGCAACATTATCTACCAAGCCCAAAATAACATCAGGTAAATTTTCTACCGAAGATGTTAAAAACAGAAAGTCTAACCTTTTGTTTTTTGGCAACTTTCATAAAATGTCAATAGAAGATTATGAATGGGGAATGAAAGAAATTATGAAAGATAGAGATTATCTGTACGGCTCATTAACTAGAGATTTATACTCTTTAGGAGTTGTATTGGCTAAAAAATACAAATACCTTAGATTATGCTACACCATCTTTATGTACGGAATGGTGTTGTCGGTTATCTTATTTGGTGTTTCAATAATGTTTGTAGAAAAGTAACTATGCAAAAAAAATATTTTGATAGGGAGTTAAGCTGGCTTTCTTTTAATTATAGAGTATTACAAGAAGCGATTAATAAAGAAGTTCCGCTTATAGAACGGTTACGGTTTTTGGCAATTTATTCATCTAACTTAGATGAATTTTACAGAGTACGAGTAGCATCTTATGTGCATTTATTAAAAGTACAAAAACAACAAGGTATTGAGCAGGATGTTTACACTAAAAAACTGCTTCGAAAAATTAAAAAAACGGTAAATAAGCAGCAAATAGAGTTTGGTAAAATTTTTAATACCAAACTACTGCCTAAATTAAAAGCGAAAGGAATACATATTTTAAACGATACCGAAGTTACTCCCGAACAAATAACATATTTAAAAAAGTATTTTAATAAGAACATATTACCACTTTTAACACCAACCGATTTAAGAAAGAAAGATTCTTTTTTTCTTAAAAACAAGGCACTTTACCTTGTAATTGTTGGAGATAATAATGAGTTGTACATTTCTAATTTGCCTGTACGAAAAGCAGGAAGGTTTATTACAATTCCATCAGATAATGAAGGTCAAGAGTATTTTATTCAGTTAGCAGATGTTATCCGATTATTTGTAAGCGATTTTATTCCTAACATTAATAATATTACTTGCTATGAGGTAAAACTAACTCGTGATGCCGAATTGTATTTGGAAGAAGAAATGGCAGAGACCGTTGCTGAAAAAATTTCATTGAGTTTATATAAACGAAAAATTGGTGATCCTTCTCGGTTTTTGTATGATGAAACGATACCTAAAGAATTATTAAAAACCATCCGAAAAAAAGCAGGCATAAAAAAAGTAGAATTAATACCAGGTGGTCGTTACCATAATTTTAACGACTTTTTTGAACTTCCCGTCCAAAACACAAAAAACTTGGTTTATAATCCGCTCCCCACTTTAGAGCACAATGTACTTAATCAGCATACCAATTATTTTAATCTTATTGCTAAAAAAGATGTTGTTTTACACTTTCCGTATCAAGATTATAGCTATGTAGTAAAACTGTTAGAACAAGCAGCAACAGATGATGCTGTTACCGAGATAAACATTACTTTGTATCGGGTTGCAAAAAAATCTAAGGTGTGTAAGGCATTAATATTGGCTGCTAAAAATGGTAAAAAAGTTACTGTTTTTAATGAGGTAAAAGCCCGTTTTGATGAAGAGTTAAACATTGTTTGGGGAGACCGAATGAAAGCCAAAGGCGTTAACGTATTATACAGTTTTGAAAAATTGAAAGTACACTCTAAAATTTGTTTAATAACTCGTAAAGAAGGTAGAAAAAATGTAAACTATGCCTACTTTGGAACGGGTAATTTTAACGAAAAAACAGCTAATATTTATTGCGACCACGCCTTATTAACTAAAAATACTGAGTTAACTACCGAATTAAAAAAAGTATTTCAGTTTTTAAACGGAAAAATAAAACACCCAACATTTAAACATTTGTTGGTTGCTCCCTTTAATATGAGAGAACAATTTTTAGCTTTAATTGATAATGAAATAACGATTGCTCGAAATGGCGGCAAAGGAAAAATTACCATTAAACTAAACAGTTTAGAAGACAAAAAAATGATTTCTAAATTATATGATGCCAGCAATGCAGGAGTAAAAATTACCATTATTGTTAGAGGTATTTGTTGCTTAATTCCTGGGGTTGAAGGAATGAGCAAAAACATTAAAGTAATTAGTATTATTGATAGGTACTTAGAACATGGTAGAATATATATATTCAATAATAATGGCGATGAAAAAATGTATTTGGCAAGTGCCGATTGGATGAAACGTAATTTAAGTAGTAGAGTAGAAGTTGGTTTTCCGATTTTAGATAATGGGCGTAAACGCGAGATAAAACGACTAATTAATTTACAGCTTAAAGATAACGTAAGAGCACGAAAACTAAACATTACCCAAAGCAATCCTTATAAAAAATCTACTGCTAAAACTAAAGTTAGAGCTCAATACGATTTTTACAATTATTTAAAAACAAAGGTTCAGTAATGTTAAGCAATATTTTACCAAAAATATATAACCCTGAACATCATCAAAAAAGTAACAACTACTTTTATTTGCTTATTGTTTTACTGTTGGTTTTGTTGCTACCACTTATTATTGAGTTAATTCCTGCCTACCAAAGCTTAATAAGTACCATACTTTTTAACGGAACTTTAATTGTTGGTGTTTACATCTGCACCAACTCCCGATTAGAACTTTTTATAGGTTTGTTGTTGGGCTTTTTTGCGTGGCTTTTATTGTGGTTGAGTTATGCCAAAAGCACAGACAATCTTTATCATATGCTTTCTAGCTTAACAATGCTATTGTTTTTTAGTTACCTATGCTTCGAATTATTTAAATCGTTAAAAAAATATTCTAAATTAAATGCTAAAATTATTTATGCTTCGATATGTGGTTTTTTGCTTTTAGGATTTATTGGTGGAGAACTCATCCATTTATTAGAATTGTTTCGTCCTAATTCATTTTCTCAACCCACCAAAGGTTTCTTTGATTTTATTTATTACAGCTTTGTATCGTTAACCACAATGGGATATGGAGATATTGTCCCGCTAACTCCAGCAGCAAAATCGTTATCTATATTTATTGGCGTAACAGGACAAATGTATTTGGCAATTATTGTAGCCATAATGGTAGGAAAATACATTAAAAACTAATCTAATTTTAGTGTTAAGGTAAAACCCGAAGCTCCATCATAATTAAAAGGGACTAATGATAATTTGTTGTCTTTCTTTTTCTTTTTGTGTAAGTGAGTTACCAACCAGCCAACAGTAGAACCCACAGCAAAACCAGCAGCAACATCTGTATAAAAATGTTTACCTGCTCTAATTCTTAAATAGCCTGTAAACAATGGTATCGCAGCTGCACCAGTCCATAAACCGACTTTATAAAAATTACGCAACCCTGGATGATAGTCGTGTATTACTTTAGCTACATGAAAGGTAAATGCAGATGTAAAAGCAGTATGACCAGAAATAAATGATAACCTTGAAGAAGCACTAGTTCTTTCTTTAAAAGTAAAAGAATCATTATAAACCATAGGTCTAGTTCTCCCAAAATGATACTTACTACTTAAAACTATTCCTCCAACCGTTAAATACACTTCAGAAGAAATGACCAACAAAGGGATAATATCTTTTCGAGTAGCGTGCTCGGTTGTAAATAATATTGGCAGTATTAAACTTGTATATTGAACAATATCACTCGTTTTAGCCGCTTTTTTAGAATGAAAACCTGTAACCTCTCTATCAAAACTATTTACTTCGGATGTGCTTAATTGTGATAGTTCTAACTCGGTAAAAGCTGGCTTTTTTTTATGGTCTCTAATGATAAACCCAAGAGATATCGTTGATAATGCTGTAGCATAGTATGGTATTTCTTTTTTAAAACTAACCTCATAAGGACTTTCTGTAAGATGCTTTTCTTTTAGGTAAATTTTTTCTAGCTTTCCGAGTTCTGGTTCCGAAAGTGTATCTGTTTGAGCTTGCACACTAAATACAGTTGCTACTAAAACAAAAACTATAATATGTTTAATAAATCTATACACCCTGATAAGAAAAATGTTATTCTCTAAAGATAACCTTATTTTTTAGATTTTATTACCTTTTTAAACAGTAAAATAGCTGATTTTTGTTGGGTTTTAACACTATAAACCTCAACAATTATTAAACCATTTTTTAGGTAGCTCAATTTAAAAAAACCTTGTTGTTTAGATGAGAAATTAGGTTCTTTTAATTTTTTTACATACTCTTCTTTTCCTGCCGAACCACTAACAATGTAATGCATATTGTTTTGATAAATGTACTGTAAGTTGTGGTCGTGCCCAGATGCGTAAATAATATTTTGATGTCTCTCAAAAACAGTTTGAAGTTCGGCTATCATTTCTTTATACTTTTTGTGGTTGGCATCTTGCGGATTTTTAAATATCGATTTATACGCAGGATATAACGAACCAACAATAGGTAATGGCAAGTATGCCCATTTTGCAATATTGGTTAATGGAAAAATATGATTTCTAATATTAAAAAAACCACCGTGTTTTCCTTTGCTTATTAATGGATGATGCCCTAAAACCACAATTTTTTTGTCTTTATTTTTAGCCAACAAAAAGTTTAGTTTTTTAATTACATCTGCCGCTGTTTTATTGCTATCACTTTTTCCTTTTTGGTATGGATGAAGCCACCATTGCGTATCAATGGCAATTAAAACCAAGCTGTTATTAATTATAATTTCGGCAGGTTCTCCGTTTCCGCTATCTGGAATAAAAGCATTATAGTTTTTTAAAGTGTTTTCAATAAATTGCTCTTGATTTTTAATGTATTCCAATCCATTTTCGTTGCCATCATCCCAATCGTGGTTTCCAGGAATGTAATACGTTTTGGCTTTTGTTTTTATTAATTGGTTAAGTTGATATTGCAAAATAGCTTCAGCATGTTCCCTATCTTTTTCATTTTTACTGGGCATTCCGTTTGGGTAGATATTATCTCCCAAAAAAACAATGGTGCTTTTATTTTCGATGGGTTTTACCTGTTTTAACAATTCATCAAAAACCACACTTACTTTTTCTTCGGCAACTCCTGCATCGCCCAATAAAAAAATGGTGTGTGCTACCGAATCGGATTGTGCATTTGTTAAAAACGAACTGACTAAAAAAAATATGACAACTACTATTTTTTTCATCATTAAAACAATGCTCCAATTCTTAATTTAAACAAAAAATCTTGCTCTACCGAATGTTCTCCGTTTAGCTGAATGGTAATGTACTCTTTATTAATTGGTGTGATATATAATCCTGCTCCATAGCCGTGGTGCCATTTTTCTTTAGCATAAGAGTTTTGTGTGATTTGACCTGCATCGGCAAATAAATTTATCCCATAATAAACAGGTAAAAAGCTCGATTTTAATTTCCCGAAATGAAAGCGTAAATCGGTATTTACATAGTTTGCTCCAATCCCTGAAAAACGATTTTGTAAAAATCCTCTTAAATAATTAGCCTGACCAATACTTGCTAAATGATAAAAAGGAATTTCTTTACCATTGGTTCTAATCGTTCCCATTTTCAAACCTAATGTTATAGGTATTCCTAATCGTACAGTATTAAAGTAAGACATTTCAAAATGGGTTTTTCCAAAACGAGTTGGGTTGCTCCAAAGCGTTTGATGTTCTATTAATATTCTAATTCCTTTATTGGTAAAATGCTCACTATCTCTAAAATCTAAATCAAACTTTGAATGAACTCCATAAGCATTTTTAGGCTGAATAGTTGGATCATCAATAACATCAAAATACGATTCGTCAGAGTGTCCTTGTTTTAATAATTCTACTACTCCATCTAGCTCTAAGCTACTTTTACTTAAAAACTCAAGTAAAATGCCTGTTTTGGTTTTTAACCCTTCGTAGCGAGCTTTATAATACCCTGCATCTCTTATGCTATCACTAAATACGGTATTATTTCCAACTCCATAAAAACTGTAATATTGAAAAGCTCCACCGTATTCTGCTTTTCCTGTAATGTAAAAATCTGTTCGAGCAATATTACGTTGGGTTTCCATAGATATTACAGCACTTCCACCAGTGGTTGCAAATCCTTTTATAATGTGTTTTCCTTTAAAATTTTTGTAGCCATAATCATAACGATTAAACGTAAATGTTAATCCTCCACCATAACCATCATCAGGGTTTTGAACCACAACTGGCAATGGAATATAAGTGTTGTATTTGTATGCTTGATTGTTGTATTCATTCAAATTCATCTTTTCAGAGTAAATACCTCTATTATTTTTGCCATCGTTTAATACTACTCCATTAGGGTAATCATAAACTAAAGTTTTGTGTAACAAGCTTCTTGTTTTAGATAAATCGTAAACCACATCAGTACCTCCACCTCCAGCAATTCGTACTAAAATACTTTTATTGCTTTCGCCACTAATATAAAAGCTATCGCGAGCAGCCAAACCAAACAAACGAATTTCTTTGGTTTCTTTTCGGGTAAAAGTTCGGTTAAATGATGGTTTATCTTTTTGGTTAATAGGCGAAACCTTAATATTTACTTCTCCTGTAGGTAACCGATTTATTTCAAAATATTCGGCTTTATTGCTTCCTACAATTTCTACTTCTTTATTTAAAATTTTATAGTATTTGCTAACCGCTTTTGGCAAATGACTTTTACGAGCTTTCAATTTATCAGCAATTTGTTTCCCCGATTTTTCTTGTAATTCTAATGGAAAAGCTGTTTTTGCATTATCAATAATGTTATCGGTCATTTGTTCATTTAATTCATTAGCAACATTAATCCAATCTTGCTTGGTTAGGTTTGCCAATAAAAATCTATCCATGTGCGAACCTTTTACCGTTAAGCTTTTTATTCCCTTAATTTTTTTACCAAAATGTTGTCTAAATGGGAAAGCCCATTCCCTATCAGCAACCCAATAAAATAAGCCTTCCATTTGTGAAAACGCATGATCTCTATCTTTAGGGTAGGGTTTATAAATGTCTTTATCCTCTCCTTCATAACCTATCCATTTCCAGTTGTCGTGATGCCTGTCCCAATCGCCAATAAAAATATCAAACACACGTGCTTTGGCATATTGAAAAGTATCAATAACCGTTTTAGGAGAGTTGTATAATTTTTTAAACAAACTCAAAGTTCCTTTTACCTGATTGGCATTTTTAAAGCTTTTGGATAAATCGTCTAATTCTGTTGGTTTGGGTTCTAACATACCAAACATACCAGCAAATTGCTCTTGATATTTACCCAGTTTAGGAGAGTTGGGCATTACATACAACTTTGGGGTGGCGTGATAAAGTTCGGTTGCATCTAATAATTTGCTTACAAACAAAGCTCCATAAGGATGCTGAGTGGCAGTCATATCTTGTGTAATTTCTTTCATTACATCAATTCTTAACTCTCGTGGTAACGATTTTTCGGGAACTTTATCTATAGAGCGAAAAGCATACTTTCTTCCATCTTTATCTAAAAATCGTAAAGAAATAGTTTGCAAGCCACCACCTTTCTTTTCGGGGGTTAGTCCGCCAAAAGTGGTGTCTAAATTTAAGGTTGAAATACTTAAAGGTTGTGTCCAAGCATTTCGGTACATATCGCCTACAAACCACTGTGCAAAACCTGATTTTGCATAATTACCTCCTCTAACCTTACCATCGGGCAACAAGTATTTTTTCTTTTTAGATAATGAGTTATCAATTTTTCGATAATCATCATCCGTCAATTTAATTGTTTTGGTTAATTCAAATTGATTTTCGTTTAACGTAAAAAATTTACTAATGGCTTTATCGTTGTCTATTTCTAGCTTAACAAAACCTGCATTTTTAGTGTTGTAAATGGTGTTTTTTGTTTTTCCTGGTGTAGCACTTTGCAAAAAACTTCCTGAAATTATTTGATAGTTATTATTGAATTTTAGCAATTGTAAATCATACTCATGTGCCGAACAAATTATTACATTTTGATAATTGTACAACAGTTCTTTAATATCTTTTACATATTGCTTGTAAGCCTCACTACTAAAATCTTGATTGCCTCCTACATTTTGACGATAATAATGGTAAAAACTTCCGAAGATTGGTCTAAATTTTCTATCTGATGGATTATTATGTGTGTAAGGAAAAATATGACCTTTAATATTCAAATTACCGCCATAAACTCCTCCAGAAACAATTGGGTGATGGGCGACTAATATTACTTTTCTTGAACCTGCTGTACCAATAGCTTCTTTTAATTCATCTAAAATTTGGGGTAAAATAATTTCTTTACATTCGCTATCGGTTGGGGTTAGCTTGCGATAAGGATGCAGCCACCATTGCGAATTTATACCAACCAACCTAATGTTATCTCCTATATCTTTAACATAAGGTCCAGGGCAGTGATTTTTAGGTATAAAAATATTTTTATCGGCTTTCTTTTTAAATCTCTTTTGGAATTTAATAACGGTATCTAAACCGTTATAGCCTGCATTATCCCAATCTAAATCGCCACTAACGGCATAAACTTTAGCTCCTTTTTTTCTTGCTTTTTTTACATATTTAGCAAGTTTACTTTCTGCTGCTTGGGTTGATTTTAAATCTCCTAATAACAATAATGTATAATCATTGTTAGGCTGTTCTTGTTTAATAGTAGTGTTTAAATTTTCTAATTGATTAGCTAAATCATCTCCACTTAAATTTCCTATTAAATACACATTTTGTTGAGCCGACAGAGAGCTAAAACTTAAAATAAATATGGGAATGATGATAAACCGAAACACTAAAAAAATAGTTTAATTGTGAGTTACCGCAAAGATTTTCACTTTATTTTCTTTTCCTTTTAAAACAATATCGCCCATCAATTCAGTTTTAACTTGTGTATTGTTTTTTATTGCTTGTTCAACATTTTCAGAAATTAATATTTCTTTACCAAGCTCATTACACATTCCTTGAATGCGAGCTGCAGTATTAAGTACATCTCCATGATAAGCAATATCTCTTTTTAATGTCCCAACTTCTGCAACTGTTACGGTTCCCATTTCTATTCCACACTTAAAAGTTGGTGAAACTCCAAATTTTGACTGATAATACTTATCTCGTTTTTGGAGGTGTTTTTTGTATTGGAAATAAAACTTAATACAATTTATATTTTTTAGCCCATCTTTTATTTTCCATGTTAAAATAACCTCATCCCCAGCATACTGATAAATTTGAGCGTCATAATTTATTACCATATCTGTAATATCATAAAAACAATTTTGGATAAATTTACTGTACAATTCGTGCCCTAATTTTTCGGCAATTGGAGTAGAATCTTTTAAATCTAAAAACATAAAAATTCTATTTTCAGAACGAGGTTTATGATATTTTCCAGATATCATTTTCCAAAGATTACCATACCCCATTTTTTTATTAACCTCTAAAGCTAAGTTAGTTATAAAGATAAAAAACAGAAAATAAGTAAATTGAGCAACTATCATTTTAGGGGTTAACAACAGCCATAATTCATCAACAACTTTTTCTTCAATGCCTGCTATATTAATAGAAATAATGGTTATTAAAGCTCCCGCAATTACTATACTTATAACATAAAATATACTTTTTAAAAGAATAGTTTTACCAAACTCCATTCTTCTTATAAAAGGCCTATCTGTTAAATGGTAAATTATAGTAAAAAATGTTCCGAAAATTATTCCAAAAAGGGTTTGATCATATTTTGCAATTGCTGAAGAATTGTAAACCTTCATATCTCCATAATCAACAAAATCGCCTAAAGTAAAAATTACTAAATTTTGTAAATTCATAAAAATTACCCAAGCAACCATTAAAAATAGCCAACTGTTTAAATATATTTTTTTTCTTTTATTCACGTGGTAAAATTACTGTTGTTCTATTGATTTAAGATTTCAAATTACAAAAATAAATAGTTTTTTTAGTTCTTTCCGAAAAGAACACAATCAGCCCTAAAATAAAAAAAGCTTAACAAATGTTAAGCTTTTCAAGTTGCCCGACTAGGGCTCGAACCTAGACTCTTCTGTACCAAAAACAGACGTGTTGCCAGTTACACCATCGGGCATTAAACAACCTATTTGATTGTTAAGGTCGGCAAATGTAACAAAATATTTTTTTCGTCCAAAACATTTTTTAACATAGATTAACATCCATTAACAAGAATTCGTGCAGAATTTCATATTTTCGTAACTTCAAAATAAAAACACAAATGGAATACAAAAAGATAAACAATATTTTAGGATGGATAATATGGGCAATTGCAACTTTTGTGTATATATCTACTATTGAATCTACTGCTAGTTTTTGGGATTGTGGAGAATTTATAGCCACAGCTTACAACTTAGAAATTGGGCATCCGCCTGGAGCACCTTTATTTATGCTTATTGGTAGATTTTTTACCATGTTTGTTGATGCTGAATCGGCAGGATATGCCATGAATGTTCTCTCTGGGCTAAGTAGTTCTTTTACCATTTTATTTTTGTTTTGGTCGATGACTATGCTGCTTAGAAAGTTTGCATTAAAATCTGGAGAGATAACACCTGGTAAGCAATTAGCTATTATGGGAAGTGCTGCAGTTGGAGCTTTGGCTTACACCTTTTCCGATTCATTTTGGTTTTCGGCTGTTGAGGCAGAGGTTTATGCTTTATCCTCATTATTTACTGCAGTTGTATTTTGGTGTATTTTAAAATGGGAAGTAGTAGCTCACGAAAAACATAGTGTAAGATGGATTATTTTTATTGCTTTTTTAATAGGTTTATCTATTGGGGTTCACTTACTTAACTTACTTGCTATACCAGCAATGGTTACTATCTATTACTTTAAAAATAGAGAGTTAAATTTAAAAAACTTTGCAAAAGCTTTTGGATTATCTATACTAATATTAGGTTCTATACAAGCTATGATTATACCAGGTACGGTTAAAGTAGGAGCTTATTTTGAACTATTTTTTGTAAATACTGTTGGCTTACCATTTCATTCAGGGTTAATAATTTACTTTATAGCTTTAATAGGTTTACTCGTTTTTGGAATAGATTACACTCGTAAAAAAGGTAAAGCTGGTTGGAATACCGTTATCATGTGTTTAACAGTATTGTTGATAGGTTTCTCTACCTATACTGTAATTATGGTAAGATCTATTGCAAATCCACCTATGGATGAAAATAATCCTGAAAATGCATTCAGTTTATTATCATACTTAAATCGTGAACAATATGGACAATTGCCATTATTATATGGTCAATATTTTAATACACCTTTAGATGCAAAAGAGCCATACAAAGAAGGTAAAGCACAGTATGTTTTAGATAAAAAATCGGGCAAATACGTACAAACCAACAAAGGAGAAAAAAATCAGCCTAATTATGATGAGAAACTTTGTGGATTTTTTCCAAGAATGTACAGCTCGCAAGCCCACCACGTACAAACGTATAAAGAGTGGTCGGATTTTAAAGGTAAAAAAACTAGAGCTAGTAATGGTCAAATGATTGATAAACCAACTTTTGGCGAAAATTTAAAATTCTTTTTCTCTTACCAATTAAACCACCTTTATTGGAGGTACTTTATGTGGAACTTTGCTGGTCGTCAAAATGATATTCAAGGACACGGAAAAATTACTGAAGGTAACTGGCTAACAGGGATTGATTTTATAGACGAAATGCGATTGGGTAATCAAGATAAATTAGCCAATAGCATCTCGGATAACCCTGCTCATAATAAGTATTATATGTTGCCATTAATACTAGGTTTAATTGGTATGTTCTATCAATTAAGAAAAGACAATAAAAATTGGTTGGTAATCATTTTACTTTTCTTCTTTACAGGAATTGCAATTATTATTAATCAAAACCAATCTATCCAACCGAGAGAAAGAGACTATGCTTATGTAGGTTCTTTTTATGCCTTTACAATATGGATTGCTTTTGGTGTTTATGCTCTGTTTGATGTTGTAAGAAAAAAGATGCCACAACTAATGAGTGCAGGGATTGTTTCTGTTGCTTGCTTGTTGTTAGTACCTGTATTAATGGCAAATCAAAACTGGGACGACCATAACCGTAATGGTGTTTATACTGCTAGCGATTTTGCTAAAAACTATTTAAACTCTTGCGAGAAAAATGCAATACTATTTACCAATGGAGATAATGATACTTTCCCGCTTTGGTATGTACAAGAAGTTTTAAGGTATAGAACTGATGTTAGAATTGTAAACCTTAGTTTATTAAATACCGATTGGTATATAGAACAAATGAGACGTAAAGCTTATGATGCTGACGGAATACCTCAACAAATTCCTTTTGAAAGGTTAATACAAGGGACAAATGATTATGTACCTATTTACGAAAGACCAGGAGTTACAGGTTATAGAGATGTTGATGAGATAGTAAGTTTTGTTGCAGATGATTCTCCAAAATCGAAAGTTGCTTTACAAGGAAATAAGCAAGTTGATTATATTCCTACTAAAAACTTTAAAGTATCGGTAGATAAAGAAAAAGTTTTAGCTAATGGAACTGTATCTAAAGAAAATGCAGATAGAGTTTTAGATGAAATTACTTGGACTGTAAACAAAAGCTATATCATGAAAAATGATTTAATCATTCTTGATATTTTGGCTGCTAACAACTGGGAAAGACCTGTTTATTTTGCAATAACTACTGGTGCTGATAGTTATTTAGGATTAACAGATTATTTTCAATTAGAAGGATTAGCTTATCGTTTAGTTCCTATGAAAGCTCAGAGTTATGATGGGCAAACTGGAGAGGTTAACACAGATGTAATGTATAAAAACTTAATGACTCAATTTAGATGGGGAGGCTTAAAAGATGGAGAAATATACATGAATGATAACAATAGAAGAATGTGTATGAACTTTAGAAATAACTTTGCCCGTTTATCTTCAGAATTTATAAGAACTGGACAAAAAGAAAAAGCTATTGAGGTATTAGATGAATGTCTTGCTGCTATGCCAGAAAAAAATGTACCATACAATTACTTTATGATAACTGTTGCCGAAAATTATTATAAATTGGGTGAATTTGAAAAAGGAAATAATATAATTGGCAGTCTTTATGAAAGATATGAAAACGACCTTAAATATTACCAATCTTTATCTAACAAAGAAAAACAAGGACTTAAAGAAGATATGGAGCGAGCTAAATACTTTTTACAGCAAATGGTAATTATGACTACCGAGCGTTATAAAGAAGCAGGAGACCTTGGAGGAATGAAAGATAAATTGAGCGGAATTCCTAATCTTATTATGCAGCCTTAAATAAATAAGGTACTTTTAAATAAAAAAGCTCCGAGTAAATTTACTCGGAGCTTTTTTTTAAACTAAAACTGCTAAACTAATTTATAATTACCTTCTTTGTAACTATACTACTCTCATTTTGTATTTTAAGAATATACATTCCTGGAATAGCATTGGTCATATCAACATTAAAATATCCACCCGAATAATTTGTGCTAACATCTATTAACTTTCCTGAAAGATTATACATCTCTATTACAACATCTTTTGAAGCACTATAAATTTTAAAAATTCCATTATTTGGATTAGGTAATACTTTAATAGCATTAGCATTTAATGGTTCGTATAACCCTGAAGTAATATCCTTAATAATTACAGAATCTTCTATCTGATTATGTGGTCTTAATTCTTCGTTAAGATTAATTATTGTTGCCTTAATAAAATCTACATTTAACGCTCCATAAGTAGCTGATTTTCCTGAAAGATTATCTATAGTAATTACATTTAAAGTTAGTAGCTCACCAAAACCGTTAATCATTTGTCCATCATTTCTAACAAGAGCTACATCAATAAATCCATTATCGTAAAAGTTAGTATCTAATGTTATTAAATTAACTCCTTTTGTTCCTAACCACGAGTTAGAATAATCTACTGTTACTCCAGCAATCGAATCAATCTTATTTTTATCATAAGAAATTCTCATAGCAACACCATAAACACTATCAGCAGGAGTTAAAGAAGTTCCTAAATGAATTGGTATTGATAAAGGTGCACTTGTACCTATTGTATCTGGTACTATATCTACAAATAAATCTGGATCATTTGGTCCTGCTACATTTACATTGATACTTTTTGTATGTGTTAAATTATAATTTAACAAAATAGCACTGGTATCATTTGCGTCAATTGTAGCATCACCATTACAGTCTATATGCTTTATATCATCTCCCGAACCTTGGGTAACACCCCAATTTGGCGACCATTGACCTTCCCAGTTTAAGGTTGCCATAGGTCTTGTTGTACCTGTTGTACCATTAAACACCCCTATTGGTAACACATCCCAAGCATCAGCAATCAAATCGTTATTTGCATCACCTGGCCAAACACAATAAGATGTTGATACTACTACGGCATAAGACTGAATATGCTTTATAGGACATTTATTTTCTTCTACATTTATATAAACAATATATTCTTTATTTGGTGCTAAACCAGCTAAATCCCAAGCTAAATTATTAGTATCTAACAAGTAATCTGTATTTTCATTTAAAGGAGCACTTGTATTGGAAAAATAAGGCAAATTACTTGTTGGAAAAGGATATAAAATAGATGTTGTAATAGTATCGTTTGCATCTGATGAATAAATATCTAAACTTACAGTATCTACTGTACAGGCACTAATGTTTAAAGTAGAGTTTGTTATTTCAGGTAGTGGATCAGGGTTCACATAAACATTAGTCGTAAAATCTCTAACTGTAGAGCTTAACCATTGTCCATCTCTATATTCATCAACCTTAACTGCAATTAAAAATTGACCAGAGTTTTGCCCCAAAGTTGAAACAATCCCAGTTTTAGGATCAATAGATGTTGGTGTAACTCCAAATGGCTGTGTTGCACTGTAACTAGCAGCATAATTTACATTAGTTAAGTTGTTTGTTTTAGGAGCAACTAACGAATAATGCAATGAGTCCCCATCAGCATCATACGCTCCAGCATTAATTCTGCTCAACCCATTTACCGGAATCATCCATCTAGGGCTATCAGCAAAATAAGGAGATTCATTGATATATACAGTGTTATCAAAAGTTGTTTCTATATAAAAATTAGCTGTTGGAGTAGTTAAATTATTTGGAAGACCTCTACAACATAAACTATAACTTAACACCCAATCCGAACAAGGTGGAACAACCATAACGGTATCACGATACATTGTTTCATAAAGCCCTGGATATGTGCCACCGTTACATGATAAAAGCATTGTATCGCAAACTTGACTTATATCCTTAGTATATACCTTAGATAAGGTTAATATTTGATTAGCACTACAGCTTACCGAAGACATATTAACATTTATAGAAGCTCCTGGAGGAACTCCAATACAATCGGTATATAATATGGTTGTTATTTCATAAGAATTTGCACCAATATATTTATAGGTAATCTCCCCACCCATATTATGAGAAGCATTAATATTTGTAGCAAAAAATGAAGCTAACAAAACAAGTAAAAACAATTTTTTCATAACTTTTATTTTAAATTAGATACTATTTGATGGTACAAATGTTCTATTAAAGTACATCCTAATAAAATACAAATAATTGCATTTATCGGATAAATTTTATATTTTTATTTTTACAATAAATTAATTACCAGTATTTTAAATAAATATTTTATCGGTTATAATGATAAATTCTAAGCTTATTTTCATATTAAAATCTTTTTCAAAAAAAGAACTCAAAGAATTTAGCCTGTACATAAAGTCTCCTTTATTTAATAAAAACAAAGATGTTATAAACTTACTAAGTATTTCCATTAAATACTATCCTGACTTTTCTCACAAAAACCTATCTCATTCTTTTATTGCAAAAAAACTTTATGGTAAAGACGACATAAAACAACTAAGGTATGCAATGACAGATCTTACTAAACTTTGCGAACAATTTATTGCTTTTAAAAGTTTTAAAACCGAAGAAAATTTCCACCTATTAAAAGCTTATAAAAATAGAGGGTTGAGCAAATTTTTTAATCAAGAACTTCTAAAACAAAATGAAATTATTGAGCATAAATCCTTAATCAGAGATGAAAATTATTATCAAAATCAGCAGGAGTTAAGTGAAATATCTTTTTTACATACCCTAGAAAACGATAATAGGAATATTGATACTAAACTACAAAACTTGGTAGATAATTTAGATTTATATTACCTGTCTAAAAAACTTAAATACTCTTGTGAGATTATTAATAGAATGAATGTTTTGAAAATAGATTATGATATTAAGTTATTAAACAATCTTATCGAATACATTAATACCAACAACATTAACGAAACCCCTTCCATAAACATCTATTTTCAGGTTTTAAAAACTTTACAACACCCAAAAAACGAAGACAATTACTCTAAATTAAAACAGTCTATTAAAAACCAATTAGATCGCTTTAAAAACGAAGAACTTTATGATTTATATGGCTACTTGCAAAATTATTGCATCAAACAAATTAATAGTGGCAATAATAAATACCTGAAAGAATTATTTAAAAATTATACTGATATGCTTAACAACCACATTATTATTAAAAATGATGTTATAGCTCAGTTTGATTTTAAAAATATTGTTACGGTAGCTTTAAGAGTTGGCGAATACAGGTGGACAAATAATTTCATTAATGATTATCAAAATTATTTAAATGAAGAGCACCAATTAAACGCCATAACCTACAACAAAGCACGTTTAGCATTTTACCAAAACAATTACAAAGAGTGCTTAAACGAACTTTTAAAAGTAGAATTTACCGACATTTATTATAGCTTAGATTCTAGAGCTCTACTACTTAAAACATATTATCAATTAAACAATTTTGAATCTGCACTAAGCTTGGTTAACTCCTTTAAAATATTTTTAAAACGAGATAAAAAAATATCGGAGTATCAAAATATAGCCTACTCCAGTTTTTTAAAAATTTCCTTACAGTTAGTCCAACTATATCTTGGACACAAAAGAGATATAAATAAAATTGAAACCCTTTTAAATTCCACCAACCAAATAGCCGATAGTACATGGTTACAAGAAAAAATTAACGAGCTTAAAGTTTAAATTGAATGTAAAATGTTGTGCCTATATCTTCTTGGGTTTCAAACCAAATTTTACCACTAGCACTTTCAACTATATTTTTAACCATAGCTAAACCTAGGCCCATTCCGGTTGTTTTTGTAGTAAAGTTGGGTACAAATATTTTATCTTGTTTATCTTCAGAAATACCACAACCATTATCTATAACTTGCACCTCTACATTATCATCATTAGCTGTAACATCTATTAATATTTTACCATCTCTATCTGTTGGAATTGCCTGAATAGCATTTTTAACCAAGTTATTAAATACCCTAGAAATTTGATCTTTATCAGCAATAATAAAAGCTTTTTTGTTAGAATTATCCTTAAAATCAATATCAATTTCTTCGTGGTACAAATCAATAACTGTCTCGATAATAGAAATCAAATCAATTTTTTCTTCATTTGCTTTTGGCATTTTGGCAAAATTGGAAAATTCGTTGGCAATTTTAGTTAGCGTATCAATCTGTTCAATTAATGTTTTAGATGTTCTTTCTATCCTCTCCGTTAAATCTTCTGCATCATTCTGAGCCAATCGTTCTAATTGCTGAATACTTAACTTCATAGGTGTTAAAGGATTTTTAATTTCATGAGCTACTTGTTTTGCCATTTCTCTCCAAGCACTTTCTCTTTCGGATTGAACTAACAACTGAGCACTTTTTTCTAACTCTAATACTTTTTTGTTATACTCAAAAACTAAAGCTCCTATTTCATCGTTAGATTGCCATTCTAATAATTCTGATGTTTTTCCTAATTGTAATGCACTAATTTTGTTTTTAATTAATCTAACTGGCTCTGAGATATAATTAGCAAAGAAAACAGCAATTATTGCAGTAATTAAAAACAACAATCCATACACATTAACCAATGCAGTATAAAATGAAGAAAGTTCATTTTCCAACTCACTTTGCTTAGCAAAATAAGGCAAATTCATATAAGCCAATATTTTATTTTTATTATTTCTAAAAGGCACATAGGTTGATAAATATTTCATTTCGCCTATGTTTTCACTATGTGTATAGGTCGATTTTTTCAATATACTCATTGCCCTATAAGCATTGGAATTCATTTGCTCTCCAACCAAACCTCTATCAAAAATTTCTGGTCGTGATGAGGACAATAAATTCCCTTTTACATCATACAGATTAATATCCGTGTAAAACACATTAGAAAACTTAATTAAGTAGTAAGTCATTTCTTCATACATTGAAACATCTAACTTCTTTTTATCTGCTAGTTTATGCTCTAACTCAATTAGTACCGATTGTACTTTTTCTGATAATAAAGCTTTATTTTTTTCTTGATTTTGTTTTTTGATATAGTAAGTTGTTGCCCAACCAAACAGTATAAATGAAAGAAATATAGAAACAATAATAAACAACTGAATTTTAGTGCTAAAATCTGATAGTGCTAATTGCCAATTAAAAGGTGAAATCTTATAGAAAAAACCAACCATTAAAACCAATAAAGAAGTAATAATAAAGAAATACGAAAATGTTGTAATGTAATTAAACATTGTTTTTTGTGGAGTGCTTAATATTATTACTGTGTTTTTATCACTTTGATAAATTACATGATAAGCATTATCAAAAGTAGTTTTAAAGAAGCCGTCATCATCAAACCTAAATGTTTTGTTTAGTTCTATGCTATAATTAAACTTACCTACATTATCTATAAGCTTTCCTTTTTTATATTTTGCATAAGAGTATTGGTTGGTGTTAATTGGAGCTATTGTGTTTTTTTCATCTAAAAGCAGTTCGGGATAACCTTCTGTTTTAGAAAAGTTTTTAGGTAGTAACTCTATAAACAAATGGTAGGTTTTTTCGTTAGCTGTAATTTTTATCTTAGATAGGTAACTACTAACACCATCATCTGAATATAAAAAGTTTAAACTCTTATTCGTTTCAAACGGATTATCAGTTTCTTGCTCTATCTTATCATTAAAAAAGGTTAAACAGTTAACATTTATATTGTCTGGTTCAATTAATATTGTATCTGTTTGCTGACAGGCTGTAATTACGTTTACATCATATTTTTTCCAATAACCTCCAAAATATTTGTTTACAATATGGTTATCAATAGTTGTTTTTTCGTGCCAATAATTTGATATTTTATTACTTATTAATGTATCTGTTTTTAACTTGTTTTCAATGTTTTCAAATAAAAATTCGGCAACAGGATCTCTTTCTTTTGATAGTTTTTTAACTAGGTACTCTTTGTTTACCTCTTCTTTCTTTTTACTTAAATGGATAAAGCCGTAAGAAATAGTTAAAGCAATAATAAAAATTAAAGCCGCACTTCTATAAAAACTTGTTTTTGAGGTGGTTTTAAATGAAAAAATTAAAACTATTAATAATGACCATGAGGTTAAAAACAGGCTTAATCCTAAGAAAAAATGACCAATTAATACACTCACTAAACTAAATATCCAAAAAATTAAAATGAGATGGTTACGCTTAAATGCTTTATCAAAAAAGTGATTTAATATTATTTTAATTACTAAAACAAGTGTTATAATTATTAGTGTAATACAACCTATTCCTATAAAACTATAAACACTTAAATCGAGCAGATAATTAATATCAAAATTAATTTTAGAATTGGTTATTAAACCACTTACTAAATCGGCAACAAATAAAGGTAGCACACTCCATAGTAATGCCATTAACACCACTAAAAACTTGTTGTTAGCATTAAAGCCAATTATTGTTTTAGAAAAATAATATACAATTAAAGAAAATGCAAAAGTGCTTATTAATAAATGCCCTAATGAAGGTAGCATTGTAGATTGAGCATAAATGGTAGGACTAAATAATTCTAACTCAAAATATTTGGTAAAAAAATCAAAGTACAAGAGTGTAAAACGAACTCCAATAATGACTAAAATACTGATGAGTGCCGAATACTTTCTAGTTAGAGCTAGTTTTCGTGTTTGTTTACTAATAAACGAAACAAGCATTGTAAGCCCTAAAAAAAACAATACAATTATTGTCCAATTATTAGCATTTTTAGGCATCACATCATCTTCATAAGCTATAGAAAATAAGTAGTTATTGGCATTACTAAAAATATCATTACCGCTTTGTTGTAGAGTTATTTTAGGTGAGCAATTTAACCGGAAACTGTGATGAAATTTATTTTTAAAATATTTGTTTTTAATTAATGATGTCTGCTTAATTAAGATTAAAGTTAAAAACGATTTTTGATTTTTCTTTTGAAGTAAATATTGATACCATCCATTTTTTAACTGAACTACACCATTATTGTTTTTAAACTCAGATAAATCATTGTTAAAAGCTACATTTCTATCCGACCAAAATATAGTTTTACCTTTTTCTATTATAAAAAAAGATATGCCTTCGGTTTTGTTAAGCTCTGTATATTTTTGAGAAAACGAAAAAAGTATAGTTGGATCTGAGATACTAACAAGCTCTTTAATAGTATTGGATGCAAGAACCTCTTTTTTATTTAAGTTATCATTAAATGCTTTTAAATCTATTTCTGCTGAAGTATAAAATTTTGGAGAAAAGTACATTGCGATAAAAGCAACAAGTGCTATTATTAAATGCAAAAACCTATTATTTAAAATACTTTTCATTATTTTTTTACTGTTGTGAAATTTACGAAAAGAAAGTGATTTACTTTTTTAAACAAAAAACTCCCAAGCAAAGCTTGGGAGTTTTTAACCTATCTATATTATTAATACTAATTCAAGGCTTCGGCACCACCAACAATTTCTAAGATTTCTCCAGTAATTGCAGCTTGTCGAGCTTTGTTATAGCTTAACTTCAATTCATCAATTAAATCAGATGCATTATCAGTTGCTTTATGCATTGCTGTCATTCTTGCTCCATGCTCAGAAGCATGAGAATCTAACAACGCCTTAAATAATTGTGTTTTTAATGATTTAGGAATTAATTCCTGAACAATAAACTCTTTGCTTGGCTCAAAAATATAGTCTGTTGTACTTGTAGTTTCCTCTGAATTTTGCGGAGGCAATACAGGTAAAAATTGCTCAGTCATTACTTCTTGAACAGCAGCATTTTTAAATTGATTATATATTACAACTATCTTATCTTGATGACCATCCTTAAATTGCATCATTAAATTTTCAGCAATTTCTGATGATTTCTCAAAAGTTAAATCATCCCAGATAGTTTCTGTATGTCTCGGCAATAATGTTCCTTTAATACCAAAAGAGGTATTTTTAAAAGCATCATTACTTTTTTTACCAATAGATAAAACGGTAACATTAGCATTAGGATAATCATTTTCAGCAATTCTACGAGCTGTTTTAATTACATTATTATTAAAACCACCACACAAACCTCTGTTAGATGTTATACTAACTATCAATACATTTTTAATTTCTCGTTCCGTAGAATAAATTCCATCAGAACTATCTAAACTCGCACTTAAATTAGATAATATTTCTTGCAATTTATTTGCATACGGACGCATTTGAGTAATTGCATCTTGAGCCTTACGCAATTTAGCTGCCGATACCATTTTCATTGCAGAAGTAATCTGCCTTGTTGATGAAATCGAAGTAATCCTATTACGTATTTCTTTTAAATTTGCCATTTATATAGTTTATAAAGTGAAAAGTTTTAAAGTTTAAAGAAGAAATTGAAAAACTATATACTTTCTACTTTTAACTTTTTACTTTCAACTATTTACTTATATCTCGCTGTTAATTCTTCAGCTGCTTTTTCTAATGTTCCAGTAATGTTATCATCTAATTTTCCAGCACTTAATGCATCTAACACGTCTTGGTGTTTGTTTGCCATATAACTTAAAAATTCTGTTTCAAACTCTTTAACCTTATTTACAGGTACAGCATTAATTAAACCTTTAGTACCTAAGTAAATAATTGCTACTTGGTTCTCAACTGATAAAGGTGCATTTTGACCTTGTTTCAAAATCTCAACATTACGTTTCCCTTTTTCTAATACAGCTGTTGTAGCAGCATCTAAATCAGAACCAAATTTCGCGAAAGCTTCTAATTCACGGAATTGTGCTTGATCTAATTTTAATGTACCTGCTACTTTTTTCATTGATTTAATTTGAGCATTACCACCAACACGAGATACTGAAATACCTACGTTAATTGCTGGACGAACACCTTGGTTAAATAAATCAGACTCTAAGAAAATTTGACCATCTGTAATAGAAATTACGTTGGTTGGAATATATGCCGATACATCTCCTGCTTGTGTTTCGATAATTGGTAATGCTGTTAAAGAACCTCCACCTTTTACTTTATCTTTTAAAGATTCTGGTAAATCGTTCATTTGTGCAGCAATACTATCCACATTAATCACTTTTGCAGCTCTTTCTAATAATCTTGAGTGTAAGTAAAATACATCTCCAGGATAAGCCTCACGTCCTGGTGGTCTTCTTAATAATAAAGATACCTCACGGTAAGCTACTGCTTGTTTTGATAAATCATCATATATAATTAATGCTGGTCTTCCTGTATCTCTAAAATACTCACCAATTGCAGCTCCTGCAAATGGAGAGTAAAATTGCATTGGTGCAGGGTCAGAAGCATTTGCTGCAACAACAACTGTGTAATCCATTGCTCCTGCTTCTTCTAATGTTTTAACAATACCTGCAACTGTAGAACCTTTTTGACCAGTTGCTACATATATACAAAATACAGGTTCTCCTTTATCGTAAAATTCTTTTTGGTTAATAATGGTATCGATACAAACGGTTGTTTTACCAGTTTGTCTATCGCCAATTACCAACTCTCTTTGACCTCTACCAACAGGAATCATAGCATCAACTGCCTTAATACCAGTTTGTAATGGCTCAGCAACAGGCTCTCTATAAATTACACCTGGAGCTCTACGCTCTAAAGGCATTTCAAATAACTCACCTTCTATTGGGCCTTTACCATCTATGGGATTACCTAAAGTATCTACAACTCTACCTAACATTCCTTCACCTACATTAATAGATGCAATTTTGTTAGTTCTTTTTACTGTATCTCCTTCTTTAATCCCTTTAGATGAACCTAAAAGTACTGCACCAACATTGTCTTCCTCTAAGTTTAATACAATACCTTGTAATCCATTTTCAAATTCAATTAACTCTCCAGATTCTACTTCTGATAATCCGTAAATACGGGCAATACCATCACCAACCTGAAGAACTGTACCTACTTCTTCTAATTGTGCTTCAGTTTTAAATCCAGCTAATTGTTGTCTTAATATAGCTGATACTTCTGCGGGTTTTACTTCGGCCATTTTTATTTGTTTTATGCGTTATAATTTTATTAAAAATCCTTGATGTATGGGTTTTCGTCAAACTCCATTTCAAGGTTACTTAGTTTTCTTTTTATACTTTCATCAACTTGTTTATCTCCTACTTTCAAAATCATCCCTCCTATTATCTCATCATTAACCACCTCTTTTAAATCAACATTTTCTTTTCCTTGAGCATTAAGCAAAGCTATTACAGCTTTTTTCTGAGGGGCAGTTAAAGCAACTGCTGTTGTTACAGTAGCAGTTGTAATATTCTTATGTATTTTATAAATATCAATAAAAGCATCTGCAATATCTGCTAACAAACCTTCTCTTCTTTTATTTAAAATAATAGCAATAAATGAAGTTGAGATTTGAGTAATGTTTTTACCAAATACTTCTGTTAGAATGGTTTCTTTTTTATCTGCTTTTACTACTGGGCTTTTCAGCAATAAAACCAACTCTCTGTTTTGCAAACAAACAGCATTAATCAACTGCATATCATTGTGCAATTCTTCTAATTTGTTTTGCTCAATAGCAATTCCTAATAGAGATTTGGCGTATCTTGATGCAACTTTAATATCTCTCATAAACCCTCTTTATTTATCCCTGTTAAGGAAATAATTAGTTTTAATTTAAGCTAATGTCTTTAACTACGTTATCAATAATTGTTTTTTGCTTGTCAGCAGAAGACAATTCATCTTTTAAGATTTTTTCAGCAATTTCAATAGACAAGTTAGCTACCTGATTTTTTAATTCAGTAATAGCTGCCATTTTTTCGTGCTGAATAGATTCTCTTGCTGCAGTAACAATTTTTTCTGCTTCTACATTTGCAGTTGCTTTTGCATCATTCACAATTTTATCTTTCATATCACGAGCTTCTTTCAACATTGCGTCTCTTTCGCTTCTTGCTTCGTTTAATAAATCTTCGTTGCTAGATTTTAATTTAGCCATTTCGCGTTTTGCTTCTTCAGCAGAATCTAACGCATTTTTTATTGAATCTTCTCTTTCATTAACCGCATTTAAAATCGGTTTCCAAGCAAATTTTCTCAATAAGAATAATAAGACAACAAATAAAATTGTTTGCCAAAAGAATAATCCTACCGAAAAATCATTTAATAACTGTTCCATATCTTTTTATTAATCTTTTAAAATTTAAAGGAAAGTTGTAGCCAACCGCTACAACTTTCTCTTTGTTTGGTTAAACTGCAAATAATGCAGCAAATCCGATACCTTCAATTAACGCTGCTGCAATCAACATCGCTGTTTGAATTTTGTTAGTTGCTTCTGGCTGACGAGCAATAGCGTCCATTGCTGAACCACCAATTCTACCGATACCGATACCTGCTCCGATTACTACCAATCCTGCACCTACAATAGCTGGAATTTCCATAATAAAAAATTTATAGTCTGCCTTAGGCTGACCTGGTTAATAAATTACAATTTAATGATCATCATGTTCTGCAACTGCACCACCAAAGTACAATGCCGTTAACATGGTGAATATATATGCCTGTAAAAAGGCAACTAATAGTTCTATAATAGACAAAAACAATGTTAAACCAAGGAAAGCTCCTTTAGCAAACCAGTTTGTAAATACATATAATAGACCTATTAAACTCATTAATACTATATGCCCAGCAGTCATGTTCGCATACAAACGAATCATTAATGCAAAAGGCTTAATAAATACACCTAACAACTCAATAGGAGCCAAAACAAATTTCATCGGAACAGGCACTCCTGGCATCCAGAAGATGTGTCCCCAATAATCTTTTTTAGATGTAAATTGAGTAATTAAAAAAGTGATTAATGCTAAACCAAATGTTACAGCAATATTATTGGTTACTCCAATACCTAAAGGAGTCATCCCTGCCAAGTTTAAAAACCATATAAAAAAGAATACCGTCAATAAATAACTCATGTATTTTCTATAATGTTTTTCGCCAATGTTTGGTATAGCTATTTCATCTCTCACAAATAACACTAACGGCTCTAAAAATTTACCACCTTTACTTGGCACTAAATTTCTACTGTATGATTTTGCAAACCTTTTAAATAAGAAAAAGATTAATAAGCCAATTAACATTATTGTAAATACATTTTTGGTAATCGAAAAGTCTAACGGTTTTGCATTAGTTGGGTGATGATGCTCATCGTAAGAAATAGTTCCTTCTGCATCTGTTTTGTAAATTTTACCGTGGTATAATTTGTAAAAGTTTCCTTTAGATTCTGCTACAGTTTCTCCGTGATGAAATTTTGAAGAAGAAAAAATATGCAAGCCTTCATCCCATAAAATTACTGGTAAAGGAAAACCAATTCCTTTTGCTTGCCATATTGTAAAATCGTAAGAATCTTGTAAGTGATGTTTGATGTAGGCTTTTCTTTTTGCCGCCTTTTCTTCTGCTTCAGTCAATTCAACTACAACCTCTTCGTGATGAGTAACTTCTTCTTCATTATGCTCCGCCTTATCTTCGTGATGATTTGCAAACAATGCAAACGGACTAATTAACATTAATAATAGTAATGTTTTTATAGTAATTTTTAACTGCATATTCTTTACTAAAAAAGGTGTTTTAAATTCGCTGCAAACGTAAGACTTTATATTAAATTCAAGAAAGAAAATGAGGTTTTATTTTAAGTATTTTTTAAGGTATTTTTTTAGTGCTTTATAGCCCTTATTTATTAAGGGTTTTACTCAAAAAAATAACTTCAATAATTAAAGAAATAGAGTACGGAATAAAAAAAGCTGCAAACTCTAAACGCGAAACATCTCCATCTTCTTTGTAGGTTGAATTAAAAATGGCGAAATAAAATAGAAATTTAACCAAGCTGCTCCCCATAAAAATAAACCCTAACGAGCCTGTCGCTTTATGTTGTAAAAAAGTTAATAGCACCACCACTATAAATCCAAAAATAAAGTTGAATAGATAAGCCTCTATTATCTTGTTTTCAAACAGAGGATTATTACCAAAGCTTAGAATTAACAAATGCAGTCCAAACACCACAAGCATAAACACTGCAAGAAGCCCTGAAAATTTAACAATGGTTTTAATCATTTTTAGAATTTATCTTGTTTACTTGACGTAACACATTAAATAGGGATATAGCTACTGCTAGCAAAGTGAAACCTATGGTAAACCATTTTTTATCGCTAGGATATTTTTCATCCAACCATTTACCAAAGTAGGCTCCTGCAAAAATGGTTACTCCCATTTGAGCAGCAATACCGGTTAATCTTAAAATATTATTAGGCTGTTTGGGCTTGTTCGAAGACTTCTTGTTTTTCTTCATTTTTTATACCGCTTACTACGGTTCCCATGTTACATGAACCTGTAAATGTTGCTCCAGGCTCTATTGATAATTTGTTGGTATTAATGTCTCCAAGAATATTTGCCGTTGCTTTTAATTGCAGCAATTCTTTAACTCCTAAAGTAGCTTTTATTGTTCCTGATATATCTGCATTTTTACAAACAATTTCTCCTTCAATTATTCCTTGTGGCCCTACTACTACCTTCCCCTCAGAACGCAAGTTACCTACTAAAGTTCCGTCTATTCTTATGTCTCCTGTACAAGCTACATCTCCTTTTATTTCCGTTCCTTTTCTAATAATATTTATTGCCGGACTTTCTACTTCGTTATTTCGTGCCATCTGATTTGAATTTTTCTTAAACATATAAGTTTTACAACTAATTGCGAGCAAATATAATCATTTTGAACAGATTAATCTGTCTCAAAGTTTTTCTTAAAGAAATCTAAATAACCTTTTACATCTTTATTTTTATAGAAAAGAGCAAAGTTTTCTTTAGAAATTAAAAAGAATTGATACTTCTTATCAAGAATATCTTTAAGGTTATCTTTATTTAATTTAAACGATTTGTAATAATCAATAGCTTCATCATAACCCTGCATTTTTTTAACTATAATTATTTGTTGAGTAGGGTCAATAAAAATATTACTTACGTTTAACACTTTTGCATTATAATATTTCCTGTTAAAATTAGATATATCTACCTTATATTTATTTGCCTTTTTATCTATACCAGGTATTACCAGTACCAAATGAAACTCTGAACTAAACTGATGTTTATAAGGAATTTGATTAGAAGAACTACTATTCCCAACATCTACTTTAATTCCTTTTTTTATTAAAGCTAAAATTCGTTGAGCTTCTTTTGCCGATTCAGTTCCTGGATGATTCGTAATTACATTATTCAATGCTACTTTAAAAGAATCTACATGACTAGTATGCCCAACAGCCATTGCCGATAACAAGTCAAATTTATCTTGTATATGATTATCTGCAAATATGGTTTTGGCTTTTCTACAACGTGTTAGTACTTTTTCATACTTCCAATCTCTATAAAGCTCAAAGACAATACTGTAATAGTTGTCAACCCTTTTTCTGTTTTCTCTGGTTACTTTATTATAAGTTGGGTCTTGGATAATTCGGGCATATTCGCTTTCGGGATAATTATCTAATATTAATCTTTTGTACTTTGCATTCATTGGGTCATCATCAGTAAGCAAACTAATTCTATACAAATTATACCACGATGGTAGCTTATAACGACAAGTATCATATCTTGCCACTAAATCTTCAAACGATTTTGTTGCATGCTTATAATCCTGAAAATCTTCACGATACAAATTACCCATTATATACAAAGCTTCAATAATGTTATTATGAGATAAACTCATAGTAGAATCATTCATCGGCAATTGCTTCAGGTAATATTCTTCGGTAGTTTTTGGGTTAATTTTAGCTCCAGTACTGTCTGTTTGTGCAGAATCTGAATCAAAAAAGTCATCATCAAAAGAGGCTATGGTTTCCTTATTGCTTCTTCGCCAATTATCTTCTAGCTTTCTATTCCCCCAATTCTTTTTAAAATCGGTAAAACCAAAACCTAAAGTAGTTTGATTATAAAAATACCATTTACCATTACTATTTAAATTGGCATTTATGTTATCCGAAGTATTATTGCCCCCATTATTATCTAAAGAGTTAAACGCAGCTTCTTCAGCCAATCTTTCTTCTTCCTCTCTTTGTGCTTGAGCAATTAATTCGTCAATTACTTTTTTACGAAACTTAGTATCATTAACCATTCGCTGCAAACTATCTTCTTTTTCTACTATTAATATGTTTTCTACTAAATCATTAAGTGCTTTGCTCCTGTCGTAAATAGATTCGTATCGCTCATAGTCTTCTGGCAAAACAGTTAAACAGCTATCGTAATAAGCTTGAGAACTTTTATAGCTAGGCTTTTCGTAAAAAATTTCTCCTAACCTTAAATAAGACAATGCTTTTTGCTTATTGTTAGAAACGCTTGACGCAGCAGATTTTTGTAAATACTCTATACCTAATGGTTCGTCACCCTCTTTAAAAGCAATATCTGCTAAAGCATAATAAATTTGATCTAAAAATTCTTTGTTTTTCCCATCTCGCACCATTTTGGTCAACATTTTTTTTACGTTAACTCCATTTTCGGTCCCAGGCTCAAACGACATTGCTCTGCTTATTTTTGCATTAAACAGCATATCGTATCTCGGCTTTAGTTTTATTACTTCGGTAAATAAATCAAATGCTTTACCGTACTCTTTCTTCTTTAACCAAAGCTGAGCCAACACGTAATTATAACGCGTTTTTTCTTGTTTTTTCTTTGTGGTTTCTAATGCCTTTTCTAAATGACTAATAGCATCATCTATGTTTCTTTTTTTAATATAAAAATCGGCATACAAAGCATTATAATCACTACTATACTCTTTTGGAACGCCTTGCTCATCAATTAACGTAAGATAAGATTCGGCCTTATTCATATTGCCAACCTCTATATGTGTACGAGCTAACCATATCAACCCTGCAAATCGTTCATCTTGCTTTTTATACGCTTTTGCGATATATTCAAAAACTTCTTCACCAACAAAATACTCTTGCTTATAAAAACGTGCAATACCCATTAACATATAACAATCATCTATCCAACGATTATGCTCTTTTTTCTTTAAATACATTGAGTGCCTATCAATAGCTGTTGATGTTTTTTCAATTATTTTATCCATGTCTGGATAAAGTGCTTTGGCTTGCTCTTCGGATGGATAAATAAAAAGTGGAAGTAATTCCGAAAAGTCATCTTGATGCTGGTCGTAAAGATTACGTTCTGTTTCTCGTTTAATTTCTCGAGCATTAAAAAAGTAATTGTAACGAGTTGTAGTATTATGATATGCCCTACTTGTAAACCTACTTTTTTTACGCGAACAACCACTTAACACCATTAAAAACAATGTTAACCCTACAAATACTATTTTATTTTTATGCTTCAATTTTATTCCGAAACGCTTATTAAACTACTTAAATTTAACTTTAGTATAAATAATCTGCTAAAATACTTAATCCTTATAAATAATAAAGCAAACTAACTATGAATGTAACAATTTTGAAAGGCAAAATTTCATTTAACATTTTTTACAAAATTCAATTATTACTATATCAGTAAGCTTTAAGTATATTTGTAATCTTAAATAAATTATGAGTAAGGCTAAAGACAAACCAAAAAAATTTCAACGATTAAAAAACAAGTATCGTTTGGTAATTTTAAATGATGACTCGTTTGAAGAAAAAATTTCATTACGATTATCACGTCTTAACGTATTTGTAGTTATAGGTATCAGCTCTTTAGTACTTATTCTACTGGTTATTTTATTAATCGCTTTTACTCCTTTAAGAGAGTTTATTCCTGGTTACGCTAATGTTTCGGTAAGAAAACAAGGGGTAGAAAATTACATTAAAAGCGATTCGTTAGCTTTAGCACTTACCCAAAACAACTTATATATAGATAACCTTAAACACATCATACAAGGAAAACCTATTGAATTTGATGAAGAAACAGTGATTGACAGTTCAGTAAACTATCAAAACATTACCAACGAGCGGGTTGAAGAAGATTCTATTTTAAGAAATATGGTAGAAACGGAAGAAAAATATAATTTGTTTAATGCCGCTGGTAGCAACCCAGGAAACATTAGTAGTTTTATCTTTTTTAACCCCTTAAAAGGAAGTGTTACCAACCGTTTTAATATTAAAAAAGAACATTTTGGAATTGATGTAGTTGCACCAAAAAACGAGGCCATTAAAGCTACTTTAGATGGTACTGTAATTTTTGCCGAATGGACTGCCGAAACAGGCTATGTAATTCAACTACAGCATGCCGATAATATTGTATCGATATATAAACACAATTCTGTACTACATAAAAAAGTTGGCGACCATGTAAAAGCTGGAGAAGTAATAGCCATTATTGGTAATTCTGGCGAACTTTCTACTGGTCCACACCTACACTTTGAGTTATGGTACAATGGAATACCTATTAATCCAGAAGATTATATGATGTTTTAAAATTCTCGTTAGATTTATTATATGAGACTAATTTTATTGATATTAGTTAGTATTTGTCTTTTCGGCTGTGAAACTCCCCCTCCAATTCCAGATGGAACAGATTTGAGAATGACCAATAAAGGTTTTGCTTTCCCTTTTGAGATTAAAATTTATGAATTTGATAATACTGAATTAGAAAATCAAGATATTATTAATGAAAAAATATCTTGTTTTAGCGATAAGACTACTATCGTATGGTCTCGAATCAATCAATTAGAATCAAATATAAAATACTATCTGATTAGAGATATAGAAAGTATTGCCAGTAACATAGATACTCTTGAAGAATTTGTTACTCTTAATGATAAAATATCTACTTCTGAAGAAATATATTTTACAGGATGTTATAGTATGATAAAAGATGTTAAAGGCAAAAATATCCCAAACTATAACTATATGTATTTCATTGATTTTGAAGAAAAAAGGTTTTACTCAATTATCTTCCAAAGATAAAATCCAAAATCAATAACAGCTCTAAAGTATTATTCTTACTAAAAGAAATAAAAAAGCTTCAACAAATGTTGAAGCTTTTTTTATTATTGAGATTACGGGTCAAGCCCGCAATGACGTTCATTTATAAATCCTTCAATTGACTTCCATCATTTTTAAAAGCACTAATTCCTGTAACATCCATACCTGTAATTAATAAGTGGATATCATGTGTTCCTTCGTAAGTAACTACACTTTCTAAATTAGCCATGTGTCGCATAATTGGGTACTCTCCAGTTATTCCCATTCCGCCATGCATTTGTCTTGCTTCACGAGCAATTTTTAATGCCATATCCACATTATTACGCTTTGCCATAGAAATTTGAGCTGATGTTGCTCTACCTTCTTCTCTTAAAACTCCTAAACGCCAAGTTAATAATTGTGCTTTAGTAATTTCTGTAATCATTTCGGCCAACTTTTTTTGTGTTAACTGAAACGATGCTACTGGCACTCCAAACTGTATTCTTTCTTTGGTATATCTTAATGCAGAATCGTAACAATCCATTGCTGCTCCAATAGCTCCCCAAGCAATACCATAACGAGCAGAATCCAAACAACTTAATGGAGCTCCCAATCCGCTTCTACCTGGCATTAGATTTTCTTTAGGAACTTTTACATTGTCAAAAACCAACTCTCCTGTAATACTTGCTCTTAACGACCATTTATCATGCGTTTCGGGAGTGGTAAAACCTTCCATTCCTCGCTCTACTAATAAACCGTGTATTCTTCCGCTTTCATCTTTTGCCCACACAACTGCTACATCTGCAATTGGAGCATTGGTAATCCACATTTTAGCACCATTTAATAAATAATGGTCTCCCATATCTTTAAAATTGGTAACCATTCCACTTGGATTAGAACCATGATCTGGCTCTGTTAAACCAAAGCAACCCATAAACTCGCCTGTTGCTAATTTTGGTAAAAACTTTTGTTTTTGTTCTTCGCTTCCGTATTTCCAAATTGGATACATCACCAAAGAACTTTGTACAGACGATGTAGAACGAACACCAGAATCACAACGCTCCAACTCTTGCATAATTAAACCATAAGAAATTTGGTCTAATCCTGGCCCACCATACTCAGCAGGAATGTAAGGTCCAAAACCACCTACCTCAGCTAAACCTGGTATTATTTGTTTTGGAAATTCTGCTTTTTGAGCGTATTCTTCTATTATTGGAGAAACATCTTTTTTAATCCATGCCCTTACGGTATCTCTAATTAATTTATGTTCTTCTGTTAAAAGCTCATCTAATTGATAATAATCTGGAGCTTGAAATCTATCGTCTGCCATTTTTTGATTTTTTAAGTAGATGGCAAAAATAAATATTCTAAATTAAGATTGAAATATATTACACAAATACCCTCATATTTTTTAAATATATAACAGTGTCACTACTAAAGAAATAATTAATTTTATAAAATGTCAACTATAAAATCAATTTATATATATACTGTATTTGTTGTTTTATTATTTTTATATGCTTGTGAAAAAAATAAAGTTGATATTTTACCTATACCCCCATGCGAAGGAGGAACAACCGAAGTTTCTTACAAAAACCATATTGAACCTTTAATAAAAGCAAAGTGCTCTACTGGGCTTGGTCCCGGCACAGGTTGTCATGATGCATGGATATTAACTTATGGAGGAGCAAAGAAAACAGCTAGTGATGGCACATTAATTAAAACTACCATTATTGACAAAACGATGCCTAAAATTCCAAATAATTTTGGGATAACAGATCTAACTGAAGAAGAAAAAAATTTATTTATATGCTGGGTAGAAAACGGTGCCCCAAACAATTAATTGACCATGAAATTACTTTATTTAATCTTGATTGCATTTTTTACAATTAACCTTAACGCACAAAATTTATACAAGTCTGTTAAAGGATCAGTTTCTTTTTTTTCTGAAACACCTATTGAGAATATAGATGCTGAAAACAAAACATTAACTGCCCTACTTAATATCAAAACAAAAGAAATGGCTTTTTTAGTAACCAATAACGGGTTTAAGTTTGACAAACCCTTAATGGAAGAGCATTTTAATGAAAACTATATAGAAAGCGATAAATACAAAGTGTCATCTTTTAAAGGTAAAATTATAAATAACTCTATTGAGTTTACAAAAAATGGAACTTACAAAGTTAAAGTAAAAGGAATTTTAGATATTCATGGTGTAGAAAATGAACGCGAAATTGAAGGAGAACTTACTATTAAAAATGGTAAAATTATAATGGTTAGTGAATTTTATCTTGTATTAAAAGACCATAAAATAAAAGTTCCTAAAATAGTTAATGAAAAAATTGCTCAACAAATTAAAATAAACATTAACATCGCTTTAGCAGTAAAAAAATAAGAGCTATGAAAATTTATCTATTACTAATTCTATTGTTCTCTACTCTTTTTTCTTATTCTCAAGATGATTTGTTAGAAGCATTAAAACAAGAGCAAGACACTCTGAAACCTGAGAAAATTAGTTACACTTTTAAAGCAATTAAATTAATTAATGCAAACACCATTGAAACCACTAAAAAGAAAACATTAGATTTTAGAATTACCCACCGATTTGGCAATATGAAAATTGGAGAAGCAGAAGGACAACACACATTGTGGGGTATAGAAAATGCTTCCAACATTCGATTTTCTTTTGACTATGGAGTAACTGATAAGTTAAGTATTGGGATTGGCAGAAGTAAAGTATCTGAACATATAGATGGAAATGTAAAATACAGATTTTTAGAACAAAAAGTAAAAGGACTACCTATTTCTGCAGCTTATTTTACTAATGCAGCTTTTTCTGCAATAGCAAATATACCTGGAAATGAATTTGCCAATAGATGGTCTTATACCCACCAATTAATAATTGCTAGCAAAATTACAAGAGGTATTTCATTAGAAATACTTCCTACTTTAGTTCATAGAAACTACATTTACACTCAAGTAGTAAATACAGAAAACGGTAGTATAGATAAACATGACTTATTTGCTTTAGGATTTGCTGGACGCTTCAAATTAAGTAATAGATTTGCTTTAGTTGCAGATTATTTTATTCCTTTTTCAGATTTTAGGACAAGCTCTAATGGCTATTATCATCCTTTGGGCATTGGAATAGAAATAGAAACTGGTGGTCATGTCTTTCATGTTAACTACACCAACTCTGCAGGAATTATTGAGAACGATTACATCCCCTCAACCACTAGTTCTTGGGGAAACGGAGAGTATAAATCAGGTTTTAATATTTCGAGAGTTTTTAGTTTTTAGTTTTTTGCAAAAGAAAAATACTACTAAAAAAGATGAAGTACACTATTCCCACAAGTGTTTCAAGAGTATCTTCACTCAGCATTGATAAAAACGAAATACAAAACAAAGCTAAATACAAATAGTTTTTATGGCTTTTAAAAACAAGGATAGGATATACTAACACTATCAAAAACCACAAACCTCCTATAACACCAAAAGTAACAGTATAAGTTAAAAATTGATTGTGTGCTCTTCTCCTGTACTTAGGCAACAAAATTGAATTGTTTTTTTCATAATAGCTATCAAAAGCCAAACGTACATCTCCTGTACCAACACCAATCAGCCAATTTTCTTTTATTGTTGAAATAGCAATTTTAGCGTATTCCCACCGCATAACTACCGAATGTCCATTATAATCTCGCCCCTGATAATAATTATCAAACTCCCAAAATATTTTATGAAGCCTTCGGGTAATTACATTATCATTTAAAAAATTAACATTGCTTACACCTTGCTCTACTGCTTTTTGTTCACTTTCTGTTAATTTTTTTATAGCTTCAGCATTTTTAATTTCTCCTTTTGATGTTAAAAACCTAATTAATGTTGTGGTAAGTTTTTGCCCTTTTAAATCCATCCCATCAAAATCAATCTTACTTCGCTTATTCCATTCTGCTTTAATTTCTCCCCAAGCAATATTTTTCCATACAATGTAACCATTTTCTTTATCGTATTGCCTAACGGTTGAAATATCGTGTGCATATTTTTCTCCTGAAGGGGAATACTCTAATTTTGGTAAGGGCTCTACATCCTTTGTTGCTAAGTATTTATTAACATCAGTAATAACAAAGTAAATACTAAAGGCTATTATCGAGGTTACAAGAATTAAAAATCCATATTTAATAATGTTATTTGAAGAAGAAAAACTTAACACCACTAACAACACTATGCTAGTAATTATAAAAACTATAATCCCTGTAAACATTCCCATTAAAAACAAAAAGACAAATAACCAAATTGCCACCAACAACCATATCCATTTATACTTAGCTTCTTTATTTTTAACGAAATAATAAACTGACCCAAATATTGCCAAGCACACTTCTAAACCAAATCTAATATGAGAATGATAACGTGAAAGTTGTCGCTTATCTAAAATTTGCTCTTCGGCAATGCCCAAATAAAACACCATACTCCATAATGAAGAAAACACTATCCAAAACAAAAAATTATGAAATACTAATTTTACTTCTTTACTAGATAGTGGAGGGAAACTTGCTACAAAAAAGGGCAATAAAAAAAGATGAAGTTTTCTCCTTAAATCACCAAAAGCATAATCAAAATCAGAAGTATTAATTAACCCAACAATTGAGATTAAGAATAATGATGACAACACTAGTGCCATCTTATTTTGAGCAAAATTTTTAAGCTTTTCTTTATAATTTCCTGTAATTAACCATAGTGCTGCCAAGCACATTTGCCCTAAAATTATTAAAGGTTTTGATACAGCTAAACCTGTAGCTATAAGTATTAAGCTAAAAAGGTATAAGTTTCTATATGTAATTATAGATTTTAAGCGTTGTAACACAACTTATTCTTACTTTTTATAAGTTCCTGCTAAAATTGAATTGTATTTTTCCGAATCGCCCAACACTTTAATCGCTTCTTCTATTACAGGATCATACTTTAAAGACAATTCTGCTTGACCAGCTTGATAGTAATAACGAGCAACAATTTCATTTTCGATAAGCTGTTTAATCTCTTCTTTAAAAGTTATCAAATCTCCTTTTTTGTTGTGATTAATCTTTTCTTTCAACGCTTCATATTCCGCCTTAGCTTCATCATAATACTTATCCTTTTTTGCTGCTTTTTCGAGCTTTTTTAATATGCTTTCGCTTTCCGTTGTGTATTGATAATCTTTATCCGACAAGAAGTTTACAAACTCATCATATTCAGCATCGCTTAACGAAAAATCTTTAACACTTGGTATTGTTTCGTGTTTTAAACGGTAATCAGTAGCATAATCAAATATTAAGTTTTTAATAATTAATACTGCCGAAATATCACTCAATGGCAATCCTTCTACTTTTAAATCTGGAGCAACACCTTTACCGTCAAAAACTGGTCGTTTACTGTTTAAAGTTTTAAACTCTGTAATTAACGAATCTGGTATTTCCTCAGCTTCTCCATCTTGATTTTTATGTGAATAATCTAATTTTTGAATACACCTTCCACTTGGCGTATAATATTTTGCCACCGTAATTTTAAGTTTAGAGTTGTAGCTTAATGGTCTCACATTTTGAACCAACCCCTTACCGAAAGAACGAGACCCCATAACTACAGCTCTATCATTATCTTGCAATGAACCTGAAACAATTTCTGATGCCGAAGCCGAGCTTCCATTAATTAAAACTACCAACGGTATTTCTGTATCTATCGGATTATTTAATGCTTTATAGCTTTTATCCCAATCTTTAATTTTTCCTTTGGTATTTACTACCGGAGTTCCTTTATTTACAAAAAAGTTGACAATGTTTACCGATTCGGTAAGCAAACCTCCTCCATTACCTCTTAAATCTAACACTATAGATTTTGCTCCTTTAGCTTTTAAATCTGTCAATGCTTCTTTTACTTCTCTACTAGCTGATTCGGTAAAACCTGTTAACCTTAAATAACCCACATCATTTTTCATCATAGCATGGTAAGGCACATCTTTAATTTTAACCTCTTCGCGAGTAACCACTTTTGTAATAGGTTTTTCAGTTCCTGGTCGTTCTATTTCTAACTCAACAGTAGTTCCTGGCTGACCTAATAAAAAGGATCTGATTTCATCAGAAGTTTTTCCTAAAGCAGATTTTCCATCTATTTTTAAAATTTTATCGCCCGCTCTTAATCCAGCTTTGTCTGCTCCAAAACCTTGGTAAGGCTCAGAAATCATTACTTTATCTTTTCTGGTTTGAATTAATGCTCCAATACCTCCATACTGACCAGTAGTCATCATTTTGTAATCTTCCATTTTAGATTCTGGAATGTAATTGGTGTAAGGATCTAACGATTCTAACATTGCATCAATACCCGTTTTCATTAATTCCCCAGGATCAGCATCATCAACATAATAAATGTTTAACTCTCTAAAAAGTGTTGCAAAAATGTCTAGGTTTTTAGATACCTCAAAAAAGCTTTCACTATAAGAAGAAACAGACAATGAACCTATTAATAAGGCTATTGCAACTATAATTTTTTTGAAATGTTTTTTCATAACTCTAATTTTTAAATTTATGGAACTGGGTCATGTCCGTGTCCGCCCCAAGGATGACAAGAAAAAATTCTTTTTAATGCTAGCCAGCCTCCTTTTGCCGCTCCATACTTGTTAATTGCTTCAACACTATACTGAGAGCAAGTTGGTGTGTACCTACAATTTTGACCTAAAATTGGTGAAATACTCCATTGGTAAAATCGGATTAAAACAATAAATATTTTACTTACCAACCGCCTCACTTAGTTCTGTTAAACGATTTAAAATTACTTTTATTTTAGATTCTATTTCTTGATATGTTAAAATTTGTGATGAATGGTAAATAAACATGATATTATAGCCTTTTTTACCCACACAACTTTCTTTTAAGCCCCTATTATTTAAACGATAAGCCTCACGCATTCTGCGTTTAATTAAATTACGATTTACCGCTAATTTTATATTGCGCTTAGCAACACTTACCCCAACATTTAAACCTGTGTCTTCCTCTTCATTTGTAGGCAAAAAAATCGCTTTAAGCGGATAAGCATTTATTGATTTTCCTTTCTTAAAAAGTAAATCGATAGCCTTTTTGCTCTTTAGCTTTTCTTGCTTACCAAATGTATTTTTGTTCACATTCATTACAGCACAAAGATAGCCATATAAAATGTTTAAATGCCACTTATATAATCAGTACATTTGCTCACTAAATTAAAAGACATCCTTAACGACTTAATTAACATAGATGTAGATTTGTTTCTGTTTTTAAACGGAATACATTCTCCTTTTTTTGATGTAGTTTTTTATTGGGTAACCAGTAAAATATTTTGGCTACCCCTTTATGTATTTTTATTATACCTTGTGGCTAAAAATTATGGCTGGAAAACCTTAATTATTGGTTTTTTTATTGGTTTAGTTTTTACTATAGGCGATAGAACTTCTGTAATGGCTTTTAAAGATGTTTTTGAACGATTACGCCCTTGTCATAATCCTGAATTAACTGGTTTAGTTCATATCTTAAACGGAAAATGTGGTGGACAATTTGGTTTTGTATCATCGCACGCAACCAACAGTTTTGCATTGGCTCTTTTTTCCGGGCTATTGTTAAGAAAACATTATAAATACATTATGCCATTTATGTTGTTTTGGGCTGCATTGGTTTCGTATAGCAGAGTTTATGTTGGTGTGCATTATCCTGCTGATATTTTGGGAGGTGCCATACTTGGTAGTGTTGTTGGTATTTTTGTATTTTGGCTTTTAAAAGTTTGTAACAAACGATTTAATTTTAAAATAAATTTGTAATGCTAAATTTGTTAGCAATATTTATTGGCGGTGGATTAGGAAGCCTTTGTAGATACGGTATTTCTAAAGTTTCAGCTAAACTGATAAGCACCAACTTCCCGCTAGGCACTTTTATTTCAAATACGTTAAGTTGCCTTATTTTAGCTTTAGCTGTCATCTATTTTAGTGGGAAAACCGACAATACCACTCTTAAACTTTTAATTATTACAGGTTTTTGTGGCGGATTTAGCACTTTTTCAACCTTTAGTTTTGAAACTTTTGAATTGCTTAAACAAGGAAATTATTTAATAGCTACCTTAAACATTTTAATTAGTGTTTTAGTAGGTGTTGCTCTCATTTTTATTCTTTTAAAAAATCAAGCTTAATGAAAAAATTAGTTGCCTTATTTTTTATTATTCCTTTAATTGGATTTTCTCAAAAACCAAAATTAGTGGTTGGTATTGTGGTTGACCAAATGCGTTATGATTACCTAACACGTTATTGGGATAGATTTGGTAATGATGGGTTTAAAAAATTAATTAATAACGGCTACAACTGTAAAAACACCCATTATAACTATATGCCAACCTACACTGGACCTGGACACGCATCTATATACACAGGCACAACACCCGAAAACCATGCAATAATTTCTAATACTTGGTTTGATAAGAAAACTAATCGTTATACTTATTGTACGTTAGATACTACTGTAAACACTTTAGGAAGCAACTCTGTTGATGGAAAAATGTCGCCAAAAAAATTAGCCAGCACCACCATTACAGACGAACTAAAATTAGCTACCAACTTTAAAGGTAAAACCTTTGGTATATCTATTAAAGATAGAGGTGCTATACTTCCTGCTGGGCATAATGCCAATGCAGCTTATTGGTTTGAAGGAGATGAAACAGGCAAATGGATAAGCAGCACATTTTATATGCAAAAACTACCTGATTGGATTGCCAAAATAAATGAATCAAACTTTACACAAAAGTATCTTTCAAAACCTTGGAACACCCTTTATCCTATCGAAACTTATACCGCAAGTATTGCTGACAATAATCCTTATGAAGGAACTTTTACTACCGAAGAAAAACCAATTTTCCCTCACAACTTACCTGCTTTAATAGATAGTAATCACCATTACAGTTTAATAAAATACACGCCTTATGGCAATACCATTTTAAAAGAATTAGCTTTTGAATTAATTAAAAACGAAAATTTGGGTAAAGATGAACATACCGATTTTTTATCCATTAGCTTTTCATCACCCGACTATATTGGACATAAATATGGTCCTATGTCGGTAGAAGTAGAAGATACTTATTTACGATTAGATAAAGAGTTATCCGAAATTTTAACTTTCTTAGAAAAAAATGTTGGTCAAGATGAGTTTTTGATTTTTTTAACTGCCGACCATGGTGTAGTTAATGTTCCTCAATATTTAATTGACAATAAAATGCCTGGTGGTTACTTTTACGAACACCCTGTTGATTCTGCTTTAAAAGCTTATTTAAAAAAAGAATTTAACGATACATTGGTTACAAATTTTTCTAACTATCAAGTATTTTTAAATCACGAAACCATCAACAATAAAAAACTAAACCTCAGCGAAATTGAAAATAAAATAATAAGCTTTTTGCTAAAACAAGATGGAATTGCCAAAGCAGTAAGTGCTACAGCTTTAAAAAATACCGAATTTACCGACAGACTTTTGGCTAATGCTCAACGAGGTTTTAACCAAACACGCTCGGGCGATGTACTTTTTATACTAAAATCGGGGTGGACAACCTTTAGATATCATACCGGAACAACACATGGTTCTCCCTATCATTACGATACCCACGTTCCATTATTATGGTACGGAACAGGCATAAAAAAAGGTGCTTCTAATAACCACATTGTTATTCCTGATATTGCTGCTACTTTAGCTCAATTATTACAAATACAAGCTCCAAGTGCTTGCACCGGAAAACCTATTAATGGATTGGTTAAATAATTTAACACACCCCTAGAAAATTTAATCCAGCAAAGCTGAATTATTTTCTATCCCCTCTCTAGAGGGGAATATAAATGAAGAAATGAAAAAAATAATTTACATACTAAGCATTGTTATTGTTGGGTGCTCACCATCTAGTACCGACCAAGAAATTATTTCAGAAAAAACCACAGAAACTTTAATCGATACGATAACAACAGATTCTGTAAACAACCTTAAAAGAACTGCAAAAACAACCGACTTTAATACCTTTTACGACAACTTTGTAACGGTCATTACGAATAAAGATACAGCCAACTTTAACTCCTTTATTCACAAAGATTACGGATTACATTTTATTGAAGCTCCTGGAGCAATGCCCATGTTTGTAAAAATTTATGCTATCGAAAACTTTAAAGCCATTAACACACAACAATCCTTTTTTAATTTAGCTTTTGATGGGATAGAAAAAACGCCCCTTAACGATAGTTTGCCTCAAGTAATTTGTGATGACAATATTTACAGCAAACAAGGTTGTTTTGTACAAGAAACAAATCCATTAAACAAAAGCCAAATTTGGAATTATAGCGATTTAACCGACAAGCAAAAACAAGAAATTGAAGTAATTGCCAATACCATTACTCATACTGTTGTAAACACATCAAACTATACCTTTTACTTTTCTTTAATCGATAATAATTGGCTTGTTACTTTTATAGATATTAGAACTCCTTGTAGTGCTTAATAACCCTTGTGTTTTAGAAGAGGTTGATTGATTAGGTATAGGGGATTATTTATTTTATTATTCTTTTTTCAAATCTAAAGTTCATTCTCTGACTTTCAGATATTACATTTTTAATCATTAATGAGTCGCAAGCACCATACTTTTCATAATTTAGACGTCCTTCCCTTAAAGTCATATGGTTTGGTCCTGAATATTCATCTACTTCTACTAAGTCAATTCCATCGTCTTCCCAAAAACAGATTGGACATATTTCATACCCCCCTCTTTCTTCTAATGTAAAATAGTCACAGCAAGGACATTGGAGTTCACCTCCTTTTGGTTTGATTTTTTTCCAATTACCAGATTTTTCCATTTTCTCAAGTTCATCTAATTCGTCTTTATATTTTTCTCCAAATTCTTGGTCAAAGTTATCTTCTGATTTCTTTACAGAACTTTCACATCCGACAACAAGACCAATCATTAATATTAAAATTAGATTCTTCATTTTTATTCGATGCCTTTCAAAGGTACAAAATTATTGCAAGTCGTTATTACAACAATTTAGCTAAGCAAGCGTAAATTAAACACATAATTAGTCGTTTAACTATATTCTTAATTTGTTAATACAATTGTTAATAAATAGCCCTTTTTAAGCCCTTTTAATCCTCATCAAAAAAGCCCTTTTGGTTATATTTGTTTTGCTTCAAAAAAATGGAGAAAAACAAATTAATTATGAGCGAAGAAAACAAGAAAAATTATTCAGCGGATAGTATTCAGGCACTAGAAGGAATGGAGCATGTTCGTATGCGTCCATCCATGTATATTGGAGATGTTGGAGTTAGAGGTTTGCATCACTTAGTTTATGAGGTAATCGACAACTCTATTGATGAAGCTTTAGCTGGTCATTGTGATACTATTTCGGTTTGGATAAATGAAGATAACTCTATAGGAGTAAAAGATAACGGAAGAGGTATTCCGGTAGATATGCACAAAAAAGAAGGCGTTTCTGCCCTTGAGGTAGTAATGACTAAAATTGGTGCTGGTGGTAAATTCGATAAAGATTCTTATAAAGTTTCTGGTGGTTTACACGGTGTTGGTGTTTCGTGTGTTAATGCTTTATCAGAACATTTACAAGCAGTTGTATATAGAGAAGGTAAGGTTTATGAGCAAGAATATTCTAGAGGTAAAGCAGTTAACCCTGTTAAAGAAACGGGCACTACTGACGAAAGAGGTACGCAAGTTACTTTTAAACCTGACCATGAAATTTTTGACAGTCTAATTTATAGTTATGATACTTTAGCTAACAGAATGAGAGAATTGTCTTTCCTTAATAAAGGAATTACAATTACCATGACAGATAAACGTGAGAAAGATGAAAATGGAGAATTTAAAACAGAGGTTTTCCATTCGGATGAAGGCTTGCCAGAATTTGTAAAGTACATTGACGAAACCAGAGAACAATTGATTGGTGATGTTATAAGTATGGAAGGCGAAAAAAATGGTATTCCTGTAGAGGTAGCTATGGTTTACAATACTTCTTACTCAGAAAACATACACTCTTATGTAAATAATATTAATACACACGAAGGTGGTACTCACCTTTCTGGTTTTAGAAGAGGATTAACCAACCAGCTTAAAAAATATGCCGAAGCATCTGGTATGTTAGATAAGTTAAAGTTCGACATTTCTGGAGACGATTTTAGAGAAGGATTAACTGCAATAGTTTCGGTAAAAGTTGCCGAACCACAATTTGAAGGGCAAACTAAAACTAAATTAGGTAACAGAGAAGTTACAGCTCCTGTTAGTCAGGCAGTGAGTGAAATGCTTGAAAATTATTTAGAAGAACATCCTAACGATGCTAAAACCATTGTTCAGAAAGTAATTTTAGCTGCTCAAGCCCGTCATGCTGCTCGTAAAGCACGAGAAATGGTACAGCGTAAAAACGTAATGAGTGGCTCTGGTTTGCCAGGAAAACTTTCTGACTGTGCTTCTAAAGACCCTGCTGAATGCGAGATTTACTTAGTAGAGGGAGATTCTGCAGGTGGAACAGCAAAACAAGGTAGAGATAGACATTTTCAAGCAATTATGCCTTTAAGAGGTAAAATTTTGAATGTGGAGAAAGCTATGCGTCATAAGATTTTTGACAACGAAGAAATCAAAAACATATATACAGCTTTAGGTGTTAAAGTTGGAACCGAAGAAGATGAAAGAGCTTTAAACACTGAAAAATTAAGGTACCATAAAATTATAATTATGTGTGATGCCGATGTTGATGGTTCGCACATTGAAACCTTAATTTTGACTTTCTTCTTCCGCCACATGAACGAATTGGTAGAAAAAGGTTACATCTACATTGCTACTCCCCCTTTATACTTAGTTAAAAAAGGAAAAGAGCAACGCTACTGTTGGAGTGATGATGATAGAGACAGAGCAATTCAAGATATGAAAGGTGCAGGAAAAGAAACAAGTGTACACGTACAGCGTTACAAAGGTTTAGGGGAAATGAATGCCGAACAATTATGGAGCACTACCATGAACCCAGAACACCGTACTTTAAGACAAATTACAATTGAAAGTGCAGCATCTGCAGATCATACTTTCTCTATGTTAATGGGCGATGAAGTTCCTCCTCGTAGAGAATTTATTGAAGCAAATGCTAAGTACGCTAATATTGATTCGTGATTAATCATCATCATTGTCACCCTGAGCACGTTTTGGGTGAACAAAAGCTTCGAAGGGTTGACTGAGAATCTATTTATAAAAACTCCCAAGCAAATTGCTTGGGAGTTTTTTTGTTTTCATAAGTTTCCCACGAAGGTGGGAATCCAGAAAATAGTACTACAATTATTGTTTCATAATTCTGGTTCCCCGACTTCTCGGGGAATGTCCAAATAGTTTCCCGTACTGAAACAAGTTAAGTATAAACTCATCCTCGCTACCGCGAGTTTCCAACTCGTGGTTAGTACTGTTACTATAAATGGTACGAGTTACGCTACGCTAAACTCGCACTAGCGAGGATTCGTGATTTAAAGAATATATAAATTGATGCAAAAGCTCTTCATTTCTGAAGAGCTTTTTTGTTTTTATATTAAACTATTTTTTTTCTGGTTCCCCGACTTCTCGGGGAATGCCCCCAATAGTTTCCCGTACTGAAACAAGTTCAGTATAAATTCCAACGGGAATCCAGAAATCACACAACTGTGTCGCCCTAAAAAAGTTCTCCAAAAATGGAGTTTTTTTGTATGTTACTTTTATAGTAACTTTCAAACATGAGAATCTTTTTATTTATTTCTGTATTAATTTGCCTCTTCTCTTGTATGAGTGAAGAAGAAAAGAAAATTTACAATTCGATTCAAGGAAGTTGGCAATTTTGTGATCACAACGGATTCTACATTGAAACTCATATTGAAGGAAACGTTATGTACAGATGCTCTAACATTAATCCATTTGGAGTAAGATATCAATTTAAAATTAAAGAGGATACCATTATTTTAATTTCAGTAAACCTTTTGGGTAAAGAAGAAAAAAGAAATATTGACTTAAAAATTAATATTTTAGATAGTACCAACATTCACTTTTACATTGAAAATCGTCTTTCTTGGGAAGTACATCATTGGTACAAAATGAATTCATTTGGTTCAAAACTAACTGAGTTAAAAACAAAAATAGATTCTACTAATTTTAAAGAAAAGTTTTATAAAAGGTCTCAACTAATGGGCTGCATTTATAATGGTGATGAACAAGAATTAAATGACCTAGACTCTTTAAATTTATTAAAAGATTCTGTGATAACCTATCAGCAATGGCAAACTGATGAAAAACAATGTAAAGATTGGTTAGTGCCTGATAAAAATCAAGTCCTTCAGTTTCTAAATGAATTTGAAGAAATTGAAGGATGGGTATGGAATGATTGCTACGGAGATTGGTCTTGCGGAGCAGAGGGTAGTTTAATTTTTCAAGAAAAACAATATCATTATACAATTGATGCTGGTGGATGGGTAATACTTACTAATAAAAATACACAACGTTATTTTGGGTGTAACAATAAAAAATGTTGGGATATATTTCCATCTGAATCCTTTTGTAATGAAGATTGGAGTTCAAAAGAATAAAAATTACCCAAACAAGCCGCTAAAAACTTCTTCTACTTTGCTTACAAAAACAATTTCTATTTTGTGGTTAGCAGCGGTAATTCCTTTTTTGTTGTATTTAGAAATATAGATTTTTTCAAAGCCTAATTTTTCGGCTTCGGCAATGCGTTGATCAATACGGCTTATTGGGCGAATTTCTCCCGACAAACCAACTTCTGCCGAAAAACACACTTTAGGATGGATAGGCATATCTTCACCAGAAGAAAGAATAGCACTAATTACTGCTAAATCTACCGAAGGGTCATTTACTTTAATTCCTCCAGCAATGTTTAAAAACACATCTTTAGCTCCTAATTTAAAGCCGCAACGCTTTTCTAAAACAGCCAACAACATGTTTAACCTTCGAGCATCAAAACCTGTTGTAGAGCGTTGTGGTGTACCATAAGCTGCCGAACTAACCAAAGCCTGTATTTCGATAAGCAACGGTCTGTTTCCTTCCATTGTTCCCGCAATGGCAGCTCCGCTTAATTGTTCATCTTTATTACTAATTAAAATCTCTGATGGGTTATCTACTTCTCGTAATCCTGCTCCGTGCATTTCATAAATTCCCAACTCATTGGTAGAACCAAACCTATTTTTGATAGAACGCAACAAACGATAAATGTGGTTTCTATCGCCCTCAAATTGCAACACTACATCCACCATGTGCTCCAAAATTTTTGGTCCAGCTATATGTCCATCTTTGGTAATATGACCAATTAAAAAAACGGGAGTTTGGGTTTCTTTGGCATATCTCATTAACTCCGAAGTGGTTTCTCTAACCTGCGAAATACTTCCTGGCGATGAATCGATAGTTGCTGTATGTAAAGTTTGTATAGAATCGATAACCAACACATCAGGTTGCAATTCTTTAATGTGATGAAAAATATTTTGGGTGGAAGTTTCGGTTAAAATAAAGCAATCAGGATTTTTGTTGCCAATTCTGTCAGCCCGCATTTTAATTTGCTGCTCACTTTCTTCTCCTGTTACATAAAGGGTTTTTGTTCCTTTTAATCGTAACGACATTTGCAACATTAAGGTAGATTTTCCTATTCCTGGGTCTCCTCCAAATAAAATTAATGAACCTGGTACTAAACCGCCTCCTAAAACTCTGTTTAATTCTGTTCCTGGTAATTTTATTCTTGGAATATCCGAAAGCTCAATGTTTTCGATTTGTTGTGGCTTGCTTGTTCGTTTAATGTTAAAAGCACCTTTAACATCATTGGCTTTAGGTTTTTCAACCACTTCTTCTGCAATGGTATTCCACTCATTACAAGAAGTGCATTTACCAACCCACTTTGGGTATTGTGCACCACAATTTTGGCAAAAAAAGGCTGTTTTTACTTTGTTTTTTGCCATCTAAGAAATTTTATGCTGTAACTGCTCTTCTCGATTTCTTTTGCTCAATAGAAGCTTTTATATCTTCTAATTCGCCTTTAGGAATAGCATTAATTAATTCTCGAGTGTATTCTGTTTTTGGATTCGCATAAATTTCATCTGCTAAGCCCATCTCAACCACTTTACCTTGTTGCATTACCACCATTCTATCACTCATAAATTTAACCACCGATAAATCGTGCGAAATAAAGATATAAGTAAACTTAAATTCTTCTTTTAACTCGTTTAAAAGATTTAATACTTGTGCTTGCACAGATACATCTAATGCTGATACAGACTCATCACAAATAATAAATTTAGGATTTAATGCTAACGAACGTGCTATACAAATACGCTGACGTTGACCACCAGAAAATTCGTGCGGATAACGATAAAAATGCTGTTCTAATAAACTAACACGTTTAAGTAATTGCATTACTCGTTCTTTACGCTGTTCATCATTATCAAACACCCCATGCACTCTCATTGGTTCCATAATGGCTTCGCCAATAGTAATTCTTGGGTTTAACGATGAATAAGGATCTTGAAATATAATTTGCATTTCCTTACGGAAATCACGCATTTCTTTTACACTAAAATCTGTTATGTCTTGTCCTTTAAAAACAATTCTACCTTCTGTTGGCTGAACTAATTTTAAAATAGTTCTTCCTAAAGTAGTTTTACCACAACCTGATTCTCCAACCAACCCTAAAGTTTCTCCAGGATAAACTTCAAATGAAACATCATCAACCGCTCTTACATAATCTTTAGCCTTACCAAACATTCCTTTATTTATTGGAAAATAAGTTTTTAGATTTTTAATTTCTAAAACTGGTTCTTGCTTAAATAAAGCTTCATGTCTTTTAGCTGTTTCGGCAGGAGAAATTACCAAACTATTAGTTACTTCAGCAACCGATTTATTGGTTTCATGCATCACTCCTTCATCATCAATTGTCATAAAATCCGAAACTGTTGGCAACCAACTTAGTCTGCGATTTAATGGCGGACGACAAGCTAATAATCCTTTTGTATAAGGATGCTGAGGATTAGTAAATATATCTAACACATTGCCCTGCTCTACAATTTTACCTTTATACATTACCACCACTTTATCAGCCAATTCGGCAATTACTCCTAAATCGTGCGTAATAAATAAAATTCCCATATCTTCTTCTCGCTGTAATTTCATCATCAGCTCTAATATGGTTTTTTGAACGGTAACATCTAAAGCTGTTGTAGGCTCATCGGCAATTAATATGGAAGGATTACATGACATTGCCATTGCAATCATTACTCTTTGTTTTTGCCCTCCAGAAATTTGATGCGGATATGTATCAAAAATTGAATCGGGACGAGGAAGCTGAACTTTTTTGAAAAGTTCTATGGTTTTTTCCTTTGCTTCTTTTTTAGTTACTTTTTGATGCAACATAATTGCTTCTGCAACTTGATCGCCACAAGTGTAAACAGGGTTTAATGAGGTCATTGGCTCCTGAAAAATCATAGCTATTTCATTTCCTCTATAACTTCTCATTTCCTTTTCAGTAGCTTTTGTTAAATCAACTACTCCATCTTCTGTATGAAATAAAATCTCTCCAGATGCAATTCTTCCTGGAGGATTAGGTATTAAACGCATTGCAGAAAGTGAAGTAACGGATTTTCCAGAACCCGACTCACCAACAATACCAATAGTTTCGCCTTTGTTTAATGTAAACGATACATCATTTACAGCTTTTACAGTTTCATCTTCTGTCTGAAATTCTGTAACTAAATTCTTTACTTCTAATAATGTTCTACTGCTCATACGCTTAATTTCCATATTGAAAGGGCAATAAAATTACGTTTTATAAAAAAATAAAACAAGCAATTATTTTAATACCTAAACTTTGTTTAGACTATTGTATAATTAATGAAGATAAAAAGGTTTTAACTATCTATGAATTAGTAATCTAAATCTCTAATAATTATCGACAAATAGCCATATTCTTGACTATCATTTATCATAGCAACCTCAATATTAGCTGTTTCTGAACGAGAATTCCAAACAGTAAAACCATCTTCTTCTTTGTTTCCTTCCCCATATTTTTGATTAAACTGTTTTTCAAAATCTAAAAACAATGTTTGGGCATCTTCAATCGCATCAAAAAATACGGTTAATTCAATTTCATACAGTTTATTTTTTTCTGTAAAATCATAAGCAACGGTATAACTATTCCCCATATTTATAGGGTAATCATAATGTAAGTAATCGTTTTTTTCTGACTTTAAAAACTCCTCATTTTCTAAGTGTTTTACATGGTCTATTCCATCACCAATTCCAACCCCTCTAAAACCATACTCAGACTTTCTAATAGTTTCATAATGTTCATTATTACTCCCTCCACAAGAGAATAAAAACACTATAATAATTAACGGTAATATGTTTTTAATTTTAAAACTCATTAGGCAATACTTATGTTTTCTTCTAAAATTAAATTCTCGTTTCTAAACCTTAAAAATAATTGTGTTAATGCAACCACATCTTTTTCGCAATAAATTGCTATCCTTTTTAAATCGTTATCCTTCCAATAAACTTGGTTTACCATGCTTCCGTCTATATCATCTTTTGGGGTAGGAATATTAAAAATTGAAGTTAGTAAACTTAATGAGGTATAGTGTTTATAATCTCCAAACTTCCACAACTGCAAAGTATCTAAATGCGGAACTTCCCAAGGTTTTTTGCCTGCCAAATCTAATATTGCTGGTAAGGAAATTCCGTTTATCATAGCTCTTCGTGCAATATATGGAAAGTCAAATTCTTTACCATTGTGTCCGCAAAGCAAACTATCTCTTGAATTATAATGTTGATTTAGCATTTCAAAAAAATCGGTTAACAATTTGTGCTCATCGTCATTATAAAATGATTTTAATCGCAACTTTTTTATGCCGTTTTCTATACGAATTGCTCCTACTGAAATACAAACTATTTTACCAAACTCAGCATAAATACCTGCTCTTTCATAAACATCTTCTGCGGTTTCTTCTTCTTTAGCAATAAAACGAGCTTTGTTTTCCCAATGCTTTTGAAAAACAACATCTAAATCAGAAAAATTAGGTTGTTGAGCTACCGTTTCTATATCTAAAAACAGTATTTTTTCGAGGTTAACTTTTTGCAACATTTTTATGGATTTTTCTATCCATTAAAGGTACTATTTTTAGTTGAAAAAACTTACTTAATCATAACTCCTTGTTGGTTAAGAATTGGAATGGTTATAAAATTTTCTTCTTTAATGGTTTCTGCCAAAAAAATATATTTTTTGTCATACATTTGGTCATTCATAAAAAAGCTTAACCAATATTCATTATTTAACGCAAAAACATCTTCAATAATAGGTTCTATTTTAGCATATTCATTCCCTTCAACATTACCAATTGCATGCCGAAGAACTGATGTTTTAGTTTCGTTCCCTTTTAAATCTGTAACATAGCCTTTCGAAGAAATTAACACATTTTGTAAGGTTTCTTCTCGTTGATTAATCAAATAGACATTCCATACAAATTCGCCTTCTTCATTTTTTTCATTAACAACGGCTATTGCCACATCCTCAACTTTTGGCTGTACAATATCTTTTTTCATCTGTAATAACTAATTAAAACTTTTTATTGCTTTTTGTACTGTTTTATCGTAATCATTTACAATAACATAATACCCAAAATCATTAAATAAATTCCTGCTTATAGCTGCTTTTAATCCTCTCTTAATCAATTCTTTTGATGTGATAATTTGTTCTAAATTACGTTCCATCCCACCATCTTCAGCATGTTTTATTAAACTATTAAACAAATCATTATTTATCTTAAATTTATTTTTAAAGCTTACGGCATTTTTGTATTTCCCCATTAACATTTTTCGATTCGCATCAGCATAGTTTAATGCAAACTCATGTATCATCCCCCTGTATCTTAATTCATACAAGTAAGGTGTTCCATCTGTTGTGTCAATAGGCACAAAAACATCAGGCATAATGCCACCACCTCCATATACTAACTTTCCTTCGGGTGTATAATATTTTAATGAATCTGGAAACTGAATACTATCAGCCGATAACAACTCTCCATTTTCATACCTATTATAACTTTCTGCATGATATTCCTCAACTCCTCCCTCATAAGACTTTTGAATACATCTCCCCGTAGGCGTATAGTACCTTGCAACGGTTAACCTTAATGCTGATCCATCTGGCCACATTACTTGTTCTTGTACCAAACCTTTTCCAAAAGACCTTCTCCCCACAATAACACCTCTATCATTATCTTGTACTGCTCCAGCTAAAATCTCAGATGCTGATGCCGAATTTTCATTAATGATTATAACCACTTTCATATCTTCTAACGTACCATTTGCAGTAGCATATATTTCTTCTCTATCTCTGCTTCTACCATGTGTATAAACTATCATTTTATTTTTGCTCAAAATTTCATCTGCGATATTGGTTGCTGCCGATAAAACACCACCTCCATTTCCTCTTAAATCAATAATTAATTGTTCCATCCCCTGCTTTTTCAGCTTGGTTGCTGCTGCATAAAACTCTTCGTAAGTAGTTTTAGAAAAACGAGTAATTCGTAAGTATCCAATATTATCCTTTATCAAATATGGAGCATCTACACTTGTTATTGGTATTTGATCTCTTGTAATAGTGTAATGAAACTTTTTTTGATAACCAGGCCTAACAATAGCTACATCTACTTTAGTGCCTCTTGGTCCTTTTAATAACTTTATAATACTGTCGTTTGTAATTCCTACTCCTGCAATATTAATTTTACCCACATTAACAATTCTATCTCCCGCTTTAATTCCTAACTTTTCTGAAGGTCCGTTTGCAATCGGAGAAACAATCATTACAGTATCATCCTTAATTCTAAATTCAACACCTATTCCTTCAAAACTTCCTTCAATCGGATCATTCATTCCATCAAACTCTTGTGCCGGAATATAATAAGAATGTGGATCAAGCTCTGTTAACATAGATGATATAGAACTTTCTGTTAACTTTTTTTTGTTAACTGTATCAACATACATATCTTCAATAAAATTGAGGATTTCATTAAGTTTTGTTGCTGTATTAAATCTTTTATTTTGTGGAAATAATATGTTTTGATTATTTACATCCGATGGGGTTAACACCCCTCCTAAAACAATTCCTGCAACAACGCTTCCTAAAATAATTAGTGGCAAAAATATGTATATCAATGTTTTATTATTCTTCATCTAGCTCAAATCCATTTCAATCTTAGTTAACGAGATTCCTGATTGCTCCAAAAATTTCAATCCCGAATCATCTTTATAGGCATTCAGATAAACCACTCGTTTAATTCCTGCTTGTAAAATTAACTTACTACACTCTTTGCAAGGCGATAATGTAATATACAAAGTTGCACCACTAGCATTATGGTTCGATTTGGCAATTTTTGTTAAAGCATTTGCTTCTGCATGCAAAACATACCAACGAGTTTTTCCTTCATCATCCTCACAACAATTATCATATCCTGTTGGTGTTCCATTATAACCATCAGAAATTATCATTCTGTCTTTAACAATTAATGCTCCTACTTGTTTTCTTTCGCAATGAGATAATTTAGCCCATTCTAAAGCCATTTTTAAATAAGCAGTATCGTAACGTAATTGTTTTTCTTTATTGTATTCCATCAAATTTTCAAAGTATCAAAAATAGGAATTTGTAAAGGAAATTATTCCTAAAAATCGTTAATGTTTTAATCGAATAAATTCCAAGAAACCCCAAATTTTAACGATTTATTTAATTGTGGGTAACTAGGAGTTACATATGATTTGCCTAAACTTCCCCCAGCATTAATATGCTCATACTTTAAAAATATTTGAGCTCTTTTTAAATGAGTATTTAAAAACACATCAACACTTGGGTAATACCCTAACTTTTTAGTTTCCTGAACATAAAACTCTTGTAATGCAGGCATAAATGCATACCCATAATATTCAGTAGAATAAGTAACTCCAACGCCTAATTGTATTTTTAACGCTTTTTTAAATATATATTTCTGATAATAAGCTATCTGTCTCCAAACAATTTCTGGTAAAGGCAATATATTTTTATTTGATGTTGATTGATAAACTAATGCTGTTTTAAAATAAAAATTCAACAATCTATATTTTTTCGATAATGAAATACTAGTCATCGATAAATTTTCATTAAACTGATTTGCTTGAGCAAGCGTATCATAGTACAAAGCATTATCTATTAACTTAGTCTCCCCAATAAGATCTAACTGAGGTTTTATCCATTCAAAACTTAATTTAGCTTTCAATAGTGATTGTTTATCAAACCCATAATTTTTCCATTCAAAATGATTAGATGTATAATTAACAAATTTCAAATCAGATTCAGTTAAAGAATATCCAGCAATTAAGCTTAATTTATACTTTTTAGAATTTCGTTCAATATTAATTTCAGAAAGCATATCTCCCTTTCTATAACCATCAATACCATATTTAAAAATAGCTTCTACCCTATAATTATTATTAAATCCAAAAACTCCTCCAACGTAACTGTTATGAAAACTGGTATCTAAACCATAACTCTGAAAATAATTAATCGCATCATATTGATATAATCCCTCTAAAAAAAAACTCTTTGATCTAAAACCAACAAATGCAGTATTACTTAAATTGTTATTATAAACAGAATCAACTGTGCCAACCGAATCAATAAAAATTGATGTATATATATCTGATGTTGGTTCATTATCAAAAAAAGCATTCGTTTTTGTTTGATAACTAAATTTATGCTTAACATAAACAGGTATTTTATTTAATGAATCTGTATTAAGTTTAAATACATCTAACCGTTGTTCTAAATCATATTTATATTTTTTTAGGTAAGAATTTGATGTAGCTAAATTTACCTCATAATTTCTCTCATTATCAGACAACTTATTCTCATAATCTAACACATTAAACAGCCCTCCGTTCAGTTCAAAAAAATCACGATGAATCACATTTTTAAAACTTATTTCATAATTATTTTTTTTTGATTGATAAATTAAGTTGCTTTTAAACAAGGTATTATTTGCCTCTTGATTAATGTAAGCACCTGGAGAACTCACTTTTTTTAAATCAAAATTCAATTTTAACTGAGTTCCTAGTTGTTGAATATGTTTAATAGAAATTAATTGTTCCTTCCTACTAGCATTCATGTAAGAAACATTAGTAAAAGGCTTTACCCCTTTAAGTTGATAATAATTCAACAATAAATCATCTTCTCTTTTTAATAATTTATTTTGGTATAGAAAAAAAGCAGTTGGATAATAATAATGAGAACCATAAGGCCCTACATTGTTTAAAAGTACATTATGAGAATGTTTATAAAACAATTTCTCAATAGTGTTCTCATCAGAATTTAATAAAGAATCATAAGCATTATTAACCCCAATAAAACTTGAATCAATTTCTTGAGACATAATTTGTTCAATATTAAAGAACAAAATTAAAAGTATTACAATATGAAATTTCGAACTATTCAAAGCAAAACGAAAGTAATAAAAAAGCCCCAATCTAAAAGAAAGGGGCTTAATTAAAATTGGCAACGACATACTCTCCCAGGTTTAACCCTAGTACCATCTGCGCTAATGGGCTTAACTTCTCTGTTCGGAATGGAAAGAGGTGATCCCCACTGCAATAGTCACCATAAATCATTAATATTTTATGACATACATCGAAAGAAATTAAAAATAAAATTTATTGTAGAGTTAGAAAGCTCTAGGGTAATTAGTATTGCTCAGCTTTGACATCACTGCCTTTACACTTGCAACCTATCAACGTCATCATCTTTAACGACCCTTAAGGGAAATCTCATCTTGAGGTTGGCTTCGTACTTATATGCTTTCAGTACTTATCCAATCCGAACGTAGCTACTCTGCAATGCAGCTGGCGCCACAACAGATACACCAGAGGTTCGTCCAACTCGGTCCTCTCGTACTAGAGTCAGCTCCTCTCAAATTTCCAACGCCCACAACAGATAGGGACCGAACTGTCTCACGACGTTCTGAACCCAGCTCGCGTGCCACTTTAATGGGCGAACAGCCCAACCCTTGGGACCTTCTCCAGCCCCAGGATGTGACG